>BNJT01001851.1_pt1 | contig 449468 bp, 666 predicted proteins | sample 8540491 | NCBI WGS metagenome assembly BNJT01 (sample SAMD00202455, study PRJDB9452) | human saliva metagenome | host: Homo sapiens
AACGATATACCAACTTCATCATTAGGTATGTATGTGGATACATCAGGGATAAACTATACAAGACCTATAACAAATATTGGAGCTTTAAGTAATCTTACTGAATCAGATTTAATTATAGGAACTGAAGCAACAAAATATACAACATCTAAGTATATTCAATTAGGTCAAGATATAATTGAACCATACAATGATATGATAAGAACATCAGGAATAGAAAAAAATGGAATATCTATTCAGGTTCATTAACTTGGATGGCTTCAATAACACAATTACCTGACTTTACAATAAGAAATGCTTACTTTGGCTAAGATACCATACACTGTTTTTTTGCTGGAAATCAAGCATCGCCAGTTGCAGTATCAGATACATATAATTTCTTAGATGGATTGGAACAAAGATATGGAGTTGAAGGAATAGGAACTAGAGAAAATAAAGTTTTCCAAAAATTGAACTCTATAGGAAACAATGAAGAAATCTTATTCCATCAAGCAACAGATGAAATGATGGGACACCAATATGCTAATGTTCAACAAAGAATAGTAGCAACTGGTAATATCTTAGATAAAGAATTTAATTATTTAAGAAGTGAATGGTCTAATCCGTCTAAAGATGTAAATAAGATAAAAACTTTTGGTACAAATGGAGAATATAAGACAGATACAGCAGGAGTAATCAACTATAAGAACAATGCTTATGGAGTAGCTTATGTACACGAAGATGAAACAGTAAGACTTGGAGAATCAACAGGATGGTATGCAGGTATAGTTCACAATAGATTTAGATTTAAAGATATTGGAAGTTCAAGAGAAGAAATGTTACAAGCTAAATTTGGATTATTTAAGTCAGTACCATTTGACTATAATAATAGCTTAAATTGGACAATATCTGGAGATATATTTGCAGGATACAACAAGATGAACAGAAGATTCTTAGTAGTTGATGAAGTATTTGGTGCAAAAGGAAGATATTATACATATGGACTAGGATTAAAGAATGAACTTTCTAAAGAATTTAGATTGAGTGAATCATTCACATTCAAACCATATGTCGCTCTAGATTTAGAATATGGAAGAGTATCAAAGATAAAAGAGAAATCAGGAGAAATTAAATTAGATGTAAAATCGAATGATTACTTCTCAGTAAAACCAGAAATTGGAGGAGAGCTTGCTTACAAACATCATTTTGGAACTAGTGCAGTAAAAGTAGCTGTAGGAGTAGCTTATGAAAATGAATTAGGAAGAGTAGCTAATGGCAAAAACCAAGCTAAGGTAGCTGGAACAGATGCAGATTATTTCAATATCAGAGGAGAAAAAGAAGATAGAAGAGGAAATGTTAAGACAGATCTTAATATCGGATGGGATAATCAAAGAGTAGGAGTAACAGCCAATGTAGGTTATGATACTAAAGGACATAATGTAAGAGTTGGAGTGGGACTAAGAGTTATATTCTAATCTTACAGTAAAATATTAACACTCCCCATAGTGTATAGATTGTTATTTCCCCAAGAAGAAGGTTGAGTTTTTTTCAATCTTCTTCTTTTTGCTGAATAAATTAAGTAACTCTACCCATTAAATCAAACGTTTAAAAAAAGTATTTAAAAATATTGACAAAATCTAGCATTAAAGGTATAATAAAGCGATATATAGATAACTTTTTAGGGGGAACAAAAAAATGGGAAATAATAGCTTACATAATACAGAAAAAAACTTACGTTCAATAGCTAAAAAGATATGAAAATGTAAAATATTCTATTGGTCTTGCAGTTCTTTTTCTTAATGAAAGGAACAAGTGTATTTTTCTGAGGATAACAAGATACAAGAATTGGAAAAAAACAAAAAGGATATTTTTAACAGATGTTAAAAAAAGAAAAAAAGCTGAAGTTAAAGAAAAAAAAGGTAGTAAAACAAACTACACAAAAAAACCAAAAAGCTTCTTGGGCAACTATGCAATTTGGAGCTAATGATATGTATAGTAATTTTTTTGTTACACCAAAAACTAAACTAGAGAAGTCTTCTGTTGTAAAAAAAGTGAAAAAGACTATTTTTAGTAGCTAGTGTAGATGATAGTGTGACTTTACCTATGCTTGCTAAACTATCATCAGATATAGAGACTACAGATACTCCTACAATGGAAGAGATAAAAACAAGTAAAGAAAAATCTAAGGGATTCTGTAGAAAATCTAAAAAGAAAAAAATAGATGTGGCAAGAAGAGAAAATAATAAAGAAATCAATGGTTTAAGATTAGAATTAATTCAATTGATGGAACAAAGGAAATCAAGTAGTTAAAATCACCTTGGTCATCATGGCAATTTGGAGCTAACTATTTCTATGAAAAATTGGGGTTCTGCGTATAAAGGAAGAGGAGATAAAGCTGAAAAATATCCATTTGAAGGAATTTATACAAGAAATTCTAACTTATTTACAAGAAATATATCTCCTAATAGTGATCTATATAAAGATTATGTAAAAAAACTATAAAAGATGATACAACTAACTCAGCTTTAAGTTCAACTTTAAATGCAAGAGGAAGAAGTACAAGATATGGATTGGCTAGTAATAGTGGTATTCAAGAGCCAGTTGTTACAATAGAAATTAATGCTGCTATTAAGCCAAAGAGTATAGAAAAGACTCCAATAATTTTAAACTTTACAGCACCAAGTGCACCAATTATACCTACACCAAGTATTGCACAAGTTGTACCTCCAAGCTTAACTTTACCAGAGCCAAAAAGCTCCTAGTAAAGGAAATAAGTATAGTAAAAACCAAATGCAAATCCTTTTTACTGGTTTTTTTCTTTAACTCTAATCATAGTTCAATAGGAGTGGGAAGTACAAATATGGTACTTTATTCAGGAGTAAATCCTGATGATATAAAAGCAGGAAAAGTAGGAGAACAAGTAAGACCTGCTTTAAAAACAGGAGCTTTGAATACTGCTTTAGGAGATATTACTAATATTAATCAACGTCCTACAAATATATTATACAGATCGGATCCTAATTTAAATAATTTAACTTTACATATAAGAGGATATTTTGGAGATGGATCAGATGGATATGTAGATGCAGGTAGTGGAGCTACTGGAGGTTCTGATACTGCTGGAGGACCAACTTTAGGAACAATAGGAATACATACATTAAGAAATGGAGCAGTTAACAATGTAACTGCTAACCTATATGGAAGAGCTGGTTTCTTAACATCAGAAACTTGGAGACATGGAAAAGTTACTATGCATAATACAAATGTAAATGTATATGGAAAAAGACAATACTGTTTACTATATAATGCCAGCAGCTTTTTAAAAACTATTTCTAAGTATACAGATAGTAACTATCACCTTGGAGCTATACAAGGGGAAACAAATGTAAAGATGTATGGAACAGGAAATACTGTGTATCTATCATCAGGAATTTCAGCAGCAAGATTGATTAAAAAAATACAGGAAAAAAATTGAATTAGAAGGAGCTTCAAATATAGTTTATTCAAGTTTTTTTCTTATGCTCCAACTTGGGAAGTAGGAGTTTATGGTGGAAAAAGCAGGAAAGATGAACTCATTAATTCAATTTAATCAAAAATGTAGAACTTTATGGAGATGAAAAATGTAGGTCTATTTTTTTGGAAGTAAAATTGGAGGAAGTCCAAAAATCTTGGGAAACAGCTGATAGAGATGCTGAATCAAATGCAGGTTATTTAAGAAAAAGCTTCATATATAGGAATATATCAAGGTGAAATTGATATAAAAAGCTAGAGTAGGAGGACAATTAGCTATAAATCCTAGTGCTACAACACAAACAGCTAGTGGTCAATTAGTTGAAGATCTTACTAATCCAGCTAATCCTAAATATAAGGGTTATACAGATAAAACGGTTGATGGTGGAGTAGGACTATATGTGACATCTGGACAAAGAAAAGGAATAGATGTACTTAAAGATATGGGAGTCCCTGTATCAGTTACTCCAACTTTAGATGATTTAAAACTTGATCCTATCCATAACTTAGAAGTTGGAAAGATGGATATCAGCTTTGGAAAATACTCTAAAAATGGTTTTATGATGATAGCAAAAGATGGAAGTGTTATAGATATTGGTAAAGCTACTCATCAATATTATGTAACTAATCTAAGTACATTAATTACAGATGGTGTAAATGGTGCTACTACAACAGAAGCTGATGCTTCAACAGGAACAACAATAGCTTATGCTGAAGGAACTTGGGATCAAAATAAACATCAATTAGGTTCTACACAAGCAGAACTTAATCAAAATAATACAGATGCAGCAGCTGTAAATGCAGGTGCAGCAAGAAAAGCATTGACAGATCCAACAGCTTCTACAGCAGCTAAATTACAAGGTTTAGGATCTGAAATAAATGTTTATCCAAATGTTGTATTAGCTTCAAAAAGAAGGTATAGCATATATGGGAGATAACCAAGGTATAGTTAATGCTAAAGGGAACAACAGAGGCAGTTAACTATGGAGCAATAATTGCTTATGCTAAAAAAATAAAGGACAAGTAAATGTAGATGGTACAGTTACTGCACTAGATAAAAAAATACAACTTTAGAAGATAATAAATATAAAAAAATATAGCAGCCTTTTGCAGAATCTGGAGGGCAAGTTGATATCAATAGAAAAGTAACTATTAATGGTATAGGAGCTTTTTGCTAAAGGTACAGATTCAAAGGCTCAATTATTGAGTGGAACAGATGAAATTAATGCTGGAGTTGTAGGTGGAATGGTTGCAACAGAAGGTGGTTATGCTAGATTAAATGGAGGAACTATCAGAATTACAAAAGATAACTCTAGACTTTTCTATGCAGATACAACAGGAAAAAAATTGACTTTTACAAATACTACTACTATTGAAATGTCAAAAGGTATAATACTTCCACAAGAAGAAAAACAATACAGCTTTCTTCAGTAGTAAAAGCTACAACAGAAGCAGGAGCAGTTCCTACAAAAATATAATGGTATGAGAAATGTAACTATAAAACTTCTTTCAGATGATGTAGTTTTTAAAAACAGTAAACAACCATCCACTTGAAACTTGGACAGGAAGTACAAACTTTGAAAGTGGAATTCAGGGTGTAATGAAATATGCAGCTTTTAAATAAAAAAATGGTCATACATATAAAGTGTACTATACTAATGGTCAATTTAAAATTGCAACAAACGTTGATCTTGATGATACAAATGATGTATTCAATAGTATCATTATGGCAAATGAAAAAGTTACAATTGATAATGGAGTTTCTATTACATCTAATACAGGAAAAGGTTTAGTTCAAGGTTCTTTAGCAAATACAGTTGATAACAGTAAAACTGCATATATCAATAATGGAACTGTGAATATAACAGGAGCAAACTCTAATAGTATTGCACTTAGAGTAAATCATGGAACTATTGAAAATAATAGTTTAGTAAAAGATGACAGATGGAATAGGTCTATATGGAAGTAGTGGAAGTAAAACTTCATAATAAAATCAAATGGAACTATCCAAATAACTTCAGCTTCTGCTTATGGAGTAGGTATGGCTGGTTTCCTTTCAGGAACGACTGCTCAAAAACTATGGTACAGATAAATTAATCTCTGATTTAATAGCAGGAGGTACTGGAAATAAATTAGCTTCAACTACAAAAACTATTGATATTACAAATGAAGGAAATATTTCTGTAACAGGAAAAGCTATAGGAATTTATGCCGATAATACAAGTACTATAGCAGGTTTCGACAATCATGTTACAAAAGAAAATGCAGTTGTAAATAATAAAGGCTTCTTTAAATTTTTGGAGATGAGAGCATAGGAATTCTAACTAAAAAAGCAACTGTTAATTTAACAGGAACAGGTACAGATGATATTTCTGTTGGTAAAGATGGTATAGGAGTATATGCAGAAGATTCAAGTGTAAATCTTTTAACAGATTACGGTTTCCAAATAAAAGATAGAGGTGTAGGTCTTTATGCTGAAAATTCAGAAACATCGACTGGAACTATGAATGTAAGATATATAGGAGCTACAACAGAAGCGGGAACAGGAGCGTATTTTAAAGGAACAGGTTCTAATTCTCTAACTAATAAATTAGATATAAATGTAGACAATGTTTCTAATACTACAAAAGGTATGATAGGAATTTATGCAGAGGATGCTAATTTTACTAATGAAGGAAAAAAATCAAAGTAACAAATACTAATACCTTAGGTTTTTGGAATAATAGCTTCTACAGCAGATGTAACTAATAAAGGTGAAATTACTTTAGAGGATTCTTTAAATCCAACTGAACCAAATATTGGGCTATACACAGTAGATTCAAATCCTTTAAAAAAAATATGGGAAAAAAATCACTGTTGGTAAAAAAATGGTATAGGAATTTATGGAAAGAATTTCTCTAATGGAGATGCCATAAGTCAACCAAATAGCACAATAGAAGTTGGAGAAAATGGTATAGGAGTTTATACTGAAAATGGAAATGGTTATCTTGAATCTGGAAGTATAAAAAAACTGGTAAAAGATGGAGTTGGAGTATATATTGCTGGAAATGGAGGAACTATAACAGCAAATAATACATTTAATATGGCTCTTGGAGATGGTTCAAGTGGTAATAATAAAGGAACTTTTGGTTTTGTTAATGTAGGATCAAATAATGTAATTCATAGTGATGTATCAAATGTAACTTTACAAAAATAACTCTGTATATATCTATTCTAAAAGATATAAGTGGAACTTTAGCTAATCCACAAATTACAAATAATACTAATATCACTGCAACAGGAAATAATAACTATGGACTATATTCAGCAGGTTATGTTGTGAATAATGGAAATATGAATATGTCAGCAGGGAACAGGAAATGTTGGGAGTATATAGTATTAAAAGCTGGGACTATTGAAAAATAGAAATGGAGTAATTACTGTAGGAGGCTCTGTTCCAGGTGAAGATGAATATGGAATAGGAATGGCAGCAGGGTACACTTGGACAAAGAAAGACCTATTAAAAACCTATTTCACAAAGACCTGAGCAAACTACTGGAAATATTATTAATAGAGGAACTATTAATGTAAATGGTCAATATAGTATGGGTATGTATGGTAGTGGAAATGGAACTACTGTTAACAACTATGGAACTATTAACTTAAAACGCTGATAATACAACAGGAGTATATTTAACAGATAAAGCAGTAGGTACAAACTATGGAACAATAACAAATACTCCAGGAGTAAAAAAATATAACAGCTATTGTTGTAAAAAAATGGAGCTAGATTTGTAAATGATACAACAGGAGTAATTAGGTTAGATGCAACTAATGCCTTTAGGAGTTCTAAAAACTAATGATGTGGGAGAAAGTATAGGAATTTTTTTGAAAACTATGGAACTTTTGAAATTCTTGGAAGTGGCTCACAACCAGAAAAAAAATTCCAAGTGGTCCTCAAGATTTAAGTAAGAGCATGGGTAATGGTAAAAGACAAAGATAAGATTTCTATAGAGGTACCAGCAGGTTCACCAACAGGAACAATAAAAAGTTGCTGGGAGAAATTCAAAAACTCCAGAAGTTGTAGAAACAAAGGGAGTAGAATTAGAAGAAACACAAGTATCTGCAATAGGTATGTATATAAATACATCAGGAACTAAATTTACAAAACCAATTACTGGTTTAAGTGCATTGAGCCAAATTAAAAAAAGGCTGATCTAATAATAGGAGCTGAAGCTGCTCAAAGTACAACATCTAAGTATATTCAAGTTGGAAAGAATATATTAAAACCATATAATGACACTATATTAAATAATCCACAAATAGAAAAAGTGGGGTATTTATTCAGGTTCATTGACTTGGATGGCAAATATAGCTCAAAATCAAACTACTGGAACTATAGAAAATGCTTATTTAGCTAAGATACCTTATACTAATTGGGCAGGAAATCAAGCATCACCAGTTGCAGTATCAGATACATATAACTTCTTAGATGGATTGGAACAAAGATATGGAGTTGAAAGATTAGGAACTAGAGAAAATCAATTATTCCAAAAATTAAACTCTATAGGAAACAACGAAGAAATTCTATTCCATCAAGCAACAGATGAAATGATGGGACACCAATATGCTAATGTTCAACAAAGAATAGTAGCAACTGGGAGATATCTTAGATAAAGAATTTAATTATTTAAGAAATGAATGGTCTAATCCAAGTAAAGATTCTAATAAAGATAAAAAAACTTTTGGAGCACAAGGTGAATATAAAACAAGTACAGCAGGAGTAATTGACTATAAGAATAATGCTTATGGAGTAGCTTATGTTCATGAAGATGAAACTGTAAGACTTGGAGAATCAACAGGATGGTATGCAGGTATAGTTCATAATACATTTAAGTTTAAAGATATTGGAAATTCTAAAGAAGAAATGTTACAAGGAAAACTTGGATTATTTAAATCAGTACCATTTGATGAAAATAATAGCTTAAATTGGACAATATCTGGAGATATATTTGCAGGATACAATAAGATGCATAGAAAATTCTTAGTTGTAGACGAAGTATTTAATGCAAAAAGGTAGATACCATACTTATGGAGTAGGTATAAAGAATGAAATATCAAAAAGAATTTAGATTGAGTGAATCATTCACATTCAAAACCATATGTAGCTCTAGGCTTTAGAATACGGAAGAGTATCTAAGATAAAAGAAAAAAATCAGGAGAAATTAAAGTTAGATGTAAAATCAAATGATTATTTCTCAGTAAAGACCAGAAATTGGTGCTGAACTAGGATTTAAAACATCACTTTGATAGAAAAAAACAGTAAGAGTTGGAGTATCAGTAGCTTATGAAAATGAATTAGGAAGAGTAGCTAATGGTAAAAACCAAGCTAAAGTATCAGGAACATCTGCCGATTACTTTCAATATCAGAGGTGAAAAAGACGATAGAAGAGGAAATGTTAAGACAGATCTTAATATCGGAGTAGATAACCAAAGAGTAGGAGTAACTGCCAAATGTAGGTTATGATACTAAAGGAAATAATGTAAGAGCTGGAGTAGGACTAAGAGTAATATTCTAGTTTAATATTTAAGAAGAAGATTGAAAATTTTTCAATCTTCTTTTTTTAGTTAGAAAACAGTTTTTAATATGGGAATTTCTAGATTTTAGAGTTGTAATTTTTTTAATGAAAAGTATTAATATTATTGACAAAAACAGTATCTAAAAAGTTATAATTGTAATAAATAAAAAAATAACATTATCATATCTAAAAAAAATATAAAAATGACTTAGATATAGTGGAATGTTAGCTAAAGGAAATTATGCTTTAAATCTTTTAGGGGAATCAAAATGAAAAGTAATAATCTGGACACTATGGAAAAAAACCTACGATCGATTGCTAAAAAGATATGAGAAATGTTAAAGTATTCAGTTGGACTTGCAGTACTTTTTGATGAAGGGAACAAGTGCATTTTTCAGATGATAATATGATTCAAGAGGTAGAAAGACAAAAAGGAAATTTTTAACAGATGTCAAAAAAAGTCAAAAGTCTGAGATTAAAGGACACAAAAGTCAGAAACAACTCAGAAAAAAATCAAAAAAATTGAAAAGCTTCTTGGGCAAAGTATGCAATTTGGAGCTAATGATATGTATAGCAATCTTTTTACTAGCTCTAAAACTAAAGTAGGAAAGACTTCAATTGTAAAAAAAGTGAAAAAAACTATTTTTAGTAGCTAGTGCAGATAATAGTGCAAGTTTACCTATGTTTGCTAAACTATTATCAGATATAGAAGAAACTACAGAAAATAGAACAGAGTTTTAAGTTCAATAGCCAACAGTGAAAATATATCAAGTGAAACACAAACACCAACAATAGAAGAAATAAAAAGCAGGCAAAGAAAATTTAAAAAAATTCAGTTGAAAATTTACAAAAATAAAAATTAGACTACAGCAAGAAGAGAAAATAATAAAGAAATCAATGGATTAAGATTAGAATTAATTCAATTGATGGAACAAGGAAATCAAGTAGTTAAATCACCTTGGTCATCATGGCAATTTGGAGCTAACTATATGTACAATGAATGGTCTGGTGCATATAAAGGAAGAGGAGATAAAGCAGAAAAGTATGCTTTTGAAGGAATATTTACAAGAAGTAATGACTTATTTTTAAGAAATATATCTCCATCTCCACTTGATAATAAAGATAGAGATATATATGAGAAATATACAAAGTCTGTAAAAGATAATGTGATCAATTCGGCATTAACATCTACTCTATTACAAAGAGGAAAAAGTATAAGTTACGGATTAGTAACTAATACAAATACTCAAGAACCACTAGTTTCAATAGACATTAATGCAGCAGTTAAGCCTAAGACTATAAAAAAGACTCCACTTGCATTGAAACCTGTAATAACTCCACCTGATGTGCCTGAACGACCAACTATCGTTCCAAGTCCAACAATAAACTTGGAATTACCACGTCCTAATACACCTAGTAAAGTAGTTGTTATTGCAAAACCTAATGCAGAACCATTTACAGGATTTTATTTTGATAGTAGATGGAGCCATAGAGAATTAAGAAATGGTATTTCTATTTATTCAGGGATAGATCCTGCTTCTTTAATAGGAAATATAGATAATAGAAATCCAACTCCTGCAGCAATGACAGGTTCATATAATGGTAGACAACTTGAAGGAACACGTATAGTAAATGAAAATAATAGATATACTAATGCTTACTATATAGGCGATCAAACTGGTGCAGATAAAATGACAAATAATACTTTCTATTTAAGAGGGCATTATCCTACTGATAACTATGATGACAGTAATACTAGAGCACATTTGGGAATATCTGATAATGGACAAAGAGTATATAATGACGGGCATGGACATGGTATTCCGGATGAAGGTATTGTTGGAGTTCATGCATTAAATAATTTAAAATTTAAAAAAATTTAGTATTTAATCTATATGGAAGAGCAGGGGCAATGACCAATGAAACATGGAGACATGGAATACTAGATTTAGATAATGTAACTGTAAATATGTATAATAGTGATAATATGGGATTCTATAATATGCCGGTTGCTAGATACACATATAAGTATTGGATTATAGGAGATGATGGAGTTAGAAGAGAGTGGCGTGTTTTAGCTGGAGGATTTTCTGGAAAAGCTAATGTAAATATGTATGGAAGAAATAACTCAGTTTATTTAACAACAGGAATGTCATATATGAAACATTGGGAAAATCAAGGTCTTATCCAATCAGATGGAGCTTCAAATATAGTATATTCAAGTTTTTCTTATGCTCCAACTTTATCAAAACTTATAAGTCCAACAGACCCAGGATATCTTCATAATACAAATATGATAAAATTATCAAATATTAAACTATACGGGGACGAAAATATAGGTATGTATTTTGGTAGTAGAATCAAAGGAAATGCTGCTAAAGTACATATGGAAGGTGCCAATGAACTAGAAAGTGTATATGGATATAACAATAAGGCAGCTCATATAGGACTATACCAAGGTGAAATAGATTTTTCTGCAAAAATTGGAGAAAAATTAACAATAGATAACCAAAATCAACAGACAGCTGAAGGAAATTTAAATAATACAGGCTATACTGATAAAACAGTTGATGGAGCTGTAGGAATTTTCTCAGAAAGTGGTCAAAGAGTTGGAATAGTTGCAAGAGGAGATGTAATGGAGGGAGTCCCACCAACTGTAGCTGAAATAAATGCTCATAGAACTGATCCTGCTTGGGATAGATGGTTTTTGTATAAATGGAATAATGCAACACAAAGATTGGAAGTAGATAAGAATAATATTGGACCAGGATATGGTTTCCCAATGGGTAATGATTTTTCAAAAGATCCTATACATAATCTAGAAGTTGCTAAATTAGATATTAGATTTGGGAAATATTCTAAAAATGGAATTATGGTTTTGGCAAAACAAGGGACAGTAATTGATGTAGGAAAGAATACTTCTAACTACCATATTACTGGAGTAAGTTCAGATATTACTGATGGTATCAATGGTGCTAATACTCTTGAAGCAGATGCTTCAACTGGAACTATAGTGGCTTATGCAGAAGGAACTTGGGATCAATTAAAACATAGATATGGGAGTGAAGATGCAAGAATAGCTCAAAATGATGCTGATGCAGTCGCTATAAATAATGGAGCAGCTAGAAAAGCATTGACAGATACAACAGCTACAACAGCTGCTAAACTACAAGGTCTAGGTTCTGAAATAAATATTAATCCTAATGTAGTACTAGCTTCAAAAGAAGGTATAGCATATATGGGAGATAATCAAGGTATAGTTAATGCTATGGGAACAACAGAAGCTGTTAACTATGGTTCAATAATTGCCTATGGTAAAAATAAGGGAATTGTTACTGTAAATGGTGCAGTAAAAGCTGAAGATAAAAATACAGTTTCTGAAGCTAATAAATTTAAGAATATAGGAGCTTTCGCAGAAACAGGTGGAAAGGCTGAACTAAAAGGAGCAGTTACTATAAATGGAATAGGAGCCTTTGCTAAAGGAGCAGGTTCAGAAGCAATATTATCTTCAACAAATAATGATATAGTAATAAATGCTGGAACTGTCGGAGGAATAGTTGCGACAGATAATGGATATGCTAAGTTAAATGGTGGAACTATCAATGTAACAAAAGATAATTCTAGACTTTTCTATGCAGATGCAACAGGAAAAATAGATTTTACTGGAACTACAAATATAAATGTTTCAAAAGGAATAGTACTTCCTCATGAAGAAAGTAATCCAGCTTTCTATAATAGTAAAGTTTCAACAGCAACAGGAGTGACTCCTACAAAATATAATGGTATGGAAAATGTAACAATAAATCTTCTAAGTGATGATGTTGTTTTAAGAACAGTTGATAATCATGCTCCTGAAACTTGGACTGGTGGAGCAAATTTTGAAACTAATGTTAAGAATATAATGAAGTATTCTGCTTTAAATAAAAATGGACATACATATAAGGCATACTATACTAATGGAAAATTTAAAATTGCAACAAATATTAATCTTGATGATACAACAGATATTTTTTTAATGGTATAGTTATGGGAAATGAAGAAGTTACAATTGATAATGGAATTTCTATTACATCTAATGCAGGAAAAGGTTTAGCACAAGCTGCCTTAAAAAATACTGTAGACAATAGTAAGACAGCATATATCAACAATGGAACTGTAAACATAACAGGAGCAAATAGTGGAAGCATTGCTCTTAAAGTTGACCATGGAACTATTGAAAATAATGGACTAGTTAGTATGACTGATGGAATAGGTCTATATGGAAGCAGTGGAAGTAAAATTTCAAACAATGCAAATGGAAAAATTAGTATAAGTTCTCCAAGTCAAAATGGAATAGGGATAGCAGGCTTCCTTACAGGAACTAGTGCTCAAGAATATGGAACAGATAAACTGATCAGTAATCTAATAGCAACTGGTGGAGGAAATCTACCTAGTACTGTAAAAACAATAGATATTACTAATAATGGAGAAATTGAAATTTCAGGAAAAGCTGTAGGAATCTATGCAGATAATACTACAAGTAAAATAGCAGGAAGTAAAATAGCAGGAAGTAAAATAGCAGGTTTTGATAATCATGTTACAAAAGAAAATGCAGTAGTTAACAACAATGCTACTTTAAGCTTTGGTGATGACAGTGTAGGAATTTATGCTAAAAAAGCAATAGTTAATTTAAGTGGAACTGGAAAAGATGATATCTCTGTTGGTACAAAAGGTATAGGAGTATATACAGAAGATTCTAGTGTAAATCTTTTAACAGACTATGGTTTCCAAATAAAAGACAAAGGTGTAGGACTTTATGCTAAAAATACAGATACATCTACAGGAACTATGAATGTAAGATATACAGGAGCAGTAAATAAAGTAGGAACAGGAGCATATTTTGAAGTAACAGGAAGTCCTATAACTAATAAATTAAATATCAATGTAGATAATGTATCGAATGCTCAAACAGGAATGATAGGCATCTATGCTGCTGGAGGAACTTTCACTAATGAAGGAAATGTAAAAGTAACTAATACAAATACCTTAGGTTTTGGTATCATATCTTCAGGAGCGAATGTAACAAATAAAGGAGATATCACTTTAGAAGATACTTTAAATCAAGATAAAGCAAATATTGGAATGTATACAGCAGGTTCAGATTCTTTAAAAAATATGGGTAAAATTTCTGTTGGTAAAAATGGAATAGGAATTTATGGAAAGAATTTCTCTAATGGAGATTCTGCAACTTTACCAAATAGTACAATAGAAGTTGGAGAAAACGGAATAGGAGTTTATACAGAAGCAGGAGCAGGAGAAAATATAAAACTAGAATCAGGAAGTATAAAAGCTGGTAAAGATGGAGTTGGAGTATATGCTGTTGGAAATGGTGGAACTATAAGGGCAACAAATACATTCAATATGACTCTTGGAGATGGTTCAAGTGCTGCTAATAAAGGAGCTTTTGGTTTTGTTAATGTAGGATCAAATAATAAGATTTACAGTGATATATCAAATGTTACTTTACAAAATAACTCAATATACATCTACTCAAAGATATAAGTGGAACTTCAGCCAATCCACAAGTTGTAAATAATACCAATATTATAGCTACTGGAAAGAACAACTACGGAATCTATTCAGCAGGTTATGTTGTTAATAATGGAAATATGAATCTGTCAGCAGGGACTGGAAATGTAGGAGTATATAGTGTAAATGGTGGAACTATAGAAAATATAAGTGGAGCAATCACTGTAGGAGGTTCTGTTCCTGTAAATGATGAGTATGGAATAGGAATGGCAGCAGGTTATACTTGGACAAAGAAAGATTTACTAAAACCTGTTTCTCAAAGACCTGTCCAAACTACTGGAAATATAATTAATAGAGGAACTATTAATGTAAATGGGCAATACAGTCTAGGAATGTATGCTAGTGGAAATGGCTCTACTGCTAAAAACTATGGAACTATCAACTTAAATACAAATAATACAACAGGAATGTATCTAACTGATAAAGCAGTTGGTCATAACTATGGAACAATAACAAATGCTGCAGGAGTAAAAGATATTACAGGAGTTGTTGTAAAAAATGGGGCTAAATTTATAAATGAAGCTACAGGGGTAGTAAGTTTAAATGCTACTAATGCTCTAGGTATTTTAAGAACTAAAGATGAAGGTGAAACTTTAGGAATTATTGAAAACTATGGAACTTTTAATATCATAGGAGATGGTTCAGAGGTAGAAAAAGTTTCTGAATCTAAAGATTTAAATAAGAGTTTAGGAAAAGGTAAGGATAAAATTTCTATAGATGTACCAGCAGGAGCAACAACAGGAACTATTAAACTTAATGATATAATTCAAAGTCCAGAAATTGTAGAAACAAAGAAATTAGAACTAGAAGAAACACAAGTATCTACAATAGGTATGTATATAAATACATCAGGAGTTAAATTTACAAAACCTATAACAGGTCTAAGTGAATTAAGTCAATTAAGAAAAGCTGATTTAATTATAGGAGCTGAAGCTGCTCAAAGCACAACAGCTAAATATATCCAAGTTGGTAATACTATATTAAAACCATATAATGACACGATCCTAAATAATCCACAAATAAATAAATGGAGTATTTACTCAGGTTCATTGACATGGATGGCTAATATAGGACAAAAACCAAGTTAATGGAACTATAGAAAAACGCTTACTTAGCTAAGATACCTTATCCTGTATTTGCAAAAAGATAAAAAAATACTTATAACTTTACAGATGGATTGGAACAAAGATATGGAAAAAGAAGGAATAGGAAGTAGAGAAAAATACATTATTCCAAAAATTAAATAGTATAGGAAATAATGAAGAGGTCCTATTATTCCAAGCATTTGATGAAATGATGGGACATCAATATGCTAATACTCAACAAAGAATACAATCAACAGGATCTATCTTAGATAAAGAATTTAATTATCTAAGAAATGAATGGAGCAATCCAAGTAAAGATGCTAACAAGATAAAAACTTTTGGAACTAGTGGCGAATATAAAACTGAAACAGCAGGAGTAATTGACTACAAGAATAATGCTTATGGAGTTGCCTATGTTCATGAAGATGAAACTGTAAGACTTGGAGAATCAACAGGTTGGTATGCAGGTATAGTTCATAATACATTTAAATTCAAAGATATTGGAAACTCTAAAGAAGAACAACTACAAGGAAAAATAGGTATCTTTAAATCAGTTCCATTTGATCATAATAATAGTCTAAATTGGACAGTATCAGGAGAAATATTTGCAGGACATAATAAAATGCATAGAAAATTCTTAGTTGTAGATGAAGTATTTAATGCAAAGGGTAGATATCACACTTACGGAGCAGCTGTAAAGAATGAAATATCAAAAGAATTTAGATTGAGTGAAGACTTCAGCTTAAGACCATATGCTTCATTAAAACTAGAGTATGGAAGAGTATCAAAGATAAGAGAAAAATCAGGAGAAATGAGATTAGATGTTAAGGCTAATGATTATTTCTCAGTAAAACCAGAAATAGGAACAGAACTTGCTTACAGACATTATTTTGGAGCTAATACAGTAAAAGCAACTGTAGGAGTAGCTTATGAAAATGAATTAGGTAGAATAGCTAATGGTAAAAATAAAGCTAAAGTATCTGGAACAAATGCTGATTACTTCAATATTAGAGGTGAAAAAGATGACAGGACAGGAAATGTTAAGACAGATCTAAATCTTGGATGGGATAACCAAAGAATAGGAGTAACTGCAAATGTAGGTTATGATACAAAAGGACATAATGTCAGAGCAGGGGTAGGATTAAGAGTAATATTCTAATTTAATATTTAAGAAGAAGATTGAATTTTTTTCAATCTTCTTTTTTTGTAAAAAAACTATTAATATTATTGACAAAAATGAAATGTTATAGTTATAATTTTTCCTAAGTAGACTTAATTTTTTTAGGGGGAATAGAAATGAAAAAGATATTATTAGGGATATTTTTTTATTAGTATCAAGTTTAGCATTTTTCAGCAGAGAGAATATTATCATTTGAAGAAACATTTCTAGATGAAAAAAACTGGAAAAAGTACATGCAAAAGGAGAACAAACACCATATACAGGTGTAATAAAAAAATTTTAAAATTCCAGGAGAAGATGGAGTTTTTCGAAGGAAAAATTTCATTTAAAGATGGAGTAATAGATGGACTTGTTGAATTATATTATTCAAATGGTAAATTAGCAGAGATGGCTACATTTAAAAAAATGGAGAAAAAAATGGTATACAAAAAAATATTATGAAAATGGTCAAATAAAGATGGAAGTTTTACATAAGAATGGGAAGAAAGATGGTATTGCTAAAACAATATTCAAATAAAGGAATATTAATAGGAGAATATCCATTTAAAAAAATGATATGGTAGATGGACTAGTAAAAACAATATAATGAAGTTACAGGGAAATTAGAAATAGAATCAACATATAAAAAAATGGAAAAAAAGTGAGGGCTTACTAAAAAGCATATTATCCAAGTGGAAAGTTAAGATGTGAAGAAAATTATAAAAATGATTTAAGAGAAGGCCTAACAAAAAGATTATTATGAAAATGGAGTTTTAAAAAGAAGAAAGATTTTATAAGAATGATAAACTAGAAGGAATAAGTAAAAATTTATTATCCAAGTGGAAAAGTTCAGATAGAAGCTAGTTTTTAAAGATAATAAACTAGATGGAATTTCTAGAGAATATGATGAAACAGGAAAAAAATAATTGATCAAACAGAGTTTAAAGATAATAAAACAAATAAATTAAATAAATTAAATAAATAGGGGGAATAAAGGTGAAAAAAATTACTATTAACCATATTTTTTTACTAGTATCAAGCTTTAGTATTTTCAGCAGAAAGATTAGTTAAAATAGAAAATACTTATATGGATAACAAAGGAATAGTTTTTTTGTTGCAGGAGAAGAAACTCCATTTACAGGTATAGTAGAAAAATTATAAAACTTCAGAAGGAGATAAAACTTTATCAGGGAAAGTTCCATTTAAAGATGGACTGATGGAAGGAACTTCTAAGCTTTTTCTATTCAAATGGGAAAATGGCAAGTGTAGCAACATTTAAAAAAAGGAAAAAAATAGAAGGTATACAAAAAGATTACTATGAAAGTGGAATAAGAAAGAGAGAAATTTCTTATAAAAAAATGGATTAGTAGATGGGATTACAAAGATGTATTATTTAAATGGAAATATTCAAAGTGAAATTTCTTATAAAAAAAGGTGTGCCAGATGGAATATCTAGAACTTACCATAAAAATGGAAAGATAAATGTAGAAGCAACATATAAAAAAATGGAGTACAAGTAGGAATACAAAAAGATTATTATCAAAATGGAAAATTAAAAAAATAGAACTTCCGCTTGATAAGAATGGACTTGTGAATGGTATTGTAAAGATTTACTATCCAAGTGGTAAAATAATGTCAGAAGAAAGCTATAAAGATGATAAACTAGAAGGAACAGTTAAAAAATATGATGAAAGTGGAAAAAAATAACTAGTGAAGAATTTTTTTAAAAAAATGGTAATAGAATAAAAATAATAAAAAGTAGGAGGAGAAAAGATGAAAAACTATTATTAGGAGCATTTTTGTTAGTATCAGCTTTATCATTTTCAGCAGGAAGAAAGGTTCCAGCAGGAAAAATAGTAATGGATCAAAATACTGGAATAGCCTATGTACAAGGAGAACAAACACCATTTACAGGTACAGTTGAAGTTAAATTTGATAATGGTAAGGTTCAAGGATTATTAGAAGTTAAAAAAATGGTTTATTGGATGGAACAGGGGTTACTTATTATCCAAGTGGAAAAAGTTAAATCTAAAAGAAAATTATAAAAAAATGGTTATGAAGAAGGAATAAATACAATATACTATGAAAATGGTAATATAGAATATGAGAAGTATGTAAGTAATAATGGAAGATTAGTTTACGAAAAAAACATTTCTATCCCAAATGGTCAAATAGACTTTGAAGCTACATATAAAGATGGACAATTAGATGGTATAGTTAAAAAATATGGACCAAATGGTCAAGTAGCTCAACAAGGAATATTTAAAGATGGAGTACAAGTACAATAAGAGGCTATAAAGCCTCTTATTTTTTTGATTACTTGTCAAATTCCATTGACAAAAATAAGATGCTATAATTATAATTTTCTTAAATATACTTAAATTTCATTAGTATCAAGTTCAGGCTTTTTTTAAAAAGAGAAAACTTTATTATTTCAAGAAATATTTAGATTAAAAATAGGAGGGATAAGTATGAAAAAAATATTGTTAGGAGCATTTTTTTGTTAGTATCAGTTTTATCATTTTTCAGCAGAAAGAGTTGTTAAATTAGAGAACGCTTATGCTGATGATAAAGGAATAGTTTATGTTATAGGAGAAAAAAACACCATTTACAGGAATAGTAGAGAACTACAAAGTGCCTCCTATTTCAGAAGGAGATAGTGTCTTAGAGGGAAAAAAATTCCTTTTAAAAAAATGGAGTAATGGAAGGTTATTCTAAATTATATTATCCAAGTGGGAAATTAGCAAGTGTAGCAACATTTAAAAATGGAAAAAGTAGAGGGAATACAAAAAGACTACTATGAAAATGGAAAAAAATTAAGAGAGAAATTTCACATAAAAAAATGGACTTGTAGATGGTGTTTCAAAGCTTTATTATCCTAATGGAAAAGTTCAAAATGAAATTACTCATAAAAAAAGGGTATACCAGATGGTGTATCTAAAACTTATTATGAAAAATGGAAAATTAAAAAGTTGAACTTCCATATAAAAATGGCATAGAAGTAGGTATACAAAAAGATTATTATGAAAATGGAAAATTAAAACTTGAACTTCCATATAAAAAAATGGAGTTGTAGATGGTCTTGCAAAGGTTTACTATCCAACTGGAAAAACTAATGTTAGAGGAAAATTACAAAAAAATGATCAGTTAGATGGAATAGTTAAAAGATACGATGAAAGTGGAAAGATAATTAGTGAAGAATTTTTATAAAAAAATGGTAATAAAATAAAAATAATAAAAAAATAGGAGAAACAAATATGAAAAAAAATAATATTAGGAGTATTTTTTTATTGATGTCAGTCTTATCATTTGCAGCGGGTAGAAAGGTTCCTATAGAAAAAAATGATGGTAGATGATACTACTGGAATAGCTTATGTTCAAGGAGAAAAGACTCCATTTACAGGTACAGTTGAAGTAAAGTATGATGATGGTAAAGTTCTAGCTTTGATGGAAGTTAAAAATGGACTAATGGAAGGAACTTATAAACTTCTCTATCCAAGTGGTAAAACAGCAATTATAGCAACATATAAAAATGGAAAAACAGATGGAATACAAAAAGAATACTATGAAAATGGTCAAATAAAAATGGAAGTTTTACATAAAAATGGAAAAGAAGAAGGTTATCTAAGAACATATTATCTGAATGGAAAACTAGAAGGTGAAGAAAAATATCAGAATGGTTTAAGAGAAGGTTTAACAAAAATCATATTATGAAGATGGTAGTTTAGAAGGAGAGAGATTTTTATAAGAACAATAATTTAGAAGGAATAAACAAAATTTATCATCCAAATGGAAAGCTAGCAAAGATAGCTGTATTTAAAAAAATGGAGAACTAGATGGAACTGTTAAAACATATTATCCAAATGGGAAATTAAAAGGAATAGGTACATTTAAAGATGGAAAAAAATAGATGGAATACAAAAAGAATACTATGAAAATGGTCAAATAGAGATGGAAAGTTTAGCTAAAAAAATAATAAGAAAAAAATGGTATTGGAAGATTTTTACTCAATTACAGGGGTATTAATAGCTGAAATTCCTTTTTAAAGATGATGAAGTGGATGGAACAATAAAAAAACTATAATGAAGTTACTGGTAAATTAGAAACGGAAGGTGAATTTAAAAAAATGGAAAGGCAGAAGGAACTATGAAAGAGTATTATCCAAATGGAAAAAGTAGCAATAGAAGAAAAAAATATCAGAATGATTTAAGAGAAGGTTTATCAAAATCATATTATGAAAATGGAGTTTTAAAAAGCAGAGAAGTTTTTATAAAAATGGTAAATTACAAGGAATAAAACAAAATTTATCATTCAAATGGAAAAAAATTCAAATGGAAGCTAATTTTAAGGACGACAAACTAGAAGGAATAGTTAAAAGATATGATGAAAATGGAAAGTTAATAGAACAAGAAATATAAAAAAATGGTAATAGAATAAAATAATAAAAAGTAGGAGGAGAAAAGATGAAAAAAACTATTATTAGGAGCATTTTTTTGTTAGTATCAGTTTTATCATTTTTCAGCAGAAAGAAAAGTTCAAGTAGAACAAGTTTTTTTAAAAAAATGCAAATACAGGAATAGTATATGTTCAAGGAGAGGAAACACCATATACAGGTCTAATTGAAGTTAAGTTTCCAAATGGTAAAACTCAAGCATTAACATCATATAGAAATGGAGTAGTACATGGAAAGGGTATTACTTATCATCCAAATGGAAAAAGTATGGTCAAAAGAAAATTATAAGAATGGTGTTGAAGATGGCGTAAATATTATATATTATGAAAATGGTAATATAGAATATGAAAAAAATGTAAGTAATAATGGAAGAACAGTTTATGAGAAACATTATTTTTTTCATCAGGTAAATTAGATTTTTGAAGCTACTTACCAAGATGGTAAATTAAATGGAGTAGTTAAAAAAATATGGAGAAAATGGTCAAGTAGTTCAACAAGGAACATTTAAAGATGGAGTACAAGTACAATAGGGAATATAATGGTGCTGATAGAAGAAATTTTCTATCGGCATTTTTTTAAAAAAAGCTTGAGATAACAAGATGTTTTTTTGTTAAAAATTAAATTGAAACATTGGGAAAATTGCAGTAAAAGAAACAGCAGAAATATTGGCTAGAAGCTAATGGAATAAAAACTAGGCTAAGAAAAATGGATGAATATCTAAGGAAAGAAGTTGATAAATAATGATAAAAAAAGAATGATAATTTTTAATAATAATGGGATTAACATTAAGTTCATGTGATTTTTATACACTACGGAAAGATAGCAATACAAGATAATGTTCGTAGAATAGAGATGGAGAGAGAGGACAAAGAATTAAGAAAAAAAGATGGACCAAGTGCAATTTTTAGTAGATAAATATAGGGTAGGAGTAGAAGAAGCAATAGAAGATATATTAAAAAGACCAGTAAATAAAAAAAGTACAATTTGAAGGAGCGACTTTTATAATCCCAGAAAATACAAGACTAAATCCAAAAATATGGAAATATAGTAGATGAAAAAAACAGGCTATGGAATAGCTATAAGATTTACATTAAATCCACTATGTATATCAAAAAGAAATAAATAATACAGAATATAGTTTTTTTACTACAGTAAACGTAATGCTAATGTAACTAGAATAGCAAAAAGAAATAATGAGAATAAATGGATTTAAAGATACTTGTAAATAAATAGTAATTAATTTTTTTATAGGTAGCCTAAGAGATTTTTCTTAGGCTACTTGTTAAAGGGATTAAAAAAAATAACCTAAACAATCATTAGCAGAAAATATAGGTAAAAAAAATTAGAAGAATATAAAGTTGCAAGTCCAGATAGAAAAGGAGAGTTGGAAAAAGAAATAAAAAGACTTATATATTCAAGACCAAGTAAATAAAATAAATTTAGCAATATATGGAGCACCAATATTAAATGATAGCCCATTCTTATTAGATGAAGTAAATGAATATAATAGAGAAGAATTTGTGAAAAAAAATATGGTTATAGAAATTATCAAGACAAAGGACTATCTAAAAAAATAAAGAAAAGAATATAATTCCACAACCATATATAAGAAAAAGAGCCTTTTAAAAATAGTAGATATAAATGAATATCTAAGAAATCTAAGAAAAAGGAGTTGGCCTATGATGTTAAAAAAAGAATAGTAATGTTAATAGTGTTAGGATTAATATTTTTCTTCATGTGATTTTTATACACTACGGAAAGATAGCAATACAAGATAATATGTATAGAGTAGAGAGGGCAAGAGAAATAAAAAGAAGCAAGAAAAAAAGATGCATACGCAGCAGCAGGTAACCCTGAGTATGAAGCAGGGGTAGAATTAGCAATAAAGGATATATCAAAAAGGTCAGTAAATAAAAAGAGTAGAGTTTGGAGAAATAACCTTATTAATACCAGAAAATACAAGAATAAATTCAAAACATGGAAATATAGTAGATGAAAAAAACAGGATATGGAATACCTTTACTAATTTTTAATTGAGACTGATGGTTGTTCAAATGTTTTTCTATTATAAAAAAAGATAAGAGAAGGATTATATTATAAATTGTTGTATAATAAACGAGATCTTGAAATATCAAAAATCTCAGAAAAAAATAGCAAAAAGTAAATGGTTTTACTAAAAAAATTGTAAATAAGTAGTAATTAATTTTTTATAGGTAGCCTAAGAGTTTTTTTCTTAGGCTACTTGTTAAGGGAGTTAAAAAAATACTAGTTTTTTTAATAAAAAAATAATAGAAAACTATAGAAAGGATGAATTTAGAAAAAGAATATGGTTATGGAAATTATCAAGATAAAAACTTGCCTAAAAAAACAAAGAAATAAATATAAGCCCACAACCTAATTTTTAGAAAGGAAGCTCAACCAACATTAGGAATAGAAGAATACTTAAAAAGGATTAAGAGAAGGAGTTGGTCTATGATGTTAAAAAGAATAGTAATGTTAATTGTGTTAGGATTAATATTTTTCTTCGTGTGATTTTATACACTATGGGAAGATAGCAATACAAGATAATACTCGTAGAATAGAGATGGAGAGAGAAAGAGAGGAATTAAGAAAAAAAAGATGGACCGTCAGCAGCAGGAAATCCTAAGTATGAAGCAGGAGTAGAATTAGCAAAACAGGATATAATGAAAAAGACCAGTAAATAAAAAGATAGAATTTGAGGGGATAGCTTTACTAATTCCAGAAAATACAAGAATAAATCCAAAACATGGAAATATAGTAGATGAAAAAACGGGTTATGGAATAGCACTAGCAATTAAGAGAGATAGTGGTTGTACTTCAGGAGTATTTTTATACAAAAATAAGAAATGATTTGTATATTTTTTTCTATACTATAATGACATGAATAAAGACTTAGATGTAATAGGTCAAAAAAATAATAAAGGCAAATGGTTTTTCAAAAGAATTGTAAGTAGTAATTAATTTTTTTATAGGTAGCCTGAAGAAGTAGAAGAAAAAAATAAATGAAAAAAATACCAATAAGTTTGCTATTTTTTTAACTAGTAAATATGCAGAAATATATTAATAATAAAAAAATGGGGCTGTTGCAAATTTAAAATTTCAATCTTAAAGTAAAAAAAATAAGTAAGTTACGAATGGAAATTTTTAGATAAAAAAATCAAATAGAATGAGCCGAGCAAATGCAGGAGTGTCTGAACGAAGTGAGTTTCCTGATTTGCAGCGAATTCTTGATTTTTTATCGTTAAGAAATTTACTCAGTAACGAATTATTTTTTACTTTTTGTTAATTTGCAATAGCCCCATAAATTATTAGTCTTCATATCCATTTGGATGGTTTTTATGCCAATTCCAAGCAGTTTCAATAATTTGTTCTAATTTATCATATTTAGGAACCCATTTTAAGACATCAAGAGCTTTTTGAGATGAAGCTATAAGTCTTGCAGGGTCTCCAGCTCTTCTTGGACTAACTTCTGCAGGAATAGGGTGTCCTGTTACTTTTCTTGTAACTTCTATAACTTCTTTAACAGAGAAACCTTCTCCATTTCCTAAGTTAAATACTTGGCTATCTCCACCATTTCTTAATCTATTTAAAGCAAGGTAGTGAGCATCTGCTAAATCCATTACATGAATGTAGTCTCTTATACAAGTTCCATCAGGAGTAGGATAGTCATCTCCATAGATAGATATTTTTTCTCTTTGTCCTAGAGCAACTTGTAAAATTAGTGGAATTAAATGAGTTTCACAAGTATGAGCTTCTCCGATTTCTCCACTTGGGTATGCACCAGCAACATTGAAATATCTTAAAGCAGTATATTTTAATCCATAGGCATTAGCACACCATTTAAACATTTTTTCAACTGCTAACTTACTTTCTCCATAAGGGTTAGTAGGTTCTGTTCTATCAGTTTCAAGTATAGGCATGTTTTCTGCCTCACCATAAGTTGCAGCAGTAGATGAAAATACTATCTTATCAACATTATGAGCTTTCATAACTTTCAATAGGCAAAGAGTACCGTAGAAGTTATTTTTCAAAAATATTTTAATGGTTCGCTAACACTTTCTCCAACTAAAGAGAAGGCAGCAAAGTCTATAACTCCATCAATTTGATATTTTTCAAAAACTCTATTTAAAAATTCTTCATCTTTTAAATCTCCAAGTTCTAAATGTGCTTTTCCATCAACAGCATCAACATGTCCTGTGATTAAGCTGTCAACAACAACAACATCTTCATTTTTTTCTAATAGATATTTAACAACATGGCTACCAATGTAACCTGCTCCTCCACAAACTAATATAGACATTAGAATCTACCTCCAATATGATTTATAAATTTAAGAAAGGCATTTTTTTACCTTTTTTTCATCTCTTTTAAATACTCCAGCATCTTCAAGCACTCTTGAGAATGTTAAACCAATTTCAACATTTAAAATATTTTCTAAGATTTCATCTACTGATAAATTCTCAATATTAGGATATTTATTTATAAAGGCTTTTAACCAAGATAAATGTTTTTTTGACAATCTTTATCTTCAGAAATTTTTCTTTTTCAAAATCTTTATCTTTTTAAGAATTCAGCTATTTTTTTCTCATTTCAAATTTCAATCTTCCAGGAAGAACAGCCAGTCCCATAACTTCTATCAGCCCAATATTTTTCTTTCTTAATATTGTGGTGTTCACTATGAGGGTGGAAGATACCTAAAGGATTAGCTTCGTCAGTTCTATTATTTCTAAGAACTAAGTCAATTTCGAAGTATTCTCCTCTTCTTCTAGCGATAGGAGTTATAGTATTGTGAGGAGTTGAGTTTGTGTAAGCAAATACTCCAACTTCTTCATCTGAATATTCTCTCCAAGCTTTTAAGATTTTATCTGATAGCTCAATTAATTCATCTCTATCTAAAGATTTTAATCTTAAAACAGTCATAGGCCATTTAACTATTCCAGCCTTTATATTAGGATATGCATCAAAACTTACTTCCTTTTTCAATCTCAGATTTTTGCCATAGGGAACTCATGATTTCCACCTTGATAGTGGTCATGGCTTAAAATAGAACCTCCAACTATTGGTAAATCAGCGTTTGAACCTATAAAGTAATGTGGGAATTGATTTACAAAGTCCAAAGTTCTTGAGAAAGTATCTCTATTTATTTTTCATTTCTCTATGTTCAGAACAGAATATTATTGCATGTTCATTGTAGTAAACATAAGGAGAATATTGAAAATACCATCTTTCATTTTCTAGAGTTAAAGGAATAACTCTATGATTTTTGTCTTGCAGGATGTGTTAAAGTTCCAGCAAAACCAACATTTTCATAACATAAAAAGACATTTAGGATAATTTACTTGAGGCATATTCTTTTTGTCTTTCAATCTCTTTAGGGTCTTTTTTTCAGGTTTAGATAGATTTATAGTAATTTCTAAATCTCCATATTCTGTTGGACTTTTTCCAATATAGATTTTTTTCTATTCTTTCAGTTCTTATATAGTTAGTTTTTTTAGAGAAATTATAGAAATAATCTGTTGCTGACTTTATATTTTCATCAGATAAATTTTTTTAAATGTATTTATAACTTCTCTTGGGAAAGGGGTAAATTTTTCCCATAACTTCTGTATCAAAAAAATATCTCTATCAGTAGTTCCATCTTCTATAATTTTTTTGTTCTATAGCATAGTCACAAATTTTTATCTAAGATTTCTTGAGGATATTCAGGTACTTGATAGTTATCTTCGTTGACATCCTCCCAATCTTTTTAATTGCAACAATGCCATCAATTCATTTCTAACAAACATAACATCATCTTCTGTTATCAATGAATTTTTTTAAGTGAATATTTTTATAAGTCTATTAATTAAAGAGTAAATTTCCATCCTTTTTTTCCTTTCTAAGATATTAGTTATATATAAAATAAGTGAGGTACATTCCAAATTTTAAGATAAAAATTAAATAGAATGAGCCGAGCAAATCTCACTGTGTTTGAACGAAGTGAGTTTAGTGAATTTGCAGCGAATTCTTAATTTTTATCTGTTAAGAAATTTGGTTAGTACCGAACTATTTTTATATTTTTTTCCTGCTCCATCTCCAATGTTTGCTATATAGAAAGTAGCTCTTAAACCTGTTTTTTTCCTTATATTTTTTTCCAACATTTTTTTATAAAGTTTTTTCAACATGGTCGTTTTTCAACTATACTTACAGTACAACCACCAAAACCTGCTCCAGTCATACGAGAACCAACAGTTCCTTCTTCTTCCCAAGCAGCTTCTACAAGACTATCAAGCTCTATACCTGTAACTTCATAGTCATCTCTTAAAGAGATATGAGATTGATTCATTAGTCTTCCAAATTCTGCAATATCATCTTTTTTTCAAAAATTCAACTGCAACTTTTTGCTCTTTCATTTTCACTAACAGCGTGAGTTGCTCTTTTTAGTTGTTCTTCATCTGTTATAAAGTGCTTAACTTTATCAAATTCAGCAACTGTCAGTTCACCTAGATATTTTATATTAATTCCATTGTCATTTAGAACTTTAACAGCTTCTTCACAAGAACTTCTTCTTTCATTGTATTTAGAATCTGCTAAACCTCTCTTTTTGTTTGTATTAGCGATAACAATAGACATATTTTTTAATTTTACAGGAACATATTCAAACTTTAAAGTATTACAATCTAATAAAATAGCATGGTCTTTTTTTACCCATACCAACTGCAAATTGATCCATAATTCCTGAGTTTACTCCAATGAATTTATTTTTCTGCTACTTGGCACATTTTAACCATTTCAACCATATCAACATCAAGTTTGAATAAGTCTTTAAGTATAACAGCAGTTAAAACTTCTATAGAAGCTGAAGAAGAAAGTCCAGCACCATTTGGAATATTTCCATAGAATAGTACATCAAAAACCACTGTCTATTTTTATAAGCTTTTATCTAAGAAAGTTTTAACAACTCCTTTAGGATAATTAGCCCAGTTATCTTTTTTTATTATAAACTAAGTTGTCTAGATTAAATTCAATAGTTCCTAAATTTTTTTAAAGTTTTTTAGAATACATTCTAAAAAAACTTTGTCTTCTTTTTTTAACAACAGCATAAGTTCCAAAAATCTAATGCACAAGGGAAAAAAACAAAACCACCATTATAGTCTGTATGTTCTCCAATTAAGTTTACTCTACCTGGTGAAAAAAAATGTTTCCACTTCTCCATCGTATTTAAAAAAATTTCTTTAAATTCCTTTATTAAATCTTCTAACATAAGTCCCTCCAAAAAAATAAAAAAATGTAATTTATACTATTATATATCATTTTTAAAAAAATAAGAAACAAAAAAACTGTATCTTTTTATTTTATTTTTTTAAAATAAAGATACAGTTTTCTAAAAAAAATTAATTAATTTCTTTTTATAGTTTGCATAAAACCAGCTAAGTTTTGAATTTCACTTGGAATAAGTATCTTAGTAGATTTACCATCAGCAACTTTTTTTCAAATGTTTCAAAAAGATTTAAGTGCTAGGATTTCTTTAGCAGGTTTAGCTTCATTTAATAGTTTAATAGCTTCAGCTTCAGCTCTTTGAATTTCAAGTATCGCTTGAGCTTTACCTTCAGCTTCTTTAATTTTTACTTCTTTTTCAGCTTCAGCTCTTAAGATAGCAGATTGTTTTTCCCCTTCAGCAACAAGTATTGCAGATTCTCTTGTAGCTTGTGCTTCAAGTATTTTTCGCTCTTTTTCTCTTTCTGCCTTCATTTCCTTTTCCATGGCAATTCTGATGTCATTTGGAGGAAGTATAGATTTTTAACTCAACTCTGTTTACTTTTTATTCCCCAAGGGTCAGTAGCATCATCAAGTTCTTGACGCATCTTTGTATTTATAATATCTCTAGATGTCAATGTTTCATCAACTGTCATATCCCCTATAATGTTTCTAAGAGTTGTAGCAGTTAAGTTTTCAATAGCAGATAAAGGTCTTTCAACACCATAAGTGTATAGCTTAGGATCTGTTATTTGGAAATAAACAACAGTGTCTATTTGCATAGTAGCATTATCTTTTGTGATAACTGCTTGTGGGTCGAAGTCAACAACTTGTTCTTTAAGAGAAACTATTCTTGAAACTTTATCAAAGAAAGGATTGATAAGATTTAAACCTGAACTTAAAAGATTGGTTGTACTTTCCTAGTTTTTTTCAATGATATAAACTTGTGATTCAGGAACAATTTTTAATTGCTTTTAATGCAATTACAGCAAATAAAATCAAAAAGTAGTACAAAAAAATGGTATATAAAACATAATTCAAAACCTCCAATTTATTTTTTTAAAAATTATTTTTATTTCCTTTAAAACTTGAAATTACAGGAGTATCTCCTACTTCAAAAAGCTCATTACTTAAAAGCAGTCCATATAGACCCCTTATAACTTACATCATAGATTTTTTCTTCTTTACTTGTATCTACAATTTTCTTTACTATGATAGCTGTATCTATTTTCTCAGCATCAAAAATTATCTTTATTTTTTTAGATAAGATAGCTCTAGCATAAGGTCTTAAGAATATAAGAGATAGTAGAGAAACAACTGTAAAGAAAGTTATTTCCACTTTCATACTATCACTAATTAGAGATACAAATACAGTTAAGGCCGCTGCAAAAGCAAAACCATACTGTTACAAGTGCTGGAATAGCAAATTCAATAATAGTGAAAAATAATAGTAAGTATTAGCCAAAAAAATATAACCCACTGTCATTGTTATTCTCCTTTCATTTTTAACTAAAGTTAAAATTTATAAAAATGTAATATTTTTTTACTTATTTTTATTTCTTATATTATAACATATTTCAAAAAAATAAAAAAACACTTTTTTTATTCTATCCCATCTTCTTCTTCAATTAAATAATTCATCTGTTGCCAGTCGTAAAAATTCTATCAGTTTGTAAGGGATAGTATTATTTTTTTGTGCTATAGCAATCAGTTCATCTGCTTCTATTTTATAAACAACATGATGTTCTTCAAAGTCATCTAAAAGCATTTCTTGATATTCTTTATATTTTTCCTGTTTGTTTAAGCTCATCTATAATTTTTACTTCATCTTCTTTTTAATCTCTCCATATTTTTTTCACCTCTTTTAATAATATTTGTTCTATATCCTATAATATAATTCTACTAAATGCAAGAGAAAAAAATAATTATACAGAAGTGGTTCATTTTTTTAAATGCTTTAAGATAATATTTTTTTATCATAATTTTTTTATTGACAAAGCTAAAAAAAACTGTACTCTTATAGTATAAATAAAAAAATATTTAATTATAAATAAATTGTTGAAAGGATTGATGATATGAAAAAGTAGAACTGTAGAAATAGTAAATGAAACTGGATTACACACAAGACCAGGAAATGAATTTGTAAGTTTAGCAAAAAAACATTTTTCTTCTCAAATAAGCGTAGAAAATGAAGCAGGTACAAAAAGTAAATGGAACTTCATTATTAAAAATTACTTTCTTTAGGAATAAAAAGGAAGCAAAAATAACTGTATATGCTGATGGTGAAGATGAAAACGAAGCAGTTGATAAATTATCATCTCTTCTTGAAAACTTAAAAAGATTAATTTTTTTGTGTGAGGGAGAGAGTTAACTTCTCCCTTTTATTTTGAAAAAAATATTGGAGTGGATTATGAAAAATAACTTAATAAAAGGTATCCCAGCTTCTCCTGGGATAGCAATAGGTAAAAGCATTTCTTTACAAAGAAAATAATTTAGAAATACTTGAAAAAAATCTATACTATCTAAAAGAAGAAGAGTTAGAAAGATTAATAAAAGGTAGAGAGGTTGCTAAAAAAACAATTAGAAGAAATAAAAGAAAATACTCTTAAAAAACTTGGTAAGGATAAGGCAGATATTTTTGAAGGACATATTACTTTATTAGAAGATGAAGAACTGTTTTTCAGAAATAGATTCAAAAAAATTTCTGAAAAAAAATGTACTGCTGAATTTGCTTTAAATGAAGCGATTGATGAATATGCAAATATGCTTGCAAACTTAGAAGATGCATATTTTTAAAGAAAGAGCAGGAGACTTAAGAGATATAGGAAAAAGATGGTTATATGGCGTTATGAATGTACAAGTAGTTGATCTTTCAAAATTAGAGCCTGAAACAATAATCGTTGCAAGAGAATTAAATCCTTCAGACACAGCTCAAATAAATTTAGAAAATGTTTTTAGCCTTCGTAACTGAAATTGGTGGAAAGACAGCTCATTCATCTATTATGGCAAGATCTTTTAGAATTACCAGCAGTAGTTGGAGTAGGAACAGTTTTAGAAAAGTTAGAAGATAATCAAATTTTTAATAGTTGATGCATTAAATGGAGAAGTTATAGTTAATCCTGATGAAGAAACTTTAAAGATATATAGAGAAAAAAAGAGAAAAACTTCTTAAAAAGAAAAAAAGAAGAATTAAAGGCTTTTAAAAAGATAAAGAAGCTATTTCAAAAAGATGGAATAAAAAGTTGATGTTTGGGGGAATATAGGATCTCCTAATGATTTAAAAAGGAATTATTTCAAATGGTGGTTTTGGAATAGGACTTTATAGAACAGAGTTCTTATTTATGGAAAAAAAGATAGTTTCCCAACAGAAGATGAACAATTTGAAGCATATAAAATAGTAGCTGAAGGTTTAAAAAGGATATCCTGTAACTATAAGAACTATGGATATAGGTGGAGATAAATCATTACCATATATGGAATTACCACAAGAAGAAAACCCATTTTTAGGTTGGAGAGCTATAAGAGTTTGTTTAGATAGACAAGAAATCTTAAAAACTCAATTTAGAGCCTTACTAAGAGCTTCAAAATATGGTCAAATAAAAATTATGCTACCTATGATAATGGATATAGAGGAAGTCAGAAAGGCAAAAGCTATATTTGAAAACTGCAAGAAGGAACTTAGAGAAGAAGGTATAGAGTTTGATGAAAAGATAATGCTAGGAATAATGGTAGAAACTCCTGCTGTAGCGTTTAGAGCAAAATATTTTGCAAAAGAATGTGATTTCTTCTCAATAGGTACAAATGACTTAACACAATATACTTTAGCTGTAGATAGAGGAAATGAAAAAATTGCTAATCTATATGATACATACAACCCAGCAGTGCTACAAGCTATTAAAATGTTAATAGATGGAGCACATGAAGGTGGAATAAAAAAATTTCAATGTGTGGAGAATTTGCTGGAGATGAAAATGCAGTAGCAATTTTATTTGGTATGGGACTAGATTCTTTTTCTATGTCAGGAATTTCAATACCAAGAGTTAAAAAGAATTCTAATGAAATTGGATAAAAAGAATGTGAAAAAGCTAGTTGAAAGAATTTTTAGAGCTATCAACTGCTAGTGAAATCAAAAAAATGAAGTTAAAGAATTTATGAAAAAAATATAGTTTAAAAAAATATCTTTGATATATAAAACATATAAAAAAATTATTCAAATTATATATCTAAAATAGGTCATTAATTCGCTTTTTTTGAACTCTTTACTCATTAAAAAAATAAACAGATATTTTAATAATAATACATAATCATTAAAAAAACGAAATAAGAACATGTGTCTAAAAAGAGAAAAAAAGACTTGATTTTTTTATTAGAAAATAATGTATTATGACTACAGAAAATCAAGGAGGGATATACAATGAAAAAAAATTTGCAATGTTAGCACTAGCTATGAGCTTATTCTTAGTAGCTTGTGGAGAAAAGAAAGAAGAACAAAAACCAGCTGAACAACCTGCTGCAGAAGCAACTGCAACAACTGCAACAACAACTGAAGCACCTGCTGCTGAAGTAAAAGCATTCTCAGTTAAAACTGAAGATGGAAAGGAATTCACTTTAGAAGTTGCTGCTGATGGAGCTACAGCTACTTTAACTGATGCAGAAGGAAAAGTTACTGAATTGAAAAATGCAGAAACTGCTTCTGGAGAAAGATATGCTGATGAAGCTGGAAACGAAATAGCTATGAAAGGTACAGAAGGAGTTTTAACTTTAGGAGATCTTAAAGAAGTTCCAGTAACTGTAGAAGCTAAATAGTTAGAAAAAAGTTTAAAAACAAAGCAGGAAGATATTCCTGCTTTTTTTTATATATAGAGATTGGTAATGGAGGAAAAATGTATAAGGATATTATAAAAATAGTAAGTGGAGATATAACAAAAAAATTCCAGAAGTAGAAGTAATAGTCAATGCAGCCAACAACCAATTAGAAATGGGTGGTGGAGTCTGTGGAGCAATTTTTAGAGCTGCTTCAGGAGATCTTGCTAAGGAATGTAAGGAGATAGGTAGCTGTGCTACAGGAGAAGCAGTAATAACTAAAGGATATAATCTTCCAAATAAATATATAATACATACGGTAGGTCCAAGATACTCGACAGGAGAAAATGGAGAGGCTAAAAAATTAGAGTCAGCCTATTATGAAAGTTTAAAACTAGCAAAGAAAAAAATGGATTGAGAAAAAAATAGCTTTTTCCTTCTGTATCAACAGGAATATATCGTTTTCCAGTAAATGAAAGTGCAGAGATTGCTTTAAACACAGCTAAAAAATTTATAGATGAAAATCCAGATAGTTTCGAATTAATCTTGTGGGTATTAGATGAAAAAACTTATGTTGTGTATAAAGAGAAGTATGAAAAAAATTATAAAAGAATAAAAAAACATAAAGAATTCTCTTTTTTTAAATAGATATAGACTTTTTTTAGAAAAAAAAGTATACAATAATATGTAAAAAGAAAGGAGTTGAAGTTTTATGTTGAATAAAGAAGTATATATAAATAGAAGAAAGAAACTAAAGGAAAAACTTTAGAGACGGTTTAATTTTAATAATGGGAAATAATTTTTTTCACCTCTAGACTGTGAGGACAATACATATCCATTCATTCAAGATGCAACTTTTAAATATTATTTTTGGTATGGATCACAATGGCTTAATTGGAATTATCGACATAGATAATAATGAAGAAATAATTTTTGGTAATGACTATACAATGTCTGATATTATTTGGATGGGAAAACAAAAAAATTTTTTTAAAAAGAATTGGCTCTTGAAGTTGGAATAGAAAAGTTTATTGAAAAAGAAGAATTAAAGAAATATTTAGAAAATAGAAAAAAATATAAGATTTACTAATCAATATAAAGCAGACAATATTATGTATTTGAGTTCAATCTTAAATATAAATCCTTTTTGAATTTAATGAGTATGTGTCTTTCTATTTAATAAAAAAATATTATTAAACAAAGAAATATAAAAGATAAATTAGAAATTGAAGAAATAGAAAAAAAGGAGTAAACATAACAAAAAGAAATGCATCTTGCTGCTATGAAAAAAATGTAAAAGCAGGAATGAAAGAATATGAACTTGTTGCTGAAGTGGAAAAGCAACCAAGAAAATATAATGCTTACTATTCTTTCCAAACTATACTTAGCAAGAATGGACAAATTTTACATAACCACAATCATTTGAATACTCTAAAAGATGGAGATTTAGTGTTATTAGATTGTGGTGCTCTAACAGAAGAAGGTTATTGTGGAGATATGACAACAACTTTTCCTGTAAGTGGAAAATTTACTGAAAGACAAAAAACTATACATAATATAGTAAGAGATATGTTTGACAGAGCTAAAGATTTAGCAAGAGCAGGAATTACATATAAGGAAGTTCATTTAGAAGCTTGTAAGGTTTTAGCAGAAAATATGAAAAAACTTGGGTTGATGAAGGGTGAAGTTGAGGATATAGTTAGTTCAGGAGCACATGCACTATTCATGCCACATGGCTTAGGACATATGATGGGAATGACAGTTCATGATATGGAAAATTTTGGAGAAATAAATGTAGGTTATGATGAAGGAGAAGAAAAATCAACTCAATTTGGGTTAGCTTCTTTAAGACTTGCTAAGAAATTAGAAGTTGGAAATGTCTTTACTATTGAGCCAGGAATATACTTTATCCCAGAACTTTTTTTGAAAAAAATGGAAGAATGAAAAAAACTTCATCAAGAATTTTTTTAAATTATGATGAAATAGAAAAAAATATGGATTTTGGTGGAATTAGAATGGAAAGAGATATTTTTAATTCAAGAAGATGGAACAAGTAGAATTTTTAGGAGATAAATTTCCAAGAACTGCTGATGAGATAGAAGAATATATGGAGAATAAAAAAATAGATGATGGAAAAAAAGATGAAAAAAATATATGAAAGCAAAATAACGCATATATTCGATAAATATGTAATTTTAGCTATTACAATTAGCATTCTTATAACTTATTTTTATGGGTGGAGACATATCTTACATAATAATTGGAATAATTGTACTATTATCATTGTATATTCTAACTTTTAAAAAAAGATAAGAATAGTTGTGAGAAACAATGAATTAGTCTATAACTATAAGCAAAAATAATGAAATATTTAATTTTGATAGATATAGATTTAAAGCTATTGTTAGAGGCGAAAGAAGACAATATAGATTAGAAGCTACAAATGAAAAATGGAGAAGTAAAAATTAATTAATTGTGATTATTTAGGTTGGAAGAATTTTTAAAGAACTTATAAATGAGTTAAAAAAATAGATACAGAATACATTAACTAAATTGTTAAAGATAATTAATAGATAAAAACATGAGGCTATAAGAAACATATAGAAAAATAAGGAGGAGCTATGGAGAATATCCAACAAGAACTACTAAGAAAGTTATCAGATGAGTCTTCTATAAATGAAATACAAAAGTTATATAAAGAAAGTTATGGAGATAAGAGGTTTTAATAAAGAAAAGTCCTCAGATAAAAATTTTTGTTGTTGGTTGAGGAAGTTGGAGAGTTAGCCAAAAGCCATAAGAAAAAAATGAGAGTAAGCTAGGAATAGATAAGACTAAGGAATACAACTACTCTTCTGTTGAAAGTGAAATAGCGGATGTCTTTATAGTTCTTCTATCAATTTGTGATGTTTTAAATATAAATTTATTTAAAGTGTTTTTTTAGATAAGGAAGAAGAAAATATTAAAAAGAGTTTGGTCAGTAAATAAATAAAAAAATCAAAAAAAGAGCTATTATAAATTAATGGAGATTTTCATAAATTTGTAGTAGTTTTTTTATTGAAAATAAAAAGAAAAAAATAAAAAAACAGAAAAAAATTTAAAAAAATTTAATTTTTTTGTTGACAAAGTTTATTTTAAATGATATTATAACTGATGTCAATGAGACAAGGACATTAGCAACAGAATAGAGAAAAGACAAAAAGCAACCATAAATTTGGTGTTAAATTAAAATAGCAAAATTGAGCTATTAAAAAAGATTGAACGAAGAGTTTGATCCTGGCTCAGGATGAACGCTGACAGAATGCTTAACACATGCAAGTCTACTTGAACTTCGGTTTTGGGTGGCGGACGGGTGAGTAACGCGTAAAGAACTTGCCTCACAGTTAGGGACAACATTTGGAAACGAATGCTAATACCTGATATTATGATTTTAGGGCATCCTAAGATTATGAAAGCTATATGCGCTGTGAGAGAGCTTTGCGTCCCATTAGCTAGTTGGAGAGGTAACGGCTCACCAAGGCGATGATGGGTAGCCGGCCTGAGAGGGTGAACGGCCACAAGGGGACTGAGACACGGCCCTTACTCCTACGGGAGGCAGCAGTGGGGAATATTGGACAATGGACCAAAAGTCTGATCCAGCAATTCTGTGTGCACGATGACGTTTTTTTCGGAATGTAAAGTGCTTTCAGTTGGGAAGAAAAATGACGGTACCAACAGAAGAAGTGACGGCTAAATACGTGCCAGCAGCCGCGGTAATACGTATGTCACAAGCGTTATCCGGATTTATTGGGCGTAAAGCGCGTCTAGGTGGTTATGTAAGTCTGATGTGAAAATGCAGGGCTCAACTCTGTATTGCGTTGGAAACTGCATGACTAGAGTACTGGAGAGGTAAGCGGAACTACAAGTGTAGAGGTGAAATTCGTAGATATTTGTAGGAATGCCGATGGGGAAGCCAGCTTACTGGACAGATACTGACGCTAAAGCGCGAAAGCGTGGGTAGCAAACAGGATTAGATACCCTGGTAGTCCACGCCGTAAACGATGATTACTAGGTGTTGGGGGTCGAACCTCAGCGCCCAAGCTAACGCGATAAGTAATCCGCCTGGGGAGTACGTACGCAAGTATGAAACTCAAAGGAATTGACGGGGACCCGCACAAGCGGTGGAGCATGTGGTTTAATTCGACGCAACGCGAGGAACCTTACCAGCGTTTGACATCTTAGGAATGAGACAGAGATGTTTCAGTGTCCCTTCGGGGAAACCTAAAGACAGGTGGTGCATGGCTGTCGTCAGCTCGTGTCGTGAGATGTTGGGTTAAGTCCCGCAACGAGCGCAACCCCTTTCGTATGTTACCATCATTAAGTTGGGGACTCATGCGATACTGCCTGCGATGAGCAGGAGGAAGGTGGGGATGACGTCAAGTCATCATGCCCCTTATACGCTGGGCTACACACGTGCTACAATGGGTAGTACAGAGAGTCGCAAAGCCGCGAGGTGGAGCTAATCTCAGAAAACTATTCTTAGTTCGGATTGTACTCTGCAACTCGAGTACATGAAGTTGGAATCGCTAGTAATCGCGAATCAGCAATGTCGCGGTGAATACGTTCTCGGGTCTTGTACACACCGCCCGTCACACCACGAGAGTTGGTTGCACCTGAAGTAGCAGGCCTAACCGCAAGGAGGGATGCTCCGAGGGTGTGATTAGCGATTGGGGTGAAGTCGTAACAAGGTATCCGTACGGGAACGTGCGGATGGATCACCTCCTTTCTAAGGAGAATATGTCTTTCTCTATTCTATTGGTAATGTTCTTCAGCGCAATGCTGTTGGGATTACTTCTGAACATTGGAAACTATATAGTAGAACAAACAAGAAAACAAAAATTAACTCTAACAATTTCTTAGAGTTAGCTGTCAAAAAAAATAGGTTAAAATAATTAAGGGCACACAAAGGATGCCTAGGTAGTAAGAGCCGATGAAGGACGTGGTAAGCTGCGATAAGCCTAGATAAGTTGCAATCGAACGTAAGAGTCTAGGATTTCCGAATGGAGCAATCTATTAAGATGGAGTCTTAATACGAAAGAGGGAACCGCGTGAACTGAAACATCTAAGTAACGCGAGGAAAAGAAAGTAAAAACGATACCCAAAGTAGCGGCGAGCGAAATGGGTCAAGCCTAAACCTTAAATATGTCAAGGATACAGCCGTTGTATTTAGGGGGTTGAGGGACAGAGTAGTGAAGAACTGTAAGATATTCAATATAGTGTATTGATGAATTGGAATTGTCTGGAAAGGCAAACCGTAGAAGGTGAAAGTCCTGTACAAGTAAAATCCTTACACATATAACTCTGCTCCCCAAGTAACATGGAACACGAGGAATTCTGTGTGAATCTGTGAGGACCATATCTCATAAGGCTAAATACTCTTACTAACCGATAGCGCATAGTACCGTGAGGGAAAGGTGAAAAGAACCCCTGGAGGGGAGTGAAATAGAACCTGAAATTGTGTGCTTACAAGCGGTCAGAGCCAGTAATGGTGATGGCGTGCCTTTTGGAGAATGATCCTGCGAGTTACGTTAAACGGCGAGGTTAAGTATAACGGAGCCGAAGGGAAACCAAGTCTTAATAGGGCGATTTAGTCGTTTGGCGTAGACGCGAAACCTGGTGATCTAAACCTGTCCAGGATGAAGCTGTGGTAAGACACAGTGGAGGTCCCTAACCCACCGCCGTTGAAAAGTTGGGGGATGAGGTAGGTTTAGGGGTGAAAAGCCAATCGAACCAGGAGATAGCTCGTTCTCTCCGAAATGCATCTAGGTGCAGCCTTGAGTGTTCAATTATGGGGGTAGAGCACTGAATGATCTAGGGGGCGTATTGCTTACTGAAATCAATCAAACTCCGAATACCATAATTTAGAGCTCAGGAGTGAGACTATGGGAGTTAACTTCCATTGTCGAAAGGGAAACAACCCAGACCACCAGCTAAGGTCCCTAATTATAACTAAGTGGGAAAGGAGGTGGAGATTCACAAACAACTAGGAGGTTGGCTTAGAAGCAGCCATACCTTTAAAGAGTGCGTAATAGCTCACTAGTCGAGAGTCTCTGCGCCGACAATGTAACGGGGCTAAGTTATAAACCGAAGCTGTGGAATCCGTAAGGATTGGTAGGAGAGCGTTCTGTAGGCCGTTGAAGGAGAAGGGTAACCGACTCTGGAGGTATCAGAAGTGAGAATGCAGGAATAAGTAGCGAGAAAGGGGGCGAGAATCCCCCTCGCCGGAAGACCAAGGTTTTCAGGGTAAAGCTTGTCTTCCCTGAGTAAGCCGGGACCTAAGCCCAGGCTATAATGCGTAGGCGAATGGAAAAACAGATTAATATTTCTGTGCCAGTCATATATTGTGATGGAGGGACGCAGAAGGGTATGCGCGCGGACGAACGGAAGTGTCCGTAGAAGTATGTAGGATGACTTGATAGGAAAATCCATTGAGTTATATCTGAGGTATGATATACAGTCGTAAGATGAATGTGCAAATCCCACGCTGCCAAGAAAAAGCTTCTAACGTTAATATTTGACTGCCCGTACTGCAAACCGACACAGGTGGTCAGGATGAGAAATCTAAGGCGGACAGGCTAACTCTCGTTAAGGAACTCTGCAAAATAACCTCGTAACTTCGGGAGAAGAGGAGCCCTTGAGGGTGAGTATCCACGCGATACAAAGCGCTCGAGGGTCGCAGTGAAGAGGCTCAAGCAACTGTTTAACAAAAACACAGGTCTATGCTAAGCTGGAAGGCGATGTATATGGGCTGACACCTGCCCAGTGCTGGAAGGTTAAGAGGAGGAGTGAGAGCTCCGAATTGAAGCCCCAGTGAACGGCGGCCGTAACTATAACGGTCCTAAGGTAGCGAAATTCCTTGTCGGGTAAGTTCCGACCCTGCACGAATGGTGTAATGATTTGAGCGCTGTCTTGACGGGAGGCCTGGTGAAATTGTATTACCGGTGAAGATACCGGTTACCTACAGTAGGACGGAAAGACCCCATGGAGCTTTACTGTAGCTTGGTATTGGGTTTTGGCATTGCATGTATAGGATAGTTGGGAGACTGAGATGATATGGCGCTAGCTGTATCGGAGTCATCGGTGGAATACCAACCATTCAATGCTGAAATTCTAATCTATGGTTTGTAGCCACGGAGACAGTGCTAGGTGGGCAGTTTGACTGGGGCGGTCGCCTCCGAAAAGAGTAACGGAGGCGTTCAAAGGTTCTCTCAGGTTGGATGGAAATCAACCATAGAGTGCAATGGCATAAGAGAGCTTGACTGCAAGACTGACGGGTCGAGCAGATGCGAAAGCAGGACATAGTGATCCGGCGATTCCGAATGGAAGGGTCGTCGCTCAACGGATAAAAGCTACCCTGGGGATAACAGGCTGATCCTACCCGAGAGTCCATATCGACGGTAGGGTTTGGCACCTCGATGTCGGCTCATCGCATCCTGGGGCTGGAGAAGGTCCCAAGGGTTGGGCTGTTCGCCCATTAAAGCGGTACGTGAGCTGGGTTCAGAACGTCGTGAGACAGTTCGGTCCCTATCCACTGTAGGCGTTAGAATATTGAGAAGACCTGTCCTTAGTACGAGAGGACCGGGATGGACAAACCTCTGATGTACCAGTTGTCACGCCAGTGGCACAGCTGGGTAGTCACGTTTGGAATAGATAACCGCTGAAAGCATCTAAGCGGGAAACTAACTTCAAGATAAGTATTCTTTAAGATACCTTCGAGCCTAGGAGGTTAATAGGTTGGGGGTGTAAGTGCAGCAATGCATTTAGCTGACCAATACTAATTATCGAAGTTTTTAATCTAAGTTTGTTTTTTTACTATATAGTTTCAAGTGTTCAGACTTGCGCATAACAAGATTATGTGATACAATATATATGCTTGGTGAGTATAGCTATGGGGGTACACCTAGTTACATTCCGAACCTAGAAGTTAAGCCCATATACGCTGATGGTACTTGGCTGGAAGCGGCCTGGGAGAGTATGGATTTGCCAAGCTAACATTAAGAGAGAAGCTAGTGTTTCTCTCTCTTTTTTTATGCTATTCAAAAGTAAGACTAAATGTAATAATATTTTTTTAAAAACTGAAGAAAGCTATAAAAAAAGACTATGTAGATATCAATAATATATAGTATAATAATTCGGAAATGAAAGATGTAAGGAGGGGGAAAATGAAAGTTGTTATTGGTTTAGGAAATCCAGGTAAGAAGTATGAAAAAACACGACACAACATTGGTTTTATAGTTGTAGACAGTTTAAGAAAAAAATTTAATCTGACAGATGAAAGGGAAAAAAATTTCAAGCTCTTATCAGTGAAAAAAAATATAGACGGGGAGAAAGTTATATTTTTTTAAGCCTCAGACTTTTATGAATCTGAGTGGAAATGCTCTTATAGAAATTGTAAATTTTTATAAGTTAGATCCTAAAAAAAGATATTATAGTTGTTTACGATGATATGTCTTTAGATTTTTGGAGATATAAGAATTAGAGAAAAAGGTAGCTCAGGTGGACATAATGGGATAAAGTCTATAATATCTCATATAGGTGAAGAATTTATTAGAATAAAATGTGGAATAGGAGCTAAAAAAAGAAGATGCTGTCGAACATGTTTTTAGGTGAGTTTAGTCAGAGTGAACAAAAAAAGAGCTAGTTGAATTTTTTTAGAAAAAAACTTAATGAATGTATTATAGACATATTAACTGTTCAGAATTTAGAAAGAACTATGCAAAAAGTACAATAAGAAAAAAAGAAAAAAATTAAAATAAAAAAACTTGTTAATTTTTGTATATATATGCTAAAAATCAATTTGTGGAAAATAAACTATGTATGAAAGGAGTGTTTTTTTGATGAAATTTTTTTGGTTTCAGAGGCGGAGTGCATCCCCTGAAAAATAAAAATACAAACAGAACATTTACCAATTGAAAAATTGGAATCACCAAATGAAATTTTTTTGTACCTCTTTTACAACATATAGGAGCACCTTTAAATCCTATTGTTAACGTAGGGGACAGAGTTTTAAAAGGGCAAAAAATTGCGGATGCAGAAGGTTTGGCGGTACCTGTTCATGCTCCTGTAAGTGGAACTGTCACAAAAAAATAGAAAAATCGTGTGTATCCTTTATCTGGAAAAAGTTATGACGATTTTTTTATTGAAAATGACAAAAAAAAGAAGAATGGGCAGAATTGACTAAAATTGCAAACTGGGAAACAGCTGATAAGAAAGAATTACTTGATATTATCAGAGAAAAAGGTATAGTTGGAATAGGAGGAGCTACTTTCCCTACTCACGTAAAATTAAATCCTCCACCTAATACTAAGTTAGATAGTTTAATTTTTAAATGGTGCTGAATGTGAGCCTTATTTAAACTCAGACAATAGACTTATGTTAGAAAATCCAAGTTCAATAATTGAAGGAATAAAAATTATTAAAAAGATTTTAAATGTTCCAGATGTTTATGTAGGAATAGAAGATAATAAACCTGAAGCTATTGAATCTATGAGAAAAGCTGCAGAAGGAACAGGAATTAATATTGTTCCATTAAAAACAAAATACCCACAAGGTGGAGAAAAACAACTTATTAAATCTATTTTAGATAGACAAGTTCCATCTGGACAACTTCCATCAGCAGTTGGTGTTGTTGTACAAAATACAGGAACAGCAGCAGCAATCTATGAAGCAGTTGTAAATGGAAAACCTCTAATAGAAAAAGTTGTTACAGTAACAGGAAAGGCTATAAAGAATCCTAAAAACTTGAAGGTTGCTATAGGAACTCCTTTCTCTTACATTTTAGATCACTGTGGAATCAATAGAGATGAAATGGAAAGATTAGTTATGGGTGGACCAATGATGGGACTTGCTCAAATGACTGAAGAAGCTACTGTAGTAAAAGGCACATCAGGACTTTTAGCTTTAACAAATGAGGAAATGAGACCGTACAAGACAAAAGCTTGTATAAGTTGTTCTAAGTGTGTATCTGCATGCCCTATGGGACTTGCACCACTTATGTTTGATAGATTAGCAGCAGCAAAAGAGTACGAAGCAATGGCTGGACACAATCTAATGGATTGTATAGAATGCGGTTCTTGTGCTTATATTTGCCCTGCTAATAGACCTTTAGCTGAGGCTATCAAAACAGGAAAAGCTAAATTAAGAGCTAAGAAAAAATAGATTAAACTTAATTAAGGAGGATAAAAGTGAGTACAATTTTGAAAACAGGGCCAGCTCCTCACATTAGAACAAAAGAAACTGTTGAGTCGGTAATGTATGATGTTGTTATAGCTTTAGTACCAGCATTTTTAATGGCTATATACTCATTTGGAGTAAGAGCTCTGATATTAACTTCAGTATCAGTTTTAACTTGTGTAGTTACTGAATATCTATGTCAAAAAGCATTAAAAAGAGATATAGAAGCATTTGATGGAAGTGCTATATTAACAGGGATTTTATTTTCATTCGTAGTTCCTGCAATTATGCCTTTACAATATGTAGTAATAGGAAATATAGTTGCAATAACATTAGGAAAAATGGTTTATGGTGGATTAGGACATAATATATTTAACCCAGCATTAATAGGAAGAGCATTTGTTCAAGCATCTTGGCCAGTTGCAATAACTACTTTTGCTTATGATGGAAAAGCAGGGGCAACAGTTTTGGATGCTATGAAAAGAGGATTACCTTTAGCAGATTCTCTATTACAAAATGGAGATCAATATGTTAATGCATTTTTAGGAAATATGGGAGGATGTTTAGGAGAAACTTCTTCTTTAGCACTATTAATTGGTGGAGCATATTTAATATATAAGAAACAAATAGATTGGAAAGTGCCTGCTACAATGATAGGTACAGTATTTATTTTAACATGGGCATTTGGAGCAGATCCTATAATGCAAATATTCTCAGGAGGATTATTCCTAGGAGCATTCTTTATGGCAACAGATATGGTTACTAGTCCAACAACTTCAAAGGGAAGAGTAGTTTTTGCTTTTGGAATAGGATTATTAGTATCTTTAATAAGAATGAAAGGTGGATATCCTGAAGGTACAGCTTATGCTATCTTAATAATGAATGGAGTTGTTCCATTGATAGATAGATATATAAGACCTAAAAAATTTGGTGGGGTGAGCACAAATGGAAAATAGATATATACATTTTGGAATCGTCCTAGGACTAATAGCTGCTATATCAGCAGGTTTACTTGGTGGAGTTAATGGTTTTACAAGTAAAGTTATAGCTGAAAATACTTTAAAAATAGTAAATGAAGCTAGAAAACAAGTTTTACCAGCAGCAGCAAGTTTCAAAGAAGAAGAAGCAAAAGAAGCAGAAGGAATTCAATATATTCCAGGTTTCAATGAAGCTGGAGAAGTTGTTGGATATGTTGCTTCAGTTGCAGAACCAGGTTATGGTGGAGATATAAACTTTGTTGTGGGAATAGATAATGATGCTAAAATAACAGGTTTAAATGTAGTTACAAGTTCAGAAACTCCTGGATTAGGAGCAAAAATAAATGAAAAAGATTGGCAAGATCATTGGATAGGTAAAGATGCAACTTATGAATTCAATAAGTCAACAGATGCTTTTTGCTGGTGCTACAATATCACCTAAAGCTGTTTATACAGGAGTTATAAAAAGCATTAAATACTTATCAAAAATGAGGTGAGTAAATAATGAAAAAAATTAGGAATACTTACAGCTGGAATATTTAAAGAAAACCCAGTATTCGTTTTTAATGTTAGGACTTTGTCCAACACTTGGAGTTACAAGTAGTGCTATAAATGGGTTCTCAATGGGACTTGCGGTTATAGCCGTTCTTGCTTGTTCAAATGGATTAATATCACTTTTTAAGAAATTTATACCTGATGAAGTAAGAATACCAGCATTTATAATGATAATAGCAACACTAGTTACTGTTGTTGATATGGTTATGAATGCTTATACACCTGATTTATACAAAGTATTAGGATTATTCATACCTCTTATAGTTGTTAACTGTATAGTTCTTGGAAGAGCAGAAAGCTTTTGCTTCTAAAAAAACGGAGTTATTGATTCTATACTTGATGGTATTGGATCTGGAATAGGATTTACTTTATCTTTAACTTTTTTTAGGATCTATAAGAGAAATTTTAGGTAATGGATCTATATTTGGAATCTCATTAGTTCCTGCTAACTTTACACCAGCTTTAATATTTATATTAGCTCCTGGTGGATTTATCACTATAGGTATGATCATGGCTTGTATAAATATTAAGAAAGAAAGAGATGCAAAGAAAAAGAAGGTGACTAAAAAAAATGAGTATAGGTGGATTATTTAGTATAATTGTTACTTCGATATTTATAAATAACATAATATTTGCTAAGTTCTTAGGGTTGTTGTCCATTTATGGGAGTTTCTAAAAAAAGTTGACTCATCATTAGGTATGGGTATGGCTGTTACTTTCGTTATAACAATAGCTTCAGGAGTAACTTGGTTAGCTTACAGAATGATATTAGAACCTCTTGGTTTAGGATATCTACAAACAATAGCTTTTATATTAATAATAGCTTCTCTTGTACAATTCGTTGAAATGGCAATTAAAAAGACATCACCAAGCTTATATAAAGCACTTGGAGTGTTCTTACCATTAATCACAACAAACTGTGCCGTTCTAGGAGTTGCTATAATCAATATCCAAGTAGGATATAATTTTTATAGAAACAATAGTAAATGGTTTTGGAGTTGCAGTAGGATTCTCACTAGCTTTATTACTTTTAGCTGGTATAAGAGAAAGACTTGAATTTGCAAACATTCCTAAGAATTTTAAAGGAGTTCCAATAGCATTTATAACAGCTGGACTTTTAGCTATGGCATTTATGGGATTTAGTGGAATGCAAATTTAATAATTATACAAATGGAGGTATATAATGGAAGCGATTATGATGCCAGTTGTTGTATTAGGAATAACTGGAATATTGATGGGACTATTCCTAGCTTATGCTTCAAAGAAGTTTGAAGTAGAAGTAGACCCAAAAGTAGAAGCAATATTAGCTGTCCTACCTGGTGCAAACTGTGGTGCTTGTGGATACCCTGGTTGTGCTGGATATGCATCAGGAGTAGCTTTAGAAGGTGCAAAGATGACTTTATGTGCACCTGGAGGACCTAAAGTTATTGAAAAAATAGGAGAGATAATGGGTGTAGCAGTAGAAATACCTGTTAAGAAAAAACCTGTTAAGAAAACAGTAGAAAAGAAAGTAGTTGCTCAAACTGGAGACCCAATTTCTGCAAGTGCTGAATTTATAGAAAAAGAATAAGAGAATGCTAAATAAATTTAAAGATGCTTTTGATGCAGGAGACAAAGAAGCATATGAAAAATTAGAAAATTTAGCAAAGACAGCAGGAAAAGATGAGTTATTAAAATACTATGAAGAAATTAAAACTGGAAAAATTATTCCTGATGGAAGTGCTCCAGCAGCACCTACTGGAGATCCAATCTCTGCAAGTGCTGAATTCATAGAAAAGAATAAGAGAATGCTAAATAAATTTAAAGATGCTTTTGATGCAAAAAGATAAAGAAGCATATGAAAAAAATTAGAAAAATTTAGCAAAAGACAGCAGGAAAAGATGAATTATTAAAAATGCTTCGAAGAAATCAAAGCAGGAAAAAAATAATTGCTAGTGGAAGTGCTCCAGCAGCAGCTGCAGTTAAATTAGAACCAATAACAGCTACAAAAAGAATTTGTAGAAAAGAATAAAAAGAATGCTAAATAAATTTAAAGATGCTTTTTGATGCAAAAGATAAAGAAGCATATGAAAAATTAGAAGGTTTAGCAAAATCAACTGGAAAAGATGACTTATTAAAATGTTTTGAAGAAATTAAAGCAGGAAAAGTAGTACCAGATCCAGCAACAATGACTGATGCTCCTGCTCCAAAAGCTGAAGATTCTAAAAAACAAGAAGCTTCTTACTGCAGTGTTTTAGGTGATGGTTTGTGTGTTCCTGAACAAAATGAAAAAGCAAAAGAAGAAATAGTGAAACAAGCAGAGCCTCCTAAAACAGCTGAAGAGTTAGAAAAAGATAAACAAGCTGCAAGCTATTGTTCTATCTTGGGAGATGGACTATGTGTTCCAGAAGAAAATGAACAAATAGTTAAACAAAATTTAACAAAAGAGCTTGACAAAGAAGTTAAATAAGCTTAAATAATGAAATGAGAAAAGCACTAGAAATGTATTTATACAAATCCAGTGCTTTTTTTAGATATTTACAAATTCACAAAAAAAGTAAAAAAATAGTGAGTTACTGAGTAAATTTCTTAACGATAAAAAATTAACGTTTCGCTGTAAATTCGACTAACTCGCTACGCTCAGACATGTCGACATTTACTCGGCTCACTTGCTTTAATTTTTTTATCTAAAATTTCCATTCGTAACTCACTTATTTTTTTACTTTAGGATTGAAATTTTTAATTTATCAACATCCTCTTTTAAATTTTTTTATAATACTCTTTTTTTAGAGATAACTTCAACAACTCTTCCATTGATTTTTAAAGTATTCTTGCATTTCTTCAGAAATATCAATATCATCATAATCAGGATTATCGCTCTTTAAAGTTATAACTTTTTTTCTTATCCTTTACTTCAACTCTTTTTTTATATCCTTCATCATTGTAAGTAACAACATATATTTTATTTTTTTAACATAAGCAGTATTATTAGGATCAACTAAAGCATATTCCCCATCTTCTAAAGTTGGTTCCATACTATTTCCTGTAATTTCAACAAAGAAACTATTTAGAGAGAAGTCTCCTTTTGTTATAGGCATATAGTAATCAGGTTTATCCATATTTAAATAACCTCTACCAGCACTAGCTTTTTCCATAAACAGGAAGATTTAAAACTTCACTATCTTCTAAAAATTTTTAATACTTTCATCTTTGTTAAATACTTTAGGTAAATTTTTCCTTTAAGTATTCTTTCTTTAAAGTTTTTTTCTTCATCAGGGTATACTTCAATGACTCTTTCAATAAAGTTATTTGAAATAGGTGCAGTACCTTTTTTTCTACTTTATCTATAAAAAGTGAAGTGTAAATTGATTTTTTTAGCAAGACCTCTTAAACTATCTTTTATGTTTTTAGTCTTATTTTTTTAAAGTAGTTCCAAAACTCATATAATTCCCTCCTTTTTTTAAATGTACTACTATATATATACAGTATAACATAATTATGCTAAAGTGTCTAGAATATTTTTATTCAATTAAGATTGTACAAAAAGAATACATTAAAACATCCATAAAATCATCAGTTGAAAGAAATATAAAAAAAATATTTTTTTAAAAAAATCTGTTGACAAAGTATTTATAGTATGATACATTATGGCTATAGAAAGAGTATATATAAATACATACAAAAAAAGGAGATGTTATTATGCATTTTTTTAGAATTTAAAAAGAAGATTTAGTTTATTAAACGAGGAAGAAAAAAAGAGTTCATTTACAAGCTAAAACTTAAAGATGCAATTGATTTTTTTAAGAACAATTTATTAAAGAAATTTTTACCTAAAAATTATACAATAAATAATACATATAAATTTAGATAGAAAAAAAGAGGTAAAAAAATTTTTGTTTAGTAGTAAAAAAATTATAATAGAAAAAAAGAAGGTGCGGACGTAATTTTTGGATAAATTATATCAACACCTTTTTAAATTATACTTACTTTTGATCTAAATATTTAGATAAAATCTCTCTCGAAATTTTTTTGTGATTTTTAGTTTTTTTATTCTCTAAACTACTAACGGGCATAATACCAAATAATGAATTTGTTAAGAAAAATTTCATCAGCCTTATTTAAGAATTCTAGATCTATATCTGTCTCAATGACAGGATAATTTGAAATTATATACTGCCTAATAATTCCATTTAAAAAGCCCTGAAGATAATTTTTGGAGTATATATCTCATTGTTGTTAATTATAAATATATTGCTTGTGGCTCCCTCAGTAACTAAGCTTCTAGAATTTAGAAATATAGGCTCATCATAGCCAAGTTTTTTTACTTTTTTTCTTTTTCAAAAAAATATTATCAGCATAGTTTAAAGTTTTATGGAAAGTGAAGATAGAGCTTTCATTTCTTTGGACTTTAGAAATATTTAAGCTAAAAAGCCTTTTTTTATAATCTTCATCTGTATACGTATATGCTCTTTTTTATAAAAAAAGTCTATTTTTTTCAGTTAAAACTATTTTTCAAAAACTTCATGTTCAAGCTCAGATTTATTAGTTTCTAAGTACCTATAAACTTCATCTTTTTTTCAAGTTTATCTATATTCAAATTCAAGTCTATTATAGATTGATTTATTCTGGCTAAATGCTCATCTAAAAATACAGCTTCTCCTTTGTATAATAGGATAGTTTCAAAAAGACCTAAGCCAAAGCTGAAGCCATCATCTAATTCTATTAGCATAGAGCCTCCAATATAGCTTTAGCTTTTTGTAAAGTTTCTTCATATTCAAAATCTAATTCTGATTCACAAGTGATTCCACCACCTACTCCAAGATAGTATTTTTTATCCTTATGAATAGCAGTTCTAATAACAATATTTAAGTCACAATCGCCATTGAATGAAATATAACCTATAGAACCTGTATAAGCATCTCTTCTTGAGTTTTCTAATTCATCTATTATTTCCATTGCTCTTATCTTAGGAGCACCTGTTATTGAGCCTCCTGGGAAAGTTGCTCTAATCAAATCTACAAAATCATAGTCTTTTCTAAGTTTACCTCTTATAGTTGAAACTAGATGAAAAACAGTTGAATATGTTTCCACTTCAAAAAGCTCATCAACAACAACAGATTTTTAATTCACAGATACGATTTAAATCGTTTCTTTCCAAGTCCACTATCATAAGAAGTTCACTCTTATCCTTTTCAGAATTAGCTAATTCATTTTTTAAAGCTAAGTCTTCTTCTTCTGTAGCTCCTCTTTTTCTAGTTCCTTTTATGGGTCTTGTTTCTATTAGTCTGTCCTTCATTTTTATAAATCTTTCAGGCGAAGCAGAAACAAGTTGAAAATCTTGAAAATCTAAGTATGCAGAAAAAGGAGCAGGATTAAATTTTTCTTAGATATGAAAAAAACTTCTAAAGGAGATTTTTTTGACTTTCTATCATAAGTCTTTGAGTCAAGTTCATTATATAGATATCTCCTTCAATTATATAGTCTATAGTGCTTTTTAATAGCTTTTTAAATATTCTTCTTTTTTTCAAAAATTAGATTTGAAATTTGCAAGACTATTTTTTTCTTTACTAGATTTTTCTTTTTTTCTAGATTAGTTTTTTTCCAAAAGGTTTACTAAATTATCATAATCTTTTTTTATCTTGATAAGATATGTATATCTCTTGTTTTTTTCTATATCTTCAACTATATAAGTCTTGTAGAACGTAACTATAGCCTCAGGAATATCCAAATCTTTATTATGTCTTGTGGCTATATTTTTCAAATTTTCTACCATAATCATAAGAGAAATATACTATTCCTCCTGAAATTAAAGGAAGTATAGAATTATTTTTCTTGTTTATTTTTCCTTTAAAAAAATTTAGCTAAATATTCTTCAAAGTTTTTCTTCACTTAATACATCATTTATATAGAATTTCTTGTTATTTTTCTTTTTAATTCTAAATAAGGATCTATACCAATTATTGAATAACGACCATATTTATTTTTTTAATGAAGAATCTAAGAAAGCAATTTTGTTATTATTTTTCTTTCTTTAATATTCTAAAAAAATATCATAAATATCAATATATTTCTCTAATTTTTTTAAGCTCTATTTGCATTTTTTTAATCCTCCATTCTCTAGCTAAATCTAAAAAAATTTCTAAGCATTTCATGACCATATTCAGTCAAAACTGCCTCTGGGTGAAATTGTACAGAGTATAGAGGATATTTTTTTATGAGAAAGAGCCATAAGAACTCCATCTTCAGTTTCAGCATCAATATTAAATTCTTCAAGTAGATGTTCTTTTTTTCAACTACTAAAGAATGATATCTTGTTACATTTAATTCTTTAGGAAGATCCTTAAAAAAATATTTGAAGAACTAGTCTTAATTTTTATGTACCTTACCATGAACAGGACTTTTTACCTTTTTTTACTTCAGCACCAAAGGTATAACCTATTATTTGATGTCCTAGACAAACACCAAAGATAGGGACTTGTTTATAGAAATTTTTTTAACTATTTCATTACAAAGTCCGCAGTCTTTTTGGGCTTTTTAGGACCTGGAGAAATTATTATTCCTTCCAATTTATCTTGTTTAATTAAATCTTCAATATGCTTTTAAATCTACTAAATCATTACGAATAATTTCCATCTCTATATTTTTCTTCTAAGAAATAACTCACAAGATTATATACAAAGGAATCATAATTATCAATCATAAGAAACATTTTTCTACCCCTTTTTTTCTATTAATCAATTAAAAAAATATAAAAAAATAAGAGAGTTACATTACATCAAGATTACTGCGACGTCCTATAATGGTGAAAGAGCCTTTGTGGAGATCTCAGAACCATTATAGGCTGGCAAGTAATCGCTTGTTAGTAACGAACTATTTTTTTATATACACTTTACCTTCTGCTACAATTTCAACAGAACCATCTATGTATATCTCATCATTTTCAATAATATATTCTAGCCAACCGTTAGGTTGAACAATCTTAGCTCTATCTAAGTTTTTTTATACTTTTTTTAAATAATATCCTAATGCTGTCGTTCCAGAAGCACAGCTATTTTTCAAATATTCCACTTTCAACTTCTTTGACATAGACATAGGGTTTCATAGAAAGATTTTTCTCTATCAAAGAACATTATACCAAAAAGCAGAAAAAAATCTTTATCTGATAGATAATTTTTTTAACTGAATCTATGACTTTTTTTCAAAATTATCTTTCTTATTTTTCAGCTACATCAAAAAAATAAAGTGGTCTATACCAGAAAAACTTAACAAGGCCTAATTTATAGTTATCTATTTTTAAGTTCTTCTAAACTTTTTAAATTTAGGCATTTTAATTTTTAGCTAAAAAAAGAATTTTTCAGTCTGACCTTCTCTAACATCTACAGCTAGAACTTCATCTTCACCAGAACAAGTTATCTTATAGATTTTTTGTTTTGAAAAAGTTTTATCCCTAAAGGCCAAAAGAGAAGCAAAAGCTCTACTTGCATTACCACAAAATTCTCCACCCATCATTTGAAGATGATTGTCTTTAATAAAAACCAACTTGCTCTGCATGGAGATTATCTTCTCTCATAAGTTCTTCAGATATCTTAGCTATATCCTTATCATAGATATTAAAATTATCTATAAGTATAGTAATATTTCCAGCAGGATTAATTTTGATAAAAATCAAGTTTCATTTAAAAATTCACCTCTTTCTAAATATTTTTCAATAATATTATAGCATTTATAGCCAAATAAAAAAAGAGATTTTTTTGATTTTTTTATTTCAAAAAAATCTCTAAAAAGTTTTTAGTATTTTTTTCTATATTAACTATTTCTAAATAAGGTGAGTTGATAAAATCATAAGGGAAAACAAAGTTTCCACCATTGGAATCTAAGTCTAATTCAAAGCCCATTTCCTTAGCAGTTATATAGTAGACATACCAAATATATTGTGAGCAATAGAAAGCATCAGTGTTTTTCCCTGTTTGAACTTATACTGTATGACTTTCCAAAATATTTTTTTCATATTTTTTTATAAGTCTTGCTCTAAATTCATCTGTCATATCCTTATATCTAAGAACTAAGATATCTCTCCCATCTTCAAGCCAAAAAAATTTATATCTATATAATAAGATTTATAACCAAATTTAGGATAATCGAAAAGAGTTCTTTCATTAATCATTATTGCAACATGTCCAAACATACCTATGGGATTGACTTCTTTTTTTCTTTTTATTACAATATCACCAGGCTGTAAATTAGTGATAAAAAGTTTCTTCAGTTACTTTTTCTCCAAGTAAAATCTGACTTCTTTTTCATAAGGACCAGCTGGGATATTAGAACAAGCTGTAAAAAAAGAATTAAACTTAAAAAGCATAGCTATTTTTTTATTTTAAAATTTTTTTCATTTGACACCTTCATCTTCCAATAGAAAATCTATGATATTTTTTTATGAATTATTCCATCTTGACTAAAATTAGAATGATCCATGGATAAAAACATATTTAGGGAAATTATCTGTTACAGAATTATAAGTTTCATAAATTCTTTCCCTTGTTTTTTTCATCTCTTATTTTTATACGAAATTTGATAATAAGATAAGTCTTTTTTTCTTTTTTTAGCAATAAAATTAATTTCTTTATCCTTTACCTTTTCCAACTTTAACTTCATATCCCCTTGAAAGAAGCTCAATATATACTATATTTTCTAGTATTCTTTCAATATCTTGTGTAATAGGAAAGCCTGTTGCTTGCCTGAAACCATGATCAGTCAGATAATATTTTTTTCATCTATTTTTTTAAAGTTTTTTACTTAGGACATCATATCTAGGAACTTTTTTTAATTAGAAAAGCTACATTACAATATTCTAAATAATTTAAAAATAGTATCCACAGAAATGTTTTTTTGTTTTTTTATTTTTTTAAATATGTTTTTTTATACTGCTAGCTGAAAAAGCTTTGTCCCACATTTGCAATGACATAAGAAAAAAAATATGGTTGAATAAGTCAACATCACGAATATTATTGTACTGTAAGACATCTTTTACTAATACAGTATTGTAGATATCATTGAGATATTCAAAACTAGGTGTTTCATCCAAGTCAAAAATACTTTAAGAATGGTAGTCCACCTAATTGTATAAATTTATAGAATAAGTTTTCTTTTGATAGCTCCATATTTTTCAAAAAGTCTTTTTAAATTCACTGAAAGTAAATGGCTGAATTTCAAACTCAACATATTCTTCAGATAGAGAAGTATTTGAAATTAACTTTGCATTTGAACTTGTTAGATAGAAATCACAATCTCTATTAAGTTTTTAAATCACTAATAACTTCTTCCCAGCCATCAATAACTTGAATTTCATCAAAGAAGAAATAGACTTTACCCTTAACATCTTCTAACAAAGGCTTTAAATATTCTAATAAAGAATTAACATTATTGATACTCAATAAATTTGTAGCTTCAAAAATTGATATATATTTTATTCTCATCAGCTACATCTTTTTAAAAATTTCATCTTTTATTATATGAAGAAGAGACGATTTTTCCAACTCTTCTCATTCCAGTTAATATTTTAATAACAGGTTTATTTATAAAGGGTTTAATTTTTACTAATATTTTTTTCTCTAATAATATAATCCATAGTTTCACCTCATTTCTATTATAATCGAAATACAAAAATAAAAATCAAGATTAGTTTCGAGTATAATCGAAAATAAAATAAGAGACTATTGCAAAATAATAAAAAAAGTAAAAAAATAGTTCATTACTGAGTAGAAAAAAATTTTTCTTTGAGAGATTTTTAATAAACATTATTATATATAGAGATTACTTGCCAGCCTATAATGGTTCTAGAGCTCCATAAAGGCTCTTTCACCATTATAGGACGTCGCAGTAATCTTGTTGAAAAATTATTAGTTGTTTATTCAAAGAAAATTTTTTTAATCATAAATTATAATGTAACTCACTTATTTTTTTACTTTAGGATTAAAAATTTTAATTTTGCAACAGCCTCTTTTTAAATTACACAGACAATTTTTTTGCATCTAGGTGCATTTTTTTGCTCAAGTATAAGGTAATATAAATTTTTAAAAGTATTTCAATTTTTGCAATATCCCTTTTTCATTTTTAACTAGTATTTTTTTATAATAAGTTATCTATAAATTATAATTTATTATTTTTTTATATCTTTCCAAGTTTGAAACTTCACTTGGTGTTATTTCTTGATTTATATTTTTTTCTATAACTTCTTTTTCAAAGTCTTTTTTTCATTTAATTTTTGATTGATTTAATTTGTCAACTATTTCTTGATTAAAACTTCTAACAGTAACTTTGCTCTCAAAATGAATATCTGGTTTTTTTCAAAGTTATCATTAGTATTAATAAGTTCTATATTTTTTTATCTAAAAAAATTTTATAATTATTTCAATATCTTTTTTTGTACTATTTTTTTAATTTTTACATTCGAAAGTAATTTCTTTAATTTCTTTTTTTAAAGGAGAAAATACAAATTTTTTTCAATTGTCTTTGTATCTATGTATTCTTTAGATTTATCTCTTAAATCCCATATATCATGTGTGTCACAAAAAAACCTAATGTTGAAAAACATTGAAAGATATTCAAGTAAAAAAATCTTTTTATACGATTTATGTGAGTTCAAATTTTTTTAGTAATTTTAAGATTATTGAATTTATTGATAATATATAAATAGGAATTTCTATCAGATAACTCACAATAACATAAACATTCTATTAATTCAGGTGTTATTGTATCCAAATTTTCATTGTATAAAAAAAATAAAAAAATCAATGAGGTTTATCCATTGTGAGCCTGATCTTCCAATAACATAATTTGCTTGAAATAGTGAAATCATACTAGGAATTCCCATTCTAAATATTGTATTATTATCTCTTTTTTTCCATATCTTTATATTTTTCTATCAAATAAATTTGACCAAAAGATTTTTCAAAATTTTTTTATCCATTCTGTTTTTAGGAGTGTTTATGACTTCATCATAAAAAAAGAGTTTACAAATTTTTTTCGCAATCAGTATATTCAGATTTACCATTAGCTATAAGACTCCAAATAATACGGTCTTTTTTTGTTCATTTAGATTTTTTTATTTTTTTAAATTATTTCTAGCTTCATTTACAAAATCTTCAAAATCATTATTAATAGTTTCAATATCACAATTATATTCAAAAAAATACTAATAATAAATGCTGACAGTTTATTGTTTTTCAATTGTCATTAAATCTAATATATTAATTTTTTTCATTATGACAATATATTACCCAATTTAATATAGTATCTTTTTTTATCTTGATATAGGAAAGTAAAGCTATCCAAGATGCTTTCTCCTGGATATATTTTTTTATAAGCTTCATAATAAAAAAATGTTTTTAATAAGAAAAAAATAGGATAACAACTCTTTTGTTTTTTTATAAATTTCTTTTTTTCAGTGATAACTTGATTAAGCTCAGTTAGAAAAAAAGTTGAGTTTTTTTCTTATAGTGACATTTGTTAGTTCAAATCTCATAGAAGTTAAAGGGCGATTAAGAGTATCAAAATTTTTTTAAAATGAGGCAGGTATATTGGTGAATATAAAAATGTAAAAATCTTCTTCTTTTAATAAGAAATCTTTGTTAGATTTTTTTCTTCAAGAACATAAGATAAAGTACTTTTTAAATGGAATATCTGTTAAATTTAATATAAAAGGTATGTATTTTTTTCAAGATAAGCTCTATCTATTCCTTTTTTTCTAAAAAGATTTATTTCTGAAAAATTGATAAAGAATCTTAATATTATCACCAGAAATTTTTTTCAGATATACCAAGTATCTGTTTTATTACAGTAGAATTTTTCAACTCTATCCAAATCTTCATAAACAATAACAACAGGTTTAGTAATACTTCTTAAATTATTACGAAGTCCAGTTATAGCTTCTGAATAAGAAATATCATTTTTTTAATAAAAAAATAGACTAATATTTTCAAATAATTTACCTTGTTGGATAATCTTCTTTAATTTTTGGAGAGAATGGTGAAAATATCCCCTCATTTTTTTCAATAATTTGTCGATTTCATTTATGATTACTGATTGAATTTCATCTATATTACAAGATAATAAATCAATCTTAATTAGTGTAAAAATCTTGTAAATGATCTGTTAAAAAAAGATTTACCGCTTCCCCATTCTCCATTTATTCCAACAATAGAAAAGTTATTTAAATAATCAATAAGCCTTTTTTTAAATCATACTTACGTTCAGTAAATAATTCTTCATGAGTTTTAAGATTTATTTTAGATTTATCATTTTCTTTTTTTGTGAAAGAATAAAAAGATATAGAATACAATAGCACACAATTAAAAATATTAATAGTTAATTCAGAAAAAGATTCTTCTTGAATATATTTTTACTAAATAAAATGAAATAGAATTAGTAATACTAAGGAGAAAAAAATTGTATATACCAATATCTATTTTTTTATTTAAAGGATACTGTAAAACTGAAAAAAACCATATTCCTAAAAAGAATTAAAAAAAATAAAATTTAAAAAGAAATAGAAAAAAAGAATAAAAAAAATACTAAAGATAGTAAAAAAATACCCATAACATATTTATAAGAAAAATCTTTTTTAAAAAAACCTTTTTTTAGATAATTTTTTTCTATTTCACTTCCTTTCAATTATTTTTATAGTATTATAAGTTTTTGTACATTTTTATTTAAGTATAAAAATAACATGAATTTAAAAAAATATTTCAATTTATATATAAACAAAAAAAGCAATAGAATTATCTACTGCTTTTTTTAAATTTCACAGACAATTTTATATAATTCACATAATTTTTTTGTCTGAGTGATATTTATGTCCAAGTTTGATTTTTTAATTTTTGAGCGAGTTCTTCTATACTAGGAATATCATTAGTATCAAGTACTTGAGTTAAATCGAAGATTCTAGTTCCCATAGGAGCTTTTTGGTGTAATTTTTCATAAAATCAGTTTCATAAAAATTTTTTTCCACAAAAGAAATATCTATGTTTAACAGTTTTAAGATCATATCCATAAGAAGTTTGAGCATGTTTCATAGTCTTTGCTATCGCTTCTTTTCTTTCAGCAGTGAGTTCTCCAAATTCACATTCATATTCTATACCATTTTCAGTTTCAATTGCTGTAAATCTACCAATTATTTTGCCAATAGCTCGTACACTTTTTATTTTTTTATAAAGTCCAAGTATATTATGTTCTCTAAAGCTACGTTCAGCATTATCATAATAGATATTTGATTCAATGTTGAAGTCAAAAGTTACACCAGCAAGTTGCATTCTCATATATTTCCAAGCTTCTGAAACAGAAATTAAACCATCTTTATAACAATATTCCCAATAGTCATCAAGTATAGCACGTATTTCGTAATCTCTTTCATCCAAAACTTCTCCAATAGCATTCGCTATAGTTTCAAAATGTAGTATTTACATGCATTACTGGAGTGATTTGTTTTTTTGATTATATAAATTTAGTGTTTTTTTCAAAGCCTTCTTTTTTTATCTTTAGCCATTAATTCAGGAGCTAGAGTTATGATAAATTTATATGTTTCATTCTTGAATGAATTTAGGTGACGAACTAATTGTTTTTCATAAAACCAATCTGACATCTTAGTTTCAACTACTATTTTGAAACTATCTTGAGTAATTGTAGCATCAGGAACACTATCGATACTTTTTTTCCTGTAGTGTAAAAACAATTTCTAGGGTTAAATTTCTCAGAAAGATATTCAGAGTTTAAAAAAATTTAAAAAAATTTAAAAAAACTTATCAGGTGAATAAGAATATAACCGTGAAAGTAATAACATTGTATTTGCTGTGGCTACATTTTTCTTTTGCATGATATCTTTGAAAAATAATGTATTTTCATATGAACCCCCTCCAATAAAAAAAGTATCTAATTATCTTTCTATCTTTATTCCATTTAAATAAGCAAATTTTATTGTACTTGCTCCAGAAAAACTCATCTACATTAATATCTATAGATTCCTTAGCTACATTCTCTAAAGAATGATATAATCCTTTGAATCTTTTTTTCAAACTGCTTTTGATTGATAAATTTATTTAAATATTGTTCAGCACTATCTTTTTCCATCAAAAAAATATATATAGTAAAAATAGATCTATACTTTTTTTGCATTTCCATTCAATATATTTTTGAATATTCATTTTTTTGTATCTTCAAAGTTTTCACAAATAGGAAGAATATTTTTTTCTAATAATTCTATAATTTCATTAACAGAATGTTGATAACTAGCGCCTGTAAGAGGAAACCAACGAAAAAAATTCTACCTCTATCAATAAGAGATTCTAGTTCACCACCATAGATGAAGCCATTATTTATATTAGCTTTTTGCCATTGATTTAGAATGTATTGAAAAATGCACACTAAATTCAGCACTACAAGAATAATTATGTCGACTAGCTTGAAAAAGAATTTCAAAAGTAAGGTCTTTATTTTTAGAAATCTTTTTCAAGTTTTGTCCTTTTTTAGTAACTTTAAAATCTGGGAAATGACTTGCAATTTCTTGCCATGCTTTTTCACAAAGTTCTCTAGGTTGCATAAAAATCTCCTAAAATGAAATTAATTTATTTTTTCTATCAATCCCACACATTCAATATGGCTAGTTTGTGGGAACATATCTACAGCCTGTAGTTTCTTTAAAGTGTAGCCCTTTTCAGAAAATAGTTTCACATCTCTTGCAAATGTTGAGGGATTACAAGAGATATATACAACTTCCTTTAGATTAAGTTCAGCAACCTTGTCTATAATAGAAGGCTCTAGTCCCTTTCTTGGAGGGTCAAATATAATAGTATCTATTCTTTTGTTAGCATTTATAAGATTGACTAATTCTTTTTCAACAGGGCCATTAATAAACTCAATATTTTTCTATTCCATTTTTCTTTAGCAGTTTTCTCTCCATCTTCACTAGCAGATTTCACTATTTCAATAGCATAGACTTTTTTAGCCTTCTTTGCCATTATCATTCCAATAGTACCTGTACCTGAATAGGCATCAACAATGTACTTATCATCTATATTGTCAAAGAAATTTATTGCTATGTCATACAATCTTTTAGCTTGTTTTACATTAATTTGGAAAAAAATGAAGTAGGTGATATATGAAATTCTATTCCATTTAGATTTTCTTTTTATAGATTCTTCACCATAGATAAAAAAATATTCTTTTCTCCAATAACAGTATTAGTCTTTTTTTAGAGTTTAAAGAAATATAGATAGATTTAATTTCTTCTATTTTTTTCTCTAAGTCTAAATAAAAGATTTTTTTAATATTTTTCAGTAATCTTGTTAGAATTGATAATAAGAACAAGCATAGCTTCATTATTAGAGTTTGTTCTTATCATTACATTTCTCAAAAAGTCCTTTATGAGTAATTTCATTGTAGACAGAGATTTTTATTTTTTTATTTAAAAATTTCTTTTTAATTCTTTTTATAATTCTATTACCTAACTTAGAATTTAAAAATATTTTCATCAACCTCAAAAAAACTTCATGACTTTTTTTCTTTTTAAAGAAACCTGTAATAATTTTTATTCCCATAGACAGAGAAAGGCTCAATAATCTTATTTCTATAGTTATATACATCTTCACTTGCTAGTACATCAGAAATTTCTATATCAGGAAGCCCTGCAATTTTTCTCATAACTTCTTCAACCATAAGTTTTTTGTATTTCAATTGACTTTCATACTTAAGCATAGCAAAAATCACAGCCATAAAAAAATCTTCAAAAAGTAAATTTATGACTGTCTATTCTTTCAGGTGAAGCCTTGATAATATTTTTTTAATTAGTCCTCTAGCATAAGTTTTTTTAACAGAAATTATTTCTATTTCAAGTTCATCTTCAGGTATGGACATAGGAACAAAAACAGCAAAACCATTGTAATATCCTAGTCCTTCTCCACCAAAGACTATTTTATCAATCTTTATTTGTATAATATCAGCTACTTTTTAACATCTTATTCCTCAATTTCAAAGTAAACTACTTCTTCAGTCACTTTCATTCCTTTGGCTTCCATATCTCTTTTAATTTTTATCTAAGTCTAATTTACTGTCATAGTAGATAATTTTTTTATCTAAGTCTTTATCTAATTCTTCTAAAGTTTCATTTGCAGCTTTTTAATTGCTTTTTCAAGTTCTGTAACTTCTCTTAAAGTTTGTATATTGAAAAGCCAAATAAAGACAACAGCAATAAAAAGTAAGTAAAGCTAAGTATTTCATATTAATCTAAAAATCCTTTCTAAAATTCTAAGTTTAGAAGAGTGAGCTCTGTTATTATTTTTTTAATTCATCTTCTACAGGTATTATAGGTTTTCTCGTTATAACTTCAAATTTCTTTACTCCACCACACATGCAAATAGGAATATCTTTAGGACATTTACAAGCTGTTGCTAAGTCTTTAAATTTATTTTTTTAACTATTCTATCTTCTAATGAGTGGAAAGTAATTATTCCTAATCTTCCTCCAACTTTTTAAAAAGTTCAACAGCCTTAGACATTGCATTTTTCTAAAACTTCTAATTCTCTGTTGACTTCAATTCTGATAGCCTGAAAAAGTCTTTTTAGCAGGGTGCTTTGAAGCTCTTTCAGGATAGGCTCTTCTAATTAAAAGCAACTAATTCAAAAAGTTGTTGTTATAGGCTTAATTTTTTTCTATTTTCACAGATTAATTTGGCAATTTTTTTCTAGCAAATCTTTCTTCGCCATATTCAAAAAAATTATTCTTGATAATTCTTCTTCAGAATAAGTATTAACTACATCATAGGCAGATAATTTTTTTGCTCTGTATTCATTCTCATATCTAATTTTACATCATATCTATATGAGAAACCTCTATCAGCCTCATCTAGTTGTTTAGAAGAAACACCTATATCCATAAGTATTCCGTCCACCTTATCAATTCCTGCCATATAGGCTAGAGTATCTATATTTTCAAAATTCCCCTTTAGAACCTTCCATTTAGAAGCATATTTTTTTCTAATCTCTTTTTTGAATATTCTATTGCATTACTATCTTGATCTATAGATAGAAGAAGACCTTTATCGGATAATCTTTCTAATATTCCTTCTGAGTGACTTCCTCCTCCAAGAGTACAGTCTATATATACACCATCAGGATTTATAACAAGATTATCTAAAGTTTCATAATACAAGACAGGGATATGATAATCATTTCCAATTTTTTTCCATAAAATCTCCATTTTTTTCCAATTATTAAAAAAATGACTGTTGCAATTTAAATTTTTTTAATTTAAAAAGTTAAAAAAAATAAGTGAGTTACACTGAAATTAATCATTATAAATTTTTTTCTTTAATAGTTTTTAATGAGATTACTGCGACGTCCTATAATGGTGAAAAGAGCCTTTGTGGAGCTCTAGAACCATTATAGGCTGGCAAGTAATCGTTCAAAGAAAAATTTTTCTGAAATCTACTCAGTAACGAACTATTTTTTTACTTTTTTTGTTAAAAATGCAACAGCTCATATTATTAGTACTACCAAGTTAAAAGCAATAATTATTCTGACTAAAATCTTTTTGTAAAGCTTCTAAAGATAAAAACTAGAAGCATTGGTGAAAAAGTCAATGGGTAAATCTATAAATTTATCTAAAAAAAGTCTTTAAATGGTTTTTAGTATAGGGTCAGTTAAATTATATATAAGATCAGTAAAGTTATTATTCATTGGTATCCAAGATAAAAAAAACTCTAATCATTATTAGTATGTAAATACACCAAATCATTCTATCTAATATTGTTATAAGTGAATATGTTAAAAGTGGCATAATCTCCTCTTTTCTATTGTTCTAAAAAATAATGTTTAGCCTTAAATGTATATTCCCAACCTGACCATATTGTTAAGATAACAGGAATTAACATTAAGACTTCAGCTATTGTAAAGAAGTGCCCAGCAAATGTAAAACCAATAGGTCCTATTGCTAAAGCGATTACAATAACAAGCATTTGGCTAGTTGTCTTATACTTTCCTAGATTACCAGCTGCTATGATTTCTCCCTTGGCTGCCGCTAGTATTCTTATTCCACTGATCAAAAATTCACGTGCTAAGACGATGATAGACATCCAACCTGGAATATATTCTAGTTGCACAAATATTACAAGTGCTGAGATTACAAGTATCTTATCTGCAAGAGGGTCCATAATTTTCCCGAAGTCAGTTATAAGATTGTATTTTCTTGCAATATATCCATCAAAGAAATCAGTCAATGAGGCAACAACAAATATCACAAGAGAAATCATTCTAAAGATAAAACCAAATTTACTTGAATCAGATGCTTGTAAAAACATTATAAAAGGGATAGCCAATAAAAATCTAATCATAGTCAATCTATTAGGTAAATTCATAAAAACCCTCCGAAACTTAAAATTAAACTTTTTTTCTTACTTAAAGAGATTTTTTTCCACCTTCCATAGAAATAACTCTAACTTTGAAAAACATCTCCAACTGAAAGTACATCTTCAACTTTTTTTCAACTCTTTCAGGAGAGATTTCAGATATATGTAGTAAACCTTCTTTACCAGGTAAAATTTCCATAAATGCACCAAATTTCATTATAGAAACAACACGCCCTTCATAAACTTCGTTGTATTCAACTTCTCTAACAAAAAGAATCTATAAGTTTTAAAGTCTTTTTCTAAAAACTTCAGCATCTTGAGCAAAAAAACAGATACAAGTCCATCATCTGTTATATCAACAGTAGCACCTGTTTGATCTATGATACTCTTAATATTTTTTCCACCTGGTCCAATAAGAACAGCAATCTTGTCTTTTGGAATAGTAATTTGTTGAATTCTAGGTACATTAGATTTTAATTCAGCAGGTTTAGAAATTGTATTATTCATAAGTTCTAATATTTGTTGTCTAGCTTCATGAGCTTGATTTAAAGCAATTCTCATGATTTCTTCAGTTATACCTGTGATTTTAATATCCATTTGTAGAGCTGTGATACCAGATTTAGTACCAGCAACTTTAAAGTCCATATCTCCTAAGTGGTCTTCAAGTCCCATTATATCTGTTAAGACAGTGAATTCTTCTCCTTCTTTGATAAGTCCCATAGCTATACCTGCAACATGTTCTTTTATAGGAACTCCAGCAGACATAAGCGATAATGAACCTCCACAGATAGAAGCTTGTGAAGATGAACCATTAGATTCTGTTATTTCAGAAACAACTCTTATAGTATAAGGGAATTCTTCTTCGTTAGGGATAACATATCTTAAAGCTCTTTCAGCAAGAGATCCATGTCCTAATTCTCTTCTTCCAGGTGATCCCATTCTTCCCACTTCTCCAACTGAATATGGAGGGAAGTTATAGTGTAGGTAGAATTTCTTGTAATATTCTTTTTCTAAATCATCTATCAATTGTTCATCAGCTTTAGTTCCTAATGTAGTTATAGCAAGAGATTGAGTTTCTCCTCTTGTAAATAGAGCTGATCCATGTGGAATAGGTAAAACATCAATTTGAGCATCTAAAGGTCTAATTTCTGTAGTAGTTCTTCCATCAACTCTATGTTTATGATATAGGATAGCTTCTCTTACTAATTTTTTTCATTAAATCATGGTAGTAAGTTTTAAATTCAGTAATTACATCTTCTGGTAATTCTTCTTCAGGAACATCAGGATAATTTTTCTCCTATGAATTTATTTAATAATTCTTCTTCTAAAGAATCAACAGCTTCTTCTCTATTTTTTTCTTACCTGTAGTTAATACAGCTTCTTGTAATCTTTTTGTGTCCATTTGTATCGATGAAGTCTTTAACAAGAGGTAAAACTTCTTCTTTTGTAAATTCTATATTTTCTTTTCCATATAATTTAGCAAAAACTTCTTGAAATTCACAGATTTTTTTGATATTGTCATGTGCGAACATGATAGCTTTTAACATAGTTTCTTCATCTAATTCTTTTGCTCCTGCTTCAACCATGTTTACAGCATCTTTTGTTCCTGCAACAGAAAGGTCAAGTTCACTTTCTTCCAATTCAGCAGGAGAAGGATTTAAAATAAATTCTCCATTTTTGTATCCAACTGTAACCCCTGCAACAGGTCCTAAGAATGGAATATCAGAAATCATAAGTGCAAGTGAAGAACCGATTATACCTAAGTAATCAGGTGTATTCACTTCATCATATGATAGAACTGTATTAACAATATGTACATCATAGTTGAAACCTTCAGGGAACATTGGTCTTATTGGTCTATCAATAAGTCTAGCTATCAAAGTAGCATTTGTTGAAGGTCTTCCTTCTCTTTTGTTAAAACCTCCAGGGAATTTACCAGTAGAATAGAATTTTTTTCCACATAGTCAACAGTTAAAGGGAAAAAAAGTCAGCTCCCTTTCTAGCTTCTTTACTACGGTTAGCAGTAGATAAAACAACTGTATCACCGTATTGAATAACAATAGCTCCACTAGATTGTCTAGAGATTTTACCAGTAGAAACTTTTAAAGTTCTTCCAGCAAGCTCTAGCTCCATAATTTTTTTCATCAAACATTAAATTTTTTTCACTCCTTAAATCTTAATCAATATTTTTCTAGATAATTATATCACAGTAAACAAAAAAAATACTATTCAATAATGTCAGCAACTTTTTAAATTTAAATAGTCAATTAATTTTTTTGTGGAGAGATTTCTATTTGTAAACCTCTCAAACCTCCGCTTATTAAAAATAGTTTCATTGTCAGTAGCTGAATTGTGAATAAAGGCAGTATGTCTTTTTTTATAGCTATAGGAGAGCAACCTCCTCTTAAATAACCAGTCATAGAAAATAAATCTTTCATTGGTAACATTTCAACTTTTTTTACTTCCTGAAATTTTTTTGCTAATTTTTTTAAGTCTAATTTTTTTCTAAACCTGGAATACAAGCTACAATCATTTCTTTTCTTTTCGTTTAACAAAAACCAAAGTTTTTAAATATCCTTGTGATGTCCTCATTAGTTTTTTTATTGCTACTGATAAAGCATCTAAAATGATCTTCGTCAACTTCATATTCTCTAACGATGTGTTCTATTTTTGTGTGTTTCTAATTCTCTTATTGCATTTGTTTTTTTCATAATTTTTTTCACTATCCTATTTCTATTCTATTTTTTTCTGTAATCAAAAATTAATGTTTTTAATTTTGTCAGAGCACTTTTTTAAGCAACTTTTATTTTTACCATATTTTCAAAATTTTTAAAAAGTTTTTATGTTGCTTTTACAAAACTATATATAAATAGTATAATAAATAAAAAAATTATACAGTATTTTTGACAAATTTATTATTAATTTTTTTATTATGAAGGAGAGTGTTTAATGGCTAAAAAAAAATTTTTAAAGAATTATTTGATCCGAAAAGAATCAAAATGGGGTGGAATTAGCTTACCTATGTTCTTAGCAGCATTGGTAGTTGTCGCAATAATGGTATATGTACCTTTTGGATTAGATAAAGAAGGAAACCCAGGAAGTTTTTTAAGACCTAACTTTTTAATTATGTTTTCAGCTTTAGCTGTATTTGGTCTTTTATTTGGAGAAATTGGTGATAGAATTCCTATTTGGGATGAGTATGTAGGTGGGGGAACTATCTTAGTTTTCTTTGTTGCAGCTGTATTTGGAACTTATGGATTAGTTCCTGAAAAATTTATGAAAGCTGTTGATGTCTTTTATAATAAACAGCCTGTTAATTTCTTAGAAATGTTTATACCTGCATTGATAGTTGGATCAGTTTTAACAGTTGACAGAAAGACTCTTATTAAGTCAATAAGTGGATATATACCTCTAATTATAGTTGGTGTATTTGGAGCTTCTGTTTGTGGTATGGCTGTAGGATTTATCTTTGGAAAAACTCCTCAAGATGTAATGATGAATTATGTTTTACCTATAATGGGTGGAGGAACTGGAGCAGGAGCTATACCTATGTCTGAAATGTGGTCTTCAAAAACTGGTAGACCTGCATCAGAATGGTTTGCTTTTTGCTATTTCTATTCTAAGTATAGCTAATGTTTTTTTGCAATAATAACAGGAGCATTATTAAAGAAATTAGGAGAAGTTAAACCTAATTTAACAGGTAATGGAGAATTAATTATAGATAACTCAAAAAGAAGCTATAAGAGATAAAGAAGTTGAAGTTAAACCTGAACTTACAGATACAACTGCTGCATTTATCTTAACAGGTATATTATTGATGACAGCTCATATTTTAGGAGAACTTTGGTCAGCATTTGCAAAAAAAGTCATAATATAGATTTTTGAATTACATCGTTTAGTATTTTTTTAATTCTTTTTAACTATGTTCTTAAATATTGCTAATGTAGTTCCTGATAGACTAAAAGCTGGAGCAAAAAGAATGCAAACTTTCTTCTCTAAGCATACAATTTGGATATTAATGGCGGCTGTTGGATTTACAACAGATGTAAAAGAAATAGGTGCTGCACTATTACCTTCTAATGTTTTAATTGCTTTAGCTATAGTATTTGGAGCAGTTGGATTTATTATGTTAGTTGCTAGAAAAAAATGAAATTCTATCCAATTGAAGCAGGTATCACTGCTGGTCTTTGTATGGCAAACAGAGGAGGAGCAGGAGACGTTGCAGTTCTAGGAGCTGCTGATAGAATGGAACTTATGTCATTTGCTCAAATATCTTCTCGTATAGGAGGAGCTATGATGCTAGTATTTGGTTCTGTACTATTTAGTATGTTTGCATCATAATTATAATTATTACAGTTAGCCAAAAATCTAGCTATAATTCATTTAAGAAAATAACTTAATTTAGATTAGGAGGACAGGAATGAACAAGATTAAAATTATGGAAACATGCCTAAGAGATGGACACCAATCACTTATGGCAACACGTATGACAACAGCTGAAATGTTACCAATAATTGAAAAATTAGACAGTGTTGGTTACCATTCATTAGAAATGTGGGGAGGAGCAACTTTTGATGCTGCTCTAAGATTTTTAAATGAAGATCCTTGGGAAAGATTAAGAGAGATCAAAAAGAGATTAAAAAACACTAAACTTCAAATGTTATTAAGAGGTCAAAACCTATTAGGTTACCGTAACTATCCTGATGACATTGTTGAAAGATTTGTTAAAAAATCTATACAAAATGGTATTGATATAGTTCGTATATTCGATGCTTTAAATGATGTACGTAACTTAAAGACAGCTTGTGAAGCTACAAAAAAATATGGTGGACATGCACAACTTGCTATGAGTTATACTATAAGTCCTGTTCATACTATAGAATATTATAAAAAAATCTAGCTTTAGAAATGCAAGAAATAGGTGCAGACTCGATAGCTATAAAAGATATGTCTGGAATCTTATTACCAGAAGTTGCTTATGAATTAGTTAAAGCTTTAAAATCTGTTTTAAGAGTACCTGTAGAAGTTCATACTCATGCAACAGCAGGACTTGCAAGCATGACTTACCTTAGAGCTATTGAAGCTGGAGCAGACATAGTAGACACTGCTATATCTCCATTATCAGGAGGAACTTCTCAACCAGCTACAGAAAGCCTTGTTAGAACTTTACAAGGAACTGAAAGAGAAACAGGATTTGATTTAAATTTATTAAAAAGAAATAGCAGAATATTTCAAACCTATAAGAGCTAAATATTTACAAGAAGGAATATTAAATCCTCAAGCTCTTATGACTGAACCAAGCATAGTTGAGTATCAATTACCAGGAGGAATGTTATCTAACTTCCTATCTCAACTAAAAAAATGCAAAAAAAGCAGAACACAAATATGAAGACGTTTTTAAGAGAAATCCCAAGAGTAAGAGCAGATTTAGGATATCCACCTCTAGTTACTCCTTTAAGCCAAATGGTTGGGACACAAGCTATATTCAACATCTTAACTGGACAAAGATATAAATTAATACCTAATGAAATAAAGAACTATGTAAGAGGTCTTTACGGTAAGAGTCCAGTGCCTATAACAGATGAAATAAAGAATACTATTATAGGAGCAGAAGAAGTATTTACAGGAAGACCAGCTGATAAATTAGCACCTGAATATGATAAGTTAGTTGAAGAAAGTAGAGAATTTGCAAGAAGCGAAGAAGATGTATTATCTTATGCTCTATTCCCTCAAGTTGCAAAGGATTTCTTAATAAAAAAATATGAAAATGAATAATAAAAATATTGCTACTTTGGCAACAAAAGCTCTATTATATGAGGTTAGTATAAGCCCAAAAGCAGGACTTGTTAGTCGTCTTAGTAATGGTTCGCATAAAGACATGAATTTTTATACATTTATTGATTCAAGTTTGGCACTACATAACTATTTCTTGAATTGCTTTGATTACGGACAAGAGAAACTTTTTTCTTGTCCTAATTTTTTTAAAGACTTAAGAGAAGTTGGAAAAGTAGCAGAAAAAGAAATGTATGAAGCTACAAAGGGTATCAACACTCATAAGGGAACTATTTTTTTCTATGGGGATTTTACTTGCTGTTTTAGGTGTTCATTTAAAAGAAAATAAAGAAATTGACCTAAAAAGTTTTAAGTGAAAAAATAAAAGAGATGTGTAAGCCACTTTTAAATGAGTTGGAAGATGCAGATAATATTTCTACCTATGGAGAAAAGGCATACAAGGAATATCATTTCACAGGTGCAAGAGGACTTGCTATTTCTGGCTATGAAATAGTTTTTGCTAGATGGTATCAATAAGTTAAAAAGATTTTTTTGTAAGACTTTTAGACTTTTGAAACAGCTTGTATACTTTTTTGTTATTTTTACTATATGTCTGTTTTTAGATGACACAAATATAGTAAATAGAGCAAGTATTACAATACTTAAAGAAGTTCAAATCCTATCTAAAGAGCTTTTTTTGAAGAAAATAAAAAAACATTAGAAAAAGAAAATATTAAAAAAATTCTATGTCAAAAATTAAATGATATTTTCATAGAAAAAAAATATAAGTGCTGGTGGTAGTGCAGATTTACTAATTTTTGACAATTTTTATACATTTATTAACAGATGAAGAGTAATTTACACGAAGTTAAGGAGGTAGTTATGGTTTTTAAAAAAACTGTTGGTATTGCTGGAACATTAGAATCAAGTGATGCTATGATAACTGTTGAACCTGCCAATGAAGGTGGGATTGTTATTAATGTTTCAAGCTCAGTAAAAAGACAATTTGGTAGACAAATTACAGAAACTGTGCTTAACACTATAAAGGAATTAGGAGTTGAAAAATGCTTCTGTTAAAGTTGTAGATAAGGGTGCATTAAATTATGCTCTTATAGCAAGAACTAAGGCTGCAGTATACAGAGCTGCTGAATCTAAAGAATATAAATTTTAGGAGGAATTATGGCAATTAGAGATAGATTAAGAAGAACAATGATGTTTCTACCTGGAAACAATCCGTCAATGATTACAGATGCTCATATCTATAAACCAGACTCTATAATGATTGACTTAGAAGATGCAGTAAGTGTAAATCAAAAAGATGCTGCTAGATTTTTAGTTTCTGAAGCATTAAAAGCTATAGATTACAAAACAACTGAAAGAGTTGTAAGAGTAAATGGACTTGACACTCCATTTGGAGCAGATGACATAAGAGCAATTGTAAAAGCTGGAGTAGATGTAATAAGACTTCCTAAGACTGATAATCCAGATGAAATAGTTGCTGTGGATAAACTTATCACAGAAGTTGAAAGAGAAATTGGTAAAGAAGGAGAAACTTTACTAATGGCAGCTATTGAAAGTGCAGCAGGAATTATGAATGTTAAAGAAATAGCTCTTGCAAGTAAAAGACTTATGGGAATAGCTCTAGGAGCAGAAGACTATGTTACTAACTTAAAGACTTCAAGAAGTAAACATGGTTGGGAGCTATATTATGCAAGAGAAGCGATAGTTCTTGCTGCTAGAAATGCAGGAATTTATTGTTTTGATACTGTTTATTCAGATGTTAATAACATAGAAGGTTTTTAGAAATGAAGTACAATTCATTAAAGATTTAGGATTTGATGGAAAAATCTTGTATACATCCTAAAGCAAGTTAGAATAGTACATGAAATTTATACACCTAGCCAAAAAAAGAAATTGAAAAAAATCAATCAGAATTATAAATGGAGCAAAAAGAAGCTGAAGCTAAGGGTTCAGGAGTTATATCTGTTGATGGTAAAATGGTTGATAACCCAATTATTATGAGAGCTCAAAGAGTGCTAGACTTAGCAAAAGGCTAGTGGGATTTACAAGGAGGACTAATCATGAAATTTAATAAAAAAATGCAGTTGGTAGAGAAATTCCTGAATACTTAGAAGGAATTGGAGAATTAGTTCCTTTTAAAGGTGTTGACGCAATAAAACCTACAAAAAAAATAAAGCTGGAGCAAAATTAAGAATGAGAATTCAAGATGAAAAAGAAACTTGTTGCCAGCATAGAAGAAGCAATTAAAAAAATCAGGATTAAAAAGATGGAATGACTATATCTTTCCACCACCATATGAGAAATGGAGATACAGTTGTAAATGAAGTTTTAGAAATAATTTCTAAAATGGGGATTAAAGATTTAACTTTAGCTCCAAGTTCATTATCATCTTGCCATGGACCTGTTATTGACCATATAAAAAGTGGAGTTGTTACAGGAATTCAATCAAGTGGACTTCGTGAACCTTTAGGAGATGAAATTTCAAAAGGTATACTTAAAAAACCTGTTATCATAAGAAGCCATGGTGGAAGAGCAAGAGCAGTTGAAGATGGAGAATTACATATAGATGTTGCTTTTTATTGCAGCACCTAGTTGTGATGAAATGGGAAATATGAATGGAAGAACTGGTAAAAGTGCTTGTGGATCTATGGGATATGCAATAGTTGATGCTCAATATGCTGATTATGTTATAGCTATTACAGATAATTTAGTTCCTTTCCCTAACCTACCAGCAAGTATAGACCAAACTTTAGTTGATACAGTTGTAGTTGTGGATAGTATAGGAGATCCTAAAAAGATAGTTTCAGGAGCAATAAGAGATTCTGACAATCCAAGAGACTTATTAATAGCTAAAAATGCAGTTGATGTAATAGTTAACTCAGGATATTTTAAAGATGGCTTTGTTTATCAAACAGGTACAGGTGGAGCAAGTTTATCAGTTACAAAACTTTTAAAAGAAGAAATGATAAAACAAAACATAAAAGCTTCTTTAGGACTAGGAGGAATAACTTCTCAATTAGTTAGTTTACATGAAGAAGGTTTAATGGATGCTCTATTTGATACACAATCATTTGACCTAGATGCAGTAAGATCAATAGCAGAAAATCCTAAACATTATGAGATATCAGCATCATTCTATGCTAATCCTAATACTCCAGGACCTGCTGTAAACAACTTAACTTTTGTTATGTTAAGTGCCTTAGAAATAGATAAGGACTTCAATGTAAATGTTATGACTAAGTCAGATGGTACTATAAACCAAGCAGTTGGAGGACACCAAGATACAGCTGCAGGAGCAAGAATTAGTGTAATATTAGCACCTCTTATGAGAGCAAGAATTCCTATAATAGTTGATAAGGTTACAACTGTATGTACTCCAGGAGAAGCAGTAGATGTTATCTGTACTGACTATGGAATAGTAGTAAATCCTAGAAGAAAAGATTTAATAGAAACTTTAACAAAAGCTGGGGTTGAATTAAAAACTATTGAAGAAATGAAAGAAATGGCAGAACAATTAACTGGTAAACCTGATCCTGTTGAATTCACTGATGAAATAGTTGGTGTAGTTCAATATAGAGATGGTTCTATCATAGATGTTATCAAAAAAGTAAAAGAATAAAAACTAAATACTGAATAATAAAGAATGACACTGAAAATAATTTTTGTTTTTTTGGTGTCATTTTTTTATTGTAAGTTGAAAAACTAGAAAAAGCTTGTAAAATTGTACAAAAAAAATAGTAAAATTAAATAAGAACTAAAAAAACGTTCGATATAAAGAAATTAAATATGATTAAAATAAAAGAGGGATATATTACTACAAAAGTTGGACTTAATATAGATGGGTCTAATTTTTAGACTTGTAAAATATCCTTTTTAATTAAAAAAACTTATGGAGTTGAAAAATAAATGAAAAAAAGTAAAAAAATGATAGTCAACCTTTTATTTCATATATAGTACCTATATTTATTCTTCCCTTTGTAGGCTTTTTTTGTAGGATTATACTTTTATGCTATCTTATCATCATTTGATAAAATTAATTTTGGCTCAATATATGGAATATTACTTTCAGTTATTTTTTTCTATGTAATAGTAAGAGGACTAAAAATGGAATATTGTATTTTATCCCAAGAGAAGAATGTTATATTGAAGATGATAATCTGATTTATAGAAGGATTTTTTTCTATGTAAATTCATTTTTTTAAGGAATTAAGAATACGAATATTAGATATTGAAAAACATTATAGATAAAGGCTGTAAAATTCCTAAAGTATCTACTCGTAGTTTAGTACTGGCAACCTTTTTTTAAACCTTATGAAAGAATATTGATAAAAAAACGAAGTCAGGGAAAGAATATAAAAATATTTGTTGATGCTGATCCATATACATTTAGAAATGATGATGATAATAAATTTATAAGGACTTATAACGAATTAAAAGAAATGGTTATAGAAGAACAGAGTAAATTATCCTTTAACAAAAAAATTTAACTCAAAAAAATAGTTGTGAAGGAGTTGACTTTATGATAAGTATAACAGAAAAAAATAATAAAAATATATATAATTCAAGATAGTGGAGAAAATGAAAAAAAGTTCAGGGAGTGGAATACTTTTTATATTTGTTTTTTTAACTTTAATAGGAGATTAGTACTTTTTAGAGAATCCTGATAGTATTTTTCTTTTATTTATTGTTTTATATTTTTTTGTTTCTTATACATTTAATCTTAGTAAACTCTATCTTAAGAAAAAAAACTCAAATTATATTAGATTTAGATGAAAGAAATATAATAACAAAAAAAGAAACATTTAACTTTAAAAAAATATAATAAAAAAATAGATATAAAAGAAAAATTACTTTAAAGAGTCTGTTGTAAGTTATGGAGTAGAAATTTATTATGACAAAAAAAGCAAAAATTACTTTTTTTAACACTTGTTTAGAAAAATGAAGCAATAGAAATAATTAAAACTTTAAAAAAATATTTATAAAAAGGTGAAAAAAAGATGAAAAAAATATAGTAAATACTTCAGAGGATAATAATAAAACTAAGGAGTAGATTTTTATGATAAGTATAACAGAAAAAAATAATAAAATATATATAGTTCAAGATAGTGGAGAGTATGAAAAAAATCTTTGGCAACTGAAATATTACTACTTCTTTTTAGTTACTTTAGCTATGAGATTAGTATATTTAGATAGCTATGAAACTAATGGATTTTCTTTTATTTATTTATCTTTTTTTCTTTAAAGATATACTTATCTTAAGAAAAAAACTAAGATTATATTAGATTTAGATGAAAGAAATATAATAACAAAAAAAGAAACATTTAATTTTTAAAAAAATATAAGTAAAAATAGATACAAAAAAAGATTGGATATTTACCTGTAAGTTATGGAGTAGAAATTTATTATGACAAAAAAAGCAAAAAAATTACTTTTTTTAACACTTGTTTAGAAAAATGAAGCAATAGAAATAATTAAAACTTTTAAAAAAATGTTTGTAAAAAGGTGAAGAAGATGAAAAAAATATATAGTAAGTATTTCAGAGGATAATAATAAAACTATAGTTACTAGATATCTAAAAAGAGAATTTTTCTAATGAAAAGTAAATTTTTTTATTCTTCTATATTCTATTTATTTAATCTATGTAAGAGTGTATATCTATAAATTTAATCTAGATATTTCTTTGATGAAGAAGGTTTCACTGGAAACATCTTTTTCATTTTTTTAGTGTTGTATTTTATCATTTTGCTTGTCAAATCTAAGGAAATAATGATACTAGAGAAAGAAGAAATTATAATAAAAAATTTTTTTACTTTTTATTTGTTATCAAACAAACAAAAATAAAAAGTAAGTGATATAAGGAGTATTTATTATGAAGTGAATAACTTAACAGGTAAATTTAACATATTTGTAGATATGACAAAAAAATTTAAAGATAAGGACAAAAATTTAAAGAGTTTGAAGATAAGATTTATTATTTTTGGAATTAATTTAAGTGAAGAAGAATACAAAGAAATTGCAGGAAAAAAATTTTTAAGTTGTACTGATAAAATAAATGTTCTTTTTTTATAGAATGAAGAAAAAAATATAAAGAGATAATTGGAGAAATATTAAAAATATAGTGAAACAAAGGATTATTTACAAAAACTAATTAATATCACTAATTTCTAGTGAAATTAGTGAAAATAGAGATTATAACTAGGAGCTTTTTAATTAAAATCATGCTGAAAGTATATATAATGAGTATCTTAAATTTGAGGAGGCATATCATGAACAGTTTTAGTGGAAATTTTTATGTATAATTTAAAAATATTTCTTAACTTTAATAACTACTCTAAATGTATCTATTTCAGATTTTTTTCTTATTTATTATATAATATTTTCATTTTTGTATTGTAAATTTTCTTCAAATAAAATTGTGTAAGAAACTTTATAATGAAGTAAAAAAATTGAAATAATATTATTACCTAAATTAAGTTATCTAATTCCAGGGATATACAGAATACACATGTATATATTAGGAATATTTATATTAATAATTTTTAAAAAAATAAAATATAAAAAAATATTAAAGAAGTTTTTTTCTTTTTGATATATTATGAAACTTTATTAGTGAATGCTGTAGTTGTATTAATTGAGTTAATATATTATCTGTTCAATCAAGAACTTTTCATTGATACAATTAATGAAAAATTTTTGAGTTATAAAAAAATATGCCATTAGAATTTTTATTTTTTTAAAAAAATAAAAAAAGAATAAATTATTAAATGATACTCTAAGAGTGTAATCTTTGTGTGGGAGAACGAGATGAAGATAAAAAAATAATAAAAAAAGAGAAAAATATTTAAGAATAGAAAAAAATATTAAAAAAAGAATTTATCATAAGAACAATAATATTCTTTCTAATAGTATTATATTTTTTTATAACTTCATTTATAAAGTATGGAATATTAACAGTGGGAATGTCGATATTTTGTTTTTCCAGTTATATTTTTTTATTTTTATTTAAGATTTATATTAAAATGTAGCTATGAAATTTTAATAATAAAAAAAGATATAATAAGCTCTTATATTTCTAAAAAAACTATTAGATAAGTAAATCTAAATTTAAAAAAATTTAAATAAAAAAATTTGAAATTTTTAAATTTAGAAAAAAATATTTTAAGGAATATCCTATATGGGCTATAGTAAGGGGAGTTAAATATGAAGAAAAATCCATATTTTTAAACTTCATTTTTAAATTAAAAGATGGAGAGCAATTTGATTTTTGGTTTAATGCTAGATGATAATGAAGCAAAAGAAATACTAAGAGAAGTGAAAAGAATTTTTTTAAATATAAATAAGCTCACATAGGAGTGATAGAATAGTATGGAGATACGAATAACTAAAAACAGAAAAAGTATTTAAAAAGTTGAAAAAAATAGCTAAAAAAAGAATTATTAATAAGGATAATAATATTTCTTTTAATAGTATTTTTATTTCTTTATTACTACATACAAAAAAATATGGGAGAATAACAATATTTTTTTGACTTTATTGATTTTTTTCCAGTAGGAATATCTTTTTATTTGGCTTTTTATATCAAATTATCCTTATGAAGTGCTTATTATTAAAAAAATGGGAAAATAATTATATATGTTTCACTTTTCTATAGACATTTAAAAATTTTGTAAATTATTTAATTTTTTTACAAGTTTATGATATTGATAATTTAAAACATATTTATTTTTAAAAAAATACTACAGAAATTTTTGGTAATTAAAGCTATAAAAAGAACAGAAAGTCCATATCATAAAATTCACTTAACTTTTTAAAGATAAAAGTTATACTGCATTTGGAGTGAAACTAAAAAGATGAAGTGGCAAAGGATATAGTATTGACAATTAATAAGTTTTTTAGAAAAAAATATAAAAGAAAAACAAAATAAAAAAAGATTGACATTGGCAGAAAAAAAGAAAATTTAAGTGAAAAAAATATAATTCTCCATTAGAGGAAAGATATAACTATATTTTTAAATCAAATTATTGATGAGGAAAAATTATTTATATCTGAAAAAGACAGTAATTTCATAATTAATGGAGATAGTGAAGCAATAAAAAAAATTTAGAAATATTCAAAGATACGAATTTTTGAAGAAACAGATTTCTATGTTTTCTATGTAAATTATCTATCTAAAAAAAGAATATGAAAAATAAGAAAGTTTTAGTAGGATATAATGGAATTGATGGGAAAGAAGTAACTATGTCAAAATTTAAGGAAGATATAAATGAGATAAGAGATAATAGAAGTACATTTAAAAAAATTAATAATATTTAAGGAATAAGATTATAGAAATAAAAAAATATTTTTTTGAAAGGAATAGAAAAAAATATGGAAATAGAAAATACAAAAAGAAGCTACAGTTATCGAATTAAAAAAACAATAGAGTATTTATAGGTGTGTATATAGTTCCATTATTTACACTGATAGGTTTAATTATTTCAAAGATAACAATTTATTCTATTTTAGTGTGTTTAACTATTTTTTTGTTTTTTTCTAAATATTGGAAATTATATAGCTATAAGAAATATAGGTAGTATAGAAACTTTGACCTTAAACAATGTAAGTCTTACAATGAGAAGACTAAAGAAAAAAATAAAAAAAGTAACTTATGAAAAAGAGATATTTTATGATGAAATTTTTCAAAAATATATTATCAAGAATACTTTTTTTAGGATTTTATAAAAAGAGACTTCACTTTTGATATGAAAAGAAATATGAAAATAAAAACATATTTTTAATACATATTCATTTGGCTATAAAATGTCCTATGAAGATTTTTAAAAAAAATAAATAGTATTATTGAAGAAAAAAATAAAGGAACATAAAAAAATTATATTAAAAAAAGAAAACCAAGATAAAAAAAGTTTTTAGTAGGATATAATGGAACAGATGAGAAAGAAGTAACTATGTCAAAATTTAAGGAAGATATAAATGAGATAAGAGATAGTAGGAGCAGATATGGGAGAAAAGAGAAGTCGTAGGCAAATGAGCAAAGTTCAATAATTGGAAGAAAAAAACAAATTTAATAGGTTCAGTAATAGGAGAGGGAAAATAAATGAAAAGTTTTTTTAGTATTAATAATTTTAATATTTTTTTAACAGCATGTACAAATACAAGATATTATTATTATCCAGAAAACTATAAAAAAATAGTGATATATCTATATCAGCAAGTCTAGTAAAATTTGATAATGAAAGTTCTCCTCTTAGTTATATATGGATATATGATTTAAGAAATCATTATAGAAATCGTGAAAAAGAACCATATTATAATGTAAAAAAATTTTATCTTCAACAATAAAAAAATAAATAGTAATGGCAAAGAGTATGCTATTAATACTAAACCTGATTCAGATCATATATATGTATATGACCAAGGAATAATAATAACAGGAGATTTTTACAGCTTATATAGGGAAAGTGCAACTAGATAATGGTAAAATAATAGATATACCTCCATTAAAAATTTAAAAAAATGTTCTTATAGAAAAAAATATAATGGGTTAGATGATGCTTTTTAGTAAAGGTGTTCCAAGAAAAAGAAATATTTAGTGGAACAGTGGAAGATTATAAAAAAATAAAAAGAAATAACTAATAATTAATTTTTTTAAAGGAATTTGAAAAAAAGATTTTTTTAGCAGATATGCATTTTTTTATAAAAAAACCAAAAAGAAAAGGATTAGGACCTAAATATGGAGCACTTGGGCTATATAATAGGGAAATAAAAAAACTCCTTTAGGTACATATAGAATAAAAATTAGGGGGAGTAAATTGTAATTCTTTAATAGGAACAGAAGAAGAAAGGCTATTCATTGAGAATATCCCTATAAATATACCTGGTGCAGATCCAGGTTGGAAAGGAAGAATTCCAGAAGAAATGTTTAAATAAGCAGATAAGGTGATAGAGTATGTTAAGAGTTTTTATTTGTAATAGTTAATGTAATATTTATCAGTATGATATTATTTGTTTCGAATAAAGAAACAATATTTCCTTCTATATTTTTCTTTTTTTCAATACAATATATTTATATATTAAAACAATATATAGAAGAAAAAAAAGTACAGAAGAAAAAAATAATAAGAAGAGAAAGTTTCATTTTATTTATGCTATTATTACTTTTAGAAGTGTTACAAAATGGAACAATTTTATTTATTTTACAAAATATTATTTTTTTCTAATATTAATATTTTTCAATTTTTTTGTAGGACTTTATTATTTTTTTAAAAAAATTTCAAAGCTTTTTATTTATTCTATTTTTTTAGGAGTATTAAATATACTCTTATTGTTAATAAATAGAATTATAGATTTAAGTAAGAATGTTTCACCTGAAATTATAATTTCTGAAAGTACAGTGACATTAACAATTCTTTACATCTTATATACTTTTTTTAGATTATAAATATAAATTAAAAACATTTGAAAAAAATATTACATAGAAGAAAAATTATATAAACGAAAAAAAGTTCTACAATTGGAATGAATATATACATATTTTTTTAATCTTATTTTTTTGTCTATGATAATTTCTGGGATATTAATGAATTGGGATATGATGAAAGAAAGATTTCCATATATTGTGGAAAAAAATAAGCTATTTAAATTTTTTTGTTTAATTTTTTTCTCTTCTTTTTAAGTTTGAGTATTTTTTTCTGTTGTGCAAAAAAAGAAAAAAATAATAAGTTATTTAAAGGTAATAATATTTTTTTAATAGTAATGGTTTTTCTATAAGTATGATATAAAAATATGATTTATATGAAAATATCTGTATAATATTTATAAGTAATTTATTGTATGAAATATTATTAAATTATCAAGAAACTTTAATGTTTAAAGATGATTTTATTATTTTATTAAAAATATAAAAACCAAAAAAAATTAAAAATAAAAAAACTCAGAAAAAAATAAAAAAAGTAATTTATTTAAAAGGAAATTTAATTATTAATTTTTTTAAGATTTCTTAATGGTAAAAAAACAAATTTATATTACAGATGGAAATAAAGAAATATATTTTTGGATATTTTTATTTCTCAAAAAAATATAAAGAAATTTTTAGCACTATTAAGCAAAGTTCATCAAGAATAGGAGCAAATGTAGGAATAAATTCTGCAATAGTTAATACTGTTTTACGGGTATTATGAAAAAAATTCTATCCAAGAGGAGGTAGAAATTCATGGAAATCAAAATAGAAGAAACAGAGAATAGTTTAAAAAAATTATAAAAAGCTGTAAAAAGGAATTAAAATGGGCATTTATAATTGGAATTATTTGTAATGCTTGTATACTTTATCCTATTTTTAAAGATAACACCTGGAGAATTTTTACTTTGGATTATTACTTTTTTTATACTCCAATATTACTAGCAATTTTATCTTTTTTGCAATAAATATTCGTATGAAGTTATTTTTTTATAAGTGATAAAAAAATATTTTTTTATCAAACTTATTCTTTAAATACTTTAAATACCCCAAATTTAAGTTTTTTTATCAAATTTAAAAAAAATATATTCAAAAATCTTATGGAGGCTCAATTTATTTTAGGATTTATGATATTAGAAAATTAGTTGTAAATATAAAAAAATCACCCAAATTTAAGAGTACATTTTATTTTTGAAAATGAAAAAAATTAGACTATTGTGCTTGGGGATATGAAATACCCATGGAGGAAGCTGAAAAAGTTATAAAAAGATAAAAGAAATTTTTAAAAGAACACAACAATATTGAACTTAAGTAGAAAAGAATCCAGAATACTTATCAATACTAGATAAAAAAAAGCAATAAAGAATGGAAAAAAATAGACGATAAAAACACAAGTAGAAAAAAAGTATCAGTAATGAATAAGTTATTAAATGATGCCCTAAGAGCAAAAAGGATATGCAGGACCAGACATAAAAAAATGGTACTAACAGATGTAACAGATCCAAATGGACCATTTTATACAGATACCTTAACAAATGTAGTAGTATTTGATAGAAAGCAATTAGCTAACCTGGATAGAGATAAAATACTAAATATATTAGGACATGAATTTGGACATTATAGTAAAGAAGATAATAAGACAGGAAACCAAACTATAGCTAATTATACAGGAGCTAAATTAGAAGACAGAACAAAAGCTATGGTAGCTAAAGAAGCAACAGAAGATACCCTAGCAGCAATAAGAAATAATCCGAATGTAATAACAGGAGAAGAAGGAAAGAAACTAGCTGAAAGTATTCCTATGGATAGAAGGGAATATAAGATTTATCAAATGAGTAGACCTTTAGATTATAGTGAAGCATATTATAATTATAAAAATGCAGAAGGATTTTTGCAAAATATTTTAACAGGTGGAAACTATCTTTTTAGAAAAGCATTGGGTTTAGGAACACATGGGTATGCACTAGTAATTCCAGATGACCAAGATAGATTTTTTAAAGATGGTGAGTTAAGAGAAGAATACAGGCTAAAAGGTTATCCAAAACCTGAAAATTATGGTGGTAAATTAGGTTGGACAGTTGGAGGTCATAATGTTGATAAAAAATTAGAAGTAATCTTTAATCAACCAGAAGATTATAAAGTTGCTAAAAAGGAAATAGAAGGAGATACTTCTGATCAATCAACTCCTTTAAATGGACATATGGGAGCAGAATTAAAAAGTTCAAAAATATATAAATGATAGCGAATTTGTTGAAGCTTTTATGGAAGTATCAATTGCTTATAAATTCAATAATGAGCGTGGAATTGCACCTGATTATGGTGCATTAGGGCAAGGAGCTTCTAGTTATTATGATTCTTGGGAAGAAAAAAATGATATATGACAAAAAAATCCTGTACATAATTGTAATGCATTTATGAATACACTAGCTGAAAAAAATAAAAAAATTACAAATTTTAACAGAGATATGCCAGGATTAGATCCAGGAAGTAATAGAATTATTGATGATAAGTATTTTTAAAAAGAATAAAGCTTGATAGGCAAAAAAATAATATAAAAAGATTATATATTTTCAAGTAAAATTTATTACTTTTTATTGTTATAGAAATAAAAAAATTGTGTTATAGGCATGATGTGGATATTGATAAGAAATACCAAAAGATAATTAATAAAGTAAGGAGAGGATTTTATTTAAGAATTCTCTCCTGAATAAGGAGTTTTTTTAAATGAAAAAAATAATAGAGGATACTATATTTTTTTATTGTTATAAAAATTTTTTTCTAATATCTTGTTTAATCTACCAATTAGCTATAAAAGGGACATATATGTACTATAAAGGGAGTTACAGCTTTTATTTTTGTTAGAATTATTAGAAATTTTTTTATATTTTTATAAGCTAAATAAAAAAATATAAAACAATCTTAAATTAAATTTTTTTATTTTTTTATCTTCATTAATATTAAATTTTTTTAATAAATTATTTTTTTATTATTTAGGTGAAAAATATATAGAAATACTTTTTATTTTTTTAAGTCCATTACTTTTTGCTGTAGTATACTCATTTTTTTATTATTTTTTTAATAGAAGAAAATTTATTTTTATTTTTAAATATACACTAATATCATTTAGTTATTTATTATTTTTTTAATATACTTAACAGTACCAATCATTCCACCTAAGAAAGAAAAAAATTGGCTATATAATAGGAATATTTTTATATAGTTTATGTATTTATAATTTTTTTGTTTAAAGAAGTTGAGAAAAGAAATAAGAGTAAATTATTAATTTTTTTATTAATAAAGAAGAGAAAAAGTAACAAGAAGCATATGTTTAACATAGCTAAAAATTCTTATATATTCACTATTATTTTACATTTCTATAAGATATAGAGATATTCATTATAAAATTATTCTTTTTTTATTACATTTGAATTGTTTGGAATTATAATATTTTTATAAAAAGAATTTTTTTATAAAAAAATCTTATGAAAAAAATAGAACTTTATTTACTGTTTAATTTTTTTCAGATACTTATTTTTTTACTATTTAGGAAAATTTAAAGAAGAATTTTTTTGTATTTACTGAAGTAATTATTATGTTTTTTTACCTTTTTTTCTAGCTTTATTATCATTAATATATTTATTAATAAAAAAAATGAAGTTTTATTTGATATATTCATTAATTTTTATTATTATGGGGGTTATTTTTTTGTAATGCCAAATCTTGCAGGAATACCACCTGAACTAGGAGAATATAACCTAAGTATATTACATATATTTATAGCATGTATAATAGTTAGTTATTTATATATTCCTTTATTTAGAAAAAAATGAAAAATATAGAAGCAAAGAGATTTAATAAAGTATTAATTCTAAAAGATGTCAAAAATTTTACTTATACAACAGAAGAGTTAGCTTATCATACTGAGATGTATAAATTTCTTAATGATTTAGAATTAGAAGCCTTTACTAGAGTGTTTTTATAGAAATAAAAAAATTGAATAAGTTATACATTTTTTTGATGCTAATTACAGTGTGACAATTATAGAATTTTCTAAAAAAATGAATTGGAGAAATCAAAAAAAGGTGATAAGATGGAATACAGATATAAAAAAATATTTATTTAGAAGAAACTATAGAAGAAATTTTTCTCTGAATTAAATAATAGTAATACAGAATATGAGCGTTCAACTTTTTTTCATTAGCATATAGACCTTATGAATATGTAGAAGTAACTATTTATTTAATATTTGGAGAAGTTTTATTAATAAAAAAATATTTGATGAAAATTTTTCAAATAGATAATACTTTAAAAAGTAGGAATAGCACTAACTGATGAAATAATAAATAGATATGACTTATATTATGATGATTTTGAAGAAGTTTATTTATCAAAAAAATATAAGGAATTAGTTGTTATAGTAGATTTAGCTGATAATATAATAGGTTTTTTTCTTTTGTAAAGGACGAAGGAAGAGATTGGAGTTCTCCAAAGGATAAAATTAAAAAAATTATTTAGAATGTAAAAATTTACTAGATATCTATGGTTCTTTATATAATAATGATACATTGGATGCTGATATAGAAAAAAAGAAATCTATGGGCAACTAGATAACTATAAATTTACTTTTTGATATGATAACAAGAGATATAAAAAGTATTCAAAAATCTAGAAACAGGAGAGTTTGTAAAAAAATTTCTCTTGAATAGATAGAAATTTTTTTAGATTTTTTTAAATATGAAATGAGATTAGAAAGCAGATATTATTAAAAAAATGGATATTAAGGGTTTGAGTGATGTTTATGAAAAAAATAAAACTTTACATTTTTTTATGTGATAGTAGACATTTTTTTAAAAAGATTTAAAAAAAGATTATAAAAAAATTTTTTTGATATTTTTTTCTTTTTTAGGTATTTTTATTACTTCTTTATCAACAAAGGTCTTCGATAATTAATATTATATTAATTCTATTTTTTTCTCTTTATTACTTCCTTTATTAATGTTAATTGATTGTAATAGATGTGAGAAGTATAAATACATTATTGAAGAATTATTTATAAAAGAAGATGAAATTATTATTTTTTTCATATTAATAAAAAAAGGAGAGAATAGAAAAGCATAAAATAAAATTTGATGAAATCACAGATTTAGAATATAAAGATCCTTTCTTTTTTTGAGTCCTTATAAACCAGATACTTTTTCATAAAAAAATATAGAAAAAAATGTAGACTCTTAAAAAAATAAAATTAAAATCTAAAAAAAGTTATTTCATTTGGTTTCTTTTTTTGGAAGAAGAAGCTAGAGAAATTATAAAAAGCTATTAAAGAAAGAAAAAAATAAACTACGAAAAAAAGTTCAAGAAGAAACAAAAGAATTTAAAATTAAATAAAATAAATGATTTATCTGAGGCTGTTGCAAAAATTAAATCAATCTTAAAGTAAAAAAAATAAGTGAGTTACGAATGGAAATTTTTAGATAAAAAAATCAAATAGAATGAGCCGAGCAAATCCAGGAGTGTCTGAGTGCAACGAGTTTCCTGATTTGCAGCGAATTCTTGATTTTTTTATCGTTAAGAAATTTACTCAGTAACGAACTATTTTTTTACTTTTTGTTAATTTACAACAGCCCCATGTTTTTTTATAAAAAAATATGATATAATTAAGGATATAATATTCAAGGAGACTAATATGGGAAAAAAATTATATTTTTTTACTGGTGGAAGTAGAAGTGGAAAAAGTAAATTTGCTGAAGAATATATTTACGAACAAAAAAATTTAAAAAAATAAAATTTATTTTTGCTACAGCTATAGCTTTTTGATGATGAAATGCAAGATAGAATTGAAAGACATATTAAAAAGAAGAGGTAACACTTGGAAAAACAATAGAAGGTTTTAAAAATCTTATCTCTCTTGTAAAAAAATGATATAGACAGTACTGATGTAATTTTTGTTTGACTGTATTACAAATTTTGTTTCTAATTTCATGATAATGGATAGAGATATAGATTGGGATAAAGTAGATTTATCTGTAGTTCAAGAAATAGAAGATCAAATTGAAGAAGAAATGTCTAATTTTTTTAGAATTTATTAGATCAAAAAAAGACTGACTGTGTTTTTTTGTAACAAATGAAATTGGTTCAGGTCTTGTACCTGATTATCCTTTAGGTAGACACTTTAGAGATATTTGTGGAAGAATCAATCAGCTTGTTGCAAAGAATTCTGATGAAGCTTATTTAGCTGTTTCAGGAATAAAAAGTAAAAATTAAATAATGGGAGGAAATATGAAAGGTTTTTTTATTACTTTTTATCGTTTATGACAAGAATACCAATGCCAAAAAAATAGATTATGACGAGGAAAAAGCTTGGAAAGTCAATGAAACTTTTTTTCCACTTGTAGGAATAGTAATAGGTTTTTATTCTATTATTCTTTTCTATAGTGTTTTCTTATGTCTTGAGCAATTTATCTTTTTCGGCTTTTTTACCAATAATCATATTGGTAGTAATTTTAACAGATTTAATCTCAACAGGAGCTTTACATCTTGATGGTTTAGCAGATACTTTTGATGGAATTTTTCAGTTACAGAAGTAAACATAAAATGCTTGAAATAATGAAAGATTCAAGATTAGGTAGTAACGGTGCTTTTAGCATTAATCCTATATTTCTTAATAAAGTTTGTATTACTATATTCTTTATTGATGGAAGATCAAGGAGAAACAGTTTTTTTGCTGTATTAACTTATCCAGTTGTAGCTAGACTTTGTAGTGTTATCAGTTGTGCTTCAGCTCCTTATGCTAGAGGAAGTGGAATGGGTAAAACTTTTGTTGATAATACAAAAGCTAGTGGAGTTATTATTGCATCATTGATAACTGTGGTATATAGTAGTGCTATGTTATTCTATATGATAAATAGTAGTTTATCACTTGAATTACCTTTAGATTTTTGTTATGATGAGATTAGGAATTAATTTACTTATAATTGCAATACTAGGACTATTTGCTTTTTTTCTTTCTCTAAATTGATAGAAAGAAAAAAATAGGTGGAATAACAGGAGATACTTTAGGTGCTTTACTTGAAATATCAAGCCTTGTATATCTATTCTTAATTATAGTTGTACCTACTTTCTTCTTATAAGGAAATAATATGGGAAAAATTAATTTTTAATAAGACATGGGCAGACAGAAATGAATGCTCAAAACCTATATTTTGGAAAGTTAAATCCACCTTTAAATGAATTAGGTATAGAACAAGCCTATATGGCAAAGGAAAAAAACTTTCAAATATAGCTTATGATTGTATCTATTCTAGTCCTTTGGAAAGAACAAGAGAAACAGCAGAAATTTGTAATTATTTGGATAAAGAAATAATCTATGATAGTAGGTTAGAAGAAATAAATTTTTGGAATTTTTTTGAAGGTTTAACATTTAAAGAAATTTCTGAACAATATCCAAATGAAGTAAAAAGAAATGGAAAAAGAATTGGAAAAAGTTTTAATTATATAACAGGAGAAAGTCTCGAAGAACTATATCAAAGAGCTGTTTCATTTTTAGAAACTTTAGATTATACAAAAGACAACCTTATTATTTCTCATTGGGGGATAATAAACTGTATAATCAGTTATTTTGTTTCAGGGACTTTAGATACCTATTGGAAATTTAAAGTAGATAATTGCTCTATTGTAATCTTTGAAGGAGATTTTTAATTTCAGTTATCTTACTAAATTATATTAGAGAGTTGGTAAAAAAATGAAAGATATAAATTTTTTTATTTGATTTAATCAGTAAAATAGAGTCTGTAGATAGTTCAGCAATTAAAGAAGCTCAAGCTGAGCTTGATAGAAAGATGAAACCTAAGGATTGCTTAGGAGTTTTTAGAAGAGATTTGTAAAAAAATTGCCTCTATCTATGGTTATCCTATAAAGAAATTAGATAGAAAATGTCATATACTTGTTTCAGCAGATAATGGAGTTATAGAAGAAGGAGTATCATCTTGTCCTATTGAATATACTCCAATAGTTTCTGAGGCTATGTTAAATAATATAGCTTGTATAGGTATATTTACAAAGACTTTAGGTGTAGACTTAAATGTTGTTGATATAGGAATGAAGAATGACATAAAAAGAGAATACCCTAATTTAATTCATAGAAAAGTTAAAAGAGGAACAAATAATTTTTACAAAGAAAAAGCTATGTCTATGGAAGAATGTCTACAAGCTATTTTTACAGGTATAGATTTAATAAATGAAAGAGCTAATGACTATGATATATTCTCAAATGGAGAAATGGGTATAGCCAATACTACTACAAGTTCAGCACTTCTATACTCTGTAACAAGAGAAAATATAGATATAGTTGTAGGAAGAGGTGGAGGCCTATCTGATGAAGGCTTAAGCAAAAAGAAAAAAATAATAGTGGAAGCTTGTGAAAGATATGGAACTTTTGATATGAATCCTATTGAAATGATGGCTGCAGTTGGAGGTTTTGACTTAGCTTGTATGCTTGGAATGTATATAGGGGCAGCTCTTAATAAAAAGCTTATGCTTGTTGATGGCTTTATATCATCGGTTGCAGCACTATTAGCTTGCAAGTTAAATAAAAATATTCAAGATTATTTATTATTTACTCATAAGAGTGAAGAACCAGGGGTAAATATTATCTTAGACTATTTAAAGGAAAAAACTTTTTTAAATATGAATATGAGACTAGGTGAAGGGACAGGAGCTGTTCTTGCCTATCCTATAATTACTTGTGCAATAGAAATGATTAATACTATGAAGAGTCCAGAAGAAGTGTATAAATTATTTTTTTAATAGGAGCTAATTATGGATAAAAAGTGACAATAAAAATGTTAAAAAAATAAGGAAGATTTAAAGAAAGCTGAATATAAGGGACATAGGGAAAAGAATTAGAAAAAGATTTTTTTGGATAAAGGTATTCATTCTTTTTTTCTGATTATGAAATTTTAGAATTTTTTTACTTTTTTTATTGCAATGCTCAAGAAGATACAAAACCAATAGCTAAGGCTATATTAAAAAGAATTTAAAAAGTTTGAATAGAGTCTTTAAAGCCGATATAAAAAGAACTAGAAAAAAATTAAAGGAATTGGACCTATTTCTGCAATTTTAATAAAATTTGTTGGAGAATTATTAACAGAATTATATGGTGAAAACCTTAAAAATAGAAACTAAAGCTGATAAAATAACTGATAAAGAGGCTTTATTAAAATTTTTTTAAGAAATAAAAATAGGATATGAAGATGTAGAGAAATTCTATGTTATCTATCTTTCAAGCTCAAATGAAGTAATAGCTTTTTGAAGAAAGTTCATCAGGAACTTTAGATAGAAGCTCAATTTATCCAAGGGAAATATATAAAAAGGGTAATAATGGAAAAATGCTAAGTCAATAATTATAGCTCATAATCACCCTTCAGGAAATACTTGTCCTTCAAAAGTGTGATATAGATATAACAAATGAGATAGCAAAAAGGACTTAAAAAAATTTTGGTGCTTTGTTGTTAGAGCATATAATAATAACAAGAGATTCCTACTTTAGTTTTTTTAGAAGAAGGATTAATATAGATTAGGAGAGAATATGGAAAAATAATATTATAGATGAAAATACACAGATAGTAAGCACGGATCCAGAGAGAATCCACAAGGTTTTTAATAGTAACTTTTGAAACAACAAAAAAAGAGATACTATTTTTGAAGTCTTAGGTGATGAAACATACAAAAAAATGACAAGGTTATCGTTGAAACTATAAGAGGAACTGAGTTAGGTATAGCTTCTAACAGTCCCTTACCAATGAAGGAAAAAAAGACTTAGTTTTACCTATAAAAACCAGTTTTTAAAATTAGCAAGTGAAAAAGAAATTGAAATCTATAACAAGCAAAGAAAAGAAGCTGATGATGCTTTTTATAGCTTGTAAGGAAAAAGATTAGAAAACATCAACTTGAAATGAAGTTAATCACTTGTGAATATACTTTCGATAAATCAAAATTGATATTCTATTTTACAGCCAATGGAAGAATAGATTTTAGAGAACTTGTAAAAGACTTAGCAGTGATGTTTAAAACAAGAATAGAATTGAGACAAATTGGTGTAAGAGATGAGGCTAGAATTTTAGGAAATATTGGTCCTTGTGGAAAAGAGTTATGCTGTAAAACTTTTATTAATAAGTTTGATTCTGTTTCAGTTAAAATGGCAAGAGACCAAGGGCTTGTAATAAATCCTACTAAAATATCAGGTGTATGTGGAAGATTACTATGTTGTATAAACTACGAATACAGCCAGTATGAAGAAGCACTTAAAAACTTCCCTGCAGTAAACCAATCAGTAAAAACTGAAATAGGTGAAGGCAAGGTTGTTAGTATAAGTCCACTAAATAACTTCCTATATGTAGATGTAAAAGATAAGGGGATATCAAGATTTTCTATAGATGATATAAAAATTCAATAGAAAAAGAAGCTAGTATCTTAAAGAATATGAAAACAAAAGAGGAAATTGAAAAATAAAATTTTTAGAGAATGAATAATATGTTAAAAGATGATGAAATTATAGAAGAATTGGATAAGAAATATAAAATTATTCAAAAAAAGGTGGATATAAATACGCTGAAGATACTATATTGCTTTTTAACTATTTAAAAAAATCTTTATCTAAAAGAAATATAAAGTTATTGGATATAGGTACAGGGAATGGAATACTTCCTATACTTCTATCTGATAATGATATGATAGAAGAAATTGTTGGAATTGATATACAAAATGAAAATATTGAAAGAGCCAATAAGGCTTTTAGAATTAAACAAAATAGAAAAAAAGATTAATTTTACTTGTTTAGATGTTAAGGAATACAAGAATGCCAATTATTTTGATGTTGTAATTTCTAATCCACCGTATATGGAGGATAATGGAAAAAAAGATAAATGAGAATGAGCATAGAGCATTGTCAAGACATGAGATAAAAATTGAATTTAGATGAATTCATTCAAAATGCTAAAAAGACTTTTTAAAGCCTATAGGTACTTTGTATTTCATACATAGAACTCATAGATTAATTGAGATAATAAAGACCTTGGACAAAAAAATAAATTTTTCTGTAAAAAAAGATAATTTTTTTGTTTTTTTCAAAGAATAATACATCAAGTATGATGATAATTGAGGCATTAAAAGGCAAAAAAAATAAAAATTAGAAATTGAAAATTATTATGTATAACAGAGAGGTGTTGAAATGGCAAAGATATCAGTTATTGGTTCAGGTGGATGGGGAATAGCCCTGACTATTCTATTACACAAAAAAATGGACATGAATTAACAGTTTGGTCTTTTGATAAAAAAAGGAAGCTGAAGAATTAAAAAAATAACTAGAGAAAATAAAGCTAAATTAGCTAATATATTACTTCCTGAGGATATAGTAGTGACTGATGATTTAAAAAGAAGCTGTAACAGATAAAGATATTTTTAGTCCTAGCTGTTCCTTCAAAAGGCAGTAAGATCTGTTTCAAAATCTTTAAAAGATATTGTTAAAGAGAAACAAATTATAGTCAATGTTGCAAAAGGACTAGAAGAAGATACTTTAGCAACTATGACAGATATTATAGAAGAAGAATTAAAAGGTAAAAATCCACAAGTTGCAGTTCTATCAGGTCCAAGCCATGCTGAAGAAGTAGGTAAGGGTATACCAACTACTTGTGTTGTATCAGCTCATAATAAGGAACTTACATTATATTTGCAAAATATCTTTATGAATCCAGCTTTCAGAGTATATACAAGTCCTGATATGCTTGGAGTAGAAGTAGGAGGAGCTTTAAAAAATGTTATTGCTCTAGCTGCTGGAATAGCTGATGGGCTAAACTATGGAGATAATACAAAGGCTGCTCTTATAACTCGTGGAATAAAGGAGATTGCTTCTTTAGGTGTTGCAATGGGTGGAGAACAATCTACTTTCTATGGTTTAACAGGTTTAGGAGACTTAATAGTAACTTGTGCTAGTATGCACAGTAGAAATAGAAGAGCAGGTATTTTACTAGGACAAGGAAAAACTTTAGATGAAGCTATAAAAGAAGTAAATATGGTTGTTGAAGGTGTATATAGTGCTAAATCTGCTTTGATGGCTGCTAGAAAATATAATGTAGAAATCCCTATAATAGAGCAAGTAAATGCTGTTTTATTTGAAAATAAAAATGCTGCTGAAGCAGTTAATGAACTTATGATAAGAGATAAAAAATTAGAAATTCAATCTTGGTAATGAAAAAGGAAAAAGAGGATGTAATAATGAAAAAGATATTTTTTTAATGTTTATTGCAGTTTTATTAATCAATGCTTGTACTAATTCAAATGTGGCATTTAATGAAGTGGAAGCAAATTTAAATCAAAAAAATACACTAGCTTAAGTAATGAATATTACAGAATGCTAGAAAAATCCAATAGTAGAAAGAGATAGAAGAGCTATATTAAGTAAGTTTGAAAGCTTTAGAACAGAAGTTAGAGACATAAAGAAAAACTAGAAAAAAAGCTAGTTCTAATGAATTAAGAGTATTAAATTCATTTATTGATAAAAGCTAGTATAAATATACAATATTTAAAATGATTTAGCAGAATAAAAGGAATAAAAAAAAGCTATTGCATATTATTTTGCAATAGCTTTTTTTATTATTGTGGTTCAAATACAAATGTTTTTTTGTAAAATAAACCTTTATATTTTTTTCCCTTATGGAATATAGGTTTAAATCTCCATTTCTTAATAGCTTTCATAACTTCTGCATCAAAGCCTAAATCTTTATGAGATTTTTATTATTTCAGCCTTTTTCAACATTACCCTTTAATCCTACTAAGAATTTTTACAGTTACTTGCACCTTCTTTGAATATCCTATAGATTCAGCTTGAGAAGGATAATCAGGTTCTACCTCATTAATTATTTGATAGTTTATTCCTTCGGAAGTAAGAGCTATATAAGTTCCATCTCCATCGGCAATAAAGTTTGAACCTAAATCTTCTCCTGAAGAATTTCCATTAGGAGAGCCACCATCACTACTATGATTACTTGACTTATCAGAAGAACTTGTGCTAGAACTTTCTGAACTAGACTTAGAAGAATTATCTGAATGACTTGGTTCATTTTTTTACTTGGAATATTACTTTCAATTTTCTTTTCTTCTGTTTTTTCAGCTTTCTTTTCAATAGGTTTTTTTCAACAGGCTTTTTTTCTCCTCAACTTTCTTTTTCCTCAATTTTCTTTTTCTTCTACTTTTTTTCTCAATTTTAGGTTCACTCTTAGGCTTTTTCTTCTTTAGGTTTTTTTCTCTTTCTTGGGTATCAAGAGTTTTAGCACCAGGATTATCAGAAGTTTGTTTCGCAACAAAAGCAATGGGAACAACTTCGTTTTTTTAACTAATTTTTTTCTTTTTTTCTACTTCATCAGTTTTAATAGTAGCAAAAAAAGAAATAATATAGCTAAATGCACTATAAGGGATATAAGAACATATTTTTTTCATAGTACCCCCTATTCATAGAAACTTAATCCTAAATTATCCACACCATTTTTCTTTTTATCTTAGTTATAACATCCATAATTACTTGATATTTTTAAATTTTTTTATCTGCTGAAACAGTAGCTTCTTTAGCAGTTTTTTAAGTAAGAATCTATTTCTGAAAAATTGAATTTGAGTGATTTTTTTCCATCTTCAGAGATATGATAATTTCCATCTTTATCTATTATAATTTCAATACTTTTTAGTTTTGTCAGTTTGTTGTATAGTAGAGCTAGGTAAATCTATTTGTACTGAACCAAAGTTATTAAATGTTGTTGTTACCATGAAGAATATAATTAAAAAGAAATACAACATCTATAAGAGGAGTCAAATCTAATTTAGCTGATTCTCTACTTTTTTTGTACTTGCTCATTTTTTTATCTCCTAAATATATTTATTATGTTTGTGACGATATCGTCTATTTCATTTTCCATCTTTTTCTAATCTTCTATTTAAATAGTTATAGACAACTATAACTGGAATAGCTATCATAAGTCCTGCAGCAGTTGTTAAAAAGAGCTTCAGCGATACCATCAGCAACTATAGCAGCATCTCCTGCACCATACTTAGAAATGTTTGTAAAGGCTTTAATCATACCTGTAACTGTTCCTAGTAGACCCTAACATAGGTGAAATACTGATAATACTTGATAAAAGATTTAATCTGCTTTCATAAGGAGAAGTTTCTTGAATAGTGATTTCTTTTTAAAAATAAATTCATAGTCTTGAACTTCCATTCCTTTTTTCAGCTTTTTTTCTAAAAAAATTTCTTTACAGCAGAAGCCACACAACTTTTTTTAGTAGCACAAAGATTTCTAGCTTCATCAATTTTTTTATTGGCTACTAAAGAAAGGATTTCCTCTTTAAAAAGTATTTCCTACAGCCTTCTCATTCCTAGAAAAAAATGCTATTCTTTCCAATATAACAGCAAAAAGCAGCTATGGAAATAATAGTTAATACCCATAGTATTGGTCCCCCAACTTGTAAATAATGTAACATAACATTGTCCTCCTACAAAATTTTTAATTCTAAATACTTTTATAATATATTATTTTTAAAAGTCAAGATATTTTTTTCTTTGTTTTAAAGTTTATCAAAATAAAAAAACAAAAAAATTCTAAAAAAATGAAAAAAATAAAAAAATAAAAGGTTGAAATTATTTCATAAAAAAATAGTATCCTATAAAAAAAGGAATAAATAATAACAAGGAGAGTGTAATCATATGGCAGATAATAGTAATGTAGATATAGTTTTTTTCTAAAACCTTCTAAATTTGAAGATTGCGTAGTTTGTGCAAAAATATATAAAGGAAGATAAGATAGTTAATATGAATTTAAGTCAACTAGATGATAAAGACTCAAGAAGAGTTTTTAGACTATGTTGCCGGAGCAATTTTTTTATTACTAAGGCAGATATTGTTAATGTAGGTAATAGAATTTTTTTGTTCAGTCCCTGTTAATAAAAAGCTTTTTTTAAATGAAACAGACAGAGAAAGTGTTCGTGACTATGAAACTGAAGAAGAAATAATCAGAAGATAATTGATATTAAATAAGAAGTCTAATTTCATTGGACTTCTTTTTGTAAGGAGATATTATGAAAAAAATTTTTATTAATTTTTATTTATACTTTTTTTCTGTAACAGTTTTATCAAAAGAAAAATATATTGTGTGCCTAGACCCTGGACATCAGACAAAAAGGAAACCCTGCTCTTGAAGAAATTGCACCTAACAGTGATAAGAAAAAAAGCAAAGGTTACAACAGGAACTAGGGGAGTTGTTACGAAGAAATACGAATCTGAGCTTATGTTAGAAATAGCTTTAAAAATTGAAAAACTAGCTTAGAAAGTAAAGGTTACAAAGTTATAATGACTAGAACAAAAAAATGATGTGGATATAAGTAACAAAGAAAGAGCTATATTTGCTAATGACAACAAAGCAGATGTCTATATAAGATTACATGCCGATGGTAGTGAAAATAAAAATGCAGCTGGAGCTAGTGTTTTAACTTCATCACCTAAAAATAAATATACAACAAAAGTTCAAAAAGAAAGTGAAGAATTCTCAAAAATATTGTTAGAAGAATATGTAAAGGCAACAGGAGCTAAAAAAATAGAGGTCTTATATATAGAGATGACCTAACAGGAACAAATTGGGCTACTGTACCTAATACTTTAATAGAATTAGGTTTTATGTCAAATGCTGAAGAAGATAAGAAATTATCTGAAAAAGATTATCAAGATAAAATAGTTAAAGGGCTAGTGAATGGTATAGATAGATACTTAGGGGGTAAATAATGAGTGTACATATAGCAGCAAAAAAATGGTGAAATAGCAGATACTGTATTATTGCCAGGTGATCCTAAAAGAGCAAAATGGATAGCAGAAAACTTTCTAGAAAATGCAGTTTGCTATACAGATATTAGAGGAATGTTAGGATTTACAGGAACTTATAAGGGAAAAAGAATTTCTGTTCAAGGAACAGGTATGGGTATTCCTTCTATGTCTATTTACATAACTGAACTTATGAAAGACTATGGAGTTAAAACTCTCATAAGAGTTGGTTCAGCAGGCTCTTATCAAGAAGATGTTAAAATTCGTGATATAGTTGTAGCACTGTCTACTTCGACAGATTCAAATATAAATAATAGAAGATTTAAAGGAGCTTCTTTTGCTCCTACAGTAAACTTTGATTTACTATCTAAAGTTTTTAAAAAAACAGCTGAAGAGAAAAAAATATAAAAAAATAAAGGCTGGAAATATTTTTAACAAGTGATGAATTCTATAATGATGACCCTAGTTATTTTTAAGAAGTGGGCTGAGTTTGGAGTTCTTGCTGTTGAAATGGAAACAGCAGCGCTATATACTTTAGCAAGTAAATATAAGGCAAAAGCTCTTTCAATATTAACTATTTCAGATTCTTTGGTTAGTCCTGAAATAACAAGCTCTGAAGAAAGAGAAAAAAACATTCAATGAAATGATTGAACTTGCTCTTGAAACTGCAATAAAATAAAAAAATAGGCTATTACAAAAACTATTAAATTGAAAGTAAAAAAAATAAACGAATTACGAATGAAAATTTTTAGATAAAAAAATCAAATAGAATGAGCCGAGCAAATGCAGGAGTGTTTGAGTGCAACGAGTTTCCTGATTTGCAGCGAATTCTTGATTTTTTTATCGTTAAGAAATTTACTCAGTAATGAGTTATTTTTTTACTTTTTTTATTAAGTTTATAATAGCCTAATTTTTTTAGTATTCAAAGAATACTTCTATTGTTTTTTTATCAGATTTTTTTCCTATAAGTGAGAATATTATAAAAAGCTGTAAGAGCAACAACAAGACCTGTATGTCCTTTTTACATCCTATTCATAAGGTGCTAAGCTTCAACTCATAATAGTTGTAAATATTATAAAAAAAATAGTAAAATTATATAGGAAATATTGATTTTCAATAATATAGTGCTTACTGATATGGAGGTACAAAATGATAGAAATTACAAAAGAAAAATGATGAGATAAAAAAATAGTGATAAGCTATAAGAAACTTATAAAAGTTTATCAAGTTTGCTTCTTATCTTTTCTTATTTTTAATATTTATTCTTTTTGATTTTGAATTTCCAGCAATGATTTTTAAATCCTGTTTCAGCTATACTTTTTTTATATTTAATTCTCATTTCTTTTTTTGGAATTTCCTATGAAAAGATAACAATAAAAGAAAAATTATATATTACTAGAAGCAATAAGAAATAATAAGAGAATTTGTTATTCTCAAAAAAATATTTCTAGATGAAATTAACAAAAACTTACTTTTAAATCATCATTTTTGAGAGGACGCTCAAGAGATTTATTAACTTATATATTTCCATTCGATAGATACTTAAAAAAATAGAAACCAATAAAAAAAGACTTATTCATTTGGAAAAAGAAATAGATTATGAGGATTATTTGAAAATAAACAAAATTCTTATAGAAAAAGTAAGAGAATATAAAGCTGAAAAAAATAATATTAGATAAAGAAAGAAATAGAGAAGAAGAATTAGAAGCAATATATAAACTAGGAGTTGAAGAAAGATATATAGAGATACTGAATGCTATTATAGATGAAGAAAAAAATTATTTATTTCAAAGAAAGAAGAAAATTTCTTAATAGATGCTATTAATAAGTCAAAAGATTCACAAGAAACAGATTTCTATGTTTTTTTATGTAAATTACCTGTCAAAAAAAGAATATGAAAAATCAAAAAAAGTCTTGGTAGGATATGATGGGGTTGATGGAAAAAGAAGTGACTATGTCAAAGTTAAAGGAAGATATAAATAAGCTAAGAGATGATAGAAGTACATTTAAATAATTTTAAATTTGAACTGCACAATAATCTTGGGTACGAGAAGAAGTGCAGTTTTTTTAATAAATAGGACATAAAAGGACAAATACATTGAAATTTGATTTTTTTGCAGAAAAAAATTGCTATTCTAAAAAAAGGTTAAAATATTAAGAAAGGAAGCAAAAATACTATGAAAAAGAAATTTATTTTTTTGGAAAAAAATATTATTATCAATTTTATTAACTTTTTGTTTTTTTGTTGCTTGTCAGAAAGAAGAGAATAAAGAAGAAAGCATTAGAACAGTTTCAACTGTAGATATAGATAGTTTAAATCCTTATCAAGTTGTTTCTAGTAATTCTGATCAAATTCTTTTTAAATGTGTTTGAAGGATTAGTTATGCCAGGAACAGATGGAACAGTTATTCCTGCCTTGGCAGAATCTTATGAAGTTTCAGAAGATGGTAAGACATATACATTTACAATTAGAAAGGGAGTAAAATTTCATAATGGAAATGATATGGATATTAAGGACGTAGAATTTTCATTAAATTATATGTCAGGAAAAATTAGGAAATGCTCCAACAGAAGCTCTATTTGAAAAATATTGAAAAAAATAGAAGTATTAGATGATTCACATATTGTAATTCATCTGTCTGAACCTGACTCTAGTTTTTATTTACTATATGAAAGAAGCAATAGTTCCTGATGAAAATAAAGATCATTTAAAATGATACTGCAATAGGAACAGGACCATATAAAATTAGTGAATATCAAAGAGACCAAAAAAATTAGTTCTTAGTAAAAAAATGAAGAATACTGGGGAGAAAAAAAGCAAAAATCCCAACAGTTTCAATCTTAATAAGTCCAAATTCAGAAACAAATTTTTCTTAAATTCTTATCTGGTGAAATAAATTTCTTATCAGGTATTGATTCTAAAAAGAATTCCTGAATTAGATAAATATCAAATTCTTAATTCACCTTCAAATCTATGTTTAATTTTAGCATTAAACCCTAAGGAAAAAAACCTTTTGATGATATTGAAGTGCGTAAAGCGATCAATCTTGCAATAGATAAAAAAACAAGATAATTCAATTAGCAATGAATGGAAAAAGGAACTCCTATTTATACAAATATGAGTCCTGTTATGTCAAAATTTTTTTATGGGCTGCTCCTGAAGAAAAAGCAGATCCTCAAAAAAAGCAAAAACAAATTTTAGAAGAAAAAGAAACTGTTACCTATAAAATTCACTTTTAAAAAGTTCCAAATAGTTCTAAGATTTATTTAGATACTGCTCAATCTATTAAAGAACAATTAAAAAGAGGTAGGAATTACAGTTGACTTAGAAATAATTGAATGGGCAACTTGGCTTTCTGATGTGTATACTAACAGAAAAATATGAAGCAAGTTTAGCTGGTTTAGCTGGAAAAAAATGGAACCTGATGCTATTTTTAAGAAGATATACTTCTACTTATGCAAAAAAAACTTTACAAATTTTTAATAATGCAAGATACGATGCTTTTAATAGAAGAAGCTAAAAAGAACTTCAAATGAAGCAAAACAAATAGAAAATTATAAGGAAGCTCAGAAAATTTTTAGCAGAAGAACAAGCAGCTATTTTTCCTTATGGATCCAAATACTATAATTGCAACAGAAAAAGGATTAGAAGGATTTGAATTCTATCCATTACCATATTTTTAATTTTTGCAAAACTATACTTTTAAAAAAATAAGGAAAAAAATTATGTATTATATAAAAAAATTTTTTTAGAATGCTTTTTAAGTGTTTTTTTCCATTGGAACCTTTTTCTTTTTTTACTTTTAGAATTGATTCCTGGAGATCCAGAAACTACTATTTTTAGGACTAGAAGCAAGTGCTAAAGATCTTGAAAAATTTAAGAGAACAATTAGGATTAAATCTAAGCTTTGGAACAAGGTATTGGAATTGGCTTTGTGGGGTTTTTTTCAAGGTGATTTAGGATTTCTTTCAAATACAAAGAGCCTGTGTTTAAACTAATTTTAGAAAGACTTCCCTTGACACTTAAAATTGCTTTTTATTTCTATATTTATTATTTTTCTTGGTATCTATACCTTTATCATTTTTTTCTACACAATACTAAGAGTAAAAAGAATTAAAAAGATAGGAGAATCTATTTTTTTAGTTTATTTATTTCTATACCTTCTTTTTGGTTAGGAATTATATTTATGTACCTATTTGGAATCATCTTAAAATGGACATCAACAGGATACAATAACTCTTGGCAGTCATTAATACTTCCGTGTATAGTTATTTCAATTCCTAAAATAGGTTGGATAAGTATGCATTTATATTCAAATTTATATAAAGAGTTAAGAGAAGATTATATTAAATATCTTTATTCTAATGGAATGAAAAAAATTTATTTAAATTTTTTTACATATTAAAGAATGCTTTTTACCAATTATTCCTTTAACAGGAATGCTACTATTAGAATTAATTACTGGAGTTGTTATCATAGAACAAATTTTTTTCTATCCCTGGAATTGGAAGACTTCTAGTGCAATCTGTTTTTAATGAGAGATATTCCTTTAATACAAGGTTTGATTTTTTTATACATCAACTTTTTGTGGTTCTTTTAAATTTTTGTAATAGACATACTATATTCTTTATTAGACCCAAGAATCCAAGTAGGTGATCAATAATGAAAAAAATGGCAATATTTTTTATATTAATTCTAGTAGGGATTATATTCTGTATTTCCTTTTATCAAAAATCCATATAAGATTTCAGAAAACTTTACTTTATTAAAGCCTAGTTTTTCAACATATTTTTAGGAACAGATAATTTAGGAAGAGATATTTTTTTAGTCGTCTATTACTAGGAACTTTCCATAGTATTTTTTTCTTGCCTTTAGTGCTATTTTTATTAGCAGCCATTGTTGGAAGTATACTAGGTGCAGTTGCAGGATATTTTGGTGGCTATATTGATGAATTTTTTTCTGTTTATTTCAGAAATATTTATGTCAATACCAGTAATTTTTAATTACTTTAGGAATTATTGTACTTCTAAATAATGGTTTTCATTCTATTATTTTTGGCACTTTTTTTGTGCTATACATGCCAAGAACACTTTCTTATGTTAGAGGTTTAGTGAAAAGAGAAAAACATAAAAATTATATCAAGATAGCAAGAATCTATGGGGTTAGTAATTTCAGAATTATGAGGAGACATATTGCTCCTAATATTATACTTCCAATTCTAGTAAACTTCTCGACAAATTTTTGCAGGTGCTATTCTAACTGAAGCCAGTTTAGGATATTTAGGTTTTGGAATTCAACCTCCTTATCCTACTTTTAGGAAATATGTTAAATGAATCACAATCTTATTTCTTGTTGGCACCTTGGTTTACAATCTTACCTGGACTTATGATTTTTATTTTTTTAGTCTATAAGATAAATCAAATTTCAAGAAAATATCAGGAGAAAAAAAGTAATGGAAATACTAAAAAAATAAAAAAATCTAAATCTTAAAATTCGTGAAAAAGAAATCTTTAAAAAAATGTTTCTTTAGAAATAAAAGAGGGAGAAGTCATAGGATTAATAGGAGAATCAGGAAGTGGGAAAACTATTTTTTTACAAAATATATTTTAGGTATACTTCCTTTAGCAGCTCAGTATACTCAAGAAACTTTTTGAAGTTGTTCCAAAAAGTAGGAGCTATTTTTTTCAAAAATGCTTTTACTTCCTTAAATCCAACAATGAAAATAGGAAAACAATTAAAAACATCTTTATGTTTCTCACTATGGGACACAAGAAAAATTGGAAAGAGAAAATAGAAAGTTTATTAGAAGATGTTGGCTTGGATAAAAAAATAGAAATTTTTTTAGATAAATACCCTTATGAATTAAGTGGTGGAGAACAACAGAGAATTGTTATTATGGGGGCTTTGATAGGTGAACCTAGTTTTTTTAATTGCAGATGAAGTAACAACTGCTTTAGATGTGGAGACAAAAATAGAAGTTGTTAAATTTTTTTAAAAAGATTACGTGAAAAAAATTTAATATATCGATTTTTATTTATAACTCATGATCTATCTACTTTTAAAAAAATTTTGCTGACAAAAATTTATGTTATGTATCATGGAGAAATTGTAGATGAAGATCATCCTTATAGAAAAACAATTATTTCAACTTTCTCAAGATGTTTGGAGGAGAACAAAAATAATGTTATTAACTGTGGAGAATTTAAGTAAAGAATACATAAAAAAAGAAAAATCCTAAATAATGTTTCATTTTCTATGGAAAAAAAGGAGAAATTCTTGGAATGTTAGGTAAGTCTGGTGCTGGTAAATCAACCATTGGAAAAAAATTTTACTCCAATTATCAAGGCCGACAACAGGGACTATCTTATTTGAAGGAAAGGCTCTGTCAGAAGTGCCTAGAAAAGATATTCAAGCAATTTTTTTCAAGATCCCTATACTGCATTAAATCCAAGTTTAAAAAAATAGGGGAAATTTTAGAAGAACCTCTTATAGCCAATGGAAAAATTTACAAAGGAAGAAAGAAGAAAAAAAGTTGGAGAAACTCTCGTAAAAGTAGGACTTTTTAGAGTCTGATTATGAGAAGTATCCTGAAGAATTATCAGGAGGACAGCAACAAAGAGTTTGTATTGCAGGAGCAATTATCCTGTCTCCAAAATTAATTATTTGTGATGAACCTATTGCTTCTTTGGATTTAGCAATTCAAGTACAGATACTAGATTTAATTCAAAAAAATAAATCAAGAAGAAGGAATCAGTTTTTATTTTTTTATCACACATAATCTACCAGCTGTCTATAGAATTGCTGATAGAATATTGCTTTTTGTATCGTGGAGAAGTACAAGAAATTCAAGAAGTTGAAGAATTTTTTTAAAAAAATCCTAAAAGTGAGTATGGAAAAAAATTCTTAAAGACTTCAAATTTAATTAAAGATTTTTTTAATTTTTTTACAAAAAAACTCTCATAAATTAATGATAGAAATCATCAATTTATGAGAGTCTCTTTTATTTTTTTACTCAGCTGTTTCTAAAACTTGAGATCCTTTTATAATCTCCACATTCTAAACAAACTCTATGTTGTCTTTTAGGAGCTCCACATTTTTCACAAGTTACTAAACCTATTGCAGTTAGTGCATGGTGAGATCTTCTCATATTCTTTTTTTAGCTTTAGAAGTCTTTTTTTCTTAGGTACTGCCATTACTTTCCCTCCTCTTTATTGCGTTTATTTATACCCTACTATCATACAAGATTTTTTTATTTAATGTCAAGTAAGAATTTGAAAAAAAATATTGGGGCTTTTTCATATATATACAAATATATTCTATTTCAAAATATTTCTAAGTTAAAAAAACAAATAATTTACTTGAAAAAAATATTTAATAATTGAGTATGATATAAGATAGATATTTTTTTAGTAAAGACTATTTTTTTAAAGTAAATATAGCCTTATAAAATTAAACACATAAAGGAGGGAAGTATGCTAAAAATTTTTATATAGATGTAATAAATTATCTAGCGATTTTTTTGCATTTCTTTTTAGGTATTATCACAGCACTATTAGTAAAATATAAGAAGCTATATTTAAATATAGTTGTAGGCTTAGTTTCATTAGTAGGGCTTGCTTGTTCTGTAACGATGACTGTGTTTAAGCAGTTGTACCCACAGAAAATGGTTAAAATATCATTACAATATAATCGGTGGGCATTGGCAATAGGAATGTTATTTATGTTGGTAGCCTTAGTTCTACAAATCATAAAGACATTTAGAAAGTGTGAGAATGATAAACTTTGTATAGCCTCAGCTATAAGTATAATCTTCTCAACAATAGCAGTTTGGTTTTTAGGATTTACAATAATTCCTCAGGTCTATGCTATGACAAAAGAGTTTGTAGCCTTTGGTGAAAATTCTTTTGGGACACAATCTTTGCTTAGATTGGGAGGATTTCTATTAGGACTACTAACAATATTCTTAATTGCTCTATCAGTTCAAAAAGTGTATTTTCGTTTAAAGCCATGCTTGGCTAAAGTGTTTGCCTTGGCAATTTTCTTTGTGGGAAGTATAGACTTCTTCTTAAGAGGAGTATCAGCCCTTGCGAGATTAAGATTTTTAAAGTCAAGTAATCCATTTGTTTTTAATGTTATGATACTTGAAGATAAAAGTACTACCTATATAACAATATTATTTGCAATAGTAGCTGTTATTTTCTCTTTCCTATTATTTAAAGATAGTAGAAAGGTAGTTGGAACATTTTAAAAAAATAATGCTCTATTAAGATTGGAAAAAAAGCGAGATTAAAAAAATAATAAACATTGGCTTTCAAGCCTAGCTTTCTTCTCAATATTGTCTGTGTTCGCAATAACAGTAATACATAGTCATATAACAAAAACCTGTTGCTTTAACTCCGCCTCAACCATATCAAGAGGAAGGAAATATGATAGTTATTCCTTTAACAGATGTTGAAGATGGACATCTACATAGATTTTTCATATACAGCAACTGGTGGAAATAATGTAAGATTCATAGTTGTTAAGAAGCCAAAAGGTGGAAGCTATGGAATAGGACTTGATGCTTGTGATATCTGTGGACTTGCAGGATATTATGAAAGAAATGATGAAGTTGTCTGCAAACGTTGTGATGTTGTAATGAACAAATCAACAATCGGTTTCAAAGGTGGATGTAATCCAGTACCATTTGAATATGAAATTAAAGATAAGAAAATATATATAGACAAAGCGACTTTAGAAAAAGAAAAAGATCGTTTTCCAGTGGGTGATTAATATGTTTTGGAGAATGGTAAAAGGAACATTATTTAGACAGAGAAGTAAAATGCTTATGATAGCATTTACAGTTGCATTAGGAGTATCGCTTGCAACAGCTATGATGAATGTTATGCTAGGAGTTGGAGATAAGGTAAATAAAGAATTGAAAACTTATGGTGCTAATATCACAGTAATGCATAAAGATGCTTCTATACTTGATGATTTATATGGTATAAGTGGAGAGACAGTTTCTAATAAATTTTTTTATTGGAATCTGAAATTCCAAAAAAATAAAAACAAATATTCTGGGGCTTTTGCAATACTTGACTTTGCTCCATATTTAGAAAGAACAGGAGAAATAAAAAGGGGTATCTGATAAGGTTAAAATCTATGGAACTTGGTTTGAAAAAAACATTTAGTTATGCCAACAGGTGAAGAAACTGATGCAGGTATAAAGAACTTAAAAAAACTTGGTGGGAAGTAAAAAGGTGAATGGCTAAATGATGATGACTTAGATGGAGTTATGGTAGGTAGCCTTATAGCTGGAAAAAAACAATTTAAAAAGTTGGAGATACAATAGAAGTAAAAGGAACAAATGAAACTAAGAAACTTACTATAAGAGGAATAATAAATTCAGGTGGAAATGATGACGAGGCAATCTATACTGCTTTAAAGACTACTCAAGATTTATTTGGACTTGAAGGGAAAAATCACTATGATAGATGTTTCTGCTTTAACAACTCCTGATAACGACTTGGCAAGAAAAGCAGCTCAAGATCCAAATAGTTTAACAATTTCTGAATATGAAACTTGGTATTGTACTGCTTATGTAAGCTCAATCAGTTATCAATTACAAGAAGTTTTAACTGACAGTGTGGCAAAAACCTAATAGACAGGTTGCTGAGTCAGAAGGAACTATCTTGAATAAGACAGAGCTTCTAATGTTACTTATTTGTATATTAAGTTCATTTGCTTCGGCTCTTGGAATTTCTAACTTGATAACAGCTTCTGTTATTGAAAAGAAGCCAAGAAATTGGACTTATAAAAGCAATAGGTGGAACAAATAGAAGAATAATTTTACTTATATTAACTGAGGTAGTTTTAACGGGAATTTTAGGTGGAATATTTGGATATCTTGCAGGTATAGGCTTTTACTCAAATAATAGGGAAAACAGTTTTTCTCATCATATATAGAGCCAGCTGTTATAGTTGTACCAATAGATATTGCACTTGTGTTTGCTGTTACAATAGTAGGAAGTATCCCTGCAATCAGATACTTACTAACTTTAAAAACCAACAGAAGTATTACATGGAAGATAGGAGGATGAAATGACTAAGAAACAAATGTATATAAAATTGGTTGTAAGTTCTCTTATTAGAAGAAAAAGCAAGAATGATAGTTGCTTTACTTGCTGTGGCAATAGGGGCTACAATAATGTCAGGACTTGTAACTATATATTATGATATTCCAAGACAATTAGGAAAAAGAATTTAGATCTTATGGTGCAAAACTTCGTTGTGTTACCATCAGGAAATGAGAAGATAACTGAGACAGAGTTTGATAAAATAAAAACTGAGATGTCAACACAAAAAAAGTTGTGGGAATGGCACCATATAGATATGAAACAACTAAAAATCAATCAGCAACCATATATTTTAACAGGTACTGATATGATAGAAGTTAAAAAGAACAGTCCATTCTGGTATATTGAAGGTGAATGGGCTACAAATGATGATGAAAATAATGTAATGATAGGTAAAGAAATTTCTAAGAAATTAAATCTGCAAATTGGAGAAACTTTTTATTATTGAAGGACCAAAAGCAGGAGCAAAGGTTGTTGCTTCTAAGCAGTCTGACAGTGCAGAAGAAAGTAAGAAAAAAAGACTTAAATTCTGATTTCTATTCTAAAAAAATTAAAAGTTAAAGGAATAATCACAACAGGTGGAGCAGAAGAATCTTTTTATCTTTTTACCTATATCACTTTTTAAATGAAATTTTTAGAAGATGACACTAAGATAGACAGTATTGAATGTTCAATAGAAGCTGACTCAAAACAATTAGAAAGTTTAGCAACTAAATTAAAAGCAGGTGATGAGAATATCACAGCTAGACCTATAAAGAGAGTTACTCAATCTCAAGATATAGTTCTAGGTAAACTACAAGCTTTTAGTTTTACTTGTTAATATAGTTGTTTTAATACTTACTATGATTTCAGTTAGTACAACTATGATGGCAGTTGTTGCTGAAAGAAGAAAAAGAAATAGGACTTAAAAAAAGCTCTTGGAGCCTATGACAGTGAAATTAAGAAGGAATTTTTTTAGGAGAAGGTTCAGCACTTGGTTTTATAGGTGGACTTTTAGGAGTTGGATTAGGTTTTGTGTTTGCACAAGAAGTTAGTTTAAGCGTGTTTGGTAGGGCAATAGAATTTCAATGGTTATTTGCTCCTATAACTATTATTGTGTCTATGATTATAACAACATTGGCTTGTCTATATCCTGTTAAAAAAAGGCAATGGAAATTGAGCCAGCATTGGTATTAAAAAGGAGAGTAGAATATGGATAATCGTGAAGTTTTTATTAGAAGTAAAAAAATGTTTCTAAAAATATATGGTGATTTGCATGCTTTTAAAAGAAGTAAGTTTCAAGTAAGAAAAAGGTGAATGGGTTGCTATAATGGGTTCATCAGGTTCAGGTAAATCAACTATGATGAATATTATAGGTTGTATGGATAAACCAAGTGTAGGAGAAGTTATCTTAGATGGACAAGATATAACAAAAGAAAGTCAAAAATTCTTTGACAAAAAAATAAGAAGGGAAAAAAATTGGATTGATATTCCAACAATTCCACTTGATTCCATATTTAACTGCTCTTGAAAATGTAATGGTTGCTCAATACTATCATAGTATTCCTGATGAACAAGAAGCATTACAAGCACTTGAAAGAGTTGGATTAAAAAAGATAGAGCAAAAACATTTACCTAGTCAACTTTCTGGAGGGGAACAACAAAGAGTTTGTATAGCGAGAGCCTTGATAAATAGCCCTGAAATAATTCTTGCTGATGAACCAACAGGAAACCTTGATGAAGTAAACGAAAAAATTGTTATAGATATACTTACACAACTTCATGAAGAAGGTTCAACAATTATTGTTGTAACACATGATTTGGAAGTTGGAGATGTGGCAGAGAAAAAAATAATATTAGAATATGGAAAAATTGTAAATGATATAGATCAAAAACAATTTGGAAAGAAAAAACAATCTTAACTATTTATAGTGACTGCTTGCCTGCCATTATTATTTCAAGAGCTCCACAAAGGCTCTTTCAATAATAATGGACGTCGCAGCAGTCTTAATCTATATTTAATCTTATTTTTAGTAACAGTGGATAGGAGGGCAAAATGAAAAAGTATTTATTAATTGGAATGGTAGTAGCATTATCTTTATTAACAGCTTGTGGAAAAAAAGACTTTTCTAAGATGACTTTTAATGATGGGGAATATCAAGGACATTTTAATAATGATGACAAGGATCACCCAAGTACAGCTGATGTTGTTCTTACAATACAAGATGGTAAAATAGTAGCTTGTACAGCTGAGTTCAGAGATGGAAAAGGAAATATAAAAAGGTGATGACTACGGAAAAGAAGCTGGAGATGAAAAAAATATAAGAAAGCTCAAATAGCTGTTGAAGGTTTTTCAACTTATGCTGATAAGTTAGTAGAAGTACAAGATCCAAATGAAGTTGATGCTGTGTCAGGAGCAACTGTTTCTAATAAAGAATTTAAAGAAGCAGTATGGGATGCACTAGAAAAAAAGCAAAGAAGTAAAATAATAATAAAAAAATAATTCGTTACTGAGTAGACTTTTAGAAAATTTTTCTTTGAGAGATTCTAATAATTTCTAGTTATATAACGATTACTTGTTAGCCTATAATGTTTCAAGAGCTCCACAAAGGCTCTCTCAACATTATAGGACGTCGCAGTAATCTTATTAAAAACTATTAGTTATTTACTCAAAGAAAATTTCTAATGATTAATTATAAGGTAACTCATTTATTTTTTTATTATAAAAAGAAATTAAGGTAGAGGAAACGATTAGAAATAATTTTTAGATACAGGAAGGAAGATTTTTAAATGAAAAACATTTTTAGAAAAAAATTAGCTCTAATTTTATCAGTGGTATTATTTTTTTAGTTCCTAAATACGTAGCACCAGTATGTGGACCAAAGGAAGATGGTTCTCACATGGCTTGTTATTATAGTGGAAATGCTGTAATGAAAAATAGCTGTGGCAATATTTATTATAACTTTAGTTATGATTTTACTTTCAAAAAGTGAAAAATTGTAAAAAAATAATAGGAGCTATAGCAACTATAGTTTTATCAGCTTATGTATATTTAGTACCTCATGGAATGTCAGGACTTGAAAATGAAATGGGAAAACCTTTTTGGAGTTTGTAAAATGGATTCAATGCATTGTCATATACATCACACTTTTGAAATAGCAACAGGTATAGCAGTTGTAATAGGACTTTTAATGGTATTCAGTTTAATCTCTACTTTTTTAAAGAAGGAAGACTAGAAAATGAGTAAAAGAATAGATGCAAATAGTTTAGCCATGGAGAATATAAGGCAAAGAAAAACTAGAAGCACTTGTATGATATTATTGGTTGCATTATTCAGTATTATAGTATATATGGGTTCTATGTTCTCACTTAGTTTAAGTAGAGGTTTAGAAAGTTTATCTGACAGGCTAGGAGCAGATGTAATAGTTGTTCCAGCAGGATATAAGGCAGAAATTGAGAGTGTTCTTCTAAAGGGAGAACCCTCAACTTTTTACCTACCAGCAGATACTATGGATAAATTAAAAGATTTTGATGAGATAGAAAAGATGACAGCACAAACTTATGTTGCAACTCTTTCAGCTTCTTGTTGCTCATATCCTGTTCAAATAATAGGAATAGATATAGACACAGATTTCTTAATTTATCCTTGGATAACTCATAATATTGATAAGGAATTAAAAGATGGAGAAGCTATTGTTGGTAGCCATGTCATTGGAGAAAAAGGGGGAAACAGTTCACTTTTTTTCAATGAAGAATTAAAAATTGTAGGAAGATTGAAACAAACAGGGATAGGTTTTGATGCCACTGTTTTTTTGTCAATCAAAATACTGCAAAAAAAATTAGCAAGAGCTTCTGAAAGAATAACAGCTAACAAGGTTGCTGAAGAAGATGTTATTTCTTCTGTTATGATAAAAGTAAAACCTGGAGTAGATTCTGTAAAAATTAGCTTCAAAAAAATATCAAAAGAATTATCAAAAAGAAGGTATTTTTTTGCAATGTTCAGTAAGAAATTTGTAAATTCTATATCTTCTAATTTAAAAAGTTCTAGCTACAAGTGTTTTTAATTTTTAGTAGTTGCAATTTGGCTATTATCAGTTATAATCTTAAGTATAAGTTTCACTGCAATATTTAATGAAAGAAAAAAAGAAATGGCTGTTTTTAAGAGTGTTAGGTGCTTCAAAGAAGATGTTGAGAAACATTATTATAAAAGAGGCTGTAATATTATCCCTTATAGGAGCAGGAATAGGAAGTTTCTTAGGATTTATTTTATCTATTATAGAATTACCTTTGATAGCTTCAAAGTTCTCTATGCCATTTTTTTATCTCCAAGTATACTTCAGTATATAGGAATATTTGTTTTAAGTTTTGTTTTTAGCTGTTATTATAGGCCCTCTTTCAACAGTTAGAGTTGTAAAAAAACTGACTGATAAAGATAGTTACTTGAGTTTAAGAGAAGAAATGTAGGGGGAGCTATGTTAGAAATAAAAAAATATCTAAGTCTTACAATAGACAGGGAAAAAGATTTTTTTGCAGTTAAAGATGTAAACTTAAATATTTCAGATGGAGATTTCATTCATATAATTGGAAGAAGTGGAAGTGGAAAATCAACTTTTTTTAAATATAGTTGCTGGACTTTTATCAGCAGATAAGGGAAGTCTTTCACTTGACGGAACAAACTATATGGAACTTCCTGATGAAGAAAAAAATCTGAATTTAGAAATAAGAATATTGGCTTTATTCCACAATCACCAGCACTTTTTATCCTATCTAAATGTTCTAGAAAAATATTAGATTACCTTATGATATGTATGAAAAAGAAGGAGATTCAGAAGGAAAAAGCTAGATATTTTTTTAAAATGAGTTAGGTCTTGAGCATTTAGCTAAATCTTATCCAAAAAGAATTATCTGGAGGAGAATTAAGAAGAATAATAATCGCTAGAGCTTTAATGACTGAGCCTAAAATACTTATTGCAGATGAACCAACTTCTGATTTGGATATAGAAGCAACTAAGGAAGTTATGGATTTATTAAAGAAAATCAATGAAAAAGGGACAACAGTCCTAGTGGTAACACATGAATTAGATACTTTAAAATATGGTAAAAAGGTCTATACTATGTCAGAGGGGATATTAGAAGATGGGAAAAAATTATAAAAATAAATAATTGGCTACTTGCCAGCCATTAGTGTTTCAGGAGCTCCATAAAGGCTCCTTCAACAATAATGGACGTCGCAGTAGCTATAAAGATGGAAATTAAATTTTAGGGAGGAAATGGATGTTTAAAAAATTGTTAGTGGGGTTAGCTATGCTAACATCAGTTAGTATGTATGCAGTGCCAACATTAAATGTGTACAATTTTGAGGTAAAAAATGATAAGGAGGCTTCTTATAAAAGTATAACAGAAGATTATGTGAATAAGACAGCCATAGAGCAAGGAGTTTTAGGACTTTTTGCTACAACAGATGATAGAGATAAGTTAAACTCATATGTAATTGAGATGTACAATGATTATTTAGCTTTTTTTCTAATCATACTAAAAAAATCAAACTAGTGCTGATTTTTAAAGCTATGATACCTCAAATTGCAGAAGGAAATTTAAATGCTACAGATGTAGAAGTCCAATTTGCAAAGGATAAAAAAATTGAACAAAATGAAAAATACTTTTTGCAGTATATACAGTAATTGAAGTAAAACCTGAAAATAATACAGAATTTGCTGAATTTATTAAAAAAATAGGGCTGAGGCAAGTTTCAATGAAAATGGAACTTTACTTGTATATGTAGGAACTGATAGAAGAAGTCCTAATAAATGGTGTTTTTTTGAAGTATTTACTGATATGGATTCTTATTTAAATCAAAGAGCAGCAAGTTATTCTAAGAATTTTTATAACAGAAACAAAAAGATATGGTAATTTCACAAAAAAAGAGCTGAACTTCAAGCTTTAAAATTAATAAATCAAGGTGGACTAGACTACAAAAAAATTATATTAATTAATAAGATAGTTTCTTATGATATAATAAAATATCAAAAGAAACTATTTTTTTATGGAGGAAGAATGAGTATAGTAGAAAAAAATATCTTAAAGAGCTAAAAGAGAGCCTATTATAAAAAAATGGTGGAAAAGAAATTTGGGATAATTTTGAAAAAGATTAAAGAAGGGGCAAGTGAAGAAGATATTAAAAAAATTAAAGGAAGAATATCCAGAAGTACCTGATTCTTTAATTGAACTTTTTAAAAAAAATGTAGATGGAACATATTTTTAGAAAATATAAAGGGAGAAACTGTAGTTTTTTTACTTTTTTTAGGCTCAGATGTAGAAGAATATCCATATTACCTATTATCTTCAAGTCAAATTTTTAGAAAGTAAAGATGATGCTTATAAATACTATGCAGATTATGTGGATAGAAAATATGAAGAAGTAGAAATAGATGAGGAAATAATTAGTGACTCTAAAAAAATGAGATGGCTGCATTTTTTTCTGATTGTATGAATAATGGAGGAACATCACAATTATTTATAGATTTTTTTCGCCATCAGAAAAAGGGAGTAAAAAGGACAAATAGTTAGATTTTTTTACATGATCCAGATGAAATAGCAGTTATAGCTGATAGCTTTGATGAATATTTAGAAGAATTAATGGAATATGAATTAGATTTTTATAAATGAAGATACAGTTGACTAAAAAAATAAAAAGTACTTTTACTTTTTTTAGTAAAAATAGGTGTACAATAAATTACAAGCGTGTTGCTTGTAATTTTTTTAGTTACCTATGAACAATTTTTTTAACATTTTATTTTTTTATTTGTATTAAAAAGAAAAATTGCTCGCTTTTTTTAAAAAAAGCAAAAAAAGATAATAGATATTTAATACAAAAAAATGAAAAAAAGACTAAAAAAACGAAAAAAATGATTAAATGTTGCTATCTACTAAAAAAATTAAAAACAAAAGGTCATAAAATCAATATTCTTATTCAAATCAAAGGGTATTGGAGGTTATCCATTTATAACAAGGTTTAAAACATCTTTATCAACTTTAGAAATATCTTCCTTTGTTTCCTCAGTATTGGAGGTTATCCATTTATAACAAGGTTTAAAAACTTCATTTTTTTATCCTCCTAAAATTTTTAAATTTATTTTAAGTATTGGAGGTTATCCATTTATAACAAGGTTTAAAAACAGTCAATTTATTAACCCAATTATTGATATGTGTTTTATATTGTATTGGAGGTTATCCATTTATAACAAGGTTTAAAAACTATCTAGGACTATAACTTTCTGTCGCATCTGTAAGGTCGGTATTGGAGGTTATCCATTTATAACAAGGTTTAAAACTTATAGCTTTAAGAAAGCTCTCTGAACTTACTAAAGGTATTGGAGGTTATCCATTTATAACAAGGTTTAAAACTTCAATATCTCCACCTAAAAGCTTGACCTAATATTTCTTCCATGTATTGGAGGTTATCCATTTATAACAAGGTTTAAAACTCTTATTATCAGAATTTACTCCATCCCCATTTAAAAAGTATTGGAGGTTATCCATTTATAACAAGGTTTAAAAACCCATCCAGCAATTCCACTTCCAACAAATGTTAAACCAAGTATTGGAGGTTATCCATTTATAACAAGGTTTAAAAACTACAGAAGTCACATTTAGTCCATTTGTAGCTCCTGCGTTTCGTATTGGAGGTTATCCATTTATAACAAGGTTTAAAACTCTTTATTCCATCTATCCACTTGTTCTTTAGAAAAATGTAGTATTGGAGGTTATCCATTTATAACAAGGTTTAAAACTCTGGAACCATCTTTTATACTTTCTAACTTCTCTTTGAAGTATTGGAGGTTATCCATTTATAACAAGGTTTAAAACTTAAACAATATTAAATTAATTAAGAAAAAGGAGTGAAGTATTGGAGGTTATCCATTTATAACAAGGTTTTAAAAACGTATGTCAATAAGTGGAGGACCGATTTTATTTTATTATAGTATTGGAGGTTATCCATTTATAACAAGGTTTAAAACAAATGAGTTTTAAAGTTATTGTTGTTGAAAACGGAGAGTATTGGAGGTTATCCATTTATAACAAGGTTTAAAAACCCCTATTCATTTAAGAACCACGAGAGTATTGACGTTATTGTATTGGAGGTTATCCATTTATAACAAGGTTTAAAAACCCTTTAATAAGCAGTATGTCCCATTTTATATTCTGATAGTATTGAGGTTATCCATTTATAACAAGGTTTAAAACTTTATAAATTTTTATAATTATCTAATAAGCAACCTTCCTGTATTGGAGGTTATCCATTTATAACAAGGTTTAAAACTTCTAGGATTTTTTTATCGTTATCTATAGCCACATCGACTGTATTGGAGGTTATCCATTTATAACAAGGTTTAAAAACTTATTTATTATTGATGTAGTATATAGATTATTATTGTATTGAAGGTTATCCATTTATAACAAGGTTTAAAAACTAGAGTTTTATTATTAAGATTTATCCTACCTGATGCTAGGTATTGGAGGTTATCCATTTATAACAAGGTTTAAAACAAACTATCCACTGCATTAGGATAAATACCGTATTTTTTTCGTATTGAAGGTTATCCATTTATAACAAGGTTTAAAAACTTTAAATTAACAAAAAAATAGAAAAATCCTAAAAAAACATAATAAAGTATTGAAGGTTATCCATTTATAACAAGGTTTAAAAACTATACACAAGCAATTAATGCTCTTATACCTCTAATAAAAAGTATTGAAGGTTATCCATTTATAACAAGGTTTAAAGATATTTATTTAAAAATATAAACTGTTACAGTTAGTAATTTATATTATTGACTTGTGGCAGTTTTTTTATTTTTCTTATTATTTGTTTAAGTATATAATCATATTTATTTTTTTATTTTTCTGTAGTATTTACCTATTATAGTTCTTGTTAATATTAATATATTTTTAAAAAAATAGAACAAAAAAAGTATAAAAAAAATAATATTGTAAAATGATATAAAGGGAGTATAATAAAAAGAAAAGTTATATTTATAAAGAGGTGTTTTAAAATGACAAAGAATTTTTGCTCATAGGGGATTTAGTGGAAAATATCCAGAAAATACTATGCTAGCTTTTTGAAAAAGGCAGTTGAAATTGGAGCTGATGGAGCAGAACTAGATGTCCAACTTACAAAAGATGGAGAAGTAGTTATAATTCATGATGAAACAATAGACAGAACTACAGATGGAAAAAGGCTATGTTGTAGATTATACTTATGAAGAGTTATCAAAATTTAATGCTTCATATATCTATACTGGAAAAAAATGGGATTCAATAAAAATTCCAACATTAAAAGAATATTTTGAATTGGTAAAAGATTTAGATTTTTGTAACCAATATTGAATTAAAAAAACAGGAATAAATCAATATTTAGGAATAGAAGAAAAAGGTATATAAGCTGATTAAAGAATATAAACTGGAAAAGAAGGTTATAATTTCAAGTTTTAATCATTTTTTTCTGTGTTAAGAATGAAGAAAATAGCTCCTGAATTAAAATGTGGTTTCTTATCTGAAGATTGGATAATAGATGCTGGAGCATACACAGCTTCTCATGGGATTGAATGTTTCCATCCAAGATTTAATAATTTAATTCCTGAAGTTGTGGAAGAATTGAAAAAAATAATATTGAAATCAATACTTGGACAGTTAATAAAGAAGAAGATATAAAAGGATTTAATCGATAAAGGAATAGATATTTTTAATTGGTAATTATCCTGATTTAGTGAAGAAAAATAATAAATGAAAATAAATAGGGGGTAGATATTATGGAAAGTTTGGAATTATTTTTTTGACAACCGTAAATAAATGGTTATGGGGAAGATGGCTTTGTTTATGTACTTTTAGCATTAGGTATTTTGTATACATTTACTAATGGGTTCATACAAGTTAGATACTTTAAATTTATTATGAAAAAGACTTTAGTTGACTCATTTAAAGCAAGAAACGATGAAAAAGGTTCAGGTTCAATCTCAACATTTAAAGCAATGATGGTAACACTTGCTGGCAATGTAGGAGGAGGAAATGTTGTAGGAGTTGCAACTGCAGTTGCTGCTGGAGGAATGGGAGCTGTTTTTTGGATGTGGGTAGCTGCATTTTTTGGAATGGCTTTAAAATATGGTGAAATAGTTCTATCTCAACTATATCGTGGAAAAGATTCAGAAGGAAACTTACTAAGTGGACCTATGTACTATATTAGAGATGGATTGAAAGCTCCTTGGTTAGGAATTGTTATAGCAGTTTTGATGTGTACAAAGATGATGGGAGCAAATTTAGTGCAATCTAATACTATATCAGGAGTTTTGAAATCTAATTACAATGTTCCTACTTGGTTAACAGGAGTAATTTTAATTTGTTGTTTGATGGCAGTTGTATTAGGTGGATTAAAAAGACTTGCTAATATAGCTACTTCATTAGTTCCTATAATGTCAATATTCTATGTTGCAGTAGGATTATTAGTAATATTATTAAATATCCAAGCAGTTCCAGGAGTATTTAAAGAAATATTCACACAAGCCTTTTCTATGAAAGCGGCAGCAGGTGGAACAGGAGGATATATTATAGCAAGAGCTATGCAATATGGTATAACACGTGGTATGTACTCAAATGAAGCTGGAGAAGGAACAGCACCTTTTGCACACGGTTCAGCAATAGTAGATCATCCTTGTGAAGAAGGAATAACAGGTGTAACAGAAGTATTCTTAGATACTATAATAATTTGTTCTATAACAGCAATAGTTATTGGAGTAACAGGAATCTATCAATCTGATTTAAGCCCAGCTGTAATGGCAATAGAATCTTTTGGAACAGTATGGGAACCACTAAAGCATTTAGCAACATTTGCACTTTTACTTTTCTGTTTTACAACTTTGATGGGACAATGGTTCAATGCAGCTAAAAGTTTTACTTATGCTTTTGGTCCTAAAGTTACAGATAAAGTAAGATTTGTATTCCCATTCTTATGTATAATTGGAGCTATAACAAAAATAAGTTTAGTTTGGACAATACAAGACGTTGCAATGGGATTAGTTATAATACCTAACTTAATTGCATTGATAATCTTATTCCCACAAGTTAGTAAACAAACAAAAGATTATTTTTTTCTAAGCAAAAAAATAAAAAAATATAATAAAAAAAGCAATCTGTAAAGGTTGCTTTTTTTCTTTTGACAGTTAAATTAGGTTGCGAAAATAAATATGTAAAAAAAGCCAACTGTAAGATTTATAATCTACAATTGGCTTATTTTTTTTATTTAATCCACAAGTTCAGGATTAATGAAAAGGTATAACCAGTTCACAAACTTCATCTTTTTTCATTAAGTCCCCATAAACTCATATAGTAACCATCTCCAAAAACCTGTTTCAAACATTGCAATTTTATGATTTGTTCCAGGAATTTCCCAATGTATGAACTGTTTTCCTTGGAAAAAAATTTAGAAAAAAATAATCGTTATAGTGATTTTTTTATTAGGATTATTTTTAATCCAATCATACCAAAAATTTAGTATATTCTTCTGCAACAGTAGCATCACAAAAAAACTAGCTAGTCCAGCATCAACTCCAAAACCATTGAAGCTACTAGACTTGTTTTTGAGTTTGTTCATAACGAAGAACTTTATCATTTCTTATTTTTTTAATCTTGCTCCTACCACTCTTTTTAGAAATAGTTTTTTTGAATTTAAAATTGCAAGTTCAACTTTATATTTTTCCAATAGGAATAGTTCTATCCAAGATTTTTTTCTATTTTTCTTCACTATGTAAATAACACAAAGGGTCAGCAATAATTACCTGTCCTGTTGGAAAAATCAACTTCTCCAGCAGTATGTAGGCTTATTTTATTTGATTCTATAAAAAGATTTTTCTATGAATTCTTTTGAATATTCATCTTTTTCTTAAAAAAAGCTTAAATTCTTTTTCAAAAAGCTATCGTAAAGGGTGATTTTACTTTTTCTCTTATTTGCTCATTAGTTTTTGCATTGATAAAATACTTATCTCCATCTTCTTCTATAAAAAAATTAAATCTGTTCCTATAGGCATTTCATAGACATTTTAAAAATAGTAGGTTCAATATTTATTAAAGTGTTTAAATCAACAACAGTAAGATTTTTTTGGATCGTTTACATAGTCATCGTTATCACTATCACCAAAAAGCCATCCAACCAGTGTCAATATTATTAAGAGGTTCTTCACGAAATAACCATCTAAATTTAGTTTCACCATTCAATATAGATTTTTGTTACAATACAAGAACCAGCATTCTCAACATATTTTTTTCATTATATTTTTCTCCAATTTATACTTTATTTTTTTCATCGTCCACTTTTTTTATTTCAACGAATCTATCTTCTGACTTGTAGGCAGAATAAAATGATATTCCAAATCCAATAATTAAAAATAGCACCATTGATTAACATGTCTCTTATAAACTCAGAACTTATAGCTGGAGTTTCCCAAATAATATCAGGTGCTTCTTTTAGAACATCAACAAAAAGTTACCGTATATTCTTCTTTGTAGAAATTGTATAGTCTCCAAGTATATTCTAAGAAAGTTCCTATAAATAGTGAAATTGCTGAGAGAATAAAAGTAATAACTGCAGAGAATATTGAAATTTTCTTAGCTAAATGCTTATATACTCCAAAAGATGCAGCAGTTAAAAATGCAGGGACTGCCCATACATAATAACCAGCCATTCCAATAAGGACATAGGCTACAATTCCAACTAAAGAGATTCCAAGTACTCCTAAAAATACCTAAGATATAATTCTCACTGGTATTGATATTTTTCTATTTTCTTTGATTCTAAGTCTTTTACAACTTTTTGTATTCAGCCTCAGTTAGATACAAATAGTTAGGACCTACATCGTAAATAGATAGGCTAGTTTCATTATCACCATCAAAAAAAGCCACCAGTTGTGAAAGAATTTCTTTTTTTAAAACACTAGTAACATTTTCTATAATTTCATCAAACTTTTTTTGTTTGAAGATGTAAGAAAAGGAATTTTTATATCTAATGGTAACAGTAGCATTCTTAGCTGTGATACTCTCTTTTTATAAATCCCTCTCCTCTTAAAAAGTTGAACTAAAGATTTATGTTCCTCATCTTTATGTGCTCCTATTGTGATAGAACATTCTTTTGTATCAAAAATTTACTGTACACCAATAACCGTTTATCTTTCCAGCATACCATACAATAGAAAATTTATTTTTTTAATTGTTTTAATTGGTAATCTGTTTTTTAAAAAGTTAAAAGCTTGCCATAATAATTTCCTCCCAACAAGAATTATGTTATTTTTTTAATAAAAAGATTTAGCTTCTTTTAGAATTTCAAATAAATCTTTTTTTCTGAAAGTTCATCTTGTGAACCAATTGCTACTATAATCTCTAAGGTAGTCTTACTATTATCAAAATTATGTATATTATAACCATAACCAACCTCAGGATCAAATATACCAATCATTATAGTATCTTTGTCTTTGTATATGATATCACAACCTTGTTCAATATATCCTTCCTCTAAAGAATCAATTTTTTTAGGATTTTTTGAAGTCTATACTTGATATCTTTTCATACATAAAGATTCTGAATACATCTCTATTATCATCTTTATCTTTAAATTCAAAAATATTTTTTTCATTCTCTTCTACTATGTTAAATTCTGAACTAATTTTTTTCTTTATCAAGAATGTCTCTTATATCTTTATCTTTCCCACAAGCAACAAAAAAACTAATGCTAAAAGGCTTAAGAAAAGTACTAAAAATTTTTTTCATAATCAATCTCCTTTTTTTAAATTAATGCAATCTTATTATTTAATAAAAGATTTAGCTTCATCTAAAAGATTAAATAATTCATCTTCAGATAGCTCTTTATCAGAACCAATTGAAACCGCCATCATTAATTCAGTTTTACTGTCATCAAAGCTTTGTATGTTATAGGCATAACTATTATTTTGTGCTAAAAACTAATACTATTATAGTACTTTCATCTTTGTATATGATGTCACAATTCTTTCCAAGATAGAACTCTTCCAATTTATCAATCTTTTTAGGATTTTTTTAAAGTCCACACTTTTCATTTTTTTGAAAAATTAAAAAAATTCTATATGCTGATCTAGGTTCATCTTTATCTGTAAATTTAATTTGTTCCTTATCTTGTTTTTTTCTATATTGAATTCAGAGTTAATTCTTTTCCATATCCAGATAGCTTTCTATATCTTTATCTTTTTCCACAAGCAACAAAAAGTTAATGCTAAAACTGCCAAAAAGAAATACCAAAAAATTTTTTTCATGATTTTATCCCCCTTAAAAAAATGTTAATAAAAAAAGTATATTCCTATTAGAAAGTATAACATACTTTTTCATAATGGTTTCAATAATTTTTAAGGAATATTTACATAACTTCAGAGTTTTTTTCTTTGTAGCTAATCTTAGTTTTTACCAATTGAAAATAGCTAGAAAAATATACTATAATTATCTAACAAAGATAAAAAGAGAAATGTATTATTTTTTTATAATGGAAATAGTACTTAATTTGAAGGGAGAAAAAAAATGCCAATTCGTGTAGCAAATGATATACCGGCTAAAAAAATCAATTAACAGAAGAAGGGATTATTTTTTTATAGAAGAAACTCGTGCTAATACGCAAGATATCCGTCCATTAAATATTTTAATATTAAATCTAATGCCTAAAAAAAGAAGAAACTGAAACTCAATTACTTCGTCTTATAGGAAATTCACCTTTACAAATAAATGTTGAATTTCTTATGGTGAAAGATCATGAATCTAAAAAAATACAAATTTAAGCCATATAGAAAAAAATTTTATCAATATTTTGATGATATAAAAGATAATTTCTATGATGCTTTAATAATTACAGGTGCTCCTGTTGAGCAGATGGAATATGAAGAAGTAGACTATTGGAAAGAATTACAAAAAAATATTTGAATGGAGTAAAACGCATGTTTTCTCATGTTTACATATATGTTGGGCAGCACAAGCTCGTCTATATAACGACTATAAGATTGCTAAAAACAATACAACCTGCAAAAGTTTTTTTGGAGTATTTCAACATGAGATAACTGAATCATCTAATCCTTTAATTCGTGGATTTAGTGATGTATTCTTAGCACCTCATTCAAGACATACTCATATAGATGAAAAATAAGCTAGCTTCTACAAAAGAACTAGAAATTTTAGCAAAATCAGAAGTGGGTTCTTTACTTATAAGTACTGAAGATTTAAGAAAAAAATCTTTATTACAGGACATTTAGAATATGATAGAGAAACTTTATTAGGAGAATATAGAAGAGATAAGGATAAGGGACTAGAAATACAAGTACCTGTAAATTATTTTTCCAAATGATGACGATACTAAAAAAACCTTTACAAACTTGGAAAACAACAGCACATTTATTCTATCATAATTGGTTAAATGCTGTTTATCAACTAACACCTTATGATTTAAAAAGACTTAGCTAAATAATTTTTACTTTAGGGGATTTACATGAAAAGATTTTTTTAATTACTTTAATTTTTAATGTTATCTGTATTTTTCTATTGCCAATGCTAACTCATTTAAAAAGTGAGAAGGAGTTAAATAATTTCTTTGCAAAAATTGATATGCTCATAAAAGAAGAATTAAAAAAAGACTATAGAGAAGAAATGACTAAAAAGAAAAGGAACAGCTAATAATGAGTATTCATTTGAGATAGAAGATGATAGAACTGTTCTTATTACAAGAAGTATTGCTGGTATAAAACCAGAAACTGAAATCACTCAATATTTCAATAGTAAGGGAGAATTATATATGATTTCTTCTCTTACTAGTGAAACAGAAAAGGATCTTTATGCCTTGTACAGAAAGTATGATAGCAATGGAAATCTGTTTATATATAGTTATGCTATTGACGGAAAAAAATATAGATAGAGGCTATTATAGTGATGGAAAGTTGGCATATATACAAGAATTAAAAAAATTATAAAAGGACAAACTCCTATTCTAAAATGGTAAATACATCGAGTATTATAAAAATGGACAAATAAAAAGTACAAGGAAATTATAAAGAAGATAAAAAGAGATGGAGAATTTAAAGCCTTCCTTAGAGATGGTAAAAAGTGCTGGTTCTGTTTTCTATAAAGATGGAAAAAAATTATAAAATCTACTTTAGTTAAAGCTATGAAAGATAATGCTAGTTTTTTTCTCTAGTAACTGATATAAACTATAACTTAAATTCACATGAAATAGTTACTGATGAATTTCCAAACCAACTTTTTAAAACAATATTTTTGTTTTTTTAATAAAAATGGACTTCTTGATGGCGAAAGTAGAGAATATTACGAAGAAGGTGATATACAATCAGTGTCTTCTTTCAAAAAAATAATGTCGCTGATGGTATTTTTTTATTTCATATTATCAAAATGGGAATATTAAGGATAAACAGAACTATAAGAATGGAAATGAAGAAGGTGAAGGTCTATTTTTATTATGAAAATGGACAACTTGAAGAAAAAAATACTTTATGAAAAAAATGGAAAGTTAGATGGAGAAGCAATAAATTATTTTTGAAGATGGTAAAATAAGAAATAAAGCTATTTATAAAGATGGCATTATATTAGAAGAAGAAGTTCATGAAAACAATGAGATCCAAAAAAATATCTTTAAAAAAATGAAGAGATTGTTCAACAAGATATATATACAAAAAAATAAGATATTAAAAAGCTACAATATTCTTTTTTTAGAGAATGAAAAAAACAAAGATAATAACTTACCATAAAAATGGGAATAAACAAGAAGAGGTTTTTTTCTATAAATGGACTTTTTGGATGGAGAGGCTTTTTATATATTATCCTAGTGGAAAACTTGAAAATAAGTCGTTTTTTTAAAGATGGAAAAAGAGAAGGAGAATCTTTAACTTACTATGAAAATGGAAAGTTAAAGAAAAAAATTCTTTATAAAAATGGTATGAAAAAAATGGCATCGCTATTGTATACCATGAAAATGGGATCATAGAACAAAAAAAGCATATTTTGTTGATGATAAGAAAGAGAATGAACGTCTATATTATGACGAAAAAAAGGGAATTTAATCAAAACTGAAATCTATAAAAAAATAATGTGAAACAATAATTTCGGGGGCTAAGTATGAGAAAAAAAGTTTTTTTAGTATTAATTTTTTTATTTTTTTACCTTTTCAATATTAAATGCAAAAACCTTTAAAAACTGAAGCAGAACTTCAAAAATATTAGAAATAAGGCTGATAAAAATAGTTCAAGAAGAATTAAAAAAATGATTATAAGAAAGAATATCTAAAAAAAGAAAAAAATAATTTAGAGAAAATTGAAGGGATTAAAGAAAATGTCTTTAGTGATGGAGAATTCAAATTTCGATTGGAAGACGGTGTAGTTACTGAAGCTTTAAAAAAACAATAGAAACAGCACACAATACTACTGTTGCCAAAAAAATTTGATGAAGAAGGAAACTTATTAACTATAATTTTTTTAGTAATGATGAAAATTTGCGTTTCTATAGATATTATGATGAGAATTTAAATCTCGCTATAGATATAAACTGTATTGATGGGAAATGTATACAAAAAGGTTATTATAGTGATAAAAAAATTAGCATATATCAAAGAAGGGAAATTAACAGAAAACTTAGATATTCTTACGAATGGGAAATACACAGAATACTATAAAAAAATGGAAAAAAATAAAAAAATACAAGGTTCATATAAGGAAGGTATGAGAAATGGAGAATTTAAGACCTTTCTTAAAAAAATGGAAAAGAGTGCAGGTTTTATAATCTATAAAGATGGTAAAAATTATAAAATCTACTTTAGTTAAAAGCTATGAAAGATAATGCTAGTTTCTCTCCAATAAGTTATGCCAATTATGATTTGGATACTTCTTACTCTATAGGAGGAGTAAATTTCCCAAATAAACTTTTTAAAAAAAGATATCGTATGTATGACAAAAAAAGGAGTTCTTAATGGGAATAGTATAAGCTATTATGAAGAAGGAAATATTCAATCAATTTTTTTCCTTATAAAAAAATAATCTAATTGAGGGTCTAGTTATTAGATATTATGAAAATGGGAATATTAAAGAAGAAGTTAATTATAAAAAAACGATAAAATGAATGGTGAAGCAAAATCTTATGATGAAAATGGTAAGTTAAATGGAAGAACTATTTTTTTAAAGACGATATCAGACTTGAAGATGATGTTTATAAAAGAAAATGAAATATTGAAAAATACTTTTTAAAAAAATGGAGAACTTGTTAAACAAGATATTTGTACACTGAATGGGACTTTAAAAAGAAAGAAGAATATTAAATGGAAATGAAATGGAATATTCAACTTTTTATCCAAATGGGAATGTTAAACAAAGAATTCTAACTAAAGATAAAATAATAATAAAAGAACAAATTTATGCTAGAAATGGAAATATTATGTCTAATAGCTTTTTTTCTCTGATGGAAAACCCGTAATAGAGTATTTTTGAATATTATCCAGATGGAAAACTCTTTAGAAAAAAATCTCTACTATAAATAAAATGTTAAATGGAGATTCAATTGAATATTATCCAAATGGAAATATAAAAGAAAAAAATTTCTTTTTGTTGATGATAAAATGAATGGAGAAGATATTGAGTACTATGAAAATGGAGTTGTGAAAGAAAAAAATCTTATTTCATAAATGATGAAGAAGAGGGAGAATATTTTTTTCTATGATGAAAAAAAGGGAAATTAATAAAAACTGAAGTTTATAAAAATGGTGTTAAACAATAGTTCCATACATAAGGAGTGATTTTTTTATGAAAAGATTTTTTTAATTACTTTAATTTTTAATGTTATCTATATTTTTCTATTGCTTCTGCTCATCCATTTAAGAGTGAGAAAGAGCTTTTATAACTACTATGCTGAAATAGATAAAAAAATTAATGAAGAGTTAAAAAAACTCTCCTGAGAAAATTTTTAAAAGATAGAAAAAAATACTTTAAAACCTCTATCTATGAATGTCTTTGGTGCAGATAAAGTATTAGGGGACAATAGCTATCTATTTGGTTTTTGATAAAAATGGAAAAAAATCATGTCAATGATGAAAAAGAAATGTACTAGATACACCTTCAATGATAGCTAGAATTTACTATTCTAATGGAAATTTAAAAGAATTATACTTAATGGATGATGATTTTTGTAACAGGAATTGTTAGAACTTACTATGAAAGTGGGAAAAAAAGCATGAAGAAATTCCTTATTATAAAGGAAAAAAAGAAGGCTTAAGAAAGATTTATTTTTGAGAATGGTAATTTATCAAATGAAATTCACTATTTTGACGATTCAAGAGAAGGAAAAACTACAGATTATTATAGCAATGGAAAAAGTACTTCGTGTAAAAAAATTATAAGAATAATATGATAGATGGAGAGTTTACTGAATATTATAGAAATGGTCAAATAAAAAGTAAAAAGGAACTTACAAAGATGATTTAAGAGATGGTGAATTTAAGTTCTATTCAGAAAATAATAAATATCTTGGTTCAGTTTTTTTATAAAGATAAAGAAATCATAAAAAAAGTACTTTAAGTGAAGAGGATAAGGATGAATTAGATGATAGCTTTGAATTTGCCGATATGTCTTCATTTCTTAGAGCTGCAACTGGAGATATTGTAGGGGCAAGGACTGATAAATATCCTAATGGAAAAAAACTAGAATTTCTATGCCTTATAATGTGAATGGAGAACTTCATGGGAAATTTAAAGAATTTTTATGAAAGTGGAAAAAAATTTCTTCTGAAACAATTTATGAAAATGGAATTAGGCAAGGAAAATCTTTGGAATATTTAGAAAATGGAAAAAAATTGTAGAAGAAAAAAATTATATAGATGGTAAAAAAAGAGGGAAAAGTTTTTAGAAACCTTTGAAGGTATGATACAAATGAAGGCTAACTACAAAAAAATAATAAAAATTGATGGAGATATGTTTTTTATATTATCCAAGTGGGAAACTTTTACAAAAGAGAAATTTTTATTAATGGAAAAGCAGAAGGAGAGCTTGTAGAATACTATGAGAATGGAGTTGTGAAAGAAAAAAAGCTTACTTCATAAATGACAAACAAGAAAAAGAACATTTCTTCTATGATGAAAAAGGAAAGTTAATTAAAAACAGATATCTATAAAAAAATGGAATAAAACAATAATTCTATACATAAGGAGTGATTTTTTTATGAAAAAAATTTTTTTACTATTTTAATTTTAATGCTATCTGTATTTTTCTATTACTAATACCTATTCAGAAGAAATGCATAAAGAATACTATGACAGTGGAAAAAAATATTAAAAGAAAGTCATTTTTTTCTAATGATAAAAAAATGGACTAGAAAAAAATCTATTATGAAAATGGAAAAAAATTTCAAGTATCAAAAAAACTATAAAAAAATGGTATAGTTGATGGAGAATATATAGAATATTACACAGATGGAGAGTTAAAACTTAAAGGAAGATATAACAATGGACTTAGAGATGGAGAATTTAAGACATATTTAATGAATGCTAAAAGTGCAGGTTCAGTATTCTATAAAGATGGAAAAGAAATCAACTCAACTCTTACTCCCTATATGAAAGAAGATGTATTCTTTAATTTTTCCTGATGAAATGGAATCTCTAATAAATACTGTAAGTAAAAAAATCAAAAAGAGCTTGTAAAACTAAGGGATGAAGATGATGGTTATCATATACTTGGAGTAGCTAACTATCCTAATGGTAGAGTTTGCTCAGCTGTTCAAGTTAATGACCTAGGAGAATATGATGGAGAACGTAAGGAATACTATGAAAGTGGACAATTAGAACAAAAAGGTTACTATAAAGATGATTTAGGACAAGGAGAATACATTTGGTACTATGAAGAGGGGAGTATAAAACAAAAAGCTTTCTATAAAGATGATAAAATTGAGGGAACTCTATTTATCCAGGAGGTAAAATTGCCCAAACAAATAATTATGTAAATGGGAAAAAAAGAAGGAGAATTAATAGAATATTATGAAAATGGGCAAATAAAAAGAAAAAAAGATTTTATATCAATGATAAAGAAGAAGGAAAAAAAGCTTATTCTATGATGAAAAAAAGGAAAGTTAATTAAAACTGAAGTTTATAAAAAAATGGTATAAAAACAATAATTTTTAGTGGGATAAGGAGAGAATTTCTATGAGAAAAAAATTTTTTTATTATTCTATTTTTTTGATGTTATCTATTTTTTTACAGTAATAAATGCTCATCCATTTAAAACTGAAAAAAAGAACTTCAGGATTTTTTTATGCTAAGATTGACAAAGAAGTTGATAAAGAATTAAAAAAAGATTATATAAAACTTTTTTTGAACAAAGAAAAAGCTAATTTAAAAAGAAAAAAAGCAAGTAATAATGATACAAAAATGTTAGAAGATAATGAGTACCTTTTTTTGTTTTTAAAAATGGAAAACTAGAAAAAGTTTTTTAAAAAAAGGACATCCTTGATGGAAAAATTTATAATTTTTAAGTTATATGTATGAAAATGGTAAAAAAAGAGAAAATAGTATGTTTAAATAAAGAGAATTCTCATTATTATGGTACTGTTAAAGGTTTTTGGAGAAGATGGAATTCCTTTATATAGTGGACAGTTCTATGCTGGAAAAAAATGGAAGGAATATATAAAGAATACTATGAAAGTGGTAAGATTTTTTTAAAGAGATTAATTTTTATTAATGATAAAGAAAATGGACAAGGAAAAAAATTTATTATGAAGATGGAAAGATTTTAAGGATTGTAAACTTAAAAAAATGGAAAGGAGAATGGTGATGTAATTGACTATTATCCTAATGGTAGAATAAAAAAATAAAAGCACATTTTTATTGATGGAGAATTAAATGGAGAAGTTATTAGTTATTCTGAAAATGGAAATATTATAGAAAAAAAGTTTTTTTATGAAAGGTAAATTGCTTAATGGTGATGCTTTTTGCATATTATCCTAATGGTAAACTTAAGGAGAAAGATTCTTTTTAAGAATGGCAAAAAGTGAAGGAGAATCTATAATTTATTATGAAAAATGGAAATGTAAAAACAAAAAGTCTACTTTTTAAAAAAATGATAAGAGAGAAGGAGATTTATTTATCTATTATCCAAGTGGAAAACTCCTACAAAAAAAGAAGTTTTTATTAATGGAAAGGCTGAAGGAGAACTTGTAGAATACTATGAAAATGGTGTTATAAAAAGAAAAAAAGCTTACTTCATAAATGGTAAACAAGAAAAAAAGAACATTTTTTTCTATGATGAAAAAGGAAAACTAATCAAAACAGATATCTACAAAAATGGTATAAAACAATAATTCTATACATAAGGAGTGATTTCTATGAAAAGATTTTTTTAACTATTTTTAATTTTTAATGCTATCAGTATTCTCTATTGCTAATGCTCATCCATTTAAAAAGTGATAAAGAGCTTTTATGATTTCTATGCTGAAATAGATAAAAAAAGATATTTGCTGAAAAAAATAAGCCTATTGTTAGAAAAAAATTTCCAAGAAAAATTAACTAAAGAAGAAGAAAGTAAAAGTGCCTCTTGATAATAGAAATTATACAGTAGAAGAGGTAATTGGAAATGATAAATTAGTATATAGTGCTTTTGATAATCATTTAATGTATATATTTCAGTTGAATCAAAAAGGTAAAGAAGAAGGTGTTGTTAGATTTTTTTGATGAGGATGAAAAATTTAGTAAAAAAATCTGTTATGGCAACGATTTAAATGGATTGATGGGAATATTAAGAGAATATTATCCTAATGGAAAACTAAAGAATGAAATGCCATATTATGCAAAAGAAGTTAAATGGGAATGGAAAAAAATTTATTATGAAAGTGGAGCATTAAGAGAAGATTACCATTATTACAATGATAAAGAAGATGGACAAGGAATTATATATTTTTGAAAATGGTCAAAAAAATGCAAGTAGAAAATTATAAGAATGGTTTAAAAGTTGGAGATTACTATGAATATTTTGAAGATGGAACTCTTGCTACAAAAAGGTTTCTTTTGTAAATGGAAAAAGAAGAAGGAGTTTTTTTGAACTTTACAATCGTGAAGGTAAAAAAATTTAAAGAGTTAGTTTTTCAAAAAAAGGTAAAAAAATTGAAGAAAGAGAAATAAAACAATAAAAAAACTAAAAAAAGCTAGAACACACTATAAACACTCAGTTTAAAAAGTAAAAAAATAAGTGAGTTATATTATAATTTATGATAAAAATTTTTCTTTGAGTAAATAAATAATAGTTTTTCAATAAGATTACTGCGACGTCCTATAATGTTGAAAGAGCCTTTGTGGAGCTCTAGAAACATTATAGGCTAGCAAGTAATCGTTACATATAACTAAAAGCTTATTAAAATCTTTCAAAGAAAAATTTTTTTCTACTCAGTAATGAACTATTTTTTTACTTATATGTTCTAGCTTTTTTTATTTTTAAATTTTTTTCCTTTTGAAGTAAATATAGATAAGAAAAAGCAATTGTGTTTACTGTCCAAGAAATCAAATATCCATATAATATCATAAAGAATGTAGGATTTAAAGGGAAGACAAAAAAATATCCATAAAAAGCCTTACAATACAAATTGCAAATATGTTTATTAACATAGGATAGAAAGTATCTCCAAGCCCTCTTATAGCTCCAGCTAATACATCTCCAATTGTATAAATAAAGTAGAAAGGTGCTAGTATATTTAAAATTTCTGAAGTCAATTCTATAACTTCTCTATCTTCTATAAGGAAAGGTGCTAAATCTTTACTCCAAATAAACAGAGTTATACTTATAACTAATATCATTGAGATGGACATAATTACAGAAGATATAATCCCTTTCTTAACTCTATGATGTTTCTTAGCTCCATAATTTTTGTGCAACAAAGGTTGAAGAAGATATACAAAAGGCATCTGAAACAGACCATATTAAGAAATCTAATTTACCTGAAATAGCCCAAGCAGCTATACTATTTACACCAAACATATTTATCTTACTTTGTATAGTAGTATTGGCAATAGGATAAATAACTGATTGTATCGCAATAGGCAAACCTAATACAAAGATTTTTCTTTAAATATTTTTTTATAGAAAGTTAATTTTTTTATATAAATTCTACAATCCAAATTAGTTCTCATCAATACAACAAAGATTAAAAATTGCACTTACAATTTGCGAAATTAATGTGGCAAGTCCAACTCCTACAACTGATAAATCAAACTTAATTACAAAAAAATTAAATCTAACACTATATTTAAGATATTGGCTAGTATTAAAAATATGAAAAAGGCGTTTTTGGAATTCCCTAAGGCTCTTAAGATACCTGAACCTATGTTATATATCATAGAAAAAAACCATACCACTGAAACAAATAAAAGTGTATATATAGGCTTCATGGAATATCTTTTTGAGGAACTTTAATAAGACCTATGAAGTAAGGTGATAAAAATACAACTTAATATAGATAAAATTAATCCTCCAACTATGGCAAATAGCATGGCTGTATGACTAGCTTTAGAAACATCTTCTTTTTCTTTTTGCACCAAAAATATTGAGAAATGATAATAGTAGCTCCTGATGAAAGGCCAATAAAAAAACTTACAGGTAATCTTTGAAAAACTCATAACTGATTCAATGGCAGCAAAGGCATCCTTACCTGCAAACTTTCCTACTATGATGGCATCTATAGTTGTGTAAAGAGATTGAAATAATGTTCCTAAAAAAATATAGGCAAAAGTAAAATTCAAAAATAACCTTCCAAATTTTACCTTGAGTTAAATCATTATTTTTTAAAACATAGTTTTTCATAATATCATTCCTCAATTCACGATTTTTTTATTAAGTTCATTATATAACTTTTTTTATTTTTTTACTGTCAAATAATTTCTTTTTTTACTTTTTATTTCATAAACTATTTAAGTAGAAAACTTTTTGTTGACACTTTCGATTAAAAAGTTTATAATTTTTAGTAAACAATTAAAAATTGAAAGAGAGTTGAAGTAATTATGGAAACAATGGCAAAAACATTTACCAGCACTTGATGAAGAAAAGCTAAAATTTGTAATTGAATTAAAAAGAGAAATACAATGCAGGAAAAAAATAAGTTTAGAGGAAGCAAGAAAGTTGCTTAAAGAAAGAGTAAAAAAACTTTAACACCTTATGAAATTGCTTATGCTGAACAAAAAGATTGTACCCTTTGTTGAAGATGAATGTATAAAAGAAAATATCCAAAAATATGATGTTGTTATTTAATGAAGTAATGGATACAAGTAGACCTACTGATCTTCCTTCAGATCACCCTATTATGTGTTACTATAGAGAAAATGATGATATGAGGGAACTATTAAAAGAAGTTGAAAACTTAATTCAATTTCCTGTAATAAAAAAAATCAATGGTACGAACTATATGATAAACTTGATTTATGGTGGAAACTTCATTTACCTAGAAAACAAAATCAGCTTTATTCACTTTTTAGAAAAGAAAGGTTTTACAAGACCAACAACTACAATGTGGGTTTTAGATGACTTTGTTAGAGATGAATTAAAAAGAAAATAGAAAAAAATGCTAGATGATGGTAATGAAGAAGAATTCATCGCTTCTCAAACTAGTGTTGCAGCAGATATAATAGATTTAATTCAAAAGGAAGAAACTGTTTTGTATCCTACATCTCTTGCTATGATAACAGAAGAAGAATTTGAAGATATGAAATCAGGAGACAAAGAGATAGGTTTTACTTTTGGTGAATTAGAAGAAGTTAGTCCTAAAAAAGAAATAAATCAATCTGAAAGTTCTAATATTTCAGGACAAGGAAGCTTAGCTAAGGACTTGGCTCAACTTTTAGGGAAATATGGATTTAATTCAGGGGAAAATTCTTCTGAATTAGATGTAGCTATGGGAAAAATGACTTTAGAGCAAATAAACTTAGTATTTAAGCATTTACCTGTGGATATAACTTATGTTGATGAAAATGAAATTGTAAAATTCTATTCTGACACTGCTCATAGAATATTCCCTCGTAGTAAAAAAATGTAATAGGAAGAGATGTTAAAAACTGTCATCCTAGAAAGAGTGTACATATAGTTGAAGAAATTATAGAAAAATTTAGAAATGGCGAACAAGATTTTGCAGAATTCTGGATAAATAAACCAGGTCTATTTATCTATATCTGTTATTCAGCAGTTAAGGATAAAGACGGAAAAATTCAGAGGTATTTTTAGAAATGATGCAAGATTGTACAAGAATTCGTTCACTTCAAGGATCACAAACTCTTTTAAATTGGGAAAATGGGACTATGAATAGTGAAGAAGTGAAAGAAGAAAAGCTAGAAGAAACAACTGAAGAAAGTCCTAAAGAAGAAAGTTCAAACTCTCAAATTCCTTTTAGATAGTATAAATAAAGATACTTATTTAAAAGATTTAATAAAAGCCTATCCAAATTTAAAAAAGGATATGATAAAGATATCTGAAAGATTTAAAATATTACAAGGACCACTTGCTGCTGTGATGTTACCAAAAGCTACTCTTGAAAAAGTGAGTGAAAAAAAGGTGATATTGACTTAGATACCTTAATTGAAAAAAATAAAAGAACTTATAAAAAAACATATTAAATAAAAAAAGTTGATAAGTTAAACTTATCAACTTTTTTTAATTTAAAGGCTTATTTCTTTTTGCTTTCTTCAAATTTAGCCCAAACTCCAGCTTTAACTAGGATAGATTTAACTGTTCTAGTTGGTTGAGCTCCGTTTTGTAAGAATTTAATGATTTCTTCTTCTTTTAAAAACTACTTTAGAATCTTCTAATGGGAAGTAGTTACCTAAGTAAGCAATAGCTCCTCCATCTCTTTTTAGATAAAAGCTTCCATAGCTACTAATCTATAAGAAGGTCTCTTTTTATCTCCTAATCTTGTAAGTCTTAATTTTTAACATTATTTCACATCTCCTTTTTGTTTTATATATAAATTTTTTTATAAGCATTTTTTTAAAAATGGGAATTTTTCCACCCTTGCCCATACCACCTAAATTAGGCATTTTTTTCCTGAGCTAAACATTTTTCATCATTGATTTCATTTGTTCAAATTGTTTAAGTAGTTTATTTTACATCTGAAACATCAGTTCCACTACCTTTTGCAATTCTTATTTTTTTCTACTAGCTTTTTAATATATCAGGTTTCTTTCTCTCTTCAATAGTCATAGATTGAATTATAGCTTCAACTTTTTTTCATTTCTTTTTTTCAGCTGGAGCTAAGTCATCAATTTTTTGGCATACCAGGAATTAATTTTAATATCCCTCCAAGAGAACCTAATCTTTTAATTGTTTGTAATTGTTTTTAAAAAAAGTCATTTAAGTCAAATTTTTTTGAGATTTGATTTTTTTCTTCCAAAGATTTAGCTTCATTTTTCATCTATAACTTCTTGAGCTTTTTTTCAACAAGAGAAACAACATCTCCCATTCCTAAGATTCTTGAAACTAATCTATCTGGGTGGAAAATTTCAATATCATTTAATTTTTTTCTCCGACTCCAATAAACTTTATTGGTTTACCAACAACAGCCTTTATTGATAAAGCAGCTCCTCCACGAGTATCTCCATCTAATTTAGTTAAGATAACTCCATCAACACTCAAAGCATTGTTGAAAGATTCAGCTAGGTTAACTGCATCTTGCCCTATCATAGCATCTACAACAAGTAAAATTTCTTGAGGCTTTATAGCCTTTTTTTAAGTTCTTTTAACTCATTCATAAGAGTTTCGTCAACATGTAATCTACCTGCAGTATCAACTATCATATATGTTGCATTTATTTCTTTAGCTTTTTTTCTATAGCTCTTGTTGCTATTCCAACTACATCTTTGTTATCTTCTTCGGAATAAACATCTACTCCTATTTGTTGCCCTAAAACTTGTAATTGTTTTTATAGCAGCAGGTCTATAGACATCGACTCCAACAAGTAACAGTTTTTTTCATTTTGCTTTTTTTAAAAAAATTTTTGCAAGCTTAGCAGCGAAAGTAGTCTTACCTGCCCCTTGTAAACCTGCTAACATAATTATAGTAGGATTTCTAAGTCCTTTTGTTAATTTTTGAGCTAGTTCCTCCTAAAAAGTTCAACAAGTTCATCATTTACTAATTTAATAAATTGTTGAGCAGGATTAACTCCTCTTATAACTTCAGTTCCAATAGCCTTTTCACTGATTCTATTTGTGAAGTCCTTAACAACCTTATAGTTTACGTCAGCTTCTAAAAAGAGACATTTTTAACTTCTCTAAGTGCATCTTTTTATATTAGAGTCACTAAGCTTTCCATGTCCTCTTATCTTTTTTTAAAAAAATATCCTGAAATCTATTTCCTAAATTTTTCTAACATATCTACCTCATTAAACTAAGTCTTCTATTATATTTTCCAACTTTTTCCTCTGTAAAATCTTCTTTTTAAATCAATTAATTTTTTTCTCTTATATCTTGTTTTTATTTGATGAAACTTTAATTTGTTTTTCATACTCATATAAGAGAGCGACTCCTCTTTTTATATTATCGAATATCGCCTGTCTACTGACATTATTGTTTTTTTGCAATCTCTGAGATAGAAAGATCATTTTCAAAGTGGTCCTCTAAATATTCTCTTTGTTTCTCACTTAAAAGTGGGGAATATATCTCTAAAAGATTAGCAATTTCTATAAATTCATCTAAAATCATAATAATTCACCTACTAAGTATAAGATACTTTTTTTAAAAAAATTGTCAAGTGTTTTATCTTTACATTTTTTTAAAAAAATCTGTCTTTTCAAAAAAATAAAAGACAAAGTTAGATAAATATGTTAAAAATTATAAGGTAAATCTAAAAATTTAATTGGAGGAAAAAAAATGAGATTCAGTAAGGCGTATATAAAAACTTTAAAAGAAACACCTAAAGAAGCAGAAATTGCAAGTCATAAATTAATGCTTAGAGCAGCTATGATAAAAAAATTAGCTAGTGGTATTTATGCTTATCTACCATTAGGATATAGAACTATTAGAAAAATAGAAAATATTGTTCGTGAAGAAATGGATAGAGCAGGAGCTTTAGAACTTTTTAATGCCAGTTGTTCAACCAGCTGAACTTTGGCAAGAAAGTGGAAGATGGGATGTAATGGGAGCAGAAATGCTAAGATTGAAAGATAGACATGAAAGAGACTTCGTTCTATCTCCAACACAAGAAGAAATGATAACATCAATAGTTAGAAGTGATATTTCTTCATATAAGTCACTTCCTTTAAATCTATATCACATACAAACAAAATTTAGAGATGAAAGAAGACCTAGATTTGGACTTATGAGAGGTAGAGAATTTACAATGAAAGATGGTTATTCTTTCCATACTTCTCAAGAATCATTAGATGAAGAATTCTTAAATATGAAAGATGCTTATACAAGAATTTTCACAAGATGTGGTTTAAAATTTAGACCTGTTGATGCAGACTCAGGAAATATTGGTGGAAGTGGATCACAAGAATTCCAAGTTCTAGCAGAATCAGGAGAAGATGAAATCATTTATTCTGATGGTTCAGAATATGCAGCAAACATTGAAAAAGGCTGTAAGTGAACTTATCAATCCTCCAAAGGAAGAATTAAGAGAAGTTGAACTTGTTCACACTCCAGATTGTCCAACAATAGAAAGTTTGGCGAAATACTTAGATATTCCTTTAGAAAGAACTGTAAAAAGCATTGACATATAAAGATATGGGAACAGATGAAATATACATGGTTCTAATAAGAGGAGATTTTTGAAGTAAACGAAGTTAAATTAAAAAAATATCTTAAATGCAGTAGAAGTTGAAATGGCTACTGATGAAGAAATAGAAAAAAATCGGATTGACAAAAAGGATATATAGGACCATATAAATTACCAACTGAAATTAAAATTGTAGCTGATTTATCTGTAATAGAAGTTACAAACCATGTTGTAGGTTCTCACCAAAAAGATTACCACTATAAGAATGTAAATTACGATAGAGACTACAAGGCTGATATAGTTGCCGATATAAGAAAAAGTTAGAGTTGGAGATAACTGTATAACAGGTGGAAAATTACATTCAGCAAGAGGTATAGAATGTGGGCAAATCTTCAAACTTGGAGATAAATATTCTAAGGCTATGAATGCTACTTACCTTGATGAAAATGGGAAAACACAATATATGTTAATGGGTTGCTATGGTATAGGAGTTACAAGAACTATGGCAGCTGCAATAGAACAAAAATAATGATGAAAATGGAATTATTTGGCCAGTATCAATAGCACCTTATATTGTTGATGTAATTCCTGCAAATATAAAAAAATGAAGGGCAAGTAAGTTTAGCTGAAAAAAATCTATAATGAATTACAAGCAGAAGATATTGATGCAATGTTAGATGATAGAGATGAAAAAAACCTGGATTTAAATTCAAAGATGCTGACTTAATCGGATTCCCATTCAAAGTTGTTGTAGGAAAAAAAGAGCTGATGAAGGTATAGTTGAAGTAAAAAAATCAGAAAAAAACAGGAGAAACTTTAGAAGTATCAGAATCTGAAGTTGTAGCTAAAATAAAAAGAATTAATGAAACTTTATTAATTTGTACTTGCAAAAATATAAAAGTACTATGATATAATTATTAAGCCCTGCTCAAAAAAACGACGTGTTTTGGGCAAAAAAACCAAAGGGAGGAGGTTAATGCTATGAAAAAAATATGAAATTATGTACATCATCAACCCTACTGTATTAGAAGAAGGTAGAGACGAGTTAATAAACCAAATAAACTCTTTATTAACTGCAAATGGAGCTACAATAGCTAAGACAGAAAAATGGGGAGAAAGAAAACTTGCTTATCCAATCGATAAGAAAAAATCAGGTTTTTATGTACTAACTACTTTTTGAGATGGACGGAACAAAATTAGCAGAAGTAGAAGCTAAAATAAACATTATGGAAGCTGTAATGAGACATATAGTTGTAAGACTTGACTAATTTTTTTGTTATTGATTAAAAAAATCGTTAATTCTCAAAAAGGAGGGAAATTAAATGGCAGAATTCAGAAGAAGAAGAGCAAAATTAAGAGTTAAAGCTGAAGAAATTGATTATAAAAAAATGTTGAACTTTTAAAAAGATTTGTATCTGATAAAGGAAAAAAATCAATCCTTCAAGATTAACTGGAGCTAATGCTAAATTACAAAGAAAAAAATAGCAAAAAGCTGTTAAAAGAGCAAGAAATATAGCTCTTATACCATATACAAGAATTGAAAAAAATAAGTATATTGAAAATAAAAATAATATGGGGGTTGAATTTCAACTCCCTATTTTTTTAAAAAAATAAAGAGGCTGTTGCAAAAATAATTAAAAAGTAAAAAAATAGTTCGTTACTGAGTAGAAAGAAATTTTTCTTTGAGAACATTATTATATATAGCGATTACTTGCCAGCCTATAATGGTTCTAGAGCTCCACAAAGGCTCTTTTCACCATTATAGGACATCGCAGTAATCTTGTTGAAAAATTATTAGTTGTTTACTCAAAGAAAATTTCTAATGATAAATTATAAGGGAACTTATTTATTTTTTTACTTTAGAATTGAAAATTTTAATTTTTTTGTAACAGTCCTAAGAAATACTTGAATATAAAATTAAAAAAATATATTTGAATATAAGGAGTGGCTATGAAAAAAATCAAAAAAATATAATTTTTAATGTTGTTTGTATCTTTAATTTTTAATATCTTGTTCAACTGCACCTTTAACAGGAAGAAGACAGTTGAAGATGGTAAGTGATGAGGCTGTAGCTCAATCTTCTATATCACAATACAATCAAATGATAGCAGAATTAAGACAAAAATAATTTGTTAGCAAATAATACTGCTGATGGACAAAGAATAAATCAAATTGGAAGAAGAATTTCTAGAGCTGTTGAACAATATTTAACTGCAAATGGAATGCAAGATAAAATAAAAAAAGTCTACAATGGGAATTTAACCTAATAAAGAGTAAGGATATAAATGCCTTTGCATTACCAGGAGGAAAAATTGCTTTCTATACAGGAATATTACCAGTATTAAAAACAGATGCAGCTATAGCTTTTGTAATGGGACATGAAATAGGTCACGTTATAGGTGGACACCATGCAGAAAGTGCAAGTAACCAAAACTTAGCTGGATTCTTAATGATAGGTAAAAAAACTTATAGATGCTGTGACAGGAGTTCCTATTATTAGTGATGATTTAGCTCAACAAGGACTATCATTAGGGCTTTTTAAAGTTCAACAGAACTCAAGAATATGAAGCAGATAAATATGGAATGATATTTATGGCTATGGCAGGATATAATCCACAAGAAGCTATAGCTGCACAACAAAGAATGATGGACTTAGGTGGAAGTCAACAAGCAGAAATACTATCTTCTCACCCTTCTACTCAAAATAGAATAGAAGAGTTAAAAAGATTTTTTTACCAGAAGCTATGAAATACTATAAAAAAATAATAGAATAAACTGTACCTATTATCTTGAAATCAAGATTTAAGGTACAGTTTTTTTCATTAAAAAAATAATATTGACATATATATGTATGTTCGTTATAATGTACATAAAGGAAGGTGAAGACATTATGACAAATACAAATGCTACAAATTTAAGAAAGAATTTATTTTTCATATTTAGATTCTACTATTGAGTATAATGATATTATAAATGTAAATACCAAAAAAAGGAAATGTAATAATAATAAGTGAAAGTGAGTATAATGGTTTGTTAGAAACTTTGTATTTATTATCAGATCCTACAATGAAAGAAAAAAATTAGAAGCTGTAAAAAAATGCGACTGATGAAGATTATGAGGTATTTGAATGGTAGATGAAGAATATAAAAATATACATATTAAAAAAAGGCAAATAAAGATAAAGAAAATATAAAACAATTTCCAGCCCTAAAAAAATAATGTTGACAAATTAATAAAGTTAATTAAAAAGAACCCTTTTTCAAACCCCACCACCTTATGAAGTTTTAATAGGAGATCTTAAGGGGTATTATTCAAGAAGAATTAATAAGCAACATAGACTTGTATATGAAGTTATTGAAGATGAAAAAAAGAATAAATATCATTAGTATGTGGAAACATTATGAATTTTTAAGAAGTTGCTATAAAGTCATATTATTTATAGCAACTCTTTTATTATTTCCTAGTGTATGACACTTAATCATCCAAAAACCTCAGTAATTTCATGAATAGTTCCACCTTTATTTTTCCAATTGTTCTATTGATTTTTTTAATCTTTCTAAATTTTTTTAGCACTATAAAAATGGATCTGCATCAACTGTAAAAAGGCAGTCTTCTTTCTCTAACAAATTTTTTTGCAAAAAAATTGTAAATGCAGTGGTTACAGTAATACCAATTTCATCACAAAGAATATCTAGTTCTTCTTTTAAGTTTTTTTATCAAGTCTAAAATTTATATTAGTTTTTTTCTTTATCTGTAGTTATAGCTTTCATTCTAACCTCCTCAAATCTTTTTTTCTAACTAAATTATATTCTTTCTTCAATACAATGTCAATATATTTCATTACATTAATATTATATAAAATAAAATTTTAAAAATTTTTCTTGACTTAGAGTTAACTCTAGATGTTAAAAATAGATTTATCTTGAAAAAAATGAGTTATTATTAAAAAAATGAACTTAGACTTAAAGTTAAGTTTAACTAAATTAGGAGGCAGTATTATAAAAACATGACAATTAAAGAAGTGAGTGAAGAATTAGGATTGACACAAGATACACTTAGATATTATGAAAAAGATTGGAATGATACCTCCTGTTACAAGAACAGAAGGTGGAATTAGAGATTATCAGGAAAAATGATATAGCTTGGGATAAAGAATAGGAGGAAATAGTAATGTATTTAGAAAAAAATTAACTCACCAGAGGATGTAAAAAAATTAAATATTGAGGAAATGAAAGTCTTAGCTGAAGAAATAAGAGAAGCTATAATAAAAAGAGATGCTATTCATGGAGGGCACTTTGGGCCAAATTTAGGAATAGTTGAAGCAACAATAGCCTTACACTATGTTTTTTTGATTCGCCAAAGGATAAGTTTGTATTTGATGTATCTCACCAAACATATCCACATAAAAATGCTAACTGGAAGAAGAGAAGCTTTCACAGATGAAGCACACTATGATGATGTAACTGGATATAGTAATCAACATGAAAGTGAACATGATCACTTTATCTTAGGACATACTTCAACTTCAATAAGTTTAGCTTTTGGGTCTTGCAAAAAGCTAGAGATGTTAAAGGAGAAAAAGGAAATGTTATTGCTATCATTGGAGATGGTTCTCTAAGTGGTGGAGAAGCACTTGAAGGTTTAGATTTTGCAGGAGAATTAAAAAAACGAATTTCATTGTTATAGCTAATGATAATGATATGTCTATAGCAGAAAAATCATGGAGGACTTTACAAAAAAATTTAAAATTATTAAGAGAAACAGAAGGTAAGGCAGAATGTAATCTATTCAAAGCTATGGGCTTAGAGTATATCTTTGTCAAAGATGGGAATAATATCGAAGAATTGATAGAAGCATTTAAAAAAAGTAAAGGATATAGACCACCCAATAACAGTTCATATCCATACTCAAAAAGGTAAAGGATACAAACTTGCTGAAGAAAAACAAGGAACCTTGGCACTATACAATGCCATTTAATATAGAAACTGGAAAAACCTTTAGATAATGATGATAGTGAAGATTATACAGATGTTACAAAAAGAATATTTAATGAAGAAAAATGAAAGAAGATAAAACTGTTGTTACAATAACAGCAGGAACACCAGGAAGTTTTAGTTTTTTTCTAGAAAAGAAAGAGAAGAACTTGGAGAACAATTCGTAGATGTGGGAATAGCAGAACAAACAGCTGTTGCATTAGCTTCAGGAATGGCTTCTAAAGGAGCTAAACCAGTATTTACAGTTGTAAGTTCATTTATCCAAAGAACCTATGATCAATTGTCACAAGATTTATGTATAAATAATAATCCTGCAACAATAGTTGTTTCTTATGGTGGAGCTATAGGAATGACAGATGTTACTCACCTTGGTTGGTTTGACATTGCTATGATGAGTAATATTCCAAATTTAGTCTATTTAGCTCCAACAACAAAGGAAGAACATCTTGCTATGCTTGAATGGAGTATAGAACAACAAGAACATCCAGTTGCAATTCGTTTACCAGGTGGAAAGATGGTTTCAACTGGTGAAAAAAAGTAACAAAAGATTTCTCTAAATTAAATACTTATGAAGTAAAACAAAAAAAGGAGAAAAGGTTGCAATTCTAGGATTGGGAACTTTCTATCAATTAGGAGAAAAAAAGCTGCAAAAACTATATGAAGAAAAAAACAGGAGTAAAGGCAACAGTTATAAATCCTATGTATATCACAGGTGTAGATGAAAAAAATTATTAGAAGAATTGAAAAAAAGATCATAGTGTAGTTATAACTCTTGAAGATGGAATTTTTAAATGGTGGTTTTGGAGAAAAAAAATAGCTAGATTCTATGGAAATTCTGATGTGAAAGTTTTTAAATTATGGACTTAAAAAAAGAATTTTTTTAGACAGATACAATATAGGAAAAAGTACTTACAGAAAATAGATTGAAAGCTGACTTAATTGTTGAAGATTTATTGAAATTTTTAAAGGGACAAATAGCAAATAAAAAAAGAATAGGAAATATAAGAAGTGAACTACTCATTAAAAATAGTGCTTGTTACAGCAGGTACTATTTTTATTTTTTTACTAATTAATTGTATAATATAAAAAAACTATATAGTAGTCAGTTAGAAATATTTATCAAAAGTTACAGATTTACAAAAATTGAAACAAGGGGAGTTTTTAGAAGTTATGGAAAAAAATAAAGGAAGAAGTTCCAGAGAAATTAAGAATAGCAGTTCTTTTTATCATTTATAAGTGGATATATTAATGCCTTTACTTATAATAATGCAGGAGAACTTTTTGCAGGAGCACAAACTGGAAATGTAATTTTTATGGCACTACATTTTGCAAAAGGAAATTTTTGAAAAAAAGCAGTTGAATTTCTGATACCTATTATTTCTTTTTATGATAGGGCAAATTTTTTTATCTATTGTTTTTAGAAATTTTTTTCAAAGAAGAGGACACAAAGGATATATACATTCTTCTCTTTTTAATGCTTTTTTTGTTATGATAATGTTAATTGTACTTTTACCTTTTTTTGATTATCATTTCATTGTTGTTACACTAGCTTTTTTTGCAGCTATCCAATCAGATACTTTTCAAAGATTGAGAGGGTTTTCATATGCTACTATAATGATGACAGGAAATGTAAAAAAATGCTCCTCGTTTATTGATTGAAGGACTTGTTCAAAGAGATAGAGAATTATTGGTAAGAGGTTTTTTTACTATTTTTTTAATAATTTTTTTAGTTTTTATGCTAGGAGTAGGAATATCTACATATTTTTACTCAATTTGTCAAAAAGAGTGCATTAGTTCCTTTGATTCTTCCACTTTCATATATTAATTATGTGTTATTTAAAGAAGAGCATAATGTAATAGATGTTGTAAAATCTAAAAATAAGAAAGATTAAATAAGTTATTATAGATTAAGCTTGACACTTCCTTAAAAAAAGTTTATAATTTTTAGTAAACAATTAAAAAGGAGTTGAAGATATGTTAGGAAAAGTAATAACAGAACACGGACAAGTAGTTAATAATCAAGATATAATGGTAGTTCACTTACATTTAAAAAGAAGGTGAAACAATACCTGCTCACAATCATCCTGGAAGACAAATATTCTTTACAGTTGTTGAAGGTGAAGTAGAAGTGTATTTAGATGAAAAGGAAACTTATCCATTAGTACCTAAAAAAAGTTTTTAGAGTTTGATGGTGAAGCAAGAATATCTGTAAAAAGCATTAAAAAGAAAGCGATATTTTTTTGTATATCTAGTTGTAAAAAAAGATAAAAAAATAAATAAAAGTTATAAAAGACCTCCTAAAAATGTTTAAAGAGCCAATTTAAACATCTAGGAGGTCTAATAGTTAACAATTATATATAATAGGAATTATTAAGGTTTTTTTATTTTTTTAGACTCCTCTTTCAGCCATGATAATTTTTTTATTTCATTTTCATTGATTCCAACCATAGCTTCACCTAAGTCTTCTGAAACTCTAGCAATAATTTCAGGATTATCATAATTTTTTTACAGCTTCAACAATAGCTTTTTGCTCTTTTTCTAGGATCACCAGATTTAAAGATACCACTACCTACAAATACTCCATCTGCTCCTAATCTTCTCATAAGTGCAGCATCTGCTGGAGTAGCAACTCCACCTGCTGAGAAATTAGGTACAGGTAATCTACCATTATCATGAACGTATTTTTACTAAATCATAAGGAACTTGTAAGTCTTTTTGCCATTACATATAGTTCATCATCACGTAGAGCTTTTAACTAAATTGATTTCTTTCATGATTTGTCTCATATGTGAAACAGCTTGAACAACGTCTCCTGTTCCAGCTTCTCCCTTAGTTCTAATCATTTGAGCACCTTCACATATTCTTCTTAAAAGCTTCACCCTAAATTTCTAGCTCCACAAACGAAAGGAGTAGAAAAAAATCTCTTATTTACATGATGTACTGAATCAGCTGGTGATAAAACTTCTGATTCATCGATAAAATCAATACCAATTGCTTGTAATATTTCAGCTTCCACAAAAATGCCCTATTCTTACTTTTTGCCATTACAGGAATTTTTTTACTGCTGACATAATTTCTTTTTATTAATTTAGGATCGCTCATTCTAGAAACTCCACCTGCTGCTCTGATATCAGCTGGGATTCTTTCTAGTGCCATAACAGCAACTGCTCCTGCTTCTTCTGCAATAATTGCTTGTTCCTTAGATGTAACATCCATAATAACTCCACCATTAAATCTTGTATCCATTTTTTGTGCCTCCTCATGTAATATAACTTGTATTTGACTTTTTTTATAGTATAACTGTATACTGACATTATATAAAGTACCAGAATAAAACTTTTTTTATGGAGTCAGCTATGATTATTTTTAAATTTAGATAATAAATCAAAAAAATTCCTCTATATATACAAATATATACTGAGATAAAAAAAATTTAATTCAAACTAAAAATTTTTAAAGGCAAATGAAAAAAATTACCTTCAAAGAAAGATTTTTATTGACTACTATAACATCAGTCAAAACACAATTCAAAAATGCTCTTTATCTTTTTATTGGAGGAGGGCTATATTTTTTTCTATTGAAAGAAAAAGGTTATTTTTGTTTCTGATATAGAAAAATCTAATTATACAGAATGTTAAAAGTTGAAAATAAGGCAAAAATTTAAAGAAAAAGAGAAAATACACTATGATTTTTTTCATATTCAGGAGTGGATAAGAAAAGTTTAGCTAGAACAATTTTTAAAAAGAATTACTAAAGATGTTTATGATGAAGAGAATGAGGATTTGTTATTTCAAGGGCATATACAAGGGATTTATTATTGAGAAAAAAAGTATCTGTGAATATCTGTCTCAATCGAGAGGCTTTTAAGGTAGATGCTGAACAAGTAGTTATTAGCTCAGGTACGGAGTATTTGTTCTATATAATATTTAAGCTATTTAACAATAAAAATTTATGGTTTAGAAAAATCCTTGCCATAAGATGTTTAAAGAATTATTTTTTTAACAAATAATATCAGTTTTAAAGCTATTTCTCTTGATGAAAATGGAATTGTAATTGATGATTTAAAGAAATATGATGTCAATATAGCCTACGTTACTCCTTCACACCAATTTCCAACGGGAGCAATTATGAGTATCAGTAGAAGAACTGAACTTTTAAATTGGGCAAATGAAAAATCCTGACCGTTATATAGTGGAAGATGACTATGACAGTGAATTTAAGTATACTGGTAGACCTATTCCAGCATTGAAGGCAAATGATATCAATGATAAAGTTATTTATTTAGGAAGTTTTTTTCAAAAATCAATTAGTCCTGCAATTCGTGTAAGTTACTTGGTTTTTACCTAAGGCACTTTTTAAATATCTATCAAAGGGAATTACCATATTTTTATATGTCCCGTACCAACTTTAAATCAAAAAAATTCTCTATAGATTTATAAAAAGATGGCTATTTTTGTTAAACATATAAATAAAATGAGAACTCTTTACAAGAAGAAAAAGAGAATTTCTTGTAAATACCATTAAAAGCTTACTCTTCTAAGATATTGAATAAAGAGATTCAAATACAAAGGAGCAGATGCAGGTTTACATATGGTAATTAAATTGAATCAAAAAAATTAATGAGAAGTTATTTTTTTAAATGAGTGTTTAGAAAATTCTTTAAAAATTATATAGTTTAGAAGAATACAATATAGAAGAAATATATAGAGAAAATTCATATTTTTCTTTTTAGGTTATGCTAATTTAACAAATAAGGAAATAGAAGAAGGAATATTGCTATTGTTAAAAATTTTTAAAGAAATATTATATAAAAAAATTGACCAAAAAAATAAAAAAATGATAAAATTGGGTATAAATATTGATATAAAAAAAGAAAATGGGGGGTAGATTATATGAATAACAATTTATATAATGTAGAAAAAAAACTTACGATCAATAGCTAAAAAGATATGAAAATGTAAAAATATTCAGTTGGACTTGCTGTACTTTTTTTAATGAAGGGGACAAGTGCATTTTCTGATGACAATATGATACAAGAAACAGAAAAAAACAAAAGGATATTTTTAATAGATGTAAAAAAAGGAAAAATCTCAACTTAAAGAAAAAAAAGACAATAACACAAAAAAACACAAAAAAACTTAAAAGCTTCTTGGACAAGTATGCAATTTGGAGCCAATGATTTGTATAGCAATTTTTTTGCTACACCAAAAACTGATATAGAGAAAACTACAATTGTAAAAAAATGAAAAGACTGTTTTTAGTAGCTAGTGCAGACAATAGTGCAAGTTTGCCTATGTTCGCTAAACTTTCATCAGATATAGAAAAAAACTTCAACACCTACAACTGAAGAAATAAATACAAGCAAAGAAAATCTAAGAAACTCAGTTGGAAATTTACAAAATAAGATAGATACAGCAAGAAGAGAAAAATCAAAAAAAGAAATAGATGGATTAAGATTAGAATTAATTCAACTTATGGAACAAGGAAATCAAGTAGTAAAAATCACCTTGGTCATCATGGCAGTTTGGAGCTAATTATTTTTTTATGATAATTGGGGTTCTGCATATAAAGGCAGAGGAGATAAAAAAAGCTGAAATTTATAATCTTCAAAGAGACAACACAATGAAAAAGATTTGTATATCCTGCAAGTGAGGCTCCAAGTTCAAGTGTAAAATACGGGTTAACAGATTTATCAATAGAAGAAGAAGAAAAAAAATCTAAAATAATAGTAAATGCAGCTATAAGGCCTAAATTAATAGATAAAGAACCACCTAAGTTACAATTACCAACAGTAACAGCACCTAGTTCACGAGCATTGGGGCTAACATTGAGTTCACCAAAAGCCATACAAATATCAAGTGTAAATGTACCAGATATGGATATTAGTATAGTAAATCCAAATGCAAGTCCATTTTCAGATTTTTTTGGGGGTGGTTAGAGGGAGTATCAATAGCAGCAGCTCATATTAATGATGAAAGTAGACCTGTATGGAAAGAAGCACGTCGTCCAATGATGCAGAATATTGATATTACTGGAGGAGTATTTTTGGTCGGGAGTAAAAACCAGATGGTATACCATTTGAAGGTTCTGGATTTTTCAGGAGCTTCACAGGATACAACAGTTTATAATGCTACAAATTTTTACTTCAAGTAAAGATTATGATAAAAGACATCAAACTATAATTAACTCATACGATGGTAGATGGTCAGGAAGACCTGGAAATAAGATAACAGGTGGAACATTCTATGTTAGAGGTAGAGATAACACACCAACTGCTCAGGGAGTTGGTTTTATAAGTGGAAAAAGGAACTGGAACTGCAGCATTCCATTTAGTAGGAGATGTTTATATAAAAAAATGTAACAGTTAACTTATATAATAGAGCTGCCTTTTATTAATGCAGAAGCATTTAGAGGTGGAAGTGTAAAAATGGAAGATGTAACTGTAAATATATTAGAAGATAACAACACGGTTTTTTTAATATACAAGGTAAAGGTGATGGTGCATACCAAGATTCTAGATATTTTTAGTGGTGGGAAATTTTCAACATCGCTTATAGGAAACGCTAGCATCCATGTTGGAACAAAAGACAACACAGTTTACGCTATGAAGAATTATGCTGGAGGATTAAGAATTGAAAATAAAGGAGAAATAGTTTTCGATGGAGCATCCAATATAGGTTTTTTTCTGTTTTAACTTGGGTTCCTGATAAATCAAAAATATATTGCTGTGGAATATCCCAATTATGTAAATGGAGGAAACCAAGGAGAAGGAAGTTTAGATAAGTATATACCTTATATAAAAATTATCAGCAGATAAACCAATGAAATTTTATGGAGATGAAAATGTTGGAATATTCTTTAATACAAAAAAAATGATAATATCGCACATAATAAAGGAATACACCAAGGATATTTTTGAGTTATATTTTTGATATAGGAAGTAAATTAGCTTTTTGATTCAAGCACAGTGCAAAAAGAAGCAGGTAGACTAAATAAAGTTGGATATACATCTACAACAGTGGATGGAAGTGTTGGGGTATATGCTATTTCTGGACAAAGACAAGGAGTAGATTATGACAGTTTGGCAAAAAGTAGTGTAAGATATAATGTTACTGATGCAAGTACGACTAAACCTTATCTTAACTTCCTTGAAAAAAAGACCCTATTCATAATTTAAACTTTGATAAATTTAATATTACTTTTGGAAAGTATGCAAAGAATGGATTTATGTTTTTAGCAAAAAATGGAACAGTTATTGATATACAAGAGGGGACACAAAGTGATTTTTCTGATGGAGTAAATGGAATAAATACAGTGGAAGCAAATACAGGAACGAAAACTATTATAACCTATGCTGAAGGGAAATGGACTGCTAACGGGACAGGATTAACAGGAACTGGTTTAGAGAATAAACCAACAGAAATTATAGTTGATAAAAAATTACATATGGTTAGTAAAGAAGGAGTAGCTTTTTTTGCAAAAGATGGTGGAAAAATAACTGTGAAAAAAAGATGCAGAAGCAAGAGGATATAAATCAGTTCTTGCTTATGCTGAAACAGGAACTGTGGATATAAGTTCTAATATTAAGGCACAAGATGAGAATGTAATAACACTTAGTGAAAAATATCAAAATATAGGAGCCTATGCTAAAAAAATGGTGGAAAAAAATAACTGTGGGTGGAAATGCAACTATCAACGGATTAGCTGCATTAGCAGATGGAGTAAATACAAAAGTTTCTTTGAATGGAAAAAGATAATGTTATCAACACAGGTACAGGAGGAGGATTGTTTGCTACTAATGGAGGAATAGTAGAATTTAATGGAGGAACTATTGTAAATAAAGATAATAGTTTAGCGAGAGGATTATCCCAAAATGACCATGATGGTGTAACACCTTTCAATGTAGAAAAATAGTGGAAAAAAATTATCTTTAAAAAAACGGAGCTGCTACCAATATAGAAATATATGATGGAGTTCTTGTTACTGGTGAAGATAGTGATTATACAACTGCAATTGGTGGAACTAATAAATATCAAGGAATGAGTAATGTAAAAAGTTAAATTAATGAAAGACAGGGGTAAATCTGGGAATATTTAAAAAAATCTAGATCTTACTTGGGCAGGGAATAGTGGTTTAACAACATTTACTAATGGACTTTTAGCAATACCTAAATTTGGAGCTTTTAAATACAAATGGAAAAATCATTTAAAACTACATTAGTAGAAGGGAAATTGACTGTTAATAGTAATGTAAATTTAGCAGATAATTCTGATCAATTTAATAGTATTTTAATGGAAAGAGAATTAGTTACAATAAATTCTGGGAAAACTATTACAGGAAATGGTAAAGGACTTTCTATGGGTTCAAATTCTGGAGCAGCTTCTAATACTGAATCTGGATATATAAATAAAGGAACTGTTAATATAACAGGTGGAACAACATCAGGTGTAGCAGGAATAAATGTTAGTTATGGACAAATTTTTAAAATGATACAACAGGAATTGTTGAAATAGATAACGGTGCTGGACTTTATGGTACTAATGGAAGTAAAATTATAAATAAAGGAACAGTCACAGTTATAGGAAGTGGAACAGGAATAGCAGGATTAGGAAAAGGAAATACTACACCAGCTATAACTTATGGAAATGGAAAAGTTGAAATTGTAAATGAAGGTACAATAAATATTTCTGGTGTTAATTCAACAGGAATTTATGCAGAAAAATAATAATGGAGCAGCTCAGTCAGATGTAACAATAACTAACACTAAACCATTGAGTTTAGGGAACAATAGTATTGGAATTGCATTAAAGAGTGGTTCAGGAGTTGGTGGAGAAATAGATATATCTGGTACAGGAAATTCAGATATAAAAGTTGGAACAAATGGTTTTGGAATCTATGCTGAGGACAGTAAAGTAACTTTAGGTACTAACTATGGTATAGAAACTGGCGACAATGGAGTAGGAATTTATACAAAAGGAAGCTCAACAGTAGGAAATGCAAAAAAACATTAAATTATAAATATTCTGGAAGTAGAACAGGAAGTGGAATAGCGACTCTATATTCTGGATCAAATGCAACTAATAACCTAAATATTAATTTAAATAACAGTACCAATACAACAGTGGGTATGGTAGGAGTTTTTGCTAATGGTGGAGGAAACTTTACTAATACAGGAGACATCACAGGAAAATCTAATGCAGTAGAATTTGGAATAGTTGCAGATAACAATACTAATGTAATTAATAATGGAAATATAACATTAGGAAATGCAAGTATTTTTAGATAAAAGGCAATGTAGGAATATATGTAAAAAAACAGCAAATAATATTACTAATACAGGAAGTATATCAGTTGGAGATAATTCAATAGCCCTATATGGTTATGGAATAAATCATACAAATGGAAATATATCAGTTGGTAATAATGGTATAGGAATTTTTTCACAAGGAGGAAATGTTTTACTGACAGCTGGAACATTAACAGTTAGTACAAACAAGGCAGTAGGAGTATTTACATCAGGAGCGAATCAAACTATAGCAAGTACAAATTCTATGGTAATAGGAGATACTTCTTATGGATTTGTAATAAAGGGAACAGGACATAATTTAACAACTAATAATGGTACAGTTACATTAGGAAATGATTCTGTGTTTGCTTATTCAGATAAAACTGGAACAATGACAAATCGTACACAATTATTATCAACAGGAAGTGGAAACTATGGACTATATTCAGCAGGAAATATAAAAAAATTTAGCTGATATTAATTTTTGCTTCAGGAGTAGGAAATGTAGGTATATATAGTACAGGTGGAACAGCAGTAAATGGAGATACAGGATTAGGAATAAGACCAAGAATAATCGTGAATGGAACTGACAGTGCAAACAAACTTTATGGAATAGGGATGGCAGCTGGATATTACGATGAAGAGAATAAGATATTAAAAAAAATACAGGAAATATTGTGAATTATGGAACAATAGATGTATTAAAAAAAGTGAAAAGTATAGGAATGTATGCTGTTGGTAATGGTTCTACTGCAAAAAAATTATGGAACAATTAATTTAAGTGGAAAAAACACTGTTGGAATGTATTTAGATCAAGGTGCAATAGGTGAAAATTATGGAACAATAAAAAGTGTCCCTAATGCAACAAATGATGGAATAAAGGGAGTAGTTGCATTAAATGGATCTATATTTAAGAATTATGGTCAAGTTACTATAGATTCTCCAAATGCCACAGGATACTACTATGTTAATACACAAAATTATGAAAATCATGGTGGAAGTATAACTGTATCTGGAGACAATGCAAAAGAAACAGATACAGCAAGTCAAAATGACACGACAAAAAGAGCAAAAGGAATTGAAATAGAAGTGAAAATAGATCCTAGCGGTGGATCATCAACAGCAACTGTTATTAGAAATGGAACAGCAGTAAAACCTATTGCTATTGATACAAATATAGCTTCTCCAAATGCAAAAAAACTAACAGTAGGAGATACAACTTTGGATTTAAGTAGCAGACTTTCAAGTATACCAAATATGTCGAGAGGTTCAGAAATAGGAATGTATGTGGATACATCAGGAATAAACTATACAAATCCTATTCAAGGTTTAGATAAATTAACAAACTTGAAAGCAGTAAATTTAATATTTGGAACTGAAGCATCTGAGTACACAACTGAAAAAAAGATATTGAGATAGGACCAAATATATTAAATCCATATAATGATGTGATAAGAGATGTAAGTTCAGCAGGGGGTGGAAAAGTTGAATTTTTTTAATGAATTCAAGTAATTTGACTTGGATAGCAACGGCTACTCAAAATGCTGATTTGACAATAGCAAAATTATATTTATCTAAAAGACCTTATACAACATTTGCAAAAGAAAAAGACACCTATAATTTTATGGATGGGTTGGAACAAAGATATGGTGTTGAAAAAGAAGGAACAAGAGAAAGAGAATTGTTTAAAAAGATAAATAAACTAGGACTTAACGAGATTGAACAAAAAGCTATTTGTACAGGCAGTAGATGAAATGAAAGGTCATCAATATGCTAATACTCAACAAAGAATAGAAGCAACTGGTAATATTTTTAGATAAAGAATTTAACTATTTAAGAAGTGAATGGAACAATCCAAGTAAAGGATTCTAATAAGATTAAAACTTTTGGTGTAAAAGGTGAATACAACACTAATACTGCAGGAGTAATTGACTATACAAATAATGCTTATGGAGTAGCTTATGTTCATGAAGATGAAACTGTAAGACTTGGAGAATCTGTAGGTTGGTATACAGGTATAGTTCATAATACATTTAGATTTAAAGATATTGGAAATTCTAAGGAAGAAATGTTACAAGGAAAACTTGGATTATTTAAGTCAGTACCATTTGATCATAACAACAGCTTGAATTGGACAATATCTGGAGATATCTTTGCAGGATATAACAAGATGAACAGAAGATTCTTAGTAGTTGATGAAGTTTTTTTAATGCAAAAAGGAAGATACCATACTTATGGACTAGGTGTAAAGAATGAAATATCAAAAAGAATTTAGATTGAGCGAAGGCTTCTCAGTAAGACCTTATGCAGCTCTAGGTTTTAGAATATGGAAGAGTGTCTAAGATAAGAGAAAAATCTGGTGAAATGAAATTAGAAGTTAAAGCTAATGACTATTTTTCAGTAAAACCTGAAATAGGAACTGAACTTGCTTACAGACATCATTTTGGAACTAGTGCAATAAAAAGTTGCTGTTGGAGTGGCTTATGAAAATGAATTAGGAAAAAGTAGCTAATGGCAAAAAAATAAAGCTAAAGTAGCTGGAACAGATGCAGATTACTTCAATATCAGAGGAGAAAAAAAGAAGATAGAACAGGAAATGTTAAAACTGACCTTAATATTGGTTGGGATAACCAAAGAATAGGAGTAACAGCTAACATAGGTTATGATACTGAAGGACATAATGTCAGAGGTGGAGTAGGACTAAGAGTTATATTCTAATCTACCAATAAAAATTTAACACTAACCCTAGTGTATATAGATTATTATTTCCCTAAGAAGAAGACTGAGAAATTGGTCTTCTTCTTTCTTTTTATTCAATTTTTTTCTACAATAAAAAAAGGTTAGTATGATAGAATAAAAAAATTCTATTATATTAACCTTTATTTTTTTATTTAGTTAAGCTTGTTTCTTTTTTTAAATATTCCATTTAAGATAAGTGCTAAAGCTCCATCACCTGTAATGTTACAAGCAGTACCAAAGCTATCTTGTAAAGCGAATATTGTTATCATTAAAGCAGTTCCTGTTTCATCAAAACCTAAAAACAGAGATGATAAGTCCAAGTGAAGCTAATACAGTTCCTCCTGGTACTCCTGGTGCTCCAACTGCAAATACTCCTAATAGTAAGATAAATAATACCATTGTTCCTACAGGAGGTACAGCTCCATATAATATTTTTGCAACTACCATAACGAAGAATGTTTCAGTTAAAAACAGATCCACATAGGTGAGTAGTAGCCCCTAATGGAATAGCGAAGTTAGTTATTTCTTCATCTAGTACACCAGATTTTCTTACACATTTTAAGCTAACTGGTAAAGTTGCAGCTGATGACATTGTCCCAACAGCTGTCATATATGCTGGTCCATAGTGTTTTAATAAAGACCAAGGATTTTTTCCAGAAACAATACCACCAATAGTGTATAGAATAGCAATCCAAATATAATGACCAACTAAAACAATTAAGATAACTTTTAAGAATACTGGTAATTGTTTTGTGATACTTCCTTCATAAGCAAGTGTTGCAAATGTAGTAGCTATGAATATTGGTAATATAGGAATTATTATTTTTGTTTACTATCATTAACATAATGTTATTGAATTCATTTAATAATTCTTCAGTTCTTTTAGAGTTAGTCCATACAACAGCAAGTCCCATAAGTAAAGCTAATACTAGAGCTCCCATTACTGAAATTGCAGGTGGAATTTGAACCTTAAATAGAATTGGAGGTAATTCCTTTAAACCTTCAACGCTAGAAACAATATTTAATTTAGGTATTAAAGCATACCCAGCAGTTGCTGAGAAGAATGCAGCACCTATTGATGATATATAAGATAGTCCTAACATAGTTAGTAACATTTTACTAGCATTTGATTTTTAATTGAGTTATTGCAGGTGCAATAAATCCAATTATAATGAATGGTACAACGAAGAATATTAATTCTCCTAAGAAGAATTTGATTGGTAAAATCACAGAAATAACTTTTTTTCATTTGCGACTAATCCTATGATTATTCCAGCTATTACTCCAAGAACCAACTTAATAATCAGAGTATCGCCTTTTTTTCTTTTTTTCCATACTATCACTCCCTTAATTATAAAAATTTTTATTACTTTTTAATATTATATACTTTAGTCAAACAAAAAGCAATCAAAAAAATCAAAAAAATATTAATATGAACATATTTTTTTAAAAAAAGAGGGTATACTTTTTTTATTTTTTTATTAAATAGTGCAAGAACACTCGTGACTCTAGCACTCGTAGGGTGTTAGTCATGAGATGAATTGCACGAAGATTTTAGTAAGCATATAGGGAAACTTGTATGTAGATACGGAGTAAAACCGTACAACAAAGAAACTGAATTGCTGGGAACTCTTAAAGCTAGTATAACCACAACATAGTAATCCTACTCCTTAACAAGTTAAGGAGATGGAGGCAGGTGTGATGGTGGTGAAAGCAGAAAAAATATACTAGATGGTGCAAGGTTAAATCCTAAACATTATGATAATAGACAATCAGCAGCTAAGCCTGAAAAGGAAAGCTCAACGACTATCCCTCGTGAGGGGAGTACAATACAAGCGATTGGTATTGGAAGTGGTTTCGCCTAAGGTGTTGAGATACACTATGGATAAGATATAGTCTGTGCTTGTTAGAGATAACAAGAAGTTCATAAGATATAAAGTCTTTGAGAACTGTACAAGGCGTAGCGTCCTTGTATGAACGACACTTCCCACTGTTGTGGGGTTTTAAAAAAACTTTTAAAAAAATGTTTAAAAAAATAAATAAAAAAAACATTACTTTTTTAGTAGACTTAATGTAGAATATATGGTATAATATCTCTGATGAAAAGGAGGTGATTATATATGTATTTAACATTAAAAACAACAAGTAAAAACATCTTAGCAAAAAGAGTTTAGAAATTTAAAATATTTGTGCCATATAGCTAAGAATTTAAAGAACCAAGCTATATATAATGTTAGACAACACTATTTTTAACAATAAAAAAAGTATTTAAGCTATAATGAAAACTATAAAATGCTTAAAAAAATAGTGAGAATTACAAGAAGTTAAATTCTAATATGGCTCAACAAATTTTTGAAAGAAGTAGATGAAAGTTTTAAATCGTTCTTTGCACTTTTTAAAACTTGCTAAGAATGGTCAATATAATGGTAAAATAAAATTACCTAATTATCTTGATAAAGATGGTTTTACAACTCTTGTTATAGGTTTTTGTTAGATTAAAAAGATGATATGTTGATAGTTCCTTATTCAAATTCATTTAGAAAGACACATAAGGAAATCGCAATAAAACTACCACCAGTATTAAAAAGACAAGAAGATAAAAGAAATTAGAATAATACCCAAACAACATTCTAGGTACTTTGAAATTCAATATACTTATGAAGTAAAAAGAAATTCAAAAGGGAATTAAATGAAAAATAATGTACTAGGAATTGATTTAGGTATAGACAATCTATGTACTTGTGTTACAAATACTGGAGCTTCATTCATAATAGATGGTAGAAAATTAAAATCTATTAATCAATACTATAATAAGATAAATGCAAAATTACAAAGTATAAAAAGATAAGCAAAAGATTGAGCGCACAACATTAAGGCAAAAGAGAATAACTAGAAAGAGAAATAATCGTATAAATGATTATCTTTCAAAAGCAGCAAGAACAATTGTAAATTATTGTCTTAATAATGATATAGGAAAAATTAGTTCTAGGATATAATGAAGATTTTTCAAAGGAAATCAAATATTGGAAGTATAAATAATCAAAATTTTATAAATATACCATATGGAAAATTAAGAGATAAATTAATATATCTATGTAAACTATATGGAATAGAATTTAAACTACAAGAAGAGAGTTATACATCAAAAAGCAAGTTTCTTTGATGGAGATGAAATTCAATATATGATAAAGAAAAATCTACAAGAATATATATTCAGTGGAAAAAAAGAATAAAAAGAGGACTATATCAAACAAGCGCAGGTAAACTTATAAATGCAGATTGTAATGGAGCATTAAATATTCTGAGAAAAAAAGTAAAGTTGTGGACTTAAGTGTCCTATACAATAGAGGTGAGCTGAACACACCTAAAAGAATAAGGGTAGTGTAAAAGCTATCAAACTTCTTAGAAAAATTTTTTTAAATATTTTTTAAAGATTTTTGGAACCCTGCGACTTCAGTCGTGGGAGGTTCAGTCTATAATATATAACGAATTAAAAATTAATAAGGGGGATAAAATGGAAACTAAAAATAGAAAAAAAGTTCTTAAAATTTTAGAAGAAGAAATAGTTGCAGCAGAAGGTTGTACAGAACCAATAGCCTTATCTTATGCAGCTGCAAAAAGCAAAAAGAATTTTTAGGTACTATTCCCAATAAAGTTGACATCTTCCTATCTGGGAATATAATAAAGAATGTAAAAAAAGTGTTACTATCCCTAATAGTGATGGTATGGTTGGTATAGAAGCTGCTATTGCAATGGGATTAATAGCTGGAGATGATAGAAAAAGAACTTATGGTTATAAGTGATGTTACATCTGAGCAATTGACAGAAGTAAAGGAATTTTTTTAGCTAAAGACATTGTAAAAAAACTCATGTTCATCCAGGAGATATAAAATTATATATAAGACTAGAAATTTCAAATGATAAAGACAATGTAGTTTTAGAAATAAAACATACACATACTAATGTGACACAAATTTTAAAAAATGGTAAAGTTTTACTAAGTCAAGTTTGTAACGATGGAGACTTTAATTCATCTCTTACTGATAGAAAAGTTCTAAGTGTTAAATTTATCTATGACTTGGCTAAAACAATAGATATTGATTTAATAAGACCAATTTTCCAAAAAGTAGTTAACTATAACTCAGCCATAGCTGAAGAAGGACTAAAAGGGAAATACGGAGTAAATATTGGTAAAATGATACTTGATAACATAGAAAAAGGTATCTATGGTAACGATGTAAGAAATAAAGCAGCTAGCTATGCTAGTGCTGGTAGTGACGCTAGAATGAGTGGTTGTGCTTTACCTGTTATGACAACAAGTGGAAGTGGAAACCAAGGTATGACAGCGTCTTTACCAATAATAAAGTTTGCTGCTGAAAAAAATCTATCAGAAGAAGAATTAATCAGAGGACTATTTGTATCACATCTTATAACTATACATGTTAAAACAAATGTAGGTAGACTTTCTGCTTATTGTGGAGCTATTTGTGCTGCTGCCGGGGTTGCTGCTTCTCTTACATACTTACATGGTGGAAGTTATGAAATGGTTTGTGCTGCAATAACTAATATCTTAGGTAACCTTTCAGGAGTTATCTGTGATGGAGCTAAGGCTTCATGTGCTATGAAAATATCTTCAGGAATCTATTCAGCTTTTGATGCAACTATGCTTGCATTAAATAAAGATGTATTAAAATCTGGTGATGGAATAGTTGGAGTTGACATAGAAGAAACGATAAGAAATGTAGGAGAACTTGCTCAATCAGGAATGAAGGGTACAGATGAAACTATATTAGATATAATGACTAAATAAATTTTTTTATAAAAGGGAGAAATCAATGGGAAAAAAATTTAAACTATTACTATTAACTTTAGGAGCGTTAACTTTATTTTTCAGCTTGCTCATCTGTTTATACAGATACAGAGATGAAAAGCAAGAGGTGTGGTGATGTTTTTTTATCAAAGACTATGGGGCCTACTTCTTTTGAAAAAAAGATGGCAAACAACTAATAAAGCTGCGATTGTAGAAAATTTTTAAAAAAATGGTGTGAGAGATGGAGAACTTAGAAGATATTATTTAAATGGAAATCTTTTAATGAGATTCTATTTTTGAAGAAGGAAATGTTGAAGGCCCATGGGAAGATTACTATCCAAATGGAAAACTATTAATGAGTGGTCAAATGAAAGCAAATAAGGAAGTAGGAAATTGGAAGTACTATGATGAAAATGGAAACCTACTTGGAGAAGCTCCTTACGATCAAATTCCAAAAAGCAATAAGAGATGCCAAAGAAAAGAATATGAGATCAATTCTGGAAAGATATAAAAAGCTGGAAAAATAGTTCATAGAATTAGTAAAAAAATATAAAAAAAAGACTATTGCATAGTCAAATTTTTCAATATAAAAAGTAAAAAAATAAGCGAGTTACGAATGGAAATTTTTAGATAAAAAAATCAAATAGAATGAGCCGAGCAAATTCAGGAGTGTTTGAGCATAGCGAGTTTGCCTGATTTGCAGCGAATTCTTGATTTTTTTATCGTTAAGAAAATTTACTCAGTAACGAACTATTTTTTTACTTTTTTTATTTATTTGTAATAGTCTTTTTTTATTTTTATATTAGTCTTCCCAGTTTTTTTACTTCTTTCAACAGCTTTTAGCCAACCAGCATATTTTTTTATCTCTTTCTTCTTGAGACATATTAGGAGAAAATTCTTTATCAAGTACCCATTTTTTTGTTTGATTTCTTCTTTATTTTTCCCAGAAGCCAGTTGCAAGTCCAGCAAGGTAAGCAGCTCCTAGTGCTGTTGTTTCTAAAACAGTAGGTCTTTTTACAACTTCACCTAGAATATCTGCTTGGAATTCCATTAAGAAATTATTAGCAGCAGCTCCTCCATCAACTTTAAGGCCATTTAGCTTGATACCAGAATCTTCTTCCATAGCTTTTTAAAAACATCTTTAGTTTGATAGGCTATAGATTCCAAAGTTGCTCTTATAATATGGTTTTTATTTGCTCCACGAGTTAGTCCTAAGATAGCTCCTCTTGCGTACATATCCCAATAAGGTGCTCCTAGTCCAACGAAAGCAGGAACTACATAAACTCCACCATTATCTTTAACTTTTTCTTGCAAAATACTCAGTATCACTTGATTCAGAAATTAATTTTAATTCATCTCTTAACCATTGAACACTAGCTCCACCTACAAAGACACTTCCTTCAAGAGCATATTGTACTTTACCATTAAGACCTATTGCAATAGTTGTGATAAGCCCATTGTTACTCTTTACAAATTTTTTTCTCCTGTGTTCATAAGTAAGAAACAACCTGTTCCATAAGTATTTTTTTAGATTCTCCTTCTTCAAAAACAAGCTTGTCCAAATAAAGCTGATTGTTGGTCTCCAGCAACTCCAGCTATAGGAACTCTATGTCCACCTTTACCACCTAAGTTAGCATAACCAAAAGTTCCACTTGAATCTTTTTACTTCAGGTAACATTGATTTAGGAATATTTAATGTTTCAAGGATTTTTTTCATCCCATTTTAATTCTTTTTATATTATAAAGCATAGTTCTTGAAGCATTAGTGTAATCTGTTGCATGTACTTTACCATTTGTTAATTTCCAAATTAACCAAGTATCAACAGTTCCAAATAATAATTCACCTTTTTTTCAGCTTTTTTTCTCTTGCACCTTCAACATTATCTAAAATCCATTTAATTTTTAGTACCTGAGAAATAAGCATCAACTAGAAGTCCAGTATTATCTTTTATATAGTCAGAAAAACCTTCTATTTTCTTTAACTCATCACAAATTTTAGCAGTTCTTCTACATTGCCAAACTATTGCATTGTAAACTGGCTTACCTGTATTTTTATCCCAAACTATTGTAGTTTCTCTTTGATTTGTAATTCCTAAAGCTATAATATCGTGTTGACTTACTCCTGCTCTTGCAATTACTTCACTTAAAACTCCACTTTGACTAGCCCATATTTCCATAGGATCATGTTCTACCCAACCTTCATTAGGGTATATTTGTGTAAATTCCTTTTGTGCAACTCCAATAATAGTTTGACTTTCATCAAATAAAATTGCTCTTGAGCTTGTTGTTCCTTGGTCTAATGCTACAATATACTTCATATTATGCCCTCCAATCTCATAGTTATACTTTGAAATAAAACTACATATCTTTAGTTACAACAACATTGACACCAGTATTGAATATGTTTTCTAGAACTATATCTCCTCTTTTAACAGGAGCTGTTAATTCAACTTTTTTTAATTCTTCCATTAATTTGAAGTTTAATTCTTTAGGTATAGCTCTTTCAGTTTTCACAGGACATCTATGGTCTAAAGCATTTTTTTATTTTTTTACAGTTGAAGTTACAACTCTTTTTTTGGAGCTGTTAATTCTTCTTTTTCCATAGACTGCACCTCTTGGACAAGCATTTCCTTTAACTTCATAAGTTTCTGTATTAACACTTATATGACAACCAACAGGACAAACTATACATATCATTTCCTTTTCCATTATTTATCCTCCTCAACAACTTCTACAACAATTTTCTTAGCATCTATTTTTCCTAATACAGTTTTTAGATAGAGTAATTTTTTTCCATTTCTCCAGGAGCCATGTGATTTTTTTCTTAACTGAATGTATTACAAAAATCATTTGACTTAACTACTATCTTAACATTTTTTTATATTTGTCTAACTCTCATAGAAAGTTCTAAATTCTTTTTCTATATTTTTCTATTCTAAATTTTTTTGAGGAACAGTATATCCTATTCCATTTCCTGTTTCAACTTCAATATATTCTCCGTTTGCAACTTCACCTTTTTATATACTTAGCTGCTGATTTTTCCTGCTTTTTCTTGATTCAATACTTACGAAGTCAACAAGATCATGTACATGAACAACGTTTCCTGAAGCGAATATTCCATCTATACTTGTTTCCATAAGTTCATTTACTACTGGTCCACTAGTTCTAGGATCAATTTTTTTATTCCAGTTGCTCTTGAGATATCATTTTTCAGGGATAAGTCCAACTGATAGAAGTAAAGTATCACATTCATATTCTATTTCAGTTCCTGGTATAGCTTTCTTGTTTTCATCAACCTTAGCTATGATAACTTTTTCAACTCTATCTTTACCAATGATATCTACAACTGTATGGCTTAAGTATAGAGGTATGTCATAGTCTTCAAGGCATTGAACAATATTTCTCATAAGTCCACCAGAGAATGGCATAAGTTCAGCGACAGCTAAAACTTTTGCTCCTTCAAGAGTAAGTCTTCTTGCCATAATAAGCCCAATATCTCCTGAACCTAAGATAACAACTCTTTTTACCAACCATATATCCTTCCATATTGATATATCTTTGAGCAGCTCCTGCTGTAAAAATTCCTGCAGGTCTATCTCCTGGTATAGCTATTGCTCCTCTTGTTCTTTCTCTACAACCCATAGTTAAAACTATAGATTTAGCTTCAATTATCATATATCCATCAACAGAGTTTATAGCTTGAACTATCTTGTTTTCAGAAACTTCTAAAACCATAGTATCTAGTTTGTATTCAATGTTTAATTCAAATAATTGATCCATAAATCTTTGAGCATACTCAGGTCCTGTCAATTCTTCTTTGAATTCATGAAGTCCAAAACCATTGTGTATACATTGTTGTAAAATTCCACCAAGTTCTTTTGCTCTTTCAATTACAAGTATACTATCTATTCCATTTTTTTTAGCTTCTACTGCTGCTGCAAGTCCAGCTGGACCTCCACCAACAACAACTAAATCATATTTCATATTCATATCGTTTCCCCCTATTTAGTCTTTCCTGTTAAGATGTAAGAATCTTTTTTTGCTCCATAACTATTTCTTCTAAATCTTCACCAAGTTCTCTTGCCAAAATTTCTTGTACACGAGGTCCACAGAATCCACCTTGACATCTTCCAGCCCCTGGTCTAACTCTTCTTTTTGATACCATTTAATGTTCTTCCACCACATTTTCTATGGATAGCATCAACGATTTCACCTTCTGTTATGTTCTCACATCTACAAATAATTCTTCCATATCTAGGGTCTTTCTTTATTACTTCTGCTTTTTTTCTTCTGGAGATAATGTAATAAAGTGTATCATTCTTTTATTTTTGTATAAAGTTTACTTTTTCTTTTTACTCCACCAAAGCTTTCTACTATCATTTTTAGCTAAATCTATTGCCATTGCAGGTGCAGATGTAAGTCCTGGAGATTTAGTTCCAGCTATATTAAATAGTCCTTTTTACATCTTCAGCTTCACCAAGTATAAAGTCTCCTGTGTCAGCTTCAGCTCTAAGTCCTGCAAAGTTTCTGATATTATCTCTGAAATTTATATCTTTTTATACTCTTAGTAGCAAATTGTCTAACTGTATCAAGTCCTGCTTGAGTATTTCCAACATCATCTTTATTGTCAACATCAGAAGCAGTAGGCCCAACTATTATATTTCCATGAGCAGTCTTTGAAACTAAGATACCTTTTTCCCATTTCAGTAGGACATTGGAAAAATAACACTATCAGTTAAATATCCTTGTATTTTTATCTAATAAATAATATTCACCTATTCTTGGAGTTATATTAAATTTTTTTGTTAGAAAGCATATTGTTTATAAAGTCAGCATAGACACCAGCTGCATTTACAATAGCTTTAGCTTCAATAATTTCTCCATTTTTTTAACTCTATTTTTAAATACATCATTTTCTTTTTTTGATATTTTGCAACTTCTGCATTTAATTTTTAGTTCAACACCATTTTTCCATAGCATTTTTCTACTAATTTTTGTTGCTAATTCCCAAGGACCAGTTATACCAGCTGTACCTGCATATAGAGCAGCAACTGCTTCTTTACTAACATGAGGTTCTCTTCTTTGAATTTCAGCTGCATCTATGATTTCCATTTCAGGAACACCATTATTAAGACCTCTTTGATATAGCATTTCTAAGTGTTCTTTTTTTCCTTTTCAGAAAAAGGCTAATACATAAGATCCTACTTTTCTGAATGGAGCATCTACTTCCTCACATAATTTCTCATACATTGCATTACCTAATACATTGTATTTTTGCCATAAGGCTTCCTTCTTTTGCGTCGTATCCTGCATGAACTATTGCAGAATTTGCTTTTTGTTGTACCACAAGAAACATCATTTTTCTTTTATCTAGTAATAAAGTTTTCAACTCATATCTAGACAATTCTCTTGAAACTGCTGCTCCCATTATTCCAGCACCAATAACAACTACATCAAACATACTTCGTTCCTCCCTAATTAAATTAAAAAGGTCGTGAAAAAGACAGAATCCCTTCTGCTTTTTTTACGACCCACCATTCACTAGTCTAATATTCTATTTATACTTCTTATATATTATATCAAAATTAGAACAGTTGTCAAGGTAAATATTTATCTTTTTAGAAGTTATAACTGGCAAAAAAACATAATTGCAGTAAGAACTCCTATAAGAACAAAAAAATCATAATGATGTTATGTATATCTCTTTTTCTTTCTTTTTTTGTACTCTTCAATAATAACTCTATATCTTTCCATTTTTTTCTTCATCTAATAATTCTTCATTGGTATACTCTAAAAAAATCTATTTCCCTTTAAAAGGGCATTTGAATACTCATCATCTTCAGGAGGAAGATAACCTTGTTTCAATAATTTTTTGTGTACATCTTATTATAGAAAAAAAGGTAAAATAAGTCTTGATAATGCTCTTAAAATTGCTGAGAAAACAGCAGCACTGACAATAACATTTTTCACTATCAAACTTTTTTTAATATAAATAAATGAAGCTAGAACAGCTGCTATTAAATAAGGGGAAACGAAAATAAGAAAACCAACAAAAATCTAATCTAAATAAGGGAACAAAGAAATTAAAGAAAAAAAGCAGTCCAACTAAAAACCTAAAAATCCTTTTTTTCTTATGTCCATATTTTTTTCTAAATTTACTTCTATTGCCATAATGACTCCTTTTTTTAGCTTACTATTCTAATTAAAATAAATTAGAAAACAAAAAAATAATTATAAATATAGCCCATATTCCAACAAATATATAAATTTTTTTCTCTCTTCTTTTCCTAGCTAAAGTTGAAATTTCTCTGTATCTTTCCATTTTAACATTATCATCTAACTCTTCTTTTTGAATATGGTAAATAAGAATAGTCTTTTTAAAAATTGCTACTGAATAATCATCATTTTCTATTGGACGATATCCTTCAGCTAATAAATTATTTGTGTAATAATTATTATAAAAAAATATGCAATCCATGTTTCTAATGGGTATATAGCAGCAGCTAATACTACTGGTGTTATCATACCATAAGAAGGCTCAAAAAGTTCCATAAATCAGTAAATTTAGGTCAATCTCGTTATTTTGCTTGGATAATGTATAAAGTATAATTATCTTTATAATAAAAAAATAAAAAAAGAATAAACCAAAAACCTTTTGATTTTTTTCTAAATGCTGGAACCCAAAATCCAAAAAAATGAAAGTTGTCCAGCTAAAACCTGTAAAAAGCATCTGTAACTTCTCCATTTTTTTCTAATTGTATTTTTTTACTGACATAATATTATTCCTTTTCAAAAAAATTAATTAAGCTCTAAAAATAATAAAAAAATAAAATGATACAGAAATTATAATCCAAAAAAATTATAAAACAAAGGCATTTTTTTACTTCATTGCTCTTAGCTTTGTCTATATAGTTTTGGTATCTTTGCATTTTTATCTTCATCTTTTTATTTCAGCATCAGTATAATCTAAATAACGATATCCTTTTTAATATAGCATTAGAATATTCATCGTTTTCTAATGGACTCCAACCTTCTTTTAACATTTTTCTTTGTGTAATGTTTATTGTAGAAAAAAAGCTATAATAAATGCTATAAGAAGTGTGAAAATAGGGACACTAGTATTTAAAAATATAAAAAAACCATTCGTTTTTCTATGGAATAGTAATTTAACATAGAATATATTGTAAAAAAATTCTGATAAAAAAATTTTTTTCTAACATATAGAGTCCAAAAGAAAAAAACAAAAAGCATTAAAATCTAATCTAAATGCAGGTACCCAAAAAAATCAAAAAGAGCAGAAGTATAACTATAACCAACAAAGCCATCTTTTTATAAAACCATCTTTTTTCTAATTTTACTTTAATTGCCATAAAAATTCCCCTAGAATTAGTTATATTCTATTAGTATAAACAAAAAAATATAATTAAATTCAAGTTTTTTTATTAAATAGATTTTTATTATTATGGAAAAAGAATATGGAGCAAAATAGATAGTTCCTTTTAAAAATAAGAACTATAATTATAATTATAATAAGTCTACCTTACAAGTAAAAATAAAAGTAAAGAACCTAGTTTAACTAGGTTCTTTCTTTTATTCTATAATAAGCCACTCCATCTTTAAATTCATAATCAGCCTTACCAATAGCTCTTAAATGTTCTAAATTAGCTAGAGCTTCACCAGTTGCAAAACCATTTTTTTGATTATTAGGAAACTCTTCAAAGTTCTTTTGCTCTATAATCCCAGTGCATTTTTTTGCAGCCATTTGTGCAGCAGAGTTTTCTTCAACTTCTTTTAATAAGTTGTAAACTTCAGCATTTCTATCAGCATAATGTTTCTTAAGTTCATCTATTCTAAGTTTTTGGATTATCTATTATTCCTCTATGAGCAGAATAGATAGTATCTACTTCCATATTGTAAACTTTATCTAAGTTTTTTTAAGATAAGTTCCTAAGATATCTTCATACTTAAAATCCCAAAAAAACTTATATTAGGAGTAATCTTATTTAATATGTGGTCACCTGAGAATAATATTTTTATGATTTTTTTATCATAAATTCCAACTTGTCCAGGTGTATGACCACTTAAATCTATAACTTCAAAAATTATAGTATCCAAAGTCTATTTTATCACCATCTTTAACTATAGTAGTATCCAATTTTTCCTTTTTATACAGTAAACAAGTCCAGGGTGAGTTTCAAAAAAATTTAAAATCAGGCTCTATTCCCATAACTTTTTAGTGTAGGAACAAATCTATCTGCATATAGTTCATGTTTCATCTTGTTTATATATTCAGTATCTATTTGACTACAATATACTTTACCTTGATATTTATTTTTTTAAATTTTTAGAGCTAGCCCTGAGTGGTCGGCATGTAAGTGAGTTAAAAAAACATATCTGTTTTTTTCCAACTTGTGCACCTAATTCTTCAAGAGCTTCAAAGAATACTTTTTTTCACTTTCTTCATGGTCAAAACCACTATCTACAACTAAAAATATTTTTCTCCATTTTTTTATAAAGTAGCAATTTAATGCTTTTTAATGGGTTTTTAGGTAATGGAACTTCTATTAAATATATATTTTTTTGCAATTTCGTTTAACATCACATTTCTCCTTTAATTTTTAATTTCAACTATTTTATATTATATAATAAAATTTTTGTTTTTTAGAAAATAAAAAAATAAAAAAAGCTGTTGTAAAAAAATTTACAACAGCCTAGTTATTATATTAAAGTAAGAATTTTACATTCCTGCTAAGTGAATAGCTCCTTCTATTCCTATTGGTAAACCAGTCATAAACCAGATTACTAAGAATATTGTCCATCCAACTAAGAAACACATTGAGTAAGGAAGCATTACAGAAATCAAAGTTCCCATACCAGATTCTTTATCATATTTTTGCATGAAGGCAACTATCATAGCAAAGTATGTCATAAGTGGAGTTATAATGTTTGTTGAAGAGTCTCCAATTCTGTATGCTAATTGAGTAAATTCTGGAGTATAACCAAGTCTCATTAACATAGGAACGAATATTGGAGCCATTATAGCCCATTTAGCTGATGCAGATCCCATAAATAGGTTTATAAATGCAGAAACTAAAACGAATAGAACGATTAAAGGTAATCCAGTTAATCCTATACTTTGTAGGAAGTCAGCACCTTTAACAGCTACGAAAGTTCCTAAGTTTGTATAAGAGAAGTAAGCAACGAATTGAGCTGCAGCAAATGCAAGTGCTAAGTATCCACCCATAGTTGCAAGAGAAGATCCCATCATTTTAGCAACATCTTTATCATTTTTAATAGTTCCAGCAACTTTACCATATACGATACCAGGTACTAAGAAGAACATCATTAAAGTAGGAACTAGTCCGTCATGTGTCCATTGTTTTAAGTTTCCATCAACTTTTAAAATTGCGTTTTCTGGAAGAATTAAGAAAGCTATTATAGCACAGAAAACTAAAACTGAAACTCCTGCCCATCTTAAAGCTTTTCTTTCTTTATCTGTTAATTCATTATGGTCAACTACAACTTCACCTTTATATTCACCAAGTCTTGGTTCAATAATTTTTTCAGTTATAAAAGTTCCTAAAATAGTAATTAAGAATGTTGATGCAGCCATAAAGTAGTAGTTAGAAGCTGGGTTTACAAAATAACTAGGATTTAATAATTTTGCAGCTTCTGTTGTGATACCAGATAATAGTGGGTCTGTTGTAGAAAGTAAAAGGTTAGCTGAGAACCCTCCTGATACTCCAGCAAATGCTGCAGCAAGACCTGCTATTGGGTGTCTACCAAATGATAGAAATATAACTGCTCCTAAAGGAATTAATACAACATATCCAGCATCAGAAGCTATATTTGACATAACTCCAGCTAAAACAACCATTGCAGTTAAAAATCTTTTAGGTGTAGCAGTAACAACTTTTTTCATAGTTGCACTCATAAGTCCACTACCTTCAGCAACTCCTATACCGATAAGAGCAACTAAAAACTGTTCCTAGAGGGGCAAATCCAGTAAAGTTTTTTTAACCATAGAAGAGAAAAATATCTAATACCCTCAGCATTTAATAAAGACTTGATAGTTAAAGTAGTTTCTTTAATTATATTTTTCTTTTTCTGTCAAATGCTTCATAAGTAACAGATGCTCCTGAATTCGCAGCTATTGCAGATATAATTGCAATAATTACACAGAATATCCAGAATAATGTTAATGGGTGTGGTAACTTATTCCCTCCTCTTTCAACAAAATCCAAAAAAACCTTTGAATCCCTTTTTTTCTTTTTTCTTTTTCCATAAACTCCTCCTTAAAAAAATATTTATATTATATATTTACTTATTAATATAATTTTTGTATAAATTCTCTCTATGTTCAATTTAAGTTTAATATGAAATGATTTGAAAAAAATTGAAAAAAATTTTTTTATATAAATAATATATACTATAATAATATAAATTGCAATAAAAAAAGCAAGTTTTTTTATTAAATTGATAAAAAAATACATAAGGAGAAGTAGAATTATATATTTTATTTATTAATTAGACAATTAATTTTTCCATGAAATTCATCAGCAGGAATTAGATTTTTTTAAGTTCATTAAGATTTTCTTTTTGTAACTTTTTCCTGCAACAACAATTTTTTTAATCTATTATTTGCTTTTTTTATCATTTGGTTTATTAGAACACTTCCTTCTAGAGCAGTTGCTTTACCACCTGAAGTTAAAATTCTTTTTTTACTCCTATATTTACTAACTCATCAATATAGTCTAAAGGATTAGAGATTTCATCTATAGCTTTATGGAAAGTTACTTCCATAGGAGAAGCTAGCTCAACCAATTCCTTTGTAAGTTCTAAGTCTATTTTATTATCAGAAGTTAAAAAAACCAAAAAAACAACTCCCTTAACTCCTAATTTTTTTAAATATTCTAATATCTTCTTTCATAATTTCTATTTCATCCTTAGAATAGACAAAATTTCCGCCTCTAGCTCTAATCATAGGAAAAAAATAGGAATATTTAATTTTTTTCTAAGCAAATTTTTAACTGTTCCATAAGAAGGAGTAGTCCCACCAACAGCTAAATTTTCACAAAGTTCTATTCTATTTGCACCATTATTTTTGAGCTTCTAAAGATTTTTTTCAAAAGATTCAACACAAGCTTCTTTTTATCATATTATCCTCCTATACTAAAAAGTTTTTAAAAAGTGGTGCCCATACTAAAGTTAGAATTCCAGCAAAAAAACTATTGATAAGGCACTCATAGAACCTTCTACTTCACCAATTTCCATAGCTTTTGAAGTTCCAACAGCATGGCTTGAAACTCCAATTCCAATACCAACAGCTACAGAGTGTTTTACTCTAAAAATCTTACTGATAAGAGGAGCTGTTACGTTACCAGCTATACCTGTAAGCATAATACTTACCACTGTTATTGCAGGAATTCCTCCAAGCATAGAGCTAACTTCGATCCCAAAAAGGAGTAGTTATAGATTTAGGCATAAGAGAAAAAAATTAATTTATCATCCATACCAAATAATTTTTCCTAAAACGATAACAGATATTATACCAACAAAAGAACCTACAATTGCACCAGTCATAACAGGAACAAAGAATTTTTTGAATAGAGCCCATTTTTTATATAGAGGGATAGCAAGAGCTACTGTAGCAGGACCCAATAGGAAAAAGTATCATTCCTGCCCCCTTATAATAGTCATCGGTTGAAATATTAAAAAAACTTTTTAATATGACAATAACTATAATAGTTCCTATTAAAAAAAGGATTACACAAAAGGAGTTTGAGTTTTTCTTAAACACCCATTTTCCAATTTCAAGTGCAAAAATAACTTAAAAATTAAACCAAAAAAATAAATTACTAACAATTATCTCTTTCATTATTTTTTTCTCTTTCCTTTCTTTAAAATCTATCATCAGTTGCACAACTTTTTCCTGTAATACCCATAGTTAAAAAAATGTTGAAACTATTATAATTACTATAATTTTTAAAAAGATCTTTTTCTAATAATTCATATGAATCAATGATTTTTAACTGTAGGTGGCATAAAGAATATAGTCATATTCAATAGTAGGAAATTTCCAGCATTTTTCAATTTTTTTCTAATTTTTAAAACTTTAAATTGTAACATAAAGAATAGCAATAACAAAGATACTATAGTTCCTGGTAAAGGAAGATGTAAAATCTTTGACAGTAGCATTCCAACATAGTTAATTGTAAAAAAATTAACATAAACTCTCTAAGCATATAACCTCCAAAAAAAATAAAAAAATAAATATATACAAATAGAAAGAGTGGAAACAAGTTCCACTCTAAAAAAATTGTTTATTAATCTCTTGGCTTCATTTGTGGGAAAAAGAATTACGTCTCTTATAGATGGAGCACCTGTAAGTAACATTACAAGTCTGTCTATACCGATTCCCATTCCACCTGTGGGTGGTAAACCATATTCAAGAGCTTCTACGAAACTTTCATCTATTTCTGGTGTTGCTTCCTCATTACCACGTAATGCTTCTTCAACTTGAGCTTCAAATCTTCCTCTTTGGTCAGCAGGGTCATTTAATTCTGTGAAGGCATTAGCATATTCTCTTTTTATTAATAAATAATTCAAATCTGTCTGTGAAATTTGGATTTTTTTCATTTCTCTTAGCAAGTGGAGATATTTCAACAGGATGTCCATACACAAATGTCGGTTGAACTACTCTTTCTTCACATTTTTTTGTTCAAAGAATTCATTTTATAACATGTCCAACACTATCCATATGGTCTGCCACTTCAACATGATGTTCTTTAGCTAATTTTTTAGCTTCTTCAAAAGTCATTTCTTGCCAGAAGTCAACTCCTGTAACATCTTTTATCATATCAACCATGTGTACTCTTTGGAAATTCTTTAAAGATAATTTAACTCCATCATATTCAATATCAGTTGTTCCATTAACTTCTTGACAAACTGATGAGATTATTCCTTCACATGAGATCCATCATATCATTGAAGTTAGCATGAGATTGGTATAATTCTATCATAGTAAATTCAGGATTGTGTCTTGTAGAAATTCCTTCATTTCTAAAGTTTCTTCCTAATTCATAAACTCTTTCAAACCCTCCAACTATTAATTTCTTTAAGTATAGTTCAGGAGCTATTCTTAAGAATGAGATCAAGATTTAAAAGCATTGTGGTGAGTTACGAAAGGTTTAGCAGCAGCTCCTCCTAAGATTGGGTGCATTAAAGGAGTTTCAACTTCTAAGAATCCTCTGTCATCTAGATATTTTTCTAACAGCTTTTTATTATTTGAGTTCTTTTTTTATAAAAGTATTTCTTACATCTGGGTTCATTATTAAGTCAACATATCTTTTTTTCTATATCTGATTTCAACGTCTGTTAATCCATGATATTTTTTTCAGGAAGAGATCTTACGTTTTTTTAGTAAGAAGACTGATAGATTTAACTCTTAAAGTTAATTCCTCAGTATGAGTTACGAATAATTCTCCTTCAACACCTATAATATCTCCAACATTAAGCATTTTTAACAATATGATCAAATTCGTTTTTCACCTAATTCATCTTTTTTTGATGTATATTTGAATTTTTTTCCAGATTGATCTTCTATATGAGCAAAGTAAACTTTTTCCTTTACCTCTTAAAGACATTATTCTTCCTGCAGTTTTAAATTTTTAAATTTTTCTTCAGGCTTATGTTTTTAATATATCTCCTATCATTATTTGCTTATCGTATTTACTACCGAAAAGCTTTAACTCCATTACTTTCCAACTCTTCAATTTTTTTCCATCTTTCAGCAATTAGAGGTTCTTTCTCTAATCTGTCAAAAATATTTTTCCATACCTTATATCCTCCTAAAAAGTTATTTTTATTAAATTTGAAAGTGCTTCACTTTTCTTAGTCCAAGAACTACTTGGGAATTCTTGTTTTAAAAAGTCTTATATATTTTTGTAACTTCAGCTCTATTACCAAGTTTTTGCATATGAACTTGCTATATTATAATAGATTTCTGGCTTTTTGTCTTGTATTTTTTTCACTAGAAAGTGATTTTTTTAAATTATCTATAGCAACTTTAGGGTTAGAGTTTAGATTTTTTTCATACCTTTTTTTCATAATAAGATTCAGTTGAAGTAGTCACTTTAGACTTAGCAGAACCTACTGTAGAAGCTGTACTAGTTGTACCAGAAATTCCACCAACAACAGATCTAACTTTTTTTCTCTTGCATAGTCTACTATAGAAGTTTCATTTTCTGTTGTTTGAGTTTTAGCTTTATTTTTTTCTGTAGTTACAGTTCTATTATCTACTGGAGTAGATGTGGCTCTGTCTACAGGGAGCTTTACTACTATTATTGTATTCATTTAAAAGCATTTTTTTAAATCTGAATTATTAGTATTATAAACTTCAGAAGGTATAAAAAAATGCTCTTATTTTGCTAATTTTGCAGCTCTTAATATAGTTGCTTTTTTTCACTGTCAGAGTAAGAAGAAAAAAATCATTTTTTTACTCCAGCTAAAAGCTTCATTTATAAGAGAGTTATTTCTTATTTCATAAGCATATTTTTAAGAATAGATAATTAACTTCTTTTTGAATGTCTTCCAGCAGGATATAGCATTTTTATATAGAGTAACAGCATTTTTCTACATCTTTATCTCTTTTTTTCTGAATCTTGTAATATTAAGTTATAAAAGATCTTTTTCATTAAAATCATACTTAGATATAGCAGATACTGTAATTTTTTTCTATTTACACTTCCATTAACATAAGTTGATAAAACATATTGCCCTTGATACACAGTTCTAAAACTTACCTTTCCATTTGTAAGACTAACTTTTGGATTAGCATTTTTTGGAGAAGTTGAAAGTTTTATAGCTTTTTCATTATCAACAGGAAAAACTAAAGTTTCTCCTATAGGAACAGTATATTGATTTCTTATATTGTCATCTACCTTTTTTTGCAGAAGTTCTTAAATTAGATTTTTATGATAGTTAGATAATCGTTGACATTTTTCATCATTAACATCTACAGATACAATTTTTTTCTTCTTGTTGAGGCTTAGTTTCAACTGTTTCGCCATTTGTAGGACTAGGAGTAGTAGTTCCACCTGTTTGTTGAGAACCTGCTATTTCAATTTCTCTTATAGAGCCTCCACTACTTTTTGCCACCAACATTATCCAAGTTATAACAACCTACAAAAAAACGACTGCTACCAAAGTTATAGCTAATTTTTTTAACATTTTTTTCTCCCTCCATTAAACATGCCTTATAGCTATTTCAATCTTATTTATTTCATTGTTATTTTCATCAAATAAAATATATGAAAATTGAAAAGTCTTATTCTTAACATTATAAGAGTATTTTTTTCTCCTAATACAAGAAAAATTTTTGTTTAAAATTCCCAACTTCATAAAAAATTATTTTTTTCACCATTAAATTTTTAAGTGTATATTTAAATTAGTTCCTGAATTTCTAATTAAAAAAATATTTCCTTTTCTATCAAGCTAATAAAGTATTCATATTCAGCATTCTCCAAAGAAAATTTTTATATTTTTCTAAATCTTCTTTAATTCACCTTCAATTTCTCCTACTAATTCTTCAACATATTCTTCATCATAGCTATCTTTTTGTTGTTAGAATAAAATTTCCTTTTTATGATTTCATCCTCCTATTTATGATATTTTTATATTATTAGATATTGCAAACCATCTATAGACTTGCTCTAAAAGAATAAGTCTCATAAGTTGATGAGGAAAGGTAAAGTGTGAAAAATTTCAATTTCATATCAACTGAATTTTTTTAAGCTCTTTATTTACCCCATTAGAGCCACCAATAATAAAAATTTATACTACTTGTACCCTTATTTTTTTAAGTCCTCAATATATTCAGACATATCTTCTGAGCTTAATTCTTTACCATTTTAAATCTAAAAAGAATATTGTAAGAATTAGTCTTTGAAAGCTGTTTTAATATATCTTGGCTTTCTTTGTCTATTGAAATATTCATATTATCTTCTTTGTTATATTCTTTTTAATTCAATAATATTGAGATTTGCAAAACTTGTCATTCTCTTTGAAAAACTCAGCAATACCTTCATTAATATATTTATCTTTAATTTTTTTCCTATACAAATAATATTTATATTCAAGTTACCACCTTATTTTTCTTTTTTAAAAAGTTTCTCTAAATCTAGTAAAGACATCTTTACGATTATAGGTCTTCCATGTGGACAAGTGTACTCTCCAACTTCATGAAGCTTTGCTACCATAGAATACATCTCTTCTATAGTTAATTTATGATTGGCTTTTTATAGCACCCTTGCAAGACATAGATACTATAATATTTTTCTCTGATATCCTTATCCTTATTTTTTTAGAAATATTATCTAAAAATTTCTTTTATTATATTTTTCATAACTATCTCTTAAATCCATAGTTGGAGTGGTTCTCAATAGAATTTCATTCTTTTTCAAAATCATCTATATCAAAAACCAAAACTTGAAAAGATTTCAGTGTTTTTCAAGTGCTAGTTGTTTTTCTCTTGGATCTAGCTCAAATCTTATAGGAACTAAAAAGATTCTGTTTAGTCATAGAGTGACTATAGTATTCTTGCTTCAACTTTTTCATATAGTATTCTTTCATGTATTATATGTTGGTCATATATTTCTAAAAGATTATTTCTTTCAACCAGAATAAAACTATCAAATACCTGTCCTATAACTCTAAAATCTATGTTTTTTTAAACTTGAAAAAAATCATCAAATATTTTTACCTCTACTAGTATCCTTAGTATCAAAAAAATATTTGTCCTTTGTTTTTTTCAGTTTCAACTTCTTTTTCTATTAAATCAAAGTCATTGTCTACTTTTTTTGAAAGTCTCAATATTTTCTTTTTATTTCATTAGAAGAAGTTTTTGACTGTATTTTTCAATATGAGAGATATTTGGCTTTTCAACTTTAATCTCACTATAATCCTTTTTTTAAGTAATCTTCTTTTTTTGAACAACAGATAACTGAGATAAACTTTCTTTTTCATCTTTAAAATCATTTATATCTAAAAAAATTATTGTTAGAATATTCTAATTTTTTTCTTCTTTTTTTCTTCAAAAGTTTCAACTTCTTCATCTTCAACTTCGATATGTGGTGAAATAAAATTCTCATCATCAGAGAAAAAAATCTTTCAATTTCACCTTTGACTAAATCATATATTTCAGATTGATTAGCAAATTTTACAATTTTTGATGGATGAACATTGACATCGATTTCAGCTGGATCTATATCCAAGAAAATTAAAAGCACTTGGATACTTTCCCTTCATTAGTTTTTGTATGATAGGCAGCAATTACAGCTTCTTCAACTATCTTTGATTTTTACAGAACGACCATTTATAAATACAAAGATAGAATCTTTATTAGCCTTAAATAAGTTAGCATTACCTAAGTAACCTAGTGAAAATTTAGAGAAATTCTTTAAATAATTTTTTTCCAAAAGATTTCTAAAATAGCATTTTCTATACCATTACCACTTGTTCTTATACTTTCCTTACCTTCAATATTTAAGATGAATTTAACATTAGGATTAGCTAGAGCCTCTCTTAAAAAGATATCCTTTATATTTAGATATTCAGTAGTATCCTTTCTCAAGAATTTTTTTCTTGCAGGAGTATTGTAGAATAAATCTTTTTATTTCTATCTGAGTACCTACATTTTTTTGTATATCTTTTTAGATTTGTTACCTTACCACCTAAAACATTCATTTGAGTACCATTAGGTGAATCTTCTGTTCTTGAAGATAGTATCATTTTTAGAAACAGAGGCTATTGAAGATAGAGCTTCTCCTCTAAAACCATAAGTTCTTATATTAAATAAATCATCTTTTGTAGTAATCTTACTTGTTGCATGTCTTTCAATAGAAAGCAGTAAGTCCTCTTTTGACATTCCACAACCACTATCACTTATGGAAATATCAAGACCACCATTCCATACTTCTAATTTTTATTTCCTTACTTCCAGCATCCAAAGAATTCTCAATTAATTCTTTAATCATACTAGTAGGATTTTCTACAACTTCACCAGCGGCTATTGCATTAGAAACGCTTTCATCTAAAATTCTAATACGGTTCATTTCTACCTCCAACATAAAAAAATATTATTTTTACAGTATAACATTGTGAATAAAAGATTTACAAGGTAAAAAAATAATAAAATGGCAAAATAAAAAAATGTGCTATAATGTTAAATTGAGGTGAAATTATGAAAAAAATATTAGCATTATTGAGTTTATTAATTTTTTTATGGTGGCATGTTCCTCTTCTGATACGCCAGTAAAAAGAGACAAAAGGAATAAGCACATCTAGAAGAACAAGTAGCAGTTCTTCAATAGGGAGTATGGGGAAATTTAAGGTAGATTCTGACACTTATGTATCACTTGGAAGAAATGAAAGAATACAATTTGTTGTAGTTCATTATACAGCAACAAATAATGAATATTCTATTAAAGAATTAATTTCAAACAGAGTAAGTGCACACTTTTTTTAGTTCTTGATGAAGATGATAATATGATTTATAATCTAGTTCCTTTGAGATCAAAAGAGCATGGCATGCTGGAGCAAGTTCATTTAGAGGAAAAAAACTAATCTAAATGATACATCTATCGGTATTGAAATTGTTAGTGATGGTATAGCAAGAGATCGTAGAAATGATCCTAATCGTTATCCACCTTATGATGCTTATCTAGAATATAAGCCAATACAAATAGAAAAAAAGTTGCTCAAATAATAAAATATGTTTCAGCTAGATATAACATTCCAGCAAGAAATATTGTTGCTCACTCTGATATCGCTCCAAGTAGAAAGAAAGATCCAGGAGCAAAAATTCCCTTGGAAAGAATTATATGAAAAAGTATGATATAGGAGCTTGGTACAATGAAAGTGATAAGCAAGCATTTATGAATGAAGAAAAATTCAATGCTACATCTATCAGTGATATCAAAGAAGAATTAAGAAAATATGGATATGAAATAAACAGAACTAATGAATGGGACAGAGATAGTAGAGATGTTGTTTATGCATTCCAACTACATTTCAATCCAAAAAAATGCAACAGGAAATATGGACTTAGAAACTTTTTGCAATTTTAAAGGCATTGAATAAAAAAATATCCTAACTAATGAGGTAGCTCTATGACTGAAAAAAAGAAATTGAATTATCTATGGATAAGGCTTTAAAAAAACTTCCTTTTGAAATAAAGAAAATAAAGATTTTTTTATAGCTCTTCGGAAATTTTTTTAAAAAGGAAATAAAAAAAAGGAATAAAAAAATTAAGAGGGACTTATATAAGTCCCTCTATTTCTCTAAATTTGTATAAAATTATAGCAGATGCAACTGCAACATTTAATGATTCTGTATTTGAAAGTATAGGAATAACTGTTTTACAATCGCTTATACTTACAAATTCATCACAAATTCCACGACCTTCGTTTCCAAAAAAATTACAGCATTTTTTTCTTTTTAATTTAATTTTTATTATATGGCAGTGCTTCTTTATCTAAATAAGTGGCTATTATAGAATAGTTATTTTTCCTTTAAAAAGTTTTATAATTTCTTGTTTTTTTCTAAATAGAAAAAGATTGACATTTAGAATAGAACCCATAGTTGCTCTTATCACTTTTTTTCATTGTAAGCATCAACTGTCCCCTTAGTTAATATTATATCCTTAAAATTTGTAGCATCACAAAGTCTAATAATAGTTCCTAAATTACCTGGATCTGCTACATCATCTAAAATCACTAAATTATTTGATAAACAATTTAAGTCATTATTTTTTTAGAATATACAATGATTATTCCCTGTGAGTTTTTCTTGTGAACTCAATTCTTGAAAAAAATCTTTTTCATTAACTAGAATTTTTTTACATTCAAATCTATTTAATTTTTTTCCATATACAAATCTTTAACATCTTCTCTGACAATTATTATCTCAGGTACAGTATCATAATCTAAAAAAATTTATGTCCTTCAGCTAAAAAAATTGTCCTTCAGCATCTCTATATTTTTGTTTTTAATTTTTTTAAAAAAATTTTATTAATTTATTTTTCTTTGCTCTCTATAATTTCCATAATATCATTCCTTTTTTTCAAAGATAATATTTATTTTAACATTGAAAAATAGAAAAGTACAACTAAGTATGAGATTTTTTTGTGTCTAATCTTTAGTTAAGTTAAAAAGATTTAAAAAGGAAGTAATTATTATGAGATTTAATAGAAGATTAACATTTTTCTGAGGAACTTGGAAATACAGTTACACATGGAGTGATGGCAGCAGCAACTTTAGTGCTTTTTACCTATAGGTAGTCTTTGGGGTTACTTTCATGGTGGCTATGCTTCAGCAGTGGGAATAAGTATTTTTCATAGCCTCATTGTTTTTTTAATGTTTTTTGAGTTCAACTCTTTATCATTCTATGTATCACAATAGCAAGCATAAATCTATTTTTTTAGGATTTTTAGACCATATCTTTATATATGTTGCTATTGCTGGAAGTTATACACCAGTTGCCTTAGTTATAATAGGTGGTTGGAAGGGATTTTTAATTGTAGTTATTCAGTGGACTATAGTATTGTTTGGAATACTATATAAGTCATTAGCAACAAGGGCTATGCCAAAATTGAGTTTGACTTTGTATTTAGTTATGGGTTGGATAGCAATTTTCTTTTTTTCCAACATTACTTAGAAAAAGCAAATACAGTATTTTTTTAGTTTTAGTTGTGTTGGGTGGAGTGATGTATTCAATAGGTGCATATTTCTTTGCTCATGACTATAAAAAAAATACTATCATATGATATGGCATATATTTATAAATATTGCTGCTATTTTTACATATAATAGGAATAGGATTTTTTTCTATATAGAAAATAAAGAAAAGTAAAAAAAATAAGTGAGTTACTCAGTAACGAACTATTTTTTTACTTTTTATTATTTTGCAACAGCTCCATTTTTATTTTTCTAAATATATGATAAATATGATATAATAATATATAGAAAAAAAATTTAGAAAGGAATAGTGAATTTAAATAAATGATAGATAAAATTACTATAAAAGGAGCAAGACAACATAATTTAAAAAAATATAGATATTGAACTCCCTAAAAATGAATTCATTGTTATAACAGGAGTAAGTGGAAGTGGAAAATCTTCTCTTGCCTTTGACACAATCTATTCAGAGGGACAAAGAAGATATGTGGAAAGTCTTTCAGCCTATGCAAGACAATTCATAGGGCAAATGAATAAGCCAGAAGTAGATAGCATAGAAGGTTTGTCTCCTGCAATCTCAATAGAGCAAAAAAACAACAAATAGAAATCCTCGTTCAACAGTTGGAACTATAACTGAAGTTTATGATTATTTAAGACTTTTTATTTGCTCATATAGGAATAGCCCACTGTCCTATTTGTCACACAGCAGTTGAAAAAAACAAAGTGTAGATGAAATAGTTGAAAGTATTATGTCTAAATTTGATGAAGGAAGTAAAAATTATTCTTCTTTCACCTGTTGTTAAAGATAAAAAAAGGTACTCATAAAAAAATATTTTTTTAAATCTTTTTTTAAAAAAAGGTTTTGTAAGAGCTAGAGTAAATGGTGAAGTACTTTATTTAGAAGATGAAATTGAACTAGATAAAAAAACAAGAAACATAATATAGAAGTAGTAGTAGATAGATTAGTTTTTAAAGAAAGATGACAAAGATTTTTGAAAGTAGATTAACTCAATCAATAGAGGCAGCAATAGAACTATCAAATGGAAAGTTGATAGTAAATGATGGGAAAAACTGATTATCTATACAGTGAAAATTATTCTTGCCCTAACCATGAAGATGTTAGTATACCTGAATTAAATCCAAGATTATTTTTCCTTTAATGCTCCTTATGGTGCTTGTCCAGAGTGTAAGGGATTAGGAAAAGAAGTTAGAAGTTGATGAAAAATAAGCTAATAGAAAAATCCAGACTTATCGATAGAAGATGGGGGAATGTACATTCCAGGGGCTATGGCAAGAAAAGGATATAGTTGGGAAATATTCAGAGCTATGGCAAAGGCAGCAAAAATAGATTTAACTAAGTCTGTCAAAGATTTAACTAAAAAAAGAATTGGATATAATATTCTATGGTTATGATGAAAAAAATTCAAATTTGATTACACAGGTGGAGATTTTTGATTTTTCATGGATATAAAGAATATGAAGGAGCAGTTAAAAAAACTTAGAAAGAAGATACTATGAATCTTTTTCAGAAGCTCAAAAAGAGGAAATTGAAAATAGATATATGGTTGAAAGAATCTGTAAAGTTTGTAAGGGAAAAAAAGATTGAAAGATGAAGTTTTTAGCAGTAACTGTTAATGATAAAAAAATATCATGGAAATCTGTGATATGAGTATAAAAAAATTCTCTTGATTTCTTTATGAATTTAAGTTTGACAGAGAAGCAAGAAAAAAATTGCTAAAGAAATTTTTAAAAAGAAATAAGAGAAAGATTGACATTTATGACTAATGTTGGTTTGGATTATTTGACTCTTTCAAGAGAAACTAAAACTTTATCAGGTGGAGAGTCTCAAAGAATAAGACTTGCAACTCAGATAGGTTCAGGGGCTTACAGGAGTTCTATATGTACTAGATGAACCAAGTATAGGGACTACATCAAAAGGATAATGATAAATTACTTGCAACTTTAAATAGACTTAAAGAATTAGGAAATACTTTAATTGTGGTTGAACACGATGAAGATACTATGATGCAAGCAGATAAGATACTGGATATAGGTCCAGGTGCAGGAACTTTTGGTGGAGAAATTGTTGCTTTCGGAAGTCCGAAAGAAATAATGAAAAAAACAAGAATTCTATAACAGGGAAATTCTTAAGTGGTAAGGAAGAAATTGAAATACCTAAAAAGAGAAGAAAATGGAATAAAACTCTTAAATTATTTGGTGCAAAAAGGAAATAATCTAAAAAAAATATAGATGTGGAATTTCCTTTAGGAGTTATGACTGTTGTAACAGGAGTGAGTGGAAGTGGAAAATCTACACTTGTTAATTCAACTCTATACCCAATATTATTTAATCAACTGAATAAAGGAAAAATTATATCCGTTGGAATATGATAAAATCGAAGGTTTAGAAGAATTGGAAAAAGGTTATCAATATTGACCAAACTCCAATAGGAAGAACACCAAGATCTAACCCAGCTACTTATACAAAACTTTTTTTGATGATATTAGAGATATTTTTTTGCAGAAACTCAAGATGCAAAGCTACATGGTTTTTAAAAAAAGGTAGATTTTTCTTTCAATGTTAAAGGTGGAAGATGTGAGGCTTGTCAAGGTGCAGGAATATTAAAGATTGAAATGAATTTCTTACCTGATGTCTATGTTGAATGTGAAGTTTGTAAGGGAAAAAGATATAATAAAGAGACATTAGATGTATATTATAAAGGAAAAAAATATCTATGATGTCTTAGAAATGAGTGTATTAGAAGCCTATGACTTCTTTAAAAATATTCCTACTTTAGAAAGAAAGTTAAAGGTTCTAATAGATGTAGGTTTGGACTACATAAAATTAGGACAACCTGCAACTACTCTGTCAGGTGGAGAAGCACAGAGAATAAAAACTTGCAACAGAACTTTCTAAAATGAGTAAAGGGAAATACTGTATATATCTTAGATGAACCTACAACAGGACTACATTTTCAAGATATCAAAAAAATTATTAGAAGTTTTAAATAGACTTTTTAGAAAAAAAGGAAACACTGTTATAATAATTGAGCATAATCTTGATGTAATAAAGACTGCTGATCATATAATAGATATTGGAGTAGATGGTGGAGAAAATGGAGGAACTGTCGTTGCCACAGGAACACCTGAAGAAATTGCTAAATCTAAAAAAAGTTACACAGGAAAATATATTGCCAAAAATTTTTAAAAAAAGAAAAAATAGGGCTGTTGCAAAAATTTTTTTGCAACAGCCTATTTTATTATTTCTCCATTCTTTCAATAGCAGCTATTCTTCTTTCTAAACTTGGGTGAGTAGCAAAAAGATTTGCAAAACCACCCATAGAAAAATTATTTGTAATTTTAAAAGCAGCGAATTCTCTATCATTAGGTTGAAGATTTACTCTTCCTTCACTGATTTCTTGTAGACGTAGTAAAGCACTTTTCATATATGAAGGATCAGTAATTTGAGCAGCCAATCTATCAGCACCGAATTCTCTTCTTCTTGAATACCAACTTGCAACAAATCTACCTAAAATATTAATACCATTTCTAATCGCATAGAAGCTTGCCATACTAGCTGCAGCTCCACCTGATCTATTGTTTCTTCTATTATTTAAAAATTATATAAGTTATTATCAATCCAAAAAGCTGAGCAAAAACCTTCTAAAATAGAAGAAGTAAGCATATCTCCATTAACAACATGTGACATTTCATGAGCTAATACCCCTATAATTTCAGTTTCATTCATATTATTTAAAAGTCCTTGAGAAACAGCAACCATAGCAGAATTTTTTGAAGCTCCTGTTGCAAAAGCATTGATATCATTAGAAGGATAAACCCCTATTTCAGGAAGCTTTTGAAGATTTAATTTTTCACTCAATAGAGTTACAGTATCAACAACTAACTGTTCTTTCTCAGTTCTAGCTCCACCATTTCCTATCATTCTTATATTATATGCTCTTTTTACACTTGCCTTTGATGTCATTAAAGACACAAGAGGAGCTCCAAAAAGCAAAAAAACAATAAGAAGAGGATAGTATTTTAACATTTCTTCTCCAGCAAATATATAGATTAGTAAATATGTTGCAAAAACCCCCATCGTTGCCCAAGTAGCTACTTTAAATATATTTAAATGAGGAGCATTTACAACTTTATTTTTTAATTCAGCCAAACCTTTCACAAAATCATCTCCTTTTTTTATTAATTCTAATAAACTTACATAAGATTTTTTTCTTCAATAGAAAAAAAGCTTTTTTTGATAAGAATTCTCAATTTTTTTCTCTGTATAATCTTAAAAAGATAAAAAGTCAGTGCCACTTTTTTTACAAGCCAAATCTATAACTTTTTAATTCTTGATTTGTAATTTTTTTCTTTGTTTTGAATAATAATTTAGAAAATCTCTTATAAAAATTATTTTCAGTGAAAAAAATCATACTTATTTATTTTTAATCCAAAAAAATTTATAACTACAGCGATGTCTAAAAATAAATGGTGCATAATAACTTTCATTAAAAATCTAGAATAGCTTTTTATATTGTTATTCTCATCAAATAAGACATTGTCAGGAAAGATATCTCCATGTATAATTCCACATTCAAGCTGAGAAAAAAATCATAATCTTTTACTTCAGAAGCTAAGTTTAATAACTTTTCTTTATCTTGAAAATCAATATCTGATTGACATATTTTTATCATAAAAAAATAATTAAAGTCTAGTCTAGTTTTTTTCTATTATATTTTTTTCAGGTCTTATATCCTTTGTAAAAAGCATGTAATTTTCCTAAAGTAAGTTGCTATTTCTCTTATGATATGAGTATCTATTTTTTTCAATAATTTTTTTCCCTCAACATAATTGAAAAAGAGCAAACTTTTTTTGTTTTTCAAAAAAACAGAAATATATTCATTATCTTTATTTTTTTAACAGCTTCACTTACAGGAATAAAACTTGCTATTTTATTTAACAAGATTAGCTCCTGTTCCTCTTCATTTAAAGTTCTATCAGCCTCAAAAAAATTCTTAATATGTATTTAATATCTTCACAGTCAATTTGAAAATTTGAATTTAAAAATGCCATTACTGATATTTTTTTATATCTAGAATTTTTTTATTTGATACTGTTCTTCAATGAATTCTCTTTCTTTATCTAAAAATTTTTTTGTAAAAACTCCCATATTACCTCATTCCTATAAAACTGGTGATAAAAGTCTAAATACAGACTCTTTAATTTTTTTGTAAAAAAATACTTCTTTTTGCAAAATCATTAAATGTTAATTTCTTAGATATAGCAATATCTTTATAATATTGCACTTTAAAAAGCATTAGCAACTTCCTTATTATAGACATTTAAATTTACTTCAAAATTTAAATAAAAAAACTTCTATAGTCTAAATTGCATGTTCCAACTGAAATAACTTCTTCATCTATCAGTAAAGTTTTTTTGAGTGAATAAAGCCATTTTTCATATCTGTAAATATTTGCACCTAATCTTAAAAGGTCAGCGATATAGTACTGATTAACCCAATAGATGAAAAAGGTGATCTGCCTTGTTAGGTATCATAATTTTTTTACATCTATTCCAGATAAAATCGCAGTTTTTTTAATGTATCTAGTAATAGTTCATCTGGAACAAAGTAAGGTGTTTGAATAAATACAGACTTCTTAGCCTCCTGTATAAGTTTGATATGATTATCTCTTATTACTGGAAACTCATAGTTAGGGTCCTGAGCTAATGAGCTGCATATATATACTTTTTTTCTTCTTCATATTTAAGAGTAGGCTCAACTGGCAACTTTTTCATCTTTTTAAAAAAATTTATTTTTTTAACTATGCTCAAAGGCAAAATAGAATTCTTTTTTTCAAAAGTTGCAACCACATCTCCAAAGACTTTTTACAGAAGTATCACGCCAATATCCTATTTTTTTCCTTTACCCAAGTACTCATCTCCTATATTCATACCACCAACAAAGGCCACTTTATTGTCAATTATAGTCAGTTTTCTATGGTCTCTATAGTTTAGTCTAATATTAAATAAAGGTATATAAGTTTTTAAAGAAGAAATATAAGTTCACTCCAGTATCTTTAAAGTATCTTTTTCAGTCTAAAAATTAGAAGTATTTACTCCATCTATGATTAGATTGACTTCTAAGCCTTCTTTAGCTTTTTTTCTATTAAAAGATCAGCTATTTCTTTTTCCAATGTTATCAAACTTAAAAAAACGAAATATTCCATATTGATGACTTCTCTAGCATTTTTTTAATTTCCTTCTTTAAGTTTTCAAAAAAATCCTTCCCTGTAAAGTAAAGCTCAATATTATTATTGGCACTTATATGGTTATCTGTACTCATCTCAAGATAAGTAATAAGTCCCTTCCATCTTCTTAATTCTTTTTTTATCAGAGTTAGTAACATCTTTTTCTACTTTTTTTAATTTTTTTATTTTTATATATTTTTATTAGCTACCCTTTTTTTCTTGAAAGTGAGACCAAAAAAATAGATAGATAAAAAAACCAACATAAGGTAAAAAGAGTTAAAATAAAGATCCAAAGAATTGTATATAGTGGATTTTTTCTCCACTGTAATAATAACGATAATAAAAAAATAAATTGGCCACCCAGACATATTGTAAAAAGAGATTTACAAAAAGTTATTATTAAAACTTGAATATCTTGCATATTTTTTTACCTCAAAAAAATAATATTTGCTATATAATATCACTTTTTTTAGATATTCTCAAAAATAAAAAAATTATTTAAAAAAATATGGATAAATATTAATATATATGATAAAATTATAAAGAATAGTATAGTCATGTGGGAGGACATTTATATGTTAAGTAACAATACGAAATTTAACCTTTTACTAGGAGACAATTTTAATAAATTAGTTTCCTTACCAACGAAACAAGTAATAATGAGAAGTATACTTTCAGTTATAGATAGAGATTTTTATTGTCTCAAGTAATAATTCATCTCTAGCTGAATTAGTTCAAAAGTTATTAGATAAAGTTCTAAATGAAAAAAACAAGAAATTGTTGATATTATCAGCGATCTTTTTTTCTATGGAAAATAAATCTGATTTAAGTTTTTTTATAAAGAAATATTTGATTCAGATATGTTTTCATCAATAATTACCACAAACTTTGATTATACCCTAGAAGAAAATTTCTTAAATTTAATAAAAAAATAAATACTCCCTTTGACATGAATAATGAGGAAAGTGGGAAAGTAGCATTTTATAAAATCTATGGAGATTATAAAGACAAAGATATTGATAAATTTGTCCTTTCTTCACAAGATATAAAAAAAGAATAAAAAGTCTTAGGATTTTTATGCTAAGTTTTTGGGAAAAAAATTGAGAATCGAATTTAATAAGAGAGCAACAATAATCTTAGGTGCTAATCTAGAAGACAAAGAGTTCTTAGATATTTTTAGACTTTATAATGTCTAAAACTGATAGACTTCAAACAACTTATCTATACATCAATGATGAAATTGATAAGTATATGGCTGATAAAAAAATATTACTAATTTTATAAATAAGTATTCAATTGAAATTATAAAAGGAGAGGCTAAAGACTTTATTCCAAATCTAAAAGAAAGATTTTTTTGATGAGAAAAAAAGTGGTGATGCTCTACAAAAATTTTTTGCCTGATTGGTGAGGACGAAGCAAGTCCTCACCAAATTGAAAGAGCCTAAGCTAGTTGAAAAATTTTTAAACCTATTGAAGAGCCTAAAGTGATTGAAAAAAATATAAATTATTTGAGGAATTCAAAGTAATTGAAACAAATGAACCTGTTGTAAATGAGATAATTGAGTTAAAACCTATAGAAAATAAGGAAATGGAGATAACTCTAAGACATGATGATTTTTCTTGAAACAAGTTCTGAAGTAAAGTTCACAAGTATGGCTTTTAGAGAAATTTCCTATAAAATATAGAAATTTTTTTCAGATGAATTAGAACCTTTAAAAAAACTAATTTTTTTAGGAATAACTGATGTAGATTTTTGGAAATGTCAGATTAGAAGGTGTTTCAGTTAAAATTTTTAGACTTTTTAGATTTTTAAACTTATAGAATTTAGAAAGAAAGATTTTTAGAATTGCTATAGATGAAAAAAAGATAGCTTATTTGAATATGAAATACCTAAAGATATTAAAAAAATAAAAGATTGGAAGAAATACTTAATTTCTTTTGCTAATTTCTTTAAAAGCAACTACTATAAAATTTAAAATAGCTAATGATAAATACGAATATTATTTCCATAATAATATTGAGTATTATAAATTTATAACCTTAAAACAATTTTTTTAACTCAATATACAAATTTAATTTCTAATCTAAGATTATATAGATATAAAAAAATTTATCTTCAGCTAAGAATAACTTCTTTGAATTAGATTTACTTGATAAATCAAATTCTGTGGAAGAGGCAAATACTTGGATAAATGCAGAGATTAAATCAGTTATTGATGTAAATATAGGGGATAGTTTAACAATAAAACGTCTTCATAAGATGAATTTTAATGATTTTTCCTTATGATGTAGAAGAAATAATCACCTTAGTCCATCCTCTTACTAAAGAAGAAGTAAAAAGACAACATAATAAAATTAACAAGAAAATCTGTTAAGATAAAAATTGAGAAGAGTTCATAAATAGGAGGTCTATATTGTATGGATAAATTAATAAAAGAAGAGTTCTTTAAAGAATTTTTCCATTAGTGAGGATTATTTTTCTTTCCACTGGTTTAGATTGGACTGAATTAGAAAAAAAATATGAAGACTATGTAAGTTTAGTTCCTCTTTTTAGAAAAAAAGAAGCTGAATATGTAGTATCTAAATTGATAGATGTATCATCTGTACACTCAGTAAGAAGAAGAGTAAAAAAACCTAGTCATCTAATTGAAAAAAATAATTAGAAAAGGAAAGAAGTACCAAGAAAGAAATATTAGTGTTGATAACTATAAAGAAATAGTTACAGACTTAATAGGAATAAGAGTGTTACATCTTTTTTTAAAGATGATTGGCAAACTATACATCATGAAATTTTTAAATCTTTGGGATATAAAAGAAACACCTCAAGTTAATATTAGAAGAGGTGATTACAATCTATCTCAATTTAAAAGAAACAATTAAAGACATAAACTGTGATGTAATTGTAAGAGAACATGGATATCGTTCAGTACATTATCTTGTTAGCATAGATATAACAAAAAGTTTTAAATATATCTGTTGAAATACAAGTGAGAACAGTTTTTTTGAAGAAGCTTGGAGTGAAATAGATCACATTATGAGATATCCTTATGACGTTGATAATCCGATAATAACTGAGTATTTAGGGATTTTTCAATCGTATAGTTGGTTCAGCCGATGAAATGGGAACTTTCTTAAAGAAAGTTAAAGAAAATTTTGGAAATGCAAAAAAATGTTGATGAAGTTCAAAGAGAATTAGATTTAAAATTTAAATAAAGAAATAGGAGGCATATGCCTCCTATTATTATTTATTCTTGATTTTTAATATCTTCTATAGCTGCAGTAAAAGCTTCTTTAAAACCTTCTGATGTAAAAGTTGCTCCTGCAACAAAATCAAAATCTTCAAATCTTTGTTTTGCTTTTATATCTTCAACTAATTTTGTACAGCAAACACCACCAATTTCATCTGTATCAGCATGCTTAACTTCAATATTAGTTACTCTGATTGTTTTGTCACTTTTCTTATAGGCACTAACTTTTAAAGTAATATCACCATTATAACCTATACCAGTTCCTTCAGCTTCATAGATTTTTTTGGTTTGAATTTATCTTCAAATGCAAAAGCAAGTAAACCAATTGAAATGAAAGCTATAACTAGCCATTCTCTAATTCCAAAATCTTTAAAATTCATTGATTACTCCTATTTTTAATTTTGCTTTTCAATATCTTTAACAGCATTTCTAAGTGCTCTTCTAAAACCAGCTGAAGTAGAAGTTGCTCCAGAAACTCCATCTACTTTATTATAATTTTGTTTATCTTTTTACTTGTTTGATTAATTGTTCTATTGCAACTCCACCAATTTTATCAGTTTCTTTATGTTGAGCAACAATATCTTTTATAACCACTTTACCATCTTTTTTAGTAGCTTTTACAGTTAAAACTATAGGTACACCATCTTCGTTGTATCCTCTTGCTTCAGCCTTAGCTTCATATATTTTTATCCTCTGCAAAACTTCCTAAACTTAATACTGCAAAACAAATTGCTAAAAAAAACTTTTTTTCATAAATTTCCTCTCACTAATCTATTATCTAGATTATTTTTCTTTCTTTTTATTTATTATTTATTTGATATAGCTTCAACACCTGGTAAAACTTTACCTTCTAAGAATTCTAAAGATGCTCCACCACCAGTAGAAATATGTGTAAATTTATCTGCATATCCTAAACTGATAGCGGCAGCAGCAGAGTCTCCTCCACCTATTATAGTAACAGCATCAGCAAGATTTGCTATTGATTCACATACACCTATTGTACCTTTAGCGAAATTAGACATTTCAAAAAAACTCCCATAGGTCCATTCCACACAACAGTCTTAGCAGTTTTTTTATATAACTATCAAATAGTTTAACAGTTTTTTTCACCGATATCAAGTCCCATTTTATTATCAGGGATATTATCTACATCTACAGTAGAAAATTCAGCATCATTATTGAATTCAGCTGCAACAACAGTGTCTACAGGTAGAACTATTTTTTTCCATTTGATTTAGTTAATAGATCTTTTGCTAAATCTAATTTATCATCTTCAACTAATGAAGTTCCAATGTTTTTTTCCTTCTGCTTTTTAAGAAAGTAAACATCATAGCTCCACCAATTAAGATTTTATCAGCTTTAGTTAATAAGTTTTTCAATTACTCCTATTTTTATCAGAAACTTTAGCTCCACCTAAAATAGCAATTAGAGGTCTCTTTGGATTATTTACAGCTTCACCTATAAATTTTAATTCCTTTTTCAACTAGGAAACCAACAGCAGAATTTCCATCTCCAATATTTTCTGCAATTCCTACATTAGAAGCATGAGCTCTGTGAGCAGTTCCAAAAGCATCATTTACAAAAAAACATCTCCAAGTGATGCCCAATATTTTTCCTAATTCAGGATCATTTTTTTAGATTCTTTTTTTACCATCTAAATCTTCAAATCTTGTGTTTTTCAAACATTAAAAACTTCACCAGGTTTTTAAGTTATTGATAGCAGCTTCTAATTTTTTTCTCCTCTTGTTTCAGGAATGAAAGTAACATTCTTTCCTAAAAGTTCAGATAATTTTTTTCAGCCACAGCTTTTTAAGCTTTTTGAAGCCTTATCTTCTTCAGTTTTTACTTTTTCCTAAGTGAGAGAATAAAATAAGTTTAGCATTATGTTCTAAAGCATATTTAATTGTAGGTAATGCTTGAACTATTCTATTTTTCATCAGTTATTTTTTTCCATCTTTCATAGGAACATTGAAAATCCACTCTCATAAGAACTTTTTTTATTATTTAAATCTAAATCAGTTATAATTTTTTTCATTTTTGCTCTCCTTTTTATTTTTAAAAAAAGTGGAACATAGATATGTTCCACTATTTGATTACTAAATATTGTATTTTTATATTCTGCTATTTAATTATTTAGAAATTTCAACAAATTTCTTTAATGTTCTTATAAGTTGAGAAGTGTAAGACATTTCATTGTCATACCAAGCAACAGTTTTAACTAATTGTTTTCCTCCAACTGATAGAACTTTAGTTTGAGTTGCATCAAATAATGATCCAAAACTAATTCCAATGATATCGCTTGATACTAATTCTTCTTCAGTATATCCAAATGATTCGTTGCTTGCAGCTTTCATAGCAGCATTGATTTCTTCAACAGTAGTTTCTTTTTTTCTAAAACTGTTACAAGTTCAGTGATTGATCCAGTTATAACAGGTACTCTTTGAGCAGCTCCGTCTAATTTTCCTTTTAATTCAGGAATTACAAGACCTATAGCTTTTGCAGCTCCAGTTGTGTTAGGAACTATATTTTCAGCAGCAGCTCTTGCTCTTCTTAAGTCTCCTTTTTTATGAGGAGCATCTAAAAGTATTTTTGGTCATTAGTGTAAGCGTGGATAGTAGTCATTAATCCTTCAACTATTCCAAATTTATCATTTAATACTTTTTGCCATTGGAGCAAGACAGTTAGTTGTACAAGAAGCTCCTGATATTACTGTTTCGCTTCCATCTAATATATTGTCATTTACATTATAAACAACAGTTTTTAAATCTCCTGTAGCTGGTGCAGAGATAACAACTTTTTTAGCTCCTGCTTTGATATGAGCTTCCGCTTTTTCTTTACTTGTAAAGAAACCAGTACATTCAAGAACTACATCTATTCCTAATTCTCCCCAAGGTAATTCTTCAGGATTAGCTTTAGCAAAAAACTTTTATGCTATCTCCATCTACTACAAAACCATCATCAGTAACTTCGATTGTTCCATCGAATCTTCCTTGTGCTGAATCATATTTAAAAAGATGTGCTAATGTTTTTGCATCTGTTAAGTCGTTTATAGCAACAACATCGAAATCTTTATTTTTTTACTCATAACTCTTAATGCTAATCTTCCAATTCTTCCAAATCCATTAATTGCAACTTTTACTGCCATTTTAACCTCCTAAATTTTTAACTTTCTATAAATTTATAAAAAAACCAATAATTAACCAAAAATTAAATTAATTGTTTATATTTAAAATATATACTTTTTTTAAACAACTGTCAAATTTTAGTTGACAATATTTTTTTAACTTAAAAATGGTTATTTTTTTACCGTAACTCAAAAAGTTAACCGTTGTTATTTTTAAAAAGTTCTTTCATATCAATAGGAATTTCAATTTCAACTTTTTAGATTTTTCTAAAGTTTTTTTGGATTTTGAAATTCTAATTTATATGCATGTAGCATCTGTCTTTTTTTGCTAAATTCATATCTCCACCATAGAGCTCATCTCCCACCAAAGGGATGACCAATAAGGGACAAGTGAGCTCTTATCTGATGAGTTCTACCTGTATATAGTCTAGCTTCAAGAAAGGTAATATTTTTTTCTTACGATTTCTTTCTAAAACTTTTTATATGAGTTTTTAGCTGACTTTCCACCATTTTTCTTCAGAAAGTTCAATTCTTCTTAAGTCATCTCCAACTTTTTTTCCTATGGGAAGTTTCTATAAAGAAATCATCTTCTTCTATTATTCCACTTACGATAACTTTATATGTCTTTTTTTAACTTCTGTTTTTATCTTGTAAAAAAAGCTTGAGTGTATGCGTTTTTTTGCAATTATGATAAGTCCAGATGTATTCATATCTAAACGATTATAGAATCTAGGCACTAAAGTTTTTTTCCCAAAGGTTTTTTTCAAAATAATTTACAACAGCATTTGCTAAAGTTTTATCCACTTTTTTTGAGTAGGATGAACTATGATATATGGTTCTTTATTTACTATAAGTAAATTTTTCATCTTCATAAGCTATGTCTATTGGGATATCCATAGCCTTTTATACCCGTACTTTTTTTCTTTTTTTCAATTATAACTATTCTATTTAATTTTCTTAATCTTCTTGGCATTATTTTTTTAATTCTTTTTTTCCATTTAGATAGATCTCTAAATTTCTAAGACCTCTACTAGAAAAAGCCCTTTGTTTCTTTTCAAATAAGTTCCAATTTCATAACCATCGAACTCATGTTCAACTATATATTTTTTTCATTCTATTCCTCAATCTACATTTAGATTTTTTTATTAATTCAACAAGTTTATCCACATCTTCTTCTTTAGTTGCCCAAGAAGTTACAAATCTTGATGACTGATTTTCACCTATACCAAAAAAATTCAACAGAAAAGATAACTTCTTTTTCTAATTCTTTTATTTGTTTTTTTCATTTAAGTCAACAAAAAAATTTGGTTAGTATATGAATCAGTTGCTAGTTTAATTCCTTTTTTTCAACAAAGGCATTTTTTTAATTTTTTTAAAGCCATCTTATTAGAATGAACTCCTATTCTATAGTATAAATCGTTTTTTTAAATAGAGTAGCAAATTGAACTCCTAACAGTCTTCCCTTTGCAAACAATCCACCTTTTTTTGCTTGATAGAGAAAATTAAATTCTTTCTTTATATCTTCATTTATAATAACTACAGCTTCACCAAATAAATAGGCCACATTTTGTACCACCAATATAGAAAACATCACAATATTTAGGATAGTCTTCTAAGTTTATATCACATTTTTTTCTGAAGCAAGTGCAGAGGCAAGTCTAGCTCCATCTAAAAAAATAGATATAGATTATTGTCTTTTACATACTTTGCTAATTGCTTCTAACTCATCTTTAGTGTAGACAGTTCCTATTTCAGTGGTATTTGAAATATAGACCATTTTAGGTTTAACCATATGATGATCTTCGTGTTTTTCTCAATTCATTTAATATCAATTCAGGTGTCAATTTTCCATCAACAGGCTCAACTTCAATTATCTTGTGACCTGTTGCTTCTATAGCTCCAGTTTCATGTATAGAAATATGGCCTGTTTTTTTGAAGCTATAACAGCTTCATAAGGTTTTAGTATGAGAAATAACAGTTGTATTTGCTTGAGTTCCACCAACTAAAAAAAGTAAATATCAGCATTAGGATAGTTAATATTTTTCTCTGATTAAATTTTTTTAGCTTCCTCACAATATTGATCTTCACCATAACCTATTGTTTGTTCATAATTTGTCTTAACAAGTGCTTCTAAAACTTCAGGACAAGCTCCTTCACTATAATCATTTTTTTAAAACTTATCATAGTTCTCTACCTCCTAAAAATTAAAACCTAATTGTCTATATGCCTCATACAAAATTATAACAGCCGAATTAGAAAGATTTAAAGATCTTCCCATTGGTATCATTGGAATAGTTATACATCTTTCAGGACTTTGCATTTAAAAATTTCTTCAGGTATTCCTCTTGATTCTGGTCCAAACATGATGAAATCATTTCTCTTCATATTTGACATCAGAATATTTTTTTGCCTAGTCTTTGTTGTAGCGTAAAACAAACGTATATTTCTGTTAGCTTCTAAGAAATCTTCAAAAAGATTCCCATATTTTTCAAATCTACTAAGTGCCAATAATCCATTCCAGCTCTTCTTACTTGTTTTTCATCAAGAGAAAAACCTAATGGCTTTATTAAATGCAAAGTTGAATTTGTTAATACACAACTTCTTCCAATATTTCCTGTATTATATGGAATTTCAGGTTGATACAATACTATATTCATAATTTTTCCCTTTCAAATTTATTTTTATTTCATCTAAATGACTTGTATTAGAAAAAAATCTGTGATTTCAAATTTTTCCATCTTCGTATTTTTACTATAGTGTAGCTAGTATTTTTTTAGGAATTGCTTCATCACTTAAAGTAGAAATATCTTTTCCACTTATATAGTGTAGTAAAGTTTTTTTAAAAGTTGCTCCATGGCTCACAACTAAAAACTCTTTCATAATTTTTTTATTTAATTCAACAAACTTATTTAAACCTTTGATAACTCTTTCTCTAACTTCAAGAAAACTTTCACCATTATATTCTCTTGGATCATATTCAATTTGATTAAAAAAAGAAGTTTTTTTAATTGGACAGGATAAAGTTCTTTAAATTTCTCATGTCCCATACCTTCCATATCCCCCATTGAAATTTCAATGAAATCATCAAAAATTTCAACTTCTTGGTCTCTGTCACCTTTTATATAGTTTGCAGTATCATTTGCTCTTTTTTAAAGATGTTGAATAAAAATTTATCGAATTTAATATCTTTTTAATTTTTTTACCTAATAATTTTTGCTTGAGTAATTCCTAACTCAGTAAGAGGGGAATCAGAAAGCCCTTGGAATCTTTTTCTCGACATTCCAGATCGTTTGTCCATGTCTTACAAAAATATATCTCCATTGTTGAACACCTCCATATAATTTGTTATAATATATATTAGATTATACAAAAATTTTACAATATATGTAAAACTAAGTTTATAAGTTGAGGTGAAAAATGAAATTTTTTTAGGAATAATACCAGCAAGATATTCTTCAACTAGACTTGAAGGAAAACCTTTAAAATTAATAGAAGGTCACACTATGATAGAGTGGGTATACAAGAGAGCAAAAAAATCAAATCTTGATTCATTAATCGTAGCAACAGATGATGAAAGAATATACAATGAAGTCTTAAATTTTTGGTGGGCAAGCAATAATGACAAGTACAGAACACACTAACGGAACATCAAGAATAGCAGAAGTTTGTGAAAAAAATAAAGGACTATGATGTCATCATAAATATTCAAGGTGATGAACCATTAATAGAATATGAAATGATAAATAGTTTAATAGAAACATTTAAAGAAAATAAAGAATTAAAAAAATGGCTACATTAAAACATAAATTAACTGAAAAAGAAGAAATAGAAAAATCCAAATAATGTAAAAAGTAATTTGTGATAAAAAAATGATTATGCAATATTTTTTTCAAGATCTGTAATCCCTTATCCAAGAAAGGCTGATGATATATCATATTTTAAGCATATAGGAATCTATGGGTATAAAAAGAGACTTTTGTTATAGAATATTCAAAGATGCCAGCAACAGCTTTTAGAAATAGCTGAATCTTTTAGAACAACTTAGAGTTTTTAGAAAATGGTTATAAAATAAAAAGTTTTAGAAACAACTCATAGTTTAATTGGGGTAGATACTCAAGAGAACTTAGATCAAGTAATTAATTTTTGTCAAGAAAAAAATAATATAAGAATATAAGGAGGAGTTGAGGTATAAATATCTCACAAAGGACATGAATAAAAAAATATCTTTAATAATTGTATCAGCATTTTTTTGCTATTAGCCTGTTCAAATAATTCAGGGAAAAAAAGGTTAAACCAGTAAAACCTAATGGAGACTACAAAGTAGGTACTGTAGTTGAAGAAAACACTAATAATACTAATATTGAAAGAGGAAATAGAGAAAAAAATAACTCTGGAAAATACTGTATTTAAAAAAATTAGGATTACCTTTTACCATATAATACTTTTTGGAGCAGCTATACCTTACTTAGTTCCTGTAAATGATAACCATAAAGAAAGTTTCTCAGTTTTTTTGGAGAATATGATGAAAAATAAAGCTCTAAAATACTTTTAAAAATTTATCTTCAAGAGGACATGGAGATAACTCACCTTATTGGAGATGGAAAACAAGTATAAAAAAATCAGATCTATATAATAAAGTAGAAAGTAGAATAGTTTCTATCTATAAAAACAAATCCTAGAAATGTTTTAACTCTTGTAAATGGTGAATGGCAACAAGCACCTATAAGAAGTGTTGGAGATGTTCAAGATATAATAGTTGCAGCAAGAGGAGAATCTGGAATAATAACTCATATGCTTATCATAACTAGCAATGGTAAGTACTTAGTAGCAAAAGAATTTAATGTAAGAAAACTTTTAGCAACTAACAATGCACTTTATGGTTCAAAAAGGAGAAGAAGAGTTCTTATGCTTCTAAACCAATTATGCCTAGTGTAAGTTCATTACCTTCAGCATATCTAGCTTTAGAAGAAGATGGAGGATATATCCACATATATGGTGGAGGATATGGACATGGAGTTGGAATGTCTCAATTTGCAGCTGGAACTTTAGCTAAGAGTGGAGAAAGTTATAAGAATATTTTTAAAAAGATACTATACTAATGTAAAAAAATTTCAACTGTTGAATCAGTATTAGGAAATAATAAAGAAATTAAAGTTGGTATCACAACTAATGGAAGTTTAGAACATGGAAGACTAAATATTTTCTCATCAGAAAATAAAGTTCAAATATACAATGAAGACTTTGATGTAACTGTTGGAGCAAATGAAAGAATAGATGTAAGAAATTCTTCAGGATCAGTGACTGTAACTCTTGAAAATGGAAAAGAGTATAAGACTAGAAAATCCTTTAAATTTCTATGCTAAGGGAGAATATTTAACAATTAGTCCTGTTAGAAAAGCTCATACTACTTCTCCAAAAATACAGAGGTATCCTAACTATAATTCCAAGAGGTTCTAGTTTAAGAGTAATAAACACGATAGATATTGAAAAATATCTGTTACAAGTTGTTGCAAGTGAAATGCCAAGAAGCTTTGGTGTTGAAGCATTGAAAGTACAAGCTGTTGCAGCAAGAACTTATGCAGTTAGTGATATATTAAAAGGTAAGTATGCTAAAGATGGTTTCCATATAAAAGATACTGTTGAAAGCCAAGTATATAATAACCAAATAGAAAATGAAGATGCAACTCGTGCTATAAAAGAAACAGCGGGTGAAATTATGACTTATGATGGTATGCCTATAGATGCCAAATACTTCTCAACATCTTCTGGATTTACAAGCCATGCTTCTAATGTATGGTAAAAAAAGAGCATTTTACACTTTTTTTCACCACCCAAAAGAAATTGTAAGATATTAGAAATTTCTCTTGACTTAAAAGAGAAGAGGTGATATTATAAGGTTAAGAAAAGCCTTATTAGTTAAGGCTAATTAATCGGGAATGACGGTAAGAATATCATTCACTCGTATGAAGGCTGGAATAATCCAGCCTTTTTACTTTTTATAGGAGGAAAAAAATGGTAAAAAAATAGAAATTGTTTCTATTAAAAAGAAGTTTTTTTCAAATTTGTGATGATAGTGAATTATTACATAATGATGATTTAAAAAGACCTTATCTTATAATTTTAAAGCTAAAAATATAGAGGTAAAAAAAATAGATTTTTGCTATTCCTTTTTAGATCTAATATTCCTCCAAGTGCTAAAGAGTGGGAATTTTATCCTCTGCCACCAAATAGCACAACCAAAAGAAACTTATCATCATGGATTACATTTTTATAAAAAAAATGTTTCCAATAAAGAAAGAATATAAAGAAAAGTTTCATACTTCAAAAAAATGAATTTTTTTCAGAAAGTTATTGAAGCTAAAATAAAAAAAGGGACTTAAAATTAATAGTTGGAAAAGCACAAAATTATTTAATAAAATATGAAGAAAAAAAATTATTAATGAACATTCAGTAAATATTGATAGAATAATAAAAAAATTTTTAGATTTGTAAAAAAAGTTTTATAAATTATACTAGAATACTAATAGATTTAGATTTTTAGGCTTTTAAGAAATAATAGGAGTTAGAAATGGAAATTGAAAGTTTAGAATTTAAGACTGAAAAAGAATATAAAGAGTTTTTTTAGACTATCTTTTTTTCAATAAGAGATATCGAATATAGAGACTTCAATACTAAAAATAGTTGTACCTGTGGATTGTGAGATAATAGGAATAAGAACTCCGATTTTTAAGAGATATGGCTAAAAAAATTGCTAAAAACTTCTTCTGAAAAACTTTTTTTAAATTTTTTTGAAAAAAATTATTTTTTTAAAAAAAGAAGATTAAGTATTATGAAGAAAAAAAGTTTTTATATGGCTTTTTTTAATTGGCTATTCAAAAAAATGGAGTATCAAGATAGATTAAAAAAAGAATAGATTTCTTTGTAAATATTATAGATAATTGGGCAGTTTGTGATATAGTTGACTCAAGCTTTAAATTTATCAATAAAAAAATAAAGAAGACTTCTATAAATATTTAAATTCTAAATTATCTGCAACAACTCCATGGGAACAAAGATTTATTTTTTTGTTATGTTACTCGCTTATTATGTAGAAGATAAGTATTTAAAAAGATATTTTTTTAAAATCTGTGAAAAAAATAAAATCTGAAGAATATTATGTTAACATGGCTAAAAGCTTGGTTACTATCAGTTTGCTATGTAAAAATATAGAGAAGAGACCTATAAATTCCTAGAAAAGACTAAACTAGATGCTTGGACAGTCAATAAGTCTATTCAAAAAAATTAGAGAATCTCTAAGAGTTACAAAAAGAAGAAAAAGAACAAGTACTAATTTTTAAAAAAAGAAAATAAAATTTCTCAGGATAAAGACTCTATCACACGAGCAATTTACTTGCAGTGGAGCAGGATAGGGTCGTTTTTTTACTTTAAATAAAAAAAGAATTTTTTTAAGTCTTTAATTCTCAAAAAAATTCTTTTTAATTTTTATTAGTTTATTTTTCTTTAATAATTTATATAATTCTTCCTTAGTTTTTAGGATAGTTTTTCTATATTTGTTAAAAAGATTTTTTTCTTTTTAGTTTTTTTCAAACATATCAAACAGGAAAGGCTTTTTCTAAATAACATTCTTCTAATATTTTTATCATCAGCAAAAAAATTTCTTCAGGAACACCTTGCTTTTTTTAATCTTTCCATCACCTATGACAAAAAAATATAATCTGCCCAAGAGTAAGTAAAATTCATATCATGAGTAGAAATAACAACTGTCATACCTTTTTTTGTTCAATTCATCAAAAATCTCTTCAATTTTTTTGAGTATGTCTAGGATCTCAAACTAGATGTTGGTTCATCAAAAAAATAATAAGTTCAGGTTCCATAACTAATATATCGGCTATAGAAACTCTTTTCTTTTGACCATAGCTTAAAAAATGTATAGATTTCTCTGAATATTCAGTCATATTTACATCTTCTAAGGCTGTGTCAACTCTTTTGTGAACTGTATCATCATCTAATTTTAAGTTCATAGCTCCAAAAAGAAACTTCTTGATAAACATTTGAAGAAAAAAAAGCATAGTTTCAGGATTTTTGAAAAAAACGATACCTACCTTTTTTCTAAGTTCCATTAAAGATTTCTTATCATAAGCAATTTTTTCACCTTCAAAAAATATATCACCTTTAGAAGGTTTTAAGACACCATTCATATTTAAAAAGAGTGTAGACTTACCAGAACCGTTGACTCCAATAATAGCAATTTTTTTACCTTTTTTTCTATTTTTTTAAATTAATACCTTTTTAAAGCATGAGTACCATCACCATAAGTATACTCTAAATTTTTTTACTTCTAGGATATATTCTTTATTCATATTAAATAACCTCTCTTGTTAAAAAAATATATTACAATTAAACCTATATTTATTAATAATATTAGTACAATATTCTTCTTTGATGAAATAAAAAGTTTTATCAATAAATTTAAGCTCACCAGTATAACATCTTGCTTCTAAACAAACAAAACTTTCATTAGCTTGTTTTTAAAGCAGTTAGAAATAAAGAGCTTATTAGCCTACCTGATGAATTAAATGAAGATTTTTAATGTAGAGTATCCTAGTCTTGCATCCTGACTTATATATATCATCTGTGCCACATCAATGAAAAAGAAAAAAATATCTATAAACCAAACTAATAATTTCAACTAATAATTTGGGTAATTTTTAATTTTTTTCTAAACAATAAAAATATATCTAAAACAGGAGTCGTTAGTATTAAGAAATATAAGCAACTTACTGCTGCTAAAGATTTTTAACATTAAAGTTAAACCTTGCATAAATGTCTCTTTTGTAATTCCATATTCATGTGAGAACATAGCTACTTTAAAAAGAGCTTCTTGATCAGGTTTTTAGTTTAACTATAATTATTGTAAGAACACCAATTATTAAGAATACTAGAGGAATAGACATAAGTTTAAAAAAACAATCTATTTTCTATTCCTCCTAGATAAGTTATACTAAAATACATTAAAAGTAAAACTATAGAAGATATTATAATATCATTAAAAAAAGATACAAGAAAAATAGAGTTAAAATAGAAAAAAAGTAATTTTTTTCAGATGGACTATTTTTTTAATAATTTACTTGTATATGCAATCTTATCTAATGAAATCATTTTTATTCTCCGTCTTTTTTTATTTATACTTTCTTTTTTTCCTTTATTTTTTTCCTATTAAATAACCTATATATCCACAAACGATACCAGCACCTATTGTGGCTTGTAATGAGAATAATAGACTTTCAACTTCTCCACTAGGTGGTTCCCAAAGAGATTCAAACCAAGGTTGGTAACTTGAATCAATATTTGTTATAAGTTGTTCAGCTTGGTCATCAGACCCACCAAATTCTCCTTCTTTAACAAAAAAATTAAAAGGGCAAGCTGCCAAAAAGAACTACTAGTATGATTAATATTAAATTTTTTTCTTCCATAAATTTTTTTCCATTTTTAGCCTCCATTAAATTTCTAGTTCATTTAAAGTTTCTCTGTTGTAATTAATTAAGATATTAAACACTACTACTGTTAATAGTCCTTCACTTATAGCTAAAGGAACTTGTGTTACAGCGAAAATACCCATGAATTTTGATGCAGATAACAAGAAACCACCATTTGGATCAGGAAATGCTAAACCAAGTTGTATAGAAGTTGTTACATAAGTCATTAAATCTCCAAGAGCAGCAGCTAAAAAAATATGGCAAAAACTTCTATTTGTGTTTTTTTAATCCCTTATAAATGAAATATGAAACTATAGGTCCAAGTATCCCCATAGAAAAATACGTTAGCTCCTAAAGTAGTTATACCACCATGAGCTAAAAAGTACTGCTTGGAAAAATTAAAACGATAAGTCCTAGAACACTTGTAATGGCTGGTCCAAATAGTATGGCTGCTAGTCCGACACCTGTGGGATGTGATGAACTTCCTGTTACTGATGGAATTTTTAAAGCCGATAGAACAAATGCAAATGCTCCTACAACTGCTATTAACATTTTTCATTTTTGAATCAACTTCAATTTTTTTCTTTATTCTTGAAAAATCCAACTAAAATAAATGGAACACATAAAGCTCCCCATACTCCACACCATAATGGTGGTAAAAATCCTTCCATTATATGCATAGAGAAACTATTAAGTCCTAGCATAAAAAAACCATAAAAAAAATCAAATTTTTTTCTTATTAAATTTCATTTTTTTCCTCCTTATAAAATAAAAAGCTTGATTATAAATATATCGTTTATTGTAATATAATAAATTATATTTGTCAAATTAAATTTATAAAAAAATCAAATAACTTTTTATTATATATTGTTTTGTTAAAGCAAAAATATATTATATTAAATTTTTAAAAGTATTTTTTTACATAAAAAAATATTTTTTTATTTTTTTAACTAAACTTTTTCTAGTATACTTTTTAAATAAAAAAAGGTATATAATAAGAATGTAGTAAAAATATTAATTAAAAATTTTTAGAAAAGGGGAATTTATGTTTACACAAGAAGTTGCGTATAGTACAGCGTATTTAGTAGGGGTTGCTTCGTTTTTTTCACCATGTATATTTCCAATTATTCCAGTATATATTTCAATTCTAAGTAATGGCGAAAAAAATCAGTAAGTAAGACTCTAGCTTTTGTTTTTAGGACTTTCTGTTACCTATATAGTTTTTAGGTTTTTGGAGCAGGGTTTATTGGAGAGTTATTTCTTAACAGTAAGGTAAGAGTTATTGGAGGGATTTTAGTTGTAATTTTAGGACTTTTTCCAAATGGAAATTTTGAAACTAAAATTTTTTTGGAAAAAAACTAAAGTTATGAATTATGAAGGAGAAGAACAAAGCTTATTCTCAACTTTCCTTTTTAGGTTTAACTTTTTAGTCTTGGTTGGACTCCTTGTGTTGGACCAATATTAGCTTCGATATTAATCTTAGCAGGTTCATCAGGAGATACAGGAAATAGTGTAATGTTAATGGTTCTATATCTATTGGGAATGGCAACACCATTTGTAATATTCTCATTAGCTTCAAAAAAACATTATTTAAGAAAATGTCTTTTATCAAAAAAACATTTACCTCTTATTAAAAAAATAGGTGGTTTCTTAATTATAGTAATGGGATTTCTTTTTAATTTTTTTGACAAGCTTAATATTTTTTTAACTGTTTAACTAAATGTTGAAAGGAAGTTAAAATGAAAAAAATTTATTTTACCTTTAATTTTTTTATATTTTTTTAATTGGAACATTTGTTTTTGCTAAAATGCTTAGTAGTAATGTAAGTAAGGAAACGGAGGCTGAGAAAGACTTGTTAGAAAGTATACAATTAGTAGATATGAATGGAAATGATTATACATTTTCAAGAGGAAAAAAATATCTATATTAAATTTTTGGGCTTCATGGTGTCCAACTTGTTTAGCAGGTCTAGAAGAATTAGACAGGTTAGCAGGTGAAAATAATAGTAATTTTGAAGTAATAACTGTTGTTTTTTTCCAGGAATAAATGGAGAAAAGAGTCCTGCTAAATTCAAAAGAATGGTATGATAGTTTAGGTTACAAAAAAACATAAAAAGTACTATACGACACAGATGGAAAAATTATTACAAATATTTAAAATAAGAGCTTTGCCAACATCAGCAATTATATACAAAGATTTAAAAATAGACAATGTAATTGTTGGTCATATAAGTAATGGACAAATCAAGGACTATTATGAAGGGAAAGGAGAAAATGAAGTTATGGAAGAAAGCAAAAAAATACTACTGTAAATAACGTTAATAAAGAAAATATAAAAAGAAATATATTTAGCTGGTGGTTGCTTCTGGGGAGTGGAAGAATATTTTTGCTAGAATAGATGGAGTTATAGACTCAGTTTCTGGTTATGCTAATGGTTCTTTTGACAATCCAACTTATGAAAATGTTTGCAATAACTCAGGACATGCTGAGACAGTTCATATAACTTATGATTCTTCAAAAAGTATCTTTAGATACTCTATTAAAATATTATTTTTAGAATAATTGATCCAACTTCTGTAAATAAGCAAGGAAACGATAGAGGAATTCAATACAGAACAGGTATCTATTATCAAAATGATGAAGATAAACAAATCGCTATAAATGCTATAAAAAGAAGAACAAAAAGAAATATTCTAGACCTATTGTAATTGAAGTTGAAAAGTTAAAAAGATTCGATAAGGCTGAAGAGGAACATCAAGATTACTTAAAGAAAAAAATCCTAATGGCTATTGTCATATTAATTTAAATAAGGCAAATGAGGCAATAATAGATGAAAAAAAGTATCAAAAGCCAAGTGATGAAGTTTTAAAAGAGAAATTGACTGATTTAGAATATCAAGTTACACAAAATGCAGCAACAGAAAGAGCTTTTACTCATGAATACGATAAGAATCAAGAAGATGGTATCTATGTGGATATAACAACAGGAGAGCCATTATTTAGTTCAAAGGATAAATATGATGCAGGTTGTGGTTGGCCAAGTTTCACTAAACCTATTGCAACAGAAGTAGTAAATTACAAACAAGATAATTCTCATGGTATGAGTAGAGTTGAAGTAAGAAGTAGAGCTGGAAAAGCACATTTAGGACATGTTTTTGAAGATGGTCCAAGAGCTGAAGGTGGACTTAGATACTGTATCAATGGAGCTTCATTGAGATTCATTCCTTATGATAAAATGGACGAAGAAGGCTATGGAGAATTTAAAAAAATATGTAAAATAAGTTTTAAAACAGATAGATTATTAGATTAGTCTGTCTGTTTTTTTATTTGACTTATTACCTTTCGAATAATACAATGATATAAATAAAAAAATAAGAAGGTGAACAAAATGGAAGAAATATTAAAAGATATGAAATTAGGACAAATAATAGGAGTATATCATTTTGAAGATTCCTGCTTTACAGTTGGAAAAAAATTTTTAAAGATAGATTCAAAATATCTATATTTATTTTTCTTATGATGTGAACTTTAAAGAAGATGGAATAAAAAAATATTTTTTTAATAAATTCAATAAAAAAAGAATAATATTAAAAATCAGATTATATGAGAAGTCTTGAAAAAAATCAAAAAGAAAATTGTTAGATTTAATAGAGAAAATAAAGATATATTTCAAGAATTAATAAAAAAATAGGATAAAAAGTTTCTGTTGAATTAGCTGATGGAAGTGTTGAAGAAGTTTATTTAATTGAAAAAAAGGCGAGGACTATTTTTAGCTTTCAAATATTGAATGATAACGAGAATATCACATCAGAAGAAATTATAACAAAAGATTATTTAAAAAAAGAATAAAAATATCTAATTATATTGAAAGAGAAGAATACAAGAATTTCAAAGTTATCACTACAAAAAAATGATGATGAATATATAGCTTATGATTTATCTTATAATGAAGATTATCTAATTTTTTTCAGAAAAAGGAAGAATTTTTATGATATAGGTAAAATAAATATTATTCCTAAAAAAATGTGATAGAAAATATTTCTGAAATAGAAGTTAAATTAGATACCAAAAAAAGAAAAATTTCTATGAGTTAATTGATTTTTGAAAAAAAGATTTAGAAATTGTAGAAATTTTTAAAAAAATGCTTAGAAAAATAAATTTCTTGTTTTTTTATAGATAATATAGATTTCTTTGAAACAAAGGTTGGGGTTATTACTAACTTAGAGGATAATAAAATAAAGATGAAAGAAATTGATAAATATGGGGATTTTTTACAAAAAAATTCTGAAATATACTTTGATGAAATTCAATTGTTAGCAATAAAAAAATTATAAAAATTATGGAGAGAGATTATGAGAAAAAAATTTAGATTTTTGTATTTTTATTTACTTTAATATTTTTTTGTTTAACACTTTAATAGCAAATGCAGAGAGAGAAATTAAATATATTGATTCTGAGATAAGAAATGGAATAATATATTCTAAAAAAATGAAAAAAATACCATATAATGGTTTGATAAAAAGATTATTACAAAAAAATGGAAATGTGAAAAATAGAATGGACTATTGTAAATGGAGCTCAAAAATGGAGTAGCTAAATCATATTATGAAGATGGAACTTTAAAATCAGATTCAATTTTTTTAAAAAAATAATAAAAAAAGACTGGTATAGAGAAGATGTATTCTATTGATGGAAAGTTAGTGGCAGAGGTTCCATATAAAGATGAAATAAGAGATGGGATAGAAAAAAACAATATTCTAAGAATGGAAAAAAATAATTGTTGAAATTAGTTTTAAAAAAATGGAATAGAAGATGGGGCTTTTAAGCAATATTATGAGAATAGAGTACTAGAAATAGAAGCTTTTTTTATAAAAAAATGGTAAGTTAGAAGGGATTTGGAAAGATTATTCTAAAGATGGAAAAAAATAGAGAATGAAACTTCATTTAAGAATGGAATAGAAGATGGGACTAAAAAAAACCTTTTTATAAAAATGGTAATTTAAAAATATAGTGTAGAAATAAAAAAATGGAATAAAAAGAAGGGGCTTTTTAAGCAATATTATGAAAATGGAGTATTAGAAATAGAAGCTTTTTTTATAAAAAAATGATAAGTTGGAAGGAGTTAAGAGAGATTACTATAAAAAGTGGAAAAAAATAGAGAATGAAACTTCATTTAAGAATGGGATAGAAGACAGGGACTAAGAAAAGTTTTTTTACAAAAAAATGGTAATTTAAAGTATAGTTTAGAGTTAAAAAAATGGTGTAGAGAATGGTGCTTTTTAAACAATATTATGAAAATGGAGTATTAGAAATAGAGGCTTTTTTTATAAAAAAATGGAAAGCTAGAAGGAATTAGGAAAGATTATTATAAAAAGCGGGAAACTTGAAGTAGAGGGACTTCAGAAAAAAATGGAAAACCAGATGGTTGGACTTATGTTTATAATGAAGATGGGAGTTTAAAAAAAGAGATATTATATATAGATGGAAAAAGGCTATAAAAAGAAAAAAAGATAAGGAGTAATAATGAAAAACTTATGTTTTTAGATGTATTAGAAAATATCTTAAATGAAGAACAAGCTAATCAATATTATTGTAAAGCCTTTATTGAAATGAATAAAAAAAGAGAAAAATCCCTTATATAGTGAATGAAAATAGATACTTAAAAATTTTTTTGCTTAGATTATATAAAATGGACAAGAATATGGTTTATAAATTTAGGTTTTTTTGAAAAAAATGGTGTTTTTGATTTTTTTAAGTAATTCAGAGAAACTTCACTACAAAAAAATTCTATCAGAAAAACTTAGAAGAAAGGCTTTTAGATAAAAAAAGAAATTTTTTTAGTAAAGATAAAGATATTTTTAGAAATGATTTTTTTAAAAATGAGTTTTAGAGATGTTTTTTTGGTTTCCAAAAAAATTATAGAATTTATTTTTTTCAAATCTCAAAAATTTTGATAACTTCCTTAACGGATTATTACTATTTTTATAACATTTTTTTAGATAAAGATGAAGAAAAAAAGTTAAGAACTTAGTGAAGAAATCAAAACTATTTTTTTAAGATGAGGTGAAATATGGAGTTAAAAGAGCAAGAAAAATTTTTTTGAGAATAAAAAGAAGTTATAAAAAAATGATTGAAAACAAAAAAAGAAAAAAAACTTAAAGAAAATAATATAAAAAAATAGATATAATATCAGATATAATGAATGATGAAGAAAAATTATTATATTTTTAGATTTTGAAGGAGATAAGGGAATTGCACGATTAGAAATAACAACACCTCATTTTGCACCTTATTATTATGCTTGTTTCAATATATTATGGTTAAATGATGATGAACCGTATTGGTGGCTTGATGAAAAAAATAACACTGTTACAGAGATATTAAAAAAATTTAGAAAAAAATCATTAACTTATTTTTATAAATTCTTAAAAAAATTGAAGTTGAGGTGAAATATGGAAGTAAGATATGATGTTTATTTAGAAGATGAAAATGAGAATGAAAATGAAGATGACTTTGATGCCCCTAGGAAAAAGATTAGAACTTATTTTTTTCTCATATAACAGAAGAAGAAAAAAAGAAATCTTAGAAAAAAATATGATTTCAAATATGAATATACAGAAGATAATAAAAATAAAATTAATAGATGAAGATTGTGCTATCTATTATACTATTGAAATAGATGGTGAAGATAAAGGAATATATTTAGAAAAAAAACAAAGACTTACTACAATTATTTTTAAATATGATTTTTATCTCAAAAAGAAAATGAAAGAACTAAAAAAATTTGGTTATATCTAAAGAAGGAGTAAGAGTAGAAATTATTTTTTTAACGAAAGAAGATGATAGAATTATGGTAGATTATAGAAGTATCTTGGTAGAAAGAATGGAATATAAAGATTCAATATTATACCTATATTGTAGAACATTCTATAAGGTAGTAGGAGATGGAGAATACAATAAATATGACTACAGACTTTACCATAGAAAAGTTTTAAAAATTTAAAAAAATGTAAAAAGATTTGAATATTATTCAGATGAAGTATATGATAATTTTTTTAAATGAATTAGAGGACTTAAGGGCAGAATTAGGAGTACCATATTTTTCGTAAAAATTTTTTTAATAGAAGCAAAAAAAGAAATAAACTTTTTTATATCTGGAATGGGCTATTTTTGACAATTTTATAGCAATAGAATTTAAAGATGATAAAAAAAGAAAAAAATAGTAATAGATGAAAAAGAAAAAAATATTTAGAAATAAAAAAAGAGCTTTTTAAAAAAATACTTCAAAGTAAAAAAAGAAAAAAATTTGAAAAAAATAATATAAAAATGAAAGTGATAGAAGAGAAAGAAGATAGCTATATTATTAACTTGGAGAAAGGAAAAAGAATAGCTACATTATCACTTAGAATGCCTAATTCTACAAGATATTACTATATTCATTACAAACAAGATTTTTTTATAGATATGATTGGTATGATGAAGAATATCACACTGTTTCTGAGATAGCAGAACAACTAAATATAATATTGGATAGATTTTTAAAATAATAAACAGAATAAAAAAAATAGCACTTATTGCAGTAAGTGCTATTTTTAGTCATTCCTTTGAATTACATCTTATATTGTAAATATATTATAATATTTTTTTAGTATAAGATGTAAAATAAAAAAATGGTATAATAAATTGTCTTCCTTTTTTTCCTTTTCTAACCTTTTTATAAGGAAAAAGTGAAATTGAAATAAAAGCCTGTAACAGATAAATGGTTAGATATAGATAAAAAAAGATGATAAAGAAATAGTAGAAATTGAAGAGTCTACTAATAAAATAGAAGAAACAAATTAAAAATATGGTTATTAATCATTATTAAGTTTCTGATTGACAAAAATTATATATAAAATATACAATCCTGATATGATAAAGACTCTATCACACGAGCAACTTGAGTGCAGTGGACCAGGATAGAGTTGTTTTTTTATTTTAATATGTGTTCTCAAATAAAAAAATAGAAAGGAGAAGCTACAAATAGCATAGAGAACATATATGTGTACCAAAAATAGCTAGTTGGGAATTGATGACTATATCTAAATAGTAAAAAGTTATTGTAGCATATTTCTTTGAAAAGTAAGGACACATTTATTATAAATAATGAAGAATATAAAAAAATTCCTTCTTAGATTAAAAGAAAGAGTAAAAAAATAATCAATTAAAAGCAGCAATTAAAGTAAATTATGAATTATTAGATTTATATTGGAATTTAGGAAAAAGAAATAGTAAAAAAACAATCTGAATATTTTTTTGGGGAGAAGCTTTTTTTGAAAACACTGTCAAATGATTTACAAAAAGAATTTATTGGTATGAAAGGTTTTTCTCTTACTAATCTAAAATATATAAGAAAATTTTATTTATTTTTATAAAAAAAGTCAACAAGCTGTTGACCAATTAGATTATATATTTTTCTATTCCATGGGGTCATCATATTTTTATTAATAACAAGGTGTAAAAATGAGGAAGAAGCTCTTTTTTTATATTGAAAAAAATAATTAAAAAAATGGATGGAGTAGAGCCATGCTTTTTAAATTTTTTTAGATACAAATTTATATTCTGCACAAGGAAAAGCAATTACAAATTTTTTTCTAGATTATTACCTGATACAAAAAAAGTGATTTAGCGAAAAGAGACATTAAAAGATCCATATAATTTTGATTTTTTTAACTTTAACAGAGGGATATAAAGAGAAGGAACTAGAAGAAGCATTAACAAGTAATATAACTAATTTTTTTATTAGAGTTAGGACAAGGATTCGCATTTGTTGGAAGACAAGTTCCTATTATGGTTGGTTCAAAAAGAAATGTTCATTGATTTATTATTCTATCATTTAGAACTGAGATGTTATATAGTAGTAGAACTCAAAGTTACAGAATTAGAGCCATCATATATAGGACAATTAGGAGTTTATATTGCTGCAATAAATCATCAAAGAAAAAAAGATATGGATAATGAAACTTTAGGTCTTTTTAATATGTAAAACAAAAAGATAATGTAGTTGCAGAATATGCTTTAGAGTCTAGTAGGGAACCTATTGGAATTTCAGAATATAATTTATCTAAATTATTACCTAAGAATTATAAGAGTAGCTTACCTAGTATAGAAGAGATAGAAGAAAAAAATTAAAAATGATATAAAAAAATAAAGAGGAGTGAGAAAAAAATGAAAAAAACTAAATGGAACAAGTATGGATTTAATTCAAGAAAATGTTAAAAAGTTAAAAGAAATTTTTTTCCAGAAATATTTATAGAAGGAAGAATAGACTTTTGATTTACTAAAGGCAAATTTGTCATGGGGGTACAGGATTTAGAAGATTCTAAGGAAAGATACTCTTTAACTTGGAATGGAAAATCAGAAGCAAGACAAATGGCACAAGAAGTAAGTACGGGAACATTAAGACCAGCTAAAGAAGAGTCAAAGAATTGGGATAATACAGAAAATATCTACATAGAAGGAGATAATTTAGAAGTATTAAAGTTACTACAAAAAAATCATATCATGGTAAGATAAAAATGATATACATTGACCCACCATATAATACAGGAAACGATATCTTATAAAAAAATAATTTTACATCACCTTTAGATTATTATAAAAGATTTATAGGTGAAGTTTCAGATGATAATTTTGTTTTGACAACAAATTCAGATACTTCTGGAAGATATCATTCAGATTGGTTATCAATGATGTTTTCTGTTTTAAGATTAGGAAGAAATTTGTTATCAAATGATGGGATAATAGTGATTGCCATTGATGATTATGAGCAGTCAAGGTTAAGGATGATGTGTGATGAACTTTTTTTGGTGAATATAATTTTATTGGTACAATAATAACCAAATGTAATCCTCAAGGGAGAGGTAAAAAAATATAGATCCAGTTCATGAATATCATTTAGTCTACTCTAAGAATATTCAGAATATGAAAGAATTAAAAAAATAAAGAAAAAAATTATAGTGAAAATAGTTATTCTACTTTACTAAGAAGTGGAACAAATTCAAGAAGAGAAGAGAGACCAAAAAGATTTTTATCCAATATTAGTGAAAGATAATAAGGTAGAAATGATAACACTTGAAGAATATCAAAAAAATTTATACAAGAGAAAAAAAAGGGTTTGATGAAGAATATATAAATAATTTAACAAAAAGTTATCAAGAAAAAAAGGTTTTTCTAGTTGTTTTTCCAATAGCTAGAAATGGAGAAAAAAAGTATGGCAAAAGAACTTTTTAGTAGAGTATTGAATGAATATCAAACATACATTTATGAAGCTAACCAAATAAAAAAATACCTTCTGAGGAAACAAGGACACCAACTTCATTATGGAGCGAAGATATCAATAGTAATGTTATGTATGGAACAAATTTACTATCAGATTTATTTGAACAAGAGAAAACTTTTGATTATCCTAAGAGCCTTTATACAGTAAAAGATTTTATTTCTATGGTTGATGATGGCTATATTTTTAGATTTTTTTAGTGGTTCAGGCACAACAGCACATGCAGTAATGCAGTTAAATGCTGAAGAAGAACATGATAAAAAAAATTTATACTAGTTCAATTACCAGAAAAAAATTGCAGAAGATAGAAATGCATATTTATTAGGCTATAAAAATATATGTGAAATAGGAAAAGAAAGAATAAGAAGAGCGGGAGAAAAGATAAAATCAGATGAAAGCCTGCCATTAGAAAATAGAGAAAAATTAGATGTAGGTTTTTAAAAGTATTTAAGTTAGATTCAACAAATATAAAGGAATGGGATACAGATACAGAAAACTTACAACAAAAGCCTGTTAGATTCAATAGAAAATATAAAAAGAGATAGAAACACATTGGATGTTCTGTATGAAATTCTATTAAAATATGGACTAGACTTAAATATTCCAATAGAAGAAAATAAGGACTTCTACTCAATAGGTGGAGGAAGTCTGCTAGTAAGTTTGAATAAGGAAATAAATAACGAAGTAATAAATTCAATCTGCGAAGAATATAAAAAAATTACAAGAAATAGATAAAGGAATTTAAAACAACAGTAATATTAAGAGATAACTCATTTAAAGATGATGTAGTTAAGACAAATGCAATAAAGAAGTTAGAGCAAGTTGGAATAAGTGAAATTAGAAGTATATAGGAGGGATTATGAAAATTAAATTTGAAGAAAACTTAGAATATCAGTTAGAAGCTATAAATTCTGTAACAGATATTTTTTTAGGGCAAGAAGTAAATAAAAAGTATATTTACAGTAGAAAAAAAGTAGTAATCCTCAATTAAGTATAACAGCTAATGAAAATCAGACAGGAACTGGGAATAAAATTTCATTAATTCCAGAACAAATTTCAGAAAAATTTAAATAAGATTCAAACTAGAAATGGTTTACCTAAAACAGAGGTATCAGAAGAAGATATGTATAATTTTTCTGTTGAAATGGAAACAGGAACAGGAAAAAAACTTATGTATATTTAAGAACTATCATGGAGCTAAATAAAAAAATATGGATTCAAAAAAATTTATTATAGTTGTTCCAGGAAAAGCAATAAAAGAAGGTGTATATAAGGCACTTCAAATTACAGAAGAACACTTCAAGAGTTTGTATGATAATATTCCTTATAATTACTTCATTTATGATTCTGAAAAAAAATGAATATGATAAGAAATTTCGCTATAAATGATAATATAGAAATTATGATCATAACTATACAATCTTTTAATAAAGCTATAGATAATGGAAATCCAAATAATATATACAAAGATTTAGATCAAGCTAATGGAGAGAGACCAATAGACTATATTACTCAATGTAATCCAATATTAATACTTGATGAACCACAAAATATGGAAACTGATATAGCTAAAAAAGCAATAAAAGAGTTAAATCCTTTATGTACATTGAGATATTCAGCAACACATAAGGAAATATATAATCCTGTATTTAAACTAGATTCAATAGCAGCCTATGAAAAGAAACTAGTAAAAGCAAATAGAAGTAGCAACAGTAGGACTTAGTCAAAAATTCAAATACAGAGTATATAAAAAGTTACAAGTATAACCTCTGGTAAAAAAAAGGTATCAAGGCTAAAATAGAAATTGATAAAAAAAGAAATCAACTGTAAAAAGAACAGAAATTAGTATAGAACATGGTGATATCTTAAGTGAAAAAGCAAAAAGAGATATCTATGATGGCTATATTGTAAATGAAATTAGATATAATGAAGAAGATCCAACTAAATCTTATATAGATTTTTGGAAAAGTGAGATTAACAGTAGGACAAGTAAATGGTGGACAAGATCCAGATGTAATAAAAAAAGAGCACAAATTAGAAAAAAACAATTCAAGAGCATTTTTGAAAAAAACAACTTGCTTTGAAAGCTAAAGGAATAAAAAGTTTTATCACTTTTTCTTCATAGACAGAGTTGCAAACTATAGAACATATGATCCAGAGACAGGTGAAGCTAAAAAAAAGGTAAATATGCTCTAATGTTTGAAGAAGAGTACAATGCTCTTATAAAATCAGGAAAAATATCTAGGATTTGGAAATGCTTCTACAGCACATGATGGATATTTTTTTCAACTGACAAGAAGAAAACAAAAAAAGTGGAGTAGAATACAATGAATTTAAAGATACAAAAGGTAATACAAACGCTGATGATGAAACATTTAATAAGATAATGAAAGATAAGGAAAAAAACTTTTTAAGTTTTGATGAACCATTGGCTTTCATTTTTTTCACACTCAGCTCTAAGAGAAGGATGGGATAACCCTAATGTATTCCAAATATGTACATTGAATGAAACAAGTTCTGAAATGAAGAAAAAGACAAGAAATCGGAAGAGGATTAAGAATAGCAGTAAATCAAGCTGGAGAAAGAGTTAGAGGTTTTGATGTAAATACTCTTACAGTAATGGCAAATGAATCTTATGAGCAGTTTGTTGAGTCTTTACAAAAAAAGAAATGGAAAAAGATGAAAATATTAAAATTCGGACTTATAGAAGAATATTTTTTTAGTAATATTTTAATTTCTAATGAAGATGGAAAAAGAAATTTATCTTGGACATGAAAAAAATCAAAAAGAAATATATGAAGATTTAATAAGAAGAGAATATATTGATGAAAATGGTAATGTCAAAGAAAAAAATTAAAAAGAGATTTAGATGAAGGTAAATTAGAATTAGCAGAAGAATTTAAAGATATAAAAAGAAAGTATTTTTTTAAGAAATTAAAAATCTACTACTGGAAAAACTAGTTATAAAAAAATGCTGATGAGAGAAAGAAAAATAAACTTAAACAAAGAAATATTTTTTTAAGTGAAGATTTTTAAAGAACTTTGGGATAGAGTAAAATACAAAACTACATATCAGGTGAATTTTTAATAGTGAAAAAAATTAATAAATGAATGTATAAAGAATTTAGATGAAGGAATCTATATTCCAGCTCAAAAACTTATATATGATAAGAAAAAAATAGCTATTACAAAAAGGTGGAATAGAAGAAACTGGAGCTTATGAGATAGAAGAAAATCTAGAGATTACTACTAAATATAAGTTACCTGATATAATTACTTATTTACAAAATGAAACAAACCTTACAAGAAAAAGTATAGTAAATATTTTAACTAATTCTAAAAACTCTAGATAGCTTTAAGAAAAAAATCCGCAATCTTATCTAGAACAAGCTGCAAAATATAATAAAGGGAAGTATGAAAGCTTTCATAGTTGATGGTATCAAATATGAAAAAAATAGGCGATGTTGAGTATTACTCACAAGAATTATTTAAAAAAATAGTGAAATTTTTTTGGTTATCTTAAAGATGAAATGAGTAAACAAGGAAATATGGTAGAAACTGGAAAAAAACACCATATAGTAGTATCATTATAGATTCAGAGGTAGAAAGAGAATTTGCAGAAGGATTAGAAAAGAACGGAAATGTTAAAGTTTATACAAAACTTCCAGATTGGTTTAAGATACCAACTCCATTAGGATATTATAATCCAGATTGGGCAATACTAGTAAAAAGACGAAAAATAAAGAAGAAGAAAAAAATTATACTTTGTTATAGAGACCAAAAGGATCTACTGATAAAGATAAAAGAAGAGATGTAGAAAATTTAAAAAAATTGATTGTGGAAAAAAAACATTTTTGAAGCATTACAAGTTGATTACGCAGATTGTGTAAATATAAATGATTTTTAAAAAAAGAGATTGATAAGGTAAAAAGAAAAAAATCAAAAATAATTAAAAATAAGTAAGAATTCAGAAAAAGAGTTGGAAAAAAATTACTTCTAACTCTTTTTTTATTTTATTAATATTTCAAGTCTATAAATAACTTAAAAAAATGTGATACAATATAGAATACAAGTTCAATGATTATAAATAAAAAAAATGTAAGGGGAATACAATGGAAAAAAATTTATAAAATTGTAGCTGAAGAATTAAAAAAATTCCAGTTGATAAAGTTGAAAACACAATAAAACTTTTTAGATGATGGAGCTACTATACCTTTTTGTTGCAAGATATAGAAAAGAAATAACAGGAAATTTAGACGAAGTACAAATAGGAGATATTTTACAAAAAGGTTGAATACTTAAGAAATTTAGAAGAAAGAAAAAGAAGAAGTAATCAGACTTATTGAAGAACAAGGAAAATTAACAGATGAATTAAGAAACAGCATAATAGAAGCAAAAAAATTCTACAAGAAGTTGAAGATATTTATTTTTCCTTATAGAAAGAAAAAGAAAACAAAGGCTGATATTGCTAAGGAAAGAGGTTTAGAACCATTAGCTGAAAAAAATTTTATACAGTTAATAATTTAGAAGAAATTCAAAACCTAGCAAAAAGACTTTATAACAGAAGAAGTTCCTACAGTTGAAGATGCTATAGAAGGAGCAATGCTTATAATAGCACAAAATATTTCTGAAAAAAAGCTGAATACAGAGAAAGAATAAGAGAAATATATTTAAAATCTTCTATCATAGAAGCAAAAAGCTAGTAAAAAAAGCAACAGAATTAGATGAAAAAAAAAGTTTACAATGACTATTATGAATACAGTGAAAAAAATTGATAAGATGGCTTCTCATAGAATACTAGCAGTAAATAGAGGAGAAAAAGAAGATATATTAACAGTTCATCTAAGACTAGAAGATAGTGATAGAGAAAAAAATTGAAAAATATGATTCTTAAAGAATTTCCTAAAAAAATGATTTAGTTGCAACTTACAAAGAAATCATAAAAGATTCTTTAGATAGATTAATAATTCCATCTATTGAAAGAGAAGTTAGAAATGCTTTTAACTGAAAGAGCAGAAATTGAGTCAATAGCAGTATTTAAAGATAACTTGAAAAATCTACTTTTACAAGCACCTTTAAAAGAAAAAAATGTCCTAGCACTTGACCCAGGATACAGAACAGGTTGTAAGGTAGCTGTTATAGATAAATATGGTTTCTACAGAGAAAATACAGTATTTTTCTTAGTTGAAGCTATGCACAACCCAAAACAAATTGAAGATGCTAAAAAGAAATTCTTAGCTTTGGTTAAGAAATATGAAATAGATATTGTCAGCATAGGAAATGGAACTGCTTCAAGAGAAACAGAAACTTTTGTTGCCAATATAATAAAAGAAAATAAATTAAATTTAAAATACTTGATAGTAAACGAAGCAGGAGCATCAGTTTACTCAGCTTCTAAGATAGCAGCTGAAGAATTCCCTGATTTAGACGTAACAGTTAGAGGAGCTATTTCAATAGGAAGAAGAATACAAGATCCTTTAGCAGAACTTGTAAAAAAATAGATCCTAAGTCTATAGGGGGTTGGAATGTATCAACATGATGTAAAACCAATCTAAATTAGATGAGTCTCTAGACAATGTAATAAGCCATGTTGTTAATAATGTTGGAGCTAATATTAACACAGCTTCTTGGGCATTACTTTCACATATTTCAGGAATTAAGAAAACTGTTGCCAAGAATATAGTTGAGTATAGAAAAGAAAATGGTAACTTTAAAAAAATAGAAAAGAAATCTTAAAAGTTAAAGGTGTAGGGCCTAAAGCATATGAACAAATGGCTGGTTTCTTAGTTATACCAGAAGGTGAAAACATTTTAGATAACACAGTTATCCACCCTGAGTCTTATGCTATAGCTGAAGCCTTATTAGAAAGAATAGGATTTAGCTTAGAAAAATACAATAATGAATTAAATGAAGCAAGAGAAAGATTAAAATCTTTTGATTATAAGAAGTTTGCTGAGGAAAATAATTTTGGAGCAGAAACTGTAAAAGACGTCTATGAAGCACTATTGAAAGATAGAAGAGACCCAAGAGATGACTTTGAAAAACCACTTTTAAAATCAGATATTTTAAATATTGATAACTTAGAAGTTGGAATGGAACTTGAAGGAACAGTTAGAAATGTTGTTAAATTTGGAGCCTTCGTAGATATAGGTCTAAAAAATGATGCACTTTTACATATTTCAGAAATTTCAAATAAATACATAGATGATCCAAGCAAAGTTTTAGCAGTTGGACAAATTATTAAAGTGAGAATTAAAGATGTAGATAAAGACAGAGGAAGAGTTGGCTTAACAAAGAAGGAACAAAATTAATGAGGAGCAGAAGTGAGCTATGTTTATAAAGAAGGATTCTCTACTATTAAGAATAATATCATATAACGGAATTGCAATAATTATAGTTGCCTCTATTATGGCAACCCTTTTTGGAATTATGATTTTCAATGAGCTAAATATGAGACTCTTAGATAAGTCTCGTGAAAGAACCTTATTAGTGAACAAAGCCTATTTGTATTACATAGATAAAAGTAGGGAGCATTTATATGATGCTTCAAATGACGCAGTTAATTTAATTTTTGGTGGATAGCAATGATAAGTTGATTCAAAAATAGACTTGCCTCAGCTGTAAAAAAATCAACTGGGGATAGAGTCTTATAGCTTATATGGAAAAATCTTTTATACAAATACTTTCACCACAAAGAATAGTACTTGGAGAAAGTGGAGATAGGGATATTAAGTATGATTTATAAAAAAATAGTAATATTATACCCTCTAAAAGAATTTTTTTAGAGACACAAAAAAATTTGAATATGTGAGTACTAAAGATGCATTATACATCAGATTAGTCCAGCCATATCGTTTATATAATTCTACTGAAAGAAACTATATTATATTGACTTTTTCCTATAACAAACTACAGTTTGACAGAGATAAAAGACTATGCCTATTTATCGGCTGAAGATAAAATTTTTTTATACTATCTAAAGATGGTTTTACCTTTGGTGAAATAAGTTTAGAGAAATCAGATGATTTCTTTAAAAAAATTTTAAATTTAATAAGGTAGGCAGGGAATTATCAGATAATAAATATTATTTTTTTCTGAAAAGAAAATAGACAATGACTATTATTATTTGGGAATGCTAGCATTACAAAAATAATAAAGGTGATGATTATATAGGAGATATAGGAGTTGCTATATCAAAAGAATGAATTTGTAGTAGTTAAATATATGCTAGCTACTATAATACTTGTTGTCTGCTTACTAGCTGTTGTTTTAAGTACAGCTTTATGTGCTAGAATTTTTGCTAAACTTTTAGCACCATTAAATGCTCTTGCAGGTAAGACAGAAAAAAATAGGAATAGACAGCAAGAAAGATAAAGGCGGAATAGATTTTGGTGAAGAAAATATTTTTTTGAAATAAGATCTATTTCAAACTCATTAAAGTTTATGGCTGAAAGAATAGAAGAAAACGAAAAATTTATTAATACAAAAAAATAATAAATTAAATACAAACTTAAATAGACTTATAGCAGTCGAAAAGTTATTAACAAGTATAAGCTTTAAGAGATAATTTTTCAGAAGGATTAGATGAAGTTTTAAGAACCTTGACGTCTGAAGAAGGGCTAGGATATAGTAGAGCCTTGTATTTAGGATATGATGAAGATAAGGAAGAACTTTCTGTAACAAAATATGCTATAAACCCTCATATTGAAATGAATATGGAAAAAGTATACTGAGGGAATAAATGGTTTCAAATTTCAGGTAAATAGTATAAAAGAATTAATGCCTCTTTTAAATGTTGAATATGAGCCAGGTGGAATGTTTTGGGAAAGTATGGAAAACAGTAAAATAATTTATCATAATGACAAAGGTTTTAAATATACTTATGGAAATAAATTATTTAGAACTTTAGGATTTAATAACTTTATGATACTGCCCATAGCAGATAAAGATATCAAAATAGGTTGTATCTTGGTGGATTATTTTTGGTAAAAAAATAATTTGATTTCTGAAGAAGAAGTTGAAGTAAATAGTCTATTATTGATGAACTTATTAACAAGAATAAAAAAATATTATTCTAGGAGAAAGTAAACTTATGAAAGAAAGATACTTAACAATGTCTAAAGTATCTGACAAATTCATAAAAGATAATAAAAGATTAATTTACAATGTAGAAAGTTTTATTGAAAAAAATTGGAGAATAATAGATATAATAGTAAAGATATAGAGAAGATAAAAAGATATCTTAAAGACGAAAAAGAAGAAAAAAACATCGTTATAAAAAGATTCTTTTGGATAATAGCAAGAGTCATTTTAAAGTATTTAACTTTGAAAAATTGATAGAGAAAAATAGTGAATAATAGTGAAAAAAATTTTTAAGAAAATATGGAATAAATATTTCATTATTTATAGATTTTTTTCAGGAAATATGTATGGAGATAAAAAAAGAATATATCAAATGTTTATACAGATTCTGAGAAACTCTATAAATGCTATTTTTAACTAGAAATAAGTTGGATAAAAAAATCAATATAGTTGTTGTAGGTGACAAAAAAATAATCGTATTATTTTTAGAGATAATTGATAATGGGGTTGGAATGACTCCAGAAGAAGTCAAAGCTGTTATGAAACCTTATTCAGAAGTCACAGGAAATAGTATTATGGGGACAGGACTTATAACAATATACAAGATAGTTAAAGAACATAATGGATTTATGTCTATATCTTCTGAATTAGATGTTGGAACAAAAGATAAGAATAATTTTTTTAATGAATACAGGGAGGAAATAAACCAATGAATGAAAAAAAGAGTACACAAGTACACTACATTTACCAAAGACAGATTTTCAAATGAAAGCTAATCTGCCTAACAAAGAACCAAAGTATATCACAAAATGGACTGAGGAAAAGATTTATGAAAAAGGCTTAGAGAAAAATAAAAATGGGGAAAGCTTTATATTACATGATGGGCCACCTTATGCAAATGGAAATACTCATATAGGACATGCTTTAAATAAAAATATTAAAAGATATAATAATAAAATATAAGACTTTTAGAGGATTCAGATCACCTTATGTTCCTGGTTGGGATACACACGGACTACCAATAGAATTACAAGTAGTTAAAGAAGTTGGACTTGCAAAAGCAAGAGAAATGTCTCCACTAGAAATAAGAAAACGTTGTGAAGAATATGCTAGAAAATGGGTAGGAATCCAAAAAGAACAATTTATAAGATTAGGAGTTTTTAGGAGATTGGGATAATCCTTATCTAACTCTTGATCCTAAATTTGAAGCTAAACAATTAGAATTATTTGGTGAAATCTATGAAAAAGGTTATATATTCAAAGGTTTAAAACCTGTGTATTGGTCACCTGCAACAGAAACAGCACTTGCTGAAGCAGAAATAGAATATTATGATCATGTATCACCATCTATTTATGTAAGAATGCAAGCTAATAAAGATTTATTAGATAAAATAGGATTTAATGAAGATGCCTTTGTTTTAATATGGACAACTACACCTTGGACATTACCAGCAAACGTAGCTATATGTTTAAATGAAAACTTTGACTATGGACTATATAAAACAGAAAAAGGTAATTTAATACTTGCTAAAGATTTAGCAGAAAGTGCATTTAAAGATATAGGAATAGAAAATGCTGAACTTTTAAAAGAATTTAAAGGAAAAGATTTAGAATATACAACTTACCAACATCCTTTCTTAGAAAGAACAGGACTTGTAATCTTAGGAGATCACGTTACTGCTGATGCAGGTACAGGAGCAGTTCATACTGCACCAGGACATGGACAAGATGACTATGTTGTAGGACTTAACTATAAATTACCAGTTATATCTCCAATCGACCACAGAGGTTGCTTAACAGAAGAAGCTGGTGACCTATTTAAAGGACTTGTTTATTCAGAAGCTAACAAGGCTATAATAAAACATTTAACTGAAACAGGTCATATCTTAAAAATGCAAGAAATAAATCACTCATATCCACATGACTGGAGATCTAAAACTCCTGTTATCTTCAGAGCTACTGAACAATGGTTCATTAGAATGGAAGGTGGAGATTTGAGAGAAAAAACTCTAAAAGTTATAGATGAAATAAACTTTATACCAGCTTGGGGAAAAAATAGAATAGGTTCTATGATGGAAACAAGACCTGACTGGTGTATATCAAGACAAAGAGTATGGGGAGTTCCTATTCCAATATTCTATAATGATGAAACAAATGAAGAAATATTCCATAAAGAAATATTAGATAGAATATGTGGTCTAGTAAGAGAACACGGATCTAATATATGGGTTGAAAAAACTCCAGAAGAATTAATAGGAGAAGAACTATTAGTTAAATATAATCTAAAAGGATTAAAATTAAGAAAAGAAACAAACATAATGGACGTTTGGTTTGATTCAGGAAGTAGCCATAGAGGAGTTTTTAGAAGTTTGGGAAGGATTACATAGACCATGTGATCTATATCTTGAAGGTTCAGATCAACATAGAGGATGGTTCCATACTTCACTTTTTAACATCAGTTGCATCAACTGGAGATTCACCTTATAAGAGTGTATTAACTCATGGATTCGTTAATGATGGTGAAGGAAAGAAAATGTCTAAATCATTAGGAAACACAGTTGCACCTAGTGATGTAATAAAAGTTTATGGAGCAGATATATTAAGACTTTGGTGTGGTTCTGTTGATTATAGAGATGATGTAAGAATATCTGATAATATAATCAAACAAATGTCAGAAGCATATAGAAGAATAAGAAATACTGCAAGATATATACTTGGAAATAGCTATGATTTCAACCCAAAAAAACTGATAAAGTAGCATATAAAGATATGTTAGAAATAGATAAATGGGCTTTAAATAAATTAGAAGTATTGAAGAGAAGTGTAACTGAAAGTTATGATAAATATGAATTCTATAATCTATTCCAAGGAATACATTACTTTTGCAGCAATAGATATGTCAGCTTTCTACTTAGATATAATAAAAGATAGACTTTATACTGAAAAGAAAGATTCTGTTGCAAGAAGAGCTGCACAAACAGTTATGTATGAAATTTTTAATGACTCTAACAAAAAAATGGTTGCACCTATACTTTCATTTACAGCTGAAGAAATTTGGGAAAACTTACCAGCAGAAGCAAGAGAAGCAGAATCTGTATTCTTAGCTGATTGGTATGTAAATAATGATGAATATCTAAATCCTGAATTAGATGAAAAATGGCAACAAATAATAAAATTAAGAAAAGAAGTAAATAAAAAATTAGAAAAAGCAAGACAAGGTGAAAATAAAATAATAGGAAACTCTTTAGATGCTAAAGTTAGCCTATACACTGAAGACAATGCTTTAAAAAGAATTTATAAAAAGAAAATCTAGAACTATTAGAAACAGTATTTATCGTTTCTGATATAGAAGTAGTAGACTCTAGTGATGATAACTTTACTGCTGCTGAAGAAATAGAAAACTTAAAAATAAAAATTACTCATGCAGATGGAGAAAAATGTGAAAGATGTTGGAAATATGACGATTTAGGAACTGATCCAGAACATCCAACACTATGTCCAAGATGTACAGGAGTATTGAAATAGGAGAAAGTATGATTTATATTTTTTTATTCTTAATATTACTTATAATAGACCAGTATTCAAAATTTATAGTTCACAGTACTCTGTATGTTGGGGATACAATTCCAATAATAGATAACTTCTTTAATTTGACATATGTTCAAAATAGAGGAGTTGCCTTTGGACTTTTTCAAGGGAAAATAGATATAGTAAGTATTTTAGCACTTATAGCAATAGGTTTAATCCTATTCTATTTCTGCAAGAATTTTTAAAAAGATAAGTTTCTTAGAAAGAATAGCTTATACTATGATATTCTCAGGAGCAGTTGGAAATATGATAGATAGACTGTTCAGAGGATTTGTAGTAGATATGCTAGACTTTAGAGGTATTTGGTCTTTTATCTTTAACTTTGCAGATGTATGGATAAATATAGGTGTAATTTTGATAATAATAGAACATTTAATTTTTTTAATAGAAAAAAAGAGGGTGAAATAAAATGACATTTCAAGAAATAATTTTTTTCTTTACAACAATATTGGAGCTCTAAGGGTTGTATAATTGGAAACCCTTATGATATAGAAAAAGGGAGCTGGGACATTTAACCCTAATACTTTCTTAATGGCATTAGGACCAGAACCTTGGAACGTGGCTTATGTAGAGCCTTCAAGAAGACCAAAAGATGGAAGATATGGAGATAACCCTAACAGAGTTTATCAACATCATCAATTTCAAGTTATTATGAAACCATCACCAACTAATATACAAGAATTATATCTTGAAAGTTTAAGAGTTTTTAGGAATAGAACCTGAAAAAAACATGATATAAGATTTGTAGAAGATGACTGGGAATCACCTACTCTTGGAGCTTGGGGACTTGGTTGGGAAGTATGGCTAGATGGAATGGAAATAACTCAATTCACTTACTTCCAACAAGTTGGAGGATTAGAATTAGATATAGTTCCAGTTGAAATAACTTATGGATTAGAAAGACTTGCACTATACATTCAAAATAAAGAAAATGTTTATGACTTAGAATGGACTAAGGGAGTAAAATATGGAGATATGAGATATCAATTTGAATTTGAAAACTCTAAATACTCTTTTTGAACTTGCGAGCCTAGATAAACATTTTTAAATGGTTTGATGAATATGAAGATGAAGCTAAAAAAAGTTTTTGAGATCAAGGACTTGTTTTACCAGCTTATGACTATGTTTTAAAATGTTCTCATACATTTAATGTTTTTAGATTCAAGAGGAGCTATTTCAACTACTGAAAGAATGGGATATATTCTAAGAGTTAGAAATTTAGCTAGAAGATGTGCTGAAGTATTTGTAGAAAATAGAAAAAGCCTTAGGCTACCCTCTTTTAAATAAAAAAATAAAAACTTTCTAAAAAAACTTAAAAAAATAGTTCGTTACTAAGGAGATTTTTTTAGATAATATACAGCTACTTGCCTGCCATTAGTGTTTCAGGAGCTCCACAAAGGCTCCTTCAACAATAATGGACGTCGCAGTAGCTGATTAGAATTATTAAAAGATTCATATTTGTAACTCACTTATTTTTTTATAGTTTTTTTAAGAGATTTGTTAATAACAAAATAGCATATATTATTTTTTTATTAAAAGAAACGAAAAAGAGGAGGAATATAAAGTGAAATTATTATTTGAAATTGGAATGGAAGAAATACCTGCAAGATTTTTTTGAGTCAAGCTTTAACTGATTTAAAAAAACTAATTTTTGAAAAGAAATTAAAGAATAATAGAATAAAATATGAAGGAATCAAAACTTATGGAACACCTAGAAGACTTGTTCTAGTTGTTGATGAAGTTGCAGATATGCAAGAAGACTTAGATGAATTAAATATAGGGCCATCTAGAGAAAGAGCATATAAAGATGGAGAACTTTCTAAAAGCTGGAGAAGGGTTCTTAAATGCATATAAAATTGATGAAAGTCAAATCGAAATAGTAAAAAAATGACAAAAGGTGAATACATAGCTTTTTAAAAGATTTGCAAAAAGGAGAAGCTACTGAAAAAAATTACTTCCTGAAATTTTTAAAGGAATTAGTTTTTAGAAGAAACATTCCCTAAATCAATGAAATGGTCTGATAAAACTATCAGATTTGCAAGACCTATAGAATGGTTTTTAGCACTATATGGAAATAATGTAGTAGAATTTGAAATAGAAGGTATAAAGAGTTCAAATAAATCAAAAAGGACATAGATTCTTTGGAAAAAGAATTTGAAGTTTCTTCAGTTGAAGATTATTTAAAGAAGATAAGAGAAAATAATGTAATTATTGATATTTCTGAAAGAAGAAAAAAATGATTGAAGAAATGATTAATAAAAGCATTATTAGAAGATGAAAAAAAGCAGATATTGATGAAGGTTTATTAGATGAAGTTACAAACTTAGTAGAACATCCTTATGCAATTGTTGGAAATTTCTCAGAAGATTTCCTAGAAGTTCCACAAGAAGTTTTAATAATATCTATGAAAGTTCATCAAAGATATTTCCTATCTTAGATAAAAAAAGGAAAATTACTTCCTAAATTTATAGTTATAAGAAATGGTATAGATTTTTTTCTCAAAAATGTAAAAAGAAGGAAATGAAAAAAAGTTCTGTCTGCGAGACTTGCAGATGCTAGATTCTTCTATCAAGAAGACTTAAAAAAATTCCTTTGAGATCAAAAACGTAGAAAAAAATTAAAAAAACAGTAGTTTTTCCAAAAAGATTTAGGAACAATGTTTAATAAAGTTAAGAGAACTGAAAAAAATAGCTGAGTTCTTAATAGGAAAATTAAAATATAACTACATGAAAGCTGATATTCTAAGAACTGTAAAATTAGCTAAGGCAGACTTAGTTTCTAACATGATAGGTGAAAAAGAATTTACAAAAACTTCAAGGACTTATGGGATCTAAATATGCTATGGAACGTGGAGAAGAAATTGGAGTAGCTATAGGAATAAAAAGAACACTACTATCCTAGATTCCAAGGAGATTTATTACCTAGTGGAATAGAAGGAATAATCACAGGATTATCTGACAGAATAGATACTCTAGTTGGTTGTTTTTGGTGTAGGATTAATTCCTACTGGTTCAAAAGACCCATTTGCTTTAAGAAGAACTGCTTTAGGAATAGTTAATATCATAATAAATGCAAATATAAACATATCATTAAAAAGAATTAGTAAATGTTTCACTAGATGCTTTACAAGCTGATCAAGTATTAAAAGGTGACAGAGCAAAAGTTGAAGCAGATGTTTTAGACTTCTTAAAACAAAGAATGATAAATGTTTTTCACAGATATGAAATATAGAAAAGATATAGTTCTAGCTGTGTTAGATAGAGATGCAGACAATATCACAAATGCTTTAGAAATAGTAAAAAGTAATTAGTGAAAAAAACTAGCTTTAAATAAACTTGAAGCTCTTTTACAAGTTGCAAAAAGAGTTACTAATATCATAACAAAAGGTAATAATAATGTTACAGTAAAAAGAAAAACTATTTAAAGACGAAATAGAAAAAAACATTATTTGCAGAAGCAAAGAAAAATTGCAGAAGAAGCAGAAAAAAATCTATTAAAGAAAATGAATATGCAGATTACTTTGAAAAGATAATCTCTTTAGTTCCAACTATAGATAAATACTTTGAAACTGTTATAGTAATGGATGAAGATAAAAAAATATAAGAGAAAAATAGAATAAATCAATTAACTTTTATTAAAAATTTATTTGATAGAATAGCTTATTTAAATAAGATAGACTAATGGAGGAAAAATGGACTCAAAAAAGATAGAAAATGCTTTTTTAGAAGTTGTTGAAGCTTTGGGAGATGTTGAATACAAGGCTGAACTAAAAGATACACCTAAAAGAATAGCAGATAGTTATAAGGAAATTTTCTATGGGATAGGTATTGACCCAAAAGAAGTTTTAACAAGAACTTTTGACATCAATAATAACGAACTTATTATGGAGAAAAAAATATAGACTTCTATTCTATGTGCGAACATCATTTTCTACCTTTTTTTGGGACTATTTGCATAGCCTATGTACCAAATAAAAAGATTTTTGGTTTTGGTGATATATTGAAACTTATAGAAATTTTATCAAGAAGACCTCAGTTACAAGAAAGACTTACAGAAGAAATAGCAAGATATATCTATGAGTTATTAGATTGTCAAGGAGTTTATGTAGTTGTAGAAGCTAAACATTTATGCATGACTATGAGAGGACAAAAAGAAAGAAAAATACTAAAATTTTGACAACTTCTGCAAAAGGTATATTTGAAACTGATATCAATAAAAAAATTAGAAGTTCTAGCACTTTTTAAAAATAATCTATTAGCTACTTGCCAGCCATTAGTGTTTCAGGAGCTCCGAAATGCTCCTTCAACAATAATGGACGTCGCAGCAGCTTATTTCAAAAATACAAAATAAAGGTCAAAAATAAAACAAACGAACTGTGAATGATGAATTTTGCCGTTAAATGCTATGTTAATGAGCGTTAAAAAAAGCAGATGTTTGAACGAAGTGAGTTCTGCTTTTTAGCGAATGATTAGCATTTTGAGGCTTAAAATTCAGTCTCAACAGGAGTTGTTTTATTTTGAATTAGGATATAAGGATGTGAGGAAGAGGAATGGATAAAAATTTATATAAGAGATTTGGAATTTATAGGTTATCATGGAGTTTTTTTGAAGAAGAAAAAAAATTAGGGCAAAAAAATTTTTACCTAAGTCTAGAACTTAGTACTGATTTAAGAGAAGCTAATGATGATATAACAAAGACAACCCACTATGGTGAAGTCGCTGAAACAGTAAAAGAAAAATATTTTTTTCAAAAGAAATATGATTTAATAGAAACTTTAGCAGAGGATATAGCAAGAGAAGTGTTATTGTCTTTTCCTTTAATAAAAGAAGTAAAATTAGAGATTAAAAAAACCTTGGGCACCAGTTGGACTACCACTTAAAGATGTTGCTGTTGAAATTACAAGAAAAATGGAATGAAGTATATCTTTCACTAGGTTCAAATATGGGGAATAAGAAAGAAAACTTAGAAAAAAAGCCATAAAAAGAAGTGTCAAAAAAATAAGGGATACTTTTTATTATAAAAAGAAAGTAAAAATCATAGAAACAGAACCTTTTTGGCTATAAAGAACAAGATGATTTCTTAAATTCTTGTATAGGAATAAAAGACTTTATTAACAGCAAGAGAAGTTTTAACAGAATTACTTGCCATCGAAATAAGAATGGGAAGAGAAAGAAAAAAATTAAATGGGGACCAAGAATTATAGATTTAGATATAATTTTTCTATAATAAGGAAGTTATAGAAGAAGATGATTTGATAGTGCCTCATCCATATATGGAATATAGAGATTTTTGTTTTAAAACCTTTAGAAGAAATAATACCTAATTTTGTTCATCCTTTACTTTCAAAGAGAATTACTGCACTTAGAAAGGAGCTTGAAAATGAAAAAAATTAGTTGTGGAAAAAAAAGAAATTATTTTTAGGTCAAAGAACCTTAATAATGGGAATATTAAATGTAACTCCTGATTCTTTTTTTCAGATGGAGGAAAATATAATAACTTAGATGCTGCAATGAAACAAGCAGAAAAAGTTAATTGCTGATGGAGCAGACATCATAGATATAGGTGGAGAGTCTACAAGACCAGGGCATACTCAAATAACAGTAGAAGAAGAAATTTCAAGAGTAGTGCCTATAGTAGAAAAAGATTTCTAAAGAATTAAATACTATAATTTCTATAGATACATATAAACATGAAGTAGCAAAAGAAGCAGTGAAAGCTGGAGCAGATATAATAAATGATATTTGGGGCTTGCAATATGATAAAGGGGAAATGGCTAAGTTTGTAAAAAGAATGTAATCTTCCACTTATTGCAATGCACAATCAAAAATGATGAAATATATAATAAAGATATAATGCTAGTTTTAAGAGAATTTTTTTGAAAAAAACATATAAAATAGCAGATGAGTATGGAATTGATAGAAATAAAATAATTTTTAGATCCAGGTTTAGGCTTTGGAAAAAAACAGTGAACAAAACATAGAAGTTTTATCAAGATTAGAGGAGTTAAATGATATGGGACCTATTCTATTAGGTGCTTCAAAAAAGAGATTTATAGGTAAACTTCTTAATGATTTACCTTTCGATGAAAGAGTTGAAGGGACAGTTGCAACTACAGTAATAGGAATACAAAAAGGAGTAGATATTGTGAGAGTTCATAATGTTCTAGAGAACAAAAAGAGCCTCTTTAGTTGCAGATGGGATATATAGAAAGAGAGGATAAAATGGAAAAACAAAGAACAATTCAAGAATATGTACCGGGGAAACAAGTGACACTTGCACATTTAATAGCAAATCCTGATAGAGATATGTGTGTAAAATTAGGTCTTGATGAAGAAAAAGACAAATGCTATTGGTATATTGACAATAACACCAGGAGAGGCTGCAATAATAAGTGCAGACATAGCAATTAAATCTGGTAGTATAGAATTGGGATTTTTTTAGATAGATTTAGTGGAACGCTTTTATTAACAGGAGATTTTGCAAGTGTAGAATCTTCACTTAAAGCTGTTCTTGCATTTTTTTACAAGAAACTTTAAAGTTTTATGTTTGTGATATTACGAGGTCTTAATTATGAAAAAGACTATGTTAATAGGTAGAACAGGTTGTGGAAAGACTACTTTAACTCAAAAAAATTATTGGACGAAGAAGTTAAATACAAAAAAACACAATCAGTAACATACAAAAGTAAAATTATAGACACTCCAGGTGAATATGTTGAAAATAAGATGTACTATAAATCATTATTAGTTTTATCAGCAGATGCTAAGCTGATAGTTTTAGTACAATCGGCAACAGATGGAGCAACATTATTTCCACCAAAAATTTTTCAACAATGTTTCCTAGAAAAGAAGTTATTGGGGTTATAACTAAAACAGATTTAGAAAATGCCAATGTTGAAAGAAGTAGAAAGTTTTTAGTGGAAGCAGGGGTAACAGAAGTATTTACAATAGGACTTGATGATAGTGAGGGCTTAGAAGAAATTAGAAAAAAAGGTTGGTAGCAGATGAGTCTTAGAGTTGTTGTAGTGGAAGATGAAACACTTACAAGAATTGATCTAATAGAAATATTAAAAAGAGAATGGCTATGATGTAGTGGGAGAAGCTACAGATGGAATAGAAGCAGTTGAAATTTGTAAAAAAATTGCAACCTGACATAGTTCTTTTAGACATAAAAATACCATATATTTCAGGCTTAAAAAGTTGCAAAATATTTTTGAAAGAAGATGGTTTTTAAAGGTTGTGTCATAATTTTTAACAGCCTATAATATTGCTGAGTATATCCAAGAGGCTTCAAATACAATAGTTATGGGTTATATTTTTAAAAACCTATAGATGAATCTATCTTTCTTGAAAGATTAAAATTAATTTATAAGAACTATAAATTATATGACGATTTAAAGAAAGAAGTTGAAGAAACTAAGAAGAAACTTGAAGAAAGAAAAGTTATAGAAAGAGCCAAAGGAATAGTTATGGCTAAGTATACTCTGTCTGAAGAAGAAGCTTATAAAAAGATGCGTGACTTGAGTATGCAAAAAAGAATATCTATGTTCAAATTGGCAGAGATAATCATTATGACAGGAGGCTTAGAGTAATGCTAAAATTATTATGTAAAATTTGTGCAACTTTAAGTCCAGCTGATATAGAAATTGTTGAGCAGATGTCAAATGTGGCGACAATATTGGGTAATATACTAGATATGGACGTTTTTTTAGACTGTCCTACTAAAAAAGAAGATGAGGCTATGGTAGTGTTTCATGCAAGACCTGAAAAAAATAGTCTCTATACAAAAAATATTGCTGGAGAAATAGCCTATAGAATAGATGAACCTGCAGTATTTAGAACTTTTGAAACTGGGTTACCTTCTAGAAACTATAAGGCAGTTACTCAAGAAAAAGCTAATGTTTTGCAAAATATACTTCCGATATTTAATTCTCTAGATGAAGTTATCTGTACCGTAATTATAGAGTACAATGAACAGCAGAGAGAATTTTTTTGAAAAAAAGAATACAATAAAAAAATCTACTGGAATTTTTAATAGGTCAAATAGATAGCTTAAAAAGATAGGGTTACTGAATATATAAATGATGGAATTATTATTTTTCAATAGAAATGGTCACGCTACCTATGCAAATAAAGTTGCCAAGATTTTTGTATGAAAAGTTAGGTGTTCCTTCAATAGTGGGAGAAAGTTTTGAAAATCTCTATTTTTGAAAGAGCTAAATACAATGACATCGTTGAAGATCCAGAAAAGTATAAACAAAAAAAGAAGTAAGAATTTTTAGATTTTTATTTTTAAATGTTCAATGTCTTGTTAGTAAGATTAATGAAGATATAAAAAGAGTAACCTTAATCATAAAAAGATATAACTGAAGAAAAGAAATATGAAGAAGAATTAAAAATTAAAAAAACAGTATTTATTAAAGAAATTCATCATAGAGTAAAGAATAATTTACAAACTGTGGCAAGTTTACTTAGAATACAAAAAAAGACGTGTAAAGAATTTAGAGATGAAAAAGATCTTAGATGAAACTATAAATAGAATTTTTAAGTATAGCTATTACACATGAAATTTTATCAACTACAGGAATAGATACTATTTCAATAAAACATATTTTAGAAATTTTTATGTCAAAATTATTTTTAAAAAAATAATATTGACAAATCGAAAAAAATAGAGTTTAATATAGTAGGTGATGAATTCTCTATAAGTTCTGATAAGGCAACATCAGTAGCCTTAGTTGTGAATGAGATTGTACAGAATGCTACAGAACATGCTTTTACCACAAAGGATAGTGGTAATATAAATATAAAGATATTAAAAGGAGAAACTTTCTCTAAAATAATAATTTCTGATAATGGCGTCGGAATGGAAGTAAAAAAAGAAAGTGATAGTATGGGACTTTTTAATAATCAGTTCTCTAGTGAAAGATAAATTAAAAAGGCAATCTTGAAATAAGAAGCAAAAAAAGATAAAGGAACTACAATAGAGTTTGATTTTTAAAAAAATTAAATAGAGATACACAATGAGGTGTGTCATTAAAATAAAAAGCAATGAAGCTGATGGACAGGATAGTTCTGTTCACAGCTTTTTTTATTATCAAAAAAAGGAGTTTTCTATGAGAGAAGAGATTAATAGTGTTGGAATAGATATAGGTACATCTACAACACAGGTTGTTTTTTTAGTAAAAATAGTCTTAGAAAAATATGTCTTCTGGGGCAAGAGTACCACAAATAAAAAAATAGTTTCTAAAGATGTGGTATATAGAAGCCAAATCTATTTCACTCCTCTTGTAAGTCAAACAGAAATAGATGCACAAGCTGTAAAAAAAGATTGTGGAAGAAGAGTATAGAAAAAGCAGGAATGTCACCAGCTACTATATCAACAGGAGCAGTTATAATAACAGGAGAAACTGCAAGAAAATCAAATGCCAATGAAGTTTTAAATGCACTTAGTGGAATGGCAGGAGACTTCGTTGTTGCAACAGCAGGACCAGATTTAGAAAGTATTATAGCTGGAAAAGGTTCCGGAGCTATGGATTTTCTCTGAAAAAAAGAAATACACAAATATTTAACTTAGACATAGGTGGAGGAACAACGAATATTTGTTATTTTGATAAGGGAAAGGTTATGGATACCACTTGTCTAGATATAGGTGGAAGACTTATAAAGATAAATACAGCAACAATGACAGTTGACTATATAAGTGATAAGTTTACAAAACTTATAGCAAATCTAGGTTTGAATATTAGAGTAGGTTCTAAAGTAGAAAAATCAGAAATAGTTAAATTATGTAAAGAGGTTGCAGATATCTTATTGCAATCAGTTTACTTTAAAGCTAAAACTCCTAACTATGAGTTACTAATAACATATAAAGATTTCCATAACAAAGATAACAAATTGGAATATGTAAGTTTCTCAGGTGGAGTAGCAGATTTAATTTATGATGACTACAATGGCGATGAATTTAAATATGGTGATATAGGAATAGTCTTAGGTAAAGAAATAAAAAAAGCCTTCGATGCAGCAGGTGTAAAGTATGTTAAAGTTGGAGAAACAATAGGAGCTACTGTTGTTGGAGCAGGAAACTACACAACTGAAATCAGTGGAAGTACAATAACTTACACAGATGAAGACATCTTACCTATAAAAAAATATTCCTGTTATAAAGATGAATAAAGAAGATGAAGAAAATCTATTTGAATTTAAAGAAAGATTAGAACAAAAGATTAGATTGGTTTAGAAATAACGAAGGAAGACAAGATGTTGCTATAGGTGTTGTTGGAGAAAACAATATGAAGTATAAGAAAATTGTTGGAATAGCAGAATCTATATCACAAGTCTTTAAGAGTGTAAGTAGAATTATTGTGGTTGTTGAAAGCGATATTGGTAAAGTTTTTAGGTCAATGTTTGATGCTAAATACAGGTGGAAAAGTTCAAATAATCTGTGTTGATAGTATAAAAAGTTAATGATGGAGACTATATTGATATTGGAAAACCTTTAGGTATGGGTAGTGTGCTACCAGTGGTTGTAAAAAAACATTGGTATTAAAAAAATTATAGATAATTTTTAATTAATAAAAAAAGAGGTGAAGGTATGATATTAAGTGTTAAGCTATTTGACCATGTTTATAATTTTTCTTCTTTAAAAGAAGTTATGGCAAAAGCTAATGAAAGAAAATCTGGAGATACACTTGCAGGTATTGCAGCAAGTTCATCAAAAGAAAGAGTGGCAGCTAAGGTTGTTTTATCAAAAATTACCTTAAAGGATTTAAAGGAAAAATCCTGCAGTTCCTTATGAGGAAGATGAGGTTACAAGAATCATCATAGATGACTTAAATCTTCAAGTTTATGATGAAATAAAGGATTGGACAGTTTCTGATTTAAGAGAATGGCTTTTAAGTTATGAGGCTACTCCTGAAAAAATTAATTGGATTAGAAGAGGGCTTACATCAGAAATGATAGCAGCTGTTACTAAATTAATGTCTAATATGGACTTAATAGTTGCAGCTAACAAAATAGAAGTTTATGCACACTGTAACACAACAATAGGTGGAAAAGAAACTCTTGCAGTAAGATTACAACCTAACCATACAACAGACGATCCTGATGGAATAATGATTTCTACTTTAGAAGGATTAACATATGGAATGGGAGATGCTGTTATAGGATTAAACCCAGTTGATGACAGCGTTGATAGTGTTATGGCAGTTATGGAAAGATTACATAAAGTAAAAACTGATTATGATATTCCTACTCAAACTTGTGTATTAGCACACGTTACTACACAAATGGAAGCTATCAAAAGAGGTGCAAAAGTAGACTTGATATTCCAAAGTATAGCTGGTTCTGAAAAAGGAAATGAAGCATTTGGAATAAATGGAACTATGATAGAAGAAGCTAGAAAGCTTGCTTTAAAACAAGGTACAGCTGCAGGACCAAATGTAATGTACTTTGAAACAGGACAAGGATCTGAATTATCATCAGATGCACATAATGGGGCAGACCAAGTTACTATGGAAGCTAGATGTTATGGATTCGCAAAAAGATTCCAACCTTTCCTAGTAAATACAGTTGTTGGATTTATAGGACCTGAATATCTATATGATAGTAAACAAGTTATAAGAGCTGGTCTTGAAGACCACTTCATGGGTAAATTACATGGTTTACCAATGGGAGTTGACGTATGTTATACAAACCATATGAAAGCTGACCAAAGCGACGTTGAAGTTTTAGCTACATTATTAACAACTGCTGGATGTAACTACTTCATGGGTATTCCAGCTGGAGACGATATAATGCTTAACTATCAAACTACTGGATTCCATGACAACCAAAGTTTAAGAGAATTATTTGGTAAGCATCCAATTAAAGAATTTAAAGAATGGTTAGTAAAATATGGATTTATGACAGAAGATGGAAAAATTAACAGAGAAGGCTGGAGATCCTTCAGTATTTCTTAAATAAGGAGGATATAAATGGTTTCTGAATTAGAGCTAAAAAGAAATTATAGGAAAAGTTTTTAAAAAGAAATGGCTGTTGAAGGAACTTCAGTAAATAATGAAGTAAAAAAACCTTCTGCATCTGCAAGTGTTATAGAAAAATGGAATTATAGATGATATTACAAAAAGAAGATTTAAGAGAAGTTATAGAGTTAAAGAATCCTGCTAATAGAGAAGAATTTTTTTAAAATATAAAAGAAAAAAAACTCCTGCAAGATTAGGAATATCAAGAGCAGGTTCAAGATATACTACACATACAATGTTAAGATTAAGAGCAGACCATGCTGCAGCACAAGATGCTGTTTTAACTGATGTTAGTGAAGATTTTTTAAAAGCTAATAACCTATTTACTGTTAAATCAAGATGTCAAGATAAAGATCAATATATCACAAGACCTGATTTAGGTAGAAGACTTGATGAAGAATCAGTTAAAATATTAAAAGAAAAATGCATACAAAATCCAACAGTTCAAGTATTTGTTGCAGACGGATTAAGTTCAACTGCTATTGAAGCAAACATTGAAGACTGTTTACCAGCACTTTTAAATGGTTTAAAATCTTATGGAATTTCAGTAGGAACTCCATTCTTTGCAAAACTTGCAAGAGTTGGACTTGCTGATGATGTTTCAGAAGTTTTAGGAGCAGAAGTTACTTGTGTACTAATTGGAGAAAGACCAGGACTAGCAACAGCTGAAAGTATGAGTGCTTACATTATGTATAAAGGATATGTAGGAATTCCAGAAGCTAAGAGAACAGTTGTATCTAACATTCATATAAAAGGTACACCAGCAGCAGAAGCTGGAGCACATATTGCTCACATCATTAAAAAAGTTTTAGATGCTAAAGCAAGTGGACAAGATTTAAAATTGTAATTATAAATAACGTAAAAAACGATAAAAGGTATGGAGGTTAAAATGATAAATGATGCTTTAAGAGCTAGTGTATTATCTGTAAAGCTAATACCAAATGTAGATGCTAAAATGGCAGAAGAATTAAATCTTCCAAATGGTTATAGAAGTATTGGAATTATTACTGCTGACAGTGACGATGTTACTTATACAGCTTTAGATGAAGCTACAAAAATGGCAGAAGTAGTAATTGTATATGCTAAATCATTCTATGGAGGAGCAGCAAATGCTAATACAAAATTAGCAGGAGAAGTAATAGGAATAATGGCTGGACCAAATCCTGCTGAAGTTAAAAGTGGATTAAATGCAGCTGTGGACTTTATTGAAAATGGAGCTTGTTTCTATAGTGCAAACGAAGACGATACAGTTCCTTACTATGCACACTGTGTATCAAGAACAGGAAGCTATTTATCTAAAACAGCTGGAATAGAAGAAGGAGAAGCGTTAGCATATTTAATAGCACCTCCTTTAGAAGCAATGTATGCACTAGATGCAGCATTAAAAGCAGCAGATGTAAGATTAGCAGCTTTCTTCGGACCACCTTCAGAAACAAACTTTGGTGGAGGATTATTAACAGGAAGTCAATCAGCTTGTAAATCTGCTTGTGATGCTTTTTGCAGAAGCAGTTAAGTTTGTTGCACAAAACCCTAAAAAAATCTAAGGAGTAAAATATGAAAGCACTTGGACTAATAGAGACAAGGGGAATGGTTGGAGCCATTGTAGCAGCAGATATAGCTTTAAAAACTGCACAAGTTGAACTAATAAACAGAGAACACACAAAAAGGTGGACTTGTATGTATTGAGTTTGAAGGAGATGTTGCAGCAGTAAAAGCTTCAGTAGAAGCCGCTGTTATGGCAATAAAAAGACATGGGAGTTTACGTAGGTAGCCATGTAATACCAAGACCTGATGATTCTGTTGAAAAAGATTATCAAAAGAAAATTAGGAACTTCTGAACAAAAAAAGAAGAAGTTGTTGAAGAAACAAAAGAAGAAGTGAAAGAAGAACCTAAAGAAACTGAAGTTGAAGAAGAAGTTTCAGAAAACTCAGAAATGAAAAAAATATTGAAGAAGAAATTGAAGAAATCAATGAAATCTTAAAAAGTTAGTAAAAAAATAAAAAAACAAAACATAAAAAAATAAATTTTTAAAAAAATAAGAAGGAGAGATGAATATTATGTCAACATTAAACGCATTAGGAATGATAGAAACTAAAGGATTAGTAGCAGCAGTAGAAGCAGCAGACGCTATGGTAAAGGCAGCAAACGTAACACTAGTAGGTAAAGAACTTGTTGGTGGAGGATTAGTAACTGTTATGGTAAGAGGAGACGTTGGAGCAGTTAAAGCTGCAACAGATGCAGGAGCTGCAGCAGCTGACAGAGTTGGAGAATTAATATCTGTACATGTAATTCCTAGACCTCACTCAGAAGTTGAATTAATATTACCAAAAAGCAACAACTAAAATTTCATAAAGGGTGACAGTAGTCACCCTTATTTTGAATATTCATTTAGAGCAGTAGATAGAATGGAGGATTAAAATGGATAAAGATTTATTATCAATCCAACAAGTAAGAGATTTAATAAAGGCAGCAAAAGTAGCACAAAAACTTTATTCAACTTTTTACACAAGAACAAATAGATAGAGTGGTTTATGCAATAGTACAAGAAATGAAAAACCACTATGTAGACCCTAGCAAAAAAAAGCCAATGAAGAAACAGGATTTGGAAAATGGGAAGATAAAGTAATTAAAAAAATAAATTTGCAAATGAATTTGTTTATGACTATATAAAAGATATGAAAACTGTAGGTATCTTAAGTGAAACAGATACTGTAACAGAAGTGGGAGTACCTATGGGAATTGTAGCAGCATTAACACCTTCTACAAACCCAACTTCAACAGCAATTTACAAGACTTTAATTTCATTGAAAGCTGGAAATGCTGTTATAGTAAGTCCGCACCCAAATGCAAAAAATTGTGTTATCGACACAGTTAAATTAATGCAAAAAGCTGCAGTTGCTGCAGGAGCACCAGAAGGATTAATAGGAGTTATAGAAATCCCTACATTAGAAGGAACTAATGAATTAATGAGATCTAAAGACACTTCAATAATTCTTGCAACAGGTGGAGAAGCAATGGTAAGAGCTGCATATAGCTCAGGAAGACCTGCTATCGGAGTTGGACCAGGAAATGGACCAGCTTTCATAGAAAAAACAGCGAATGTTAAAGAAGCAGTAAGAAAAATAATTGAAAGTAAAACTTTTGATAATGGAGTAATCTGTGCTTCTGAACAATCAGTAATTGTTGAACCTTGCAACAAAGAAGCAGTAATGGATGAATTTAGAAGACAAGGAGGATTCTTCTTATCTAAAGAAGAAAGTGATAAACTTGGTAAATTTATTTTAAGACCAAATGGAACTATGAATCCTCAAATAGTTGGAAAAGATGCACAAACTTTAGCTAAATTAGCAGGATTAAATATACCTTCTAATGTAAAAAGTATTGTTATCTGAACAAAATACAGTTTCTAAAACAAACCCATATTCAAGAGAAAAATTAACAACAATATTAGCATTTTATGTTGAAGAAAATGCAGAAAAAGCTTGTGAAAGAGCTATAGAATTACTTGAAAATGAAGGAGAAGGACATACTCTTATAATCCACTCTGAAAATAAAGATATTATAAGAGAATTTGCTCTAAGAAAACCTGTTTCAAGAATGCTTGTTAATGTAGGAGGATCACTTGGAGGAGTTGGAGCAACAACTAACCTAGCACCAGCATTCACACTAGGATGTGGAGCAGTTGGAGGAAGTTCAACTTCAGATAACGTAAGTCCTATGAACTTAATAAACATCAGAAGAGTAGCTGTTGGAGTTAGAGAATTATCAGACTTCAAAAAAGGTAGTGACAATTCAAATTGTTGCTCAGGTACAACAGTAAATTCTGAAGTAGAAGATATGATTAGAAGAATCATAGCAGAATACAGAAGATAAAACTTAAAAAAAATAGTTCGTTACTGAATAGATTTTTTTAAAAAAATTTTTCTTTGAGAAATTATAAAAAAATTTTAATTAAATATAAAGATTACTTGCCAGCCTATAATGTTTCTAGAGCTCCACAAAGGCTCTTTCAACATTATAGGACGTCGCAGTAATCTTATTTAAAAAAATTATAGAATAGTTTACTTCAAAGAAAAATTTTTAAATAATAAAATTATAAGGTAACTCACTTATTTTTTTGTAAGTTTTTTTACTAATGAAAGTAAGGTAAGATGGAGGAAGAGTAATGGTTCTATCAGAAGATATTTTTAAAAAAATTAAATATAGAAAAAGAAGCCTTCGATGTTTTTTTGAAATCGAAAAAGGAACTCTTTTAACACCATCAGCTAAACAGTTTTTTTAAATGAAAAAGGAATAAGATTAGTCATAAAAAGGTGAAGAAGCTCCTGTTTCGACTAAACAAAAATGAGTTTGGGGAAGAGACAGAAGAAAAAAATCATCTATGAAAAGCCAAAAATATGTTGGAAAAAAATGGGGAATGCTATTTCGAAAAAAACCAGAATATATGACAGTGGTTGATGGAAATGTACTAATTTCTAAAAAAATAGTAAACTTATTAGTTTAAGAGGAAAGATAGATACATTTTTAGCTGAATTATTATTAAATGCAAAAAGAAATAGAGCAATCTTCTAATAATAAACTTATAAAAGATATTGAAACTGTTATAAAATTCATACAAAAATATAATAGTTGCAGAAAAAAATTAGATAAGATTTTTAGAAAATCAAATTTTTATTAGACTCAAAAAAACAATAAAAGACATTAAAGAAATAATAGATAATCCTAAGGAATATTTTTAAAAAGGGACATCTGTTAGAAGTATCACTAAATAGTGATTTAACTATTCATAAGTTAAACAGGCTTAGATTTTTTTAGCAAGAGAATTAGAAATTCAAGCTATAGATTATTTTTGTTGAAGATTACAAAGTAAATAGAAAAAGATTTATTAGAGGCATTCAATGTTTTTAAGTGATGTCATCTATATAATCATTCTAAAGTACGATAATGGAGATTATAGATAATGAATAACAACTTCGATGAAAAAAATATAATAGAATTAGTAAAAAAAGAATTAAGTAAGTATTTAACTGAACAAGGAATAGAAATGAAAAAAACAAATTTCTTTTTCTTGGAGATGATAAAGACATAGAGGAAAAAAATTAAGCCAAAAATTTGAAATTTCTGAAAATGCAGAAACACTAGTTGTTTCTAAGTTAAGTCTAAAAAAATTTATATAATATATCTAATGCAATCTATGAAAATGATTATGAAGAAAAAAATTATAAAAATTCCTTCTAGAAAATAAAGAAATAATAATTATTAAAGAAGGAATAGAATACTCTAAATATGAAAATATTCCTGTTGCAGTTCTAAAAAGATATGAGGAATATATTGAAAAAAAATAAAAAAACTTATGGAATAAAAAAATAGAAAATAAAGATTTCTATATTAACTCTTTAGAGAAAAAAAGAGGAAGTATATAGCAAGAAATTGCTAGATTTAAATAGTTTAAGAGAACTAGAAATCAAAGGAATCAAAAAGATTAGTAATAGAAAAATTCAATAGTAACAAGTTCAGCACAAGAATATGCAAAAAGACAAGAATATTGAGATTATAAAGAGGAGATAATATGCTTATAGGTGAAGTTATTGGAAATGTTTGGGCAACTAAGAAATATGATGGCTTAGATGGATTAAAAATTTTTTTAATTGTAAAGACTAGAAGATAATAAGAGAATGGTAGCATTTGATTCAGTGGGAGCAGGGATAGGAGAAAAAGTAATAATTTCTACTGGAAGTTCAGCAAGAAATGCACTTAATATGAAAGATATACCTGTTGACGCGGCTATCATTGGAATAATTGATGGAATGGATGAAGAATAATAAGGTGAGTGTATGGCAAAAGAAATTTATAACTTTAAAAAGATGTAGAACAACAAATTAGTAATGGAAAAAAATTTACTTAGATGAAAAAAAGCAATTTTAGCCTCTTCTTTACAAGACTACATAAGAGAACACAATATTGAAGTTGTATATGGAGGAGAAACTTGTAGTGTAAAACCATCAGTTGCAGACTGTGCTTGTTTAAAAGAAGAAGTTGTTGCAACATCATCAAAAGCAGAAGATTTTTACAGAAGTAGCTAGACTAATTGTAAAAAAATTCTAAAGAATGATTATGGTATTCAAGATGAAGAAAAAATAATGCAAGTTATAAAAAAATAATAAGAGAGGTACTTAAATAATGGGAATAAATGAGATTATTATCTATGTAATGGTATTTTTTTATGGCAGTTGGTGCCATCGATAAATGTATAGGAAACAAATTTGGTTATGGTGAAAAAAATTTGAAGAAGGAATTATGGCTATGGGAGCTTTAGCTCTATCTATGGTTGGAATAGTTTCTCTTGCACCAGTTCTAGCAAATATCTTAAAACCAATAGTTGGACCAGTATATTCGGCATTAGGAGCAGACCCTGCAATGTTTGCTACAACATTATTAGCAAATGATATGGGAGGATATCCTCTTGCAATGAGTCTTGCACAAGATCCAATGGTTGGAAAATTTGCAGGATTAATATTAGGTTCAATGATGGGAGCAACAGTAGTTTTCACAATACCAGTTGCTTTAGGAATTATAGAAAAAGAAGATAGACCATATTTAGCAAAAGGAGTTCTTGCAGGTATGGTTGCAATACCTTTTGGTTGTCTTGTTGGTGGATTAGTTGCAGGGTTCCCACTAATGACTGTTTTAAGAAACTTAGTACCAATTATAATATTCGCAGTATTAATTATAATTGGATTATGGTTAATACCTGAAAAAATGATAAAAGGATTTACATACTTCGGAACAGGAGTTGTAGTAGTTATCACAATAGGACTTGCAGCAGCAATAATAGAAAATTTAACAGGATTTGTTGTAATTCCTGGAATGGCACCTATTGATGAAGGTATGGGAATTATTTGGTCAATAGCTATAGTTCTTGCAGGAGCTTTCCCACTAGTACATTTCATAACAAAAAGTATTCAAAAAAACCTTTAGAAAAAAATTGGAGAAAAATTAGGAATGAATGAAATAGGAGCAGCAGGATTAGTTGCTTCACTTGCTAACAACATTCCAATGTTTGGTATGATGAAAGATATGGATCCTAATGGAAAAGTAATGAACGTGGCATTTGCAGTATGTGCTGCTTTCGTGTTTGGAGATCACTTAGGATTTACAGGTGGAGTAGACAAAGCTATGATAGCTCCAATGATAGCTGGAAAACTTGCTGGAGGAATCTTAGCAATAATAATAGCTAAAGTACTATTTACTACTAAGAAAGCAAAATAAGAGGTAGAAAATGAACAAAGAATTATTAGAAGAATTAATCAGAAAAGTAATACAAGAAGAATTAGGAAAAAGCTGAACAACCAGAATCTGAATATAAGGAAATGGACAAAAGTGGTGTTGGAGTAGTTAAATTAAACAAAATGAGAAAAAGAGTGAAAATGGATACAGGAAATCCAAAAGATCAAGTTACAACAACTGATTTATTCACTTTACAAGAAAGCCCTAGATTGGGAGCAGGTTTAATGGAAATGAGAGAAACTACATTCCCTTGGACATTGACTTATGATGAAATAGACTATATAATCGAAGGAAGACTAGAAATTCTAATAGATGGAAGAAAAAGTAGTAGGAGAAGCAGGAGATGTTATCTTAATACCTAAAAAAACTCTAAAAATAGAATTTAGTGCACCTAACTATGCAAAAATTTATGTATTTTTGTATACCCTGCAAACTGGTCTGAACTATAATATAAAAAAAGGTGTGATTATTTATGTCTATTGAAAAATTCTTGTGTAAGATTAGATGAAGGAAGATGGAATCCTAAAAAAATAGAGAAGTGTTAGAAAAGTTGATAGAAAAAAATATAGAAATACTAATAGTTATGCAGTTTTTTGACTGGGATAATACATCTATTCAAGGGGATACTCAACAAAAATTTATTCATATATCAAATTGAGAATTTAAAGTATAAGTTAAGTCCAGAAAAAAATTTAATGAAGTTATTAGAAAAAAATGTACCTACTACAGATTTTGATGAAAGATTCAAGAATTCTGAAGGAGAAGTTTTAAATGTAACTAAATTAGCAAATGATATATATAAGAGTTATATCTTTCTTTATGAAAACTATATTTCTACTAAAAAAATATCTTTAGAAGAAATAAGAGAAACAGAAGAATTTAAAGATTTTTAGAGCAAAGATGCACTATTTACATAATGCACTTCCAAGTAACTTTTTCATCTAAAAATTGCTTGCCTTTGGGAATTTTTACTTGTTAAGTGGAATGACAAGAACTGAGGTAAAAAAATTTAGCAAAAAGAATCAAATGATGCTAAACTTGGTGAGAGCTTAGGAGATGTCATTGTAGAATCAAGTAGAGTTTTAACAGGAGAAGCAGGAATAGTTAGAGGAATCTATGATAATGGCTTGAGGGTTAGATCAGAAATGGCTAATCTTTACCATGAGCTTAAAAGAAATGGTATAGATGTATATGTGATTTCAGCTTCAATGCAAGAATTGATAGAGGTCTTTGCTACAGACAAGTCTTATGGATATAATTTAGATGAAGAAAAAAATCTATGCAATGAGATTAAAAAAATATCAGTAGATGATGTATTAATAGATGAATTCAATGAAGATTATGCTTTTACACAAAAAAAGAAGGAAAATCTGAAACAATAGAAAGATTTATCAGAGATAAATATGAAGGTAAAGGACCTATACTTGTTGGTGGAGATGCCCTTGGTGATGAAAGCATGTTGACAAAATTCAAAGATACAGAAGTTCTATTGATAATGAAAAGAGAAGGGAAATTAGATAATCTAGTAAATGATGAGAGAGCATTGATTCAACATAGAAATTTACAGACAGGTTTACTAGACCCCCAAAATTAAAAAAATCTAGGAGGTTCTATGAATTCTATTTTTAAAAAAATATGGCAAGAGTATCATTGTTTTTTTAGCTATTTCAGTTGGAGCAATGGCTAATCTTGATGAAGGAAGATGGGTTCCTAAAAAAATAGAGAAGTTTTTAGATAAAGTTATTTCTGAAAAATAAAAAAATCAAGGAAATTATGCAGTATTTGATTGGGATTATACATCAATATATCAAGATACACAAGAAAAATTTATTCAGATACCAAATCGATAATTTAAGATTTGCAATGACACCTGAACAATTTTCAAAAAGCTATCAGAAAAGATATTCCTTTAGATAATTTTTTTCAGATGACTATAAAAAAATGTAAAGGGACAAGCAATCAATATTGAAAAAAATTGCTTCTGACCTAGACAAAGACTATGCTTTTTCTTTATAAAAAAACTATATAAAAGATAAAAAAATGTCTTTAGAAAAAAATAAAGAAAAACAGAACAATTTAAAGATTTCAGAGGAAAGTTAGCCTTCCTATATGAAGCAATAGGTGGAAGTTTCTCTCATGATATTTCTTATCCTTGGGTACTTTATTTATTTGAAGGAATGACAGTAAATGAAGTAAAAAGCATTAGCAAAAAGAAGCTAATGACTTTGGAATAGGAAATAAATTAGATAGCTATGTAATAGAATCTAGTGATGTTTTAACAGGAAAAGCAGGAAAAGTTAGCCACAAATATAAAAAGTGGTCTAAGAACTCAACCAGAAACAGCTAATTTATTCCGTGAACTACAAGCTAATGGAATAAAAGTATATATCATTTCTGCATCTTTACAAGACATAGTTGAAGTTTTTCGCAACTGATAAAATCTTATGGATATAATCTAGAAGATGGAAGTGTTTATGGAATGAGATTAGAAATGAATGGTGACAAATACCGTGCTGAATATAAAGCAGGATATCCACAAACACAAACAAAAAGGTAAAGTAGAAATAATAGAAACTTACTTAAAAACCTAAACATGGTGGAAAAAGCACCTATTCTTGTTGCTGGAGACAGTTCAGGAGATGCTAACATGTTAACAGAATATAAGGATACAAAAAGTATTATTACTTATGAAAAAGAGAAGGAAAAATTGGATGATGTAGCAAAAGATGGTAGAGCATTAATCCAAAAAGAAATGCCCAAACAGGTTTGTTAGATCCAAAGAATTAGTAGAATTCAGGGGGAAAAAAATGAAAAGAATTTAGACTACAACCTAAAATATTATTTGGAGAAGATTCCTTAGATTACTTAAAGACTTTAGAATATAAAAAAAGTTATGATAGTAACTGATGAAGTTATGACACAGTTAAAATTAACTGATTTTTATCACAAATAATCTGTCTTCATCAACTGAGGTAAAAAAATTTTTCAATAAAGTTGAGCCTAATCCAAGTATGCAAACAATAGAAAATGGTTTAAAAAGATTTCATTGACTTTGAACCACAATGTGTAATTGCATTAGGTGGAGGTTCTCCAATAGATGCTTGTAAAAGCAATATTGTATTTTTGCTTATGAGCTATATAAAAAAATTAAAAAGTAAATAAAAAAAGTATTTTTTTATTGCAGTTCCTACTACAAGTGGAACAGGTTCTGAAGTAACATCATACAGTGTTGTAACTAAGGGTGAACATAAGATAGCCTTAGCAGATGAAAAAATGTTACCAGATGTAGCACTGTTGAATACAGTATTTTTAAATGGACTACCAGCAAAGGTTGTTGCAGATACAGGAATGGACGTTTTAACTCATTCTATTGAAGCTTATGTATCAACTAATGCTAATCCATTTTCAAGCTCATTTGCAATGAAGTCTATCAAGTTAATATTTGAAAATTTAGTTGCCCACTACAATGATAGAAAAATACAAGGGCCTAAAGAAAATGTTCAATTTGCTTCATGCTTAGCAGGAATAGCCTTTGATAATTCTTCACTTGGAATCAACCACAGTATTGCACATACAGTTGGAGCAAAATTCCATATAGCACATGGAAGAGCAAATGCTATTATTATGCCTTATGTAATTGAAGTTAATACAGAAGCAAATAGAAAATACTTTGAAATTTCAAGAGAGCTAGGATTACCTTCTGATACAATAGAAGAAGGAAAGTATTCTCTTCTAAGCTTTGTAAGAATTTTTAAAAGAAAAAAAATTAGCTGTTGAAAAAAATCTTTAAAAGATTATGGAGTTGATTTTTGAAACATTTAAAAAGAGAAATACCTAGTATGTTGGAAGATATTAAGAAGGATATTTGTACACAGTACAATCCAAATAAATTAACTGATGAAGAATATGTAAGATTACTTTTTAAAAAAATTTATTTTTGGAGAATAAATAAAATTAAAAATAATTAAAAAAAGGATTAATTTCTATAAAGGAGATTAATCCTTTTTTTGTTTGAAAATAAAACTTGCAAAATTATACAAAAAAATAATAAAAATCAAATAATCGCTAAAGAGCATTGGACATAATAGGGAGAGAGAAGATAAAAAAATGAAAAAAATAATTTTTTTAGAAGGAGTTTTACTATTTTTTTATATATTTTTCTTTTTTTAGTAATTTTTTTCAACTTATGAAATGAGTACTTTAAGATTAAGAGAAAATATACTTGTTGTAAGAGATGCAGGAAGTATTAATGATTATAATAGTATATTTTTTTACTTCAGACAAAAAGATAAAGGGAATTATAGCTGTAAAAAGAAATTCAAAAAAATTAATGATAATTGGGTTGGACATATTCAGCCTTTTGGGGAATTTAATAAAGGATAGTTTTTTTCATTTAGAAGTATTTTTAAATTTATATGGAGATAGAGATAGAATTGAAAAAAATATATAAAGAAAAAGAGGAATACTTTATTATTTTTTTCCAAATAAAGAAATTTATGGACTTTCATTAGAAGAAGTAAAAAAATCAACTTGATATTAAAAAAAATAGATTTTTATAGATATAAATAAATATATGAATAAAAAAATGGTGAAGAAAAAAATCATTAACTATCCGTTACCAGGTATATCTTGATAAACTATCCAATTATAATTATTACGATAAAGAATTTGAATTAAGTGAGATTAAAAAAAGTCTTTATATTTAAGGGAACAATAATTCTATTTTTTTAATTTTAACATTTTTTTATCAATATAAATTATTTTTATTAAATGTTATTTCAAAAAGAAAAATTTTTTTATCTAATAAAGATTTATCAAGTAGAGACAAAGTAGTAATAGCTTCTACAGTCTTATTCTTTGATTTTTCTAGTTTTTAATTTTTTTGTATATTCTCAAGCTGGTATAAAAAAACTATGTGTTAGAAAAATTATATAGGCCTATTATTTGTTTTTTTCATCTTATATTTAAGAATATAATTATCTCTTTTTCTTTTTCTGAAGAAAATAGAACAAAAAAATTTTAGGAAATTTTTTTAGCTCAAGAATTTTACTATATTTGCTTCCAATATTAAGTCTTATTCTAGTGTCAAATATAGAATATAAAAATACCAAGTATTTTTTTACTTTTTTTATTTTACATTTATTCAATAATAATTGTAGGCTTAGAATTAATAAAGAAAGTGGGCTTTTATAAAGGGAATTATTATTTTTTTCATATTATTTCATACATCAAATAGTTTATATTTTATTGTTATTTTGGCTATATATAACTTTTTTTAACAATATTATTAATTTATGAAAAAAAATAAAGCTACAAAAAAATAAAAAAAGAAGGAAGACTAAAAAAATGAAAAAAAATAATTATTGTTGAAATAATCCTAGCATTGACAATATTTTTATATTATAAAAAAAATATTCCAGGTTATAAAAAAATACAGAACTAATTCTAAGAAATAATACAAAAAAATAGAAAGACAAGAACCTTTTTCATAATAGTGAAGAAGATTTATTTTTTAAGAGGAGAACAATATATAAATAAATATGTAAAAGAGCTTTCTAATATAAATGGAATTTGGATAGGAAATACATATTCTTATGATGAGTTAAAAAGTAAGAAGTTCATATTTTAATGAGTTAATAGCTGAAACAGGGGTAAAAAAAGGAAAAATTATGACAAGGAAACAGGGATATTTTATTATAAAAATCTGATAATGAATTTTTATTCTTTGACTGAGCAAGAAGTTAAACAAAAATTGAATATTAATAAATTAAAAACTAAAAAAACGTTGAAAGTTATATGAAAAAAATATGGAGAAAAACCTATTTTTCTCAGATTTTTTTATCAAAAATTACCTAGTAACTATAAGAAGTGTAAAAAAACTAATTTACCTTTCTATAAAGAAAATGTAAATGATGAAAATTTTTGAAAAAAAGAGAACTGAATTATACAATATTATTTAAAAAAATATTATTTTTAGTTATTCTAATACTTAATTTTTTTGTTCATATCCATATTTATTGAAGAAAAAAATAAGTTAAAAATAGACTTAGAGAAATTGATGCCAATAATAGTATTTTTTTCTTTACAGATTCAATAGTTTTTAATTTTGAGTTTCTTTTTTTACTAAGCCTTGGGATTATATAAATAATAATTATATCCCTATTTATGTGGTGTTTCATATAATTTTTAGGAATATCACAACTGCTTTTATATTTTTGTAAAAAAATAGAGAAAGTCTTAAAAAAATTTTAATAATATCTCTCAAAATGACATATTAGAAAAAAATTTAAAAAGAAATGAAACTATTATGTTAGAAGAAATTAAAAAAATTTCTTATGATAAAAAGTAACTCTATTGTATTTAGCACCTTTGTTTTTTTACAGTAATATTATCAGTTATAGGTACAGCACTTATGACAATTTTTCTATTTTTTTGCTTTTTTTGATTTCATTATTATATTGTTTCTATTCATTTATAAAAAAATAGAAGATAATCCATTGAACTCAACATTTTTACATATCAGTATATTTACTGCAATATATTTTTATTTATTTTTTTATTATTTTTACATTTTTTTAAATAAAATAAAGGCTTGTAAAATTAATCTACAAGCCTTTTTTAGTTATATATAATTAGTTAGCTAAACCTGAACCTTCATATAATCCAAATTTCTTTAAGTCTTCTTCTACTGTAGTGATTCCAGCTATACCAAAGTTTTCAACTAAAACTTTTGCTACATTTGGAGATAAGAATCCTGGTAGAGTTGGTCCAACATGGATATTTTTAACTCCTAAGTATAATAAAAGCTAGTAAAACGATTACAGCTTTTTTTGTTCATACCAAGCAATGTTAAATACTAATGGTAATTCATTGATATCATTTAATCCAAATACTTCTTTTTAATTTAAGAGCTACTACTGCCCAAGAATAAGAGTCATTACATTGTCCTGCATCTAATACTCTTGGAATTCCATTTATATCTCCTAAGTTTAATTTATTATATTTGAACTTAGCACAACCAGAAGTTAAAAATGATTGTATCTTTTGGTAAGTTTTTCAGCAAATTCTGTATAGTAATGTCTTTGTGACATTCTTCCATCACAACCACTCATTACAACAAATCTTTTAATTGCTCCTGATTTAATATTTTTCTACAACTTTATCAGCTAAACTTAAAAACTTGGTTATGTGCAAAACCAACAGTTATTTCTCCACTTTCAACTTCTACTGGTGGTTGACAAGTTTTTTTGCAAGTTCTATAATTTCAGAGAAATCTTTTTGTTCCATCTGCATTAACTTTTTATTCTCTTCCATCCTGGATATCCAGCAGCATTAGTTGTGAATACTCTATCTTTATATGTTGCATTCTTTACAGGTGGAACTATACAGTTAGTTGTAAATACGATAGGTCCATTAAAGTTTGTAAAGTCTTTTCTTTGATCCCACCAAGCATTTCCATAGTTTCCATAGAAATGAGAATATTTCTTTAATTCAGGATATCCATGTCCTGGTAACATTTCAGAGTGAGTATAAATATCTACACCTGAATCTTTACTTTGTTCTAGTAATTGTTTTAAATCCCATAAATCATGTCCACTGATTAAGATTCCTGGTCTTTTTCCTGCTCCAATTTTAACTTTAGTGATTTCAGGAGTTCCTAAAACTGATGTATTAGCTTCATCTAGTAAAGCCATTACTTTTACTCCGTATTCTCCAGTTTTCATTGTTAAAGCAACTAATTGTTCAGCAGTTAAGCTATCGTCCATAGTTCCTAAAAAGAGCTTCTTCAACAAAAGCAAATATTTCTTCACTAGTTTTTCCTAGGTTAAAAAGCATGTTCAGCATAAGCTGCTAATCCTTTTAATCCATAAACTATTAATTCTCTTAAAGATCTAACATCTTCATTTTCTGTTCTTAATACTCCAACAACAGATTGATTTTCAGAGAATTTTTATTAAATCTTCATTTGATTCATAGTACCAATTTACTAAATCAGCACCATATTTTTTTCTGCTTCTTTCTTTTTCTTCATCTGTTGCAAGAGCTTTTTAATTCTTCTCTTAATTTTTAATCCTGCTTTTTATTTCATCTAAGATTGCATCATCATCAAAGTTAGCATTAGTTATTGTAATGAACAATGAATTAACAAGGTATCTATTTACTTTTTCCTTCTATTAATTCTTTTTGCTTTTTCCATTTTTTTCTAAGTACTGAGCTATATGCTGCAACACCTTTATCTGTATGTATTAATAAATCTTGTAATCCAGATGTTTCTGCATCCTTTCCACAAACTCCTATAGTTGTACAACCAGTCCCTTTAGCAGTTTCTTGACATTGGTAACAAAACATTTTATCCATTTTTTTCTTTACTCCTCCTTAATTACTAAAAAAATATAGTTTAATATTTCTTAACAATATGATAAGCTATATTTAATTTAATTTCGGTAACAAATGTTACCGAAATAAAAATTTAAAGTTAATATAAAAGATATAAAAAAATATGTTAAAAATAACTTAATTTATTTTTTTAAGAGTTAGGAGGAAAAAAATGCACGACGGTTGTTCAGGAAAATTTGATGATGGTATGCAAGTATTAGCAAAATTAAGAATGATGGGATTCAGTAAACAAGAGATGCCTTTTTCCTATGACATTTACTTGTAAAGAATGTGGAGAAGAAATAACTATGACTACTTTTTGAATATGAATGTCCTCATTGTAGTATGATATATGCAGTTACACCTTGTCATGCCTTCGATGTAGAAAAATATTCTATCTGCAGGTAAGGCTAAAAAAATAAAGAACATAAATAAAAAAATAAAAAAAGGCTATTAATATAAACTTGACTTAGTTTATTTGCAATAGCCTTTTTTTAGTTATATAATGTTGTATCATAAAAAAACTAAGGGGGACATTATGAAATTTTTCAAGTTATTTAAACACTGATTACATATTTCCTAATTTAGAAGCAAATTCTAAGGAGGAAATAATTAGAAAAAAATTGTTAACAAAGTTGCAGAAGACGATAGAGCAGTTGGAGAACAAAAAAAGACGAAATCATAAAAAAAATATTTTTAAAAAAAGAGAAGAAGAAATTTCTACTTGTATAGGTGGAGGAATTTTTCTTACCACATACAAGAATGATAGATTTTTTTCAGATTTTTATTATAGCAGTTGCAACTGTTAAAGATAAAAATAGTATCTGATATTGGTGGAACAAATCAAAAAAAGATGAGATAAAAAGTTGTATTTTTTTAATAGTTTCAGATGTTTTTAAAAAAATAAAAAAATCTTTTTGAAGGCTATGAGTGTGATTTCAAAGATAGGACTAAAACAGCCTGAAGTAATAGAAAAAAATAAAAAAATCAAATAGTCCTAAAGAAATATATGAACTTTTAGCAGCTAATGATATAGAGTTAGAGCATAAAAATAATAGCAGAAGATGTTTTAAGCCCAGAAATAAGACCTGCAAAAGAAAATGATACTTTGGAAGAAATAGCTAAGAGATTGATATTAGAACAAAAATCAGCCTTACCTGTGCTATCGGATGATAATGTTCTTTTAGGAGAAATTACAGAAAGAGAATTAATAGGTTTTTGGTATGCCAGAACACTTATCACTTATGAGTGATTTGAACTTCTTGACAGTTGGAGAACCTTTTTGAAGAATACTTACTTAATGAAAGTACAATGACTATTAAAGATATATACAGAAAAGATATAAAGCATTTAATGATAGATAAAGATACTCCTATAATGGAAATCTGCTTTAAAAATGGTTTATAAAGGAATGCATAGACTGTATGTTGTAAATCCAAAGAATAATAAATATCTTGGAATTATAAATAGATCAGACATTATTAAGAAAGTATTACATATATAATTGTAGAGTGGTTAAAAAGGATAATAAGGAAGGTTATAAAATGTTATATGTTGGAATTTTGATATTTGTAGCAGTGTTTTACTGTATAATAACAGAGAAAATACCAAGTGCTTGGGCAACAATGGCAGGAGGGCTATTGATGACTCTGATTGGTATAATAAATCAAGAAGAAGTTCTTGAAACAGTCTATAATAGATTAGAGATACTTTTTTTACTTGTTGGAATGATGATGATAGTTCTTCTTGTTTCAGAAACTGGAGTGTTCCAGTGGTTTGCAATTAAAGTTGCACAATTGGTAAGAGGGGAACCATTTAAGTTGATAATTTTATTAGCTTGTGTAACAGCACTTTGTTCAGCATTTTTAGATAATGTTACAACAATATTACTTATGGCACCTGTGTCAATATTATTGGCAAAGCAATTAAAATTAGATCCATTCCCATTTGTAATAACAGAAGTTATGTCAGCTAATATAGGTGGACTTGCAACATTGATAGGGGATCCAACTCAACTTATCATAGGAGCAGAAGGAAAATTGACATTTAATGAATTCTTAGCTAACACAGCACCTGTTGCTATACTTTCTATGATAGCTTTATTGGCAACAGTTTACTTTTATGTATGCTAAAAATATGAAGGTATCAAATGAATTAAAAAGCTAAGATCATGGAATTAGATTCAAGCAGATCGTTAAAAAGATATGAAACTTTTTAAAAGCAGTCTATAGTTATATTTTTCTTTAGTAATTTTTAGGATTTATTTTTAAATAACTTTGTAGATAAAGGACTTGCTATGATAGCATTATCAGGGGCAGTATGTTTATCATTACTTGCAAAGAAAAGTCCTAAAGAAATGTTCGAAGGAGTGGAGTGGGAAACTTTATTCTTCTTCATAGGTTTATTTATGATGATTAAAGGTATAGAAAATCTTGAGATTATTAAATTTATTGGAGATAAAATGATAACAATAACTGAAGGTCATTTTGGGGGAGCAGTTCTATCAACAATGTGGATATCAGCTCTTTTTACTTCAGTAATTGGAAACGTTGCCAATGCAGCAACATTTTCGAAGATTATTAATATAATGACTCCAAGTTTTGCAGGAGTTGCAGGAGTAAAAGCACTTTGGTGGGCTTTATCATTTGGTTCTTGTTTAGGTGGGAATTTAAGTTTACTTGGTTCTGCAACAAATGTTGTAGCAGTTGGGGCTGCTGATAAAGCAGGATGTAAAAATCAATTTTGTACAATTTTTTTAAAGTTTGGTGGAATTATTGCTATAGAAAATTTGATAATAGCTTCAGTATATATTTATTTCAGATATTTATAAAAAAAATAGTTCGTTACTAGCTAGATTTTTTTAACGAATAAAAAAATTAAGAATTCGCATCTAAGAAACTCTAAGCAATAATTGCTAAGTGTTTCTAAGAAATTCACTAAACTCGTTTCACTCAGACACAGTGAGATTTGCTCGGCTCATTCTGTTTAATTTTTTTATTCTAAAATCTAGAATGTAACTCACTTATTTTTTTATTTACATTATAAAATAAAGGGTAGAGAGGTATAGTGAGAGAAGATGCTACTAAGTTTAGGAATACTTATTTTTTTGTTATAGTTTTTTTACTGTATGATTACAGAAAAAGTGGCTTCAGCCTATGCAACTATGTTAGGAGCATTGGCAATGGCCTTTTTAGGAATAGTTAATGAAGAACAAATTTTAGAAACAATACATAGTAGATTGGAGATATTACTTCTATTAATTGGTATGATGATAATAGTTTCTTTAATATCAGAAACAGGAGTATTTCAATGGTTTGCAATAAAAGTAGTTAAGATAGTAAGAGGAGACCCTTTAAAATTATTGATACTACTTTCAATTGTAACAGCTACTTGTTCAGCGTTTTTTTAGATAATGTTACAACAATATTACTTATGGCACCTGTGTCAATATTATTGGCTAAACAATTAAAATTAGATCCTTTTTCCTTTTTGTTATGACAGAAGTTTTATCTTCTGACATAGGTGGAATAGCAACTTTGATTGGGGATCCAACTCAACTTATCATAGGAAGTGAAGGAAAAATTATCATTTAATGAATTTTTTTAATTAACACTGCTCCTATGACTATAATAGCACTTGTAATATTATTGACAGTTGTTTATTTTACAAATATTAGAAAGATGCAAGTTCCAAATAGATTAAGAGCACAGATTATGGAGTTGGAATCTGACAGAATACTTACAAATAAAAAAAATTGTTAAAAGCAATCTATAATAATACTTACTGCAGTAATAATAGGTTTTGTATTAAACAATTTTGTAAATAAAGGTTTAGCAGTAATTTCTTTAAGTGGTGGAATATTATTGGCTTTCCTAACAGAAAGAGAACCTAAAAAGATTTTTGGTGCTGTTGAATGGGATACTCTATTCTTCTTTATCGGTCTTTTTGTGATGATTAGAGGAATAGAAAATTTAGGAGTAATCAAATTCATAGGTGATAAAATAATTGAATTATCAACAGGAAACTTTAAGGTAGCTTCAATTTCAATAATGTGGCTGTCTTCAATATTTACTTCTATCTTTGGAAATGTTGCCAATGCTGCAACCTTCTCAAAAATTATTAAGACAGTTATTCCTAATTTTCAAAGTGTAGCAGATATAAAAGTATTTTGGTGGGCTTTGTCTTTTGGTTCATGTCTAGGTGGAAGTATTACAATGATAGGTTCAGCAACAAATGTTGTGGCTGTTTCAGCTTCAGCAAAAGCGGATTGTAAAAATTGATTTTTATGAAATTTTTTTAAATTTGGAAGTAAAATTGCAATTTTTAAATTTGATAGCTGCAACTGTATATATGTATTTTTTAGATACCTATAAAAATAAATAAAAAAAGTAAAAAAATATTCGTTACTGTGTAGATTTTTAAAAAAAATTTTTCTTTGAAATATTTTTAATAATTTCTAGTTATATATAACGATTACTTGCCAGCCTATAATGGTTCTAGAGCTCCACAAAGGCTCTTTCACCATTATAGGACGTCGCAATAATCTTATTAAAAAAACTATTGATTATTTATTCAAAGAAAATTTCTAATGATAAATTATAATGTAACTTTCTTATTTTTTTACTTTTTTTATTTATTTTTTTCTTTTTTCTTGGCAACTGAATATCCAAATTTTACCAATGGCATCTTTAGATAAAAGCAAAAGTATTCTCCATGTGAGTAAGAAATTAAATCTGCTTTTTTTCAAAATGTATTTTTATCTTTTTTTCATCAAATAAATCTTCATTGATATGAGAAGTTAAAACTTCTGCAATAAACATATCATGGCTACCCTAATTTTAATAATATCCTTAACTTTACATTCTATATTTATAGGACACTCTTCTATATATGAAGATTTTACCTTTTCACTCCATCATGCAAAAGTGAAAAGCACATTCTTTTATTTTTATCAATTTGTCTACCTGAACGAACTCCACAGAAAATCTACAACTTTAGTTTGTTTTTTTACTAGGTAGATTTATAGTGAATTCCATAGTTTCTTTTTATATAGTCGTAAGATAATCTTTCAGGTCTTATAGAAATTGATAACATTGGCGGTCTTGAACAGATAGTTCCCACCCAAGCAACAGTAAAAAAACATTATCTTTACCCTCTAAATTCTTACAAGTTACAAGTACAGCAGGTACTGGATTTAAAAACTACACTTCCTTTTTAAATTTCTTTTTTTCATAATTAACTCAAAAATTCCTTCTCTTTTTAATTTTTTTAATAAAAATAAACAAATAAACACAGATAAAGCTTCACTTAAAAAAAGTTACAAACCATATTGACTTATTTCCAAAAGATAGTTGGTAAGATCAAAAAGTAAAAATACTATTGAATAATATACCTCTTGGGAAAGTTATAAATGCTGAATAAGTGACTTTTTTTAAAGCTGTAAAAATAGGCAGAAATAAAAAAATATTTATACCTATTAATAGATAAGAAAGGCTATATACTCTTAAAAACATCTTTGACTCTCAAAAATCATATCTTTCTCTTTAAAAAAATATTCTACCAATATATTCAGAGAAAGAGGTGATAAATATAAAACATACAATTCAAGTATTCCTAAAAAAAGTGATAGATATTTTTTTAGAATATCTTTTAAATTTTTTTATAATGTTTCTTACCTAAATTATAACTTATAATAGGTTGTATTCCTTGACTAAAAACCTATCATAGTCATAGTAATAAATGAACTTATATAAGAGATGGTTCCAAAAATTGAAACTCCTGTAACTCCAATTCTTTTCAAAATAACAAGATTATAAATAAGTATTAAGATACCTGAAGATATCTCTGTTAAAAAAACTCAGAAAAAAACCTGTTTTTAAAAAAATTTTTAATTATCCTATCAAAATCAAATCTAAAAGGATTTTTAAACTTGATTTTTTTGCTTTAAAAATGATATAGAATAAAAAGCATAGAACAACATGTAACTTGTGAAATACCTGTTGCTATTGCTGCACCTGTAACTCCATAATGAAAGATAACTACAAAAAGATAGTCTAAAATTAAATTTGTTATACCTCCAACTAAAAACACAGATAGTTGGATAACTAGGCTTCCCATCAATTTTTTTATATATTTCAAAGGCATAGCCTGACATATAGAAAAACACTGAAGAAAACTATTACTGAAAGATAGTCTTTTTACATACTGATAGACTTCTTGACTTTTTATTAGCACCTAAAATATTTATAACTCTTTCAAGATTTAAAAAGTATTAAAAGAGATATAAATATAGCTGAAAAATAAGTTTAATAAGGTGGCAAGAGTAAAGATTTTATTTCCTTCATCATATTTATTCTCACCAAATTTTTATTGCAATCAATGTTGAACTTCCAACTCCTATCATTATAGAAAGTGAGAAGATAAAATTTATAAGTGGCAGGACTAAATTAACTCCAGCTAGAGCAGTTGAACCTACAAATCTACTTATAAATATACCATCAACCATAGTGTAGAGAGTAAATATCCACATTGAAATAACATTAGGTATAGCATATTTGAATATTGTTTTTAAGATTGGGTTATTAGTAATTTTTTTATCAAAAATATCACCTTTCTATCATATTCAGTTTCAGTAAAAAGAGGATATAGTTTTGTACATATCCTCTAAAAATTTATTTTTTTATAGTTCTATAAAGTTTTGGAAAAAAATTGCATTTTCATTAAAGTTAAAAAGGTTCTCTTGTAGGAAAATACAAAAAAATAATCTAATAATCCAAACAACTATGAAAAGTAGAGCTATAGAATAAAAAATTCTTTTCTTTTTATAGAAAATCAATAAGAGAGGAACAGCCCAAAATAATGGATGAAAATACATAGCCTTATGGAAATCTCCATGTAATAAAGCCATATATGATCTTGTCATACCACAACTTGGACAAGCTACTCCGTATGTGTTATAAAATAAACAAATACTTCTTCCGTCAAAAAAACTTATCAACTAAAAAGCTAATAAGAGCTATTATTATAAAAATTATTAAGAGATTCCATTTCTTTCGCATATTTGATTTACCTGACTTTGAGCTAAGGCTATGCTAATAATTCCAAAACTAAAGAAAGCTAAGAAAAGATATAGAACGCCCTCATCTTTACCACCAAAATCTTCAACTTCTTGACCTAACTTATAATTCCAAACTAAGTAAAAAAATACCACAAGTAACAATACTTAATATGAAATTTAAAAAAAGAGTTTTTTTATTTTTTTCCATTGGCAACTCTTAATTCATTGTTTAGAATCCATATCCAAACAGTAGCATAAATACCACAAGTTAAAAAAATGACAGAATAACACCTAGAAATACACTTCTTTGTTTCATAACAAACCCCCTAAAATTTTTTATATTTAATCTGTGTTTTTATTATAACATTTTTTTAAATTTTTTTGTAAATAAAGGATTTTTTAAAAGCTTTTTTTCTCTTAAAGAAGTCAAAGTAAAAATTTTTAAAAATAAAAAAATAAATAAAAATATAGAAACTTGACAAAAAAATACACTTGAAAATATAATTATATTAAAATGATGTCTAAGAAAGAGGCAAGCTTAATGTTTAAAAATTTTTAGTTTAAATAAAATTCCCAAAAAAAGTATCTATACCCTTGATAGCAGCAACAGTACTAGGATTAACAACCACTGTTGCTTTATCTAATTTAGAAAAAAAATAGTAGAAAAAAAGTAAGTAGTAGATTTATCAATGGTAGAGTACATATTGAAGATATAGATTTATCATTGTCAGAGCCTGTTATAAAAAAATATAACGCTATATGATAATGAAAATAATGTGATGTTTAATTCAGATAAAGTCGTAGCTAAGATAAGTTTTTAAAAAAATTTATTAGGTGGTAGAATAGATGAATTAAATGTAGACTCAGCCTCAGTTAATGTAGTAAGAGATAAAGATGGTGTTATAAATTTCACTAAGTTGTCTAAGAAAAAGAGTGATAAGAAGCCTAGCAATCCAATTGATAAATTAGTAGTAACTTCGGCTAATATAAACTACGAAGATTATACTTTTCCAAATAAATTAGAAAAAAAGATAGAAAAATATAAATGCCACTGTTTTTAGCAGACAAAGAAAAAAATTAGTTAAAAAAATGCAGATGTTAGTATAGATGATGAAAATATAAAATTAAATACTTCCTTTAAAGATGAAAGTGAAAAAGAGCTTTCTTCTTTAGAAATGAAATTAAAAAAATAGATAAATTTTTTTATTGGATAAGGATTTATTAAAAAGTTTAGCTAAAAAAATAATGAAAAAAATTAGAATTTTCTGATGTTAATATAAGTTCTGATTTAACTATAAAAAAACAGATAAAACAGTTAAAAAAATACAAATATAGTTGGAAATTTAGATGTAGAATCTTCTTTATTTAGATATGCAGATGTAGAAAGCGATATTAAAAAAATATAAAAATTATCAGGTATATTTAATGGTAGAGATGGTAAAAGCAAATTTAGACTTAAATGTATTTGATAAAGATAGAAATATAGCTGTGACTTATCAAGATGAAGAACTAAATTCAGTGATAAATATAGATAAAAATTGATGAAAGTATATTAAATAAAAATAAAACCTATAAAAAGATAAAAAAATTAGATTTGAAAAAAATATAAATATAGAAGATATAAAAAAACTATAGTTCATTATTCAGATGAAAGAGGTTTGATTCTAGAAGACAACAATGAAACCAAATAATTCTGAATTTAAAGGAATAGAGCTAAATGACTTTAATTTATATGCAGATTCAAAAAGATGGTAAGAAGAGAGCTAATGCAAAGATTTCAGCTAAAATAAAAAGGTATGGCTGAAAAATTTAACAGTAAATCTTGAAAATAAGGCTGAAAATACAGATATTATTGTAGCTTTAAAGTCTCAAGAAAAAGATAGTATAATACCAGATATAAATTTAAAAGGCGAATTTAGAAAATAAAAAAAGATATTTTTAAAAGGCTAAAATTACTTCAAATATTGTTAATTTTTAATATGGATTATCAAAAAGAAGAAAAAGTTAGCTAAAATTTATGATGAAAAAAATTTAAAATAAATTATGATGTTAATAAAAAAAGAATTTAACAGATGGAGATGGGAGAATAGCCTTTAAAAATCTATGATACAGATAACTATTTAGATTTTTAAAAGCAAAAGGATAATCAAGTCGAAATCAAAGAACTTAAATTAATGGATAAGTTAAATAAGAATAATACTCTTATTGCAAAAGGGAAATGCTGATCTTAATAAAAAAAGGAATTTAATATTGAGTATGATGCTAAGTTAAATTCAGTTTCAAGAAAATTTAAAGATAAAGATATAGTATTATCTTTTTGATGCCAAAGGAAAGGCAGAAAGTAAAAATAATATTATAAGTTCTCAAGGACAAATCAATGATTTAAGTCTTGAATACATGGCTAAAATTGAGAAAATAAATGGAACTTACGATTTTAAAAAGTCTGATTCTGGTATGGAAGCTAACTTAAAAACCAAAAATAGCTTCAATTGGATATGATAAATACAAGTTTGATAACTTTAATCTTCTTGCAACTTATTCTGGAAATGAAGTAAAAGTTAGAGATTTTTAGTAATAATCTATTATCTTTTAAAAGCAGACTACAACACAGAAGCTAAGAAGCTAAGTGGAGATTTAAATATAAAAAGATTGACTGACGAAGATATAGGTTTAGATAAGGTGAACTTTGTTTTAGAAAACTTTAAAGCCAAACTTGATGGAGATATAAAAACTCCTAAAGCTAAGATAGATTTAGGAACTACAGTAGTAACTTTACCTAGTAAAGATTTAGCAAAAAAATCAGTGGTAAATTAAATCTTGTTGGAGATAAACTTATTATAGAAGGAGTTAATGTAGATAATAACCTTATTACAGGACAATATGATATAAAAGAAAAACTTTTAAATTTGAAGGCTTCTTTAAGTGAAAATCATTTAGAGAAATATTATGGTGGTAAAGATTTAGGTTACATACTATATGGAGACTTAGTATTAAAAAGGAATAGCAGGTAATTTAGATGCTAAACTTAAAGGAAGAGTTATCAATTTACAAAGTTCATTTCCTGATTTAGCTTACAATATAGATTACAGTGCAGAAAATTACTCTGATGGTATTGTTTCTATCAAAGATTTGGATATTATCGATAAAAAAATTATGGTTCTATATTAGGATTAACTGGAATAGTTGATTTAAAAGAGAAAAAAACTTAAATATTAAAAAAATAAAAAAATGATAAGATAGATTTAACTAAGTTACAAAAATATTCTTAAGAATCCTAATGTAAAGGGAATAGTAAATACAGATATTATAATAAATGGACAACTTAGCAATCCAAACTATAGCCTAAATATCTCTTCATCTGAAGTAAGTATAAAGAATTTTTAAGATAAATGATATTGTTTTTAAATTTAGCTGGAGATAAAGAAAAAAAGCTAATGTAAATAAGCTAAGTTTAGATGTATATAAGAATTTAATAGTTGGATCTGGAAACTATGATATAAAAAAATAAAACTTATAATGTCAATATGAGGTCTAATAATAAAATTGATCTTTCTAGATTCCAAACATTCTTTAATTCGTATGGGATAAATAATCCTAGTGGAAAGATAGGCTTTTAATGTTCAAATAGATCAAAAATGATGAAAAGGCTTATTTAAGTCTTGAAAATATAAATTTAGAATCTTCAAAAATTAAAGTTGAAATTCTCAAATTTTTTTCAGGACCTATCACTTTGAGTGGAAGAAGAATTGAAATAGGAGAGTTAAATGCAAAAATTAAATAATTCACCTATTACAATAGATGGATTTGTAGATTTAGTCGACATAGCAAAAAAATAGATAAGGAAGATATTATTAGAAGTTTACCTTATAAATTACATATAAAATCTAAAGAATTAAATTATGTATATCCTGAAGTTATAAAATTAAAAAGCTTCAACTGATATAACTCTTACTAATGAGGAACTATATGGAAATTTAATTATAAAAAGAGGCAACAATTAATGATATTCCTAATAATTACTATAGAGATTTCTTCTCACTAATAAAAGAACAACTTAGAAAAAGAAGAACAGACGTTACTCCAAAAAAAGAAGGTAGATAAGAATTCTAAAGAAGCACAAGAAAAAAAGCTGCAAGAATGAGAGCCTTTTTAAATAAATTAATGCCTATAGATTTAGTTATTAAGACAGAGAAACCTATACTTATTGATATGGATAATTTTTAATATTTTTAGTTCCTGAAGTCTATGGAAAAATTAGATATAGACTTAAATATTAATGGTAAAAAAAGGTAAATATTATTTAGAAGGGGAAACTGAGCTAAAAAAATGGATATTTTGTCATAGGTACAAATGAATTTAAAGTAGATAGAGCTTTAGCAATATATAATGATAATACTCCTTTACCAGAAATTAACCCTAATATTTTTCTTTGAAAGTACGATAGAGATCGATGATGAAGAATATTATTTCACAACTATGGGAAAAACTTAACCAATTGAGATATGAAATCACATCTAAGACATCAAAGGTTGGAGGAGACTTATCAGCCTTAATCGTAAAACCCTGATTCTAATGAACATATATATTCTTATGGAGATGGAAGCCAAATATTCATAGTTTTTTATGAAAAAAACTTGATAGCAGGTCAAATAGGTCAAATAGTCTTTGGTAAAAACAGCAAGATATGTAAAAAGAAAACTAAAACTTACTAGATTTGTAATAAGACCTGAAATAAAAAAATATAATTCAGAAGATAGTATTACAAATAGATATGGAACAACTGATAATAGAGCTTTGAGTCCACAAATTTATAATGTAAATATAAAGGTGGAAGCAAAAGATAATATTTACAAAGAAAAAAATTATTCTGGAAAGCGAGTGTAAGACTTATAGGTACAGGAAAGGATACTATTAAAAAAATCAAACATTGAAAGTTAATTCACAAAAATATTAGAGAATATGATGTGGGATTAGAATATAAGATTGATGATAGTAAAACTCTTAGAATTGGAGTTGGAACTGTTCCATATAAATATAGAACAGATGAAAATAAAGATTACAAGAAGCCTAATTACTACATAGAATACAAGTTTAGAAAAAAAGATATAAAGATTTTTTTCAGAAATATTTTCATTTTAGCTTTTTAAAAATATAAATAAATATGGTAATATATAAAAGAGATACTATAAATAATTAAATGGAGGACTTTGAGATGAAAAGACTATTAATTGCATTGATGTTTGTAATTAGCCTAGTATCATTTTCAACTATGACTAACCAGTCAGTAAAGAGTATCGAAGTTGTTAACAACAATCAGGTCCCAGCTAGCTTAATAAAGAATACTTTAAAGCTAAAAGAAGGATCTAAGTTTTCAACGGATGCTTTAGTAGCAGATTTTAATGCTCTAAAAGGAACAGGTTACTTTGAAGATGTAATGCTTCAACCTATTTCTTATGATGGTGGAGTAAAAATAGTTGTGGATGTTATTGAAAAACAAAATGTTGCTAGTTTATTGAAGGAAAGAGGAGTATCAGTAAACACTGTAAGAGAAGATACAGATAAATCTGTTGTAATTTCTTCAATTAAGTTTAATGGAAACAAAAAATACTCAGCAGCAGAGCTTCAAAAAAATTACTCAATTAAAAAAACAGGGGAATATTTCTCAAGAAGTAGAGTAGAAGAAGCTCAAAGAAATTTATTAGCTACAGGAAAATTTGCAGAAGTAAGACCTGATGCAAAAAGTAACTAATGGAAAGATGGAATTATCTTTTTGATGTAGTTGAAAATTCTGTGGTAAAAAAATGTAGTTATAACTGGGAATAAAGCAGTACCTACTAGTGCTATTATGTCAGTGTTAAGCACTAAAAACAGGAGCTGTTCAAAACTACAATAATTTAAGAGAAGATAGAGACAAAATTTTAGGACTATATCAAGCTCAAGGTTATACTTTAGTTAATATTACAGATATGTCAACTGATGAAAATGGAACTCTACATATTGCAATAGTTGAAGGAATTGTAAGAAAAAAATTGAAGTTAAGAAAATGGTTACTAAACAAAAAGGTAACAGAAGAACACCTAATGATGACGTTTTTAAAAAAACTCAAGACTATGTAATAGATAGAGAAATAGAAATTCAACCTGGTAAAATATTCAATGTAAAAGAATACGATGCTACAGTTGACAACCTAATGAGATTAGGAATATTCAAAAACGTTAAATATGAAGCAAGATCAATCCCAGGAGATCCTGAAGGAATAGATTTAATACTTCTTATAGATGAAGATAGAACTGCTGAATTACAAGGTGGGGTTGCTTATGGTTCTGAAACAGGATTTTTAGGAACTTTATCTTTAAAGGACAGTAACTGGAGAGGTAAGAACCAAGAATTAGGATTTACATTTGAAAAATCAAATAAAGACTATACATCTTTCTCTTTAGATTTCTTTGATCCTTGGATTAGAAATACAGATAGAGTATCTTGGGGATGGGGATTATACAAGACAAGCTATGGAGATAGCGATAGTATCTTATTCCATGATATAGATACTTTAGGTTTCAAAGTTAATATAGGTAAAGGATTTAGCAAATACTTTAGATTAAGTTTAGGAGCTAAAGTTGAATATATAAAAGAAAAACATGAAAATGGAAAATTACAAAAAGCTCCAAATGGAAGATGGTATTACAATGATTCAGGATCATGGAGAGAAATAGAAGGTGTAGATGATAAATACGTTCTATGGAGTATCTATCCTTATATCAGTTACGATACAAGAAATAACTATTTAAATCCTACATCAGGGACATATGGAAAACTTCAAGTTGAAGCTGGACATGCTGGTGGATATAAAGCAGGAAATTTTGGAAATGTAACTTTAGAATTAAGAAAATATCACAGAGGTCTATTTAAAAATAATACATTTGCTTATAAAGTTGTTGGTGGAGTAGCTTCTGATAGTACAAAAGAAAGCCAAAAATTCTGGGTAGGTGGAGGAAATTCACTAAGAGGATATGATGGAGGATTCTTTAAAGGTAGTCAAAAACTTGTTGTAACTATAGAAAACAGAACACAATTAAATGATATTGTTGGTTTTGTTGTGTTTGCAGATGCAGGTAGAGCTTGGAAACAAAATGGAAGAGATCCTAGTTACACAAGAGATAACAAAGATTTTGGACATAATATAGGAACAACTGCTGGAGTTGGATTAAGATTAAATACTCCAATTGGACCATTAAGATTTGACTTTGGTTGGCCAGTAGGAAATAAAATGGATGATGATGGAATGAAATTCTATTTCAACATGGGACAATCATTCTAATTAATCATATATTTTTTTAGAAATTTTTGGAGGTAAATCAATGAAAAAAATTGTTATTAATTGCAAGTGTTTTTATTAGCAACATCAGCATTTGCAGATAAAGTAGGAGTTGTTGACAGTCAAAGAGCATTTTTTTCCAATTCTCTGAAACTAAAAAAAGCTCAACAAGCTTTTAGAAGGTCAAGCTAAAAAAAGTTGAAAACGAAGCTAGACAAAAAAAGAAGTTGCACTACAAAAAAAGAATTTGTTTCTCTACAAGCTAAAGGAGACAAATTAACTGACGCAGAAAAAGAAAGCATTTGAAAAGAAATCACAAGATTTCCAAGCTTTCTTAAATGCATCTCAAGATAAGTTAAATAAAGAACAAATGACTAAATTAAAGAGAATAGAAGATATATATGAAAAAAAGCTGTTAAAAAAAGTAGCAGCTGAAGGAAAAATATGACTATGTTTTTTTGAAGCTGATGCATTAAAAAGTTGGTGGAGAAGATATAACTGACAAAGTTTTTAAAACAAATGGAAGCATTAAAATAATAAAATTATGAGGAGGAAGAGTTATGGAATATAAGGTAACTGATATCATAACTCTTCTTAATGCTGAATATAAAGGAGAGGTTATAGAAAATGTTTCTAAGCTTTCTCCTTTTTTTCATTCAGATGAGAAGAGTTTAACTTTTGCAGCAGATGAAAAATTTTTAAAGAATTTAGCACAAACAAGGGCAAAGGTAATTATAGTTCCAGATATTGAATTACCATTAATAGAAGGAAAAAGGCTATATAGTAGTAAAAGATAGTCCAAGAGTAATAATGCCTAAACTTTTTACATTTTTTTAGTAGAACTTTAAAGAAAATAGAAAAAAAATGAGAGAAGATTCAGCTAAAGTTGGAGAAAATGTAGATATAGCTCCTAATGTATATATAGGTCATGATGTAGTTATTGGAAATAATGTAAAAATTTTTCCCTAATGTAACTATTGGTGAAGGAGTTACAATTGGAGAAGGAACAGTAATTTATTCTAATGTAACTATAAGAGAATTTGTTGAAATTGGTAAAAATTGTGTTATACAACCAGGAGCAGTAATAGGTTCTGATGGTTTTGGCTTTGTAAAAGTCAATGGAAATAACACTAAGATAGATCAAATAGGAACTGTTATAGTTGAAGATGAAGTAGAAATTGGTGCAAATACAACTATTGATAGAGGAGCTATAGGAGATACAATTATAAAGAAGTATACAAAGATTGATAACCCTAGTTCAAATAGCTCATAATGACATCATAGGTGAAAACTGTCTAATAATATCTCAAGTTGGAATAGCAGGAAGTACAATAGTTGGAAATAATGTTACTTTAGCTGGGCAAGTTGGGGTTGCAGGACACCTTGAAATAGGAGATAACACTATGATAGGAGCACAATCAGGAGTTCCTGGAAATGTTGAAGCTAATAAGATACTATCAGGACATCCACTTGTTGACCACAGAGAAGATATGAAGATAAGAGTTGCTATGAAAAAATTACCTGAACTTCTAAAAAGAGTAAAGGCATTAGAAGAAAAGAAATAGTTATAACTACTAATTAAAAGCTAAAAGAAAATTCTTTTAGCTTTTTTTATAGTATTAACTAATATATTATGTTATAATCTATTAGTTTAAGTTATGAGGAAGGAAATGAAAAAAATGGCAGATATTTTTATATGATACGAGGTTGAAGTCAGAGGAGGCTCCAAAAAGTAATTATTTTTAACACATGGAGATGCAGATGGCTTAGTTTCAGCTATGATAGTAAAATCTTTTGAAGAAATGGAGAATAAGAATAAAACTTTCTTAATTATGAGTAGTATGGATGTTACAGCAGAACAGACAGACAAAACATTTGACTACATCTGTAAATACACATCTTTAGGATCACAAGATAGAGTTTACATCCTAGATAGACCAATACCAAGTATAGATTGGCTAAAAAAATGAAATATTTAGCTTATACCAATGTAATCAACATTGATCATCATTTAACAAACAAACCTACATTATACAAAGATGAATGTTGCTGTGAAAATATATTTTTTTCATTGGAATGATAAATGGAGTGCAGCTTACTTAACATTAGAATGGTTCAAGCCTTTTAGTTGAGAAAGCAGAATGTTATAAAAAAATTTATATAAAAAAATTAGAAGATCTTGCAATAGCTACTTCTTATTGGGATATATTCACTTGGAAAAAAATTTAGGGAATTCTCCAGAAGAAGCATTATTGAAAAAAAGAGCTTTATCGATAAATTCAGCTGAAAAGATTTTTAGGTTCAGGAGCATTTTTATAATTTTTATAACTAAAAAAATAAATTCTAAAAAAATTATACAGAAGAGGTTTTTTTGATTACTTTTTTTCTTATTAGATGAAGCTTATAGTTTAAAAAAATAGATAACTTATATGATTTTGCTAAAAAGAGTTATCAGTGATTTTTGATTTTTAAAGGCTATAAATTAGGAGTTATTTATGGTATAGAAGGAGATTATCAATCTATAATAGGAGATAAAATTCTGGTTGATAAGAAACTAAATTATGATGCTGTGGCTTTTTTTAAATGTATATGGAACTGTTTCTTTTTAGAAGTAAAGACAATGTAGATGTAAGTGAAATAGCACAAAAAAATTAGGAATGTTAGTAGGGTATTCAGGTGGTGGTCACAAACATGCTGCAGGCTGTAGAATTTGTGACAAAGATGAAATGAAGAAAAAAATGTTTGAAATTTTTTTGAACATTCAATGGATAAAATAAGAATTTTTATAGTGAGAGAAAATACTATGGAAAGAAAAAAAATATAAAGATTGAGTTTAGGTATGATGGAAGTGGCTATTATGGTTTTCAAAGACAACCTGATAAAGTAACTATTCAAGGAGAAATAGAAAAAGTTTTTAAAAAAATTGTAACAAAAAGAAGATATAAATTTGATTTCAGCAGGGAGAACAGATAGGGGAGTTCATGCAAATCATCAGGTATCTAATTTCTATACTTCATCAACCATTCCTGTTGAAAAAAATATAAGTATCTTTTGACAAGAGCCTTACCAAAAAGATATAGATATACTGTCAGTTGAAGAAGTAGATGAAAATTTTAATGCTAGACATGATGCTAAAATGAGAGAATATGTCTATATTATATCTTGGGAGAAAAAAATCCCTTTGAAGCAAGATATTGTAAATATGTAAAAGATAAAATTGATGCAGGAAAACTAGAAAAAAAATATTTTCTAGTTTTTTTAGGTATACATGATTTTAGAAATTTTTAGATTGAGTGACTGTGTGAGCAAGGTAACTATAAGAGAGATTTATAGCATAGATGTAAAGTATTTTTTTCAGAAACTAAATTAAAAAAATATATAAGAGGTAGTGCCTTTTTTTAAAAATCTCAAGTTAGAATTATGGTTGGAACAGCTCTTGAAGTATACTATAAAAAAACTTAGCTGAAAAATCATATAGATCTTATGTTAAATAATTTTTTTCTAAAGAATATAAAAAAATCTTGTTGAAGCTGAAGGACTTTATTTAAATAAAATTAATTATTCTCAAAAAAAATAATAATTATTCTTGACAAGATAAGTAAATGTAGTTATAATAGAAAAAAATAGAAATGATTTAAAAAAATTTTTGTTTCATAATTAGTCACTAACACTAGTGTATATAGATTATTATTTCCCAAAAAAAGAAGGTTTGTAGAACCTTCTTTTTTTCTCTTATAAGTATTTTTTTAAATTTTTTTATAAAGATTACAAAATTAAAATTAATATAGATATAATATATGCTATATATATTCTTATATAAATTTTTATATAGTAATATATAAAGAATATTCTAAAAAAAGCATATATTCCATATTTTTTTCTAATATTTCAGTTTTTAAAAAAATGATATATAAAATACTAAATTAATTAGGTTGACTTTAATTGGTAAAAGTGCTATTATTAGCTTATAAGCTAAAATAGAATTTGCTTAGCTTTTTTTATAAATTTTTTAAAAATAGTACAAAATATTTTTTTACAGATAAAACTAAATTAAGGAGGAATTTGTATGCTTTTTAAAACTACTGAAGAACATGAAGCTCTTCGTATGCAAGTGAGAGAATTTGTTGAAACTGAGGTTAAACCTATAGCAGCAATGTTAGACAAAGAAAATAAATTCCCGCATGAAGCGATAGAGAAGTTTGGAAAAATGGGATTCATGGGGCTACCATATCCAAAAGGAATATGGTGGAGCCGGTAAGGATATACTTAGCTATGCAATAGCTGTTGAAGAATTATCAAGAGTTGATGGAGGAACAGGGGTTATATTATCTGCTCACGTTTCTTTAGGATCATATCCTATATTCGCTTTTGGTACAGAAGAACAAAAGAAAAAATATCTTACTCCATTAGCTAAAGGAGAAAAATTAGGAGCATTTGGACTTACTGAACCTAATGCTGGATCAGATGCAGGAGGAACAGAAACAACTGCTGTTAAAGAAGGAGATTACTATATATTAAATGGAGAAAAAAAATCTTCATAACAAATGCAGATGTTGCTGAGACTTATGTAGTTTTTCGCTGTAACTACTCCTGATATTGGAACAAAAAGGTATAAGTGCTTTTATAGTTGAAAAAGGATGGGAAGGATTTACATTTGGAGATCACTATGATAAATTAGGAATTCGTTCATCTTCAACTTGTCAATTATTATTCAATAATGTAAAAGTTCCTAAAGAAAATCTTTTTAGGAAAAAGAAGGAGAAGGATTTAAAAATAGCTATGTCTACTCTTGATGGAGGACGTATAGGTATAGCTGCTCAAGCATTAGGAATTGCACAAGGTGCTTTCGAACATGCTTTAGAATATGCAAAAGAAAGAGAACAATTTGGAAAACCAATAGCTTTCCAACAAGCTGTTTCATTTAAACTTGCAGATATGGCAACAAAATTAAGAACAGCTAGATTCTTAATATACAGTGCTGCTGAATTAAAAAGAACATCATGAACCATATGGAATGGAATCTGCAATGGCAAAAACAATATGCTTCAGATATAGCTTTAGAAGTTGTAAATGATGCTCTACAAATATTCGGAGGTTCTGGATATCTAAAAGGAATGGAAGTAGAAAGAGCATACAGAGATGCTAAAATAACTACTATCTATGAAGGAACAAACGAAATTCAAAGAGTTGTTATAGCTGCTCACTTAATAGGAAAACCACCTAAATCAGATGCAGTAGCAGTAGCTAAAAAGAAAAAAGGTCCAGTTACAGGTCCTAGAAAAAATATAATATTCAAAGATGGATCTGCTAAAGAAAAAGTTGCAGCATTAGTTGCAGCATTAAAAGCAGATGGATATGATTTCACTGTTGGAATTCCTCTTAATACTCCAATAGGAAAATCTGAAAGAGTTGTAAGTGCTGGTAAAGGAATTGGAGATAAGAAGAATATGAAGTTAATTGAAAAATTAGCTACACAAGCAGGAGCTTCTGTTGGATGTTCTAGACCAGTAGCAGAAACATTACAATATTTACCACTTGATCGTTATGTAGGAATGTCAGGACAAAAATTTGTTGGAAACCTATATATAGCTTGTGGAATTTCTGGAGCTTTACAACACTTAAAAGGAATTAAAGATGCAACAACAATAGTTGCTATTAATACAAATGCAAATGCACCAATATTTAAAAATGCTGACTATGGAATAGTTGGAGATATAGCAGAAATACTACCACTATTAACTAAAGAATTAGACAATGGTGAAGCTAAAAAAGATGCTCCTCCTATGAAGAAAATGAAGAGAGTTCTACCTAAAGTAATGTACAGTCCTCATGTGTATGTATGTAGTGGTTGTGGACATGAATACAATCCTGAAATAGGAGATGAAGATTCTGATATCAAACCAGGAACTAGATTTAAAGATTTACCTGAAGATTGGACTTGTCCTGATTGTGGAGATCCAAAAATCTGGATATATAGATGCAAAATAAAAAATATAATTAAGGAGGATATCTTATGCATAACGTTAGAAATATAACTGAAAAATCTTTATTGGATAGGAGCAAACGATCGTCGTCTTGCACTTTTTTTGAAAATATACACCCTATCCCTGAAGGAGTGTCATATAATTCATATATGTTACTAGATGAAAAAAACAGTTGTTTTTTTGATACTGTTGATTGGTCTGTGACTAGACAATATGTTGAAAATATAGAATATTTATTAAATGGAAGAGAATTAGACTACTTAGTAGTACATCATATGGAACCAGATCACTGTGGTTCAATTGAAGAACTAGCTCTTCGTTATCCAAATTTAAAAATTATATCATCTGAAAAAGGATTTATGTTCATGAGACAGTTTGGATACAAAAAGTATCAATGGACATGAATTAATTGAAGTAAAAAGAAGGAGATAAATTTAAATTTGGTAAACATGAAAATAGTATTTTTTTAGAAGCACCTATGGTTCACTGGCCAGAAGTTCTAGTAAGTTTTGATACTACAAATGGAGCTTTATTCTCAGCTGATGCTTTTGGTTCTTTCAAATCACTTGATGGAAGACTATTTAATGATGAAGTAAATTGGGATAGAGATTGGTTAGATGAAGGACGTCGTTATTTAACAAATATCGTTGGAAAATATGGACCTCATATTCAACATCTATTGAAAAAAAAGCAGGACCAATTGTAGATAAAATTAAATTTATTTGTCCTCTACATGGTGTAGTTTGGAGAAATGACTTTGGATATATAATAGATAAATATGATAAATGGAGCAGATATGAACCTGAAGAAAAAGGTGTGTTAATTGCTTATGCTTCAATGTATGGAAATACTGAAAATGCTGTTGAAATTATAGCTAAAAAAATTAGCTGAAAAGGGAGTTACAAACATAAAAAAATGTATGATGTTTCTAACACTCATGTTTCATATTTAATTTCAGATTTATTCAAATATAGCCACTTAATTATAGCTTCTCCTACATATAATTTAGGAATTTATCCAGTTATACATAACTTTGTAATGGATATTAAGGCATTAAACTTACAAAAATAGAACAGTTGCAATAGTTGAAAATGGTTCTTGGGCAAGAAAAATCAGGAGATTTATTACAAGAATTCTTTGAAACTCAAGTAAAGGATATTGCTGTTTTAAATGAAAAAAAGTAGGATTGACTTCATCAGCTAACAATGTAAATCTAGATGAAATGGATGCACTTGTTGAAGTTTTTAGTTGAATCTTTTAAAAAAAATAATATAAGATAAGAATAGGGACTGTTCAAACAGTCCCTAATTTTTTTAATTTGCATATTTTTTTAACATCTTCAAGAGTTTCATCAGCTAACAAATTACTTATTTCAACAATTTCTTCCATAATCTTAGTCTTTTTCTTCTTTAGTCATTGTCTCATTGTTACTCAGTATTAAATTTGCATAAGTAAAGACTCCTTGTATAAATATAGATTTTTTTAAATATATTTAAATTTTTCTGAAAATATAACTTCCATTAATTCTTTTTTTAAATTTTTCAATCAAGCCATCTACAAAACTTTTATTATTAAATAGAAAAGACATTATGTTAAAAACCTTCATTATCTTTTTTTCCATAAGAATCGCCTCCTATCTTTACTATATTATACATCTTTTTAAGGGTAAAATATAGATAGTTTATATATATTGTATATTGAAAAAAATACTTTGATTTCAATTATTATATTATACTAATATTTTAAGAATCTTTGCTTGACAAGAATTTATTTTTTTGTATAATCAGTACTGTAAGTGTATATAAATGAAAAAAAATATGTTTATTTATCGTTTAAAAAAACAGAACATTTTTAAGAGAGGTAAAATATGGAAGAGTTATTAAAGGAACTTGTTGAAAAAAATAGAAAATTTGCTGTAGATGGAAATGTTGCTAATTATATTCCAGAGCTTGATAAAAGCAGATAAAAAAATGCTTTAGGTATTTATGTTACAACCTTAGATGGTCAAGAATTCTTTGCTGGAGATTATAACACAAAATTTACTATACAAAGTATATCAAAAAAATAATTTCTTTGATGCTCGCAATATTAGATAATGGTGAAGAATATGTTTTTCTCGAAAGTTGGAATGGAGCCAAGTGGAGATCCATTTAACTCTATAAGAAAACTTGAAACTTCAAGTAGAAAAAAACCATATAATCCTATGATAAATGCAGGAGCAATAGCTGTTGCATCTATGATAAAAAGGAAAAAAATGAAAAAGAAAGATTTACAAGACTAATAGATTTTTGCAAAAATTAATTACAGAAGATGACTCTTTAGATATAAATTATAAAATATATTGTGGAGAAGCAGACACAGGATTTAGAAATTTTTTTCTATGGCATATTTCTTAAAAAGGTGAGGGAATAATTGAAGGGAATGTTGAAGAAGCTCTAACAGTATATTTTTAAACAATGTTCAATTGAAGGAACAGCTAAAACTATATCGACATTAGGAAAGTTTTTAGCAAATGATGGAGTTCTTTCAAATGGAGAAAGAATAATAACTACAAGAATGGCAAAAAAATAATTAAAACATTAATGGTAACTTGTGGAATGTATGATAGTTCAGGGGAGTTTGCAGTAAGAGTTGGAATACCTTCAAAAAAAGTGGGGTAGGTGGAGGAATTTGCTCTGTCGTTCCTGGTAAAATGGGAATAGGAGTATATGGGCCTGCCTTAGATAAGAAAGGGAACTCTTTAGCTGGAGGACATTTACTAGCTGATTTATCTGAAGAACTTTCTTTAAATATTTTTTAATGCTTAGAAGTAATTATTTTTATATAAAGGGGGTTGAATTATGGAAACATTAAATTCTATAATTGGACAAATTAACAACATTTTTATGGTCTTATGTTCTTATTGCACTTTTTAATTTTATCAGGGCTATTATACACAATAAGAACAGGTTTTGCTCAAGGAAGATTATTAGGTGACATGGTTGCCTTAATAACTGGAAAACTTTCTTCTCTAAGAGATGGTGAAAAAGAAAGTTGCAGGTCAAGTAACTGGATTCCAAGCATTCTGTATAGCAGTTGCTTCTCACGTTGGAACAGGTAACCTTGCTGGAGTTGCAATAGCAGTTGCAGTTGGAGGTCCTGGAGCATTATTTTGGATGTGGGTTATCGCACTTTTAGGAGGAGCAACAAGTTTGATAGAAAATACTTTAGCTCAAACTTATAAAGTAAAAGAAGGAAATGGATTTAGAGGAGGACCTTCTTACTACATGGAAAAAGCCTTAGGTCAAAAAACTTTAGGTTATATCTTCTCTGTTATAGTTATAGTAACATTCGCATTTGTATTTAATACAGTTCAAGCTAATACTATAGCTCAAGCTTTTGAAACTACATTCAATATGAGTTCTGTAGTAGCAGGAGTAATTTTAGCGGCTCTTACAGCTTTAATCATCTTCGGAGGTTTAAACAGAATAGCTAATGTTGTTTCTTTTATGGTTCCAGTAATGGCTATAGGATATGTTATAGTTGCTTTATATGTTTTAATAGTTAATGTAGTTCATATTCCTGGATTATTCATGAGTATTATTGAAGCAGCTTTTGGTATAAAACAAGCTGTCGGTGGAGCAATTGGAGTTGCTATGTTACAAGGTATCAAAAGAGGACTATACTCTAACGAAGCAGGTATGGGAAGTGCTCCAAATGCAGCGGCTACTTCAAACGTATCTCACCCTGTAAAACAAGGTTTATTACAAGCTTTCGGTGTATTCGTTGATACTATCTTAATTTGTAGTGCAACTGGTTTCATCGTTTTACTATACCCTGAATACAACACTATAGGAGAAAAAGGAATTAAATTAACTCAACTTGCTCTATCTCACTCAGTTGGAGCTTGGGGAGCTGGATTCATAACTCTATGTATCTTCTTATTCGCTTTCAGTTCATTAGTAGGAAACTACTACTATGGAGAAGCAAACTTAGAATTCTTAACTAAGAGTAAAACTTCTATGTTAGTATTTAGAGTTTTAACAGTTGCTTGTGTATACTTAGGATCAGTTGCAAGTTTAGGACTTGTTTGGGATATAGCTGACGTATCTATGGGTATTATGGCATTAATGAATATAGTGGTAATCGCAATACTTTCTCCAAAAGCTGTTGCTATTATCAATGACTATATCAAACAAAGAAAAGAAGGAAAGAACCCTGTATTTAGAGCTAAAGATATACCTGGTTTAGAAAATACAGAATGTTGGGATGACTAATAATTGATTAGTAACAATTTTTTTATAAATATTCCTTATTTCTAATTGAGTAGGAGTTATTACATTTGTAGTAACTCCTATTTAATAAAACAATTTTTAAAGTGAATTTAAAAAAACATCACTTTATGACATTATTTAAATTTGTAAATAGTCTCTTTTATATTTTTTTATTCCACAGTGATATATGCATCTTTAATTTTTACAAGCTGCAACATTTTCTTCATTTAAAACAGCTCTAAATTTCCATTTTTTTACCTTTTTTTCAAGTTCATCTATAGTGGCAATAGCATCTCCAACTCTATTACCTTTTTTATCAAAACAAGGAATAGAAAGACGTAGATTTTTCTTAGTGCTTCCATTATGAGTTAAAGTTCCTGTTATCACAGCAGTATATTGATCAACTTCCATTTCAACTCCTAAAAATTTATATTTTGTATCTTTGACTTTTTACTTCACTATCGCTTCCACCAATAACAGCTCCTATAATTTTTCCAGTTGTTTTTATCACTGCACCTGTAACAGAACCAACAGCACTTATAGTTCAGCCGACAACACTTCCAGTTGCACTTACAAGTCCACAACTTGCTAAACTTAAACTTAAGACTATTAACAAGAATAATTTTTTTCATAAACACCATTCTTTTTATTTTTTTATATACTATATTATATTAGAATTTATTTTTTTGAGTAAAGGTTTAAAAAAATATGTTATAATGAATAAATAAAAAAATATGGAGGAAAAAAATTAATGGAAGAAATTTTAGTCTTTGGACATAAAAAAATCCAGATACAGATAGCATCTGCTCAAGTATAGCAATGTCGAATTTAAGAAAGCAACAAGGATTTAATGCTATTCCTTGTCGTCTTGGTGAAATTAATAAAGAAACAAAATTTGTTTTAGATAAATTAGGAGTGAAAAGTCCTAAACTTTTTTAAAAAAACTGTAAGTGCTCAAATAACAGATTTAAATTATGTTGAAAAAGAGTACAATATCTACAGAAGATTCAATCAAAGAAGCATTAGACTTAATGACAAAAAGAAAAATTTCTCAAGTTTACCAGTTATAGATACAGAAGGATATTTTAAGACTATGTTAAGTATTTCAGATATAGCAAATACTTATTTAGAAATAGATTATTCAGATTTATTTAGTAAATATAGCACTACTTTTTGAAAACTTAAAAAGAAGCTTTGGAAGGAGAAGTTATAAGTGGAAACTATCCTGAAGGAGAAATTGCTTCAAATTTAAAAAGAAGCATCAGAATTAGAGAGTTTAAAGAAAGGTGATATAGTTATAACAACTTCTTTAACAGATGGTATAGATAAATCTATTCAGGCTGGGGCAAGAGTTGTAATAGTATGTTGTAGAAAAGGTGACTTTATCAGTCCTCGTGTAACATCAGAATGTGCTATTATGTTAGTTAGACATTCATTTTTTTAAGGCTATATCTTTAATCAGCCAATCAATATCAGTTGGAGGAATTTTAAATACAAATAAAGTTCTATTCAACTTTAATAAAGAAGATTTCTTAAGTGAAATTAGAGGAATAATGAAGGATGCAAACCAAACTAACTTTTCCTGTTTTTAGAAGATGATGGAAAAGTATATGGAACAATAAGAACAAAAGCACCTTATAGATTTTCATAGAAAAAAAAGGTAATTATGGTTGATCATAATGAATTTTTCACAATCAGTTGAAGGAATACAAGATGCACATATACTTGAAGTTGTAGATCATCATAAGTTTGCTAACTTCCAAACTAATGAAGCTACAAAAATAAGAACAGAGCCAGTTGGATGTACATCTACAATAGTATATGGACTATATAAGGAAGCTAAGATTGAGCCTGATGAAAAGACTGCTTTACTTATGCTGAGTGCAATTCTTTTCTGATACTTTACTTTTTAAATCTCCTACTTGTACAAGTAAGGATGTTGAAGTTGCAAAAGAATTAGCAAAACTTGCAAAAGTAGATAATATATCAGAATATGGTATGGAAATGCTAGTTGCAGGAACTTCAATGGCTAAGTCTAGTATGAAGGAAATTATAAATCAAGATAAGAAAATATTCCCTATTGGTGATATGGAAATTGCAGTTGCTCAAATCAACACAGTACAAATAGGAGAATTGGTAGCAAGAAAAGAAGAAATAGCAAAAGAAATTGAACATGAAATAGGAAAATATGGATATTCACTATTCTTATTTGTGGTAACGGATATTATAAATTCAAATTCCTAGTATTTACTTATGGAAAAGAAATTGAAATAGTTGAAAATGCTTTTTAAGAAGGAAGTAGTTAATAATGAAATTTTTACTTGAAAATGTTGTTTCAAGAAAAAAACAAATTATACCTTTCTTAATGACAGCAGCTCAAAAATATGTAAATCTAAAAATCCCATAACTTTCTAAAATAGAGAGCTATGGGAATTTTTTTACTAATATCAATATCTAAGAAAAAAACATAAAAATCATCTCAAATTGAAAATGAAAAAAATACTAGAAAAAAATCTTTAAAAAAAGACTATAGGGAGGTATAAATGAGAACATTTATAGGAATAGTTGTAACATTTTTTTATATTCTTTATTTTAATATTTATAATAAGATTTGTATATGTAGTCCCAGAAAATCATTATTCTATTTTAGATCAAACAGGTGAAGTAAGATTAGAAGATTACCCTGAATTAAAAAGAAGTTAGTTTTATGTATAGTACAGATTTATTAATAGAATTTTTATAAAAAAATAGATAATTTAGAATTAGAAAAAAATTAATTTTCGTATTAATGATGAAGTAATAGGAACAGTAGAAATAAATAAAAGATATAAATGATTTAGAGAACTTTTGGACAGACTTATACAGCTAACAATGGAAAAAAAGTAGTAATCAGAAAAAAAGTTTACCCATTACAAAAAGAATTTTTTTAAGAATTTTTAGGAAAAAGAAATGAAAAAATATAAAGTAGGAACAGGAACTATAGAAGGAAGATTTTTATATAGATATTTATATAAAAGATTTAAAAACAAATAAAACTTTTATAATAAAAAGAGATAATATATCTATTTATTATGAAAGTGGAGGGTCCAAAAAAATATTTTATACCAAGTGTTTAAATTTTATAGTAAAAAGTAAATAGCTAGTTTAGAAATTTAAGCTAGCTATTTTTCTTAAGTGAAAATATAATTACAAAAAAAGCTAAAAATGAAGTTGAAGATTTAGGAAATGCTATAGAAAAATACAGTAAATCCATTTCAGGAATAAAAAGTAAAAAGGATATTTATATCCTAATACAACAGTTTACCCATTACCATAATATAAGATTAGAGAAAATTTTATTAAAAATGATAATATATTTAGATTGGGAGAGTAGTAAATGAAATTTAGATTTGGATATTTAAAAATTAATTGATAAAAAGTATCTATAAGAAAGATAAGATTATACTTGTTTGTGATTCTGTAAGTAATAATCAAGATGAAAAATATCATAGGATGTTATATAAATGATATTAGTAATTTTTGAAAGTAATTTAACTGAAATATGTGGAAAGTTAGATAAAAGAAAATATTCAGGACTAGATGGTCAAGTATGGGGAGCAGATTTTTCTTAAAGATAAGGTTCATATTTTTTTGGCTGTTTGATCCCAATAATGAGGAAGGGAAGGCAGAAATATCAAGAAAAAGGTATGTTAAAATTAATGAAAAAAATGGATAGAATTTAGAAAGAAAAAAATTCCAGAAAATTATGAAAAATATGAAGAAATAATAGAAGTAGATTAAGAATTATGAAAAAAAGTTATATAAATTTAAAAAAATATTTATATAGCTTTTTTTCTAAAAATAGAGTACAAGTTTCTATAATGTAATAGGTTCAAGAGTTGAAGAACTAGGTAGACAGTTTAAATATGGAGAAATTAATGAAAAAAATACTTAAAAAGAATTAGTAAGAGATATGGTAAAAAGGCTATGGAAAAAGATATCTCAGAAGAATAAAATAAGGAGTATATTTATGTTAAAAAATAGATTAATTATAACAGAAAAAAACTAGAAGAAAAGGCAATATATGAAAAACTCTAAAGATAAATGGATTATAGATTTTGAAGATAAAATAAAAAAAGTTGGAGTGATTTTTTTATGATATTGTTCAAAAAAAGAAATGGATTTTTTAGAATTATAATGAAAAAAATTTAGAAAAAGATGCTTATACATACAGAGATATTGTAGGTGACTTAATAGTCTTTTGAAAAAAATGAAAGAAAGAAAAAAAGAAGGAATGGTATTTATTCTTGATTATACAGAAGATTTTAGAAAAAAAATTAAGGATTGTGATGAAAAAAAGACTATGATAAAAGTACAATATATAATGATTTAGTATATAGTCTATTAGTAGAATGGTATAGAGATAATAGAATTATGTTTAAAGAATGGAATGCTTCAATAGATATTGAAATATATTTTTAATAGATGATGAGTTAATAAAAAAATAAGGATATAAATTTTTGGTAATGAACTAATAATAGCTACTGAAAGTGACAGAAATGATGTAAGACAACAATATAAAAAAATTATGATAAAACAAAAATTCGTTTTTTTGACTATGATGAAATAAAAAGATTTACCTAATATCTTTTTTTAGATAATAAAAAGGGGATCAGAAGCTGAAAGGTTTATATTTTTTTATCAATTAGAGAAAATAAAAGCTGATAACTCAAAAACAATTAAAAAGTGGAGATATCAAATTCAATGGGAATATTTCATAGCCTTAGTATATATCTACTAGTTTACATAATAGATAAAATATTGATAGAAAAAAATTTATAGAGGGAAAAGAAATAAAAATGTTTATGATATTTGCTAATGAATTGGCAGAATAAATATTTTTTTATAACCTCAAAAAGAAAATAAAGGAGAATCAAAAAAAGTAATTTGGAATATCTCAGAAATTATAAAAAAAGAAGACAAAGTTTATACATAATTAAATAAAAATATCAGAAGATATTATTGAAGTTTTTAAATGGTAATGAGTATGTAATTGCATAAATAAGATAAATTTTTCACTAAGTAGTAAAAAAATCTTAGGCTAACTGTTTTTCTAAAAAAATACTAATTTTATCTATAATAATATATAAAATATTAATAAGACAGTTGTTGAACTAAATAATTGATAGTAAAAAAATAGTGAAATTAGCTATAATAACTGATTAATTTTTAGGGGAATTTTATTATGGAACGTATGAGATATATTAGAGTCCCAAAAGATATAAAAAGCAATGAAGGATTATAATTATGGAGTTCAAAAAGATGAACAAATGGAAGAATTAATTTTTATCAGAAAGTCAATACAGTGTATTTTATACTTTAAAAAGTATTCCAACTAATCAATGAAGAGTGTGATGTTCTTATTGATGATTACGAAGAAGAAGTATTATCATTAGAGAAAATACCATTAGCATTGAAGATTATTAATAAAAATAATTCAAAAATTCTAATGATATAAATCTAATAAAATTTAAAAAAATATGTTGGAATTAGCTATTAAATATAGAACTATTGTAGGTTTTGATTTTTTTAAATAATAATAAAATAGTTTTTTTCACAAAGCAAAAAGAATTTTTTTATAGAAAAAAAATTCTAATCCAACATCTTAAATAAAAGGTTTTTTTATGAAGGAAAAAAATAAAATCAGGAATAAAAATAGATATAGGTAGAAAAAAACTTTATACCCTCAAGAAAGATAATAAATCTATTTAAAATAAAAAAAGGAGGATAAACAATATGATATTAAAAATTTTTGTTATAAAAAAATATAAAAAAAGATATATTCCCCCATTGTGAAGCAGAAAAAAAATATAAATTTTTTTATTTTTACTATTTACATGATTCACATCGAACAATCTATAATAATTGGAGTATAGATTTTTTTAAGTTTTTCAAAAAAAAGTTTTTAGAAGAAAATTTAGCAAAGAGATCCTTCAGGAGAAGACATAGCAGTAGATATAGAGGGGGATAAGGTAATAATGTATGATATATATTTTTGATGGTGATGAACCAGATGAATTATTAGAAATAAAAAAAGAAGATCTAATCTATATTTTTAGATAGATGGATAAAAATTTTTAGAAAAAAACCAATAACAGATGAAAAATTATGAAGAAATATTTGAAATGGAAGACCCAGTTGTAAAAAGTTTTTAAAAAGATGGTAAGTATGCAATTATATAATTAGAATAATCTCATAATAGGTAGTTAAAAAAATTTAGGCTAGCTATTTTCTAAAAATCAAGTTTTAAAAAAATTATTCATAGTGAAGAAAAATTCAGTAAGAGGAAAAAAATAACTATTGATTCAAGAAACCTATTCCTAAAGGGGGAAAAATATATGAAAAGAATAGTATATATAAGAGGAAAATTTAAAGGGAATAATAAAGAAATGAATGAAGCATATTTATATGCAAAAAGAAATGATGAGAAAAATATAATTTAGAACCACAATATATAGGAGTAATAGGAGAAGAATGGAATGGAAAAATTATTGACAATTAAAGAAAAAAAGAAAAAAAATTAATAGAAGACTTAGAAAAAAATAAAAAAATAGAAGACATTGAATTACAAGCCAAAAGAAATGGAAGGGAAAAGAAATACTATATAATAAAAAGTTATTTTTTTAATAAGTCAGAAAGATGGAATAATAGCATTTTTGGACTAATACAAATATAGAAAAAGATAAATTTTTGAAGAAATATTAGAAGAAATGAAAAAAATATGTAGAACCAGGAATAGAAGAAATATGTGATTGGGAATCAGGTTCCTCACCGATAGTGTATGTTTCTGATGGAGAAAAGTACAATAAAAAAAGAACAGGAAAAATTTCAAGATAAAAATAACTGTAATTTATAAAAAAAGTAACACCATTAAATATTCCAATAGAAGTATAGTAATATAAGAAATAGAGATTTAGATATTTTTTTAATGAAAATATTGTTGAAACTGATGTTATAAATATGAATAATAAGAAGGAAGTGAATAAAAAAATGACAACAGAAGAAAGAGAAATGATATTAAATTTAAGTTATGAAGAGTTGATAGAAAAAAATTTAAAAATGAGCCACAAAAAGTGATAAAAATTTTTTTACAAGATGAACAAAAAGATATTGGAAATGATACAAAATATATCATTGAGATATTAATAACTTTAATTATGATTATAATTGAAGATTACTATTTAGAGGATGATTCTTTTAATGAATTGTTAATCGAATTGGTATATGATAAAAGGCATCGTCAACATGAAGATTTAGCTTTTTTTACTTGAAAAGAAACACTCTCCTAAACTAATAAATCGTGTGTATGATTTAGCAGTTATGGAACTTGATTATAAGAAAGAGGATGAATTTTTTTAATATAGCTAGAAAATGTACTTATGCCTTGGGATATACCAATACTCCAAAAAGCAAAAGAAAAAAATTAGAATTATTAGCTAAAAATGAAAATGAACTTATTAGAGAATACGCAATAAAACAATTAAATAGACATGATTTTTACAGATAAAGATGTGGAGGAACAAGATTAATGAAGAACAAGAAAGAAAAAAATTTATGCAAAAATATGATGATAAAATTGCTGATGATAGAAAGTAAAAATAACAGATATAACTGATGAAGTTAAAAAGAATTAAACAAAGTATTGATAATGGAACTTTTTAAAGAAAAATTTCTTGCCAGAAGAAAAAGAATATATAATTAAATAATTCAAGGAAAAAAACTATATAGATTGAAAATTATTTGTGTAGATTTTTTTCTAAAAATGAAGTGTACAGATTAGAAGTTGTAAAAAAATAAATATTGACAAATTGAGAAAAGAGTAATATAGTTATAGATAAGAATAAAAATATATGGTCTTCGGGGCAGGGTGAAATTCCCGACCGGTGGTATAGTCCACGAAAGCATTTGCTTTGATTTGGTGAAATTCCAAAAACCGACAGTAGAGTCTGGATGAGAGAAGATAAGAGATTTAAATTTTTTTAATTTATATTTCCTATAGTTTGAACAATTGCCCGAAGTCTAATTCGGGTTTTTTATTTATTTCTAGGGGAGGATATAATGGATAAGCATATAAAAAGGAGCCTTACTAGTATGTCTTGCTGCTACTATGTGGGGTTTTTGATGGTATAGCTTTAACACCAAGATTATTTAACTTACATGTGCCTTTTTGTTGTTTTTTTATACTTCATCTTTTACCTTTAATACTGATGTCAGTTATTTTTTTGGTAGAGAAGAAATTAAAAAAATATAAGAAAGTTAGATAAGAATGATTTGTTTTTTTCTTTTTTTGTGTAGCACTATTTGGAGGAAGTTTAGGAACTTTATCTATAGTAAAAAGCACTATTTCTAGTAAATTTTAAGCATTTGACAGTTGTGACACTTTTTACAAAAAAATTACAACCAATATTTGCAATACTGTTAGCTAGAATACTATTAAAAAGAAAAAAATTAAAAAAAGATTATCTATTTTTGGGGCTTTTTTTAGCTCTACTAGGAGGATACTTCTTAACTTTTTGAATTTAATATTCCAGAAGTTGTTGAAGGAGATAACCTTTTAGCTGCCTCACTTTACTCTTTACTTGCTGCCTTTTTCATTTGGTTCAGCTACAGTTTTTTTGGAAAAAAAGAGTTTTTGAAGGCTGCTTCATTTAGAACAGCATTGTATGTAAGATATTTAATGACAACTTGTATAATGTTTGTTATTGTTGCTTTTACTAGTGGGTTTGGAGATTTCTCTCAAGCTACTGGTGGGAATTGGCTGATTTTTGTAATCATTGCCTTGACAACAGGAAGTGGAGCAATACTACTTTATTATTTTTGGACTTAGATACATAACAGCAAAGGTTGCTACTATGTGTGAACTATGTTTCCCTATATCAAGTGTAATCTTTGATTATTTAATAAATGGAAATATTTTTAAGTCCTATTCAAATTGCAAGTGCAATATTAATGATAATTTCAATAATTAAAATAAGTAGATTAAATTAAAAAAATAAAAAAATAAAATATATTTGGAGGTAAAAATGAGAGTATTTGAAGGAAAATTTAATGGAGAAGGAATAAAAAAATTGCAATAGTTGCAGCTAGATTTAATGAATTCATAACATCTAAATTAATAGGTGGAGCTGAAGATATCTTAAGAAGACACAATGTAGAAGATGATAATATAAATCTATTTTTGGGTACCAGGAGCATTTGAAATCCCTTTAATAGCACAAAAATTAGCTAAATCTAAAAAATATGATGCAGTAATAACTTTAGGAGCTGTTATAAAAGGATCTACACCACACTTTGATTATGTGTGTGCAGAAGTATCAAAAGGAGTTGCTCATGTAAGTTTAGAAAGTGAAATTCCTGTAATATTTGGAGTTTTAACAACTAACTCAATAGAAGAAGCTATTGAAAGAGCAGGAACAAAAGCAGGAAACAAAGGAGCAGATGCTGCCATGACTGCTATTGAAATGATCAATTTAATAAAAGGAATCTAATTATGGACAAAACTGTAGATGAAAAGTTTATGGCAAGAGCTATAGAACTTGCTTTTAAAGGACTAGGAGGAGTGAATCCTAATCCACTTGTTGGTGCAGTTGTAGTAAAAGATGGAAAGATAATTGGTGAAGGTTGGCATAAAAAATATGGTGGTCCTCATGCTGAAGTTTGGGCTTTAAATGAAGCAGGAGAAGAAGCAAAAAGGTGCTACTATATATGTTACTTTAGAGCCTTGCTCTCATCAAGGAAAAAAACTCCGCCTTGTGCAAAAAGAATTGTAGAAGCTGGAATAAAAAAAGATGTGTAATTGCCTGTATTGATCCCTAATCCTTTAGTTGCAGGTAAGGGTATAAAAAAATAATAGAAGATGCGGGAATTAAAGTTGATTTAGGAATTTTTAGAAAAAAAGAAGCAAAAGAAGTAAATAAAAGTATTTTTTTAAAATACATAGAAAATAAAATTCCTTATTTATTCTTAAAATGTGGAATAACTCTTGATGGAAAAAAAATAGCAACAAGAAGTGGAAAAATCTAAATGGATAACTAATGAGCTGGCTAGAGAAAAAGTTCAATTTTTTTAAGAACAAAATTTTTCAGCTATTATGGTGGGAATAAATACTGTTTTTAAAAAGATAATCCTAGTTTAGACTCAAGACTTAATGAGGAAAAAGTTTGGAATAGAAAAAAAGAAATCCTTTTTAGAGTTGTAGTAGATCCAAATTTAGAAAGTCCAATAGAGTCTAAGTTTCTTTACATTTTAACGATAATAAAGCAATAATAGTTACATCAAGTGATAATAGAAATCTTGAAAAAGTTAAAGAATATGAAAATCTAGGAACAAGATTAATCTATCTTGAAGGAAAAAAATATTTAAGATGAAAGATATTTTTAAAAAGAATTAGGAAAATTAAATATAGATTCTGTTCTTTTTAGAAGGTGGAAGTGGACTTATTTCCACTGCTTTCAAAGAAAAATGTAATAGATGCTGGTGAAATATTTATAGCTCCTAAGATTATTGGGGATAATTCATCAATTCCCTTTTTATAAAGTGGATTTAACTTTGATAGTATGGAGGAAGTATTTAAACTTTCTAATCCTAAATTTAATATTTATGGAGATAATATTTCTGTAGAATTTGAAAAATCTATAGAGATTATTTAAAAAAATAAGTGAGTTACGAATGGAAATTTTTAGATAAAAAAATCAAATAGAATGAGCCGAGTAATTGTCGGAGTGTCTGAGTGAAGCGAGTTTCCGAAATTACAGCGAATTCTTGATTTTTATCGTTAAGAAATTTGCTCAGTAACGAACTATTTTTAATGGTTAATAAGGTAAGGTGGTATATGTTTACAGGTTTAGTTGAAGAAAAAAAGGTAGTGTTATTTCTTTAAATAGTGGAGATAAATCTATCAAATTAAAAAAATAAAAAGCAAATAAAGTTCTAGAAAAATGTTAAACTTGGAGATAGTATTGCAACCAATGGTGTATGCCTGACAGTTACTGAATTTTTCAAAAGATTATTTTTGTTGCAGATTGCATGTTTGAAACTATTTCTAGGTCTAATTTAAAAAGATTAAAAAGCAGGAGATGAGGTGAATTTAGAAAAAAATCTATTACTTTGTCAACACCACTTGGAGGACATTTAGTTACAGGTGATGTGGATTGTGAAGGTGAGATTGTTTCTATCACTCAAGAAGGAATTGCTAAAATTTATGAAATAAAAATTAGCAGAAAATATATGAGATACATTGTTGAAAAAGGGAGAGCTACTATTGATGGAGCTAGTCTTACAGTTATTTCTTTAACAGATGATACTTTCTCTGTTTCATTGATTAAAAATATGGTCGCACACTTGTGACTCTAGCACTCGTAGGGTGTCAGTCATGAGTTAGACCATTAAGTATAGTCAGCATATATAGAAATATGTATGTAGAGGTAGCGACTTGAAAAGCTATCCAATACTACTCGAATTGCTGGAAACCCCTAAAACTAGTATAACTACAACATAGTACCTAAATAAAAATATGGTACAAGTGTGAAAGTGGCGAAAGCAGAAAAAATATACTAGATGACATAAGGTTAAATCCTAAGTGTTAAGATAATGGGCAATCAGCAGCCAAGACCGAAAGGTAAGGTTCAACGACTATTCCTCCTGAGGGAAGTACACTAAAGCTAGTGGAAGTGGGTAGACCCAAACAGATAGAGCTGTGGGATAAGATATAGTCTGTGCTTAATAGAAATATTAAGAAGTTCGAGGCTAATCTTCTTAATTTATTAAGGAGTGTATATGCCAAGAGAACTGCATAAGTGGTAGCGTACTTATGTGAACGACAACCTCTAAAACGACTGAGTCAGTTTTTAGGTTCATATATTTAGAAAAAAATTTTACTTTTTTTCATTTACTTATAGTATAAAAAAAGTAGTATACTATATATAGGTAAATGGAGGTGAAATCACATGGAAAAAAAGCATATAAGTTTAGATTTTTATCCAACTAAAAACTCAAATAACAAAAATTAAATTGTACTTTTTGGTTGTGTAAGATATGTCTATAATCATTTTTTTAGGTTTAAAACAAAAAAACTATATAGCAAAGAGAAAAAGTCTATGTCATATAGTCAATGTAGCAAAGCACTGACAGCTTTAAAACAAGAGAAAGAATGGTTAAAAGATGTAGATAAATTTTTCTTTACAAAAATTCTTTTAAAAAGATTTAGATAAGGCATATAAGAACTTCTTTAGTGGAAGTGGCTATCCTAAGTTTAAATCTAAGAAAGATAATAGAAAATCATACAGAACCAATTATACAAATAATAATATAGAGTTTTTTTAGATAAATGGATAAAAAGTACCTAAGTTAGGAAGACTAAAAAAATAAGAGATAAAAATAAAACCACAAGGAAGAATAATAAGTGCAACAATAACACAAGTACCTAGTGGAAAAATATTATATATCTCTGTGTTGTACTGATGTGGAAGTAGAAAAAAATTAGAAAGTACAAATAAGAATGTTGGAATAGATTTAGGTATAAAGGACTTTGCGCTTACCAGTGATGAAATCTCAATAGAAAATCCAAAAATATTTACAAAAAAATCTTTGAATAAACTAGCAATATTACAAAAGAAAAACTATCACGAAAACCAAAGGGTAGTTCAAATAGGAATAAAGCTAGAATAAAAAGTAGCAAGATTATTTGAAAAGATATCAAATCAAAGAGAAGATTTTTTTGCAAAAAGTTATCAACGATGCTAATAAAAAGAATATGATATTATCTGTATTGAAGATTTACAAATAAAAAAATATGGTAAAAAAATCATAAATTAGCAAGAAGTATTGTAGATGTATCATGGAGTGAATTTAATAGAATACTAAGTTATAAAAGCGAAATGGTATGAAAGAACAATAGTAAGAGTAGATAAATTTTTTTGCAAGTAGTCAAATATGTAATTGTTGTGGATATAGAAATGAAGAAGTAAAAAGATTTAAGTATAAGAGAATGGACTTGTCCAGTATGTGGAGCTGTACATAATAGAGATATAAATGCAGCCAAAAAAATATACTAAAAAGAAGGACTAAGGATATTAAAAAGAAAGTGCTTAAATATATAAATATATGAACCGTAGGAACTATGGGGATAGCTTGGTAAATTTAGTTGGCTAACAGAAGCAACTACTACCCAAGAACCCTGCGACTCTAGCACTCGTAGGGTGTCAGTCGTGGGAGGTTCAGACCTCATACACAAGAAAAAAAATAATATTAGGAAGTAAAAAAAGTTGGGGATATTGTAAATATTGAAACTGACTTAGTTGGAAAAATATATAGAAAGATTTGTCCATTTTGACAAACTTGAAGAAAAAGAAAATAAAAAAAGTAAAATTTCAAGAGAGTTTTTTTACTTGAAAATGGTTTTTTAGGAGGATAAAATGATTTACAAAAATTGAGGATGTATTAGAAGATATTAAGAATGGTATTCCTCTAATAATAGTAGACGATGAAAATAGAGAAAATGAAGGAGACCTTTTTGTTGCAGCTGAAAAAGCAACTTACGAAAGTATTAATCTTATGGCAACATATGCAAGAGGTTTAACTTGTACACCAATGTCAAGTGAATATGCAGTTAGACTAAACTTAGATCCTATGACTGCAAGAAATACTGATGCTAAATGTACAGCTTTCACAGTATCAGTTGATGCAAAAGAAGGAACTACAACAGGAATTTCAATAGCTGATAGACTTACAACAATTAAAAAATTAGCTGATATAAATTCTGTAGCTAGTGATTTCACAAGACCTGGGCATATATTCCCATTAATTGCAAAAGATAATGGAGTTCTTGAAAGAGAAGGACATACTGAAGCAACAGTTGATTTATGTAAAAATATGTGGACTTGCACCTGTATCTGTAATCTGTGAAATTTTTAAAAAGATGATGGTACTATGGCAAGAATGGATGATTTAGAAGTATTTGCTAAGAAACATAATTTAAAAAAATTATCACTATAGCAGATTTAATAAAATATAGAAAGAAAACTCAAGAATTGATGAAAGTTGAAGTTGTAGCTAATATGCCAACTGACAATGGAACTTTCAAAATAGTTGGTTTTGAAAACCATATAGATGGTAAAGAACATATAGCACTTGTTAAAGGTGATGTTGCTGGAAAAAGAAGGAGTTACTGTTAGAATACACTCTGAATGTTTCACAGGAGATATCTTAGGTTCTTTAAGATGTGATTGTGGTTCTCAACTTAAAAACTGCTATGAGAAGAATTGATAGACTTGGAGAAGGAGTTATCCTTTATCTGAGACAAGAAGGTAGAGGAATAGGACTTTTAAATAAATTAAGAGCTTATAATTTACAAGAAGAAGGAATGGATACACTAGATGCAAACTTACATCTTGGATTTGGTGCAGATATGAGAGACTATGCTGTTGCTGCACAAATGTTAAAAAGCACTAGGAGTTAAATCTATAAAACTTTTAACAAACAATCCATTAAAAAAATTAATGGACTTGAAGAATATGGAATGCCTGTTGTTGAGAGAGAAGAAATCGAGATAGAACATAATAAAGTTAATAAAGTGTATCTAAAAAAACTAAGAAAGAAAGAATGGGACATCTTTTTAAAAAAATTAAATAAAAATATACTAAAATTACCTCAAAAATACTAGAAAGAGGCTGTTGCAAAATAATAAAAAGTAAAAAAATAGTTCGTTACTGAGAAATTTCTTAACGACAAAAATCAAGAATTCGCTGTAATTTCGAAACTTGCCAACAAGTTGGCTTCAAACACTCCGACAATTACTCGGCTCATTCTATTTGATTTTTTTATCTAAAAATTTTTCATTCGTAACTCACTTATTTTTTTACTTTTTAAATTAAGATTATAATATGCAACAGCCTCTTTTTGCATTTTATTCTTCTTTAAATACACCTGCTATAAAGCTACACTCTGCTCTATTTTTTTAAGTTATTACCCATTCTAATTGAAAATAACACATCTTCTATTGTTTTTTTCCACTCTCATTTCTTAATGTATCTGTAATTAACTCTCCCTCTGTTAAAACGAAACCTTCTAAAGTATTCAAAAAAATATAAGAAGCTTTTTTTAGAATCCTTTTAAGTTTTTTTAGGATAGAAAGGATAATTTATATTTTTTTAATAATATCTTTTTTTGAAATAGTTTTATTTATATTTAAACTTCCAAATACACTTATTCCAGAATCTTTTTAGCATATATTTAACATCTTCAACATCAAGATTTATATAGCATCTTTCAAAGATTATATTGTAAATCATCTTTATAAGTTCTAATAATAAATTTTTCTATATCATCTTTTTTTATTTATTGGAAAAAAATAGCATTGATAGCTTCTTCTAAAACTTCCTTATTTTCTATAGCAAGTTTTTTTCTTCTAAAAATAGTTACAGTGATAATTTCTTTTTCTTTTTAAAGCTTTTTCCTACTTCTAATAATTTTTTTCTAAATTTTCAATATTAGTTCGTAAAAAAATACAATATCTCTTTTAGAAAAAAATTAGTGTTTAAATTATCTATACTTTCATCTAAGGCTAATTTTTAAAAAAATTCAATATTTTCATTATCTTTAAAAATAGTTTTTAAGTATAGAGATATTATAATCACTAATAGTTATAACTTTTTAATTTAGCTTCCATATACAACCTCCCAAAAAAATTTAACATAATTAAGATTTGTTTAAATATATTATATTAAAGTATAGCGACATATAATGTCTTATTTTTAAAAAAATTTTTATTAATATATAAAAATTTTTTTAAGGCAGAGAAGCTATTAAATAATAGTATAAATTTATTCTTTGTTTTTGTTAGGAACTATATTTCTATACTAAATTTTTTTAAATTTAAGTTCAATATATTTTTGTTAAAATTATTGAAAAAAATATAAATAAAAAAATTATTTTTTTAGGTTCGTATATATCAACTCCAATTTTTATTTGTTAAATTGCTTTTTATTTTTTTGTAAATTGATAGAATAAGTCAAGAAAAATAAATAAGTCAATTTTTTTAAAAAAATGGAGGAGAAACAAATGATATATAATAACTTACTAGATTTAATTGGAAATACACCTGTTGTGAAGGTTAATTTTAAAGATGAAAATATTGCAGATGTATATGTAAAACTTGAAAAAAATTCAATTTAAGTGGAAGTGTTAAAGATAGAGCAGCTTTAGGAATGATAGAAGCTGCAGAAAGAGATGGTTTATTAAAAGAAGGTAGTGTTATAATAGAACCTACATCAGGAAATACAGGAATAGCACTTTCGTTAATCGGAAGATTAAAAAGGATATAAAGTTGTAATCGTTATGCCTGATACTATGAGTATAGAAAGAAGATCAACTTTAAAAGCATATGGAGCAGAACTTATCCTAACAGATGGAAGTAAAGGAATAGGAGAAGCAATTGCAGTTGCAGAAAAATTAGTTGCAGAAAATCCAAACTACTTTATGCCACAACAATTTAATAATAAAGCTAATCCAGAAAAAAACATTATGAAACAACAGGAAAGGAAATATTAGATGACTTTAAAGTTATAGATGCTTTTTGTTGCAGGTGTTGGAACTGGAGGAACTTTAGTAGGAATAGGAAAGAGATTAAAAGAAAGATCAAAAGATACAAAAGTAATTGGAGTTGAACCTAGTACATCAGCTGTTCTTTCAGGAGAAGCACCTGGAAAACACTCTATACAAGGTATAGGAACAGGATTTGTTCCAGAAAACTATGATGCTACTGTTGTAGATGAAGTTATAAAAAAATATCTTCAGAAGAAGCGTTAGAATACGCTAAAAAAAGCTTCTCATGATTTCGGATTATTCGTAGGAATTTCATCAGGAGCAAAACATTGCTGCAGCTTATCAAGTTGCAAAGAAATTAGGAAAAAGGTAAAAACAGTTGTTACAATAGCTCCAGATGGAGGAGAAAAATATCTATCTATCGAAGCATTTTTAACAAAATAAAACTATAGTTAAGAGGAGTAAAGAAAAGTGAATATTTTTAAATGGTTAAAGGATGAATTTTTAAATATACAACAAAAGGATCCAGCAGTAAAAAGTAAATTAGAAATAATATTATATGCTTCTTTTCATGCTGTGTTATACCATAAATTAGCTCACTTTCTTTATAAATGCAAGTTATACTTCTTAGCTAGACTTATATCACAGATAGCAAGATTTTTAACAGGAATTGAAATACATCCAGGAGCAACATTAGGAAGAAGAGTGTTCTTTGATCATGGAATGGGAATAGTAATAGGTGAAACAGCTATCGTAGGAGATGACTGTGTAATATTTCATGGAGTTACTTTAGGTGGACTTAGTTCAAAAAGACCTAATCAAACAAATAGTAGCAAGAGACATCCTACTATAAAGAATAATGTTATGCTTGGAGCAGGAGCAAAACTTTTAGGAGATATAACTATAGGTGAAAATGTAAAAGTTGGAGCCAATGCAGTTGTTTTAACAGATGTACCTGATAATGCTATAGCAGTAGGAATTCCTGCTAGAATTATTGTCAAAGAGTAGTTCCTTAATCATAATAATTATATAGAAAAAAAGCTGTTAATAAAAAAATAACAGCTTTTTTTGCATAAAATTTAGATTTTTTTATATCATCATAATTTCCACTTTCAAATTTCTTTACTACATAAGAGCAAACAGGATGAACTTTAAAAATTATTTTTTTCTAGCATAGTCTACAGCAACATCTAAAAAGCTTTCCTGCTATACCTTGACCTTTTTAGTTTATCTGAAACAACTGTATGATCAAAAATTAAAAGTATTTCCGTTTCTTTTTATATTCAAGTCTTGCTAAGATTTCTTTATTATCATCATATATATAGAAACCATTTCCTTCATAGTGAACTATATCATTCATTTTTTTATACCTCCTAAAAAAATAATTTTTGTTAGTATAATTATAACAGAAAAAGTCAAAATTGAGAAATATTTTATAAAATTCAAATAAATTTTTTTATTGAAAATAAAAAGGAAAAATATAAATTTAGAAAAAAATTAAAAAAATTTAATTTTTTGTTGACAAAGTTTATTTTTAAAATGATATTATAACTGATGTCAATGAGACAAGGACATTAGCAACAGAATAGAGAAAAAGACAAAAAAAGCAACCATAAATTTGGTGTTAAATTAAAAATAGCAAAAATTGAGCTATTAAAAAGATTGAACGAAGAGTTTGATCCTGGCTCAGGATGAACGCTGACAGAATGCTTAACACATGCAAGTCTACTTGAACTTCGGTTTGGGTGGCGGACGGGTGAGTAACGCGTAAAGAACTTGCCTCACAGTTAGGGACAACATTTGGAAACGAATGCTAATACCTGATATTATGATTTTTAGGGCATCCTAAGATTATGAAAGCTATATGCGCTGTGAGAGAGCTTTGCGTCCCATTAGCTAGTTGGAGAGGTAACGGCTCACCAAGGCGATGATGGGTAGCCGGCCTGAGAGGGTGAACGGCCACAAGGGGACTGAGACACGGCCCTTACTCCTACGGGAGGCAGCAGTGGGGAATATTGGACAATGGACCAAAAAGTCTGATCCAGCAATTCTGTGTGCACGATGACGTTTTTTTCGGAATGTAAAAGTGCTTTCAGTTGGGAAGAAAAATGACGGTACCAACAGAAGAAGTGACGGCTAAATACGTGCCAGCAGCCGCGGTAATACGTATGTCACAAGCGTTATCCGGATTTATTGGGCGTAAAGCGCGTCTAGGTGGTTATGTAAGTCTGATGTGAAAATGCAGGGCTCAACTCTGTATTGCGTTGGAAACTGCATGACTAGAGTACTGGAGAGGTAAGCGGAACTACAAGTGTAGAGGTGAAATTCGTAGATATTTGTAGGAATGCCGATGGGGAAGCCAGCTTACTGGACAGATACTGACGCTAAAGCGCGAAAGCGTGGGTAGCAAACAGGATTAGATACCCTGGTAGTCCACGCCGTAAACGATGATTACTAGGTGTTGGGGGTCGAACCTCAGCGCCCAAGCTAACGCGATAAGTAATCCGCCTGGGGAGTACGTACGCAAGTATGAAACTCAAAAGGAATTGACGGGGACCCGCACAAGCGGTGGAGCATGTGGTTTAATTCGACGCAACGCGAGGAACCTTACCAGCGTTTGACATCTTAGGAATGAGACAGAGATGTTTCAGTGTCCCTTCGGGGAAACCCTAAAGACAGGTGGTGCATGGCTGTCGTCAGCTCGTGTCGTGAGATGTTGGGTTAAGTCCCGCAACGAGCGCAACCCCTTTCGTATGTTACCATCATTAAGTTGGGGACTCATGCGATACTGCCTGCGATGAGCAGGAGGAAGGTGGGGATGACGTCAAGTCATCATGCCCCTTATACGCTGGGCTACACACGTGCTACAATGGGTAGTACAGAGAGTCGCAAAGCCGCGAGGTGGAGCTAATCTCAGAAAACTATTCTTAGTTCGGATTGTACTCTGCAACTCGAGTACATGAAGTTGGAATCGCTAGTAATCGCGAATCAGCAATGTCGCGGTGAATACGTTCTCGGGTCTTGTACACACCGCCCGTCACACCACGAGAGTTGGTTGCACCTGAAGTAGCAAGCCTAACCGTAAGGAGGGATGCTCCGAGGGTGTGATTAGCGATTGGGGTGAAGTCGTAACAAGGTATCCGTACGGGAACGTGCGGATGGATCACCTCCTTTCTAAGGAGTATGTGTCTTTCTCTATTCTATTGGTAATGTTCTTCAGCGCAATGCTGTTGGGATTACTTCTGAACATTGGAAACTATATAGTAGAACAAACAAGAAAACAAAAATTAACTCTAACAATTTCTTAGAGTTAGCTGTCAAAAAAATAGGTTAAAATAATTAAGGGCACACAAAGGATGCCTAGGTAGTAAGAGCCGATGAAGGACGTGGTAAGCTGCGATAAGCCTAGATAAGTTGCAATCGAACGTAAGAGTCTAGGATTTCCGAATGGAGCAATCTATTAAGATGGAGTCTTAATACGAAAGAGGGAACCGCGTGAACTGAAACATCTAAGTAACGCGAGGAAAAGAAAGTAAAAAAACGATACCCAAAGTAGCGGCGAGCGAAATGGGTCAAGCCTAAACCTTAAATATGTCAAGGATACAGCCGTTGTATTTAGGGGGTTGAGGGACAGAGTAGTGAAGAACTGTAAGATATTCAATATAGTGTATTGATGAATTGGAATTGTCTGGAAAGGCGAACCGTAGAAGGTGAAAGTCCTGTACAAGTAAAATCCTTACACATATAACTCTGCTCCCCAAGTAACATGGAACACGAGGAATTCTGTGTGAATCTGTGAGGACCATATCTCATAAGGCTAAATACTCTTACTAACCGATAGCGCATAGTACCGTGAGGGAAAGGTGAAAAAGAACCCCTGGAGGGAGTGAAATAGAACCTGAAATTGTGTGCTTACAAGCGGTCAGAGCCAGCAATGGTGATGGCGTGCCTTTTGGAGAATGATCCTGCGAGTTACGTTAAACGGCGAGGTTAAGTATAACGGAGCCGAAGGGAAACCAAGTCTTAATAGGGCGATTTAGTCGTTTGGCGTAGACGCGAAACCTGGTGATCTAAACCTGTCCAGGATGAAGCTGTGGTAAGACACAGTGGAGGTCCCTAACCCACCGCCGTTGAAAAGTTGGGGGATGAGGTAGGTTTAGGGGTGAAAAGCCAATCGAACCAGGAGATAGCTCGTTCTCTCCGAAATGCATCTAGGTGCAGCCTTGAGTGTTCAATTATGGGGGTAGAGCACTGAATGATCTAGGGGGCGTATTGCTTACTGAAATCAATCAAACTCCGAATACCATAATTTAGAGCTCAGGAGTGAGACTATGGGAGTTAACTTCCATTGTCGAAAGGGAAACAACCCAGACCACCAGCTAAGGTCCCTAATTATAACTAAGTGGGAAAGGAGGTGGAGATTCACAAACAACTAGGAGGTTGGCTTAGAAGCAGCCATACCTTTAAAGAGTGCGTAATAGCTCACTAGTCGAGAGTCTCTGCGCCGACAATGTAACGGGGCTAAGTTATAAACCGAAGCTGTGGAATCCGTAAGGATTGGTAGGAGAGCGTTCTGTAGGCCGTTGAAGGAGAAGGGTAACCGACTCTGGAGGTATCAGAAGTGAGAATGCAGGAATAAGTAGCGAGAAAGGGGGCGAGAATCCCCCTCGCCGGAAGACCAAGGTTTTTCAGGGTAAAAGCTTGTCTTCCCTGAGTAAGCCGGGACCTAAGCCCAGGCTATAATGCGTAGGCGAATGGAAAACAGATTAATATTTCTGTGCCAGTCATATATTGTGATGGAGGGACGCAGAAGGGTATGCGCGCGGACGAACGGAAGTGTCCGTAGAAGTATGTAGGATGACTTGATAGGAAAATCCATTGAGTTATATCTGAGGTATGATATACAGTCGTAAGATGAATGTGCAAATCCCACGCTGCCAAGAAAAAGCTTCTAACGTTAATATTTGACTGCCCGTACTGCAAACCGACACAGGTGGTCAGGATGAGAAATCTAAGGCGGACAGGCTAACTCTCGTTAAGGAACTCTGCAAAAATAACCTCGTAACTTCGGGAGAAGAGGAGCCCTTGAGGGTCAGTATCCACGCGATACAAAGCGCTCGAGGGTCGCAGTGAAGAGGCTCAAGCAACTGTTTAACAAAAACACAGGTCTATGCTAAGCTGGAAGGCGATGTATATGGGCTGACACCTGCCCAGTGCTGGAAGGTTAAGAGGAGGAGTGAGAGCTCCGAATTGAAGCCCCAGTGAACGGCGGCCGTAACTATAACGGTCCTAAGGTAGCGAAATTCCTTGTCGGGTAAGTTCCGACCTGCACGAATGGTGTAATGATTTGAGCGCTGTCTTGACGGGAGGCCTGGTGAAATTGTATTACCGGTGAAGATACCGGTTACCTACAGTAGGACGGAAAGACCCCATGGAGCTTTACTGTAGCTTGGTATTGGGTTTTGGCATTGCATGTATAGGATAGTTGGGAGACTGAGATGATATGGCGCTAGCTGTATCGGAGTCATCGGTGGAATACCAACCATTCAATGCTGAAATTCTAATCTGTGGTTTGTAGCCACGGAGACAGTGCTAGGTGGGCAGTTTGACTGGGGCGGTCGCCTCCGAAAGAGTAACGGAGGCGTTCAAAGGTTCTCTCAGGTTGGATGGAAATCAACCATAGAGTGCAATGGCATAAGAGAGCTTGACTGCAAGACTGACGGGTCGAGCAGATGCGAAAGCAGGACATAGTGATCCGGCGATTCCGAATGGAAGGGTCGTCGCTCAACGGATAAAAGCTACCCTGGGGATAACAGGCTGATCCTACCCGAGAGTCCATATCGACGGTAGGGTTTGGCACCTCGATGTCGGCTCATCGCATCCTGGGGCTGGAGAAGGTCCCAAGGGTTGGGCTGTTCGCCCATTAAAGCGGTACGTGAGCTGGGTTCAGAACGTCGTGAGACAGTTCGGTCCCCTATCCACTGTAGGCGTTAGAATATTGAGAAGACCTGTCCTTAGTACGAGAGGACCGGGATGGACAAACCTCTGATGTACCAGTTGTCACGCCAGTGGCACAGCTGGGTAGTCACGTTTGGAATAGATAACCGCTGAAAGCATCTAAGCGGGAAACTAACTTCAAGATAAGTATTCTTTAAGATACCTTCGAGCCTAGGAGGTTGATAGGTTGGGGGTGTAAGTGCAGCAATGCATTTAGCTGACCAATACTAATTATCGAAGTTTTTAATCTAAGTTTGTTTTTTTACTATATAGTTTCAAGTGTTCAGACTTGCGCATAACAAGATTATGTGATACAATATATATGCTTGGTGAGTATAGCTATGGGGGTACACCTAGTTACATTCCGAACCTAGAAGTTAAGCCCATATACGCTGATGGTACTTGGCTGGAAGCGGCCTGGGAGAGTATGGATTTGCTAAGCTAACATTAAGAGAGAAGCAAATGTTTCTCTCTTTTTTTATTCATTTAAAATTTGTTTTTGAATTTTTCTGTAAAAAAATGGTAAAATAAACTATTAATTAAAAAAATAAATAAGAGGTGCTATATGATTTATTATATTTATCATAGTGGATTTGTACTGGAGTTAGAAAAAAAGTATTTTTAATATTTGATTTTTTTATAGAATTCCAACTAATAAGAAAAAAATGAGGAAGAAAAGTTTTTATAAGTAAATTTATAAAAAGAACTGATAAAAAAAGTTTATGTATTTTTCTTCACATAGTCATAGTGATCATTTTAATAAAGAAATATTAAAATGGTTAAACTTAAATGAGAATATTAAATATATTTTTAAGTGATGATATAAAGATACATAAACATAAAAAAACTTTTTACTTTACGAAGGAGGGAGATAGCTTTGAATTAGATAATTTAAAGATAAGTACTTTTGGTTCAACAGATTTAGGTTCTTCTTTTTTTATGTTAATGTTGAAGATAAAAAAATATTTTTCCACTCTGGAGACTTGCATCTATGGCATTGGGAAGATGACACTCCTGAAGAAGAAAAAAAACAATGTATGATGCCTATATGTCAGAGTTAGAAAAAAAATAAAAAAAATTAGCTAGAATAGATATAGCCTTTGTGCCTGTAGACCCAAGATTAGGAGTTAATACACTAGAGGGTGTAGAATTATTCTATAAAGTTTTAAAGCCAAAATTAATAGTTCCTATGCATTTTTTTCTGATGATTATAGTCAAATGAAAAAAATTTTATAGAAGCTTTTTAAAAAAATATTAAAGATGTTGAAGTTATAGAAATAGATGAGAGTATGAAAAAAATATTGGAGTGATTATGGTTGATGTTAGTTTTTTTATATGTTAGTTGAAGAAGAGGGAAGCTTCTCACTAGCCCTGTATGATTCTGAAAAAGAATGTGATTAGTAATTACTCTAATTTAAGACAGAATGTAGTAAACGATTATATAGAAAAATTTAGAGAATGAAAGAGAATTTTTTTCATCAGTTGGGATGAAAAAGAAAAAGTGAATATTTAAGTATAGATAGTACTTTATTAAAATATCTTTTTAGAACATGGAAATTTTTGTAAATAGTGATTTTTGAAAAAAATAGAAAAAAAGTGAGATAGAAAAACATATCTCTTTTAATAAGAGAAAATCGTGAAATAGAAGATAAACTAGATATTTTTTTATTGAGATAAATGATAATCTTTTATCTAAAAAAATATAATAGATAACTATATTTATTCACAGGGAGTATTTTATGAGGTCAAAGGCTTAGGTGAATTTACTCTTGATGAACTATTCCAAAATATAGATAAATATGAGCTTGAAACTTACTGTTCTTTGATCTTAAAAAAATTATAACAATGTAGAATTAAAATATGAAGATTATGAAACTATAAATTCTGAGGAGAAACTTGCTATTCCACAGATAATAATAGAAAAGATTTCTTTTGATAACAGTCTTTATTTAAAGATTAATTCTATTATTTCTACAATGGACTATGATTTTTTTAAGAAAAATAATTTAGAAAAATATTGTTACTGTAAATGAAGTTGAAAAGAAGCTAGAAATATCTAAGATAAACTTAGAAAATTTAACTTCAGATATGCTAGAGATAGTAAAAGTTTTAGTTAAGCTTCAAAAAGAATACAGGTTTAAAGTCTTCATACTATATAGATAATGAAAACTTTATTATCTTAAATGAGGAAATAGCAAAAGGAATTTGTAAAGAAAGAGTTACTTCAACTAGCTAATAAATACAGTATCATAGGTACTGATAAGTTAAGAAAGTATAATATAAAGGCTGTGAGACCTAGATTAAGTGGAAAATTTAGTTATCATCTTAATTATCTTGAAGGAGAAGTTGATATTGAAATTGAAGGTGAAAAAAATTCTCTATACAAGAGCTTTTTAAATAAGTACAGAAAAAGATGAGTATATAGTTTTTAAGTGATGGAACAAATGCTTTAATAAACAGAGAGTATATAGAGAAGTTGCAGAGAATATTCAAAGATGAGGATGAAAAATAAGGTAAAAAAATTTCCTTCTTTGATATGCCAATAGTTCAAGATATACTTGATGAGAAAAACTTTTAATAATGAATTTGCAGGAAATAAAAGATTTCTTTGAGGGAATAAATAAGATCAATGAAAATGACATAGTTTTCCCTAAATTAAATGCAACTCTTAGAGATTATCAAAAATATGGATACAAATGGCTAAAGTATTTGACAGATAATAGATTAGGAGCTTGTTTGGCTGATGACATGGGGCTAGGAAAGACTTTACAAGCCATAGCCTTAATTTCTAAAAACTCATGAAGAAAAGAAGAAAAGAACCATGGTTATAATGCCTAAGAGCTTAATATTTAACTGGGAAAGTGAAATTAAAAAAAGTTTGCACCAAACTTAAAAAAATAGCTGTGTATTATGGTATAAATAGAGAACTTTCTATATTGAAGAAAGCAGATGTTGTATTGACAACCTATGGAACTATAAGAAATGATATTGAAAATCTTTTTAAAAGAAAAAAAATTTGATTTACTTGTGTTAGATGAGTCTCAAAAATATAAAGAATATCAATTCACAAACTACAAAGGCAGTATTACTATTAAATGCTGAAAAAAAGAGTGGCTTTAAGTGGTACACCTGTTGAAAAATAATTTATTGGAGCTATATTCTCTATTTAGATTTTTTTAAATCCTGAGATGTTTGGGACAGTACAAAGTTTTTACTAATAACTATATAATACCTATACAAAAAAATACTCAGATACTTCTACTATAGAAGAATTAAGAAAGAAGATTTATCCTTTCTTATTGAGAAGAGTAAAGAAAGAAGTTTTTAGCAGATTTACCAGATAAGATAGAAAAAAATTAGTATATGTTGACATGAATGAAGAACATAGAAAATACTATGAAGAAAAAAAAGAAGATATTATTATTCTCTTTTAGAAAAACAACACTTCAAGTCAAGGGACTTTCGATAAGTTTTTTTGTACTTCAGGCAATAAATGAACTAAGACATATAGTTAGTTCACCTGAATTAGATAATAACAAAAATAATTTCAAGTAAGAAGGAAGTTTTGATAGAGAATGTTATTGAAGCAATAGAAAAATGACCACAAAGTATTAATTTTTCGTGAACTATTTGTCTTCAATAGAAAGCATATGTAATTCATTAAAAAGAAAATAAGATTAAATTTTTTTAAAAATGACTGGACAAACTAAAGATAGACAAAGTCTAGTTGATAAGTTTCAAAGCGATAATAGATATAAAGTTTTTTTGTTATGACCCTAAAAAAACAGGGGGAGTAGGCTTAAATTTAGTATCAGCAGATACAATCTTCATCTATGACCCTTGGTGGAATAAAACAGTTGAAAATCAAGCTATAGACAGAGCATATAGATTAGGACAGGATAAAACTGTATTTGCCTATAAAATGATTATGAGAAACACAATAGAAGAAAAAAAATACTAAAAATTACAAGAAATCAAAGATAAACTATTGGACGATTTAATCTCTGAAGATAATTTATCAACAAAAAAATCTTTCTAAAAATGATATAGAATTCATTTTTAGGAAATTAGGAGAGCAGAAAAATGATGAATGAACTTGAACATATATTGAGCAAGAGATATAAGCAAGAAGCATTATTTGGACTTTTTTTCAAAGATATTTTTGTGGATTGGATAGCAGATGCTTATATAGCTAAAGATATGAATATATTTGAGATTTCAGCAATCAATGAAAAAGACAGATAAAGAAGTATTAGTTAAATTTTTTTAGCTGAATTTTTATGGGAACGAAGAAATTTTTTAAGAAGATTTTTTTGAAACTTTACCAGAAGAGGTAAAAAGAAATTTTTTTAAAGTAGTTGTTTGGGAAGAAAAAAATTTCCTATAAAAAGAAGACTTAAAAAAAAGTATCTTGAAAGCTATGTAGATAAGTTTGAGAAAAGAAGCCTATGCACCAAAAAGAAGAATATCTATTTTTTTGACTTAGATGAGTTTGATAAAGATATGAATACCTCTTTTTCTATGAAAGATGATATAGCTAGATTTATCAGAAACTATATAGACACTAAACCAAAAGATTATTACTTACATAAAAGCAGAAGAAGAAAATATAGTTTTTTTAAATTATATAAAGATAACAATGAAAATGAATTTATTAATAATATGAACTTTTACTTTAGATTTTTTTATAATTCAGGAGAAAACCCTATTTCAAGCAGTGGAAAAAAATTTTAAAAGATTTTTAAAAAAAGAACATGCAAAAAAACACTGTGGTATAACTGAATATTACAACGATGTAAAGGGACTTGAATTTTTTTAAAAAAACAGAAACTTTATGCTTAATATTGACCTTATTAGAGAAAAAAAATATAGAGTAAATACTTACTTTAACAATAAGAATATAAAAAAATATTTTTAAATGACTTTATGACAGCTGAAACTTTTTGAGAAGAGTGATAACTATATTTACACTAATCTATTTTTTTAAATTTCTTAAAAAGGAACTAGAAATATTTGGGAACATCCTGAAAAATATAAAGGAAGTTTTTAAAAATCTTTAGTGGAACTTTTTAAAAAGAAATGCCAGAAAAATGAAGTTGTTAGTATAGAAAATATATTAAAGGCTTTTTGTATATAGAGGAAAAAAAATATAGAGCTTATAACATTTAAGGATGTAAAAGACTATATCTATATAAATGAAGCTAATGGAGAAAGAGCTAAAAATTACAGACTACAGTCAATATAAAGACTATATAATAGAACCTTTTTATTAAAAGTTATATATTCCTATTAGGAATATTTGGAGTTTTTTGAAATTTTCTATGAAAAGCCATTTTTTTCAAAAAGGGACTTTACTTAAAGAATAACTATCTATCTAAATATGATGGTTTTAAAATATGTGAGATTAACAAATTTAGGTAGATTTATCTTTGGACATACAGAAAGATATGAATTACCTAAAAATTAATGAAAAAAAGCTGAAATAGAGCTTGATGATAAAAAGACAATTTGTCACAATTGTAGGAGAAGCACCTGCAAAGGATGATGTTCTTTGAAAAAAATAGGAACCAAGGTAAAAAGACAATATGTTTAAATTGACTTATGATAGCTTTATTAAAGGGTATAAAGACCTATGATGAGTTAATAGAAAGAATAGAAAAAAATTTAAAGAAAAATATAGATAATAAAAAAAGTTTACGCCGAATTGGGAAGATTTCTTTGAAAATTTAGAAAAGAAATTTAATTCTGTAAAAAAATAGAAGATGACTATATAGTCTTAAAATTAAAAAAAATAATAAGGAATTAATTCAAACTGTTATTAGAGATAAAAAGATTTAAAACCTTGGCTTTAAAAAGGAGAAGAATATCATTTACTTGTAAAAAGAGAAAATTTAAAAGAGCTTATAAAAAAATTTTTTTCTGAATATGGATATTATATAGTTGAATAGGGGAGCCTATGGAGAATAATTTTGTTCATTTGAATTTACATACGGAATATAGCCTTTTAGAAGGTGTAAATAGCATAGATAGTTTTTTAGCAAGAGCAAAAGAATTGGGTATGAACTCTTTGGCTGTGACAGACTATGCCAATATGTTCTGTGCTATTGAATTCTATGAAAAAGGCTAAGAAGATGGGAATTAAACCAATTATTGGTTTAGAACTTCCACTTTACGAAAAAGAAGAGCAAAATATTTTTACCTTGACTTTGCTTGCAAAAGATTATGAAGGCTATAAAAATTTGGTAAAATTAGCCTCTGAACTATATAAGAAAAAAAGATAATAGAGAATTAAGAATAAGTAAAGAGATATTAAAAAGAACATAGCAAGGGCTTGATAGCACTTTCTTCTTCTATGAAGGGAGAAATAGGGAAGGCTATTTTTAATGAATTTCCCTAGTGAGAAACTAGATAAAATAGTTGATAAGTATATAGAAATATTTTCAAAAGAGAATTTTTTTATTTGGAGATACAGGCTAATGAACTTCCTGAGACAAAAAGTAATCAATGATAAATTCTATGATTTAGCAAAAAGAAAAAAATCTAGAATTAGTAGCAACCAATAATGTTCACTATGTTGATAGAGACGGTTATGAATTACAAGACATAGTAATTTGTATACAGTCAGGTTGGAAGCTTAAAAGATAAAAAAATAGAAAAAAAGAGCTGTCTCAAAAGAACTGTATTTAAAAATCAAAAAGAAGAAATGCAAAGAAGCCTAGATGAAAGATTTCATAAAAGCTATAGAAAAACACAAACTATATAGCAAGTTTATGTAATTTAGAAATAAAATTTGGAAATTTACAATTCCCATATTATGAAGTTCCTAATCAATATTCAGGAATGGATGAATATTTAAAATCTATATGTTATGAAAATATAAAAAAAAATATATAAAAGAAAATCTGACCAAAGATATCTTAGAAAGACTTGAATATGAACTCTCAGTTATTATAAAAAAATGGGATATTCAGGATACTTTATAGTAGTTTGGGACTTTATTGCTTATGCTAAGAGAAATGGTATACCTGTTGGACCAGGAAGAGGTTCAGCAGCTGGAAGTTTAGTTGCCTACTGTCTAGGAATAACTATGATAGATCCTATAAGGTATAACTTACTTTTTGAAAGATTTTTAAATCCTGAAAGAATATCTATGCCCGATATAGATATAGACATCTGTCGTGAAAGGCGTGATGAGCTTATAGACTATGTTGTGCATAAATATGGAAGGGAAAGAGTTGCCCATATCATAACCTTTGGTAGAATGAAAGCAAGGGCAGCAATAAGAGATATAGGTAGAGTTTTAGATATTGATTTGAAAAAAATAGACAGGTTGAGTAAATTAGTTTCTTCTTTTCAAACTTTAGAAAAAACTTTAAAAGAAAATGTGGAAGTTGCAAAACTATATACAACAGATATTGAATTACAAAAGGTAATAGATCTATCAATAAGAATTGAAAATAAGATAAGACATGTATCTACCCATGCAGCTGGTATCCTTATAACTAAGGAAGACTTAGATAAAACAGTTCCTATTTATTTAGATGAAAAAAAGAAGGAGTTATAGCAACTCAATATCAAATGAAAGAGCTTGAGGATCTAGGACTTTTTAAAAAAATAGATTTTCCTAGGTTTAAAAAAATCTTTCAAATATCCAAAGAACTATAGACTATATAAAAAAATATAAAAAAATATAGATATAGAGCTATACAAAAATTCCACTTGATGATAAAAAGGTTTTTGAAATGCTATCACAAGGAGATTCAACAGGAGTTTTCCAGTTAGAGTCAACAGGAATTAGAAAAATAATGAAGAGATTAAAACCGAATAAACTAGAGGATATAGTGGCACTATTGGCTCTATATAGACCAGGACCTTTACAGTCAGGAATGGTTGATGATTTTATCAATAGAAAAAATGGTAAAGAGAAAATAGAATATCCACATAAGAATTTGGAAATAATTTTAAAAGAAACTTATGGAGTAATTCTCTATCAAGAACAGGTTATGAAAATAGCAAGTTATATGGCAAACTACAGTCTTGGTGAAGCAGATTTATTAAGACGGGCTATGGGGAAAAAGAACTTTGCCATAATGAGAGAAAATAGAGAGAAGTTTATTCAGAGGGCAGTTGAGAATAATTATACTGAAGAGAAAGCGGACGAAATATTTGAATTAATAGATAAGTTTGCAGGTTATGGTTTCAATAAATCTCACTCTGTAGCCTATGCTATGATTTCATATTGGACAGCTTACTTAAAGGCACATTATCCTGCTTTCTACTTTGCCGCTATTATGACTTCAGAAATATCTGAAACAGGTGATGTTGCATATTACTTTAATGATGCAAAAGAGCATAGAATAAGTATATATCCGCCTAATGTAAATACTCCAAGTGCATATTTTGAAATAAAAAATGATGGAATAAGCTACTCTCTAGCTGCAATTAAGAATCTTGGCTTAAATCTAGCAAAGAAAATTGTGGAAGATTATGAAAAACACGGTGCTTATACAAAATTAGATGAATTTGTACTTAGAAATAAAAAAAATGGAATGAATAAAAGAGCCCTAGAAGCTTTAATTTTATCAGGAGCTTTAGATGAGTTAGAAGGAAATAGAAAGGAAAAATTCTTATCAATAGATAAGGTGCTTGACTTTGTTTCAAAAGCTCCAAAAACAGATGAAATTCAACAGATGAATCTCTTTGGAGCAGCAAGTAAGACTATAAATAAGTTTGCCTTAACTAATAGTGAAGACTTTAATTTAGATGAAAAGTTGACTAAGGAAAAAGAGTTTTTAGGTTTCTATTTAAGTTCACATCCTTTAGATAAGTATAAAGATATAGTTACAGCCTTTTTCTATAAATAAGCTTTCTGAAATAGATGTAGAAGAAAGTAAAGTTATAAAAAAACTTTTGGAACTATCACAGGTCTAAAAAAAGTTTTAACTAAAAAAAGACGAGCAGATGGCTTTATTTTTCTATACTTTGTTATGATAGAATAATTTCTTGTATAGCTTTTCCCTAAGACTTATGATAAGTTTTTTAGAAGAGATTATAGAGAAGAAAAACAGTCTATATCGAAGGGAAAAATACAGATAGATGAGTATAAAGGGTGAAAAAAACTATTAAACTACTTGTAGAAAAAAAATAGTTTCTTTAGATAAGCTTTATGACTATCCTGCTAAAAAAACTATTTGTTTTTAATTGAAGAAGAGGATAGATATAAATATAGTAGACTTAGAGAACTAATTAATTCTAATAAAGGGGAAAAATAGACTTTCTATTTGCCATAAAAAAAATAAAAATGAAAAAAAGAATTCAAAAATCCAGGTGTAAAAGTAAAAACTTAGTAGAGAATTCCTAGAGGAATTAGTTGAACTTATGGGACTAGAAAAAAATAAAAAAATTCAAATGTAAATTACAATAAAAAAAGCCTTTAATCCTAAGATTAAAGGCTTTTATATTTTAATTAATCAGTTTAAGAGATTAGTACCATCCTCTGATTTTTCATAGCTTCAGCTATTCTCTTAATAGATTTCATGTAAGTAGCTTGTCTGAAAGAAATAGGTTGTCCTTTTTCCATCAAATTCTTTCTTTAATGCCCATATAGGTTTGAATGCATCAACCATTGCTCTTTCTTCTTTTTTTCTTCAACTTCTTTTTTTCTGTCCAGTAGTATCCATAGATATTTTTGAACCCATTCGAAGTAAGATACTGTAACTCCTCCAGCATTTGTTAAAAACGTCAGGAGTAACAACTATACCTTTTTTTATAAAGAACTTCATCAGCTTCTGGAGTTATTGGTCCGTTTGCTCCTTCACAGATGATTCCAGCTTTTATTAATTCAGCTTCGTGGTTAGTGATAGCATTTTTCTAATGCACATGGAGCGATAGCTTCAACATCTAAAGCCCAGAATTCATCCATAGTTAATTCTTTTTGCTCCAGAAACTTTTAGTTAAGCTTCCAGCAGCTTTTAGCAGCTTCTAATTCTTCAAAAAGTGAATCCTTCAGCTTTATAAACAGCGAAAAGCTCCTTTTCCCTTTTTCAAATTCAGCAACTGCTACAACTTTTTCCACCTAATTTCATAATATTTTTTTACAGAGTATTTTTCCAACGTTTCCAAATCCTTGAACTGCAACTGTTGCACCTTTAAGATCTTTTTCCTAATGCAGTGAAAAGCTTCTCTCATAGTTACTGCAACACCGAATCCAGTTGCTTCGTTTCTTCCTTGAGATCCTCCATAAGATAATGGTTTACCTGTGAAAACTCCTATAGTTTGTTCACCAGTTAATTTATTATATTCGTCTTGCATCCAAGCCATGATTTGTCCATTTGTATTTACATCTGGAGCAGGAACGTCTACTTTTTCACCTAAGTATTTCCACATTCCTCTTACCCATCCTCTTGATAATTGTTCTAATTCTCTTTGAGATAATTCAGAAGGATCTACAGTAATTCCACCTTTACCTCCTCCATAAGGGATTCCAGTTACTTGACATTTGATACTCATCCATAAAGAAAGAGCTTTTACTTCATCAGAATTAACGTTTTGGTGGAATCTAATTCCTCCTTTAAAAGGTCCTACAGCGTCATTGTGAGCTGATCTATATCCTTTAAATGTTTTTATAGATCCATCGTCCATTCTTACAGGGATAGTAATTTCTATTATTCTTTGAGGTTCCTTTAATAATTCATATACTGCTGGGTCCAATCCTAAAAGCATCACATGCTTTTTTTAACTTGTTGTTGTCCGCTTGCTAGTGGGTTTAAAGTTTCTTTACTCATTCTAAATTCCTCCTTAAAATATTAAAAAAATTGATAAATAAAACTGACAATTTTTTTGTTTCATTTATATTTTTATATTGTATCATATTTTTTTTATATGTCAATATAAAAATTTTTTTCTTATTTTAATACAAATTGAATTATAATAGAGATTTAGAATATAAATTATTTTTTTATATGTTATTTTTTTATTCATTAATTATATATATTAAATATGATTTTTTTATTTATTTTTTCGCTTAAATCTTTCATTCTATATATGTAAATATAAATTTTCATAAATATTTACTCTTTTTCTTTTTATTTTTTTATGTTATAATTAATTTAAGTACAAAAACAATTATGATATATTAATTTTTTTAAGGAGGCTGTTTAATGAAAGTTTTTATTTTTATGGTGTAAGAGAAGTTGAAGTACCTTTATTTCATGAACAAAATAAGAAATTTGGATTTGATTTAGAATTAATTCCTGATTATCTTAACAGTAAAGAAACTGCTGAAAAAAAGCAAAAAGGATTTGAATGTGTAGTTCTACGTGGAAACTGTTTTGCTACAAAAAGAAGTATTAGATATGTATAAAGAATATGGAGTAAAATATTTATTTACAAGAACAGTTGGAACTAACCATATCGATGTAAAAATATGCTAAAGAATTAGGATTCAAATTAGCTTATGTTCCTTTCTATTCTCCAAATGCAATAGCTGAATTAGCTGTTTCATTAGCAATGTCTTTATTAAGACACTTACCTTATACTGCTGAAAAATTCAACAAAAAAGATTTCACAGTTGATGCTAAAATGTTCTCAAGAGAAATTAGAAACTGTACAGTAGGAGTAGTTGGATTAGGAAGAATTGGATTCACAGCTGCTAAATTATTTAAAGGTTTAGGAGCAAATGTTATAGGATATGATATGTTCCCTAAAACAGGTGTTGAAGATATAGTTACTCAAGTTTCTATGGAAGAATTAGTAGAAAAAAGTGATATCATAACTTTACACGCTCCATTCATAAAAAGAAAATGGAAAAATTGTTACTAAAGAATTCTTAAGCAAAATGAAAGAAAATTCAATATTAATCAATACTGCAAGAGGAGAATTAATGGATTTAGAAGCTGTTGTTGCTGCTCTTGAAAGTGGACACCTAGCTGGTGCTGGTATAGATACTATTGAAGGAGAAGTTAACTACTTCTTTAAAAACTTCTCAAATGATGAAGCTAAATTTAAATTAGAATATCCTCTATTCAATAAATTAATAGAATTATATCCAAGAGTTTTAGTAACTCCTCACGTTGGATCTTATACTGATGAAGCTGCATCAAACATGATAGAAACTTCATTAGAAAACTTAAAAAGAATACTTAGATACTGGTGCTTGTAAAAAAACGACATAAAAAGCATAGTAAAAAAATAGTTAAATAAAAAAATAAGGGACTGTTGCAAATTAACAAAAAGTAAAAAAATAGTTCGTTACTGAGTAAATTTCTTAACGATAAAAAAATCAAGAATTCGCTGTAAATTCGACCAACTCGCTACGCTCAAACATGTCGACATTTACTCGGCTCATTCTATTTGATTTTTTTATCTAAAAATTTCCATTCGTAACTCACTTATTTTTTTACTTTTAAGATTGAAAATTTTAATTTTGCAACAGCCTCTTTTTTTATTTAGTCTTTCAAAAACTTTAAAATTTCATCAACAGTTTCCTGTTTTTCTAAAATACTTGTATGAGTACTATTTTCTATGGTTTTTTTAAAGAAGCACCTTCTAATCCAGAACTTTCTAAAGGAACCATACCATCATCTTTACCCTTTTTATAAATAAAGAGAAAAGAAAATTATTAGAGCTATCTGCTATTAAAAATATAGCAAGGATAGTCAGGATTTTCCTAATTGGTTAACAAAACTGTCTTTATCAGTCTTCATATCTTTAACAGCAGGACCTATGAAATATGGAATTAAATCAGCTATAGGATTGTCTGATAACTGGCTTCCATGTGAAGGTGGAGTAATTAGAACAACCTTTCCTAAGCTAGCTAATTTATTTTTCTTTCAAGTAATATCTAAGCAAGCAAGTTCCCATAGAATGAACAACAAAAATTTATTTTTTTAATTCAGGCAAATTTTTTTAGCTTTTTCTTTCAAGATTAACTTCTTCTAACTTTTTTTACTTGCTCTTCAATATTTGGAGCAATATATTTCTCAGTCATTTCAGCTATATTGTCATTAACAGTAGGATACTGTATATTTACAACAGTATAACCATCTTCTGCTAATTTTTTTCATCTATGAATCTTAACTGTTTTTTTCATAACCATAGATACCATTGAAAGTTATAACTATATCTTTTTTTCTATTTTATCTTCATTATAATTCTTTATTTGATATTTATGAGTTAAAAAAAGATTTTTTTACAAGCCATAGTATAGCAATAGAAATTATAATGATAAAAAAATAAAAATTTTTAAAAAAATTTCTTCATAATATTCCCTCAATAAATATAAAAAAATAGTTCGTTATTAGCCAGATTTCTTAACGGATAAAAATTAAGAATTCGCTGCAAATCAGGAAACTCACTACGTTCAAACACTCCTGAATTTGCTCGGCTCATTCTATTTAATTTTTTTATCCTAAAAATCTGGAATGTAACTCACTTATTTTTTTATTTATTATAAATTTTATTACTTAGTTCCGAATATTCTGTCTCCACAATCTCCTAGTCCAGGATAGATATATCCATCATCATTTAGACCTTGATCTATTTTTGCAGTATATATAGGAACATCTGGATGTTTATTTAAAAGTTTAGCTATACCATCTGGAGCAGCAACTAGACACATAAATATAATATCAGTTACTCCTTGTTCTTTTAAGTAATCTATAGCATAGACTGCAGAACCTCCTGTTGCAAGCATAGGATCTACAAGTATAACCTTTCTTGAAGCTATATCTGTAGGTAACTTACAATAGTAATATACAGGTTCTAAAGTTTCTTCATTTCTATAAACTCCAATATGACCAACTTTAGCTGTTGGAATCAGATCTAATATTCCATCTACCATTCCAAGTCCTGCTCTAAGAATAGGAACTAAGGCTACCTTATCCTGTAAAGTATAGGCTTGTGTTTTCATAAGAGGTGTTGTAACTTCAGTTGTCTCTAACTTTAAGTTTTTAGTTGCCTCATAAGTCATAAGTTTTGCAATTTCATTTAAATTTTCTCTAAATGATTTTGTATCTGTTTCAACACTTCTAAGAATAGTCATTTTGTGTTCTATCAATGGGTGGTTAATTTCAATTACTGACATATATTTTTCCTCCTTTTTATCATAAAAAAACAGGATAAAAAAATCCTGTCTTTTATTTAATTATTTTTTTACCCAAGTTAAATTTCTTGTTAAATTTGTCAACTCTACCTGCAGTGTCAACAAATCTTTTGTTCTCCAGTATAGAATGGGTGTGATTTTTGAGCTAACAGCTACTTTAATTACTGGATATTCTTTTTCCTTCAAAAAGTTGTAGTTTCTTTTAGGTACTTTTTGTAGATCTAGTTAAAAAAATTGGTTACCAGCCATATCTTCAAAAAAACAACAACGTTGAATTCAGGGTGTATTCCTTTTTTTCATTTTTTTCACCTTCCTAAAATTTTTCTGATATCAAGGATAATTTTAACATATTTTTTTATTAACAATGCAAGTTAAAATTAAATAAAAAGAGAAAAACTTCTCTCTTATTTTGATAATCTTTTTAAAGCAATTTCTTTGGCTTTCATATATTGATCAGCAGTTATATATTTTTTTCATTTTGAATTTGACTTCTTAATCTTTCTTTCATTATAGTGGCTTCTATAGCTCCTATTCTGTCAAATAGATCATCTATTTTTTTAGGTACTTTTTCAGGACCATCTAAAATATATTTATTGATTTGTAATTCTAGTTGTTTTTCTTTCTAAAAGTCTCAATTCATAATTACTTGAAACTTGCTTCATAAGGTCTTTAGCCTTTTTGATATTTTCAACTTTTACTCCTGCTGCTCTTAAGTCAGAATCTTCAACTATACCAAGTCCATTTTCATCTGAAGCGAATGTAAATATTGAAATTACAAAAAATAAAACATAAAAAAATTTCTTCATACATCTATCTCCTTGTTTAAATTTGAGTATTGAAAATAAATAGTTCATCTGGATTTAATGTTGTAGTCTTTTTCTCAACAACACTAGAATTATCATAAATACTTGTTACTAAAGCTTCACGGTCTTCAGCAGTAATAACACTAGCACTATTTATTTCAGGACTAGGTACTGTATTAACAAAAGAATTATATGTTGACATAGTTACAACACCAACAAAAAAATAATCCAACAGAGAATATAGACATTCTCTTATTTTTTCTTTTTTCTTCTTCCAATAAAGCTTTATATATGTTTGCTCTAACTTTTTCCTTAGGTGACATTTAATTTCCTCCCATATCTTTGAGTGCTTTATAATACACAGATTTTACAGTAGACAGATTCATATTTTTTTCATCTCTGCAATTTCTTTTTAATTTATATCCATAAATATCTTTTTAGAATAACAATTTCCCTTTCTTTATCAGAGATTAACTTTAGTTTTTTTCTTGTAGTATAACTTTTGTATCAAAATTAACATCTTCTGGTAAAGATAAAAACATCGTCATTTATTTCAAATTCAATTTTTTTCTTTTTTTGAAAAAAATCATATGTTTTATTTATTGCAATTCTATATATCCAAGTATATATGTTGCTCTCTTCTCTGAATTTACTCAAATTTTTTTATATACGCTTATAAAAAGTCTCTTGGCAAATATCTTCAGCATCATCATCGTTTTTTTGACAACACTTAAAAACTTTATAATAGACTCTATCAAAATATTCTTCATAAATGTTATCAAAAATCCATAGTTTCACTCCAACATTCAACAAATTTAACATATTAATATATACTTTAGACTTAGTATCCATAAAAAAAGTTTATCATTTTTTTAAGTCTTCAGCTATTAGTTTCTTTAATTCTTCCAATAAATTTTTTCTCAGAGACCTTTTTAATGATCTCACCTTTTTTAAATAGTATTCCTATGCCTCTACCTGCTGCTACTCCATAATCAGCCTCTCTAGCCTCACCAGGACCATTTACAACACAACCCATAACAGCAACTTTAAATTTATTTTTTTCATTTTGAAATTCTTCTTCAACTTGCTTAGCTAGTCCTATTAAATCAATTTCTGTTCTACCACAAGTTGGACAAGAAATAATTTCAACACCTTCATCAGATAGATCTAAGACTTTTTAATATCTCTTTAGCAACCTTTATTTCTTCAACGGGGTTTTTCTGTTAAAGAAACTCTTAAAAGTAGCTCCAATTCCATCAACTAAAAAGAGCTCCAATTCCTATTGCTGATTTTTACTGTTCCTTGAAATTTTTGTTCCAGCCTCAGTAACTCCTAGATGAAGAGGATAGTCAACAAGAGAACTTATTTTTCTATAGGCTTCTACCATCATTTTAACATTACTTGATTTTAGTGAGATTACTATATCAAAAAAATTAAATTTTTCAAGCAGTCTAACATGGTATAAAGCACTTTCTACCAGTGCTTCTACACAAGGTTTTCCCATACTTTTTCTAAAATTTCCTTTTTCTATTGAGCCTGAATTTACACCTATTCTAATAGGAATATTTTTTTCTTTAGCAGCTTCAACTACTTTTTTTACATTCTCATCAGAACCAATATTTCCAGGATTAATTCTTAATTTATCTATTCCATTTTTCTATTGCTAAAAAGAGCTAATCTATAATCAAAATGTATATCTGCAACCAATGGTAGATTTACTCTCTTTTTTATTTCTTTTAATTGCTTCAGCTGCTTTGACATTGTTAATAGTCATTCTAACAAGTTGACAACCTGCTTTTTCTAATTCATTTATTTGCTTTTACAGTTGCCTCTACATCAGCTGAATTTGTATTAGTCATAGATTGAATAATTATAGGATTATTTCCACCTATACTTAAATTTCCAACCTTTACAACTCTTGTCATAAAATCCTCCCAAAAAAATAAGGAGTCTAAAGAATAGACCCCTTTACTTCTTTTTATTTACTAACGTAGATATTTCATAGGATTTTTAGGTACTCCATTTTGTCTTATTTCAAAATGTAAATGGGCACCTGTTGTACGTCCTGAGTTACCAGTCTTTCCAATTAAATCTCCTTGATTTACATGTTCTCCAACATTAGTAGAAATAACACTTAAATGGGCATATCTAGTTTCATATCCATTATCATGTCTAATAATAATAATTTTTCCATATCCACTCATATTACCTGCAAAAGTTACCACTCCTGCTTTAGCAGCTCTAAGTGGTACATATTTAGCCACTAAGTCAACACCAGTATGTAAGATATATCTTTTTTTAAAACTGGGTGGTATCTGTTTCCAAATGGGCTCGATACTCCTGCATATCTAACTGGATAAGCAAATCCTGCTCCAGAATATGCTGCTGACCTTCCTCCATCATCATTATCTTCAGGAGGAGGAGGTGGTGGAGGAGAACCTTTCGTTTCTTTAGGTGGCTTTTTCAGGTTTTTCCTTTTTCTTTCTCTTTTTCTTTATTCTTATTTTTTTCTTTTTTTATCTTCTTTAGCTTGTTGAGCAGCTATAAGTCTACCTTCAACATCTTTATATTTTTTTGAAGTGTTACTCCTTTTTAAGAAGATAGTTGATCCAGCTTTTTAATTTCTTAGGATTGATATTATTATAGTCAACAATATCAACGACACTTATTCCATATTTTTTTAGCAATCTTAGCTAAAGTATCATTTTTTTCTCTAATTTATAATAAAGACCATCTATAGAAGGGAAAGTAATAGTATCTCCAACCTTCATTTTTATTGTTTAGTGCATCTTTATTGTTCATTAAAATCGTATCTTGTTTAATACCATACCTTTTTAGCGATAGCAGGTATTGTATCTTTCTTTTTTAACTTTATATGTAATTTGCTCCGCCCTCTTTGGAGGTGGTGGAGGTGCAGGTTTTTCTTTTTTTCCTTCTCTTTTTCTCCCTCTTTTTTATCTTCTTCTACTTTTTCTTCCTTCACAAAATTATATTCTTTTTCAAAGGTAGTAAAGTTACTTGTTGTTAGCTCTAACCCTCCGTTGTCTGCTTCATCAAGTTGAAAATAATCTGTAAATTGAGTAGTATCAACTACTTCTTTACTTGAAATCATATATAATCTAAAAGAAAATACAACAATAGCTAAAATTAATAGATATGCCATTGTCTTCCTAACAATTCTTTTCATAACTTACCTCATAGGACATAGATTATTTATACAGAACCTTAGGTAACTGTCTCAATAATTCGTCATTATTCTTTGTTGTTTTTATAGCCTTAATTAAAGCTGCTGTTGAACTCACTTTATTGTCATAATCATTCAGTAATCTTCTTAAATTCCAAATTTCTTCAATTTGGTTCTTTTTAAGAAGTAGTTCTTCTTTTCTTGTTCCAGATCTTGTGATATCTATAGCTGGGAAAACTCTAAATTCAGCTAATTGTCTATCTAAATAGATATCACAGTTTCCTGTTGATTTAAATTCTTCATAGATAACTTCATCCATTTTACTGCCAGTATCCACAAGTATAGTAGCGATAATAGTTAAGCTACCTCCGTTTTTTATATTTCTTGCAGCACCAAAAAAGTTCTTTGGATGATATAGAGCCATAGGATCTATACCTCCTGATAATAGTTTACCACTTGATGGAATCACTATATTATATGCTCTTGAAAGTCTTGTTAAAGAGTCAAGTAAGATAACTACATTTTCTCCATCTTCAACTTTCATCTTTGCTCTTTCAATTATTTCTTCTGTAACTTTTTATATGATTCTTAGGATCATCATCAAATGTCGAAGCAAAAAAACAGTTGCTCCTTCTACATTTTCCTTAATATCTGTAACTTCTTCAGGTCTTTCATCTATTAACAATATCCATACTTCAGTATCTTTTTCACCTTTTATTATAGCATTAGCAATTGAACTTATAAAAGTTGTTTTACCTGCTTTTGGTGGAGCTATTATTAATGATCTTTGTCCCTTTCCAATTGGAGCTATTAAATCAAGAATTCTTCCTGAAATATTATCATGATCCAAACCTAATTTAATTTGTTCTCTAGGATAAGTAGGAACTAAATCTTCAAAGGGAACTCTATCAGCTATTTTAGTTAAATCATCATCATTAACTCTTAAAACTCTTCTTATAGCAAAGTTCTTTTCTTCACCTATTGGATTTCTAACCTCACCTAGAATAAGATCTCCTCTTCTCAGTTTGAATTTTTTTACTTGTGAAGCTGACATATAAATATTTTTACCTAATGTAGTTTCTTTTAAGAAACCAAAGCCTTCAGGAGCAGTATCTAGCACTCCATAGGCAAGAACAGTATTGTTATCTTCAAGTGTCTCAATTATTAGTGCTTTTAACTCTTCTTTTTTTGCCCGGCAACTTCTATATCCATAATTCTTGCAATTTCTTGCAAATCTTTCAATAGAAACTTATTTAAAATATCCATATTGTCTCCTTATCTTTAACTTAGACTATGTCACCATATAGAGTCCAAGTCTTACATTCATTTATCTTTACATCTACAAATTGCCCTTTTAAAGCCATATCACCTTTAAAAAAAGAACAATTTTATTCGTTGAAGTTCTTCCTGATAAAACTTCTTTATTTTTTTCTTACTAGGTCCTTCTACTAATACTCTTACTACTTTATCTTTGTATTTGCTACTTTCATTGAAAGAACATTTGTTTTTGTACTTCCATTAATCTTTGTAGTCTTTCTTTTTTTACATTTTTCATCTATTTGATTATCCATAGTAGCTGCCTTAGTACCTTTTTCTTATTGAGTACATAAACATATATGAATTATCAAAGCTAACTTTCTCAACAACATCGACAGTATCTAAAAAGTCTTCTTCTGTTTCTCCAGGAAAACCAACTATGATATCTGCTGTTAAAAGCCACATCAGGAATCTTTGATTTTATTTTTATCAACTAGAGCTAAATATTTTTTTCTTTTTGTATAACCTCTTCCCATTTTTTTCTTAAAACTTGTGATGAGCCAGATTGTAAAGGCAAATGTAAACATTTTGATATTTTTGTCGTTTTTTTAGCAATAACATCTATAACATCATCTGTAAAATCTCTAGGATGTGGTGAAACAAATCTAACTATATAATCTCCTTCAACTTTACAAATTTCTTCTAAAAGTTTAGCAAAATTATCTCCGTTTTTAAAATCCTTTCCGTATGAATTTACATTTTGACCTAATAGAACAATTTCTTTTGCACCCTTTACTTACGTACTGTTCTACATCTTTAACTATCTCTTCAAGAGGTACAGATCTTTCTCTACCTCTAACATAAGGAACTATACAGAAAGTACAGAAATTATTGCAACCATAAGTTATAGAAATCGAAGCCGTTTGATCAGATGCAAATTCTGCATCTAGTCTTGGTGGTAATTCATCTTCATTATCTGTATATACTTCATGAGTACTCTCATTATTCTCAATTTTTTTCTATTGCTTGAGGAATTCTACCAATATTTTTGGTTCCCCATAACTATATCTATTATTGGAAATTTTTTTAACAAGTTCTTCACCTTGCTCTTGAGCAAAGCAACCTGTAACTCCAATTATAGTTCCTTTTTTTCTTTAAGTGCTTTTTAATTCACCTAATTTTTCCAAATATTTGAGTAGCAGCACCTTCTCTTACAGTACAGGTATTTAAGAATACTGCATCTGCATCGTCAGTTTCCTCTGTTACATCATAACCTAAATTTTGAAAAAAATCTTTTTTTATTTTTAGCACTTTCATTAACATTCATTTGACATCCATAAGTGATGATTGATGCCTTTTTTTCACAATTTCCTCCTAACTAAATTATATGACTATAATTTTTTTAATAAAATAAACAAATACATCTATATATTATAACATAATTATATTATAATTAAAAAGTAAGAGGTTTATTTAATTACTCAATATAGTATATAGACTGTTTTTTTGCTTAAAAGTTTAGATAATAGTTGTTTTTTTATTAAAAAAAATATTTTTTTATTAAAAAAATTTGCTATTTTTTTGAAAATACTTGACAATATTCAGCTAAAATTATAAAATTAAGGCAGTATATTTTTAAGGAGGTAATTTTAAATGAAAACAGTTGGTATATTTTTTGGAACTACAGGAGGAAAGACTCAAGAAGTTGTTGACATTTTAGCTGCTCAATTAGGAGATGCTCAAGTATTTGACGTTGCTAATGGTGTAGATGAAATGGAAATGTTTGATAACATAATCTTAGCTTCTCCAACTTACGGAATGGGAGAATTACAAGATGACTGGGCTTCTGTTATTGATGAAGTTGCAGATATGGATTTCTCTGGAAAAGTTGTTGCATTTGTTGGTGTAGGAGATGCTGCAATATTCGGTGGAAACTATGTTGAATCAATGAAACACTTCTATGATGCAGTAGAACCTAAAGGAGCTAAAATAGTTGGATTTACTTCTACTGATGGATATGATTTCGAAGCTTCTGAAGCAGTAATCGATGGAGATAAATTTATGGGACTTGCTATAGATGCATCTTTCGATACTGATGAAATCACTTCTAAAGTTGAAGATTGGTTAGAAAACAAAGTTAAAGACGAATTACTATAATTCCAATTTAAACTAAAATAATAAAAAAAGCTAGTTACCTTCGTAACTAGTTTTTTAGTTTAGGTAAATGAAAAAAAGGTGTCGAATTTCATCGACACCATTTATTAACAAGAATTATTATACTAATTCAATTATAGCCATTTCAGCTGAGTCACCTTTTCTAACAGAAGTTTTTGATGATTCTAGTGTATCCACCATTTCTATCAGCATATTTAGGTGCTAATTCATTAAATATTTTTAGCTACTGCTTCTTCATCTCTTAGGAATGCAAATGCATTTCTTCTAGATGCTAAAAGTATTTTTTTCTTACCAAAAAGTAATCATTCTTTCAGCGAATTTTTCTTAATTCTTTAGCTCTTGTAACAGTTGTTTCTATTCTTTCAGCTTTTTACAAGTGATATAGTCATATTTTTAAGCATAGCCTTTCTATGATCAGCTCTTCTTCCTAATTTTCTATATGATTTATTGTGATTCATTAGTAGAATTTCCTCCTCTTTTTTAAAAATTATTCAGGAGATCCATTTTTTTCAAGATCGTATCCTAAATCTTTCATCTTCTCTAAAATCTCATCAAGAGATTTTTTTCCTAAATTTTTTAATTTTTTTAATAATTCATTTAAAGATAAGCTTGCTAATTGAGATACATCTTCTATCCCAGCTTTTTTTCAAGCAATTAAAAGATCTTACTGTTAAATCTAATTCCTCAATTTTTCATATCATGTGATTTATCATCAATAACTTGAATATCTATTGGTTCTTCAATAATTTCTTCAATTTCATCTCTTAGATTTTTCCATTTTTATTTCCAATCTCTAAGAATGGATCTAAATGTAATTTTAAAAAGCTCAACAGCATATGATAAAGCATCTCTTATTTCTATACTTCCATCAGTCTCAACATTTAAAGTCAATTTATCAAAGTCAGTAATTCTACCAAACATTGTATCTTGAATTTCATAAGAAACCTTTCTAATTGGAGTATAGATTGCATCTACAGCTATGTAATCTACTGGCCAATCTTTTTTATCAATTTCTTCTGATACAACAAAACCTTCTCCTGTATCAACAAGAAATTCCATATCTAAAGTTCTATCAGTAGTCACAGTACATATAACTTGTTCAGGGTTAACTATTTCAAGCCCAATATCTGCAACAATATCAGCTGCTTTTAACAACTTTAGGGACCTTTTACAGAAAGTGTCATTCTTCTTTCTCCTGAACTTTCTGCTTTAACAACTATTTCTTTAACATTTAGAATAATTTCAGTAACAGCTTCTTTAACACCATCCATAACAGTGAATTCACTCATTACTCCTTCAATCCTCATACCTTTTATTGCTGCTCCAGGTATAGAAGAAAGTAAAACTCTTCTAAGTGCATTTCCTAAAGTATTTCCATAACCTCTATATAGAGGTTCTACAACAAATTGTCCCTTATAATTGCTTTCTTTTTACTTCTGTTATATTTATTTGCTTAGCCTGCTTTTTCTATTTTTTTAACATTATATCAACTCCTATCAAAAGGATTACATTATCTTGAATAAAATTCAACTATTAAAGATTCATTTAAATCAAAATCCAAATCATCTTTAGTTGGGTTTTTGAAGAACCTTTCCTGAAAATGCAGCTCTATCTAATTCTAACCAAGCTGGTGGAGTCGCATCTTCTACTGCTAATTTTATTAATTCTACATTTTTTTAGAGTTTTTCTATTACAGAAACAACATCTCCTACTTTTTACTCTGAAAGATGCTATGTTAACTCTTCTTCCGTTTACTGCTATATGTCCGTGAGAAACTATTTGTCTAGCTTGTCTTCTAGTTTTTAGCGAACCCTAGTCTGTAAACAACATTTTCTAGTCTTCTTTCTAAGTATTCTATTAAAGTTAAACCTGTTACTCCAAGTTTTTCTTGCTGCTTCTTCATATATCTTTCTGAATTGTTTTTTTCCATAACGTTATATATAAATTTAGCTTTTTTGTTTTTCTCTTAATTGAATTGCATATTCAGTTGGTTTTTTTATTTGCATTAGGTCTTATTTGTCTATTAGAAGATTTTTTTAACCCCTAGGATAACTGGATCGATTCCTAAAAGCTCTACACTTCTTCAAAACAGGCTGTCTATTTCTTGCCATTTGTTTAATATTCCTCCTTTATATTTTTATCAAATATACGCGATTACACTCTTCTTCTTTTTTTGGTGGTCTACATCCATTATGAGGTACAGGAGTTACGTCAGTTATTTTAGTAACTTCTAATCCTGCAGCTTGAAGCGATCTGATACAAGCTTCTCTTCCTGAACCAGGTCCTTTTACTTTAACTTCAATCTTTCTCATTCCGTTTTTCCATAGCGATTTGAGCTGCTTGTTCAGCTGCTATTTGAGCTGCGAATGGAGTTCCTTTCTTAGTTCCTTTGAAATTAGAAGTTCCTCCTGATTTCCAGCTTATAACCTTTCCATCTACGTCAGTTATTGTAACTATTGTGTTATTAAAAGTTGAATGTATATGAGCTACTCCGTTAGGAATATTTTTTTACTTTTTCTTTTTTTATCTTAGCTACTGTCTTTTTTAGCCAATTTAAGCTACCTCCCTTACTAAGTCTTTAAATATCTAAAATACGCTTACTTTCTTATAGGTTTTTTTAGGACCTTTTACTGTTCTTGCATTAGTCTTTGAACTTTGTCCTCTTACAGGAAGATTCATTTTATGTCTTAAACCTCTGTAACATTTGATATCCATAAGTCTTTTTTTATAGATAATCTTACTTCTTTTTCTAAGATCTCCTTCAACTTTGATATCTTTTTATGATTTCTCTGATTTTATTTACTTCTTCTTCTGTTAAATCTTTAACTCTAGTGTCAAAAATTTATCCCAGCTTCTTTTTAATATTTTTTTGAGAAGTTGGTCTTCCAATTCCATAAATATATGTTAGAGCTATTTCAACTCTTTTGTTTCTTGGGATATCTACTCCTGCTATTCTAGCCAAAAATTTTTTTCCTCCTCTTTTTAAAAATAAAATTTTTAAAGGTTACAATTATATATTACACCACATTTTAGTGGCTAATACTTTCATCGACATGTCCCATTCTGCAATTATGGAGATGGTCCTACGACTCACCATGTCTTTACAGTACTTCATTATCTTAATTAAATTATTAAAATTATGCTGTACTTTTGATCTTACACATTATCCTTGAACTTGTTTATGTTTAGGATTTTTCACAGATTACTCTTATTTTTTTCCATGTCTTTTTAATAATCTTACACTTGTCACAAATAGGTTTTTATTGATACTCTAACTTTCATTTTTAACCTCCTTTCAATACTAGTTTTTTTCTTTCTGTATACTATTCTACCCCTCGACAAGTCATAAGGAGAGATCTGTACAGTTACTCCATCGCCTGGTAAAAATTTTTAATGTAATTCATTCTCATTTTTTTCCAGAGATGTAGCCAAGTATAGTATGTCCATTTTTCTAATTCTACTTTAAACATAGCATTAGGTAAGGCCTCTACTATAGTACCTTCCAATTCGATAACATCTTTCTTTGACATTTTTTTCCTCCCATCGAATAGAAATTCATATTATTATAACATACCTAATAAAAAAATCTACTGTTTTTTTAAAAAAATATAAAAAAATTTTACTTTATTTTTTTCTTCTTCATCAAGCTCATCAAAATTAAAAATTTTTTTAATTACGGAATTTATTTTTTTCTCTTTTTTTCAATCCTTCTATATCATCACTATTTTTTTACTATTGGTTTTTATTTTTATCTATTTCTTTTTTTATTTCTTCCTCATCATCATAACTTTTTTATATGAAGTAGGAATTTTTTTCATCTTCTTTCTTTTTCTTCTTCATTATTATTGTAATAATTATCCCAAAAATTCCATTTGTTTCTCTATCTTTTTTTCTTTCTTCTTCTAATTTTTTTCTCTATCTTTCTTCTGAGCTTTCCATTTTAAAAGATATCATAAGAATGGAAATTCCAAAAAAAGTCGTTAAGAAAAATAGCCAAAAAAAGATTTCAGCTACATGGCTTTCTTTATATTTTTATACTAGCTGTAGATACTTCTTCACCTTTGAAAGCTATTAGTTTTTTTATTGTTAATTAATTCTCTTATAGTATTACTATTTATATTGTTTGTTCCTAGTAAGTATTTAAGGCTAGCATTATCAACAATTTCATACACAACATCATCTATTGCTTGACTACGTCCTAAATCATCAAAATAATAGTACTTATTTCCTTTTTTTCCAAACTTGTCCTGTTGTTCCTGAATCAATATCTTTTATCTTTTTCCCAATCTTTTTTTCTCACCTAAAGAGAAAATTCCTATATTTTTTTGAAACTAAAAATATGTGCATGACGAGAGCTAGGTTTTTCTTTTGCGTAATATATCATAAGAATGAAGATAATAAATATTTTTTTATCGTCAGAAATAACACTAGGTAAAAATATTTTCTATTTTTTTCCTTTAAAAAAATATTATCTCCAGCTCTTTTCTTGTTCCTTTGTTTCAGGATTATAGAAAAAAATATTCCATCTTTACTTACAAATAGTAAGTCTTTAACATGAGCACTATCTATACCTAAAACTTGATAGGGAATGTATTTTTTTATCAAAAGTATATTCTTCTAGAGAAATATTTCCATTTAACTCATCGTAAAGGTAAATGTTTTTGACCTTGCTCGACAGATACTAAACTTAAATTTTTCATTACTAGAAAAAAATCCAAAGCTTTTAGTCTTGTAGTAAATATTATTTTTTTATCATAAAAAAATAGTCAGCATTATATTTATTAACTGCTTTTTAAGGTATAGAAATCAGCATTCTCTATAAGTTCGCCTTTATAATAAACTTTTTCTCCATCACTTGCTAAGTATCTAAAAATCCTCAATACCTTTTTAAGGCTTTAGTTGTTTCTATTTTTTTAAAGGGATAAAAAGTATAATTGTTTTTTTCTTAAAGTGAATAATAAATTCTTTAACTATAGACCATGTGGAGATATCCTCATTTCGTATATAGTTATCTGATAGGAAATAATAGTTTACTCCATCACTGTAATAATTACTACCTAGGCTTTTTGAATCTATTTGGATTTAAGTCAGGAATAGTAGTGTTTCCAAGATAAACATTATTCTTATCTGTTGCTATATAATTATCACGATAATCTCCTGTATCAAATGTTTTAAAGCTATCAATATCAACATCTTTTTAATTGATATATATCACCAAATGAATTGCAATAGATTTTTCCCTTCATATTTAATATAGGTACTTTTTCTCATATTTTTTTGACCATTATTTAAAAATATTTTGATTTAAATTATATTCTGAGTTCGTTTTATATAAGGAAATTACTCCAAATAAAATAAGTAATATAAGAATGATAATAATGATTATTAAATTTTTTTAAAAAAATCTTAGTTAAAGAGTTATAATATTCTATCTCGTTTGCATTTTTTTCAATGCTTGATAAATCTTCACCATTTATTTTCATCTTTGACCTCTATTCCTTATTGTTGTAATCTTTAGATAAGGGTTTTTATATTTCTATATTTTTTTCAAGTAGCATTTTATCAATATTTTTTTGATATCTTTCTTATTGACTATAGCTAAATATAAGAAAAAAATACTATAAAAAAATAAAGCCTAATACTAATAGAAATGCTAAAAAAATATTTTTAAGAACACTATGAAATTTTTATAGTAGCAATAAAAAGTTTTTTTCACCTTTAAACTCTTCAAAGTTTTTTTATTTAAAATAAACTCATCTATCTTCTCAGCGCTTATATATTCTGGATAAGATAATAAGTTTTTCAAGAGTTTTTTTATCTGTTATTTTTGAAAAATAGTAGCTCTATAATCATCTATTTGGGAAGAATTTTTTTAAGTTATCAAAATAGTAATATTCACTATCTTTTTGCCAAATAGAACCGATATTTTTCATTACCTACATCAGTTAATTTTTTTCCAAGACTCTTTTTTTACCTAAAGAATAAACTCCTGTATTTCTTGAAGCTAAAAAAATACCATATTTCTATATCTTTTCCATATTTCATAGTTTTTGAAAATAATACATATTCTCATCATCAGTAAAGACATTAGGACTAATTTCTTCTATATTTCCAACAAAGACATTATCTTTTTAACTTTACTTGTTTTTTTATTTTTCACTATCATAAAAAAATATTCCATCATCACTAACAAATATTAAACTGTAAAGATGAGTTCCATTACTTCCAATTATTTTTATAAGGAGCTTTTTTCTCTGTCAAAAGAATAATCTTCTATAAAGACATAGCCATTTGCTTCGTCATAAAGAAATTTATCATCTGGATTAAGTGAAACAGTTTTTAAATTACCACTATTTTTTTAATTGGTAGAAGCTTTTGATTTATAGTAAACATTCTCTTTGTCAGCAAAAATATCTATACTGACCATCAATAGGTTTTAAAGTATTCAAATCAGCATTCTCTAAAACTTCTCCTTTATAATAGACATTGTTTCCATCAGTTGCAAAAAAATAATAAATTATCAACTGCTTTTTAATCTTTTATCTGTTTCTACCTTTTTTTATAAGGATAGATATAAGACTGAGGTCTTTTAGTCTTTGAAAAAGCGTATATCAAAGTCTGAAAGATTTCCATTGGAGAAGATAAGTTTTTTTATTTCTTTCAGACATATCAGAACAATAGTAAGTATTTATTCCATCAGTATAATAACCATTTCCTAGAACTTCAAGTTTATTTGGGTCTAAATCAGGAATACGAATATTTCCAAAATAGACAGAATTTTTTTATCCAAACCAACTATCAAAGTGCTTCTATCAGAATAATCTTGAGAATCTAATACTCTAAATGAATCAATATCAACCTTCTCTAAAAAAATATCTTCCCCCACTAGGAACAGGAATAGAAATTTTTTTCCTTGATATTTTATAAATTGGGTGTTTCCGTATTTTTTTGTCCATAGTTCTCTATTTCATCAGAATTTGAGCTTGATTTTTTTCATTAAAAAGTAGAGTATAAGATAAAGAAAGAAAAAAATAAGAATTATTACATAAATAATGAAAAATAAATTTTTATAAATGAAATTCTAGAATTTTTTTGCATTTTTCTCCCTAAAATAATGTGAAACTTTAGCTATAACAATACCTAAAATAAAGGCTAGTAATCCTGAAATTTTTGAAAGGAAGAAAAGAAAGTTGTATACTTTACTCTAATCTCTATTTTTTTCTCTCCTTCAATTTTTTTATTAGTTTTTTTCATTTTTCAATAAATTCTCTTATTTTTACTACTTCCTTCATTGTAATTTAATAAATATTCCAATGTTTCTTTATCACTAATTTCATAAATCGCATTATCTATTAATTGGAAAAATTCCTAAATTATCGAAGTAATAATATTTATTTCCTTTTTTTCCATATACTTCCAACAGTCCCACTTTTTAATATCATTTACTTTTTTTCCCAAGCATCTTTTTTTACCTAGAGAGTAGATCACTGTATTTCTTGAAGCTAAAACATATCCACTGCTATGTTTAAGTTTTTTTCTGTACTTCATAAGCATGAAAATAGTAAATATTCTCATCATCAGTAAAAAAACATTAGGACTTAATTCTTCTACATTTCCAACAAAAAAATATTATCTCCTGCTCTTAATTGTTTCTTTTTTTGGTTATCGTAATAATAGATACCTTCGTTATTAACAAAGACCAAATTATATAGGTGGTTTCCCTTATTTCCTATGACTTTATAAGGAGCTTTTTTTCTCTATCAAAAGAATAATTTTCTATAAAGACATAGCCATTTGCTTCATCATAAAGAAATTCATCACCTTGTTCACTTGAAACAATCTTTAACTTTCCACTATTTTTTTAATAGGTAGAAGCTTTGATTTATAGTAAACATTCTCCTTGTCAGCAAAAATATTCATGATAAGGATCAACAGCTTTTTAAAGTGTTTAAATCTACATTTTCTAAAAATTTCTCCTTCATAATAGATATTATTTCCATCAGTTGCAAAAAGATAAAAAGTCTGAAATAGGTTTTTAATCTTTTTGTCAGTATCTATTTTTTTATAAGGATATATATAAGTTTGTGGCTTTTTTTAGTCTTTGAAAAAGCATATATAACAGATTGGAATACTTTCATTGGAAGAGATAAATTTTTTTATTTCTTTCAGAGACAGCAGAACAAAAGTAAGTATTAGTCCCATCAGTGTAGTAACCATTTCCTATAACTTCAAGTTTATTTGGATCTAAGTCAGGAATGGCAATATTTCCAAAATAAACAGAATTTTTTTATCTAAACCAATAACTCTAGTATTTCTATCTCCTGAATTTAATACTCTAAATGAATTTATATCAACATTTTTCTAAGATATATCTTCCTCCACTAGGAACTGAGACAGAAATTTTTTTCCTTGATATTGTATAAAATTACTATTAGCATATTTTTTTGTCCCTTTTTCTTCTATTTCATAAGAATCTGAACTTGTTGTTTTTTTGATGAAACTAGAAGAAAAAAATTAAAAAAACAATTACTAAAAATTATGGCTGAAATAATTTTGAATGTAAATATAGTGTCAGAACTTCTTTTCTTTTTTTAAATTTTTAAAGTTTCATCAAAAATTATTTTTCATTTTTTTCTCCTAAATTCTTTAAAAAAATAAAAAAAGATAAGATAGGCAACAAGAAAAAAATTCTTATGGAATATTTAAAAAAATTTTATCAATTATATCAGTCTTATATTTCACAGTTATAGTCATCTTCTTTTCACCAGAAACAGCTATTAATTTTTTTCATTTTTTTATAAGTTCCTCAATATCATCTGTTTTTGTCATCAGATTTTTGATAATAGATAATTAAGTGTTTCTTTATCAGAGATTTCATATATAGTACTATCCATAAAAGGGAAAAATACCTAAGTTGTTGAAATAGTAGTATTTACCTTCTTTTTTTCCAAATACTAGCGACATAACCTTCTTTAATATCTGCTACTTTTTTTCCCAGCCTTCTTTTTTTATCCAAATAACAGATATCTGTATTTTTTTGATATTAATTCTCCAATACTTTTTTTAGTAGCTGTAGTTACATCATAAGCAGAGAAATAATAAATATTCTTATCATCAGTAAAAAAACATTAGGACTAATTTCTTCTATATTACCAATAAAAAAATATTATCTCCAGCTTTTTAATTGTTGTTTCTTTTGGTTATCATAATAATATATTCCATCTTTAGCAATAAATATTAGATTATATAGAGTAGTCCCATTATTTCCAATAACTTTATAAGGAGCTTTTTTCTCTATCAAAAGAATAATCTTCTATAAAGACATAGCCATTTACTTCATCATAGAGAAATTTATCTCCATGTTCACTTGAAACAATCTTTAACTTTCCACTATTTTTTTAATGGGTAAAAGATTAGACTTATAGTAAACATTTTTCCTTATCAGCAAAATATTCAGCATTTTTTTATCTATAATTTCTAATGTATTTAAATCAGCATTGTTTAAAAATTTCTCCCTTGTAATAGACATTATCTCCATCAACTGCAAATAACTCAAAATTATCGAGTGCTTTTTAAATTTTTTTGTATTTTTCTATCTTCTTATAAGGATAGATATAATTTGAAGACTTCTTGTCAAATTCAGAAAAAGGAGAAAGGAAATATGAAGTTGTTCCATCGGTATAGTAACCATTTCCTATAACTTTAAGTTTATTAGGATTTAAATCAGGAATAACTATATTTCTAAGGTAAACAAACTTCCTGTCTAAACCAATATTTCTTATGTGAGAATCTCTAATTTCTAAGGCTTTAAATGTAGCTACATCAACATTTTTTTAATACTTCCATATCACCACTAAGACCAAATGAATAAACTTTTTCCTTGATATTCAAAAAAATCACTTTTTCCATACTGTTTACCATTAGTTTCAATTTCATAAGTGTTATTATCAACTTTTCCCATATAATAAATAGTACCTAATGGCATAAGGAATGCAAAGATGACTATAACTATCTTAAGATAAAATGATGCATTTGAAGTTTTTTTCTTTTTTTAAAAAGATCGTCTAAATTGTTTGTTTTTCATAAATTTTTCTCCTAAAATTTTTTTATATTAATTTTTTTATTTCTTGGAAAAATTTAGATTTTTTTCGTTTTTTTAAAAAGTTTGCAATATCAAATCTATATCTTGCATATAATCCAATTAAAAAAAGCGATAGAAATAAAAAAATAATTTTTTTGGAATACTATAGGCATAAGGATCTTCAATAAAATGGATAGTAGCTGTCATTATAACTTCGCCATTAAAGGCTATTAATTTTTTTCAGATATAAAAATCTCTTATTTTTATTTGCTAAGTTTATAGAATATCCATCTTTTTAAGTTTGAAAAAAATTCAATAAATAGTCAAGAACTTCTTTATCAACAATTTCATAAATAGTTCTATTTATATTTTTGATTAAAAACCATAAATATCAAAAATAGTAATATTTATTTCCTTTTTTTCCATATACTTCCATCTCCACCAAAATTGATATCAGCTACTTTTTTTCCAATCATTTTTCCCAAGCAGTTTTTTTATCAAGATAACGTATTCTAGTGTTTCTTGATATTAGTTGACCATTAAAAGGACCTTTTTAATAATGAAAAAGGATTATTACCTGACCTTTTTGCCCAGTCTTCATATACATCTAAATAGTAAACATTTTTCATCATCAGAAAAATATATCTGGATAAATTTCTTTAATTTCACCTTTAAAAAAATGTTATCTCCTATTCTTTCTTGTTTTTCTCTTAAGGGGGTCATAAAAATAAACTCCATTCTTACTTATAAAAAAAGTAAACTAAAGTGATGTGTTCCATCAACTCCAACAACTTTATAAGGAGCATTTACTGTTTCAAAAAGATAGTCATTTGCATAAACATTCTTACTTTCCTCATCATAAAGATAGTAGACGTTGTAATCATTCTCATGAAATACTTTTTAATTTTTCCGTTATTTTTTTAAATGATAAAAGTTTAGATTTATAGTAAACATTTTCTTTATCAGCAAAATAAAAATAATGCATCTTCAATTGTTTTTTTATTGTATAGATATCTGCATTAACTAGCTTTTTCACCAGCATAATATACTTCTTCACCATCAGTTGCAGAATTTTTTTAATTCTTCTACTTTTTCTAATCTTTTTATTAGTCTCTAATTTTTTTATATGGATAAAAAAATAGTGTTGAGGTCTTTTTGTTTTTAAACAAGAAGTGAAATATATTTTTTTATATTTATACTTCGTGCTGACAATTCTTCATATGTTTCGACAGATGTTGAGCAAAAAAATAACTATTAGTACCATCACTATAATAATTATTCCCTACATAATACAATTTATCTGTATCTAAATCTGAAACTGCAATATTTCCAAAATAAACTCTATTTTTTTATCATAAGCTACATTTCCATTATTATCTTCTGTATCGAAGACTTTGAAAGTAGGAATATCTACTCCTTCAACTTCTAATAATCCATTCCCATAAACTAAAAGCATAGATTTTTATCTTTTATACTTATAGAAATCACTTGTCCCATATCTTTCACCATTCTCCTGAATTTCAGAAGTATTATCACCAGAAAAAAAGCAACATAAAATATAACTATAAAACATAAGAAAATAAGTATTATTGCTGAAAGTCCAGCAGCTTTTATCATTATGTTAGCATTTTTTTGATTATTCATTTTTCATTTTAAAACCCCTAATTATATTTTTAAAAAGCATTAAAGTTGATTCTTCTTTAGTGTTATATCTTGTTTCTATAATAATATCTTTATAGAATTTAAAATTTAATTTTTTTCTAAAACTTTTTTTGACTCAATATTATAATTAAAAATATGTTGCTACTAGGTAATTTAATTTTTAATGTTTTTAAAACAATATTCAATAACTTTTGAAACAGCTTCTGTCATTATCCCCTTGTTCCAATAATCTTTACTTAATACATAACCTAATTCTTTCCCAAGTAAATTTTTCTAAATTCTTATCCAAATCTTGTCTACATTCTTCTATACCAATAGAACCAATAACTTTTTTTGATTTTCTTTTTAGAACAATAGCAAAAAAACTTTTTTTCTCATTTATAAACATTTTTAAGTATTTCTAAACTTTCATCTTTACTTTTGTGATGTTCCCAACCTGCTTTTTTTCACCCTACACCATTTATAGAAGCATATTCAAAAAAATCATCTAAATCTGTAATTTCCAAAGCACGAAGGATTAATCTATCTGTTTCCAATATTACATTACTTATATTGATTTCTATATTCATAGTTTCCTCCAAATTCAATTCTATTTGAATTATAACACAAGTTTATATATTTTTTTAATAATTTTTTGGAACAAAAAAAGTCCTGATTAACTCAGAACTTTTTTTAAATGTTATAAAGCTTTTAATCATAAGTAATGTAATAGGCTACAACCCCATTATCATAAGGAAGTTTTTTTAAAGAAATTTGTATTAAACAAATTATCATAAACTGTTGAAATATCTAATTCTTTATCAAAAAAAGTATTTCTTCATCATTCCTAGCAACTGTAAGAGTATAAGAATTTTTCTTTAACTCCATAGTTGTTGTAAAAAAAGAAATAAGGTAAGTATAATTCTTTACTTTAAAAAAAGAATAAAATTTTCAGTAAGTTTATTATTATTGTTTTTCATTTAAAGGGAATTTCATTTTCGTTTTTTTAAATAAGTTTTTTTATTTGCAGTTCCCACAATGATTTTTTTCAGCTTTTTTCTCCTTCTAAGCCATATACATAGACAAGTTTTTTTGTTTTTCTTTATATATAGATATAACTTTTTTTACTATCTTTTTATTTGTGCAGAAAAAAACTAAATTTTTTTATTAGTTATATTTTTTTCTTTAAATATGGTCTATATTCTTCACTAAAAAGTAGTGATTGATAAGAACATTAAAAAGAAAATAAGAATTTTTTTCATAATAACTATTGCCCCTTTGATTTTTGAGTTAGATTAATAGTTTATATAGAAACTTTCATCATCTAAGTAATTTTGATCGTAGAATAAATCATTAAATCCTTCTGCATTATTTGGATCATCGAAAACTTTATCATAAACAGTTTTATTATTTAATTGTTTTTTTATAAAGAGGTCTAGGATTTGTTCCTTTATATGCTTCAAGTAAATAACTTCTAGTTTTTTTCCATTAACATTATAGAAAGAAACTATGTATCTGTACCCTTCATTCATAAAAAAACTAAAAATCTTCCAGAATAAGTTTCTGTATCATCTGCATTGAAGAATAAATTATCACCAATAACTCCTTCTAATGTTATTTCTGGTTTTTTTACCTTCTAGTCCAAAAAAACATAAACAACTTTTTCTCTATCTTTATATAGAGTGACAACTTTTTTTGTACTTTCCATTTGAGCAGCAAAAAGAATCTTTTTTTGCATCTGGATTTGAAGTGTTACCTTTTAAATAAGGTTTGAAGTTTGCTCCAAAAAGAAAATACAGATACGATAACTAACAGTAATAAAACAAGTTTTTTTCATACATAATCCCTCCTAAAAAAATATTATACAAACATTATATAATATTTTTTTAGAAAAATAAGAAATAGTTTTTTTATTCTTTTTCAAAAAGTCAATTATATCTACTCTTATCGTTATTTTTTTAAATAAATTGTTTAAATTTTTAAAAAAATAAAAAAATAGTATACATTTTAAAAATTTTTTTGTAGTATAATGTCTTTTGAAAATGAGATGTAACTTTATTACTATGAATTATTTTTTTAGTATTGTGGTAAATGATTCTTTTTAAGTTCCATTTTTCTAATATTAAATTTCTATATGCTTTTTATAGATATATTCATTTATGTTAGTAGTTACTTCATCATTCGACAAAAATTATTTATGGAGGTATCAAAAAGATGAAAAGGTACAGTAAAATGGTTTAACAAGGAAAAAAAGGATTTGGATTTATCACAGGTGAAGATGGAAAAAGATGTATTTGCTCATTTTTTTCTCAAATTCAAAAAGAAGGATTCAAAGAATTATTTGAAGGACAAGAAGTAGAATTTGAAATTACTGAAGGACAAAAAAAGGACCTCAAGCTTCAAATATAGTTGTTATTAAATAATAATTACCTTAACTAAAAAGAAAAAGGATTGAAAAAAACTTTATGAACTAAAAGCTTTCAATCCTTTTTTTAATTTTAAATTCTAAAAACTCTACTCTAAATCTACTTTGAATCTATCTAAATCACAGCAATAGTAACTACCACAATCAAATACTTTCATATTTGTTCTTTTAACATGTTTTAGTGTTATATATTTTTTTAAAAATTATTTCAAGTATTTAAATAAAAATTAATATATTAATTCTATGATGAATAATAAAAAAAATATAGTTAAATAAAATTACAGCTTAGCTATTCCAAAAGAATATATTTTTGTGATATAATATCAAAAAAATTTAAAAATTGTTAAAAAAAGGAAAATTCTATATAATTACTTAAAAAAACTAAGGAGAAAAATGATGAATGGAAAAAAATTTTTAAAAAGAAGGAATTACTTTCGATGATGTTCTACTAATCCCTGCAAAATCTGATGTGCTTCCTAATGAAGTAAGTTTAAAAAAACAAGACTTACAAAAAAAATCACATTAAATTTACCAATTTTGAGTGCTGCTATGGATACAGTTACAGAATCTGACTTAGCTATAGCCCTTGCAAGACAAGGAGGGATTGGTTTTTATCCATAAAAAAATATGTCTATTGAAGAACAAGCTGCTGAAGTAGATAGAGTAAAAAGATCTGAAAGCGGAATGATTACTAACCCTATAACTCTTAATAAAGATAGTAGAGTATTCCAAGCTGAAGAACTTATGAGTAGATATAAAATTTCAGGATTGCCTGTTATTGAAAATGATGGGAAATTAATAGGAATTATAACAAACAGAGATATTAAATATCGTAAAGATTTAGATCAACCTGTTGGAGATATTATGACAAGTAAAGGTCTAATAACTGCTCCTGTTGGAACAACACTAGAACAAGCTAAAGAAATTTTTACTTGCTAATAGAATTGAAAAAAATTACCTATCACAGATCAAAATGGATATTTAAAAGGTCTTATCACTATAAAAGATATAGATAATATAGTTCAATATCCAAATTCTTGTAAAGATGAACTTGGAAAATTAAGATGTGGAGCTGCTGTTGGGGTTGCACCTGATACTTTAGATAGAGTTGCTGCTCTAGTTAAAGCTGGGGTAGATATCATAACTGTTGACTCTGCTCATGGACACTCTCAAGGTGTTATCAATATGATAAAAGAAATCAAAAAACATTACCCTGATTTAGATGTAATTGGTGGAAACATTGTTACTGCAGAAGCAGCTAAAGAATTAATTGAAGCTGGAGCATCGGCAGTAAAAGTTGGAATAGGACCAGGATCTATTTGTACAACAAGAGTTGTTGCAGGAGTTGGAGTTCCTCAATTAACAGCTGTAAATGATGTTTATGAATATTGTAAATCTAGAGATATTGGAGTTATTGCTGATGGTGGAATAAAACTATCAGGAGATATAGTTAAGGCTCTAGCTGCAGGTGCTGACTGTGTTATGTTAGGAGGATTACTTGCAGGAACAAAAGAAGCTCCAGGAGAAGAAATTATTCTTGAAGGAAGAAGATTTAAAATATATGTAGGTATGGGATCTATCGCTGCAATGAAGAGAGGGTCTAAAGATAGATACTTCCAAGCAGGTGAAGTTGATAACTCTAAATTAGTTCCTGAAGGAATTGAAGGACGTATTGCATATAAAGGTTCAGTTAAAGATGTTATTTTCCAACTTGCAGGTGGTGTAAGAGCAGGTATGGGATATTGTGGAACTAAGACTATAAAAGATCTACAAGTAAATGGAAAATTTGTTAAAATCACAGGAGCAGGTTTAATAGAAAGCCATCCTCATGATATAACAATCACAAAAGAAGCACCAAATTATTCTAAATAGGTGGGAGATACAAGAATGAACAAATTTAATAAATTTATTATTTTTAGCAGGACTGTTACTTAGTTTTTTTCAGCTACAGCTGCTGAAATTAAAGAACTTGAGTCGCTAGAAACAATCTCTAAAACAAATATTAGGAGAAACTACTAGTACAAAGACTAAGAAAGAAAAAAAGCTAAAGAAACTGTAAAAAAAAGAAGTTACAAAAAAAGAGAATAAAGAAGAAGTTAAAGAAGAAAGTAAAAAAAGAAACAGAAGTTAAGTCTGAAAAATAAAGCTTCTGAAAAATGAAGAAACTGTTGTCAATGATATTCCAGATGAAACAGCAACTAGAGTTATAAATAAATCAGAAATAGTTGATTTCTATGAAAGAGAAGTTAGAGATAAAATAGCTTATAAAGAAGGTTCTAACACTCCTTTTTACAGGAGTATTTGGGATAGTTATTGATGATAAAATAGAATCTTATGAAGAATATAAAGATGGTCTTTTTAGATGGAGAAACTGCTTATTTTTTTCAAAAAGATAAAGAAGTAAAAATTATTATCTGAAATGTACTCTAAAGGAAAATTAAATGGACCACAAAAAAACTTATTATGAAAATGGTAAATTAAAATCTATAGTTTACTATAAAAAAATGATAGAATAGATGGTATAGTGGAATATGATAAAAAGTGGAAAACTTTTACATAAAAAGTATCTTTGAAAATGGTACAGGAGATTGGAAATTATACTGGAGTAATGGGAAAGTTTCAGAAGAAGGAAGATATGTTTCTTGGAAAAGAGATGGAGTTTGGAAAAAAATATAGAGAAGATGGAAGTTTAGATACTATATTGAAGTATGACAATGGTAGACTTTTTAAGCGAAAAATGGCAATAATATGTTAATTTCAAGAGTAAAACAAGTTTATCAATATATTTTTTTCTAAGTTTGATGAAAGTAATAATTCTGAAATAAAAAAAGATATTATCAGAGGAAGAATTCTTAATTTTTTTCTACTATGTCTAATTATGATAAAGTTCATTCATATAGTCTTTATAGAAAGGTAAAGGAAGATAAGATCTTATCTTCTGAAAAAAACTTTATTTAAAACTTGCTCTTTTTACATGATAGTGGAAAGGGTAAAGTGGGGCTTTTTAGAAGAATAAAAAAAGTTTTAGTAGGAGATAAACTTTTTAGAACAACATCCAAATATAGCTTTTTGAGAAATTAAAAAAAATATTAATTTTGACTTAGCAGAGTTATGTTTAAATCATCATAATAAAGATGTAGATCAGAAAATGAAAATTTTTTTCAAGAATTAGATGATAAATAATTATTGAATATTGTATTTTTTTATGATAAAATAAGGAAGGAGGTTTTTCCTTCCTTTTTTTATTTTACTAGATGAGAGGTGTTAATATGACTGAATTTAATTGGGATAGTTTCATCAAGGAACTTGAAAAAAATTTCAAAAAGGGAATAGAAAATATAGGAGGGCATTCTAGAGAAACTATAATTGAAGCTCCAGCAAAGGAAGAAGAAATTTTTAGAAGTTGAGAAAAAAATTAGGTTATAGAATACCAGAAGATTTTTAGAGATATATTATTAAATTATTCATCACATTTTGAATATTTTTTTGGTCTACTTATAGAGATGAAGAAGAAGAACAAATAGAATTTCCAGAAAAAAATTTTTGTGCTATATTTGCAGGAAATTTACATTGGGGACTAAAGTTCTTATTAGATTTTTGAAGAAAGTAGACAGGGGTGGGTAGATATTTGTTTCCCTGATTATAATAATGAATATGATAAAGTTTGGCATAATAAATTAGCCTTTTTATAAAGTTGCAAATGGAGATTTCTTTTGCTATTGAATTAGAAAAAAAGAAAAATTATGGAAAAAAATAGTATATTTAAGTCATGATGGTGGAGATGGTCATGGTCATTATATAGCAGATAATTTTAAAGATTTATTAAATAATTGGTCAAAAGTTGGTGCTGTTGGTGGAGATGATTGGCAATGGGAAGTATTTTTACACAGAGGGAAAGGGAATAGATCCTGAGAGTGAAAATGCTAAAGAGTGGAGAGAGTATATTTTTTTAGTAAGATATGAAAGAGAGGGATATGTCAAAAAAATTAATAATGACTGGAAAGAAATTTTTAGAAGAAGAATTTCAGAAAGATTATTTTTGTGGAATTGAAAAAAATATTCTTGAAAAAGGAGTACGAAAAATTACACTGTTTATCCACCAAAAAAAGATATTCTAAATGCTTTTTTTCTTACTCCTTATTCAGAAGTAAAAGTTGTACTTTTTAGGACAAGATCCTTATCATCAGAAAGGTCAGGCACATGGTTTAGCTTTTTTTCAGTAAATTATGGAATAAAGACACCACCATCACTTGTAAATATGTATAAAGAGTTACATGATGATTTGGGGCTATATATTCCAAACAATGGTTTTCTTGAAAAAAATGGGCAAAACAGGGAGTATTACTTTTTAAATACAAGTTTGACAGTTAGAGATAGTGAAGCTAATTCACATTCTAAAATTGGCTGGCAAACATTTACAGATAACGTAATAAAAAAAGTTAAATGAAAGAGAAAAAGCCTATAATATTTATATTATGGGGAAATAATGCTAAAGCTAAAGAGAAATTTATAGACACTAGCAAACATTATATTTTTAAAAGGTGCACATCCTAGTCCTCTTTCAGCTAATAGAGGATTCTTTGGTTGTAAACATTTTTAGTGAAGTGAATAGAATATTAAAAAGAGTTAAAAGAGAAAGAAATTGACTGGCAAATTGAAAATAAGGAGTAGATTCGATGAATATTTTTTTCAGGTGTAGAATATGAAGTTTTTAAGAGATGTTGATTTAGATAGAAAAATATGATGGTATTGAATATGATTCAAGAAAAAGTCAAAGAAAACTATATTTTTTTGTTGCTCTAGAAGGTGCAAATGTTGATGGACACGACTATATAGACAGTGCTGTAAAAAAAATGGTGCAACTTGTATTATAGTAAGTAGAAGAGTTGAAATTAAACATAAGGTTAGTTATGTTTTAATTGATGAAATTAGACATAAACTTGGTTATATAGCCTCAAACTTCTATGAATGGCCTCAAAGAAAATTAAAAAAATTATAGGAGTTACAGGAACTAATGGAAAAAAACTTCATCAACTTATATGATAGAAAAAAATTGATGGGAGATACTCCTATAACTCGTATAGGGACTATAGAATATAAAAATAGGTGATGAAGTATTTGAAGCTGTTAACACAACTCCTGAATCACTTGATTTAATAAAGATTTTTTTGATAAAACTTTAAAGAAAAAAAGATTGAATATGTTGTTATGGAAGTAAGCTCTCATTCACTTGAAATAGGTAGAGTAGATGTTTTTAGATTTTTGACTATGCACTTTTTCACAAATCTAACTCAAGATCACTTAGATTACCATGTGACTATGGAAAATTATTTTTCAAGCTAAGAGAAAATTATTCTTAAAACTTAAAGATATAAATAATTCAGTATTTAATATTGATGATAAGTATGGGAAAAAGACTATATGATGAATTCATAGAAGATAATCCTGAAATAATCTCTTACGGAATAGATGGAGGAGATTTAGAAGGAGAATACTTAGATGATGGCTATATAGACATTAAATTTAAAGGAAAAGTAGAAAAGGTTAAATTTGCTTTATTAGGTGATTTTAATTTATACAATACTTTAGGTGCAATTGCTATTGCTATAAAAAAATGAGAATTAGTTGGGAAGATATTTTTAAAAAGAGTCTCAAATATAAAGGCTGCTCCTGGAAGATTTGAAGCTTTAAATTGTGGGCAAGATTATAAAGTTATAGTTGACTATGCTCATACTCCTGATGCCTTAGTAAATGTTATTGTTGCTGCAAGAAATATTAGAAATGGAAACAGAATAATAACTATCTTTGGTTGTGGTGGAGATAGAGATAGAACTAAAAAGACCTATAATGGCTAAGGCTGCTGAAAATTTATCAGATATTGTAATTCTAACATCAGATAATCCAAGAACTGAAAGTCCTGAACAAATATTTGCTGATGTAAAGGCAGGATTTGCAAAGACAGATGATTATTTCTTTGAACCTGATAGAGAAAAAGGCAATAAAATTAGCTATTAATATGGCAGAAAAAAATGATATTATCCTTATAACAGGAAAAGGACATGAAACATACCATATAATCGGTACAAAAAAATGGCACTTTGATGATAAGGAAATTGCAAGAAGAGAAATTGTTAGAAGAAGGATGGTAGAAAATGTTAATTAATGATGTAAATAAAGTTAAAGTTGGTAATATTGTGTTTGGAGGAAAAAAGAGATTTGTTTTTAATAGCAGGACCTTGTGTTATGGAATCTCAAGAACTGATGGATGAAGTTGCAGGAGGAATAAAAGAAATTTGTGATAGATTAGGTATAGAATATATATTCAAGGCTTCTTTTGATAAGGCTAATCGTTCATCTATACATTCATATAGAGGACCTGGTTTAGAAGAAGGAATGAAAATGCTTGCCAAAACAAAAGAAAAATTTAATGTTCCTGTTATTACAGATGTTCATGAAGCTTGGCAATGTAAAGAAGTTGCAAAAGTAGCAGATATTTTACAAATTCCTGCATTCTTATGTAGACAAACAGACTTACTTATAGCTGCTGCTGAAACAGGTAAGGCTGTAAATATTAAAAAAAGGGCAATTTTTAGCACCTTGGGATATGAAAAAAATATAGTTGTTAAAATGGAAGAATCAGGAAATAAAAATATAATGTTATGTGAAAGAGGAAGTACATTTGGATACAATAATATGGTAGTGGATATGAGAAGTTTACTTGAAATGAGAAAGTTTAATTATCCTGTTGTATTTGATGTGACACACTCAGTTCAAAAACCAGGTGGACTTGGGACAGCAACATCTGGAGACAGAGAATATGTATATCCACTTTTAAGAGCAGGACTTGCTATTGGGGTTGATGCAATATTTGCTGAAGTTCATCCTAACCCAACAGAAGCAAAAATCTGATGGACCAAATATGCTATATTTAAAAAGATTTGGAAGAAATTTTTAAAAAAACTGCAATAGAAATAGATAAAATAGTTAAAGGTGTATAAGACTAATAAAGAGAGTGTAGAAAAAAAAGTCTGTAAATATTTAAAAGAATAGTCTTCTATGATAGAATATAAAAATATCATAGGAGGCTATTTTTTTATGAAAGAAAAAAAGAAGTTTACAAAGTTAAACCATTAACAGAAGGAAAAAAAGAATATTATCGCTACTTTAATTGAAGAGTATGATATTAAAACTGTTGAAGATATTCAAGAAGCTCTTAAGGATCTTCTTGGAGGAACTATTAAATCTATGATGGAAGCTGAGATGGATGAACATATTGGATATGAAAAGTATCAACATTCTGATGGTACTAATTATCGTAATGGTGTAAAAAAAGAAAAAAATGTACGTTCTACTTTTTGGTGAGTTCCAAGTTGAAGTTCCTCAAGATAGAAATTCTACTTTTTGAACCTCAAATAGTGAAAAAAAGAGACAGAAAGATATTTCTGAGATTGATCAAAAAAATCATAAATATGTATGCGCGTGGTTTAACTACTAGACAAATATCTGAACAAATTGAAGATATATATGGTTTTGAATGTTCTGAAAGCTTCATTTCTAATGTAACTGATAAAATACTACAAGATATTCAAGATTGGCAAAATAGACCTTTAGAAAAGGTTTATCCAGTCATCTTTATTGATGCTACTCATTTTTCTGTCAGAGAAGACAATAGAATTAAAAAAATAGCTGCTTATGTAGTACTAGGTATTACAAAAGATGGAATGAAAGAAGTACTTAGTTTAGAAATTGGAGAAAATGAAAGTAGTAAATATTGGTTAGGAGTTTTAAATGCATTGAAAAACAGAGGTATAAATGATATTATGGTAATCTGCGCTGATGGACTAACAGGAATAAAAGAAGCAATTGCTACTGCTTTTCCACAAACAGAATATCAACGTTGTATCGTTCACCAAGTAAGAAATACTTTAAAATATGTATCATACAAAGATAAGAAAGAATTTGCTTCTGATTTAAAAAGTATATACTTAGCAGCAACGGAAGCACAGGCATTAGAGAATTTAGACAAAGTTAGTGAAAAATGGGATGAAAAATACCCTAATTCTATGTCAAGCTGGCATCAAAATTGGGATGTTTTAACACCAATATTTAAGTTTTCATTGGAAGTAAGAAAGGTAATATATACAACAAATGCAATAGAGAGTTTAAATAGTACTTACAAGAAATTAAATAGGCAAAGAACAGTATACCCAAGTGATAAAAGCGCTACTAAAGGCACTCTATTTATCAACACTTGAAGCAACTAAAAAAATGGACACAACCATTAAGAAATTGGGGAAAAAGTATATGGAGAATTTAGTATAATGTATGAAGGAAGATTTGAAGCTTAAAAAGAAAAAAAGGTATTCATTTTTTTGAATACCTTCATCTTGACATATTAAAAAAATTATACTAATATGTTAAAAAAATTCAATTAAATAATTCTAATCATAGAAGAATAGAATTTACAGAAAAAAAGTTCACACTCTCCTAATAAAAAAAGTAAAAAAATAGTTTGTTACTAATTTATAACGATTACTTGCCAGCCTATAATGGTTCTAGAGCTCCACAAAGGCTCTTTCACCATTATAGGACGTCGCAGTAATCTTACAAAAATTTTTTTCAAATTTTAATGTAACTCACTTATTTTTTTACTTTTTTTAGATCTGTCAAATATGGGATTTTTAGCTCTTATTTTTAGAGATTTTTTTCTAAATCTATTGTAGCCATTAGTAATTCTTCATTTGTACCACTAGCTTCGATCAAAGTACTTCCATCAGGCTCTACAATTTTTGATTTTCCACAACAGCTATCTCCAACTGCATTACAACCAGCTATAAATAGTAAGTTAAATAATGAATTGGCAGCTAAATCTATATGCCATCTATTCTCAGCATTAAAAGCTCCATAAAGAAGGTACAAAAAAATTATTTCAGCTCCTTTTTAGACATTCTATTCTTGCAGGTTCAGGAAACTCTAAATCATAACAAAGTAATATACCTATTTTTTTCCAAATTTAGTATTCTTTACTACAAATTTATTTCCAGCTTTAAATTTAGTTTTTTTCTTTTTTTCCAAAGATAAACTTTTTCTTGCATTAGCAAGTATTTTTTTCCTTCATCATCAATAAAAAAAATACAAGAGTTATAAAAATCTCTTGATTTTTTTAGTTGTTTTGCTTTCTAGATAACCAACTAAAATATGTATTTTTAAAAAAAACTTTGCCTTCTCTTGTAATTTTTTTCAATAAAAGTATCATTAAAAATCTTCTGGTAGCTTTTTTTAGTTCATCAGTAGTAATGGTATATCCTATAGTAGCTAGTTCAGGAAAACATATGATATCCACATTTTTCTTTAGCTGCCTCTTCTATTTTTCTCAAAAAAATTTTTTTTACAATTTTTCCTCTATATTTTTTTGTTCAATTTTTTTATTTGTGCTAAGGCAATTTTTAAATTTTTTTCTTTTTCATATACTCCATATCCTCAAAAATTAGAAATTTTCTATATTTTTAATATTTATTACTAAAAAAAGTCAAAATTTTTTTACCAAATTTTAAGAATCCTATGCTATAATAAAACATATTAATCATGGAGAGGGTTAATGGTGAAAACTCACACTGTAATAAGAAACTAAATAATTATAGGGAGGAAAGAATGATAAAAAAAATATTTATTAAATAGTGCAAAAAAACACTCGTGACTCTAGCACTCGTAGGGTGTTAGTCATGAGACATGTACTCGTAGGGTATGAATTGCACGAAGATTTTAGTAAGCATATAGGGAAACTTGTATGTAGACACGGAGCAAAACCGTGCAACAAAGAAACTGAATTGCTGGGAACTCTTAAAGCTAGTATGACCACAACATAGTAATCCTACTCCTTAACAAGTTAAGGAGATGGAGGCAGGTGTGATGGTAGCGAAAGCAGAAAAAATATACTAGATGGTGCAAGGTTAAATCCTAAACATTATGATAATAGACAATCAGCAGCTAAGCCTGAAAAGGAAAGTTCAACGACTATCCCTCGTGAGGGGAGTACAATACAAGCGATTGGTATTGGAAGTGGTTTCGCCTAAGGTGTTGAGATACACTATGGATAAGATATAGTCTGTGCTTGTTAGAGATAACAAGAAGTTCAAGGCTAATCTCCTTAATTTATTAAGGAGTGTATATGCCAAGAGAACTGCATAAGTAGTAGCGTATTTATGTGAACGACGCTTCCCACTGTTGTGGGGTTTTAAAAAAACTTTAAAAATTTTTTTAAAAAAATAAATAAAAAAACATTACTTTTTTTAGTAGATATAATGTAGAATATATGATATAATATCTCTGATGAAAAGGAGGTGATTATATATGTATTTAACATTAAAACAACAAGTAAAAACATCTTAGTAAAAAGAGTTTAAAAAAACTTAAAATATTTGTGCCATATAGCTAAGAATTTAAAAGAATCAAGCTATATACAATGTTAGACAACACTATTTTTAACAATAAAAAAAGTATTTAAGTTACAATGAAAACTATAAAATACTTAAAAAAATAGTGAGAATTACAAGAAGTTAAATTCTAATATGGCTCAACAAATTTTTAAAAAGAAGTAGATGAAAGCTTTAAATCATTCTTTGCACTTTTTAAGACTTGCTAAGAATGAACAATATAATGGTAAAAATAAAATTACCTAATTATCTTGCTAAAGATGGTTTTACAACTCTTGTTATAGGTTTTGTTAGATTAAAAAGATGATATGCTGATAGTTCCTTATTCAAATTCATTTAGAAAGACACATAAGGAAATCGCAATAAAACTACCACCAGTATTAAAAAGGCAAGAAGATAAAAGAGATTAGAATAATACCAAAACAACATTCTAGGTACTTTGAAATTCAATACATTTATGAGATAGAAGAAGTTCAAAGGGAATTAAATAAAGAAAATGTACTAGGAATTGATTTAGGTATAGACAATCTTTGTACTTGTGTTACAAATACTGGAGCTTCATTTATAATAGATGGTAGAAAATTAAAATCAACAAATCAATACTATAACAAGATAAATGCAAAATTACAAAGTATAAAAAGATAAGCAAAAGATTGAGCGCACAACATTAAGACAAAAGAGAATAACTAGAAAGAGAAATAATCGTATAAATGATTATCTTTCAAAAGCAGCAAGAACAATTGTAAATTATTGTCTTAATAATGATATAGGAAAAATTAGTTCTAGGATATAATGAAGATTTTCAAAGAAATTCAAATATTGGAAGTATAAATAATCAAAAACTTTGTAAATATACCATATAGAAAATTAAGAGATAAATTAATATATCTATGTAAACTATATGGAATAGAATTTAAACTACAAGAAGAGAGTTATACATCAAAAAGCAAGTTTCTTTGATGGAGATGAAATTCAATATATGATAAAGAAAATTTACAAGAATATATATTCAGTGGAAAAAAAGAATAAAAAAAGAGGACTATATCAAACAAGCGCAGGTAAACTTATAAATGCAGATTGTAATGGAGCATTAAATATTCTAAGAAAAAAAGTAAAGTTGTGGACTTAAGTGTCCTATACAATAGAGGTGAGCTGAACACACCTAAAAAGAATAAGGGTAGTGTAAATCTATCAAACTTCTTAGAAAAATTTTTTTAAATATTTTTTTAAAGATTTTTGGAATCCTGCAACTCTAGCACTCGTAGGGTGTCAGTCGTGGGAGGTTCAGGTGTCTAATGCTTGTATTTGCTTTTACAGCTTGTCAATCATTAAATTATATCAAAGAAAAAAATGAAACAATTCAATTAGTAGTAAAAGGTAATGATAATAATATCTATATGTTAGGAAATAATTATGATTATCAATTTTTCTGGGAAAGATGCAGATAGATTATTAAGATTAAGTAACTTTCCAAAAGAATTAAACTTTTCAAGAGAACAATTAAAAAAATGCTTCAGTAAATATTCATGTTGATGCAAGAGATGGAAGTGTTGGACTTGATTTTTGGAAGTAGAATTACAATTAATAAAAAAAGCTGGGAATAATGCTAACTATGAAAAAAAGAACAAAAAAAGTTTTTTTATGAAAATTTAAAAAAATGAACTTAATAGAAGAAAAAGTTAGATATAAAATTGAAGAAAATTCTGGAGAATGGGTAATCGTTCTTTTTAGATGTTCCTTACTTTGAAGGAAAAAGTTGTAAAAATTACAAAAATCGTAATGAATTTTTTTAGAAAAAGGTAAAGGACAATATATAGATGTACCATCTAAGTTATATTTAACTGATCCACCTAGCCAAGCAGTAGAAGGTGCAGCAGGAGGGCTTATGGGAGCAGTAGCAGTACCAGTTATGGTAGTATTAGCTATACCAGCACTTGTTGTATTACCATTCCTTATACCTTTCATGAAAATAGGAAATACGCCATAGTAATATTAAAAGAGTTATTCACAAAAAAATCTATTAGAAAAAAAGCCATTGTAGTTCAAAATTACATTGGCTTTTTTTATGATTTGGGTGTATAATAACTAAAAATCACTGAAAAAAATCTTAATTTTTCAATTGATTTTTAAAAAAAATAAAATTTAGGAGGTAAATATGGCAAAGAAATCTTATGAAGTATTAAATGACCCATTTTTAAACAAAGGAACAGCTTTCACAAAGGAAGAAAGAAAAGAACTAGAATTAACTGGGCTACTACCACCACAAATTCAAACAATTGAGGAACAAGCAGAACAAGTATATGCACAATACAAAAAGTAAAGAACCTCTAATAAACAAAAAGAAGATTTTTTTAATGGAAATTTTTTTGACACAAATAGAACTTTGTTTTATTACTTGTTCAGTCAACATGTAGTTGAATTTATGCCAATAGTATACGATCCAGTTATAGCTGAAAATATAGAAAAATTATAGTGAGCTGTTTGTAAATCCGCAAAATGCAGTATATTTGTCAATAGACTCTCCTGAAACAATTGAAGAATCTTTTAAGAAATGCAACAAAAAGATAGAGAAATAAGACTTATAGTTGCAACTGATGCAGAAGGTATTTTAGGAATTGGAGATTGGGGAACTAATGGAGTTGACATTTCTGTTGGAAAGTTAATGGTCTATACAGCAGCAGCTGGTATAGATCCTAAGTCAGTTTTACCAGTTGTTTTTAGATGCAGGAACAAATCGTGAAACTTTACTTGAAGACAAACTATATTTAGGAAATCGTCATAAAAGAGTTTATGGAGATAAATACTATGATTTTTGTAGATAAATTTGTTCAAACTGCTGAAAAAAACTATTCCCTAGACTATATCTGCACTTTGAAGATTTTGGTCGTTCAAATGCAGCTAATGTTTTACATAAATATTGGAAAACTTATCCTGTATTTAATGATGATATTCAAGGAACAGGAATAATTACATTAGCAGGAATTTTAGGAGCATTAAAAATTTCTGGAGAAAAAAATTAACTGATCAAAGATATATGTGTTTTGGAGCAGGAACAGCAGGAGCAGGAATAGCAGATCGTATATATCAAGAAATGTTACAACAAGGTTTATCTGAAAATGAAGCTCGTAATAGATTTTATTTAGTTGACAAACAAGGACTTTTGTTTGACGATATGGATGATTTAACACCAGAACAAAAACCATTTGCTCGTAAAAGAACTGAATTTAATAATGCAAATGAATTAACAAATTTAGAAGCAGCAGTTAAGGCAGTTAGACCAACTATTTTAGTTGGAACTTCTACTCAACCAAATACTTTTACAGAAACAATAGTAAAAGAAATGGCTTCATATACAGCAAGACCTATTATATTCCCATTGAGTAATCCAACAAAATTAGCAGAAGCAACTGCTGAAAATTTAATTAAATGGACAGAAGGGAAGGCACTAGTTGCAACAGGTATTCCTGCTGATCCAGTTGAATACAATGGAGTAACTTATGAAATAGGACAAGCTAATAATGCTTTAATATATCCAGCACTTGGATTAGGAGCAATTGCTTCAACAGCTAAATTAATGACAAATGAAATGATATCAAAAGCTGCTCACTCATTGGGAGGAATTGTTGATACAACAAAACCAGGAGCAGCTACATTACCACCAGTATCAAAGCTAACAGAATTTTCTCAAAGAGTTGCTGAAGCTGTTGGACAATGTGCATTAGATCAAAAATTAAATAGAGAAGACATAACTGATATAAAAAGAAGCTATTGAAAAAAATTAAGTGGACACCAAAATATTAAATTTAAAGAGAGGTACTTAGAAAATGGAAGCATTTATAACATCAATAGGAAGTATATTATCCATAGTTTTATTAATTGCTTTGGGATATGTGTTGAAAGAAAAAAACAATGGTTTAGTGATAGTTTTTAGTGGAAATATATCTAAGTTGATTATGAATATTGCTTTACCAGCGTCTATTTTTTTGTATCTGTTTTGAAGTATTTGACATTAAAAATCTTTATTATCTTTAACAGGTGCTTTAGTTTATACTTTTTTTATCTGTAATAATTGGATATTTTTTTGCATATATACTTGTAAAAAAATTATAAATGTTCCAGTTGGAAGAAAAGGGACTTTCATAAATACTGTTGTCAATGCAAATACAATTTTTTTATTGGACTACCATTAAATATTGCACTATTTGGAAATGAAAGTTTACCATATTTTTTTAGTTTATTATGTTACAAAACACAGTTTCAACCTGGGCATTTGGAGCAATACTAATTGGTAACGATACAAATGATAAAAAAATAAACAAGGAACAACCTTTGATTGGAAAAAAAGTTATTTCCACCTCCATTATTAGGTTTTATAGTAGCTTTAGTATTTTTTTATTCTTAAGTATACCTGTCCCTGCTTTTTGTTAATTCTACATTAGGATATTTAGGAGGAATAGTTACACCACTATCTTTAATATATATAGGAATTGTTTTTACATAATGCGGGACTAAAAAAAGTATAAAATTTGATAGAGATACGATATTTGCTCTCATAGGAAGATTTATCTTTTCACCAATTGTTATGCTTGTTTTAATAAAAATTTGCTTCAGATATTCTACCATTAAAAGAGTTATCAGCAATAGAAGTAAAAAAACATTCATAGTACAATCAGCTGCTCCAGCACTTGCAGTATTACCAATTTTTAGTTAATGAGGCAAAGGGAGATGTAGAATATGCAACAAATGTAGTAACAACAAGTACATTATTATTTGTTATTGTGATTCCAATAATTACTACATTGTTGGGAGGAATATAAAATATTTTTTTAAAGCTCTTAATAGTTATGGTGTGGTAGTGCAAAATAAAAAAATAGAAGATTGAAATTGATGATTAAAAATTTTTTTGAAAAAAAGAAAGCCATTGTAGTTCAAAAATTACATTGGCTTTTTTTGTATTTTTGGGTATATAATAGTTGAAATTAGAAAGATTGGAGGTAAAAAAATGAATGAAGTTTTAAAAAGCAATTAAAGAAAGAAGAAGTATCAGAAAATATAAAAAGTGATATGTTACCAAAAGAAATTATTGATCAAGTTATTGAAAGTGGACTTTACGCAGCAAGCGGGAAAGGTCAACAATCTCCTATCATTATCTCAATAACAAATAAAGAACTTCGTGATAAATTATCAAGAATGAATTGTGAAATTGGAGGATGGAAAGAAGGTTTTGATCCATTTTTCAATGCACCTGTTGTATTGGTAGTTTTAGCTCCAAAAAGATTGGGCAAATAAAGCATACGATGGAAGTCTTGTTATGGGGAATATGATGTTAGCTGCTCATGCTTTAAATATAGGAAGTTGTTGGATAAATAGAGCAAGACAAGAATTTGAAACTGAAGAAGGAAAAGAAATTTTTGAAATCTCTTGGAATTGAAGGAGAATATGAAGGAATAGGACATTGTATTTTTAGGTTATGTAGATGGAGAATATCCAAGTGTTCCCTGCAAGAAAACCAAATCGTGTTTACTATGTTGAATAAAAAAATAAAATTAAAGGGCTGTTACAAATTTATGAGAGTGTGAACTTTTTTTCTGTAAATTCTATTCTTCTATGATTAGAATTATTTAATTGAATTTTTTTAACATATTAGTATAATTTTTTTAATATGTCAAGATGAAGGTATTCAAAAATGAATACCTTTTTCTTTTTAAGCTTCAAATCTTCCTTCATACATTATACTAAATTCTCCATATACTTTTCCCCAATTTCTTAATGGTTGTGTCCATTTTTTAGTTGCTTCAAGTGTTGATAAATAGAGTGCCTTTAGTAGCGCTTTATCACTTGGGTATACTGTTCTTTGCCTATTTAATTTCTTGTAAGTACTATTTAAACTCTCTATTGCATTTGTTGTATATATTACCTTTCTTACTTCCAATGAAAACTTAAATATTGGTGTTAAAACATCCCAATTTTGATGCCAGCTTGACATAGAATTAGGGTATTTTTCATCCCATTTTTCACTAACTTTGTCTAAATTCTCTAATGCCTGTGCTTCCGTTGCTGCTAAGTATATACTTTTTAAATCAGAAGCAAATTCTTTCTTATCTTTGTATGATACATATTTTAAAGTATTTCTTACTTGGTGAACGATACAACGTTGATATTCTGTTTGTGGAAAAGCAGTAGCAATTGCTTCTTTTATTCCTGTTAGTCCATCAGCGCAGATTACCATAATATCATTTATACCTCTGTTTTTCAATGCATTTAAAACTCCTAACCAATATTTACTACTTTCATTTTTCTCCAATTTCTAAACTAAGTACTTCTTTCATTCCATCTTTTGTAATACCTAGTACTACATAAGCAGCTATTTTTTTAATTCTATTGTCTTCTCTGACAGAAAAATGAGTAGCATCAATAAAGATGACTGGATAAACCTTTTCTAAAGGTCTATTTTGCCAATCTTGAATATCTTGTAGTATTTTATCAGTTACATTAGAAATGAAGCTTTCAGAACATTCAAAACCATATATATCTTCAATTTGTTCAGATATTTGTCTAGTAGTTAAACCACGCGCATACATATTTATGATTTTTTGATCAATCTCAGAAATATCTTTCTGTCTCTTTTTCACTATTTGAGGTTCAAAAGTAGAATTTCTATCTTGAGGAACTTCAACTTGGAACTCACCAAAAGTAGAACGTACATTTTTCTTTTTTACACCATTACGATAATTAGTACCATCAGAATGTTGATACTTTTCATATCCAATATGTTCATCCATCTCAGCTTCCATCATAGATTTAATAGTTCCTCCAAGAAGATCCTTAAGAGCTTCTTGAATATCTTCAGCAGTTTTAATATCATACTCTTCAATTAAAGTAGCGATAATATTCTTTTTTCCTTCTGTTAATGGTTTAACTTTGTAAACTTCTTTTTTTTCTTTCATAAAAATAGCCTCCTATGATATTTTTATATTCTATCATAGAAGACTATTCTTTTTAAATATTTACAGACTTTTTTTCTACACTCTCAAATTTATTTTTTTGTAGCAACCCTAATTTTTTTATTTAACAAGATTGTAGAATTAGCCAAACATTATCAAAGTTTTTTTATTTTTTTAAATCTTCTTTTTTTAATCCAAAAAAATAGATATGTCCAGAATCTCCAAACATCAATTCATAATCATCAGTCTCAACTGTATCCATTTGAAAAAAAGTAATATCCAATTTTTCAGCAGCCTTTTTTTGATTTCTTCTTTATATTTTTTTAGGAGAAGCTTTAACAGCTTCCATATCAAAAATCTCTTGTTACTTCTACACATTCTTCTTCCATTGAATTTTTGAACAACATCAGGGTAACCAAGTAATTTTTGTATGACTTTCAAGATTATCCATATATTCTTCATAGAAATCATAATAGTTATCAAAAAAATTATCGTTAAGTTCATCATAGCCTTCAAATGTTTCATACTTTTCTAGAAGAACATCATTTTTCATTAAGTTTTTTTCAAAATTTTTCATAAGAAGGGTAACTAATATTTGACTTAAAATTAACTTTAAATTCAGGAACTATATTATAGTCTTCAATATCTTCAGGAAAAATCAATTAATTCAAAGTTAGAAATATCTTCATAGTAGAAAACTTTAGAACAACCTTTATTTTTCAGGTTTAAATCCCCATTCTTGTGTTTCTAACTCATAGAAAAAAAATATAGCATACCTTTATCAGGAAGTAAGTTATCTTTGTCTAAAGATTTAACTTCTTCTAAATTGATTTGTGATAAGAAAGATAAAGGAAGTTCTTGATAGTAAGGCCAAACAAAGTCTTTTTGGAAGATAAGGTTTACCTCCAATCTTACTTTTTATTTAAAAATTTCATTATCTTCATTAGGTTCAGTAAAAAAATAGTAATTTCATCTTTTTTTAACTTCACTTAGTATTTTTTTGTTAAAAGTTCTTTAAAATCCATAATAAAACTCCTTTACATAGTATTTTTCTTTAGTATATCTTTTTTAGAAAGTTTTTTTGTCAATAGACAAATATTATAATTTGAAGTAAAATTGAGATAATTAAAATATATTTAAAAAAAGGATATGAGGAAGATGAGAGAATATAATTTTTAAAAGCAAGTGATAGTACAGGTGAAATGTTAATGGGTTTAGGCTTTCCTTTTTTTCATTTATGGGAGTGGCAGGAATAATTTTTAACCCTAAGATTAATTTTTATTCCCAAAAAAATAAAATATTCAAGTTATGTGGATAATATATATTTAGAAAAATTTTTTTAATAATTGTACCAGCACTGATAATAACCGCTTATATAATGAAGTTGATAAAAAAATATGCAATAAAAAAAATTACCACATATATGAAGACAAAGAAATATTAAAAAAATAGAAAATGATAAAAAGATAATAGAATTAGCTTATACAGCCATAAAAGATATAAAAATTGATAAAAAAAGGAAATAAAATTTCTAAGTGTTATAAACTTGTCATAAAGACAAATTCAAAAAGATTTAAAAATTTTTTTGTAAGACCAAAAAAAGAAATTATTTTTGGTGGAGCTGATGATAATGATTTTGATAATTTAGAAAAATTTTTTTATCTTTTTTTCTTAAAGAGAAAATATCAAAAATAAATTTTTTTATAAAAAAATTAGAAATTTTTTACTAAATCTTAACAATCACTAAGTATAATTAAAAATATAAATCAAAAAAAGGGGGAATTAAAATGCTAAAAAAAGAATACTTTTACCTATATTTTTTTGTTTATTTTAATTGTTTTCGTGGTTGTTGAGACTTTAAAAAAATAAGTGTACTTATCCAAAAATAAAGTTTCAAAAAGAAATGATTAGTACTTCAGTTGAAAGAAATATATTTTTTTAAATAAATTTTTAGATATTTTTATGGGGTTGTTGCAAATTCATAAAAAAAGGAAAAAAAGTTCGTTACTGAGTAAAATTTTTCATTCGTAACTCACTTATTTTTTTACTTTAGGATTGAAATTTTTAATTTTGCAATAGTCCCATTTTTTTATATGTTATACTGTAATAAATAATTAAATTAAATATTTGAAGGAGTAGAGATGTATTTATTTTTTTCTTAATATTTTTGCTATTACTTATTTCATCCATATTTTTTTACTATCTTTGAGATAAATTTTTGTCAAACATTTTTTTAAAAAAATAGAAAATACAAAATACATAGTATTATTAAGAATATTGGAAACTATGACACCTTTTTGTAACTTTGCTTATTGCAAGTGGACCTAGGGCAATACTTAAATCAGTATTTCCTGTCTTTTTGTTCCTTATGTTTTTTTATATCTTATAATCTTGATTGTTGAATTTTTTTAGAAAAAAAGATAAGTATGAAAAGAACTTATAGTAAATTCTGTACTTTGTATCATAGATGTTGCTTTAGTAACTATAGGTTTAATAATGATTTTTTTGGATTTTTAGTAATAAGGAGGATTAATGGGTATTTTTAGTTTTTTTATTTTTTTAAAAATTATCTTTCTTTTTGGGCTATCTTGACTATTTTTTTGAAGTAACTATTATTAGTAGAATGAAAGTCAGTACTTTTTAAATATATAAAATTATCAAAAATTTTTTTAGAATTTTTTTATGTTATTTTTAACAATCATTTCAACAGATTTTTTTATTTATATATAAGGCCAAAAGTTTTTTTCTTATTTGATTTATTCACTTTTTAATAACGATATACTTTGGAATTTTTAATATATGATTTTTTTGGAAAAAGAAAAATTACTAAAAAAAGGATTTTTATAATTTATTTTTATATATTTCTTTATTAATGTAGTTTTTAGTATATTTATCTTTAATTATGATTTTTTTATTTTTTTGGTTCAAGCTCATATGTTTAAAAAAATTATATATTTTTACTGATGATTAATAATACTTTATTTTTGAAGATATATTAAATTAGTATTGTTATATTGAAGGAGATAGATATGAATTTCTTTATTGAATTTACTTTAATACCATTTATATTAGTTATATTGATAACAATTTTTAGAAATATCTATTTTTGAAAGCTATATTTAAAACCAAAGATTTTTAAATATATAATATTATTAAAAAAATAGCTGAAATAATTTATTTCCTAGCTATAATTAATTTACTATTTTTTTGAAATTTCACGATTTGAAATATTTTTTTGGTATATTAATATTTTTTTATGCTTTCATTTATTTTTCTTTTTTTATTAATGATTTTTAGTAATAAAAATAATATGAAAAGAAATTATAGTAAATCTTGTTTTTTTCTTATTGATATAGTATTAATGTATTTGGTAATGATATTAATTTTTGAGTAATCTTCCAAGTATGTGATATAATGATATAAAAATAAAAATAGGAGAGAGGAAAATGAAGGCTAAGTTTGATAAAAATATATAAAGAAATAGTTGATACAATAGCAGAAAAAGGAATTTGGAGTGAAGGAAATGTCAGAACAAAAATATGCAGATGGAACAGCTGCACATTATAAAAAGCTATATAGGTTATCAATTTAGACTTGATAACTCAGGTGATGAAGCACATTTAATAACTTCAAGATTTGCACCAAGTAAAAGCAGCAATAAGAGAACTATATTGGATATGGATATTACAATCAAATAATGTAGATGTTTTAAATGACTTAGGTTGTAAGTTTTGGGACGAATGGAAACAAGAAGATGGAACTATTGGAAAAGCTTATGGTTATCAAATAGCACAAGAAACTTATGGACAAAAAAATCTCAACTTCACTATGTTATAAATGAACTTAAAAAAAGAATCCAAATAGTAGAAGAATTATGACAGAAATTTGGGTGCCTAATGAACTTTCTGAAATGGCATTAACACCTTGTGTACATTTAACACAATGGTCAGTAATTGGAAATAAATTGTATTTAGAAGTTAGACAAAGAAGCTGTGATGTAGCATTAGGTTTAGTTGCTAATGTATTCCAATATGCAGTTTTACATAAATTAGTAGCACTTGAATGTGGACTTGAAGCGGCAGATATAATATGGAATATCCATAATATGCATATCTATGATAGACATTATGATAAATTAATAAAAGCAAGTTAATGGGGAAACATTTGAACCTGCAAAAAAATAAAAAAATAAATAATTTTTAAATCAATATTTGATTTTTAAACCTGATGATGTTGAAATTGTTGACTATAAATATGGAGAGAAAGTTAACTATGAGGTGGCTATTTAATGGAAAAAGAAATATTATAAAAAAATTTAAAAAAATGATAGTTTGTGTTGGAAAAAGATAATTTAATTGGGGATAGAACTCCTGATGAAAAATAGTAATGGTATGTTATGGCATATAAAAGAAGAATTGATGTATTTCAAAGAAAGAACAATAGGAAACACAGTTCTATTCGGAGGAACTACAGCTAAATACGTTCCCGTTGAGCTTATGAGAAAAAAAATAGAGAAGTGATAGTTCTTCATAGAACTATGGATGTACCTAAATTGATTGGAGATTTGACTCAAGAAAAATAAGACTATTTTTTTGTTGCTGGAGGATATAGCATATATAAATATTTTTCTAGATAATTTTTGAAATAGATGAAATCTTTTTTTATCAACAATAAAAAGATAGTGTAGAAGTTAAAGATGCAGTTGAACCTTTATATCTTCCAAATGTTGAAGAATATGGGTATAAGGTAGTAGAAAAGAAAGAGTATGATGAATTTATAGCTTATGTTTATAAAAAAATAGGATAGGGGTAAAATGAAGATAGTAATTGTTGGAGCAGGGAAGGTAGGAGAACTTCTTTGTCGTGATTTATCATTAGAAGGAAACGATATAATTTTAATTGAGCAAGATGCAAAAAAATACTTGAGAAGATTTTTAGCAAATAATGATATTATGGGGTTTGTTGGTAGTGGAGTAAGCTATGATGCACAAATGGAAGCAGAAGTTCCAAAAAGCTGATGTTTTTCATAGCTGTTACTGAAAAAGATGAAATAAATATAATAGCCTCAGTTATAGCTAAAAAAACTAGGGGCAAAAATATACTATTGCTAGAGTAAGAAGTACAGATTATTCATCTCAACTTAATTTTTATGACAGAATCTTTTAGGAATAGACTTAGTTATAAATCCAGAGTTGGAAGCAGCAAAAGATATAAAAACAAAAATATAGATTTCCCAGAAGCATTAAATGTTGAAAAATTTCTTAGATGGAAGATTAAAAGCTTGTTGAATTCCACATTGATAAGGATTCAATTTTTAGATAATGTTTCACTTTTTTTGATTTTTAAACAAAAAAATTCTTCCCTAATTTATTAGTTTGTATAATAAAAAAAGAGGAGATGAGGTAATAATACCTTCAGGAAATACTTTTTATCAAAGGTGACGATAGAATTTATATAACAGGAAGTAACAGTGAAATTATAAAATTCCAAGATGCACTTGGAAAAGATAGAAGAAAAAAATAAAATCAGCCTTTTATAATAGGAGCTGGAATAATTAGTCATTATCTAGCTGAGGAACTTTTAAAAAGATAAAATAGCAGTAAAAAAATAGTTGAAATGAATCCTAAAAAGGCAAATAAATTTAGTGAATATTTACCAAATGCGACTATAATTAATGCTGATGGAAGTAATGAAGAAATTTTAAAAAGAAGAAAAACTTCCAAAATTATGATTCGTGTATATCAATAACAGGTATAGATGAAGTAAATATGTTTATTTCAATTTATGCTAAGAAAAATAGGTATAAAGAAAAATTATTACTAAATTAAATAAATTATCTTTTGTTGATATCTTGGGAGAAAATAGTTTCCAATCTATAATAACTCCTAAAAAAATAATAGCAGATAAGATAGTTAGAGTAGTTCGTTCTATTGCAAATAAAAAGAAAAAAATTTAATAGAAAAATTTCTATAGGCTTGAAAATAATACAGTTGAAGCCATAGAAATTCTAGTAAATTCTGATAGTAAAAATAAATAATATACCATTAAAGGATTTAAAAAAATTAAGAAAAAAACCTAATTATAGCATATATAGTTAGAAATAATGTAGCTATCTTCCCTAAAAGGTACTGATGTTATAAATGAAGGAGATAGAGTAATAATAATTACAAAAAGAAAGTTTCTTCGATGATATTAATAATATAGTTGCAGAATAGAGAGGGAACAATATGGATAAAGTTTCTATAAATAATTTTTAGTGAGATAGAAATAGAAATATTAAGAAAACTTAATAAATATGGTAAGGGCTATATAGTTGGAGGAGCTATAAGAGATATACTACTTGGGTTGGAACCAAAGGATATAGATTTTACAACAAATATTCCTTATGAAACTTTAACAAATTTATTCAGTGAATATAATCCAAAGGAAACTGGGAAATCATTTGGAGTTTTAAGGATAAGAGTTAATGAGATAGATTATGAAATTGCTAAGTTTAGAGAAGATAAGTATGAAGAAAAAGATGGCTTAAAAATAGTTCCAGAAGACAAGAAAGTAGATTTTGTAGATGATATAAAAGAAGACTTAGCAAGAAGAGATTTTTCAATAAATGCTATGGCATATAATGAAGCCGATGGAATAGTAGATTTATATAACGGTCAAAAAGATATAGAAAAATAAAATAATAAATTTTTGTTGGTAATGCTGAAGAAAGAATAATAGAAGATCCACTTCGTATATTGAGAGCTTTTTAGATTTATGTCAAGACTAGGTTTTTTTCTTTATCTGAAAATACTATTGAAGCAATAAAAAAAGCAAAAAAAGATTTACTTAAAAGTATTCCAGAAGAAAGAATTACTATGGAATTTAGTAAATTATTATTGGGAAAAAAATGTAAAAAAAATACATTGACTGCAATGAAGGATACGGGAGTATTAGAACTTATAATTCCTGAATTTAAAAGCTACTTATGATTTTGAACAACATAATCCACATCATAATCTAGATTTATTTAATCACATTATAAGTGTGGTGAGTAAAGTTCCTGCTGATTTAGAATTAAGATATACTGCACTTTTACATGATATAGCAAAGCCACTCGTTCAAACTTTTGATGAAAATGGAGTAGCCCACTATAAAACTCATGAAATAGTTGGAGCTGATATGGCAAGAGATATCTTAACTAGATTAAAATTACCTGTGAAATTAATAGATACTGTAGAAGATATAATAAAAAAAAGCATATGGTCTTGTATAGAGATGTCACAGATAAAAAAATTTAATAAATTATTATCTGAAATGGGCTATGATAACTTACTAAGACTTATAGAACATTGTAATGCTGATAATAGTTCAAAAAAATAATGAGGTTGTAAATCCAGAAAATGATTTACATGAAAGATTAAAAAAAGAGCAGTTGAAAAAGCAAATGCAAGTTACTGTAAATGATTTAGCATTAAATGGAAAAAGACTTAATAGATATGGGATTTAAAGGGACTGAAATTGGAAAAAAATTAAAGGTGAATTATTAGATAAATATTTATCTGAAGAAATTCCAAATGAAAAAAAGAAGCAATGTTAGCTTATGTAAAAGAAAAAAATATTTAAAATAGTACTATAAAGAAAGAGGAAATATGATAACTTATGAAATCGCAAAAAAAGTTTTGATGTAGAAAAAAATAATTGAAGTATTTGAAAGCTCAGGTATAGTAAGACCTACAAAAAGAGAAAGAACGTATAAAATCTATGTTTGAAAAATGCAAATCTTGTCTATTTTGCCTATGATAATGGAGAGCTTATAGGTCTTGCAAGATGTGTTACAGACTTTAGCTACTGTTGTTATCTTTCAGATTTAGCAGTAAAAAAAAGATTATCAAAAAAACAAGGCATTGGAAAAAAATGCTTATAAAAAAAAGTAAAAAGAGCATATAGGAGAAAAAAAGTAGCATTAATATTACTTTCAGCAAGTTCTGCTATGAATTATTATCCCAAAGTAAATTTTTGAAAAAAAGCAGAGAATGCATTTATAATTAAAAAGAAAATCATAATAGGAAAAAGAAAGTTTATTCACACTCAAAAAAATAAAAAGGAGTGTGAATTTTTTTATAATTATGGTATAATGAAATGTTAAAAATATAATGTAAAAATAATTAATATAGGAGAAGAGATGTATCTAAAAGCAGTTGAAATAAATGGTTTCAAATCTTTTGGTGAAAGAGTATATATAGATTTTTAATCGTGGAATAACATCAATAGTTGGACCAAATGGCAGTGGAAAATCAAATATTTTTAGATGCTGTCCTATGGGTTTTAGGTGAGCAATCATACAAAAAAACATCAGAGCAAAAAGAAAGCCAAGATGTTATTTTTTTCTGGTGGAAAAGAAAAGAAAGCTGCAACAAAAAGCAGAAGTTTCATTAATAATAGATAACTCAGATAGATATTTAGATTTCGATAATGATATTGTAAAAAAATTACAAGAAGAATTCATATCACGGGAGAAAATGAGTATTTAATAAATGATAGTAAAAGCAGACTTAAAGAAATAGGAAATTTATTTCTAGATACAGGAATAGGGAAAACTGCTTATTCTGTTATAGGTCAAGGAAAAAGTTGAAAGAATTATAAATTCTTCACCGAAAGAGATTAAAAAAATATAATTGAAGAAGCGGCAGGAATAAAAAAATTACAAGCTAATAGATTAGAAGCACAAAAAGAATTTAGGAAATATAGAAGTAAATTTAGATAAAGTTGAATTTATACTAAATGAAACAAGAGAAAATAAAAAAATAAAATTGAGAAGCAAGCAGAACTTGCACAAAAAAATATAGATTTAAAAAGATGAAAAAAATCATCTTTAGCAAAAAGGAATTTATATAACTGAACTTGAGCAAAAAGAAAAAAATCTTGTAGAAAATGAAGATATTAAAATAAAAATCAGAAGAAGAATGTTCTATTTTTACAAGAAAAAAATTTGATAAAACTTTAAATAGATTAACTACAATTGACTTGGAAAAAGAAGAAGTAAAAAAAACAAAAAGATTTTTAATAGACTCAAGAAATAAAGAATTAAAAAGATGTAATTTCTACTAAGGAAACAGAACAAGCAGTTACTAGAGAAAGATTGGATAACTTTTAAAAAGGATAAGTTATTAAAAAGAGGAATATAGCTTACATCTAGAAAATAAAAATTGAAAAGAAATTAGAAGAAATCAATATTTTAATAGCTAAAAAAAGAGGAGCTTTCTAAAAATATTTTGGAAATGGAAGCTGCCAATAAGGAATTTGAAAGAAAAAAATAAATGAATTAGAAGCTATAAAGGTTGAAAAAAACTGATTTAATTGAAAGTAGAAACAAGAAAATCAGAGACTTAGAGCTAGAAAAAAACAATTGAGTTCAAATGAGATAGAAAAACAATGAAAGAAAAACTAAAAATCAAGTTTAGATGAAGTTGAAATCTTAAAAAAAGAATTAGATGAAATAACTAAAAAAAGAAATAGCTAATAATGAGGAGAAAGATTTACTTAATTCTCAAATTAAAGCAAAAACAAGAAGAATTAACTAAAACAGAAGAAAAGAAATGAATTTTTTTAGTAAATCAGCTTTCTGAAATAAGTAAAACTATAAACAAACTTTCTCAAGATATTAGAGAATATGAGTATCAAGAAAAAAACTTCATCTGGTAAGTTAGAAGCCCTTATAAGAATGGAAGAAAGTAATGAGGATTTTTAAATCTGTTAAGGAAGTTCTAAATAGTGATATTAGTGGTATAGATGGAGTATTGATTTCACTTATTAAGTTTGATGATAAATTAGCTAAGGCAATTGAAGCAGCAGTATCTGGTAATTTACAAGATATCATAGTTGAAGATAAGGAAGTTGCAAAAAAATGTATAGCTTTTTTAACTGAAAGAAAACTAGGTAGAGCTTCATTTCTAGCACTTGATACAATAAAAAGTAAGTAGAAGAGAGTTTAAAGGAAACATGCCTGGAGTTTTTGGGCTTGGCTGCTGACTTAGTAAGTGCTGAAGATAAGTATAAAAAGGTTGTAGATTTTTGTTTTTTTGGTGGACTTTTAATAGTTGAAAATATAGATGTAGCAACAGATATATTAAATAAAAAAATCTCTTTGCTGGGAATATAGTTACAGTAAATGGAGAGCTTGTTAGTTCAAGAGGAAGAATTACTGGAGGAGAAAATCAAAAATCAAGTATCAATCAAATTTTTTTGAAAGAAAAAGAAATAAAGGTTTTAGAAGAAAAAAAGTATCAAATTTGAAGTCTAAGATAGTTGAAGAGAGTAAAAGAAGAGAAGACTTGAGTATTAAACTAGAAAACTATGAAAACGAGATTGATAAGATAGATTCTTTGGAAGATAGTATTAGAAAAAAATGGAGTTACTAAAGAAAGATTTTTGAAAATTTATCTGAAAAAAATCTGAAAAGAATTTCTAAAGAGCTTCGTAATATAAAGTTTAATATTGATGATGCAGAAAAAAATACAAGACTTCTTATCAAGATAGAATAAATTCATCAGTTTCAAATATTGAAGAAATTGAGAAACATATAAATTCTCTTAGAAAAGATTTAGAAGCCGACGAACTTACATTAAAAAGAAACTCTAACTAGTATTGATGAGTTAAATAAGCAGTTTTTCTGATACTAGAATTATTTTTTTCTTAACAATAAAAAAATAGTATAGAGCAGTATGAAAGAGATATAATAAGCAAAGAGAATGAAAATTCAGATTTAAAAAGAAGAAAAAAAGAAAAGAATTCTAATGTTGTTATGGAACTTTCACAAAAATATTGAAGAACTAGAAAAAAATGAAGAACAACTACAAAAAGAGATAGAAGAACATATTAAAATTTATAACTCTGAAAACAGAGATATTGAAGTTTTTAAATGAAAGAGAAAATAATTTAAGTAATGAAGAAAGAGAGCTATCTAAAGATAAATCTAAATTAGAAACAGATTTATTACACTCTAATGATAGACTTGAAAAAAATAACAGAAGTTATTGAAAAAAATAAAAAAACAGACATTGAAAATATAAATGAAAAAAATTAACTGAACTTACAGATGTTACAGCAAAAAAACTGTTGAAGTTGAAAAAAATTAAAGAGTTCAAAAGACTATCTAAGAAGTTTAGAAAATAAAATTAATAATTTTGGAGATGTCAATTTACTTGCTATCAATGAATTTAAAGAACTAAAAGAAAAAAATATGATTATTTAGCAAGAGAAAGAGATGATGTTGTAAAATCAAGAAAAACAAGTAATGGATTTAATTCAAGAGATAGATGAGAGAATACATGAAGATTTCCATACAACATACGAAAATATAAATGAAAAACTTTAACAAAAATGTGTGAGGAAACTATTAGAAATACTGAAGGAAGATTGAATATAATAAATCCTGAAGATTTTTGATAACTGTGGTATAGAAATATTTGTAAAAATTTAAAAAAATAAGAAGAAGCAACCTCTTTCTTTACTTTCAGGTGGAGAAAAAAATCTATGGTGGCAATAGCCTTTATAATGGCGATATTTATGTATAAGCCAAGTCCATTTACTTTCTTAGATGAAATAGAGGCAGCACTTGATGAAAAAGAACACTAAGAATTTACTTAGTAAATTAAGAGATTTTACAGATAAATCACAATTTATCTTAATTACTCACAATAAAGAGACAATGAAGGAATCAGACAGTATATTTGGAGTTACTATGAATAAAGAAATAGGAATTTCAAAGATAGTGTCACCTGATAAGATAACAAAGATATTAGATTCAAATAAAGAAAGTAATTAAAGAAATTTAACATTAGGAGGAGAAATGGAGAAATGAAGTTATTGTCATATATATATCTTTTGATAACAACAATACGAAATTTTTTTATATGATGAAAAAAATATTACCCATAAGAAAAGTTCCTGATGTTGAAGTTATATGTATAGGGAATGTCAGTGTTGGAGGAACGGGAAAAACTCCAGCAGTTCATTTCTTTGTAAAAAAATTATTGGCAAAAGGAAGAAAAGTTGCTGTAGTTTCCCGTGGATATAGAGGGAAAAGAAAGAGAGATCCTCTTTTAGTTAGCGATGGAATGGTAATTTTTGCAACAGCACAGGAAAGTGGAGATGAATCATATCTACATGCTTTAAACTTAAAAGTCCCTGTGATTGTTGGTGCAGATAGATATAAGGCTTGTATGTTTGCAAAAAAACATTTTGATATAGACACTATAGTTTTAGATGATGGTTTTCAACATAGAAAACTATATAGAGATAGAGATGTTGTCCTTATAGATGCTACTAACCCTTTTTGGTGGAGGGAATGTTTTTACCAGCTGGACTTTTTAAGAGAAGACTTTAGAAGAGCTGTTAGAAGAGCTTATGAGTTTATAATAACTAAGTCAGATTTAGTAAACGAAAGAGAACTTAGAAGAATAAAAAAATTATCTTAGAAAGAAATTTAAAAAAAGGAAGTTTCTGTTGCAAAAACATGGTATAAGTTGCCTTTGTGATTTGAAAGGTAATATGAAACCATTGTTCTGGGTGAAAGGAAAGAAAGTTTTGATATTCTCAGGATTAGCTAATCCTTTGAACTTTGAAAAAGACCGTAATTTCTTTAGCACCTAGCTATATAGAAAGAATAGACTTTAAAGATCACCATAATTTTTAAGCCAAAAGATATAGCACTTGTAAAGAAAAAAAAGCTGAAAAAAATGGATGCTGACTATATAATTACAACAGAGAAAGATTTAGTAAAATTACCAGATAATTTAAATATTAATAATTTATATGTATTAAAAATTGAATTTACTATGTTAGAGGACAATACATTGAAAGATATGAAAGGGTAATATCTATGAAAAAAAGATGTTAAAGTTGAGTTTTTTTAAAAAGAAAAAAATTAGATACTTGCATTGAACTTATAAAAGAAAAAAAGGAAAATTTAATATACTTTCAGAATATGCTAATTTTTTTATGATAGAAGAACATACTTTAAGGTAAATGAAAATGGAGATATATTCCAAAAAAACATATAATCCTATCACTTTACTTTATCTATTTTTGTGATGATGAAAAAAAGTTGGCAGATTATCTTTTTAAATATTCATATGCTGAAGAAAAACAAAATATTAAAAAAATTGATAGAGCAAGTAATTTAGATATAGAAAGTTTGAAGAAAAAAATCTTATGAAAACATTGACAAATTCTCACTTAGATTTTTTTCAAAAAAATCTTTGCAAAAAGAGTTGTTTTTTTAAGAGATAAAAAAAGCTTTCTTTGAGCTTATGTATAATTTTTTTCTTTTATGGGAAACCCTAAAGACTTAAAAAGTACTTTTTTTGTTTATGCTTTTAGAAGAAATTTTTTTAATCAAATAAACTATGATGAAAAATATTTTTTTATACTATTATTGCATATTTAACTAAATTTAGAGATGATTATTCTATCTATATGAATTCAACTGATGATAATATAAAATTTGACATAGAAAATTATAATGAAGATAAGAAAAATTTATTTGAATGTAGCTGAAAAAAATCTTTGCTAGATATAATTTAAAAAAATGAAAATAAATTTAGACTAAGTTTATGTAGATATTTTTGAAAATGATTTTTGAGCTGAATCAAGATTTAAAAAGATATTCTTAAGGGGAAAGATATATGAGAATAGCTATCTATGGTGGAAGTTTCAACCCCTATGCATATAGGACATGAAAAAAATTGTAGACTATGTTCTAGATAATCTAAATATGGATAAGATTATAATAATTCCAGTGGGTATACCCTCGCATAGAGAAAAATAATTTAGAACAATCTGATACTAGATTAAAAAAATTTGTAAAGAAATTTTTAAAGGAAATAAAAAAATTGAAGTATCTGATATAGAGATAAAGGGTGAAGGGAAATCATATACCTATGATACACTTCTGAAGCTAATGGATCTATATGGAGAAAAATAATGAATTTTTTTGAAATAATAGGTGAAGATTCTTTAAAAAAAGTTTAAAAAAACTTGGAAAAAAACTATGAAGAATTATTGAAAAATATGTAAGTTCATTGTTTTTTTAGAAGAAAAAGATGATAAAAAAATATTCAAATAGATGAAGAGTTTTTTTAAATAATAAAAAAATATCATTATTTTTAGAAAAATGAGTACTATGATATATCTTCAACAGAAATAAGAAATATGGTAAAAAAATAATGAAGATATTAGTGCTTTTGTAAATAAGAAAGTAAAAAAATTAATAGAAAAAGAATACTTAGATTAAATATAAAGAAAAATTTTTTTAAAAAAATTTCTTGAAAAAAATAATCAAAGGTGCTATAATCAAAAAAACATAAAAAAATCGAATAAATAATCGGATGAAGATATGAGGAGAGATTTCGTTAAGAAACACCGAAGAAGTAAATCTTTTCAGGTAAAGAGGACTCATATTGGACGAGCCTCTGGAGAGCTTATCTACGAGATAACACCGAAGGAGCAAAGCTATTTTTTATAGCCTAAACTCTCAGGTAAAAGGACGGAGGAATTGTGCATTTACATTTAATTGTATAATTCTTTTTTTAATTTCAGAGGTCTTTTTTAAGACCTTTTTTTATTCGATTGGAAATAAAAAAAGAAAAAGGAGAGAATGTTTTTATGGTAAATTTAATTGCAAGTATTAATAGTCTATTTTTGGGGAAGTCTTTTAATCTTACTTTTTAGTAGGAACAGGAATCTTTTTACAATTAGATTGAGATTTGTACAAGTTAGAAAATTCAGAAAGGGAATTACTCAATTAACAGGAGATTTCGACTTAAATGGTAAAGATGCTGACCATAATGGTATGTCATCATTTCAAGCCTTGGCAACAGCTATAGCGGCTCAAGTTGGAACAGGAAATCTTGCAGGGGCAGCAACAGCTATAGTATCTGGAGGACCAGGGGCTATATTCTGGATGTGGGTAAGTGCATTTTTTGGAATGTCAACTATCTATGCAGAAGCAATATTGAGCCAATTATTTAAGAAAAAGGTTGAAGGAGAAGTAACAGGAGGACCTGCTTACTATATAGAAGAATTATTTAATAAAGGAATTTTAGCTAAAGTTCTTGCAGTATTCTTTTCACTTTCTTGTATACTTGCTTTAGGATTTATGGGAAATGGAGTGCAAGCAAACTCTATAGGGGAAGCAGTACAAAATGCTTTTAATATATCACCATATATAACAGGAGCAGTAGTTGCCTTACTTGGAGGATTTGTATTCTTTGGAGGACTTAAAAGAATAGCCTCTTTTACAGAAAAAGTTGTACCTGTTATGGCAGGATTATATATTTTAATCTGTATAGTAATTATCGTAATAAACCATGCTAATATTTTAACAGCTTTTGAATCTATATTTGTAAATGCTTTTTCTACAAAATCTATCTTAGGAGGATTTTTAGGAATGGGAGTGAAGAAGGCTATTAGATATGGAGTTGCAAGAGGACTGTTTTCAAATGAGGCTGGTATGGGATCAACACCACATGCACATGCAATAGCTAAGGTTAAAAAAATCCTGTTGAACAAGGAAATGTTGCTCTAATAACAGTATTTATTGATACTTTTGTTGTATTAACTTTAACAGCTCTTGTAATTTTAACAGCAAATGTAGGAGATGGAACTTTAACAGGAATTACATTGACACAAAAAAATCTTTTTGAAGCAGCTTTAGGATATTCAGGAAATATATTTATAGCAGTTGCTTTATTCTTCTTTGCATTTTTCAACTATTATTGGTTGGTACTTCTTTGGAGAAGCAAATATTAAATATCTTTTTGGTAAAAAAAGCAATTAATATCTATAGAGTTTTTAGTTATGATATCAATTTTCATAGGATCTACTCAAAAAAAGTTGATTTAGTTTGGGAACTTGCAGATTTATTCAATGGACTTATGGTAATTCCTAACTTAATTGCTCTATTACTTCTAAATAAATTAGTTTTAGAAACTTCAGATGAATATGATAAAATACATAATTTATAAAAAAAATAAAAAAAAGATTGTAGCAAAGTTAAGTTTTTAAATCTAAAAAGTAAAAAAATAAGTGAGTTACGAATGGAAATTTTTAGATAAAAAAATCAAATAGAATGAGCCGAGCAAATTCAGGAGTGTTTGAGTGTAACGAGTTTCCTGATTTGCAGCGAATTCTTGATTTTTTTATCGTTAAGAAATTTACTCAGTAACGAACTATTTTTTTACTTTTTATAAAATATAAAGTAAAAAAACTATTATAGATAATGAATTAATCATTATTTATAATAGTTTTCTTTAAATAATTATTTAATTTTTTTAATTATTCTTTTATTAAAGAATTGATTTCATCAAGGATAGCTTTTAGTATCTAATCCGTGAGCTTCAATTCCTTCTGCTAAAGTTTCTCCAGAAGCGATCATACAACCTACGCATCCTAAAACCATTTCTTTGTAAAACTTCAACTATTACTGGGTATTTTTTTCAACCGCTTCCATTATATTCATATCACCTGTAACCATTTTTTTATCCTCCTTAATATTGTTTATTATTTTTAATATAATTTATTATATTAAAATTTACAATTTTTGTCAAGAATATTTAAAAAAATAAATAGGATAATAGGAGCTGTAAAAAAATTAAACTATCAGCCCTATCTAGTATTCCACCATGACCTAAAAAGTAAAGTTCCACTATCTTTTTAAATTCACTTTTTCTTTTTTAAAGCAGATATAAAAAAATATCACCAAAAATCCTATCAAAGCAATATATGGTATAAATTTTTATTTGATAATTTATATGGAAAATATACTTTAATAAAGCAGCAGTTAAGGTAGTTAAAATCATTCCCCCAATAAGTCCTTCAACTGTTTTTATTAGGACTAATATTAGGAGTTATCTTTCTTTCGCCAAAGATGTTCCCACTTATATATTGGAAAACATCATTTAATTCTATTAAAATCATATAGTTTACTATAAAATTTAGGTCATCTATATATGAGATACTTCCTATCAAATAAGTTGTTATAAAAAAAGCAAAAGATTATGAAAGCTCTTTTATAGAATCTAAGAGCAATAAGAATAAATAGTATCAATAGAACATAAAGATTTTTTTAAAAATAAATTCCTAAATAAAAAGCTAGATTTACAACAATACTAGTTATCATTAACTCACTATTATATTTTTATAGGCAAACTGTAAAAACTCTTTAAAAAGCCAAAGTAGAGATAAGCCCAAAAAAAGTAAAAAGTAAGTAAATTCTACTCATAGTTGCTAAATAGAAAAGTATTATAATAATAAACCAAGTAAATATTCTTTTGCTTTATATTAGTAAATTTTTTTCTCAGATATTTTGTTTTTTTAATTAAAAAAATAAAATAATTAAAAGCTAGAATATCAACAAAAAAACATTGCAACTAGCATATCATCCACCTTTCACTGAAGAACGAACTCTGTTGAATATAGTAAAAAAATAAGTAATACTATTGCTAATATTAAAAATATAGTCAAAAATACTGATTTCCAATAAAATAATATATAATAGCTAAAAAGACTTATTAAGAAAGCTCTATCACTTTTTTTCCCATAGGGCCTTCATAATGTCTTTTTATTGTCTACCATCATTGCAGTCACACCTACATATTCTGATAATATTGATAAAAAAATACAAAAAAAGTAAGTTATGAATTTCACTTATTCCAATAACTCTTAAAAAAATACATAGAAGAAAAATTGTATCTGATACAACATCTCCTGCTTCATTGTAAAAAAACTCCCATTTTAGTTTTTTTGATTGAATTTATTAGCTATCATACCATCTAAGGCATTTAAAGCCATTCTTAAAAAAATAGAAAAAAACAGGTACAGTTAAATATATAAGTTTGTAATCACTGAGCTTATAGATAAGTCCTGCAAAAAAACTATGTTTAATAAAACTGTTGTGATAGTTATCTGATTAGGGCTAACTTTTTAATTTTACTAGTTTTTTTCACAAATAGGCATAAGTAAATTTTTGAAATTTTTGTCTTTAATTTATATATAGAAATATCCATTTTACCTCATTTCTGCCAATGAAACTGTAAATATACCTTCGTTATCAATTAACATTTTTTTCTTTTTTTAAATTATATTTTTTTCAAATAGGCTATCCAATTCTTTTTCACTTCTTCTTCTCATAAGCCAAGATTTTCCACTTCCTTTATGACTATTAAGAACTAAAGCTATCTGTTTTTAATTGAGGATGCCAAGGCTGACCTGTATAAATCACAGCAGCATCTTTATCTAAAATTTCTGTTATACCTGATATAGTATTTTTCAAGCATTTTATTATCTTCAAAAAGCTCAAAAAAACTCCTGAAATTATAACTATATTAGGACTATAATTTATTTTTTTATATGTTTCTTTATCAAAAACAATCATAGTTGACAAAAGAGATATCTTGCCAATTATTTCTCTTGATAATTTCTTCTCCAACTTCAATATTTGATTTTTTAAACTCATTTATTAAAAATCTTAAGCTTTTGGATATTTCTCTTTGATATCAAATAAATAATTTCCTGTACCTCCAGCAACATCTAAGATTTTAACATTTTTCTTCACCCAGACTATTTATTTTTTTCTTCAATTAAAGCTAACAAGTTTTTTTCTTTCTTACTCTTACTCCAGCCCAACCAACCTGGTTTAGATAAAAATCTATCTATGAGTTTTTCCTATCAATAATTTTTCCATTAGCTTGATTCTTATAGATATAGTCTAGAGAAATTCCTGAGTCAAAGCCATATTTTTAAGCCTAAACTCATACCCTTACTTAAAAATCCAAAAGATTTCATTGAAAAATTTTTTTGAATAGAATAATATTTTTTTCACTTAAAGGATATTCTTCTAAGCTTATCCTTTCATACTCCTTTCTTGAAAATTCTCTAGGAGAATCATCAAGTTCTATCTTTTGGTTTTTTTAAAAACATCTTGTATGAAGTCATCTAGCATTTGATAGACTGTTTGTCTTTCTTTTTCAAAGATTATTCCATGATAGAAGTTTTTCAAGTTCTATAAATTCTCTCCTTTTAGAAGATAAATTTAAGTAGAATTTCTTCTGAGCTGAATTCTTAACAACATAGTCTTTTTGAGCAGAAAAATATTATTGTAGGTAATTCTATTGCCATTGAATCTTCAATCAATCTTTGTCCCATATTAGCTAAGTCTATTAAAAAGTCTAGCATTGATTTCCTTATTGATAAGTTTATCAGAATTATATTTATTTTGTTCTTCAACATCATGAGTTAGAACCTTTGCTTTTACATAACTCATAACTTTAGCATCTTTTTTTATTTTAGTAAGTAATGTCACAAGTTGCTTAGCAAAAGGAACATAAAGCTTGATTTCAAAGGCAGGAGCAAGTAAAGCTATACCTGCTAAATTTGGTGCAAAAATCATGGACATAGGCAGAAAGTATAACTCCACCCTATACTATTTGCTACAATAAAGATATCTTCTTCTTTTATTTGATATTCATTCTTTATATGTTTTACAAAGGCATCTAAATCCCTAACATAATCCATGGCATTAGGAGAAGTCTTAGTTTCTGTATAACCATGACCTCTTAAATCATATGCAAAAAAATATTATATTTTTAGAAATTTTTTTCATCTTGTGCTAAACTATTTAATCTTTCTGAGTGTTCATGTCCTCTGTGAATAAGAATTAAAGTTTTTCCTTGTTCAAAAATTCCATTTTCTATAAAAAAAGTTTATTATTGTCAAAACTTGTAAAATATAAGTTTTCCATTTTTTTATCTCCCTTGAAAAATTATAATAGATAATTTCTGAACCTCCCACGACTGAAGTCGCAGGGTTCCAAAATCTTTTAAAAAAATCTTTTAAAAAAATTTTCTAAGAAGTTTGATAGCTTTTACACTACCCTTATTCTTTTTAGGTGTGTTCAGCTCACCTCTATTGTATAGGACACTTAAGTCCACAACTTTACTTTTTTTCTTAGAATATTTAATGCTCCATTACAATCTGCATTTATGAGTTTACCTGTGCTTGTTTGATATAGTCCTCTTTTTTTATTCTTTTTCCACTGAATATATATTCTTGCGGATTTTTCTTTATCATATATTGAATTTCATCTCCATCAAAGAAACTTGCTTTTTGATGTATAACTCTCTTCTTGTAGTTTAAATTCTATTCCATATAGTTTACATAGATATATTAATTTATCTCTTAATTTTTCCATATGGTATATTTACAAAGTTCTGATTATTTATACTTCCAATATTTGAATTTCTTTGAAAATCTTCATTATATCCTAGAACTAATTTTTCCTATATCATTATTAAAAACAATAATTTACAATTATTCTTGCTGCTTTTTGAAAGATAATCATTTATACGATTATTTCTCTTTCTAGTTATTCTCTTTTGTCTTAATGTTGTGCGCTCAATCTTTTGCTTATCTTTTTATACTTTGTAATTTTGCATTTATCTTATTATAGTATTGATTAATAGATTTTTAATTTTCTACCATCTATTATGAATGAAGCTCCAGTATTTGTAACACAAGTGCAAAGATTATCTATACCTAAATCAATTCCTAGTACATTTTCTTTATTTAATTCCCTTTGAATTTCTTTTTACTTCATAAGTATATTGAATTTCAAAGTACCTAGAATGTTGTTTTTGGTATTATTCTAATTTCTTTTTATCTTCTTGTCTTTTTAATACTGATGGTAGCTTAACTTTAACTTCCTGATGAGTTTTCTTAAAAGAATTTGAATAAGGAACTATCAACATATCATCTTTTAATCTAACAAAACCTATAACAAGAGTTGTAAAACCATCTTTATCAAGATAATTAGGTAATTTTTATTTTTACCATTATATTGACCATTCTTAGCAAGTTTTAAAAGCGCAAAGAATGATTTGAAACTTTCATCTACTTCTTTTTAAAATTTGTTGAGCCATATTAGAATTTAACTTCTTGTAATTCTCACTATCTTTAAGCATTTTATAGTTTTTCATTATAGCTTAAATACTTTTTTTATTGTTAAAAATAGTGTTGTCTAACATTATATATAGCTTGATTTTTTTAAATTCTTAGCTATATGGCACAAATATTTTAAATTTCTAAACTCTTTTTTTACTAAGATGTTTTTACTTGTTGTTTTTAATGTTAAATACATATATAATCACCTCCTTTTCATCAGAGATATTATACCATATATTCTACATTTTATCCATTAAAAAAAGTAATATTTTTTTATTTATTTTTTTAAATATTTTTTTAAAGTTTTTAAAACCCCACAACAGTGGGAAGCGTCGTTCACATAAGTGCGCTACTACTTATGCAGTTCTCTTATGAACTTCTTGTTATCTCTAACAAGCACAGACTATATCTTATCCATAGTGTATCTCAACACCTTAGGCGAAACCACTTCCAATACCAATCGCTTGTATTGTACTCCCCTCACGAGGGATAGTCGTTGAACTTTCCTTTTTTTAGGCTTAGCTGCTGATTGTCTATTATCATAATGTTTAGGATTTAACCTTGCACCATCTAGTATATTTTTTCTGCTTTCGCCACCATCACACCTGCCTCCATCTCCTTAACTTGTTAAGGAGTAGGATTACTATGTTGTGGTTATACTAGCTTTAAGAGTTCCCAGCAATTCAGTTTCTTTGTTGCACGGTTTTTGCTCTGTGTCTACATACAAGTTTCCCTATATGCTTACTAAAATCTTCGTGCAATTCATCTCATGACTAAAGTCACGAGTGTTCTTGCACTATTTAATAAAAATCTTTTAATACATTTTTTTATTATAACATATATAACATAAAAAAATTAAAAATTAAGTAAAAGTTTATATAATATAAAAAAATAAAAACTATTTATTCTAAATTAATATTCTATATTATATATAACTTATCTTATTTCAATACGTAATATCTTATTGACATACTTAATTTATAGATATAATAAAAAAATATAGAAATAAACTATTCTGTTAAAGATAAAAGGAGGATATATATGGCTAAGCTAGAAGATTTTTGTTAAGGCAAAAGAAAAAAATTGTCAAAGGTACTCTTAGAAACGCATTTGATTCACAGTCCAATATTTTCAAAAAGAATCTGGAAATGAAGTATATATAAAGCCAGAAAACTTACAGAAAAACAGGGTCTTTCAAAAATAAGAGGTGCCTACAATAAAATTTCAAACTTAACTGAGGAAGAAAAAGAAAAAGAGGAGTTATTGCTTCATCAGCAGGAAACCATGCTCAAGGAGTTGCCTATGGAGCTAGAGAATTGGGAATAAAAGCAGTAATTGTAATGCCTAAATCTACTCCACTAATTAAAGTTGAATCAACTAAACAATATGGTGCAGAAGTTGTATTGCATGGAGATGTTTATGATGATGCGTACAAAAAAGCTAAAGAGTTAGAAGAAAAAGAATCTTATGTTTTTGTACATCCATTTAATGATGAAGATGTTTTTAGATGGACAAGGAACAATAGCATTAGAAATTTTTGGATGAATTACCAGAAACTGATATAATCTTAGTTCCTATTGGAGGAGGAGGATTAATTTCTGGAATAGCTTGTGCTGCAAAAATTAATAAAACCTGATATTAAAATTATTGGAGTTGAACCAGAAGGAGCAGCTTCAGCTCGTGAAGCTATAAAAGAAAATAAAGTAGTTGAACTTAAAGAAGCTAATACTATAGCTGATGGTACTGCAGTAAAAAAAGAATAGGAGATCTAAATTTTTGAATATATAAAAAAATATGTAGATGAAATTATAACAGTATCTGATTATGAATTGATGGAAGCTTTCTTACTATTGGTAGAAAAAAACATAAGATTATCGCTGAAAATTCGGGGATACTTTCAATTGCAGCTACAAAAAAACTTAAAGAAAAATAAAAAAAGTAGTATCCGTAATAAGTGGAGGAAATATAGATGTTTTGATGATTTCTTCTATGATAAATAAAGGTCTAATAAGAAGAGATAGAATATTTAGCTTCTCAGTTGATATATCTGATAAACCTGGAGAATTAGCAAAAAGTTGTTGATTTGATAGCAGAATTAGGAGCCAATGTTGTTAAGCTAGAACATAATCAATTTAAGAATTTGTCAAGATTTAGAGATGTTGAGGTTCAAATAACAGTTGAAACTAATGGAACTGAACATATACAAAAATTTGATAGAAACTTTTTGAACAAAAAAAGGTTATGAAATAATTAAAATAAAAAAACAAAAAAATAAATTAATAAAAATAAAGGGGCTTTAAGCCCCTTATATTAATTCTTATAAAACTGTTCTTACTATACGGAATCCAGCATTGCTATAAGCATAAGTAGCTTGGCTATTACCACGAACTGCAACAGCACAAACTTCTGTATTATTACACCAAGAACCACCTTTTAATCTTCTGTAAACATTTGAGTGGTCATATGCTTTATAAACATAAGATTTACCACTTTCTATGCTTTCAGTTGTATCATAACACCATTCCCAAACGTTTCCATTACAATCATATAATCCTAGAACATTTGGCATTTTTAATCCAACACTTTGAGTAGTGTCTTTAGAGTTTCCAGTGTACCAAGCAACATCATCTATATTATTGCTTCCTGAATAAGTGTAGTCAAATGTACCATTGTCTAAAGCAACTTGTCCTCCTCTTGCAAACCATTCCCATTCAACTTCAGTAGGTAGTCTGAAACCTTCTGTTTTATTGAAATCAGCAACATCAGGAGAAACAACAGTTCCATCTAATTGATTTATCATTAATAGACCTTGATCACTCTTTCCTAGGTTATAAACAGGACGTAATCCATATTTTTCACTTAATCTATTACAGAATTCAAGTGCATGCCACCAAGAAATATATTCTATTGGTCTATTTTCATCACCTTTAAAGTTGGCAGGATTATTTCTTATTAATTCTTGCCATAATTTTTTTGAGTAATTAAATATTTAGAAACTTCTAGGTTAGATACTTCTTTTTTTCTTCGTCTGCAAAAAGAAGGTTGATATTTTTCCACCTTTTACAAATACCATATCTTCAAATGTAGGCTTTAATTCAGCAGTTTTTTTCTCCTACTGTGATTTTTCTTAATATCGTCTTTTTAATGATTGAACAATTTTTTTCTATGCTATCTAAATCTAATTCAATTTTTTTCTAATTTAGCTAAATCTAATTCGATTTTTTTCAATCTTAGTTATATCTAAAAATAGCTTTTTTTAAGTGCCATTTCAGCAGTTCTTTTTTTGTTCATCATCATCAACAAGACTTGTGATTTCTCTTAAGTCTTCTGGAACAGTATTTTTGTTGATCAACAACTATTAATGTAAAATTATATTTTTGGATTAGCTGTTTTTTTGTTTCAACAATTTCTTTAATATATTCTAAGTTATTTTTCATCTACTATTTCAGCAAGACTATCTTTTTATCAATAAGAATACAGGCACTTTTTCTGATACCTTGTGGGTATAGTTCATCTAAAGTTGTAAAAAGATTTCCCATTCCAACTTCAACACTGTTATTTTTGACGATTTATAGTAGTCCCTTTTTCATAGATGTAGTATCTTTTATTTTTCAAAAAGCATTTAGTCCCTCAACTATAATACTTTCTATTTCATGAAAATTCTGACCCTTGATCCATAATAATGGCTTGCCTTCATTCAGAAAAATTTAGAATTTTTTTCTTTCATTCAAGTATCTCCCCTTTCGATTTACATAATGTACTTTTCTTTTTATTTTATCTTAAAATATCGTATCTGTAAAGCTATTTTTTTATTTAATATTATTATTTTTTTCTATAGAATATTTTTTTGCAAAAAAATCTTATTTTTGTTTTATTGAATAAAATCATTCCTGATATTATTATTACTCCTCCAATAATAGTTGATAATTTAGGGATATCACCAAGTATAATCATTCCTAAAATTGTTGCAAGTACAGGAGTTGCAAACATAAAAAGAAGTTACTTCAGTTGTACTTTTTGCAAGTTCAAAAAGCTTTTTGTCCAGAAGAAGTAAGAAATAATACTAGGAAAAAAATAGCCATATAGATAATCAATATCAAAAGAAGAGGAACTAATATTAGGTATATTAGCAATAGAATGAGGAGAATAGATAACTAAAAAGTATACCTCCAATTAAAAAGTGAATACATACTTACAGAAAAAAAGAAGAATATTTTTTTAGTTAAGTATCTTTGTGAAATATTATATGTGCTTAGTAAAAAAAGCACCCTAACAACATATACAGAACTCCTTTATTTATAGTTATAGTTCCATTCCAAAGAGTTAAAAACTAAGATACCACAAAATGATATTCCCATTGCAATCCAACCTATTAATTTTTATTTTTTTCATTGAACATAAAATATGCAATAATAGCTGTTATTGCTGGTGCAAGAGCATTTATGACACTTAAAGTTGAAGGGCTAGAAAGTACAGTAGCTATATTAAATAGAACGATGTATCCTGCATATCCTGAAAAAAACCTGCAAATATGAAAGCTGGAATATCTTTTTAAACTTGGAAAAGGAATTTTTTTCTTTATTAAAATAAAAAAATTACAATTATAGAGGCAAAAAAAGTATCTTAAAACTCCAAGTGACATGGCATCAACTTCTTTTTAAAACTACTTTAGTGATTACAAAAAGCCGTTGCCCAGAAAAAAATATTCCAATGAAAGCACAATGTTTAGCAGTTAACTTTTTTTGAAAAATTTGGCTAAAATCCATTTTTTTAATCTCCTTTTTAAATATTTTTAATTTCATTTTAACATATTTGATTATAGATTGCCAATAAAAAAAGCATAAAATATAGCCTTTTAAGTTATATTTTTTTAGTTAGAATTTCAATCAGAATTTAATAAAAATTTTTTTAATTAAAAAAAGTGGAAATCTAAAATAAAAATATTGTATAATTTCTACTGATGACCCCATAGCTCAATTGGATAGAGTGACTCCCTCCTAAGGAGTAGGTTGTGTGTTCAAGCCACATTGGGGTCGCCATTTTATAAAAATAACAATAGAAATCAAATTAGAAAAAAATTCTAATAAGATTTCTATTTTTAATTAAAAAAAGGGGTTGTTGCATAATATAATCTTAATTCAAAAAGTAAAAAAATAAGTGAGTTACGAATGGAAATTTTTAGATAAAAAAATCAAATAGAATGAGCCGAGCAAATGCAGGAGTGTCTGAACGAAGTGAGTTTCCTGATTTGCAGCGAATTCTTGATTTTTATCGTTAAGAAATTTACTCAGTAACGAACTATTTTTTTACTTTTTATTATTTTGCAACAGCCCCTTCTATATTTAGTCATTCAATTTTAAAACTGAAACAAATGCTTCTTGTGGAATTTCAACATTTTCCTATGCTCTTCATTCTTTTTCTTACCTTCTTTTTTTGTTTTTCAAGAAGTTTCTTCTTTCTTGTTATATCTCCACCATAACATTTAGCAATAACGTTCTTTCTATATGCTTTTTATTGTTTCTCTAGCAATTATTTTAGAACCTAAGGCAGCTTGAATAGGAATTTCAAACTGTTGTCTTGGTATAACTTCACTTAATTTTTTTGACAAATGGCTTTTTCCTCTATGAAAAGCATTGTCATTATGTGCTATAAATGAAAAAGGCATCAACAGGTTTTTCCTGAAACTAAGATATCAACTTTAACCAGATTTGATTCTCTGTACTCACTTAATTCATATTCAAATGAAGCATATCCTTTTTGTTCTAGATTTTTAATTTATCATAGAAATCTATGACAATTTCTGCAAGAGGTAGCTCATAGCTAAGCATAGATCTAGTTTCATCTAGATAATCCATTGAAAGAAAAAAATTCCTCTTTTTTTCTTGGCAAAGTTCCATTACATTTCCAACATATTCTTTAGGAACTATTACTTTTCCTCTGATATATGGCTCTTGTATTGTTATTTTTTTCCACGACCAGGTTCAGGGAATTCACAAGGGTTATCTATAATTCTTTCTTCTTGATTGTCTATTCTAACTTTGTACTCAACTGATGGAGTAGTAGAAATTAAGTCTATATTGTATTCTCTTCTCAATCTTTCAACTATGATTTCCATATGTAATAGACCCTAAGAATCCACATCTAAATCCAAAACCTAAGGCAATTGATGTTTCAGGTACGAATGTTAAAGAAGCATCATTTAATTGTAGTTTTTTTCTAAGGCTTCTCTCAATTCTTCATAGTCATCAGTAAATAGAGGATAAACTCCAGCAAATACCATTGATTGAGCAGGTTTTAAATCCAGCTAGTGGGAATAATGCAGGATTTTTTTACAGTTGTTATCGTATCTCCAACTCTAGTATCATGTATAGTTTTTAACTCCTGTGATGATGTATCCAACGGAACCACTAGTTAAAATATCAGTTGATTTCATTGTAGGAGAAAAAAATACCAACTTCTAAGACTTCTAATTCTTTTTCAGTTGACCAAATTTTTATTTTTGTCTCCCTTTTTAATACTTCCATCTAAAAACTTTTTATATATGTTATTACACCTCTATAATCATCAAAGAAAGAGTCAAAAATTAAGGCTTTTTAAAGGAGCGTTCTCATCATAATTTGGAGCAGGTATTCTTTGGACGATAGCTTCTAGTATATTTTTCAATACCTATTCCATTTTTTTAGCAGAAGCTAAAACTGCATCATCAGCAGGTAAACCTATAATATCTTCAATTTCTCTTTTTACCTTCTCAGGCTCAGCAGCAGGTAAGTCAATTTTATTTATTATTGGTAAAAATTTCTAAGTTATTTTTCAATAGCAAGGTACACATTGGCAAGAGTTTGTGCTTCAACACCTTGAGCAGCATCTACAACAAGTAAAGCTCCTTCACAGGCAGCAAGTGATCTTGAAACTTCATAAATGAAGTCCACATGTCCAGGAGTATCAATCAAATTTAATTCATATTCTTCTCCATCTTTTTGCTTTATAGAACAAAAGTAACAGCTTGAGCTTTTTATAGTTATTCCTTTTTCTCTTTCCAAATCCATTGAATCAAGAATTTGGTCTTTCATATCTCTTTCTGATACTGTCCCAGTATATTCTAAAAAGTCTATCTGCAATAGTAGATTTTTCCATGATCTATATGGGCAATAATAGAAATTTCTCTTATTTTTTTGTAACATTATAGCCTCCAATTTTTTTAATAATCTTTTTAATTATATGGTATTTCAGTATTTGTGTCAATTAAAAAAATATTTTTTTGATTAAATCTTCTAATAAAGGTTTAATCCCTAAAAAAACTCTTTTTAATTTATTATATTCGACTAACTTTTTCTTTCAAATTAGAAGATTTTTGATTTTATAGCTTTTATTAGTATATTTTTTTAGGAGTATGTTCCATATCAATAAATTCAATCATCTTTGTCTTATATCCACAAAGTTCTAAGCTAAGTGAACGAAAGCTATCAGTTGCTAAAGTAGCAAACTTATCTAAGACCACTCCATTGTCAGCCATAATCTTTAAAGTATTATAAAATTCTGAATTTTTTTATTTTTTTGTATTTTTTTCAAAAGAATTCATGATGGCAACAAGGAACAGCAAGTATAGCTTTTTGCATCTAAGCTTAATGCCTTTTCAAGTGAATAGTCTGTAGCATTATTACAAGCATGTAAAGAAAAGACTAAATCTACCTCTTTAGACTTATCATAGTCTTTGATATTGCCATTTAAAAAAATTCTAAATTTTTCATAATTTAGTTTTTTTAGCTAGTTTATTACAAAACTCTATTACATCTTTTTTTAAGTCCAAACCTACTATTGAAAAGGTTAAATCTTTTCTATAATTTTTTTAAATAGTAGTAAAGAGCAAAAAGTTAAATATGATTTTCCACAGCCAAAGTCTAAAAACATTTATATGATTTGTTATAAGTTTTTTTGGCTTTTAACTCTTCAATGACATCATCAATAAATTCTAAATATTTATTAATTTGCTTAAATTTATTAAAACTAGATTTTTAAAATTTTTCCTTCAACTGACATCAAACCTAATTCAATCAAGAAATCAATTTTATCTCCTTCGTTTAGAATATATTGTTTTTTTCTTGTTATGTTCATTAGAAGTTTTTATTAAATTACTTTCTTTTTTTCTTTTTCTAGAGAAATTTTTCTTTTTCTTATAAAAGAAATATCTAAACCTTCAATTTGCAATAGAATTTGTTTAAAAATTATCTATATATTCTTTTTAAATTGTCTTCTAACTCTTGTAAATTATTTAAATCAATATTTTTTTATGAAAAGCTTTTATTATCTTTAAAACTTTCAATTTGAATATTTTTAGCAGATTTTTAAAATTATAGGTTTTTATAATAACTTTATTAAAATCTCTACTCTTTCTGTCAGAAAAAAACTATTTTTTTATAAGTTTGTCCTCTTGAATATTTTTCAACTCAAATAATACATTTTTCTTTTTCCATAATGACCTCAATATGTAATAGAATAAATACAAAGCAGGTGAATTACATTCCAGATTTTTAAGATAAAAAAATTAAATAGAATGAGCCGAGCAAATCTCGCTGTGTTTGAACGCAGTGAGTTTAGCGAATTTGCAGCGAATTCTTAATTTTTTTATCTGTTAAGAAATCTGGCTAGTAATGAACTGCTTTTTATATTCTCTAAATTTTTCTATATCTAAATTATTCCCAATAACTACAATTTTTAGTTATCTCAGCCTTTTTCTATAGCTTCCATTTCAAAGTTTTTTTGTAAACTAAGTTAAATTTTTCCCCAATAACCATCAATTTTTATTATACCTTTAGCTCTATATACTTTTCCAAAATCACCATTAACCAATCTATTTTAAAAAGTAAACCTAACTCGTCCATAGTTTTTTTAGATTGATATTTTCTTTTGAAAAAAAGTTCTCAAATTTATATGAGTACCCATAGAAAAAAATTTTTTTATCAATAACTTTATTTTCTAGATTTCTATTCAATAATTCAGCAAACCATTCTTTTTGGGAAGTTTCTATAATCATTTGTTTCAATTTCTAAATCAGCATTTAATTCTAAAATTCTATTTTTTTAATATTCTCTATTTCAAGCGGGTCTATACTTTCTAATTTTGTTAAAAATAACTTTTCCTGTATTTTTTTAGATTATCTAAAAAGAAATTATTGAAACTTTCTAAATATTCATCAAATGAAGTTACATCTATTAGACTTATAGGCCTTAGAATTTCAATATCTTCATTATTAAGTTCTTTTATATTCTCTATGATAGAACTTAACATTCCAAGTCCAGTAGGTTCTATTAAAAGATACTCAGGATTTATTTCAGAGTAAATTCTTTTTATAGAAGATTTAAAAATCTCCTTTCATAGAGCAACATATGCAACCTTCTGACATCTCCCAAACATCTAAGTTTTTCATCTAAAAAGTCTTTATCCACACCTATATCTGCATATTCATTTTCAAGAACGACAAATTCTAAGTTAATATTCTTTGCCATTTCTTTTTATAAAAGTAGTCTTTCCAGCACCTAGAAAACCACTTACTAATAAAATTTTTCATAATATTATCCTTTCAATTTATATCTTATGACTCTTTTTGTACTGTTTAAATTTTTCTATATTTTTTTAAGACTTTTGTATATTTTTATAGTTCTATCTAAAATTTGAGAAAAAGTTGATACCAAGAATATTCCAACACTTAGAGCCATTGTTAAGAAAATTGTTTCTCGACCTTTCTCAAGAGCTTCTGGAAATCTATTTTCAACAAAAGAATGACATAGTATAGTAAATTCCTCCACCTGGAACAAGAGGAATAAGTGCTGGAATTAGTGTAGTTGTTACTGTTGTTCTCTTTAATCTTCCTATTATCTCAGAAAAAAACAGTGATTACTATAGCTGAAAAAGATAAGCAGCTGTCTTAGAATATCCCATCTCTTTATATAAAAGGAGATAGGTATACCAACCCAAACCTCCAGCAAAGCTACTATATATTAATTTTTCTACCTGTGAGATTAAATATAATTCCAAAAAAATAAGGTTGAAAAATGCTGCTGCAAAAACTTCTATATAATTCATATATTCTCCTCATTTAATTAAAAAAATATGACATTGTGAATAAAGCAAAACCTGTACCTATTGCTAAAGCCGAGCCAACTAAGGCAGCTTCTATACTTCTTGAAGTTCCTGCAAGTAAGTCACCATTTATCAAATCTCTTATTGCATTGGTCAATGCAAGTCCAGGAACTAGAAGCATCAAAGTTCCTATAGCTGAATATGATGGAGTAGAAACAATCCCAAGTTTAGTAGCAAAACTCGAAAATATTGTAACTAAAAAAAGCCACCCAAAGTGTTGATAAAAAGTTATTCAGTTTTTAATTTATTAGCAAAAATTAGCCATATAGAAAATTAAAAACTCCACCAACTCCTGCAACTAAAAAAATCTCTAAATTTTTCCATCAAATAAAAGGGAAAAGAAAGCAGCTGAAAAGCAATAAGAAATTAATAAAACTTTCTTTTTTTATAAACAGTTTGTATTTGAAGTTTTTTTATCTCTTTTTCTAAATCATCTATTTCATATTTATGAATATCAAGCAAAAATTTTATGTATTCTATCAATTTTATTTAAGTTATTAGAAACTGAATAAATTCTATTAACTTCTGTAATAACTTCTCCATCTTTCTTTTTGCTGAAGTAAGAACACAGGTCATAGTAACAAATGATTCTGACTTTAAATCGAATCTTCTACATACTAATGTAATAGCTTCTTCTACTCTGTATGTTTTCAGCTCCACTTGTCAGTAAAATTTTTTTCCAATAGTATTGGCGGTTGAAAGTACTTTTTATAATAAAAAGCATCATTTTTGCATAGTTTCCCTCATTATTCAAACATTTTTTTAAAACTTCATCAGTATATTCTCCATTATCTTTATTAATGACTAAAGGTGGAAGAATAGTTAAGCCAACTTTTCCATTTTTTTAATCGCTTCTATAAGCACTATTTTTAGCATTTTTCTGCTTAGTTGTATAACAAAAATTTTATTTTTGCTTCAAAAATTATATTTTTTTGTAATGTAACGAGTATTTCAGATAGTCTGTCTGCTCTATGTACTAAATAAAAAAATATCCCCTATCTTTAACAAGTTTAGATGATATATCAATTAGCTCATCTAAATTTAATTCAACCTCATGTCTAGCAATAGATAGTTGCTCTAAGTCATTTAATAGTTCTTTATTTTCAGTCACTTTAAAAAAAGGTGGATTAGATAAAACTATGTCAAATGAGCCAACAGTGAAATATTTTAAATAATTTTTTTATGTTATCATATATTATATATATTTGTTCATTTAAATTATTAATGCTAATATTTCTTAAAAGCAAGTTGATACGATATTTCTTGTACTTCAACACCATAAATTTTTAGCTGAAGTTCTTTTTAGAAAGAAAAAGTGGAATAACAGCATTTCCTGTTCCTATATCTAAAAATTTTTTTGGTGTTTTTTTGTGAGGTTGACAAATTCAGAAATAAGTAAAGAATCAATTGAGAAATTAAAATAGTCACTTCTTTTGAATTATTTTTTAAGTTTTTTTATTTAATAATGGAATAAGACTTTCAAGATTTTTTTATTCATAATTTTAAAATCACTCCTTCAATTTTTATTATTATAACATATCTAATAAAATTAGGATAGTTTTAAAAAAATAGTACAATAAAAATACATTATGCTTTATTAAATAAAAAAATAAAAAAAGAATAAGACATAAAAGTCTTGACATAAGTATTAATTAACGATAAAATTACAATAAAGTTTTAATAAAAATCCATAAGAGGAGGAAAAATAATGGAATTTAATGTACCTAAAACACATGAACTTTTTTAGACAAATGATAAGAGAATTTGTTGAAAAAGAAGTAAAACCTATCGCTGCTGAGGTAGATGAAAACGAAAGATTTCCAATGGAAACTGTTGAAAAAGATGGCTAAGATTGGAATAATGGGTATCCCTATACCTAAACAATATGGAGGAGCAGGTGGAGACAACCTAATGTACGCTATGGCTGTTGAAGAATTATCAAAAGCTTGTGCAACTACAGGGGTTATAGTTTCTGCACATACATCTTTAGGAACTTGGCCAATCTTAAAATTTGGTAATGAAAAACAAAAAAACAAAAAAATATTTACCAAAAATGGCTAGTGGAGAATGGATAGGAGCTTTTGGACTTACTGAACCAAATGCTGGAACAGATGCTGCTGGACAACAAACTATGGCTGTTCAAGATCCTGAAACAGGAGAATGGATTTTAAATGGAGCAAAAATATTCATAACAAATGCAGGATATGCACATGTTTATGTAGTATTTGCTATGACAGATAAATCAAAAAGGATTAAAAAGGAATTTCTGCTTTTATAGTTGAAGCTGGAACACCAGGATTCTCTATTGGTAAAAAGAAATGAAACTTGGAATTAGAGGTTCAGCTACTTGTGAATTAATATTCGAAAACTGTAGAATACCTAAAGAAAACCTATTAGGAGATAAAGGAAAAGGATTCAAGATTGCTATGATGACTCTTGACGGAGGAAGAATAGGAATTGCTTCTCAAGCATTAGGTATAGCTGCTGGAGCATTAGAAGAAGCTATAAACTATGCAAAAGAAAGAAAACAATTTGGAAGAAGCCTAGCTCAATTCCAAAATACTCAATTCCAAATAGCTAACTTAGATGTTAAAGTTGAAGCTGCAAGACTTTTAGTTTATAAAGCAGCTTGGAGAGAATCTAACAACTTACCTTATTCTTTAGATGCAGCTAGAGCTAAACTATTTGCTGCTGAAACAGCTATGGAAGTTACAACTAAAGCTGTTCAAATATTTGGAGGATATGGTTATACAAGAGAATATCCAGTTGAAAGAATGATGAGAGATGCTAAGATTACTGAAATCTATGAAGGAACATCAGAAGTTCAAAGAATGGTAATAGCAGCTAATATTATAAAATAATAACATGGTGGAGGAATAAAAATATGAGAATAGTAGTTTGTATAAAACAAGTTCCAGATACAACTGAAGTTAAAATAGATCCAGTAAAAGGAACAATTATCAGAGACGGTGTTCCTAGTATAATGAACCCTGATGATAAAGGGGGATTAGAAGAAGCTCTAAAATTAAAAGATTTATATGGAGCTGAAGTTATAGTTATAACAATGGGACCACCTCAAGCAGAAGCTATATTAAGAGAAGCTTATGCAATGGGTGCTGATAGAGCAATACTTATAACAGATAGAAAATTCGGAGGAGCTGATACTTTAGCTACTTCTAATACTATAGCTGCTGCAATTAGAAAAATAGAAGATATTGATTTAATCGTTGCAGGAAGACAAGCAATTGATGGAGATACTGCACAAGTTGGACCTCAAATTGCTGAACACTTAGATTTACCTCAAGTGTCTTATGTAAAAGAAATGAAATATAATGAAGCTTCTAAATCATTTGAAATAAAAAAAGAGCTACAGAAGATGGATATTTCTATTAGAACTTCCTACTCCTGGATTAGTAACAGTTCTTGCTGAAGCTAACCAACCTAGATATATGAATGTTGGAGCTATAGTTGATGTTTTTGAAAGACCAATTGAAACTTGGACATTTGATGATATCGAAATAGATCCTGCAAAAATAGGTTTAGCTGGTTCACCAACTAAAGTTAACAAATCATTTACTAAAGGTGTTAAAGAACCTGGTGTATTACATGAAGTTGATCCAAAAAGAAGCAGCTAATATTATATTAGAAAAATTAAAAAGAAAAAAATTTATAATCTAATAATAAAGGAGAAAAATAATATGAATTTAAACGATTATAAAGGAATCCTAGTGTACGCTGAACAAAGAGATGGAGTGTTACAAAAATGTAGGATTAGAATTATTAGGAAAAAGCAACAGAATTAGCATATGAAATAAATAAACAAATAGCTTTTAAAAAGATGCTGGAGACGAATTAGCTGAATATGCTTCTAAAACAAGCAGCAGCTATAAAATCTATAGATGCAGTTGCAGCAACTCTTGAAGAAGAAGATGAAAAAAAGTAAAAAGAAAAAAAGTTGCTGAAGTAAAAGCTAATAACCCAGATGCAGCTAAAGTAACTGCTCTATTAATAGGGCACAATGTTAAAAGCACTTGCTGATGAATTAGTAAAAAGCTGGAGCAGATAAAGTTTTTAGTAGTAGATCAACCTAAATTAGAAGTATATGATACTGAAGCTTTATACTCAAGTTTTTAACTGCTGCTATAAATGCAGAAAAACCTGAAATAGTTCTATTTGGAGCTACTACTTTAGGAAGAGACTTAGCACCTAGAGTATCTTCTAGAATAGCTACAGGATTAACAGCTGACTGTACAAAACTTGAATTATTAAAAAGATAAAGAAAGACAATTAGGTATGACAAGACCTGCGTTTGGTGGAAACTTAATGGCAACTATAGTTTCTCCAGATCACAGACCTCAAATGGCTACTGTAAGACCAGGAGTTATGAAAAAAATTACCTAAGTCTGATGATAGAAAAAGGAGAAATAGTTGATTTCCTGTAACTTTAGATGAGTCTAAAATGAAAGTTAAACTTCTAAATGTTGTTAAAGAAGGAGGAAACAAAGTAGACATTTCTGAAGCTAAGATATTAGTTTCTGGAGGAAGAGGAGTTGGAGCAAAACAAAACTTCGAATTACTAGAAGACTTAGCAGCTGAAATTGGTGGAATAGTTTCTTCTTCAAGAGCACAAGTTGATGCTGGAAACATGCCTCACGATAGACAAGTAGGGCAAACTGGTAAAAACAGTTAGACCTGAAGTTTATTTCGCATGTGGAATTTCAGGAGCTATCCAACACGTTGCTGGTATGGAAGAATCTGAATTCATCATCGCTATCAATAAAGATAGATTTGCTCCTATATTCTCAGTTGCAGATTTAGGAATAGTTGGAGATTTACATAAAATCCTACCTATCTTAACTGAAGAAATCAAAAAAATATAAAGCAAATAAATAATAATCTATAAAGGACTAGCATTTAGCTAGTCCTTCTTTATTTATTTTTTTAAGTTTTTAAATTATAAATTTAAACTATATTTTATAAATTCCATATCTTCTCTATATATGGCATATCTTGTTTTTTTAAAGTATTCAATAATGAAAGAACGTTTTCTCTTATTGACATACTAGCCTTATATACAGGAGGCATTCCATATTTTTTTGTGAAATTTCATTGATTTTATCTCTTAAAAATTTCATATGAAAATTATTAAGATGTATTATTAAATCAAAATCTGAGGGAGTTAGAGTAGTCTCAGGGAAAAAAAGTTTTATAAAATTTAAATGCTGCAACTTTTGGATCTTCTTCTCCATCATAGCAAACTATAATATCATTATTGATTTTTTCGAAATAAATTCCATATTTTTTGCAACTACTTGAAATTCTAAATATGATAAACAGTGCCCATCAGTGTATTTATTTATAAATTCATTATTATTCATTTTTAAAAAGCCTCCTAAATTATTTATTAACTAAAAATCCATTTCCTATTACTTCATGTACATCAGCAACAATCATAAATGCTGAAGGGTCAACTTCTTTTACTATAGTTTTAACTCTTATAAGCTGATACTGTCCTACAACACAGTAAAGCATTCCTATTTCTTTTTGAGTATAGCCTCCTTTTGCATCAATAAGAGTAATACCTCGTTTTGTCTCTTCCATAATCCTTTTTCTGATTTCATCTTCTTTAGTTGTTATGATAGTAACTCCTTTAGCACTATATATTCCTACTTGTATGATATCTATCATTTTGGATGAAATGACAAGAGAAATTAAAGTATACATAAAAATAACTTTACCAAAAATAACAGCAACCATAGACAGAACAATAAAGTCTGTTGTCAGTAAGATTCTACTTATAGGAATACCTGTATATTTATTTACTATTTTAGCAATAATGTCCATTCCACCAGTAGAACCACCAGCATAAAAAACAATACCTATAGCAATACCATTTATAGCTCCTCCAAAAATGGCTGCCAATAAAATATCATCTAATGGCTCACTAAAACTGGCAAAAACTTTCAAAAATACTGATAAAATAAAAGTTGCAAATAAAGTCTTTAACAGAAAATTTTTGCCTAAAAAGATATAAGCTAAAATAATTAAAGGAATGTTTAAAGCAAAAGTAAAGATAACTGACATCTATGTGTGATAGGTAGTGGATAATAAGAGATAAACCACTTACACCACCTTGTGCTAATTTATTCCCTACAAAGAAATAATTTGTATTAAAAGCCATTACCATACAAGCTAAGGCTACTATTATATATTCTTTTAAGAATTGTAAATATTCATTTGACATCCTATTTGCTCCTCCAACTACATCAAATTATCTACTATAGGAAATAGTGCTGCTCCTATAATAGAAGAACTACCTTTAAAATCAGAAAAAAATTATAGTTTCTTTTCCTCTATAAAAAAATATGATTTTTTTCATAAACTATGTTTAGAATATCATCTAAAAAGAAAAAGAACCAAACTGAGATAAGTCTCCACAAATAATAAGTTTTTTTAGGATTATATGTAAAAAGTAGATTTTTTTAAAATTATACCCATATAAGTTAAATATTTATTAAGTATTTCCTTACCTTTTTTTACTCTCTCTATAAGTCTTATTAGAGAAAAAAATCTTCTAATGAATTTAGTTTAGGAAAGGCTCCTAAAATCTCGTTTTTTTAAGACTTTAAAAGAGATACAATCCCCAACCTTTTTTTGATTTTCATAATCTACTATCATGTGATGTACTCTGCTGGCTTTTAAAAAAATAATCTTCACTTTTTATTTCCAAATTTATGAAATGTAGAGCAGGTAACTTTATTACTGATATTGATAACAGTAAAATCTTCTAAATCTTTATATTTATTTATTATAGCTTCTGCTAAAATTGACATATTAGTTTCATTTTTCTACCCAAATTGGAAGATTGATATCTTGCTCAATTTCTGTTATAACAGTAGATTCATATCTATCTGTATTATTAAATTCAAGAAAAATGATCTTCTTTATTGTAAATTCCAGGAATAGAAATACCAACCCAATAACTTTAGTTAAGTATTTTTCATCAATCTCTTTTTATAAAAATCTTTTTAAATTTTTTTGTAAGAAAAATCAATAAAAATTTTTCATTTTGTGTATCTATTATTTTTAGATTGAAAAAAATTTTTTTCCAATTGTATTAATTAAAACAAATTTAATTTTTCTTCATTGATACTCACACCAATTGAGTAACAAAAAAATCAGGATTATATTTTATACTTTTACTGCCCGTCTCCCGACTCCACCGGTACTTAAAGTCCATTCTACTATTATATCTTTTTCTAAAAATTCATTTACGACTCTTTTTACAGTTGGAAAAAGTCATATTAGTTATTTTTTTGTTAAATCTGGGATAGAAAAAAAGAATCCTCTGTGAAGTAAATAGAATGAAATATGATATTTTTCATTGCCTTGTTTAATTTCTTTTTGATACATTTATAAACCTCTTTTATAAAAATTTCCTTATGCGATACAATTATCATTATAGCATTAATTCTAAAAAAATTAAAATATTTGTTTTAAAAGATGGATATAATCATAATGATATATTTTTTTATATGTAAAATATTTATAAAATATATTATTAAATTTTCAAAAAAACTTTATAATCTATACATAAGATATGTAATAAAAATTATAAAAATTTCTATCTTAGTGCAATTTTATTTTTTTAATAAATTATTAAAGTCATTTTTAATAATTAAGTGTTTTTTTATAAATGGAGGTGTTCATATTGGAAATAGTTTTTAGGTAGTAAAAAGAATCACTTTAGAAGATTTAATCAATGTAACAAGAAGGGGGTATAAAGTAAAGATATCTGACGAAGCATATGAAAAAATTGACAAAGCAAGAGCTTTAGTTGATAAATATGTTGATGAAGCAAGAGTATCTTACGGAATTACAACTGGATTTGGAAAATTTGCAGAAGTAAGTATTTCAAAAGAACAAACTGGAGAATTACAAAAAAATATAGTTATGAGCCATTCTTGTAGTGTTGGAAACCCAATGCCAATAGATATAGCAAGAGGTGTTGTTTTCTTAAGAGCAGTAAACTTAGCAAAAGGTCACTCTGGAGCAAGAAGAATAGTTGTTGAAAAATTAGTTGAATTACTTAACAAAGATGTTACACCTTGGATCCCTGAAAAAGGATCAGTAGGATCTTCTGGTGATTTATCTCCACTAGCACATATGTCATTAGTTCTAATTGGATTAGGAAAAGCATATTATAAAGGAGAATTATTAGAAGGTAAAGAAGCTTTAGAAAGAGCAGGAATCGAACCAATCCCAGCACTTTCATCAAAAGAAGGGCTAGCACTTACTAATGGTACTCAAGCATTAACTTCAACAGGAGCTCACGTTTTATACGATGCTATAAACTTATCTAAACACTTAGATATAGCTGCTTCATTAACTATGGAAGGTTTACATGGTATTGTAGATGCTTATGATCCTAGAATCAGTGAAGTAAGAGGACATTTAGGACAAATAAACACTGCTAAAAAAATATGAGAAATATATTAGCTGGAAGTAAAATGTTACTAAACAAGGTGTTGAAAAGAGTACAAGATTCTTATGTTTTTAAGATGTATCCCTCAAATACACGGAGCAAGTAAAGATACTTTTAGAATATGTAAAAACAAAAAGTTGAAATAGAATTAAATGCAGTAACAGATAATCCATTAATATTTGTTGAAACAGATGAAGTTATCTCAGGAGGAAACTTCCACGGACAACCCTATGGCATTACCATTTGATTTCTTAGGAATAGCTTTAGCTGAAATGGCTAACGTATCTGAAAGAAGAATTGAAAAAAATGGTAAACCCTGCAATCAACCATGGATTACCTGCTTTCCTAGTAGAAAAAGGTGGATTAAATTCAGGATTCATGATAGTTCAATACAGTGCAGCAGCTCTTGTATCTGAAAAACAAAGTTTTTAGCTCACCCAGCATCTGTTGACTCTATCCCAACATCTGCTAACCAAGAAGATCATGTATCTATGGGTTCTATTGCGGCTAAAAAAATCAAAAAGATATACTTGAAAATGTTAGAAAAAGTAATAGGAATGGAATTAATAACTGCTTGTCAAGCTATTGATTTGAAAGGAGCTAAAGATAAATTATCTCCAGCAACTAAAGTAGCTTATGATGAAGTTAGAAAAAGTAATTCCCTTATGTTGCAGAAGATAGACCTATGTACATAGATATACATGCAGCAGAAGAAATAGTAAAAAAATAACAAATTAGTTGAAGATGTAGAAAAAGCAATAGGACAATTAGAGTTTTAATTAGTACCAACTAGGAGGATAAATTAATGTTAAATAATAAAACTATTTATGATGCAATGACAATAAAACTTACAGCTGAAGATATTCCAATGGAGATACCTAAATTAGATCCTTCAATAAGAAGAGCTCCAAAAAAAGAATAGTTAAACTTTCAGACCATGATATTGAACTTGCATTAAGAAATGCACTAAGATATATACCTGAAGAATTCCATGAAATGTTAGCACCTGAATTCTTACAAGAATTAGAAGAAAGAGGAAGAATCTATGGATATAGATTTAGACCTGAAGGAAACATTTATGGAAAACCAATAGATGAATACAAAGGGAAATGTACAGAAGCTAAAGCTATGCAAGTTATGATAGATAACAACCTTGACTTTGATATAGCTCTATATCCTTATGAACTTGTTACTTATGGAGAAACAGGACAAGTTTGTCAAAACTGGATGCAATACAGACTTATTAAAAAATATCTTGAAAATATGACACAAGATCAAACTCTTGTTGTTGCATCAGGACACCCAACAGGATTATTCAGATCTAATCCATATGCTCCAAGAGCAATCATAACTAATGGACTTATGATCGGATTATTCGATAACTATGAAGATTGGGCTAGAGGAGCTGCAATAGGTGTTGCTAACTATGGACAAATGACTGCAGGTGGATGGATGTACATAGGACCTCAAGGAATAGTTCATGGAACTTATTCTACTATCTTAAACGCAGGAAGATTATTCTGTGGAGTACCTGCTGATGGAGATTTAAGTGGAAAATTATTCATAACTTCAGGACTTGGAGGAATGAGTGGAGCTCAAGGTAAAGCTTGTGAAATAGCAAAAGGTGTTGCTATAGTTGCAGAAGTTGACTTATCAAGAATCAACACTAGATTAGAACAAGGATGGGTAAACGTTATAGCAAAAACTCCTGAAGAAGCATTCAAAATAGCTGAAGAAAAAATGGCTTCTAAAACTCCTTATGCAATAGCATACCATGGAAATATAGTTGAAATATTAGAATATGCTATAGAACATAACAAACATATAGATTTATTATCTGACCAAACATCTTGCCATGCTGTATATGATGGAGGATATTGTCCAGTAGGAACTTCATTTGAAGAAAGAACTAAAATTATTAGGAACTGATAGAGCTAAATTTAGAGAATTAGTAAATGAAGGATTAAAGAGACACTATAAAAGCAATAAAAACTTTACATGACAGAGGAGTTTACTTCTTTGACTATGGAAACAGTTTCTTAAAATCTATATATGATGTAGGAATAACTGAAATTTCTAAAAATGGTAAAGATGATAAAGAAGGATTTATCTTCCCTTCATATGTTGAAGACATATTAGGACCAGAATTATTCGACTATGGATATGGACCATTCAGATGGGTATGTCTATCAAGAAAGAAAGAAGACTTATTAAAGACAGACAAAGCTGCTCTAGAACTTGTTGATCCTAACAGAAGATACCAAGACAGAGACAACTATGTATGGATACAAGATGCTGATAAGAATGGACTTGTTGTTGGAACACAAGCAAGAATATTCTATCAAGATGCTATGAGTAGAACAAGAATAGCTCTTAAATTCAATGAAATGGTTAGAAATGGAGAAATCGGACCAGTTATGTTAGGTAGAGACCACCATGACGTATCTGGAACAGACTCACCTTTCAGAGAAACTTCTAACATCAAAGACGGAAGTAACATAATGGCAGATATGGCAACTCAATGTTTTGCTGGAAATGCTGCAAGAGGAATGACTATGATAGCTCTTCATAATGGTGGAGGAGTTGGAATAGGAAAATCTATCAATGGTGGATTTGGAATGGTTCTTGATGGAAGTAAGAGAGTAGATGAAATCTTATGGCAAGCTATGCCTTGGGACGTTATGGGAGGAGTTGCTAGAAGAGCTTGGGCTAGAAATCCTCACTCTATCGAAACTGTTGTTGAATACAACCTTGATAATAAAGGAACAGACCACATCACATTACCTTACATAGTAAGTGATGAATTAGTTAAAAAAAGTTTTAAAGAAATAATCACTCAATTTAATAAAAAAACAAAAAAACTACTATAAATTTTATAGTAGTTTTTCTTGCTTATTTATAAAAAAATTAGATTTTAATACTATTTAATAATTCTTCTAATTTAGGAGCAATTTCCTCTAAAACATCTGTAGTCATAGGGTTTTTTTAAATTACCTATATCTAATAACTTGAAGAAAGATTCAGAACCTCCTGCTTTACATAAAGTTATATATTCTTTTAAAGTTTCTTCTTTATTTTTCTAGATATTTTTAGAAGATATTGAAAGGCACAAACTTGTGCAAGAGTATAGTCTATATAATAGAAAGGTGCCCAGAAAAACATGTCCTTGAGCAAACCAGAAAGCTCCACTGTTGTAGAAATCATTATCGTAGTCTAAATCAGGTTTATACATCAATTCAAGTTCGTGGTATTTTTTTCTTCTTTCTTCAGGTGTAGCATCAGGATTTTTTCATAGACATAATGTTGGAAGTGGTCTATAGTAACTCCATAAGGAATAAATGTTAAAGCTCCTTTTTAAAGCAGAATATCTATATTTATTTGCATTTTCACCAAAGAATAATTCCATCCAAGGCCAAGTTAAAAACTCCATAGACATAGAATGAATTTCAGCTGCATCATAAGTTGGCCAAATATAGTCTGGTAAAAGTTGATATTGAGACATATAGCATTGGAAAGCATGTCCAGCTTCATGAGTTATAACATCTATATCTCCATTTGTACCATTAAAAGTTTGAAAAAAATAAAAGGTTCTTTATATTTATCAAAGCTTGTACAGAAACCTCCAACACGTTTTTTAGGTTTTGCAACTAAATCCATCAATTCATTTTCAACCATAAAATCAAAGAATTTACCTGTTTCAGGACTTAATTCTCTATACATCTTTTGAGCATTTTTTAACTATGAAATCAACATCACCATTAGGATTAGAATTTCCATCTTTAAAATCACAAGCTTCGTCATAATATTTAAAATCTTTTATTCCTAATCTTTCAGCTTGAAGCTTTTTAATCTTCACTGCAAGAGGAGTTAAAGTTTTTAAAACTTTTTCTCTATATCTAGCTACATCATTATGATCATAGTCAGTTCTATTCAATAATTTATATTGTAATTCAACATAGTTTTCATAACCTAAAAGCTTTAGCCATTTCAGTTCTAACTTTTACCATTTCATCATAGATACTGTCAAATTCTTCTTGATGTTCTTCAAAGAATTTTTGCTCTAGCTTGATATGCTTCCTTTCTAAATTCTCTATCTGGATTTTGTAGAAGAGGAGGCATTTGAGAAACTGTATATTCCTTTCCTCTAAATTTAATTTTTTTGAATTAGCAATTATTTTTATCATATTTAGTTGATAGTGCATTTTCTTTCTGCATGAAAAGGTATAGCCTTTTCATTTAAAAACTAATTTACATTCTAAAAAGTTTAAAAATAGTGTTTTTCCAAATCTTTCTTCTAACTCAGTTCTAAATTTAGAATTGAATATAGCTCTTGAAACTTCAGTATTAAGCGTAGCTATAATAGGATCATTTTTCATCAAAGAAAATCCATTTCAGCTTCATAGAATTTATCAGAAGTGTCTATACTGTGACGGGCATTAGCCAACTCTCTAGTTGTGTTTAAATCTTTTTGAAATTAGCAAATTCTTCAATTAACTTTATTTGTTCAGCACCAGAATTAGCAACTTCTAAATTTTTTTGTAAGATCCTTAAAATACTTTTTGACCTCTTCCATATTCGGTCTTTGATAAGGAATATCATTAAATTTCATATAAAACCTCCTAATAAATATTTTTTTATGTTAAAAAAATATTCTAGTATATTTTAAAAAGAAATTACAAGTTTTTACTAAGTTTTCTAAAAAAATAATGATATAATTTATTTTGAAAAAAAGAGAAATTTTTTTGAGCGAAAAATGCTTTAAAAAAATCTCTTTTTTTGTTTCTATTTTAGTGGATAGTGTAAAAAAATAAAAAAACAAAGTAAAAAAACAAATTTTTATTTTATGTTCATAAATTGAAAAAAAGTGCAACATAATTATATAAATTATATATGATAACGATATAAAAATATATAGGATTGAGAAGCTAGAGATGTTTGCTAATGCGTGATTTGTATGCTAGAATAGGATAATTAAAAAAATTCTTAGGAATATTATAAGAATAAAGGGGTGGACTTGATGGACGAAAAATAAACCAATTTTTATGTGAGATGAAAAAAATCTCTGTACTGCTTTTTTAGAATTAAGGATGACTACTTCAATGCTGTTGAAAATGTAAATTTATCACTTTATCAAAATGAAGTGTTAGCCATAGTTGGAGAATCTGGTTGTGGAAAAAGTACATTAGCAACAACTATAATGGGACTACATAATTTTTAACTTTACAAAAGTTTCAGGAGAAGTAATTTTTTTGAAGGAAAAAAATATCCTTAATTCAACCGAAGATGAGTACAATAAAAATCAGAGGTGGAAAAAAATAGGAATGATATTTCAAGATCCCTTTCTGCATTAAATCCGTTACAAAAGAATAGGTCAGCAAATAGAAGAAGGGCTTATATATCACACTAAGCTAAATGCTGAACAAAGAAAAGAGAGAGCTTTTGAACTATTAAAAAGAGTTGGAATTGAAAAACCTGAAAGAATTTACAAACAATTCCCACATCAACTTTCTGGAGGAATGAGACAAAGAGTTGTTATAGCCATAGCACTTAGTTGTAAGCCAAAAATATTGATAGCAGACGAACCAACAACTGCTCTTGATGTTACAATTCAAGCACAAATATTAGACTTGATTGCAGACTTGCAAGAGGAAATAAAAGCAGGAATAATTTTAATAACTCATGATTTAGGAGTAGTGGCTCAAATAGCTGATAGAGTTGCTGTAATGTATGCAGGTGAAATAGTGGAACTTGCAACAAGTAAAGAAATTTTTACTAATCCACTACATCCATACACAAGAAGTTTGTTAAAGTCAATACCACAACTTGATACAAACGAAAATGATGAACTTCATGTTATCAAAGGTATGGTACCTTCATTAAAGAATCTGCCAAGAGAAGGTTGTAGATTCTCAGCGAGAATACCTTACATTCCAAAAAGAAGCACATGAGGAACATCCAGAATTCCATGAAGCATTTCCAGGACATTTTGTTAGATGTACTTGTTGGAAGACTTTCAAATTTCAGGAGGAAGATAAAAAATGAGCTTATTAGAAATTAAAAACTTAAAAGTACACTATCCTATTAGAGGAGGTTTTTTTAACAAGGTTGTGAGATCATGTATATGCTGTTGATGGTGTAAGTATGGTAATAGAACAAGGAAAAAAACTTATGGTCTGATAGGAGAGTCTGGATCAGGAAAAATCTACCATAGGAAAGACAATAATAGGGCTAGAAAAAAAGCAACTGCTGGAGAAATTTTTATATAATGGAAAAAAATATACTAGATCCAAAAGTTAGAAAAAGAATTAAAAATTCAATAGTGAAGTACAAAATGATATTTCAAGATTCAATGTCAAGTCTTAATCCTAAAAAAAGAGTATTAGATATTTTGGCAGAGCCAATTAGAAATTTTTGAAAAAAATTAAGTAAGGAAGAAGAAAAAGAAAAAAAGTATATCAATTACTTGAAATAGTAGGAATGCCACAAGATTCAATATATAAATATCCTCATGAATTTTTCGGGAGGACAAAGACAAAGATTAGGAATTGCAAGAGCTATTGCTTGTAAACCTAAACTTATCATAGCTGATGAACCAGTATCAGCACTAGATTTATCAGTTCAAGCACAAGTTTTTGAACTACTTAAAGAACATTCAAAGGGAATTAAATCTATCTTATATATTTATTTCACATGATTTAGGAGTCGTTAGACATATGTGTGACTATATTTATATTATGCACAGAGGAAAATTTACTGAAACAGGAACAAGAGAGGACATATATAAGGATGCTAGACATATCTATACGAAGAGATTGATAGCTTCTATACCTCAAATAAAACCCCTGAAGCTAGAGAAGAACTAAAAGCAAAGAAGAGAAAATGTAGAAAAAGAATATGAAAAAAACTATATTCACAATTCTATGATGAAAATGGAAAAGTTTATGATCTAGAAAAAAATTTCAGAAACACACTCTGTAGCAAGTTCTACAAAGATATAATTATGGAAAGGACGGTAACAAATTATGTGGAAAAACAATACTTAGAAGAGTTTTTATTGATGATACCTCAACTTTTTTTGTATTAAGTTTGTTAATCTTTATTTTTAGCAAAAATTAATGCCAGGGGATGCTTTATCAGGGATGATAGATCCTACAGTTGATGCTGAAACAATAGAAAAAAATAAGATTACAATTAGGATATTATGATCCTTGGTATATACAATATTTTTAGATGGGTAAAAAAATGCTTTTCATGGTGATTTGGGAATAAGTTATACTTATAAATTACCTGTATTAACTGTTATTGGAGCAAGAGCAATGAACAGTTTTTAGCTTATCTATCTTAGCTTTAATTATTATGTACTGTATAGCACTTCCAGTCGGAATATTTGCTGGAAAGAATCAAGGTTCTAAATTTGATAAAGGAGTTATACTATTTAACTTCTTTACATATGCAATACCTTCATTTGTAATGTATCTATTTGCTATATTATTATTTGGTTATAAATTAAAAATGGTTCCCAACTATAGGATCTGTTGATGCAGGACTTGTAAAAAGGAACATTTGCATACTATATGAGCCGTTTACATCATATGATTTTACCAGCTATGTGTATAGCTATTCTTAGTACAACAGGAACAATACAATATTTAAGAAATGAAGTAATAGATGCTAAAACAGCTGACTATGTAAAAACTGCAAGAAGTAAAGGTGTTCCTATGAGAAAGGTTTATACAAAACACATATTTAGAAACTCTTTACTACCTATAGCTGCTTTCTTTTGGGTTCCAAATATCAGGACTTTTTAGGTGGAGCAGTAATAGCTGAAAGTATTTTTTTAACTATCAAGGTATGGGAAAATTCTTCATAGAATCTATACTTACAAGAGACTATAGTGTAGTTACAACACTAATATTACTTTATGGATTACTTTTCTTATTAGGTTCATTATTATCAGATATTACAATGGCAATAGTTGACCCAAGAATAAGAATAGAGTAAGGAGGAGATTTTATGGAAAAAAATATTAAGGATCCAGTTAAAAACAGAAAAACCCGACAGGTTTTTCCGTTATAGTGAGAGAGTTTAAAAAAAGGATAAATTAGCACTTTTCTCTTTCTTTTGCAGTAACAATATTTATAATAGCAGTGTTTGTTGCATCAATGTTTATTGATTTACAACAACTACAAACAGTTGATATTTTTTTAGAAAATATGAAACTCCTTCTTTCAATAACTTTTTGGAATTTCTTTGGAAGAGATTCTGGAGGACGTAGTGTAATGGGATATGTTATTGTGGGAGCAAGAAATTCAATAACAATAGGAGTTATTATAACTATAGTAACAACATTTATAGGACTTTTTGTAGGTCTTTGTATGGGGTATTATGGTGGAAAAAAATAGATGCTTGGGGAATGAGAATAGTTGACTTCATCAGTATCATGCCTTCAGTTATGATCATTATAGTTTTTCGTTAGTATAGTACCAAAATATGGAATTTTTTTCAGTTTATTTTTGATTTTTTTAGTATGTTCTATTGGACAAGAACAACAAGACTTGCTAGATCTAAAAACTTTATCTGAAACAAGAAGAGACTATGTAAATGCTTCTAAGACTATGGGAACTAGTGATTTAAAAAAATAATGTTTAGTGAAATATTACCAAATATTTCTTCAATAATTATAGTAAATGGAACTTTAGCACTAGCTTCTAATATAGGTATAGAAGTTGCTCTATCATTCTTAGGTTTTGGACTACCAGCAGCAACACCTTCATTAGGAACATTGATATCTTATGCTTCTAAGCCTGAAATAATTCAATATAAGGCTTATGTATGGCTACCAGCAGCATTAGTTTTATTATTTATGATGTTAGGAATAAACTATATAGGACAAGCTTTAAGAAGAGCAGCAGATGCAAAACAAAGATTAGGATAACAATAAATATAATAATATAGAGAAAGGGTGAAATGTATGAAAACGAAATGGTTAAAAGTGTTTGGACTGTTTACTGGTTTACTGTTATTAGCTTCTTGTGGAGATGTGAACGGAAGTTCGAAAGACGCAGGAAAAGAAAAAGAACTTGTAGATGTTTCAGCTATTGAAAAGAAATATCCTTCTTATTTTAAAAATGATGCAGAAGCTGTTCAAGTAGATACTCTAAAAGTAGCTATAGTATCAGATTCTCCTTTTAAAGGGATATTTAATGGTTTCCTTTATTCAGATGCAATAGATAATAAGTTTATGAAATATACTATGAATGGAGCTTTTTCCTATAGATAATGACTTAAAACTTATCTTAGATAGTGATGAAACTCCTATAAAAGTTACTATAAATCCAGAAGAAAAAAACTGTTACATATAAAAATTAATCCAAAAATTTAAATGGTCAAATGGAGACCCTGTAACAACTAAAGATATAGTAAAAACTTATGAAATATTTGCAAAATCAAGATTATATAGTAAGCTCTAAATCTTTAAGATTCAGTAAAAAAATAGAAAAAGCTATTGTAGGTATAGAAGAATATAACGAAGGAAAAGGCTGATAAAATATCAGGACTTGAAGTTATAGATGACTCTACAATGAAAATACACCTAAAAGAAGTAACTCCTTCTACATACTGGGGAGGAAACTTTGTAGGAGAATTAATTAATGCAAAGCAATTTGAAGGAATACCTATGGATAAAATTGCAGAATCAGATGCTTTAAGAAAAAAATCCTCTATCTTATGGACCTTATGTTATTAAAGAAATAGTACAAAGGTGAAAAAAAGTTGTATTTGAAGCTAACCCTTATTATTATAAAGGTGAACCTAAGATAAAAAGAATTGAAATGGAAGTTTTACCTTCATCTCAACAAGTTGCAGCTATGAAGGCTGGAAAATATGATATAATATTTGGTGCAAGTAATGATGTTTTCCCTGAAGTAGAAAAATTAGATAATATTAATATTGTAACTAAAAAAAGCATCATATATGAACTATATTGCATTTAAATTAGGTAAATGGGATGCTGAAAAGAATGAAGTTGTAACAGATCCTAATTCGAAAATGTATGATATCAATTTAAGAAAAGCTATGGCTTATGCTATAGATAATGATGCAATTGGGGAACAATTCCACCATGGATTAGCTACTACAGCTAAATCACAACTTTCTCCATTATTCCCATCATTACATGATCCAAGTATAAATGGATATAGAATTGACATTGAAAAAGCTAAAAAGTTATTAGATGAAGCTGGATATAAAGATGTTGATGGAGATGGAATAAGAGAAGGAAAAGATGGAAAACCTATTAAATTTACTTTTGCTATGATGTCAGGTGGAGATATAGCTGAACCTCTTTCACAATATTATTTACAACAATGGAAGTCTATAGGACTTAATGTTGAATTAGTTGATGGAAGATTATTGGATATAAATAACTTCTATGATAGAGTAGAGGCAGATGATCCTGCTATAGATTTCTGTTTAGCAGCTATAGGTTTTGGTTCAGATCCTCAACAAGTAAGCTTATTTGGAAAAACTGCAGGATTTAATATTTCACGTTATACTTCTGAAACGCTAGAAAAGGCATTAGCTAACACAGTGTCTCCAGAAGCTATAGATGATCAAAAGAGAGCTGAGTTCTATAAAGAATATGAAAGAGTATTCATGGATGAAATCCCTGTAGTTCCTCAATTAAATAAATATGAATACTTAGTTGTAAATAAGAGAGTAAAAATGTTTGACTGGACAGAAAGTGCCAGAGCTTTTGGAGAAGAGTTTGACTGGTCTAAACTAGAAGTAACAGCTAAAGATCCTTTAGCTTCAGAAACAAAATAATATAAAAATAAAATTGTAATAAAAATGTATTAGGAGGAAATAAAGAAATGAAATTTAAAAAAAGGCCTTAGCTTTAATCAGTGGAATGCTATTACTAGCTTCTTGTGGTGGTATCAATGATGGAGGAGCTAAAGATGCAAAAAAAGAAGCAGTTGATGTATCGACAGTAGAAAGTCAATACCCAAGTTATGTAGAAAATGAAGGAACTCCAGTGGAAGCTACAGTGCTAAAAAGTTGCAGTAGTATCAGATTCACCTTTTAGAGGAATATTTAACGGATTTTTTTATACAGTGATAGCTTAGATGGAAGTTTTATGGCAAGTACTATGAATGGAGCTTTCCCTATTGATCCAGATTTAAAAAAATAATCTTAGACAGTGACGAAACTCCAATAAAAAGTAAGTGTTAATCCAGAAGAAAAAAACAGTTACATATAAAATTAATCCAAACTTTAAATGGTCAAATGGAGAACCTGTAACAACTAAAGATATAGTTAAAAACTTATGAGATAATGGCTAACCAAGAATATATTACTAGTTCAAAGTCATTAAGATACAACAAAAAAATAGAAAGGCTATTGTTGGTATAGAAGAATATAATGAAGGAAAGGCTGATAAAAATATCAGGACTTGAAGTTATAGATGATTCAACAATGAAAATTCATTTAAAAAGAAATGACTCCATCAGTATATTGGGGAGGAAATTTTTGTACCTGAGTTTGTAAATGCAAAACAATTTGAAGGTATACCTATGGATAAGATAACAGAATCAGATGCTTTAAGAAAGAATCCTTTATCTTATGGTCCTTATGTTATAAAAAGAAATAGTTCAAGGAGAAAAAGTAATATTTGAAGCAAACCCTTATTACTATAAAGGTGAACCTAAAATAAAAAAAGATTAGAAATGGAAATTTTACCTCCATCTCAACAAGTTGCAGCTATAAAATCTGGAAAAATATGACATAGTTTTTAAAAGTTAGTCCAGAAATTTTTCCCTGAATTAGAAAAAAATTAGATAATATCAATATATTAACTAAAAAAAGCTGGTTCTATGAACTATATCGCATTCAAACTTGGTAAATGGGATGAAGAAAAATGAAGTTGTAACAGATCCTAATTCAAAAAAATGTATGATCTTAACTTAAGAAAAGCTATAGCTTATGCAATTGATATGGATGCAGTAAGTAAACAATTCTACCATGGATTGTCTACTCCAGCAAAATCACAACTTTCTCCATTATTCCCATCATTACATAATCCAGAAATAAATGGATTTAAACAAGATGTGGAAAAAAAGCTAAACAATTACTTGATGAAGCTGGATTCAAAGATGTTGATGGAGATGGAATAAGAGAAGGTAAGGATGGAAAACCTGTTAAATATACTTTAGCTATGATGTCAGGTGGAGAAATAGCTGAACCTCTTGCACAATACTATATCCAACAATGGAAAGCTATAGGACTTGATGTTGAATTACTTGATGGAAGATTATTAGATTCAAAGAACTTCTATAACAGAGTAAATGGAGACGATCCTGCAATAGATTTCTGTATAGCTGGTATAGGTTTTGGAACAGATCCTCAACAATTAGCTATATTTGGAAAAAAATGCTAAGTTTAATATTTCTCGTTACATATCAGATAACCTTGAAGCAGCTTTAGATGCTACAGTTTCAAAAAGAAGCTATGAATGAAGAATACAGAGTAAAAAGCTTATAAAGATTATGAAAAAGGTATTTATGGAAGAAATTCCAGCAGTCCCTATATTAAATAAGCTAGATATCTTAGTTGTAAATAAGAGAATTAAAAATATGATTGGAGACCAAATGTAGATGGAAAAACCTAACACATTCAAATGGTCTATGATAGAAGTTGTAGCACCTCAACCAATTGTAGATTCTAAAAACTAACAATCAACAAAAATTAAGGAGGTATAGATATGAATGGTAAACTAAAAAAACTGATTAGTTTATTTGCTGGAATGATGTTACTTGTATCTTGTGGAGATGTGAATGGTGGTAAAGCAGATGCAGCTAAGCAAGATGTAAATTTGAGTGAATTAGAACAAAAATATCCAGTAGCCTATAAAAATGAGGGTGAAGTAGTACCTGTAGATACACTAAAAGTAGCTGTAGTATCAGGTTCTCCTTATAAAGGAATTTTTAATGGATTTCTTTATTCAAGTGGGATAGACAATGAGTTTATGCAATATACTATGAATGGAGCTTTCCCAACAAACCCTGATTTTACATTGGTATTAGATAGTGATGAAACTCCGATAAAAGTTACAGTTAATCCTGAAGAAAAAACAGTAACATACAAGATTAATCCAAACTTTAAATGGTCAAATGGAGATCCTGTAACAACTAAAGATATAGTAAGAACTTATGAAATTGTTGCTAACCAAGAATACATAACAAGTTCTTCATCTTCAAGATTTAACAAAAACAGAAAGAAAATAGTAGGAATACAAGAATATAATGAAGGAAAAGCTGATAAAATATCAGGACTTGAAGTTATAGATGACTCTACTATGAAAATACACTTAACAGAAATAACTCCATCAGTTTATTGGGGAGGAAACTTTGTTAGTGAATTCGTTAATGCAAAACAATTTGAAGGTGTACCTATGGATAAAATCATAGAATCTCCTGCATTAAGAAGAAGTCCTCTATCTTATGGGCCTTACTATATCAAAGATATAGTTCAAGGAGAAAAAGTAATATTTGAAGCTAACCCTTACTACTATAGAGGAGAACCAAAAATAAAAACTATAGAAATGGAAATCTTACCTCCATCTCAACAAGTTGCTGCAATTAAAAGTGGAAAATATGACATAGTATTCAGCCCTGAATTAAATATTTTTCCCAGAAATAGAAAAAAATTGGATAATGTTAACATACTTACAAGAACAGCTATGGCTTTCAGTTACTTAGGATTCCATGTAGGTAAATGGGATGCTGAAAAGAACGAAGTTGTGACAGATCCTAATTCAAAAAAATGTATGATATTAACCTAAGAAGAGCTATGGCTTATGCTATAGATAATGACAGTATTGCAAAAGAATTTTTTTCCATGGTTTAGCAATGAGAGCACCATCACCGATAGCTCCAATATTTACTAAATTACGTAATCCTGAAGTAGAAGGATTCAAAATTGATTTAGAAAAAAAGCTAAAAAAATTACTAGATGATGCTGGATATAAAGATGTTGATGGAGACGGAATTAGAGAAGATAAAGAAGGAAAACCATTAAAAATTAATTTAGCTATGATGTCAGGTTCAGAAATACAAGAACCTTTGAGCCAATACTATATCCAACAATGGAAATCTATTGGACTTAATGTTGAATTAGTTGATGGAAGACTTCTAGACTTCAATAACTTCTATGACAGACTTAAAGCTGATGATCCAGGAATAGACTGTTTCTTTGCTGGATTTGGTTATGGTTCAGATCCTCAACAAATGAGTTTATTTGGAAAGAATTCTCAATTCAATAAATCTCGTTATACATCTGAAACTTTTGAAAAAAAGCTTTAGAAGCTCAAATTTCTCCAGAAGCTTTTAGATGAAGCTAAGAGAATAGAAATCTACCATAATTATGATAAAATATTTATGGAAGAACTACCAGTGGCTCCTCAATTGAATAAGATGGAATACATAGTAGTTAACAAGAGAGTTAAAGAGTATGATTGGAAATATGATACTGATATGAAAAGAATTTGACTGGTCTAAGATAGAAGTTACAGCTAAAGAACCTATATCAGATTCAAAAAAATTAAAAAAATAAAAATGGGGCTGTTTTTACAGCTCCATTTTTTTATCTAAAGGAGTTTTTATTAATGGAAAAAGGAACAATCATCAGAAAAAGGACAAGTAAAAATATATAAATGAAGATGATTATAAAAGAATTTTTTTGTAATTTCAGATTTACATGGTTATTATAATTTATTTTTTTAAAATTTTTTTAGAAAAAAAGTAAATTTACAGAAAGATGATTTACTTATAAATCTTGGGGACTCTTGTGATAGAGGAACACAATCTTATGAATTATATGTGAAGTATGATGAAATGATAAAAGAAGGTTATAATGTACTACATTTATTAGGGAACCATGAAGATATGCTATTAACTGCAGTAAATACATTAGATGAAAGTAGCATAGATCATTGGTATAGAAATAATGGAGAAACAACAATAGAATCTTTTAAAAACGTTACAGGACTAACAAAGGAAGATTTCTATGATAAGGAAAAGAATAAATTTCTTGTTGATTTCTTATCAACTTTTCCAACTCTTATAGTTTCAGATAAAACTATATTTGCTCATGCAGCATATAATCCTGATTTAAGTCCAGAAGAACAAGAGGAATATTTCTTAATATGGAATAGACAAAATTTCTGGGATAGAAATTTCACTAGAAAGGCTATATATTTTGGACATACTCCTTCAAAAAAGGAAGATCACACTATAGTTTACTATTCTAATAATTGTGCTTGTATAGACTTAGGAACATATAAGTACCAAAAAATGGTGGGAGTTGAAATAAAGGGCAAGGAAGAATACTATATAGACTAATAGACTAATTTTTCATTTAAAAATAAATAAAAAAAGAGCTTATTATAATAAAAAAAGTAAAAAAAATAGTTCGTTACTGAGTAGATGTTTTTATCTAAAAATTTCCATTCGTAACTCGCTTATTTTTTTACTTTTACATCAGAATTAAAATATGTAAGCTCTTTTTTTATTAGTCTAAGTATCCAAGTTTTTTTAACAAGTTCAGCTGTTAGAACAGCACCACCAGCAGCACCTCTTAAAGTATTATGAGATAGTCCAACAAACTTATAGTCAAATAAATTGTCTTCTCTTAATCTACCAACAGTAATTTGCATACCTTTTTTCATTATCTCTATCTAGTAAAGGTTGAGGTCTATCATTTTTCTTCATAGTAATGTATAAATTCCTTAGGTGCTAAAGGTAAATCAGTTATATCCGATTTAAAACTTTTAATTTTTTCAATTAAAGCTTCTTTACCAGGATTATTTTTCTAAGTTAAATGAAACACAAGCTAAATGTCCATCTAAAACTGGAACTCTTATACATTGAGCCGAGAATTTCATAGTATCATTTAACTTGATTTCTCCATCTTCTATATTTCCAAATATTTTTAAAGGTTCTATTTCACTTTTTTCTTCTTCTCCACCTATGTATGGAATAATATTTCCTACCATTTCAGGCCATTCTTCAAATGTTCTTCCGCTTCCTGAAATAGCTTGATAAGTACAAATACTAGCTTCTTTAATACCAAATTCTTTTTATAGCTGCAAATACAGGTACATAACTTTGAATAGAACAGTTAGGTTTTTACAACTATGAAACCTTTTTTTAGTTCCTAATCTTTTTCTTTGTACATCAACTATATCTAAGTGTTTTGCATTGATTTCAGGTATTATCATAGGCACATCAGCTTTCATACGGTTAGCTGAGTTATTAGATACTACAACAACTTCTTCTTTTTGCATAAGCTTCTTCTAAAGCAACTAATTCTTTTTTTATCTAAATTAACTGCACAGAAAAATTAATTTAACACCATTTGCTACATTTTTTTAACATCCATAGCATCTTCAACTATGAAAATCCTTTGTATATTCAGGTATTTTTCATATCCAATTTCCATTTATTAGCCATTAAATCCCCATATCTTTTTTTCCTGCTGAATTTTTTTAGAAGCTGCTAATTTTACAACTTCAAAATAAGGGTGATTTTTCTAAAAAGGACAAGAAGTCTTTGTCCCTACCATTCCTGTTGCTCCAACTACTGCGATTTTTTTGTTCTTTCCATTTTAAACATTCCTTTCTTTCCAAGTTGTTCCTTCTTTATCTACTTTAGTAAAGAGAACTTTCCAATTATATTTTTAAATTTTTTTAATTGTTCTTTTATAAGCTCTAGCTTAGTTTCATCAACCAATATATTTATTAAGGTTGAACCACTACCTGAGATAAAAAATCCATAGCTTTCAATGTTTTCACAAATACTTCTTACTTCATCATATTCATGAATTAAATTTTTACGATATGGCTCATGAATTTTATCAGCTAGCACTTTCTTTTAAAGTTTGTATATCATAAGTTTCAAAAAGCTCTTAAAACTATTCCTAAACGACTAAGAGAGAATATAGCATCCTTCAAAGGTAAGTCTTTAGGCAGAGCTTTTCTTGCATCTGCTGTCTTAGTTTCAAAGTTAGGTATAAGAGCCATAAAATTAAATCTTTCATCTACATTATATTGAACAGATATAGCTTCATCATCTACAAGGCAAGAAGCACATAGATTACCAAATATAGCAGGAGCTACATTATCTGGATGTCCTTCAAGTTCTGTTGCAATTTTTAAAATATCATTCTTATTTATTTCAGTTCCTGTCAATAAGTAAGCTCCAAATATACCAGCTACAACGCAAGTAGCACTACTTCCTAAGCCTCTTGCAATAGGAGCTTGTTCTATTAAAGAGATTTTTAACCCCATCTATACTTTTTATTTAAGAAGTTTAAAGTCTTTTTTAAAAAGCGATATAAACAAGGTTATCTTCATTACAAAATTCTTTTTCAAAACCTACAAAATCTAATTTATCATTCAATTCAAAATGAAATATAGAATGAGTTTGTAAGGCAAGCCCTAGAGTATCAAAACCACAGGCTACATTGGCAGAGGTCATAGGTACTTTTACTTCGAACATTTTTTTCAGCCTCCAGGATGTATTTAGCCATATCTTCTCTTTTTACTAAATCACTATGTCTTATTTCTTTAGAATTTAGGTTTTTTTAGATTTTTCTGGAACAGGCACTTTTGTAAATTCATATAGTTTTTTTCCATCAATTTAAACTCATCTTCATCTGTTATATTTAAAACTGCATTAGCAACACTAGTACAGAATTTATATGGAGAAGCAGTTGATAACACAACAGTTTCACCTTCTAAATTTTTGTTCAAGCATAACTTTGTATGCAACAGCTGTATGAGGATCTCAGTAAATATTTCTCTTCTTCCCAAACTTTTTTTAATCACTTGAGAAGTTTCTTCGTCACTAGCATAGCCACTTCCGAATTCTTCTTTTTAATTTAGCTAATATATCAGCATTAACTTGATATTTACCACTTTGTTTTTAATTCATCCATTAAAGATTTAATATATTTATCATCAGAGCCACTTAAATCATAAAGTAATCTTTCTAAGTTGCTTGAAATTAAAATATCCATACTAGGAGAAATTGTTTTTAAGAATTCACGATTTCTATCATAGATACCTGTTGTTAGGAAATCGTATAAAACATTATTTTTTTGTTGCTTGCACAAACTAATTTATTAACAGGTAGACCTAATTTTTTTGCATAGTACCCTGCTAAGATATCTCCAAAGTTTCCAGTAGGTACAACGAAATTTATTTTATCTCCTAAGTTTATTTTTATTATTTTTTTACTAAATCAATATAGGCAACGATATAGTAAACTATTTGAGGAGTTAAACGTCCTATATTTATTGAGTTAGCACTTGAGAATTTCTTATTTCCTAATTTTTTTGTAAGTCTTCATCTAAGAAAAATATTTTTTTACAGCAGTTTGAGCATCATCAAAGTTTCCTTCTATAGCACAAACTTTAGTATTTTTTTCCTTCTTGAGTTCTCATTTGTAATTCTTGGATTTTACTTACCCCATTTTTTTAGGATAGAAAACAATAATTTCAGTTTGGTCTACATCTTTAAAACCTTCTAAGGCAGCTTTTTCCTGTATCCCCACTTGTAGCTGTCAAAATTAAAAATTTCTTGGTCACTTCCTTCAAGAGCTAATTGAATTAGATAAGGTAATAATGTTAAGGCAACATCTTTAAAAAGCACTTGTAGGCCCATGAAATAGCTCTAAAAACATGAGCATCTTTTTAATTCAACAAGAGGAGTAACTTTTTGAAGTTGAAAACTTGCTATATGCTTTTTTTCTATCACAGACTTTAATTTACTCTCATCAAATGAAAAAAATAATTTTTAAGACTTCAAAAAGCAATATCTGTATAAGATTTATCTAATAAATTTTTTTAAATCTATTTTTCGTTGAAGTTTTTCTAAAACAAAAAGTCCGCCATCCTCACTTAAACCTTGTAAAAAGGGCTATTTTGTCTTTTTTTGTAATCGTATTATTTCTTGTACTTCTATAATTCATAATAATCTCCTTGATATGATTTTTCCTTATATGATACAATATTCTTCATAAAATTACAATACAAATATGATAAAAAAATTTGGGAAGGTGTTAAAAATGAGAATAGCAATTTTAGGTTTTGGAACAGTTGGAAGCGGAGTTTATGAGATAGCAAAGACTTTAAAGAATATTGAAGTGAAAAAAAGTTCTTGAAAAAGATTTAAGTAAAATAGACATAGCTACAGATAATTATGATGAAATTATCAATGATAAAGAAATAGAATTAGTTGTTGAATGTATGGGAGGATTACATCCTGCTTATGAATTTATTATGCAAGCTTTAAAAAGTAAAAAATCTGTTGTAAGTGCTAACAAGGCAGTTATAGCAAAAATATTTAGATGAATTTTTTTACAAGCTGCTGAAGAAAAATAATGTTGAGTTTCGTTTTTGAAGCAAGTGTTGGAGGAGGAATTCCTTGTCTTGCAGGTATTCAAAAAAATTCGTCGTGTAGAAAATATAGATAAATTTTTATGGAATTTTCAACGGTACAAGTAACTTTATCTTAGATAATATGTATAGATTTGAAAATGAATTTTTTTCACAACTTTAAAAAAACAGCTCAAGAATTAGGTTATGCTGAAGCAGATCCTAGTGCTGATATAGATGGATATGATGTAACTAACAAGGTTATTATAAGTTCAGCTTTAGCTTATGATGGTTTCATTAAAAATGAATTTCCTTGTTTCACTATGAGAAATATAACTAAAGAAGATATCCTATATTTTTAAGAAAAAAAGGTTTAATAGCTAAATATATTGGAGAAGCAACAACTGTTGGAAATGAATATGAAGCTTCAGTAATGTTAAATTTATTCCCAACAAATGCTTTAGAAGGTAATGTTTTTAAGTAACTATAACATTGTTACTGTACAGTCTCATACTATGGGAGAAGTAAAATTCTATGGTCAAGGTGCAGGAAAATTACCAACTGCTAATGCAATAATTCAAGATATCTTAGATATACAAGCAAATATTTCTTTCAATCCTATTTCAATAGAAAAGAAATATTCTTATTCAGCTAAATTATTCAAACATAGATATGTACTTCGTTCAAATGAAGAATTAAAAAGGTGAATTTGATAAAATAGAAAAAAAGATGGAAATAACTTCTATCACTATACAAAAAGAAATTACTCAAGCAGATTTATTAAAAAGTGATTGAAGGAAAAGATTGTCTTGTTACAAAAATTAAGTGAGGTGTTAGCATAATGTTGAAAGTTGCAAAAATTTGGAGGAAGTTCTGTTGCAAGTGCAGAACAGTTTAAAAAAAGTTAAAGAAATAGTTAAGATGGACTCAAGTCGAAAATTTGTTGTTGTAAGTGCTGTTGGAAAAAGCAGGTAAAGATGACAATAAAATAACAGATTTATTGTATCTTTGTTATGCACATATAAAAATATAATATGAATTGTGATGCAGTTTTTTAGTATAATTGAAAAGAAATTCTGTGATATAGCTAAAGAACTAAATTTACAATTTGATATCAAGGAGAACTTGCACAATTAAAAAGAAAAAAATTAGATCAAAAAAAAGTGTATCAGAGGAATATTTAGTTAGTCGTGGAGAATATTTGACAGCACTTTTAATGGCAGAATACTTAGGTTATAAATTTATAGATGCTAAAGATGTAATTTTCTATAATTATGATAACACTTTTGATTATATTAAGAGTGAAGAAGCATTCCAAGAAATAACTAAGACAGGGGAAAAACTTTATTATACCAGGTTTCTATGGTTCTTTCCCTAATAAAGATGTTAAACTTATGACTCGTGGAGGAGGAGATGTTACAGGAGCGATTGTTGCTAGCCTTGCTAATGCAGATGTCTATGAAAAACTGGACAGATGTTTCAGGAGTTTTTAATGGCAGATCCAAGAATAATTCCTAATCCACTTCCTATTGAAGTTATAAACTATAATGAACTTAGAGAATTATCATATATGGGAGCAAGTGTCTTACATGAAGAGGCAGTATTCCCTGTTGCACTAAAGAAAATTCCTATACAAATTCGTAACACAAATAGACCTGAAGATGTAGGAACTATAATAAATAATAGTGATGAAGGAGCATTTAAACATGTAATCACAGGTATAGCAGGGAAAAAAGATTTCTCTATTATCACAATTAGAAAAGTTCGTATGTCTAATGAAGTAGGTTTAATAAGAAAGGCTTTAAGCGTTTTTGAGGACTATAATGTAAGTATAGAGCATATTCCAAGTGGAGTTGACTCATTCTCTGTTGTAGTTGAAACTAAAGCAGTAAAACCTTTTGTTCATGAACTTATGGGAAGACTTAAAAAAGTTACTTCAGCAGGAGAAGTTACTTTAACAACTGAAATCTCTTTAATTGCTACAGTAGGATTAGGAATGAAGAATTATAAAGGATTATCAGGAAGATTATTCTCTGCAATCGGTAAAGCAGGAATAAATATAGTTGTAATTTCTCAAACAAGTGATGAAATTAATATCATAGTTGGAGTACATAATTCAGATTATGAAAGAACTATAAGAACTATTTATTATGAATTCAACCCTCAATAATTAGGGAGGTACTATGAAAAAGAATTTTATTATCTATACTTTTAATTATTTTTTTATTTTAACATCTTTCAATATTTTTTTGCTCAAAGGGAAGTAAATTATGAAGATTTAAAAATACAATGAAAAAAACAGAACTTGTATATGCTAATGATGAAAAAGAACCTTTTACTGGAATAGCAAAAGATTATTATGAAGATAAAAAGTTTAAAAAGCTGAACTTACTTATACTAATGGAATACTAGAAGGTGAGGCAAAAACAATATTACCAAAGTGGAAAAATTAAAAATCTACAGCTATTTTTTTCTAATGGACTATTAAAATGGACAATGTATAGGCTATTATGAAAGTGGAAATATAGAGTATGAGGAAAAATTATCTAGATGATGAATTAAATGGTTCAGTTAAAGATTATTATGAAGATGGACAATTAAAAGCAGAACTTAACTATAAGAATGGTAAATTAGATGGACTTGAAAAAGAATATCATCAAAATGGACAATTATATATTGAAGAAAATTATAAAGATGGAAAATTAGAAGGCGAGTCAACTAATTATGATGAAAATGGAAATTTAACATCAAAAAGCAATTTTTAAAGATGATGAAATGGTTGAAAAATTATTTGGAGATGCTGAAGAAGATGCTCCTAGTAAAAATAATAAACTTAAAGGGTACACAGGACCTATTATACTTTGTGGACTTATAGGTCTATATGTATTTTTTTAACTGCTTATAAGATGCTTAAATCTTTTCCTAAAACTAGTCATTTAACAGATGAACAAAGAAGTAGAATCTTTAAAATTTTTAATGAAACATGATGAAGGAAATAAAGAACTTTTTCTCGTCTTATACTTTGAATGGAGTAGGTTCAAGTTATTATAGAGTAGCTTCTATGATGGTAGATAATGAAAAAAATGTATATATATGCAGAAATACTTTCATTTGTATATCTACCAACTCCAATAACTTTTGGTTATCTATTTGGTTATAGTAAGGATCATATTTTTAGCTAGTTATTCTAATGCAACTTTTTAAAGAAGTTAAGAAAGAAATAGAAGATACAGTTTTACATATGTAGGGAGAAATATGCGAAAATTTTTATTTTTTTACTAATTTTTATTTATTTTTTTATTTTTTTAGGAAAAAAACTTTTTTTGGGAACAACTGAAAAAGAGATGAATATTTTTAGAGCTTGACCAAGATGAAAAAAACGGGACTTGTTTACATTAAAGATAGTAAAAAAATATTTACTGGAGTTGGGAAAAACTTATTATGAAAGTGGTAAATTAGAGTCAATTTTTTTCGTTTTTAAAGATGGAGTTCTTGAAGGTAATGGAATAGGCTATTATGAATCAGGAAAAAAATAAGCTTTACATTTAACTTCACTAAGGGAAATATAAATGGGATAACTAAGAGCTATTATGAAAGTGGAAAAAAATACGAACTGAAAAAAATTTATAGATGGTAAACTAGATGGAAGTTCAAAGGGCTACTATGAAAAATGGTAAAATAGCTTATGAAGAGAACTATCTTAATGGTAAGTTAAATGGAAACAGTAAATTTTATTATGAAAATGGAAATTTAAAAAGCTGACTTATTTTTATAAAAAAATGATATGTTAGATGGTACTGTAATAGAATATCTTGAAGATGGTAAAAAAAACTTCTGTTTCAAACTATAAAAATGGAAAACTTGAAGGGGAAAAAAATTAAGTTATTATAAAAATGGAAGCTTATATATTGAAGCTAATTATACCAATGATGAGTTAGATGGAGATATAAAAGTCTATAAGAAAAATGGAGATTTAGATTATATCGCTCCTTATAAAAAAATGGAAAACCTTTAACTGCTAAAAAGATTAAAAAGCAAGTGATGATATGATTGATGAGATTAGTCAAGATTTAAAAAGAGATATTAGGTGATGATATTAAAATAACAGTAAAAAGAAGAAAAATAGCTTAGAGGATAAAAAAATAGACTGTATAAAAATTAAACTGCACTCAAAAATCTTTATTTAAGATTTCAGGTGCAGTTTTTTTATTTTCTTATTAATACAGTTATTGTTTTTAAAATAAATTCAAATTCAGATGTATCGAATTCAGTGCTATCCTGTATTACTTGTCTAATAAAATAAATTATTAATGTACTATTTAAATTCGTTTCAAAAGAATATTCCTGTTTTTAACTATTTCTCTAGGTTGTCTTAGTTTTTTTCTTTATTATACGTTATATAAGTATTCTTTGCCTGTGGTAATGAAAAAAATTATTTTTTTGCAAGTTTAATTAATATTTTTAGAATCTAAGTCATATATTAATTCAAGGAATTTTTTTCTAACATTTGTGAGTAACTTTTTTTACATTTATTTTTTTCACCACGAAAAAAATAAAACATTCTGGTTTAGTATTAGTTACATTAATATTAGAATCGAGATTATAAATTTCTTCTTCATCATTATTCAATTTTAACTTTACTTTCTCATATTCAAAAATTTTTTTAAGATTTTTATTGGCCAAGAATTCTGCTCTTTTTTTAATATTTTTTTCTTCATTCCAAACATTACTTTTTTTAGAATTAATTGATTTAAAAATGTTCGCTTTTTGAATTTTTCAGAAATAATTTTTTTCTTTTCTAAGAATGGCTTAGCACCAAGTTCACTATTTAAACCAGTGATTGTTAGATTACCTAATGTATGTAAATATAATTCATATACATTTTTATAATTTGAACCTATCTCTTCTTTCCAGACTATTGAATTTTTCTTTTTGTGGCAATATATGCTCAATAGTTAAATTTAATATATCAATTTTTTTCTTTTGTACTATTTTTCAATAGAAGATAGAATAAATTTACATATAGGTTTTTTTATATAATGGTTTATAAATAAGTGCATTCTTAAATTCTTTATCACCTATTATTTTTGTCTCTTGTCTTTATATTTTTCAAAAAAACTTACTATTTTTATAATAATAATCTTTTTGATTGGACTTTATAGTTCTACTGTATAAAGATTTATAAAAAGCCTCTTAAGCTATTAGAAGGAATTTCACAAATAATTCTTCTTACTGTATAACTTAATAAAAAAATTTTTAAGATTTTTTTAACATTTCTACTTCATTTATTTTTTTGGGCTTCAAAATCATCAAATAACAATAATAAAAAAATGGGTATATTGTTGTTTGATTTATTATGTTAAAAATTATTTAAGCATTCCATTATTTCAATAGAATACTTATCATTTCTACCAATAAAAAGCTGAATAATAGTATGCATACTTTTTTTAATAGGATTAAAAATTTCTTCATGAGTTACAAAAATTTTTTTCGTAATAGGTTTTTAAATTTGGGATAAATATTCTTATATAATGTTATATCAGATAATTTAGAATTTAAAAAAATGAAGAAAAAAATTCTTCTAAGTTATCATAACCAACCATTTTTTTCAATCTTTAACCAATACTCTTCAAATAAAAAAACTCTTGTTTTTTTATCATCCATTAATAAATAGTTTCTTATTAAATCAGCTACAGACAGTTCTAAACCAGTAGAATTTATACTTTCGAATATTACTTGTGCCTCATCTCCTTGTGAACTATCCAAAACAATTTCAACTACCTCTAATTTTTTTCAATTCCTTCTAATATATCTTCAATTGTATAATTCTTAGAAATAGCTTCTTCTATTAAAGATTCAAATAAAATATAATTTTTGATATATATTAGATTCTTTAGATAATTCATCAAATTCATTTTTTTCATTAAATAATTCAATTGCTCATTATCTGATTTTTATAGGCTTTAATTTCAACTTGTGACTTTCTTCATATTTTTTTATTAAAAAGATAATCTTTTATTATATCTTCTAATTTAAAAATTTTTTTCTTTTTTGCATAATCATACAAAGATTTCAATAGAATGTATATACTTGTTATTCTTTGTTGTCCATCTATTATTAAAACTTCTTCTAATTGACTTGAGTCAGTAATTTTTTTAAATAAAACCATTGTTCCCATAAAATGATCTTTGTCTTTATCATATGCTTTTTAAAAATGTCTTGAAATAATTTTTTTACACTGGCTATTTTTTTCCAGTCATAATTTCTTTGATACACAGGAATTTTTAAAAAAACTCTTCTACTTTTTTTCCAATTAAGTCTCTAATAACTCTAGCTTTATATGGTTGCATATAATTTCCCCCTCTTTTTATAACATAAGCCTTTTTTTAATATTTTTTTACTAAAAAGGCTTATTAATATTTTCTTATTTATTTTTCATTGAATTGAATATCATAAAGATTTTTATAGATTCCATTCATAGCTATAAGCTCAGAATGTGTTCCTATCTCTTTGATTTCTCCATTATCCATAACAACAATCTTATCAGCTCTAACTATAGTAGATAATCTGTGTGCTATAACAAAAGTGGTTCTTCCTTCCATTAAGCTATCTAAAAGCATCTTGTACAAGCTTTTTCAGATTCACTATCAAGTGCAGAAGTAGCTTCGTCTAAAATCATAATTTCAGGGTTTTTTTAATCAAGGCTCTTGCTATCGCTATTCTTTGTTTTTTTGACCTCCAGATAATAATGCTCCTCTTTTCTCCAACTTCTGTTTCAAATTTATTAGGTAAGTCTTCTTGTATGAAGTTATAGGCATTTGCCATTTTTAGCAGCTGTAATAATTTCTTCATCAGTAACTTCTTTACCAAAGCTTATATTTTTCTTTAATAGTTCCACCAAATAAGAAAGTTTCTTGAGGTACTATTGCAAACTTATTTCTATAAATACCTAAAGGAATATTTTTTTGATATTTACTCCATTTACAGTTACACTTCCCTCATCAGTATTAAAAAAATCTTGCTAATAGATTTACAAGTGTAGTTTTTTTCCACTTCCACTCTTTCCAACAAAAAGCAACTATTTCTCCAGCTTTGACATCTAAATTTATATTTTTTTAAGACATACTCACTAGAGTCATCATATTTATAGTTTACATTTTTCAAATTTTTATATTTTTGAATTTTTTTCATTAAATTCAACTGCTTCACCAAAAGACATCAGTTTCAATCTTTTTCATCAAAAATTTCAACAACTCTATCTGCTGATGGTAATGAATCTTGTAAATCATTATTTTTTTACTAATCAGTCTCTTTAAAGGTTGGTGCATAAGTCCTAAAGCTGTTACAAAGGAAATTAAATCTCCTGATGTAATTTTTTTAGTAACTAATATTTGATACCCACCATATAAAACAACTAAAAAGTACCATAAATGTTGTTATAACTTCATTTATAGGAGATACTTTTGCTTTTAATTTTTTTGTAGTTTTTATATGCTTGTTCAAACTCTTCCTTAGTTAAATCTTTTATATTTATCAATAACAAAATCTGTGTTATTAAAAAGCTTTTTATAACAAATATTCCTGAAAGAGTTTCTTGAGTAAAGGCAGTAACCTTACCTGTTGTATCCTGTCTTTCTCTACCATATTTTTCTAATTTTTTTAGTATATTTTCTAACAACTCTAATAATTAAAGGTAGAAGTATAAGAGAAACTAAAAGCTAAAAATATAGTCCACCTGAAACATTCTTCCAGTAAGAATTAAAAACTGTTAAAAGCTCTTTAAACATATCAAAAAAATTATAAAACCTATTCTTCCTAATGAAGTAGTATCATTAGTTAATTTTGAGAGAGTATCTCCCAATTTATTTTTTTAAAATAATTTATCGGTAATTTCTCTAAATGAGAAAAATATATCTATTTTTTTATTTCTCTTTTTATAGTTTCGGTTACAAAGTTAGAAGTTATTTCAGAATAATATGACGATATAACTTTAATTACAGTAGCTGCAAAAATCCCCCTATTATCCATAAAAAAACATTTCTTTATTTTTGTTTTTATTAATACATCATCAACAAATTTTTTTACTTAACCAAGCAGGTACAGCACTCATTGCTGAGGCAATAGTTGATAAGATAATAACAGCTATCATATGCCATTTATATCTGTAACTGTAACCTAAGAAAAACATTAAGAGATTTGTTTTTTTAAATTTTTAATATTTTTCATTTTTCCTTCCTTAATAAGAAAAATCTGCATAACTTTCTACAACAGCTTTTTCCTTCAATTTTTTTCTCATATTCTCAATTTTTTTCTTCAATTTCTGGTAAATTTTCCAGTATTTTTTTCATATGTTTTTTTCAATATTTTTTTGCTTCACAATCATTTTTGAATAAGCTCTGGGAAAAATTTCATCATTTAAAAACTAAATTAGGTAAAGATATATAGCCAATTTTTTTAAAAATATATTTTTCCTATTAGATAGTTAATAAGGCTAGTTTTATATACAACTATGCTAGGTAAACCTAGAAGAGCCAATTCCAGTGTAATTGTACCAGAAGTTGCAACTGAAAGTTTACAATCTCCAACTATATCTTTTTAATTTTTTTATCAATAATAATTTCTAAATTAGCATATTTCTTTAAGTTTTCTGTGTATACTAAATCTTGTTCTGAATTTAATTTTTAAAATGAACTTATCATGTTTTTAAATCATTTATTATTTCTTCAAAAAAACTGGTAGCATAGCTTTTTATTTCTTGCCTTCTACTACCTGGAAGTAACAAGATTTTTATCTCCTGTTCTTTCAACTTTTTTTATAGAAATCTGTAAAAGGATTTCCAAAATAGACAGCATCTATATTGTGTTTTTTTATAGAAATCTACTTCCCAAGGGAAGATAACCATTATATAGTCTGCTAATCTTAGTTTCTCAACTCTTTTTTTCTCCCCATATCCAAACCTTAGGTGGAATATAGTAGAAAAATTTTTTTATATCCATAATTTCGTTTTTTTAAAAGCTCTAAAAAAACTTTACATTAAAACCTCCATAATCAACTAAAATTACATTCTCTATTTGATTATCTTTTTATATATTGTAAATATTCATAAGCTTTTTTTGTTTTAAAAAAATTTATATTTTTTTATAGCTTCTGTAAACCCCATAATTGCAAGTTCACTTATATCTTGAAGTATTTCTACTCCTTCTTTTTTTGATTTTTTTCTCCGGCTACTCCAACAAAATCCACATCTTTATATCTTGACTTTACACTTTTTACTAAATATGAAAGATGTAAATCTCCAGAGGCTTCTCCTGTAGAAACAAAAAAATTTCATAAAGTTCTCCTATATTTTTTTAGCAATTATAAAGATATTATTCTTATTTGCTAGTTCTATACATTCTTTCTGATTTAAAAAAATATCATTTTTTTAGCCTGAGCAACTATACCCTTAAAAACCATTTTTGTATAGCTGTTTCCACTGTGTGAAGCCCTATAACAGGGACATCAACTCTCATATCTTGTTGAGGTCTTGACATTTTTTTATTAAGATATTATCTTTATCAGAATACTGTCCAGCTCTCTTTAGAGTTTCATCAGTTCCTTCTATACCTTCAACAGCTATAACTGCCTTATCTCTACATACAACTGTTTGCCCTACATCAACTCTACTTAAAAGTCTTGCAGCTTCAATTCCCATAGAAATAGTTTTTTTCATCATCAGCATCAGGTTTTTCTTTCTGTGTAGCATTTAGCTTCAAAAATAAGTCTTTTCATTGAATAATTTTGAGGTAAAACTTTTATTCCATTTAATCTTATAAATCCAATAATTGCAAAAAGGAGAGTTTCATCTTTTTTGTCAGGGACAATTTCCATTATCTTCTCTCCATATTTGTCAAGTATTAAATTTTTCAAAAAAATTAGCTTTTTTTCAATCTTTCCAAGCATTACAATTTTAGTAATATCATTTAGAAGTAAATATTTTTATTATTTCTCCTATATGTCCAACATTGAACTCTGCATAATTATCTGATTTTTTTATTTCTTCATCAACAGAGGGAAAAAAAGACCTATTGGATACACTGAAATATTACTGTTTTTTTGGTTTCCTCTATGAAGTATAGAGGCAATTTACCATTTCCTACAATAAGTCCTATTTTTCTCCATTATCTAGCTATCCCCCTATCGCTGCTCTTTATAAAATCTACTAGATATTTTTACATTTTTTTATCTTCACTAAAATCTCTTTCAAGTTCTTCTAAAGCATCTTTTAATTGTAGACCTTGTCTAAATAGTATTCTATATGCTTTTTTCAAGTTAGAAATTTCATCATCAGTGAAACCTCTTCTTCTTAAACCTATACTATTTAAACCTCTTATAACCGCTTTTATTCCCTTCAGCTAAAAACGAAAGGACAAATATCTTGGTTTACTCCACTTGCTCCACCTATCATAGAATAAGAACCTATTCTTGTAAATTGATGAATAGGAGTAAGCCCACCAATAATTGCATGACTATCAACTACAACGTGCCCAGCAAGAGTAACATTATTTGCAAGTATACAATCATCACCAATAATAACATCATGAGCTACGTGAACATATGCCATAAGAAGATTTCCACTTCCTATTCTAGTTTCCCATCTATCATCAGTACCTCTATGAATAGTTACAAATTCTCTTATAGAATTGTTATTTCCTATAATAGTTTTTTTGTAGGTTCGCCTTTTATATTTTAAGTCTTGATTTGCTTTTCCTATTGAAACAAAAGAGTAAATGGTATTATTTTCTCCTATCTCTGTTATACCTTCAACAACAACATGAGATTGTAAAACGGTACCTTTTTTTATTATAACGTCTTTTCCAACTATACAGTAAGGGCCTATTGTAACTCCATCTTCTATAATAGCCCCTTCTTCTATGATAGCTGTTTTATGTATATCTACCATTTTTTTCCTCCCTTAAATTTAGAGATCTGCAATTACAAATGTAAAGTTTGCTTCTGCAACTACTGCATCATCTACATAAGTTTTTTTCCAGTTGCTTTGACAAAAATTTCTTTTTAACTTTATCAACTTTTACATCATAAATCAATGTATCTCCAGGTTTAACAGGGTTTTTTTAAATTTAGCACTTTCTATTGCAGCAAAGTAAGGAACTTTTCCTGGGAAATTTTTCCATAACCATAACACCTAAACATTGAGCCATACCTTCTACTATTAATACACCTGGCATAATTGGATGTCCTGGAAAAATGTCCATTAAAAAAATTCTTCATTGATTGTTACATTCTTTTTTTACCTTTTTATTGTTTGATTTTTCTTTGTCCATTTCTAAAAATTCTATCAACTAATAAAAAAATGGGTATCTGTGTGGTATCCTTTTCATTATTTCTAAAACATCTAACATTCCTTTTTTTCCTCCTAAAAACTATTTTTATATTATCAAGAATTTTTTTGCAAATTCAATATCAATAAGGTGTCCTGCTTTAACAGCAATAATATGTGCTCTTATTGGTCTATTTAAAATCTTTAAGTCACCAATAATATCAAGCATTTTTATGTCTTACAAATTCATCTTCAAATCTTAATCCTTCCAGGATTTAAAAACTCCATCTTTTTTTAATAACTATAGCATTTTCTAAAGTTCCACCTAAGGCAAGATTATTTTTGTTTTTAAGTATTCAACTTCATAATCAAAACCAAAGGTTCTTGCTGGAGCAATCTCCTTTTTATAAACTTCTTCAGTTATTTCAAACTCTGCAAGTTGTGATTTTTAAAAATGTATGTTCAAATCTTATTGCATAAGTTAGTTTGTAACCATTTTTCATAAGGTAGAGCAATTATATGTTTATCTCCCTTAGATAAAAAAATATAGGTTCTTTCACAACAATTTCTTCTACATCTTCATCTAATTCAACTATACCACTTTCATGGAATAAGTCTAAAAAAATTTAATAGCACTACCATCACAGATAGGAAGCTCATTCCCACTTAATTCAATTATTAAATCTGTGATACCTGCAACATAAAGAGCTGATAGAAAATGTTCTATAGTAAAGACCATAGCCCCATGTTCATTTTTTTAAATTTGTACCTCTTGTTAAATCGAAAGTATTTCTATAATCTAGAAGTATTTCATTTTTTTCCCTTCAGGCATATTCATCATTCTAAAAAAACTATTCCAGTAGACTTACTAGGAATAAGTTTCATTTTTATTACTTCACCTTTGTGTAGACCTATACCATCATATTCTACTACATTTTTTTAAAGTTTTTTTCTCTTCATATTTTTCCTTTCTAGTTCAATTTAGTTAAAAGTTTATCAGCTAGTATGATAGCCATTTCTCTTGTTTCATCAACATATTGAACATATATCTTTTTAGCATCCATCTTTTTGATGACACCTAAACCAAACTTCTTATGTTTTACTTTGTCTCCTATTTTTAAAAGCCTAATGTATCTAGTACTTTCTTTACATCATCAGGAATTACAATAGTATTTTTTTGTATTTATTTCAGTTTTTCTTCTTTTTCAAATCTCTTAAACTTTTTCAGAATGTCTTGTATCTGAAAAATTCATCATCTTCAAAGTATAATCTTTCTTTTTTTAACTTCTACATCTAAAAAGTTTTTTTCAGGTATTTCTTTTTAAAAAAATACAGAAGGAGTTGCTAATCTATCTTGACCATAGACAAATCTTATTGCTGTATGAGATAAATATAGTTTCTTTTTCTGCTCTTGTTAAGGCAACATAGCAAAGTCTTCTTTCTTCTTCCATTTCTTTCTCGTCAAATGACGCTCTTGCACCTGGGAAGATTTCATTTTTCAAAACCAACTAAGAAAACTATAGGAAATTCTAGACCTTTTTGAGTTATGTATAGTCATCAATTTTTATATAGTCTTTTTTTCATCCTCTAAGTCATCTGTTGCACTGACAAGTGAAACATTTTCTAAATACTCACTAAGTCTTAATACACCAACAACATTTTCTAATTCTAAAATAGAGTTTTTTTAAACTCTTCAATATTCTCAATTCTTGCATCTACATCATCATAAGTTTCTTTGACATAGTCTATATATTTTATCTTATCTAGTAAAGTTTCAACTATGTAAGAGGCAGTTTCACTGTAAGATAAATCTTTCAGTTCCTTTTATTATATCATACATTTCAGAAAGTTTTTTTCTTTTTCCTGTTGCTGTCAGTCCTGAAATGTCCTTTATATGAGAAAGTGCATCAAGTAAATTAAGATTATTTTTCTCTTGCAAAAGGCAATTATTTTTTTCAATTCCTTTTTTCCCCAACTTTTTCTTTTTAGGAACATTAACTATTCTTTTGTAAATTTAATTCGTCTTGTGGATTAACAATAATAGATAGATATGCAATTATATCTTTAATTTCTGCTCTAGAGTAGAAGCTAATTCCACCAAAAGACTTTATGAGGTATATTATATCTTAAAAGTCCTTCTTCAAATACTCTTGATTGCATATTAGTTCTATATAAAATTGTCATATCTTTATATGGAATACCATTTTGATGATTTTTCTTTGATTATATCAATTATCTTACTTACTTCATCTCTTGCATTATCACAAACTAAGACTTTGATTAAGTCTCCTTTTTCCATTTTGTGTCCATAATTTTTTTATCTTTAGAAGATTTATTATTTTTTTAATAAGTTCATTAGCAGCATCTAGTATAGTGCTAGTTGATCTATAGTTTTTCTTCTAGTTTTTATTATTTTAGCGTTCTTATAGTTGTTTTTCAAAAATTAAGGATATTTAATATATTAGCTCCTCTAAATCCATATATACTTTGGTTTTCATCTCCAACAACACATAAATTAGATGATTTTTCTTGCTATTAAATCTATAATTTTTATATTGTAGGTTGTTTGTATCTTGATACTCATCTATCATTATATACTTATATTTTTTTGTATTTTTTTCAAGTATAGAAGAGTTTTTGTAATAATTTATATGTATTTAAAAGTATATCTGAAAAAAATCCATAGCATTACTTTCTATTAAACTTCTATTATATTTTTTTCATAAACTTCTATAATTTGCTTGTTCATAACTGAATATTCTTCAACAGTTTTTTTATTTCTTCTTTTATTTTTTTGAGATTATAGAAATAAGCTCTCTTTCAGTCAATTTATTTCCATTCACAGTTATGTTTTTGACCTTTTAATATAGCTTTTTATTATTCTTTTTTTGGTCATCTGTGTCATATATAGTAAAGTTTGGGTTATAACCTACTTCAGCTGCATACATTCTTAAAAAGTCTCATTCCAAACGAGTGGAAGGTAGAAATTGTACAAGATTTTGCAACCTCTCCTACGAGGTTTTCAACTCTTTCTCTCATTTCCTTAGCTGCTTTATTTGTAAAAAGTTACTGCCAAAAATACTATAAGGACTAATTCCAATGTTTTTCTATCATGTGTGCTATTCTATATGTAATTGTTCTTGTTTTTTTCCAGAACCAGCTCCTGCTAAAAATTAAAATCGAACCATCAATTTGTGAGGCTGCTTCCCTTTGTTTCTCATTTAATTTTTTTCTAATAAGTTCAAGTTCATTTGCATTCCTCCTTATCTTTTTAAATTATAGCATAATTCTTAGTTATAACAAAAATATAAGTTTTTTTATTGACAAATGCTAGAAATAAATGTAGTATTGAGAGAACATTATAAAAAAATTTAGCTTTGAAATAGCATTAGGAGGTTCATATGGAAGAAAAAAATTAAAAAAATTATCTGAAAAAAATATTTAGAAAGAGTGATGGAACTTAGAAGAGAACTTCATAAATATCCAGAAATAGGTTTTGACTTATTTAAAACTGCTGAAATAGTAAAAAAAGAATTAGATAGAATAGGCATTCCATATAAATCTGAAATTGCTAAAACAGGTATAGTAGCCACTATTAAAGGTGGAAAACCTGGTAAAACTGTACTTTTAAGAGCTGATATGGATGCTTTACCACTAACAGAAGAAAGTAGATGTGATTTCAAATCAACTCATGAAGGAAAAAAATGCATGCTTGTGGACATGATGGACATACTGCAGGACTTCTTGGAGTTGGAATGATTTTGAATGAATTAAAAGATGAACTTTCAGGAAATATAAAATTACTTTTTCAACCTGCTGAAGAAGAACCTGGTGGAGCAAAACCAATGATAGATGAAGGTGTTTTAGAAAATCCTAAAGTTGATGCAGCTTTTGGTTGTCATATTTGGCCTAGTATAAAAGCAGGGTATGTAGCTATAAAAGATGGAGCTATGATGTCACACCCTACAACATTTGAAATAATATTTCAGGGAAAGGGAGGACATGCTTCACAACCTGAAAAAACAGTTGATACAGTTATGGTGGCTTGTCAAGCTGTAGTCAATTTTCAAAATATAATCAGTAGAAATATTTCAACATTAAGACCAGCTGTCTTATCTTGTTGTAGTATTCATGCTGGAGAGACACACAATATAATACCTGATAAGTTATTTTTAAAGGGGACTATTAGAAGCTTTGATGAAAAAGTTACAAATCAAATAGTTGATAGAATGGATGAAATTTTAAAGGGCATTACTAGTGCTTATGGAGCTACTTATGAATTTTTTTAGTAGATAGAATGTATCCAGCATTAAAAAAATGACCATGAATTATTTAAATTTTTCTAAAAAAATGCTTTAGAAAATATTTTTAGGAAAAAGACAATGTTGAAGTTATGGAAGATCCTGTAATGGGTTCTGAAGATTTTTGCATATTTTTGGAAAAACATATTCCATCATTTTTTTCTTCTTTGTTGGAGTTAATGATGAGCAATTAGAAAAATGAAAATATGCTTCACCATCCAAAAGTTATTCTGGGATGAAAAGTATTTAATTACAAATATGAAAAACTCTATCTCAATTAGCAGTAGAATTTTTTTAAACTTTAATTGAGAGAGGTAAAAATTATAATGGTATAATAGAGTTGTAACATAAGAGTCTAATAATATAAAATATTTTTTTATGGATGAATTCTCTGTTTCTGTTGCTGCTATTTCTAACTGGGTTAGATAATTCCGTGATGAATGCCAAATTAATGAAAAAAAGCCAATAATGAATATAACTATATGGAAGAAAATCTTAGACTTCGTAAAAAAAGCAGCGGCATTCTTCATGAAGGAGATTGATTAATAGCTTATCGTTTCATTCAAAATAAGAAGGCTTAATATTTACCCTAATGCCTATTACAACTATTTAAAAAAAGAAATTGTATAACATTGATGTTAGTAAAACTATTTAGATGTTACTGTTACAATTTTACTTGACCAGGACAATAATAAAAAAAGAAGAAAAAAAAGGAAAGTGGTAAAAATGAAAAAAATAGAATATTTTATTTCATTTTTATTTTTCAATCTTTTTAATATCATGTACAGATTTAAAATTTATAGGGAAACCTGCTTACGTGTTACCTGAATACGACACTGTTATATACGGACCAATAGAAAATGGAAAAGTAAATAGAATGGGTGTATCAAAAAAATAACATAGAAAAAAATGAATAATAATATATTAAGTAAATATGGAATAACTTTTCAATCTTCAAATAGAATATATGCAATGGGTAATTCCACTAAATATTATTATATAAAAATTTTTATAATGATTTCAAGTTTACATTGAAAGGAAAAGAATATATTATACAAAAAAAGAAAAAAATTAAAATAAAAGAAGATAAATCTATAATTAAATATGAATATCCAATACCAGTAGATATAACAAAAAAAACGATGAAAATGAATATATTTTTAGACATAGGAGAAATAGAAATATTAGATAGAAATGGAAAAAAATAATAAAAAAATAAAGAAAAAAATACCACCTTTTTTTATTTAAAAAAACATTATATGTATCTTTAATATCTAAAAAAATATTTATTATAATGGATGGGCAGAAGATTATCCAGGAAATTTAAATGAATTAAAAAAATTAAAAAAAGTAATTTAATTTTTTTATAGGTAGCCCTAAGAAATTTTTATTAGGCTACTTGTTAAGAAATTAAAAATTAAAGGACAAGATTTTTTTCTATAAAAGGTGGAAATATTATAGGTAATGATGTAAATATAAATGTAGCAAATTTACATCTTGAAAGTTTACAAGATAAAGAGAAATCAAGACATAATGGTCTCAATGTTTCAGCTGGAAGTTCATCTGTAGGAGCAGGTGTAGAATATGGAAATCATGATAAATCATGGGTAAATGAACAAAGTTCAATAATTGGAAAGAATAGTGCGAATATTACTGTTGAAGGAAAAAAACAAATTTAATAGGTTCAGTAATAGGAGGAGGAAATACTACATTAAGAACAGGTGAATTAGAATATTCTGATATTCATGATAAAGATAAAGGATATAACTTTGGTATTAATGGAAGTGCTTCATTTAGTAAAAAAACGATAAAGATGAATGGAATATATCAAAAGTCTATTGGAGCAAACTATGGAGTAACAGACAGAGAACAAATAAATAGAGCAACAATAGGAGCAGGAACAGTAATAGTTGACGGTAAAACAGTCAATCCAAATATCAATAGAGATGAAAGTAAGATTCAAATAGTAACTAGAGATATCAATGTTGGAACAGTTGGAGTTGAATATAAAGAAAATAGAAGAAAATGGAGTGATGTATCAGATATAATGGGAGAATATGGAAAGACTCTAGGTAGTGACTTAGATAAAATGACTGATGGAAAGTATGATTTAAAAGAATAAACTAGGTCAAGGAGCTTCAGATATTATATTTGAGATTGAAAAAAAGTATTAGATCATGATTTAAAAAAAATGGAATTTTTTTGGAATAGTACCAACAAAAAGAATATACAGGAGGAATTACGGGTCAATTACAGTCATCTAAGAAACGTTATATTGATGGAGAACAAGAACTAGTATATGCTGAATTAACAGTAGTAATGGATAAAAAAATGGAAAGCCATTACTTGATAGAAAAGGAGCATTATTAGTAGATAGTAAAACTAAAATTGTAGGACCTAATGACAAAATAGATAAAAATGTAAGAATTAAGCCATTGCCAGCGAATGGAGTATTTAATAGCCCAAGTGAGGCAGTTGCAGGAGCTGCCGCTGCGACATTTACTCCAGATGAAGATGCAGCATTAAGAAGAGGAGAGACAATAAAGATGTTAGTAATTCGTAATAAGAGTGCAAGTGCAATAATGGACACAACAGAAACATTGGTAACAAAATTAGGAGGTTTACTAGGAAATCAAAATTGGGGAGCAAGAAGTATGGAAAATATATATAGAGCACATCCAGAATTGCTAGCAAACAATAATTGGCATAGTCAATCCTCAATAAATGGGACAGCAGCATTTTTACATATGGGAAAAAGATCCAGAAGGCAGAGCCCTACTAACCAATAATGTAGAAAGATTAGGTTTAAAAAGGAATGGCAATAACAAAGATAGGTTATACAAAATTAGGAAATTTACTACATGGATTAAATTCAAATGTAGACCTATTCTATATGAGAAACCAAAAAGAGCCAGTATCATTTTTTTGCAGCATGGGGGATGCCAGCTAATACAAATGAAACAGGACATGATAATAACAGATATAATATTAACCGTTTTAAATTAAATAAAAAAATACAGGAATGTATGAAATAAATAATGTGCCAATATATAATTATCAAATGAGAATGATGGATGGAAAAAGATCAAAGAAGTATAATAGAAAGATGGAAAGATAAAAAGAACCCAAGAAAAAAAGAATAGGAGGAAAATAAATGAAAAGTTTTTTTAGCATTAATAATTTTTAATATTTTTTTAACAGCATGTACAAATACAAGATATTATTATTATCCAGAAAACTATAAAAAAACAGTGATATATCTATATCAGCAAGTCTAGTAGAATTTGGTAAAGAAGATTCTGCTCTTGACTATATATGGGTATTAGACTTAAGAGATCATTATGATGAAAGACATGATGTAAAAAAATTTTATCTTCAAAAAAATAAAAAAATAATCAACAATGGAAAAGAGTATATAATTAAAACAGAACCTAACTCAGAACATATATATATATATAAACAGGGTATAATAATAACAGGAGATTTTTACAGCTTATATAGGAAAAAGTGCAACTAGATAATGGAAAGATAATAGATATACCTCCATTAAAAATTTAAAAAAACATGTTCTTATAGAAAAAAATATAATGGGTTAGATGATGTTTTTTTAGTAAAGGTGTTCCAAGAAAAGAAATATTTAGTGGAACAGTAGAAGATTATAAGAAACAAAAAGAAATAATTAATTTTTTTATAGGTAGCCTAAGAATTTTTATTAGGCTACTTGTTAAAGAATTAAATACAATGAATTGGCATAGTCAAGGTTCAATAATATATGGAACAGCAATGATACATTTTTTTAGATACAGATGAAGGAAAAGAAATAGCTAAAAAAATCTAGGAGTCATGGGTATAAAAAGGAATAGCGATAACAGCACTAGGTTATGGAAAAATTAGATAAAAGGATGAAAGGACTAGATACAGGAGCACAATTATATTATATGAGAAATATAGGAGACTGGGTATCAGCCGTAGCAGCTCAAGGAATGCCAACAAATACAAATGGTTATTGGCATGATAATGTAAGCTATAATGATGATAGCTATAGATTAAATGAAAAAAACAGGTATATATGAAAGAAAAAAACTATAACAATTGTAAGAGATGGAAAAGAAGAAAAAGATAGCAGTACCAAATTATGAATATAAGATAGGCGAAATGGATGGAAAAAGATATGAGAAGTATATTTGAAAGATGGAAAGATAAAAGAACCCAAGAAAAAAAGATATGGAGGTAAATAATGAAAAAAATATTTATAAGTTTAGTATCTTTATTAGTTTTTTTACTTCATGTGTATTACATGTGTATAGATTCACTTCAGTGAATTATAATAATAGTAGAATTTCTATATCAGCAGGATTGGTGAATTCAGAAGATGAAAAAGTCTCCAGTTGAATATATAGGGGTATCAGATGTTAGAAGTAATGTTAATACTCCTCATAAGGTCAAGATACTATCATCAACCATAAAAAAATTATTGATAGTAATAATAAAGAATATATAGCAAAAACTAACTCAAATAGTGGATATATACATATATATAAGCAAGGAGTAATAATAACAGATGATTTTTAAAAGCCTATATAGGAAAAAGTACAGTTAGATGATGGAAGAATAATAGATATACCTCCACTTTCATTTAAGAAGACAGTATATGTAGAAAGATATAGTGTAATCTCAGATACAATAAATGCTGGAGGAAGAGGAAAAAGAAATATTTAGTGGAACAGTGGAAGATTATAAGAAACAAAAAGAAATAATTAATTTTTTTATAGGTAGACTAAGAATTTTTCTTAGGTTACTTGTTAAAGAATTAAATATGATGAATTAGCATAGCCAAGGTTTAATATATGGAAAAAGCAGCAAGGAACAATAAGATATAATGTAGCAATAAATTCATTATATAAGAGTGATAAAGGGAAAGAATTATTAGCATATAATTTAGAAAATTCAAGTTTAGTTGGAATTGCAATAACACCAAATATGGTTAATGATTTAAATTCAAAAATTCACTTTTTATAAATTTAATGAAGAAAAGACTAAATGAAGAAAACGAAGAAAAAAAGGATGGAAACCACTTCCATTAATAAATTTTAGTACACAAGTAAATCCAAATGATAATGTTCCAAAGTATTTAGGGAATAAACCAAATGTAGAGGGTTGGCAAAATCATCCAGTTGCTAACTATAATCTTAAAGATTATGAATATGATGAAGAAACTAGAACGTATAAGAGAAAAAAACTGATGAAACTGGAAAAACCTATTCCTAATACTACAGTAATTATAGAAGAAATGATAGATAAATACAAGAAATTTAATTATAACCCTGAGGAGGTAAAAAAATGAAAAAAATTAATATTTTTTTGTTTATAATGATATTAACTTTAACAGGATGTAAAACAGTTGAAATAAGTACATCTTATGGATATAAAGTAACTAATCAAAAAGAAAAAAAGTAATTTTTTTGATAGAGTACAAATAGATGGGAACATAATCAATAATTTAAAGGGAGAAAAAAAGAACCTTTAGAAAGTATAAGTATTATAAGTAAGGATAAAAAAATAATGGTATAAAAAGAAACTCCAAAGAAAATAAAAAAATAATTTCTAATAACAAAGAATACTTAGTAAGTGTAGATTTTTAAATATAATACAATCTATCCTGTATATAATAAAGGAATAATAATTGACTCCGACAGTTTTTATTTTTAGAGATAGGAAATATAAAATTTAAAGATGGGACAATCTTATATATTCCACCTTTATTATTTAAAAGACATATATATGTGTATAAGATAAATAAATTTTTTTAGACACTTTAAATCAAAAATGTAAGTAAAGAAGAATTGTTTTTTTGGAACAATAGAAGAATATAGAGAGTGGAAAGAGAAAAAAATATGAAATAAATAATTCTTTTTAAAGAGCTTAAACTAATTCCTAAGTTATTTATTAAACTACTCAAATCAATAATTTAAAAATCAGATATATTATGGTATGTTGAAGAAGTAGTTAACGGAGAAAAAAAGTTTTTAGTACCTAAGCTATATTTGACTAAGAATACTTTAAATTCAATAACAGAAGAACAAGGTAATATTATAAAAAGCAGGAGGAAGTTTTGTTGTAAATAATGCTTCTATTGTAGATAATAGTGGAAAAAAATAATAGCTAAAAAAATAATGTATTAATAAAATCTAAAAAAATATTTATCAAAAATGCAACATATTCAGATACAGGAATTTATGCAAATGATGTAGCTTTTAATAGCAAAAGGAAAATATAGAAAAATATTGGTGGAAATATTGTTGCAGATGATAATGTTTTTTTATGTATAGTGAAAATGGAGATATAAAAAAATAGTAAGAAATTATCTATACATGAAAAATGACTATCATAATGTTTTTCACTGATGTTAGAGGCAGCGGAAATATTGTAGGAAATAATATCTCTATTGTTGCTAATAATGTAGAAAACCTAGGTGCCGATATAAAAGCTGAAAATAAAATAGAAATAGGTGCAAAAAAGAATCTACTTATAGGAAATCTTGAAGCTGTTGATAAAAAAAGTAAAAGATGGTGGAAAAAGATTATGTATCAGATGAAAAAGAGAACTAATGTAGGAAGTAATTTAAATGCTAAGGACATAAGTTTAACATCATTAGGCGATATAGGAATAAGTGGTTCAAATATAGTTGCAACTAATGAGGCAAGTATACAAGCTAAGGGAGATATAGCTGTAGTAGCAGGAAAAGATTCTATTTCACATAAGGAAAAAAACATAGTAAGAGTAAAGGTTTTGGACGTTCAGAATCAAGTACAGATATAAAGTATAATGAAAAAAACTTGTTCCAACACAAATAATAGGAAAAGATGTTAATATTACAAGTGAAAAAAATATTACAGTAGTAGGAAGTAATCTATTAGCAGAAAAATAAATTAAATGTAGGAGCTAAAGAAGATATTAATATTATAAGTGGAAAACAAGGGTCATCGGAAGTGCATCAAAAAAACTAAAAACAGGTTTTATGAAATTAAGTGGAAGAATGAGCTTAGAAGATAATTTGAAATATGAAAATATATCTTCAAATGTACAAGCTGGAAAAAGAAGTAAATTTAGTATCTGAAAAAAATGTAAATGTACTTGCTTCAAATATATCTTCAAAAGAAAAATATTAATATTTTAGCAAAAAAAGATGTAAATATATTGGCTGGAGATAATGTTGAAGAAAAATTACAAAAAGAAACAAAAATACAGAACATTATTATTTGCAGATTTTTAAAGGCTTAAATTTTTGAAATAGGAGCAAAAGTAAAAGGAAGTCAAACAAAAGAAGGAATACATAAAACAACAGTTGCTTCAAGTAATATAGATGCTGGTAAAGATTTATATATTAAAAAGTGGAAATGATACAACTGTACAAGCTGCTAATTTTTATTAGTGAAAATATGTTAATTAATGCTGGTCAGAAATTAAATATAATTGATAAAAAAAGATACTTTTTAGGAGAAATTATTCTTCAAAAAGAAATTGAGTTAAAAATTAGCATTAGGAGTAAAAACTGAAGGAATAAAAAGAAACTCTAAAAATCTTCATTAGATGTAGTTAAAAAAATTCAAAAGAGCTTTTTAAAAAAATGCCAAAAAAATAGCCCAAAAAAACTGTTAAGTGGAAAAGATTTAAATGAAGCATTAGCAGGAAATGAAGGAGCAATAGAAGAGGCAAACTTAATTGCTAATGGGCCTAAAAGTGGAAATGCTGAAACAGGAGTATATTTAAGTGGAAGTTTTATAAATACAAAAAGGAAATTCAAATATAACTAATAGTGTTGGAAGTAAACTAATATCTCAGAATAATCTTACTTTAAAAAAAGTGGAGATGATGTAAACTTAACAATGGTTGATATTATTTCAAAAAATATTTCTATTGATGCAGGCAAAAATATTAATATATCTGCTGGAAAGTCTACTGAAGAAAATAATGAAAGCACAAAGTCATTAAGTGGAACCTATAACTTGTTGACAGATCAATTTAGTATAGGAGCAAATGCAACAAAAAGATAAATTAGAGGCAGAAAAATTATAGTAATACTAAAATTATTGGAGAAAATATTAATATCAAGGGAAAAAGATTTAACTGTTAAAAGGAGCTAATATTGAAGGTAATAATGTAAATATAAATGTAGTAAATTTACATCTTGAAAGTTTACAAGATAAATTAAAATCAAAAACATCAAGGGTATAATGTTTCAATTGGAAAAAAACTTCTTTGGGAATGGGAAAAAGAATATTCAGCTGGTTTAGGTATGGAATATGGAAATTATGATAAATCATGGGTAAATGAGCAAAGTTCAATAATTGGAAAGAATAGTGCAAATATTACTGTTGAAGAAAAAAACAAATTTAATAGGTTCAGCAATAGGAGGAGGAAATACCATATTAAGAACAGGTGAATTAGAATATTCTGATATTCATGATAAAGATAAAGGATATAACTTTGGTATTAGTGGAAGTGCTTCATTTAGTAAAAAAAGAAAATGGGATGAAAATACTCAAACTACAACTGAAAGGATAGCAATATCAAAAAAATGGAGGATTAAATTATGGAGCAACAAATAAAGAACAAATAAATAGAGCAACAATAGGAGTAGGAACAATAATAGTTGAAGGAAATACAGTTAATCCAAACATCAATAGAGATGAAAGTAAAGCACAAGAAGTAACAAAAAGATATAAATGTAGATAAAAATTTCTCTACAATATTCTGATAATACAAAGAAATGGTCAATGGATTCAGTAGAAGAAACATTGGGAGAACAATTTAAGAATTTGACAGTAGCACCAATGTATGGATTAATTAACAAATTAAAATTGGATGAAAAAAAATTTAAAAGTATTTGAATCTGTAAACACCCCTTATCTTATGAAGATAACAAAAAAATTCAGAAGATGATGTGCCTATGCCAGAAGAAGAGAAGGAATAGATTTCAGTAAACCATTAGATAAATCAATAAATGTCTATGTAACTGGAATGGCTACTAATTATGAGGATGCTAAAACAGAACTTCTTAAACATAATATAAAAAGAGATTATTATGATAATAATTTAAAAAAATATGAAAGTAGGAGAAACAAGAAAATATCTACTATTTCATAATGACACGAGAGGTTTTATAGGAGATGTTATAGAATGTGGATTTGATAAATTTGGTGTAAAAAGGAAATAACCATATATATAGTAAGGCAGCTCAACAATTAGGAGAAATGTTATTTAGAAATAAAGGTAATTTCCCAACAACAACATTATTTAGCCAAGGAAATATTCAATACTATGCAGCTTTTAAATTATTTAGAAGATAAATATGGAGAAGGAGTATTAGAAGATATAATAGGAACGAATCATTACAATTCTTATGCTTCTCCATTAAAAAGAAATGATTTTTATAAATTTCTTACAATCTAGGAGAATAAAAAGCAACAGTAGATAGTAAAAATGATAAAATGGATGGAGTTGCAAATATAGTAGGAGGAAATGCTGGAAATGTAATAAGAGATAAGCATTTAGAAGAACTTTTTAATATAGATAAAGTAAGAGCTCAAGAAGAAGGAAAAAAACATTTTATATTAATAAACAAAAAAATTAAATCCATTTACAGCACATAGTTTTTATATATGCAGGGCAAGAAACAACAACACCAAGTTATAGGAAATGGCAAAAGATAAGAAATGGATATGATGGTATCTTAAGATTATTTAACAGTGATACATATAAAGATTTCTTTAATAATAAGAAAGAAGAAAAAAATGGAAGTGATAAAAATGAAAAAAATAGAATAAAAATATTTAGCTTTATTTACAATAATGTTTATATTCTCAGCTTGTTCTGGACTATTTAAATTTAAACCATATTTTTATAACATTTGTATATAGTCATGGTGTATATGGAATATTAGAAAATGAAAAAGGTTAATAGAATGGGAGTTCCGAAAAAAATAATATAGATAAAATGGACTATATTATATCAAATAAATATGGAATAAAAGTTTAATACAGGAAATAGAATATATGCTAATGAAGATTCACAAACATACTATAATATAAAGTTTTATAATGATTTAAAATTTATATTAAATGGAAAAAGAATATATTATACCAAAAAGAAAAAAAATAGTAAGAAAAGAAAGAAATCAAGTGGATATTCGGATAGAGTATAGCTATCCAGCACCAGTGGATATAACAAAAAAACAAATGACGATAGCTATATACTAGAAATAGGAGAAATAGAAATATTAGATAAAAAAATGGAAAAAGTAATAAAAAGCAAAAGAAAAAAATACCTCCTCTTGTATTTAAAAAAATTTATTATAGAGTTTTTAATAAAAGAGTTATGGAGGAAGTGAGGATATTTATTATAGAGGTTGGGCTGAAGATTATCCAAAAAGACCCAAGTACATTAAAAAAAATATATTAATAATTTAATTTTTTTATAGGTAGCCTAAGGAATTTTTCTTAGGTTACTTATTAAGAGATTAAAGTTATACGAATATTACTGTTGAAGGAAAAACAAATTTAATAGGTTCAGTAATAGGAGGAGGAAATACCACATTAAGAACAGGTGAATTAGAATATTCTGATATTCATGATAAAGATAAAGGATATAACTTTGGTATTAATGGAAGTGCTTCATTTAGTAAAAAAAGAAAAATGGGATGAAAAATACTCAAACTACAACTGAAAGGATAGCAATATCAAAAAATGGAGGATTAAATTATGGAGCAACAGACAGAGAACAAATAAATAGAGCAACAATAGGAGTAGGAACAGTAATAGTTGATGGTAAAACAGTTAATCCGAACATCAATAGAGATGAAAATAAAGCACAAGAAGTAACAAAAGATATAAATGTAGATAAAATTTCTCTACAATATACAGACAATAGAAGAGATTGGAGTTTAGGTAGTGTACAAGATATTTTTAGGAGAATATTTAAAAAAATATTGTAATAGAACCAATAGAAGAACTAAATCAAAAAAATTAAAGCTATACGAAAAAAATATGATTTCTTTAAATCAAATACACCAAGATATAAATACGTTGTTGAAAAAGACTTAGATGGAAACATAATAAGGCATGATCCAGAAAGATTAGCTGATAATGCAATTTTTGATAAAGGAAGTGTAGCACATATAAATGGAATGAATACAGATTTAAGTTATGCACTTGATGAAGTAGAGAGACAACACTTAATGGAAAATTTAGAAGATTATGAATTAAGTAAATTAGAAAGGGGGAAAAAGAAAGAATTTATAGTATTTCAAAAATGAAACACATGGGAATTGGAGTGATTTAGTTGAAAGTGCTTATGATAAGTTTGGAATAAAAGGAAAAAGAAAGATATATAGTAATGCAGCAAAAAGAAGTTGGTGAAACAATGTATTTAAATAGAGATAGAATAGATGATTTTTACAATGTTTAGTCAAGGAAATATACAATGGAGAGCAGGATTAGAATACATAGAAGAAAAAAATATGGAGAAGGAATATTAGAAGAAATAACAATAAAGAAATACCATTCATTAGGTTCTCCATATAATGCAAAAAGATTTAATAATGTTTTTTTGAGAAATAAAGAAATGATAAAAAAATCCTGATTATACAAATATAGAGATAAAAAAATGATAATTTAGACTTAGTAACTAATGTGGCTGGATTTAATGGAACTTCAATAGTTAGTAGAGATGAAAAAAACTACAAGATAAAATAAATAATAATATAAAAATATGATATATGGGAGCCACATAGTAGTTATACAGCTGGAACAAGACCAACATCAAAAAAATTAAATATAGAGCATGGCAATTACCATTAATAGGAATAGATAAAATATTAAGATTATTTAATCCAAAAGAATATTTTTGATAAAGAAAAAAATATAATCCAACAATAAATAAAGGAGCTGATGAAAATGATAAAAAAATAGTTTTAAATTTATAGTTTTAATTATTTTTAGTTATAATTGCTAATGCTTGTTCTAGTAATAGCAATAGTTTTTTTGGGGATTTAAACCACATTTTTTTCAACTGGAACTTATATTCACTCTTATGCAATAATAGAAGATGGTAAGGTAAATAGAATGGGAATACCTAAAAAAAGATATTTATAAAATGGATAGTATAATAAATGATAAATACGGAATTCAATTCATAGATGATGAACGAATTGCTCCTAAAGATCATAATGAAAAATTATAGAATAAAAATTTTATAATGACTTTAAAATGACAGTAAATGGAAAAAGAATACATAATACCTAAAGAAAAAAATAAGATATTCAGCATATGATTATGATTTAGAATTACCAGTAAAAAAATAGCACATACAAACTATAATGAATATATATTAGATATAGGAGAAATAGAAATTATTGATACAGATGGAAAAAAATAATAAGACCAAGAACTAAAAATACCACCAATATTATTTAAAAAAACCATAAATAGAACTTATGTAAATGATATAACTGGAAGTGATTATGATGTATATTATAATGGTTGGGCAGAAGATTATCCAAAAGATCCAAGTACCTTAAAAAAATGTATAATAATCTTGAAAAAAATTTGGTAAATTAAAAAAATATAAAAAAAATAAATAGTTTAATTTCTTACAGGTAACCTAAGGAATTTTTCTTAGGTTACTTATTAAGAGATTAAAGTTAAAGAACAATATTTTTTTCTATAAAAGGTGGAAATATTATAGGTAATGATGTAAATATAAATGTAGCAAATTTACATCTTGAAAGTTTACAAGATAAAAGAGAAATCGAGACATAGTGGTTTCAATGTTTCGGCTGGAAGTTCATCTGTAGGAGCAGGTGTAGAATATGGAAATCATGATAAATCATGGGTAAATGAGCAAAGTTCAATAATTGGAAAGAATAGTGCGAATATTACTGTTGAAGGAAAAAAACAAATTTAATAGGTTCAGTAATAGGAGGAGGAAATACGACATTAAGAACAGGTGAATTAGAATATTCAGATATTCATGATAAAGATAAAGGATATAACTTTGGTATTAATGGAAATGCTTCATTTAGTAAAAAAACGATAAAGATGAATGGAATATATCAAAGTCTATTGGAGCAAACTATGGAGTAACAGATAGAGAACAAATAAATAGAGCAACAATAGGAGCAGGAACAGTAATAGTTGATGGTAAAACAGTCAATCCAAATATCAATAGAGATGAAAGTAAGACTCAAATAGTAACTAGAGATATCAATGTTGGAACAATTGGAATTGAGTATAAAGAAAAATAGAAGAAAATGGAGTGATGTATCAGATATAATGGGAGAATATGGAAAGACTCTAGGTAGTGACTTAGATAAAAATGACTGATGGAAAGTATGATTTAGAGAATAAACTAGGTCAAGGAGCTTCAGATATTATATTTGAGATTGAAAAAGTACTAGATCATGATTTAGGTAATAAATTTATAGGTTTAATACCAACAAAGGAATATGGTGGAGGTATAGTCGGACAATTACAACAATTTAAAACTCGTTACTTTGATGGAACACAAAAATTATATCTAACAGAGACAGAAATAATGAAAGACGAAAAAAAGGAAATATAATGTTTGATAAAGATGGAATTCCATTATTAAGTACAAAAAAACAAGAGAATTAAAAACCTGGCGAAACAGTAGAAAAAGATGTAAGAAAAAGTAGTAACATTAAATGGAGTATTTAATAATAAAATGGAGGCAATAGCAGGAGGATTAGCTTCAACAATTACAGCAGATGAAAATAAAGCATTATTAGCTGGAAAAACAATAAAATCAGTAGTGATTCATAATGAAAGTGGAGGTCTTTTAGTAGATGCAACAGAAACGTTAGTAACAAAATTTGGAGGTTTACTAGGAAATCAAAACTGGGGAGCAAAAAAACTAGAAAAAATGTTTAAAGATAATCCGTGGATAATGGAAAAGATGAATTGGCATAGCCAAGGTTCAATATATGGAGCAGCAGCAATGATACATTTCTTAGATACAGATGAAGGAAAAGAAATAGCCAAAAAAAATCTAGGAGTCATAGGTATAAAAGGAATAGCAATAACAGCACTAGGTTATGGAAAATTAGATAAAAGGATGAAAGGACTAGATACAGGAGCACAATTATATTATATGAGAAATATAGGAGACTGGGTATCAGCCATAGCAGCTCAAGGAATGCCAACAAATACAAATGGTTATTGGCATGATAATATAGGATATAATGATGGACATTATAAATTAAACATAGACTCAGGTATATATGAAAGAAAAAAAAATAACAATCATAAGAGATGGTAAAGAAGAAGAAATAGCAGTCCCAAATTATAATTATAAGATAGGCGAAATGGACGGAAAAAGATATGAGAAGTATATTTGAAAGATGGAAAGATAAAAGAATCCAAGAAAAAAAAGGTATGGAGGTAAATAATGAAAAAAATATTTATAAGTTTAGTATCTTTATTACTTTTTTTACTTCATGTGTATTACATGTGTATAGATTTACTTCAATAAACTATAATAATGATAAAATCTCAATAAAAAGCTAATTTAGTAGATGAACAAAAAGAAAAATTCTCCTTTAAATTATATATACATATATGATAAAAAGAGTAATGCTACAGAGCATCATAAAATAAAAAAATATTGTCTCCAACAATAAAAAAATAGTAAGTAATGGTAAAGAATATGTTATAAACCCCTAATTCAGAAACTATACATATATATAAGCAAGGAGTAATAATAACAGATGATTTTTAAAGCCTATATAGGAAAAAGTACAGTTAGATGATGGAACAATAATAGATATACCTCCACTTTCATTTAAGAAGACAGTATATGTAGAAAGATATAGTGTAATTTCAGATACGATAAATGCTGGAGGAAGTGGAAAAAGAAATATTTAGTGGAACAGTTGAAAATTATAAGAAACAAAAAGAAATAATTAATTTTTTTATAGGTAGCCTAATGAATTTTTCTTAGGCTACTTGTTAAAAATTAAATACGATGAATTGGCATAGTCAAGGTTCAATATATGGAGCAGCAGCAATGATACATTTCTTAGATACAGATGAAGGAAAAGAAATAGCCAAAAAAATCTAGGAGTCATAGGTATAAAAAGGAATAGCAATAACAGCACTAGGTTATGGAAAAATTAGATAAAAAGGATGAAAGGACTAGATACAGGAGCACAATTATATTATATGAGAAATATAGGAGACTGGGTATCAGCCATAGCAGCTCAAGGAATGCCAACAAATACAAATGGTTATTGGCATGATAATATTGGCTATAATGATGATAGTTATGAATTAGAAGAAGGTATGTACATAAGAAAAAAACAATAACAATTGTAAGAAATGGAAAAAGAAGAAAAGATAGCAGTACCAAATTCTGAATATAAGATAGGCGAAATGGATGGAAAAAGATATGAGAAGTATATTTGAAAGATGGAAAGATAAAAGAATCCAAGAAAAAAAGGTATGGAGGTAAATAATGAAAAAAATATTAATAAGTTTGATATCTTTGATTATTTTTAACAGCTTGTGTATCAGCTAGATACAGTTATTATCCTATTAGTAGTTATAGAAGTGATAAAATTTCTATATCAGCAGGATTAGTAAGTGCAGAAGATGAAAAATTCTCCAGTTGATTATATATGGGTATCTGATAAAAAGAGGTTATGTTGGAAACTCTCATTATGCTAAAATACTATCTCCAACAATAAAAAAATAGTCGATAAAAAAATAAAGAATATATAATAAAAAAATGATTTTTTTATAATGAACATATATATATATATATAAGCAAGGAGTAATAATTACAGATGATTTTTAAAAGCTTATATAGGAAAAGTACAATTAGATGATGGAACAATAATAAATATACCCCCACTTTCATTTAGAAAAAAATGTCTATGAAGAAAGTTATAACCCAGTTACAGATACAATAAATGCTGGAAGAAGAACAAAGAGGCTATTTAATGGAACGATAGAAGAATACAAAGAATACAAGAATCAAAAAGAAATAATTAATTTTTTTATAGGTAGCCTAAGGAATTTTCTTAGGCTACTTGTTAAAGAATTAAATATGATGAATTGGCATAGTCAAGGTTCAATATATGGAGCAGCAGCAATGATACATTTCTTAGATACAAATGATGTGAAAGAAATAGCAGTACCAAATTATAATTATAAGATAGGCGAAATGGACGGAAAAAGATATGAGAAGTATATTTCAAAGATGGAAAGATAAAAAGAACCCAAGAAAAAAAAGGTATGGAGGTAAATAATGAAAAAAATATTTATAAGTTTAGTATCTTTATTAGTTTTTTTACTTCATGTGTATTACATATATATAATTTTTTTCTTCGATAAACTATAGGAATGATAAAATTTCTATAGATACAAATTTATTAAATTCTCAAAAAAGAGAATTCTCCTTTGGATTATATATGGATATCTGACAAAAAGAAGTCACGTTGGAAATAATCATAGAATTAAAAATATTATCTCCAACTATAAAAAAATAATAAGTAATAGCAAGGAATATATACTGAATACTAATCCTAATTCAGAAGTTATTAGTGTATATAAGCAAGGAGTAATAATAACAGATGATTTTAAAGCCTATATAGGAAAAAGTACAGTTGGATGATGGAACAATAATAGATATACCTCCACTTTCATTTAAGAAAACAGTATATGTAGAAAGATATAGTGTAATTTCAGATACAATAAATGCTGGAGGAAGAGGAAAAGAAATATTTAGTGGAACAGTAGAAGATTATAAGAAACAAAAAGAAATAATTAATTTTTTTGACAAATCTCATTAAAGGTGTATAATGTATGAAATTTATTTTTTTAAGGAGATTTATTATGAGTGACAAAACAAACTAAAATTTTAGGATGGTTAGGGACAACATTATCAATTTTTGATGTATGTTTCATATATTCCCCAAATAATGGGAAATTTGAATGGTAATAAAACATCATTTGTACAACCTTTAGTTGCTGCAATTAACTGTACAATATGGGTTTGCTATGGATTTTTTTAAAAAAAGAATAGAGATTTACCATTAGCTTTTAGCTAATTTACCTGGAATTATTTTTTTGGATTGATTGCTGCATTTACAGCACTTTAGTAGAAATGGAGTTATCGTAAATTTGGATATTTACAATAACTCCATTTTTTTATTGCATATTGAATTTTATTGTGAAACAAGTTCCTTGTTCTAATTCACTTTCAAGATCTATAGTAGCTGAATGAAGGTCTACTATTTTTACCATTGAAAGTCCTAATCCACTTCCTTTATTCTCTTCTTTATTTCTTGAATCGTTAACTTGGAAGAATCTTTCCCAAATAAATTTTTTTATTTTTCTTCAGATATTCCTATACCATTATCTCTAATTTTTTTAATACTGCAGTTTTACCTTCTCTTATTAGTGAAACTTCAATATTTGTTTTAGTAAATTTTACAGCATTCATTAGAATATTTAAAAAAATACTCTTTCTAACATAATTTTTATTACCTTGTATTCTTAAATCTTTTTTTCAACATTGTACACTAGATTTAAATTTTTTTACTTTCTAATAGAGGTTTATAGTCTTCTAAAAAGTTGTAAAACTATATTTGAAAGATTTATTTTTTTCTTTTTTTCTATTTCTTTTTTTGTCTTTCAAGTTTAGAAAGTTCCATAATTTGATTTATTAAATTAGTCATTCTTTTAGCATGTCTATTAATAACTTCTAATGATTCTTTAGTTTCTTCTAAAGTATCTGAATACTGTAAAAGCATAATCACTTTGAGCTAGAATAACTGTTATAGGAGTTCTTAGCTCATGAGAAACATCAGAACTAAATTGTTTTTTTCATGTATAAAAAAACTTCTTCTACTGTATCCAACATTTCATTGAAAGTTGATGCCATTTTATGAATTTCATCATCGTTAGAATCTTCTAACTCTATTCTGTTTGAGAAATCTTTACTTCTCTTTATTTCTAAAAGCAGTGTTAGAAATTTGTTTAACGGGTTTGAAAGCATTTTTTTATTATTCTATATCCAACAATAACAACAAAAATTATAAATAAGACACTTAGAGCGATAGCAATATTCCAAAAAGTCTCTATTTCTTTTTGAACTTTACCTAAAGGATATATACCTCTAATCCAATCATCTTCATCTTGTAACCTAGTGTCATAGTAGAGGAATTTTTTTATTTTCTACCTGATATATATTAATATCTTCTATTGAAAATGCTAAGGCTATATCAAAATCTTTAGGAAACTTACCAGCAATTATTTCATTTTTGTTCATTATATTTTTATATAGTATATTCCATCATTAAAATTTTCAAATTTTTTTCAGGATCTTCATAGATTTCTTCAACTGCTTCTACAAGTTCTTTTTGGCTTAAATCATTTACAACTTTATCTTCTATCAAAATTAAAGAGGATAAAAATTATTAAAAAAATAATATAACAATTACTGATGAAAACCAAACTGTAACTCTTATACTTACTGGAATCCTTGATAAAAAAATCTATTCATCTTCTTTAAGAACATAACCTAATCCTCTTTTTTTGTATGAATAAGTTGTTTTGAATTTCCAATATCTATTTTTCTTACGAATATTTTTTTATTAAAACATCTATGATATTAGATTCACCTTCATAACCATAATCCCATACACTATCTCTAATTTTTATCTCTACTTAATACATGCCCTTTGTTTTTGAATTAAATATTCTAAAAACTTCATATTCTTTTCCCTGTCAATTCTATATTCTTTCCACCTCTAACAACAGTCTTTTTTTCGCTATGTCTATACATAGGTCATCTATTTCCATTGTATTTGATGTATTACCATATTTTCTTCTTACTAAGGCTCTAATTCTTGCTAGAAGTTCACCAAAAATCAAAAAGGTTTAATTAAGTAATCATCAGCACCTAAATCTAAGCCTTTAATTTTATCTTCTATACTATCTCTTGCTGTTAGCATTAAAACAGCTGTTTCATTCTTATTTTCTCTTAATTTTTTTAATAACTTCATAACCATTTACTTTAGGTAACATGATATCTAGTACGATTAAATCATAAGTTCCATAGTCTAGATATTCAAGTGCTTCTTCACCATTAAAAAAACACTGTCCACACTAAAGTTATTTTTTTCTTTAGGTGTTTTTGTAATAATATTGTTTAAATCTTTTTTTCATCTTCAACTACTAAAAATTCTCATTATCTCACCTTTTTATATTTATTATTTAATTAATTTTTTTATTGTATTAGAACACTAGTATTTTTTTAACCCCATAACATTTTTCTTTATTTTTAATACATAAAGATGAATGTAAGATAAATTTTAAATATTTTTTTCATTCTCAGCTTTCCTTTACTCTAACACTCCTCTTTTTAAATAAATTTGTCTATCTGTAACTTGTGATAAATCTCTAGCATGAGTTACTACAACTATACTTTGATTACGTTCTTTATTTATTTTTTTCTGAAAAAGTGAAAAATATCATTTCTCCTGTATCTTCATCTAAGTTTCCAGTAGGCTCATCAGCTAAAAATAAGTTTAGGCTTATTAATCATAGCTCTAGCTATTGCCACTCTTTGTTTTTTTCTCCACCTGATAGTTGATTAGGCTTATGTTTCATTCTTTCTGCCAAACCAACTATTTCTAATAGTTCTTTAGCTTCTTTTTCTATTTCAGCCTTATTTTTTTGAAATTATTTAAAAGTGCAGGTATCATAACATTTTTCAAGGGCAGTAAATTCACTCATTAAATAGTGAAATTGAAATACAAAAACCTAAAAAAATGATTTTTTTATATTATTTCTTTCTGTTTCATTAAGAGAAGAAACTTCTTTATCATCTATCCAAATTTTTTTCCACCATCTATCTTATCAAGTAGCCCCATTATATTTAAAAGAGTAGATTTTCCTGAACCAGACTTACCTAAAATAGATACAAATTCTCCTCTCTTTACTTCTAAATTTAATTTTTTTCAAAATATGTAGTTTATTTCCTGTTTCCATATAGAATTTATCTACATCTTCTAATTTTTATAATCATATTATTCATATCTAAGTGCCTCCACATTTTTCAAGTTTAGCAGCTCTATAAGCAGGAAATATACTAGAAATTAAAATTACAATAAAGTTTGCTCCTACAATAATAGCTATTTCCTTTTAAAGAGATTTCTATTGGAATATCTTTTTAAATAGTAGATGTTAGAAACTAAGTCAACTGCATAATTCTTTTATATAGTAAAGTAAAATTAAAGATACAATTATTCCTAATATTATTCCTATTATTCCCAATATTATCCCTTGAATTAAAAAAATATTAACATAATATTCTTTTTTTAGAGAAGCCCATAGCTCTCATAATTCCTATATCTTTTGTTTTTTTCTCTGACAAGAGTATTTAAAGTTATCCAAATTAAGAAACCTGCAACTATAGCTATAAGTGAAAAATACTACTAACATTATAGTTTTTTTCTAAAGTTAAAGCTGAAAGTAAGGCTCTATTTTGCTCACCCCAAGTTCCTATGTATAGGTCAGTAGGTAATTTTCTTGCAACATCATAAATCAATTCTTGTGCATCATAAGGATTATCTAGTCTAACAGATAATCTTCCTACTGTTTCATCACTGTAAGTTATATATTGTGCTGTTTGAAGTGGAATTAAAACCATATTTAGGTCATATTCATAAAAACCACTTTGAAATATCCCACCAACAGTCATTTCTAAGTCTGTTTCTTCAGAAGTTATCAGTTTGACTTTATCTCCAACCATAGCTCCCATAGAAGCAGCTAACTCTTTTTCCTATTAAAATAGATTTTTTTATCTTCCACATCTATTTTTTTCCATCAATGATATAGTCATCTAATTTCATCACTTTAATTGCTTTGTCTAAGTCATAACCAACAACTTTTAACTCCAGCTACATAAGGTTCGCCATGTCCTTCATATTTGATTATCCCTTGTGTTTCTATGGTAGGAACTGCTCCTTTAACTCCCTTAACTTCTTCAATATTTTTTTAACTAATTCTTCATAGTTTGGAATATTTTTCAGGAGAATAAACATTTATATGACTAGTTAAAGATAAGATACTATTTATCATATTTTTTTATCTAGACCGTTTGAAACTCCTAGTGATACAATTAAAACTGTAATCCCTATAAAAAAACTCCAACTATTGATAAAAATACTTTGTTTTTTTCTTTCTAACATCTGTTTTTTTGCAATAAAAAAAATTCAATCATCTTCTACCTCTTATTTATTTTTAAATTTTTACTTCTTCTCTAGCTCCATCTTCCGTAACTATAGTAAGTTTATGTTTACCCATATCCAACTCAAAAAAATCTTTCACTTTCATTTGAAAAGCCCATATATTCTTCATCAATATACCAATAAACATATTCATTATTAGGATTATATAATTTTATGGCAATTTTATTATAGCCTTCAAAAATCTTTTTGGAACAAATATATTTAAGTTTTTCAACAGGATATGCTATTTTAACCTTCTTGTTTTTCTCTAACTCCATTTAAAAAAAGAAATAATTTGAAACTTCAACAGGATATTCTATGACAATCTTTTTCTTTTTCTCTTGTCAAAAATTTTTCACTTCTTGAATCAATTTCAATGTCATTTTCATCTACAAAGATTTTTTTGTAATAAGGTGATGTTCTAAGTAATTTTGCATTTTTTTGGATATAAAACTTTTTTTACTTTCAACATCATATATCTTTCTATAACCTGTCTTTTCATCAATTTCAATTTCTTTTTAAATCATCCATTGGTTTTGAGAAAGGTTTAGAATTGATATCTACTATATTAAATACTTTAAACAGTAAATTTCCTGCTGTTTCAACTCCAGATAATGAAAAAAATGGATTTTTGATTGAAGTTTCCTAGCCATACAAGAACTGTATAATCAGGACTTACTCCAACAGACCAAGCATCTTTTTAAACCATAACTTGTACCTGTTTTTCCAAGATATAGGTCTTTGTTCACTGTATAATTTTTCATTTCCAGGTCTCACAACCTTAGACAATGTTTCCAATGTCAAGTAACTTGCTCCCTTAGAAAATTGTTCATATTCTTTAGGTACATCTTCAGTCAGTGTATACTTTAAATTTGAAACTTTTCCATAGTTTGCAAGTCCCACATATAGTTTGACTATGTCAACAGGTCTCATTTCTCTTGTTCCTAAAATTAAAGATAAGCCATATTTATCAAATCTATCTTCAGGATAATTATCATTATTTTTCTAAGAAATAATAAAATTTATCAATTCCATAATCTGATAAGAGTTTTACAAAAAGGAATATTTAAAGATTTGATAAGTGCATCTTCCATTTTAACCATTCCTGAAAAATGTACCAGTTGAGTTTTTTAGGATAGAAGTTTCCAAAATATATAGGTACATCAGGATAGATACTATCAGGAACAATTAGTCCTTCATCTATTGATAAAGCATATAGAAAAAGGTTTTTAAAAGAGAAGCTGGAGATCTTTTTTGCTTGTAGACCGTCAATTTTCTCCATTGTTCTTTTTTTGTCATAAAAATCTTGTGAAGCAACATAGGCTAGTACTTCTTTAGTTTTTATTATTTACAACAAGAACAGCAGCATTATTTATACCTATATCTTTCATTGTATTTGAATAGTCATGAACTATCTTTTTCTAATTTTTTTGTAGTTTATAGTCCAATGTTGACCTTATAATTTTTTTCCTTATATCTATTTTTTTAAGAATATAGAAAATTGTGGTGCTTTTTTTCTCATAGTAATAAATTTTATTAGGAAATTTTTTTCAAGTAAGCTAAATTTATACTGCCTTTTCATCTATTAATCCTTTATCCAATAAAGTTTTTCAATAGTCTATTTCTTTTTTTCTTCAAGTTTATCATTATTCTTTTTTTAAATTCAATATCCCAGGGAATTTGGTAGAACTGCTAAAAAGAGAAGCTTCAGCATAGCTAAGGTCTTTAACATCTTTATTAAAGTACATTTTTGATTGCTGCAGAATAACCAACTATATTGGAACCATAGGGAACATTATTCAAATATTTTTTTAATATTTCTTCCTTAGAAAATTGACTTTCTAATTTGTATGCCTTTACTATCTCAATTAACTTGTTGAAATATGTTCTTTTTTTAGGTTCAAGTAATTTTTACAACCTGCATACTTATTGTACTTGCTCCCATTTTTCTTTCCACCTGTAATATTGTTAAAGAAAGATTTTAATATTCTAGGATAGTCAACTCCAGAATGTGAGTAAAATTTCTTATCTTCGTAGTTTAAAACGGCAAGCTTTTAAAAGCTTCTGGAATATCACCTTCATATTTCAAATGAAATTCTTCATCTTTATTTAAAAAAAGACAGATAAAAATCTCACCATTTCTATCTAAGACAATTTTACTATAGTTGATATTCTCAACTAATTTTTTTAGGCTCATAGCTTACATATTTTTTTATCAAATAGATAAAAAGTAATATAAAAAAAGAGTTATGATAAAAAAATAGCCACCTTTTTTTAGATTAATATTTTTTTAAACATAACTCTTATCTGCTACTAAAAAAATGTATTAAAATAGATATAATACAATAGGATATTACTACTTTTTTTGTAGTCTTAAATTCCCGACTAGCAATCGGTACATATAGATATTTTTATTTGCTAATTTGTAGCAGCTCCTTTTCTTTTTATTTTTAAAAATATCTATGCCATTATTTTTATATTAATTAGACTTGATTTCTTAATGGTATTATACTTTAAAATTAGTAAAAAAATACAAATTTTTAGAACGATAACTATTTTTCATTTGTAACAAGGGGTAATTAAGGATATATTAGTAAAAAAATCTAAATTAATTCATAAATCCAATTTACATCAAAAAAATATAAATAAGAAAAAAATATTGGTAAATAATAAATTACAGCTGAAATTAAAAAAATATCTTTATAATTTCCTTAAAAAGATTTAAAAGAAAACCTTGTTTATAGTTTTTAAGCTTTTTATATATTCTTCAATAAATTCAATTAACCTATTTTGAGAAATAATAGGAGCAATTGAAGGCGTGTATATTATTTTTACCATGTATATCTTGACATTCAATATATAAGATAAAACTATCTCTATTAATCTTCTCTATAATATATTTATTTCCTTTAAATTTTTCCTTTTCTGATTTCATATGAAGTTATAAAATGAATAATTTTTTTCCATAATGTTCTTTGGTATCAATTTCTGATTGTAGAAAAATCTGTAATTACATCCATAACTTTTTTTCTCCTTTAATATTTTTTTGAATTATCTTAAAATTTCTCATTTTCTTTTTATATTTTTTTCAATTGTTTCAATTAGTTTATCTTTATGAATAAATTGTGCTGTGCCTGACATATCTTTAATTCTTCCTTCTTTATCCTCGTACTCTGCATACAATATGAAATTTTTCTTTATCTATCTTCCTTAGAATATATTGATTCCCTTCAAATTCACCTTTTTTTGAATTTCAACTGAATTTATAAAAAAAATATAACTTCTTTATAAAGAGCCTCTATACTCATTTCTGAATATAAAAAGTCTTTAATCATATCCATAATATCCTCCTATGATTTTTAGTATTCTTACTAACTAGCTCAATATTTCAAGCTAAAGTAATATATTATTTTCTATATTCCCTCTTATGTCTATTATATCTCCATCGAAAATTTTTTTATTGAAAACACATTATTTCCAATAATAGT